>Ga0209381_1000286_pt1 | contig 137522 bp, 122 predicted proteins | sample DewCreD2012metaG_FD_184111 | JGI IMG/M metagenome (GOLD analysis project Ga0209381, IMG submission 184111) | Hot spring sediment bacterial and archeal communities from British Columbia, Canada, to study Microbial Dark Matter (Phase II) - Dewar... ...
TGAAATAGATTGCCGAAGCATCAGGCACCATACCGACAAATGAATTCCCCATCCCCATTGCTCTAGCATTTTGAGTACCTGTTTGGTATCCTCCAGCAAAAATGCTTGATGAAAAAAGAATAACGATTACAAATAGTTGTAATAGTCTCTTCACACAACCTCCTCTTATTGTTTAGAAAAGTTGCGGAAAATATAGCTAATTGTAAGGAAAAAGCAAATAAGATTTATTATTCGATTGTCAGGATAATCGCATCCTTTTCAACCGATGACCCTTCGGAAATGTGGATAGAAGTAATTGTGCCTTCAGCAGTTGAACGTAATTCGTTTTCCATTTTCATAGCTTCAAGTATAATCAGCGGCTCTCCGATTTTAACATATTCACCTTCTTGTTTTTTTATTTTTAGAACAAGCCCCGGCATAGGAGCTTTAAATACAGACTTGCGTGAACCTTTTGATTTATGTTTCATCAATTCTGCTGCAGTTTCCTGTAGTTTAGTTCTTACAGTGGTTTCAAAATACCAACCTTCTAATAAAAGACCATAATTTCCATTATCAAGTTTGTTACAGACAATTTCATAGGGTTTATCATCTAACTTCAAAAGGAATGCATATTTGTTAATTTGAGAAATTTCAGCACGAACTTTTCTTCCGTCAAGCTCTACTGTTCCGTCATTATTGATAACTCCCGAATACTTTCTGTTATTAATCGAAATTACATACTCATTCATAATTCTGATTAAACCATTTGTTCGAAATAGCAACTTCATTTTTTGTTAATGCAGAAGAAGTTTCTTTTTCTTTTAGAAGAGCACCCACGATTGCAGCAATTGCTTCTATCTCTTTAGTTGAATTTTCTTTCCATTTGCTAGGTACAAGCGGTAAAAATTCATTATCAAGAAAGTTGATATCAAAAGATCCATCCAAAAAAGTCTTTTGTTTAAGCACCCAGTTGAAAGCGGGTATGTTTGTTATAACACCGGAAATTTGGTATTCGATTAATGCTCTTTTCATTCTTGCTATTGCTTCTTCTCTATTTTTCCCCCATGTAGTCACTTTTGATAACAAAGGATCATAATAAATCGGAACCTCACTCATTAAATCAATTCCACGGTCAATTCGTGTCCCGGGACCTGAAGTTAGTCTATGATGAATAATTTTACCTGTTGATGGGGCGAAATTATTATCTACATCTTCTGCATAAATACGACATTCTATTGCATGTCCATTTATTTTCAAATCTGACTGTGCTATATCCAGTTTTAAATTAGCAGCAATTTTAATCTGTTGTTTTACTAAATCTACACCAGTTATCATTTCTGTAACAGGATGTTCTACCTGAAGCCGAGTATTCATTTCAAGAAAATAAAAATTTTTATTGCGATCCAATAAAAATTCTATTGTCCCGGCATTATAATAATTACATGCTTTGGCAGCCTTAATTGCAGCTTCGGTAATTTTTGTTCTTGTCTCATCATCAACAAAGATAGAAGGAGCTTCTTCAATTACTTTTTGATGGCGGCGTTGAACCGAACATTCACGTTCAAACAAATGAATATAATTGCCATATTTGTCAGCAAGTATTTGCACTTCGATGTGTTTCGGATTGAGAATTAATTTTTCTATATAGACTTCAGATTTACCGAAAGCTTTTAATGATTCATTTTGTGCTCTTGTAAATGCATCTTCAAATTCATTGTCATTATAAACTTTTCTCATCCCTTTTCCGCCACCACCTGAAGCTGCTTTCAGCATTATTGGGTAACCAATTTCATTAGCAATTTGAATTCCTTCTTTAAAGTCATTCAGCGGTTCAATAGTACCCGGAACAATCGGTACATTATTTTGCTTCATTAATTTTCTTGCAGCCGTTTTTTCACCCATCATTTCCACTGATTTGGATGATGGGCCGATAAATACAATTCCGTTATCTTCAACTAATTTTATGAATTCTGCGTTTTCAGACAAAAAACCATAACCGGGATGAATTGCCTCCGCAGTAACTTTTTTTGCAAGGTCAATGATTTTTTCTTTGTTAAGATATGATTCATTAGCGGGTGAATGTCCAATTAAATAAGCTTCGTCTGCAATTCTAACATGTAAAGCATTTTTATCAACTTCGGAAAAGATTGCAACGGATTTAATCCCTAGTTCGCGACATGCTTTTATAATTCGAACAGCAATTTCGCCTCTATTTGCTATTAAGATTTTTTTAAACATCTCAATTAAACTCGACTATTGTTATTCCGTCGCCACCGCTTTCTATATCAGCATAATAATATTTTTTAACACTATCATAATTCTTCAGAATTGAAAGTACAAGCTGTTTAAGTGCTCCTGTTCCCTTCCCATGCAATATTTCGACTCTGTCAAGACCATTCATATTCGAACTATCAAGAAATTTTAAGATTTCAAGTTCAGCTTCATCAACCCTTTTGCCTCTTATGTCAAGTCGATAATTCAGGTCTGTGATTATATCGTGTTTAATATATTTGTCACTTTCATTCTCCTTTTTCTTTGCTGGAATAAGATCAGAATATTTTGCTTTTATTTTTAGAGACCCAACTGTAAGAAGTGCCTTATTCTTTTCATAATCAATTTCTTCAATGATTCCAATAGAATTAGAATCTTTTATAGTCGCATAATCTCCAACTTTCAATTCCGTTTTCGGTTCAATGGTTGCAGTCTCTTTTTTAAATAATTTTTCTGCTTCGGTTTTTAATTGCTTAATATTCGCTTTTTCTTTTTTAATTACCTCTTTATTAGCATTCGATTCACGAATATTTTTTATTGCGTTTTCTATCCTTTTGTTTATATCAATTAAATATAACTCTGCCTTTTCTCTTGCTTCTTCCAATATTTCCTTTTTTTGTTTTTCGAGTTTACTGACTTTGTCCTGATACAAATTTGTTAAACCTTTTAATCGGATATTTTCTATTTCAAGACGATTCAGTTGTTCTCTTAAATCTTTCGATTTAACTTCAAGGTTTGCCAGAAAATCTTCAATCTTTGTTTTATCAACATCCAAATATTGTTTGGATAAGTTAATAAATTTTTCGTCAAAACCAATTCGTGATGCAACTTCGAAAGCATAACTTGAACCAGGTAACCCTTGATTAAATCGGTATGTAGGTTTAAGATTTTCTGTATCGAATTCCATTGAGGCATTCTGAAATTTATCTAATTGATTAGCAATAATTTTAAGAGCACCGTGATGTGTTGTTGCAATTACCCGTGAACCTTTATCTCGCAATGTTATAAGAATTCCGGCTGCTAATGCTGAACCTTCAGTGGGATCTGTACCAGTACCAACTTCATCAATAAGAACTAAAGAATTTTGGTCAGCAGTATCAATAATTTTTTTAATATTTGTCAGGTGAGAGCTAAACGTACTTAAATCATCCTCTATTGACTGAGCATCGCCAATATCAACAAGAACGGAATCGAAGAAGTGAAGATTAGAATCAGGATGAACAGGAACCGGAATACCCGCCTGAGCCAACAACACAATTAAACCAAATGTTTTCAGTGTTACAGTTTTACCTCCCGCATTCGGACCGGTAATTAATATTACCAATTCATCCTTGAATTTCAGGTTAAGTGGTATAGTTTTTTCAAAACCGATTTTTTTTAAGAGTATTGGATGACGTGCTTCTATTAACTCAATATGCCTTGTGATATCAAAAGTTGGAGATGAACCGATAATTTCAATTGAATACTTAGCACGTGCAAAGATGGAATCTATTTCTGAAATTGATTCAAGAGATTTCTGAAGTTCTCTGCTGACCTCGCTAATTCGGATTGTAAGATTTTTCAGAATTTTTTCAATCTCTCTCTTTTCAGCAAAGTTAAGAGATAAGATTTCGTTGTTAAGCTCTAATGTATCTTCCGGTTCAATATAAACTGTCTGTCCAGAAGCCGATTCTGAATGAACAAATCCCCGCACATGCCTTTTATGTTCTGATTTTATCGGTAATACAATTCTTCCATCTCTTAATGTAATATATTCTTCCTGAACAAGATAAGAATCACTCAGTTGTTTAAGAAGTTTATTGACTAACTTTTGTAATTGTGCTTCTTTCTCTCGAATTTCAATTCGGATTTCTCTTAGCTTCGGTGTAGCATCATCTCGTATTTCTCCTGATTCAGTAAATACTTTTGATATCTGATGTTCAAAAACTTTATCGACAAAAAGAGTGTCACGGTATTCCGATAGATAACCTAATTCAGGATCTTTCGTTTTGAGGAATTGAGAAAGCTTCCGAGAAATTTCAGCTAACTTAAGAACTTCTAATATTTGCTTTGATGTTAATACAGTACCATCAATTCTTGCGCGTGAAATGATTTCTGAAAGATCCGACAGATATTCGATTGGTGGTGAATCGTTCTTAATTAATATTTCTTTAGCTTCGGAAACTCTCTTACCTTCTATTACTGCTAAATTTACATCATTAAACGGAAGCAGATTTAGTAATTTTTCTTTACCATTATCTGTGATGCAATAACGAGTTATGTAATTAAGTACTTTATTGTATTCGAGCTTTTCTAACGTTTCTGAATTTATCATACTATTTGATTGAATCATTATTTAAAGGTGTAGATGTTTTATCTTTATCTTCTATTATACTTTTAATTATATCCGAACCCTTTTCTCTTTGACCTAATATTAAATCAACTGTATTGGGAATTAAATTATAAACACTGTTGTAAAGTAAAGAACTGTTCCCCGTGTCCTTGTCCGGAAAGCTAAATATTTTCAAGAATAAAAAGATTCCACTAAGAAAAAAAACAATCTGAACAATCCCAATTACTCCTCCAATAAACTGATTAATGAACTTATTCAGTTTATCAGATGGATGAACTAAGCGTTTAATTATCGAAGCAATTAGAATAGTTACTAAAAAAATAAGTATTCCGGCAAGAATATTGGAGAAATATTCATCTTTATTAAAAATTGGCTCAAGGAACTTTCCAAAATCGTCTGCAAATTTATAAGCAAAAATAATTGCAGCAATAAGACCGACCAGACCGATAATTTTTCTGATTAAGCCGTCTTTAAATCCTAAAACAAAACCGATCAAAGCGGCTATAAAAATAAAGTAGTCGATGTAATTCAATTAACACTCAATATTTTTTCTACAATTTCTTTTATAATTTTTCCGTCCGCTTTACCTTTTAAATTCTTTGCTGCTAATGGCATTAATTTGGGAAAATCTGCTTTGGTTTTAGCGCCAATTTCTTCAGCCATCTTTTTTACTTCAGAAAATATTTCATCATACGAAAGCTGCTTAGGTAAAAACTCTTCAATAATCTTTAGTTCCTGAATTTCTTTTTCTGCTAATTCAATTCTATTGGCGTTCTGAAATTGTTCAATCGATTCTTTTCTTTTTTTGGCAGCAGATGTAAGCATTTTAATTTCATCATCAGGGGTCATTTCTTTTGAACCGCCGCTTTTTTCAAATTCCAGTATCAAAGCTCGTATCGAACGAATAGTTTCGAGACGAATTTTATCCCCCGACTTCATAGCATTTTTTAATTCTTCGTTAATTTTTTCTTTAAGATTCATTTTAACCTCAAAAAAAAAGGTAGGCCATTTAACAATAACCTACCTTCAATTCAAAAATAAGGATTGTTATATTTTCAGAAGAGTGGAATAATTTATTCTAAGACAAGAAGCTTTTCTAAGCTCTTGCTGAATATCTGTAACAACTCCCATCTGAGAACTTTTATCAATTCGAAGGGAAACGATTACATTGGGCAGAGCCACTCTCTTTGCATACATAATCTTCTGAATTTCATTTAATTGTGTTAAGCTGTCGTTAACCTGAATTCTTCCATCCTGTCCTACCCAGATATAAGATACCAATCTTTTATTTTCAATTTTCTCAATAGCTTTAGCTTCAGGTAATCTGAAACTAACTAGAACATCTACTTCTCTAAGTGTTGTAGTAACCATAAAAAAGAGTAAGAGCATAAATACAATGTCTGGTAAGGATGCAGTAGGAATATTCTGCTTAGTACTGGCTCTCTTTTTTTCAAATTTCATTCTAAAATCCTCTAAATTATTTTTTTATAGCTTCTGGTTCAGCTATACTGATTGTAATAGGTATCTTTTCTCTGATCTCTTTCATTTCTTCACTACGTTCATCAATATCAACAAATCTTTTACCGAGACGATTTAAAGCATACTCGGATCTAACCTGGAAGTAAGCATCTTTAATTTGATCGAGTGCTTGGATATATAGATTGTAATCCGTTTTTCGATCGGTTTTTACAGAAACCACCAGCTTTTTATTAGCGGGTTGATCAATCTTGCTTTCTATTCTTGGTTTCAGAACTTTGGATATTTGCGGAATAGCAATTATTTCATTATTAAGTAGAACGTCTCCGTTTTCGTTAATAAGAACAGCAGCCAAACGATCTTTAGAAATTGGCACTAATTCCTGTTGGTCTGGCGGAGTATATTCCGGGAGAGTTAAACCTATTCCTGTATCAACATCAATTACAGTAGAAACCAAAAAGAATAACAGAAGCAAGAATGAAATATCTGCCATAGAACTGGTAGGTATTTCTGCTTCAGGTAATTTCTTCTTTCTAAGTGTAATCATTTTTTAATCTCTAAATTATTTCTTCTTCATTTCGTAAAGTGCATCGATTAATTCGATAGAACTTTCTTCCATATCTGCAACGATTCTATCAATTCTTGATACAAAATAGTTATAGAATGCTTGAAGAATCATAGCAACAATCAGTCCAAAAAGAGTTGTTAGCAATGCTACCGAGATACCACCGGCAACAATTGAAGGAGAAATTTGAGCAGCTTCTTTAATAGCATCGAATGCCTGAATCATACCTTGTACTGTTCCGGTAAAACCAAGCATAGGAGCCAAGCTTATAAACAATGAAATCCAGATTAAACCTCTCTCGAGGAAACCCATTTCGATTGCACCATAAGCCATAATAGCTTTTTCAGCAGCTTCCAAACCTTCGTCTGCTCTTAAGAGACCAGCGTGGAAAACAGATGCTGCAGAACCTCTGGTATTTTCACAAAGTTTAATTGCTTCTTGAACGCCGCCTTTTGTTAAAGCGTCTTTTACTTGAACAACAAATTTCTTTGTATTCATTGTGGCACGGCTCAAAGTCCAAAGTCGTTCAATTGCAAATCCAAGTCCTAATACTAAACAAACTAAAATCGGCCACATAAACCCACCACCTTCGATGAATTTTTGTTGTAAGTAACCGATTGTACTTTGTTCTTGAACTTGTGCCAATACAAATGATAGTATTCCGGTAATCTCTGCTATTTGCATAAAGAAAAGCCTCCGATATTGTTATTAATTAAAAAATATGTCAAAACTTTCGAATTTTCTAAAAAAGATGTGGGTAACATTAATTAAATGAGGTAAAAAAGTCAATAAATAATTTTTTGCTCTTTATTATTATTCTATTAAATATTCGAATACGGTAATTCAAAAATATTTCCGTTAACCACACCAAAATTATTGAAAATATCTTGTGCTAAAATACAAATATTTTCTTTCGGAATCAGTAAAGATTTATTTTTTACCCACAATTTATTTTCTTCTGAATCAATTATATATGGTGCTATTGCATTAAAACTAATCTTAGAAGATCTATTTTCTAATGAAAGTAATTTAATCAAATAATTCACTCCATTTTTGGATATACTGTAAGCGCCTTTATTTGCTTCAGGATTAATTCCCGATAGTGCACTTATTGTTACGAATGAACCTCCTAATCCCGACTTACATAATTGAAGAAAATGTTTTGCAATTAAAAAGGTGGATGTAAGATTTATGTCAATCATTTTATGCCATTCGGAAAGTGGAGTACTTTCAATCTCACTACCACCCCAATAGCTACCCACAGTGTTTAATAAAAAGTAAAAATTATTTTTCTCTCTATTGATTTTACTAAATGCAAACTCAACGTTGTCTTCTTTTGACAAATCATTTACTAAGATCAGGTTACCTTTGGAAATGTCAATCTTTTTACGACTAAAGAAATAGTAATCATTGTATTCTTTATCCAAGAAAAAATTAACAGCGTCTAAACCTAAATTCCCCGAAGCACCAAACAGAATAAAAATTTTATTCATTCTATTTTTTCTCCTCTAACAGAATGAACTTTGCGCTAATCGGGAAGTGATCGCTGTACCCCCCCAGATATCTATTACCGGAATATGTAGGAAGAGGTCCATTTTTTTTGTCACCTTCTTTGGCAATCATAAATTCAGGTTTTATAACAGAAAAAGAATTGCAAACATATTCAATCTCTTTTCCGTCATTTAATGAAGGAGAAATTATCATCTGGTCAATCATATTCCAAGTTGATCCGAATAGATAGGACCCTTCGCCTTTTAGTTTTGTTTTGTATGATAAGTTTAATAATGCGCTGTTATTTTTTTTAACTTCACAATCAAAATCTACTGCAGCAAGAATCTTGGTGATTGATTTATCAGTAGGTTCGTCATTAAAATCACCCATCATGATAATATTAGCATTTTTATCTTTTTCAAATATTTTTTCTAACGCACCTTTTAATACTTTTGCTGCTGCAATTCGGTTTTGTTCTGATTTAACTTCTCCTCCCCTTCTTGACGGCCAGTGATTAACGAAGAAATGTACAATTGAGTTATCACGTAAATATTTTAGTATAACATGAAATATGTAACGAGTCGGAGTTCCGGTAGGAATATTCACTCTGATAGTGTCAATATCAACAATACCAAAGACTTTGCGATCAAATATAAGTGCGGCATCAATTCCTCTTTGATCAGGCGAGTCTCTGTGTGCTATAATGTAATCTCTATCTTTGAATTTGTAGATAAGCCATTTAAGGACATTTATATTTTCCACTTCTACCAACCCTAATACATCAGGACCACAACCATCATTCATATAATTAATAACTTTTGCAAGATTAACAAGTTTTTGTTCAAATCGGTCTGCCGTCCATTGTTTATCACTCTCAGGTAAAAAATCTTCATCTGTTGTATTGGGATCATTAAAGGTATCGAACAAGTTTTCAACATTCCACGATGCAACGTAAAATGTGTTATCAATTTCTTTTAACTGCGCAGATGAATGAGAGTAAAAGGAAAATAGAACTACTAATAAAACGATAGTTGGGATTCTTATTTTATTCATTTTGTTTTATGGTTATTGATGTAATGAATAATTATTTTCGCTGTAAAATATAATCAAAATAGATAAGAGCCCAAAAACCAATATGTCCTCGGAAAACAAAAAAAAATTTGTAATAATTGATGCAATGTCGTTAGCCTACAAAGGTTATTATGCTTTTATTTCACGTCCGCTTTCAACTTCTAAAGGTGAACCGACATCAGCAGTCTACGGATTTGTAAATCAATTATTAAAAATAATAGAAGATACAAAACCAGATTATATAGCAGTAGCATTCGATTCAAAAGAAAAAACTTTCAGACACGACAGATATGAAAACTATAAATCGTCACGTGAAGAAATGCCTGAAGATATGGTTCCTCAGATTAAGAGAATTAAAGAAGTCATCGAGGCATTTAACATTCCTGTTTATGTTTTACCGGGATACGAGGCAGATGATTTAATTGGAACAGCTGTAAAGCTTGCAGAGAAAAGCGGTCTGCTTTGTTATGCAATCACTCCGGATAAAGATTACATACAATTAATTTCGCCTAACATAAAAATTATTAAACCGGGAAAATCTACTGACGAAATTGTTATAATAGATGAAAATAAAGTACGAGAAGAATTTGGATTCGAACCTAAACAAATGATTGATTATCTTGCTCTTGTTGGCGACAGCTCTGATGATATTCCGGGTGTAGCCGGTATTGGTCCCAAAACAGCTATACCACTGATACAAAGATTCAAAACCTTGGAAAATATCTATAAGAATATTGATGAAATAGAAAAACCGGGAATCGTAAATAAATTAAAAGAAAACAAAGAAAACGCATTCCTTTCAAAAGAACTTGCTACAATTCATACAGAAGTACCTTTCGATTTCAAACTTGAAGAAGCCAAGTATGAAAAACCGGACCTGGATAAATTAACAAAACTATTTTCTGAACTTGAATTCCGTTCGTTCATAAATAAAATAAAAAAACTGTACCTTGATGAAGATACTGAAACAAAAGAACCTCAGGAAGTAAATGAAAATACGATTGAACAAACAAAGAATGAAAACATAAAAGTATTCGATAAAACCAAAGTTAAATATCATCTCATAACCGACATTAAAAAAGCGGAAGAACTTGCCGAAAAATTAAATGCAGCGGATAAATTTGTATTCGATACAGAAACAGATTCACTTGATATTTTCAATGCGAACTTAGCGGGTTGTTCATTCTGCATTAAACCAAAAGAAGCATACTTTATTGCGGTTAATCCACATAAAGAATCATCCGGATTATTTACTACCGATTTATCGGACAGAATTGCGGTTAGTGAATTTATCCGCATATTCAAACCTGTTTTTGAAAACAATAAGTCAAAAAAAATCTGTCAGAATGGTAAATATGATATAGCCATTTTGAGATCATATGGAATTGACGTCAAAAACTTTTACTTCGACACTATGCTTGCAAGTTATGTAATTGATCCGGACCAAAAGCACGGGATGGATGAATTATCGGAAAGACTTCTTGGTTATAAGCCAATCCCCTTGCTCGATCTAATTGGTTCTAAAAAATCTCCCGAGAAAATTTTTGAAGTTGAACCGGAACGGTTGTCAGATTACTCATGTGAAGATTCTGATATAACCTATCGACTTTATGAAATATTAAAAGAAACCCTTAAAAAAGATAACTTAGAAAAAGTTGCTTATGAAATTGAATTCCCTCTTGTTCCGGTACTTGAAGATATGGAACGAACAGGTGTTAAAATTGACGTTAAAAGTCTGAACGAATTCAGTAAAGACTTGCAAATACTACTCGATAATTATTCACAGGAAATCTTTAAGCAAGCCGGCGAAAATTTCAATATTAATTCTACTCAGCAACTGCAAAAAATATTATTCGAAAAATTGAAACTCCCTACTACCACAAAAACAAAAACCGGTTACTCAACTGACGTGCGTGCGCTTGAATCATTAAAAGGTTCACATCCGATAATTGATATAATTATGGACTACCGCCAGGTTGCTAAACTAAAATCAACTTATGCAGATGCGCTACCGGATTTAATTAATCCTAAAACCGGCAGAGTTCACACGACATATAATCAGACTGCAGCTTCAACAGGAAGACTTTCAAGCAACGATCCAAATCTTCAAAATATTCCAATCAGGTCAGAACTTGGCAAAGAAATCCGCAAAGCATTTGTCCCGGCGGATAAGAACCACGTTATACTTAGTGCCGATTATAGTCAGATTGAATTAAGAATTATGGCAAGTATTTGCGGTGATGAAACTTTGATCGAAGCATTCAATAACAACGAAGATATTCACAGAAGAACCGCCGCATTAATCTTTAATGTCGATCCTAACGAAGTTAATCCTGATATGAGAAGAAAAGCCAAAGAAGTTAACTTCGGTATTCTTTATGGACTCGGTCCATTCGGATTGAAAACAAGGTTAGGTATTTCTCAAACAGAAGCCAAAGCCATAATTGATAATTACTTTAACTCATTTAAGAAAGTAAGAAACTTTATGACTGATTCTGTCAAGAAAGCACAAAGAAAAGGATTTGCAGAAACCTTAACCGGCAGAAGAAGATTTTTGAAAAATATTAATAGCAACAACAGAATTGTCCGACAGTTCGAAGAACGTGTTGCAATCAACATGCCTATTCAAGGAACTGCCGCTGACATGATTAAATTGGCTATGATTAATATTTATAAAGCACTTGAAAAAAATAAATTCAAAAGTAAAATGGTTTTGCAAGTTCACGATGAATTGGTATTCGATGCACACAAAAATGAAATTGATGATTTGATACCACTTGTAAAAAAATTAATGGAAGAAGCTTTGCCTCTGAATGTTCCTGTTGTTGTTGATACAGGTGTTGGTGATAACTGGCTCGATGCTCATTGATTTTATTTTTCTATAAAACAACTTAACTCTTATAAGTATTTTTTCTTCATTAGTACTAAGGATGTATTTGAGAAAGATGTTGTGAAGTTAGCCACTTTCATTTGCTAAATTAGAAGTTACTTTTTAATGATTATCAGATTTTTGTTATAATAAACAATAAAAAAATTACAAATCAGTAAATAATTGACTAAAATATGAAAGCATTACTGATAGTTGATATTCAATATGATTTTTTAGAAGGTGGTGCTCTTGCAGTTCCGGATGGCAATCAGATTATTCCTGTTGTAAATAAACTTCAGGATAAATTTGATCTTGTAGTTGCAACACAGGACTGGCACCCTTCTAATCACAAAAGTTTTGCATCAAATCATCCCGGTAAAAATTTTTTCGATAAAATTATTCTAAACGGGATAGAACAAATTCTATGGCCGGATCATTGCGTTCAGGAAAGTTATGGCGCAGAATTTCACAAAGATTTATCTACAAAAAGAGTTGAAGTAATTTTCCGCAAAGGAATGGAAACTGAAATTGACAGTTACAGTGCATTTTATGATAACGGTCATATTAAATCAACCGGATTATCTTCCTATCTCAAAGGTCGAAATGTAAATGAAATTTTTATAACGGGTCTTGCCGGTGATTTCTGCGTTTATTATTCAACAAAAGATGCATTAAACGAAGGATTCAAAGTCACGGTTATTGAAGATGCTGTCAGATCAATAGATCAAAAAAACTTTCAGCAAATAAAACAAGAACTCTCACAAAGAGATGTCAATTTCATAACAAGTAATCAAGTTATCTGATATGCTAAAAAAATTTAATCAAAAGGTTACAGAGGGATTTTTATTTACCGACCAGTATCAACTTTCGATGGCTCAACTGTTTTACAAAAACGGGCTTCACGAAATCACTGCACAGTTCGATCACTTCTTCAGAAAATATCCTGATTATGGAAGTCATAAAGCCGGGTATTGCATCTATGCCGGTTTGGAATGGCTTGTGGACTGGATGCAAAATACACGGATAACAAAAGAAGATGTTGCATTTCTTAAGAAGCATAAAAACGCAAAAGGAAAAAATTTATTCCACGATGATTTCTTAAAATGGTTGTTGAAAAACGGAAATTTTGAGTCAGTTAACCTAAAAGCATTTTCCGAAGGCAGAACTGTTCATCCTTATGAACCATTGACAGTTGTAGTTGCGCCTCTGGCAATCGCTCAGATTCTTGAAACACCTTTATTGAATCAGTTAAACTATCAGACATTAATTGCAACAAAAGCCGCACGACTTAAAGAAATTTCAAGGGGAAATGTTGTTATAGAATTTGGTGCGCGGAGAGCACACGATCGTGGTGCTATTGCCGGTGTTCGTGGCGCTTTAATTGGCGGAGTTGATTTCACATCTAATGTTGGTATCTCTCATATATTAAATAAACCACCTAAAGGAACTCATGCTCATAGTTTAGTTCAGTTATTTTTATCACTCGGTTATTCAGAACTTGATGCATTTGAAGCTTTTGCTGATTTATATCCTGATGATTGCATTTTGTTAGTTGATACAATTGATACATTGAAAAGTGGAATACCAAACGCGATAAAAGTTTTTGAAAAACTGATTAAGAAAGGTCACAAACCAATCGGCATTCGTCTCGATTCAGGTGATCTGGCGTTTCTTTCCATTAAAGCTGCAAAGATGCTTAACGATGCAAAGTTAGATGATATTAAAATTGTTCTTTCAAACGAACTGGATGAATTAAGTATATGGCAGATTATTGCTCAGATATTGACCGAAGCACCAAAGGAAGGTCTGGACGCTGATAAAATTATTAACCGATTAATTTTTGGTGTAGGAACAAATTTAATTACATCATTGGGTAGCCCGGCATTAGGTGGCGTTTACAAACTTGTTTCTATTCAACATAAAACAACATGGAATGGAACGCTTAAAATTTCAGACAACTTAGAAAAATCAACTCTTCCCGGTAATAAACAGATTTACAGATTATACGATAAGTCGGATAAAGCTACGGCAGATTTAATTTGTCTTGCCGAAGAAAATATAAAATCGTTTAACAAATTTATTTTGCATCATCCTATTGAAGAAAATATTGTAAGGAAAATTGGGAAGAAAGATTTATTGTATATCGAACCGCTTCTGAATGATATTTTGAAAGACGGAAAATTAGTTTATGATTTCCCTGATCTTGATAAAATCAGAGAAGTTCGTAATAAGGATCTTGAGCATCTGCACGACGGAGTGAAAAGATTAATCAATCCGCATTATTATCACGTATCAGCTTCGGAAAAATTGATAAGATACAGACAAAAGCTAACGGAAAGAATTAAAAAGAAATAGTAATTTATTATTGTTTCTTAAGTGTAGTTTTACTTTTGAATTTGATTTTAACGATTCTACATTCTGATTTCATCATTCTTAATTCCATATCTGTTACACATTACTAATCACAGATCACCGAACACTGTTCACCGACCACCGATTACCGACCACCAAATACCAACCACCAATCACAAACCACCAACCACCAAATTCTTCTTGATATTTACAATTCCATATTTTATGTTGCAAATGTTCCTATTAAACCGTTTATCCTCAGATGGAACTCTGCCCTTCTGCGACTATTAGCTTTGGAATTAAACCGCGTGTTTGATTCTAATGAATATATTCTACATATATTGTATATCTTCAAGAAGTTTAAAGAGGTTTGTTAGGTTTTTAAAACCCATTAGATATTATTTTGTAGATGGAACATTAGCAAGCATGAAAGTTATGATTTTCAATAAAAAACGAAATAAAGCTTGCGGGTTTACCCGGCGTTTTCTGACGGGTTATGCAACTTAAGACAACATATACGCTCGCTTGTTTATTAATAGTTATGTGCTAAAATTATGGCAACCGAAAATAAGTTCGTGGAATTATTATGTGAAATGGGACTTGATGGGAGGAATGATTTAGATTATAAAATCAAATCTGACAGTGTTTTTATTACTATACCCAATTGCACAAAAGTATTAGTTCTTAAGGAAAATAACGTTGACGAATTGTACGATGGTAAAAAAATTACAGAAATTGATAATTTAATTTATTATCCAGATTGTGGATACTCCTTTGATGCATATTGTGAATTTTTTATAACCTTGAAGCATCCAGACTTTTATTTTTATAACTGGGACGACGGCTGGCCAAATGCCGAAAAACTTTCTTTCAAAATTGATGAGAATATTATTGAATGTAGCAATTCCAGTTCGTTAGCTGTTTTGCTGTTAAGTCAGATTTATTATGATCCTGATATTTATCCTGAACGCCTTCATAATTTTTCAACATTAAAAATTTTTAGACACTCAAATGAAGATTACAAAGATATTTTTGTTAAAGCTATATACTATTTGAATTCGCATTACCTTGCAAATACTGGAGTTACAGCATCTTTGAGACATCTTAGCGTTGATACAGATGATGATGAATTTTACAAGCTAGAGGAAAAACTTGAAAAATTATCACGAAAGAGAATTCGCAAACGTAAAAATTTCTTAACCACTGATCCTCTTAACTTATACAATTATGCTTGCTCATTAAAAGGTGAAAATAAATTTCTTGCTTATTATCGAGTGCTTGAATATTTCTTTGATAGATACAAAATCAAAACGGTAAATAGTAAAAGATTTGATAAAAGTTATCCCGATGCCGAGTTGATTAAATTAGCTTCATTAAAAGGAGAATTAGAACATTTAAAGGGATTACTTAACACTATTTCAACAAGTTCGGTTAGGTACAAATTGAATAAATACGCATTTCACAAAGGATTAATTAGAAATAATAGCAGCTTTGATGAATTAGCGACACAATTATACTCTTTTAGAAATTCTATAGTGCACGCAAAGGAGTCTCAAATTGAGCGTACAGCAATTCCTGATCCATTTCATATTGAACAGACAAATATTATAAACAGTTGGATTTATATTACTCGGATTTTTTCAGACTTAGCGATAAATTTTTATAATAAAGTATAAGCACATAATCCGTTCTTCAAGCCGACTGCATCTTTTCAGAGTGGCATCGGAAAAATTAATGGGTTTAGTTAACAAAGTAAGCGTAGTAATAAAGTTTGTTCCAATAAATAATTTGTTAAAAATATTTGGTAGTAACTTTTCAATTCGCCATTGCTGTTCGGGGCAGATGCATGAAACACAACGCCGTTAATTTTTGTATTAGATTTCATTTCTCTTTTTATTGTTATCTGAAATTTATTTCTCCATCAAAACTTCAACTTCCGCATTCCTATATGACAAATTGCAAAATCATATTTTACCGGATCTATGGGATCGAACCTTTTTAGATTTTCGGTTATCTCCTCTGCCATAAACCAGGATTCATTTTTCGTTTTTGTTAATCCAAGCATTTTACAAATTCGCGCAACATGCGTATCAACAGGAATTATCAATTTTGATGTAGGGATTTCATTCCAAAGACCAAAATCAAGTTCATCTTTACGAACCATCCATCTTAAAAACAGATTCATTCTTTTACATGCACTGCCATGTTTTGGATGAGGAAACATAAATTTAATTCCATGCGTTATTTCATTACTCTTCCTAATCAAGCGCAACATATTATTGGAGAAATCATAAATCTGTTCTTTAACAATAACATCCCCGCCCTTTTTGCCATTAAGAAAAAATGCTTTTAATGAACCATACTCTGAATAAATTTTTTTCAGTGGTCTGAATAATGCAACAATATCTGAAGGGGTGTAGAACCGATAGATAAGCGAATTAAAATTTTTACCCTCTCTTTTTGCATCAAAATTCATTACAAACTGATAAGGCGAAGGAGCTATAATGCTATACAAATTTTCAAGCACACCGATTATTTGTTTTATATTTCCGTAAGCAAAAACCGAAGACAAAAATGCTGATATTTCTATATCATAATAATTACTAAAACGATGCGGAAACTCAAGCGGATCGGGTGAAATTTTACTTTTATCAAAATAATGATAGTGATAATCCAATTTCTTTTTAAGTTTCTTAAAATCTTTTTCGGTCATATTAATTCTTTTAATGATAAGAAACTATGATTAACTCTGATGCCGATTCGAGACGTATTTATTGGGATAGAAATAGAAAAACGGATTCGGTTTTCTTCTCACTTTTCAGAATTGTGATGAAAAAAATATTTCTGATTAATTGGTGTTATCTTTATCTGTTTCTTATCAGCTCAATCATTTCTTTTATTGCTTTTTCAACCCCGACAAAAAGTGAGCGTGCTATTACAGCATGACCAATACTTACTTCATCAATATCCGGTATTGCAACAAATTCTTTCATGTTGATGTAATTAAGTCCATGACCGGCATTAACTCCGAGTCCAAGTTTTTTAGCATGTTTAGCTGCAATTCTTATTCGTTCCAATTCATCAAAAATATTTTCCTCACCAATGGCATTAGCATAATGACCGGTATGTATTTCAATTATATCGGCATTAATCTCTGCGGCTGCATCAATCTGATTTAAATCTGGTTCTATAAATAATGAAACAGCAATATCTGCCTGATGCAATGTTTTAATTGTCTGACGTAAATGATCAATGTTATCTATTACGTTTATACCGCCTTCGGTAGTAAGTTCCTGACGACGCTCCGGAACAATAGTAGCAAGTTCAGGTTGAACATCACAAGCTATCTCTATTATTTCATCAACGGCAGCCATTTCAAGATCAAGTTTTGTGGTGATAAGTTCTTTTAGTAATCTTACATCCCGCTCGTTTATGTGTCTTCTGTCTTCTCTTAAATGAACAACTATTCCGTCAACTCCGAATTGCTCAGCCATTAACGCAAATGTTACAGGATCAGGTTGAACTTCGCCACGTGCATTTCTTAAAGTTGCAACGTGGTCAACATTTAAACAGAATCTCATTTTTTATTCCCTTTCTGCTTTTTTCTAAAATTATTAAAAAACTTGATAAAATTTATTTGTTTCATTTATCGATATCGAAATAACACCTAATATTTTTCAGATTTATCTGAAAGTACTTTATATTTTTTTACCGCCTAAATCTCGAACTTTATACCCTGAGCCAGTGGTAGTTTTGTTCCGAAATTAATTGTATTAGTTTGTCTTCTCATATATTGTTTCCATGCATCGGAACCGGATTCCCTTCCTCCGCCGGTTTCTTTTTCACCACCGAATGCGCCACCAATTTCTGCGCCCGATGTACCGATATTAACATTTGCTATACCACAATCGCTGCCCCAATGTGAAAGAAAAGTTTCTGCTTCTCTGATATCATTAGTAAAAATTGATGACGATAATCCCTGCACAACATTATTCTGAAGATCAATAGCATTTTGCACATCACCTTTATATTTTATTAAGTAAAGTATTGGCGCAAACGTTTCTTCCTGAACAATTTTATAATGATTTTCAGCTTCTACAATAGCTGGTTTTACATAGCATCCTGATTCAAATCCATGTCCTGATAAAACTTCTCCGCCAAAAATAATTTTACCGCCTTCCTTTTCAACCTGTTTAAGTGCATGTTTGAATTCTTCTACAGCTCCTTTGTCTATTAAAGGTCCAACATGATTTTTTTCATCGAGCGGATTGCCAATTCGTAAACTTGAATATGCTTTTAACAATGAGTTTTTTACTCTATCATAAACTTCTTCATGAACAATTAATCGGCGTGTTGTTGTGCATCTTTGTCCCGCTGTACCGACAGCACCAAAAACAACAGCAGGTATTGCAAGTTGAAGATCCGCATTCGGAGTAATTATAATTGCATTGTTACCGCCAAGCTCTAAAATTGTTTTGCCAAATCTTTTGGATACAACTTCGGCAGCGTGTTTACCAATTGCAGTAGAACCTGTAAGAGAAATAAGTGGAACACGTTTATCTTTTAACATCTTCTCGCCAACTGTTGAACCTTTACCAATAATAAGTGAGAAAAGACCTTCTGGTAAATTATTTTCTTTGATAACATCGGCTAATAAATTTTGAACAGCAATTGCGCATAAAGGAGTTTTAGAAGATGGTTTCCACAAATTAGAATCACCGCAAACAGTTGCAATAGCACTATTCCATGCCCACACTGCCACAGGAAAATTAAAAGCGGTTATTATGCCAACGACGCCAAGCGGATGATACTGATCATACATTCTGTGATTCTCACGTTCACTCATCATTGTAAAACCGTAAAGTTGTCGTGAGAGTCCGAGAGCAAAATCGCAGATATCGATCATCTCCTGTACTTCACCCAAACCTTCCTGTAAAGATTTTCCCATTTCATAAGAGACTAAATTACCAAGTGGATTTTTGTATTCTCTAAGTTTATTTCCAATCTGGCGAACTACCTCTCCCCTTTTGGGTGCCGGTATTTTTCTCCAATAAAGAAAAGCTTCATGAGCTTTTGATACTACTTCTTCATAATCTTTTTCCGAACATTGATATACTTTTGCGATATGCTTTCCATCTGTTGGCGAAACAATATTCAATACACCTTGATCTTTAGTCTGCAACCATTTTAATCCTGTAGATGCGCCAAAATTTTCTTCATTAATACCAAGAACTTTTAAGAATTCCATATTTACCTCATTATCGTTTAGATAAATCAAATTGGTTTTAGTAATTGTATTGAGCCGATAGTAGCTTTCAAAGATTCTCTTTCTGACTTAAGATTATCTTTTCTTATGGTACAATCCAATTGAATTATTTTATTAGCATTATTATTAAAAATTATTTTATAGTTGATAAAATTTTCCTTTTCGCTTTTTAATTGTGTGAATTTGATACCTGATTTTGTAAATACTCCAATTGAGAGTTTGTCATCTTTATATTTATTGGTAAGTAAGTTTTTGTAAATATTCATCTTAGATTCCAGTGTTGCAGAGGTATCTGTATAATCCACAATTCCGATACTCAGCAAACTTCCGGTCTCCTTATTAAAAAATAAATAGATTGGAGCATACGAAAATGACTTTTGGTCTGCATCTTTGAATTTATTTTTTGATTCAATTTTCTTAGATAACTCTGCTGACTGAATTGACCAGTTCAAAGGAGGAAAGAACTTAAAGCCAATATTTTCATCAATTATTTCTGCGGCTAATTTACTTTTATCATTACTATAAAAATCTCCGCTGAACCATTCAGAATCTTCTTTGTTACTGCAGTTTAACAAAAGTAAAGTTGTTACTGATATTAGAATTGAAAGATTTACTTTCATATGTTTTCTTTTAATAAGAAATATAATTGCGCTGTAAATTTACACAAAATGTTTCACTAAAAAAGAGTTATAAAATTGAAATATTAGTATTCGGTTTTATTTGAAAGTGCCCCCTTAAGTTTTTATTTTTGTTTAGAAATTTGAACAAAAGATGAAATACATTAACTATCAAAAAATTACCGGCAGAAAGAATCTGCGCAATTTTCTCTCCTCCCGCCTCGAAGAGGTATTCTAATTTCTTTATCCAATCCGGCTATTTATTAATTAACTTAAAAACTTGGGAGTCAACCGGCCATGGATAAAAATAATACAAACAAGAAAAAAAATATTACCGCTGCAAATGTTCACGAGATACTAAAACAAACAATGCTTATTGATGGATTCGATCTCGTTCTTGATCTTAATAAAAGTCGTGGTCTTACAATTGTTGATGAAAAAACAGGTGATGAATATTTGGACTTCTTCACATTTTTTGCATCTTCACCTATTGGTTTGAATCACCCTAAATTAAATACTCCTGAATTTCGAGAAGAATTAGCTATTGCTGCGCTTAACAAACCGTCCAATTCCGATATTTACACTGTTGAGATGGCAAAGTTCGTTGATACATTTTGCAGAGTAGCTAAACCGGATCATTTTAAGCATCTGTTTTTCATTGATGGCGGTACTTTAGCCGTTGAAAATGGGTTAAAGGTTGCCTTCGACTGGAAAGTAAGAAAAAATCTTGCAAAAGGTTTGAAGGAAGAAAAAGGTCATCAGGTAATTCATTTCAAAGAAGCATTTCATGGTCGCTCCGGTTATACTCTATCTTTAACTAATACTGATCCCGTCAAGATTAATTACTTCCCAAAGTTCAATTGGCCAAGAATTATTAATCCTAAAATCAAATTTCCAATGGAAGATAATCTTGATGCTATTGTTAAACTTGAAGAGCAAGCAATCAACGAAATTTATCAGGCGATTAAAAATAATCCGGATGATATTGCGGTAATTCTCATTGAACCGATACAATGTGAAGGTGGCGATAATTTTTTCAGAAAAGAATTTTTAATGAAGCTACGTGAAATAGCAGACGAGAATGAAATTTTGTTAATGTTTGATGAAGTTCAAACAGGTGTTGGAATGACCGGGAAAATGTGGGCATATCAACATTATGTTGAACCTGATATTGTTGCTTTCGGAAAGAAAACACAGATATGCGGGATAATGGTTTCGGACAGAATTGATGATGTTGAAGAAAATGTTTTTAGAAAATCGAGTCGTATTAATTCTACATGGGGCGGTAATCTTGTTGATATGGTTAGGTCAAGAAAGAACTTGGAAATTATTGAAGAAGAAAATCTTGTTGAAAATTCCCGTGTAATAGGAAAATATCTTTTAGAAAAATTAATTGAGTTGCAAAATGATTTTCCTCATTTAATTTCTCAAGCAAGAGGATTGGGATTATTGTGCGCCTTTGATATGCCTGATCCAGAAACAAGGAAAAAATTCCTTGATGAATTATATAAGAATAAGATGATTATGCTTGGATGCGGAGTAAAAACGGTCCGATTCAGAACCCCATTAATTGTAACAAAAGAAGAGATTGACAAGGGAATATCGATTATTTGGAATGTCTTGAAAGCAATGTTGGATTCATAATGTATAATTAACAATGTAGAATGTAGAATTGAGAATTCATTTTTTATTGATGGAATTAGATTCTAATTTTGTATTGTACATTTTACATTATACATTATACATTATACACTATACACCGTACATTTTACATTAAACATTACAGGTGTTCTCGTGCCAAAGTTATTTGTAGTAGCTACTCCGATTGGTAATCTTTCCGATATAACATTCCGTGCAATTGAAACACTTAAGTCTGTTGATCTGATTGTATGCGAAGATACACGAGTTACAAAAATACTATTGGATCACTATCAGATAAGTAAACCGTTATTTGTTATTAATGCTCAGAATGAATCAAGAAAGATTCCGGAATTAATCGAAAAAATTAAAGAAGGATTAAATTGTGCTTTTGTTTCGGATGCCGGCACTCCTTCAATCTCGGATCCCGGTACAAGAGTAGTTAATGCGACAATTAAAAATGGAATTGAAGTTATTGGCATTCCCGGTCCAAGTGCAGTAACACTTGCATTAAGTATAAGCGGATTACCAACCGACTCATTCATTTTTGAAGGTTTCCTTCCACAGAAAAAAGGACGACAAAAGAAATTACAGGAACTTGCGGAAGAAGAAAGAACTATTGTTTTGTATGAATCAACCTACCGTATTGAAAAGCTGCTTGAAGAATTAAATCAATACATGCCAACCCGACAAATAGTCATTGCGAGAGAACTAACCAAAAAGTTTGAAGAAACATGGCGTGGAACCGCCTCAGAAATTTTATCTGTTATTGATAAGAAAATTATTAAAGGTGAGTTTGTAGTTATCATCGCCCCAAAAAGTTTTTCAATGTAAAGACACGCCATGGCGTGTCTTCACGTTTTGGGGTAGAGACGTTGCATGCAACGTCTTTACGTTACACATTTGTTTCATTTGTAAATACGCTCTATGAAACGCCTTTACATTTTATATTCATTTATCAGACTGTGGAAATACGCTATGAAGTCTATAAACATTTGTTCATTGTGTAGAGACTTGCCATGGCAAGTTTCAACATAAACATTATTTTATGGCAAAATTCAAAAACACATTTCGTGTTGAATCTGCTCGATTACAAAACTGGGATTATTCTGCTCCGTGGTGGTATTATGTTACAATTAATACGAAAGACCACATTGAATATTTTGGCAAAGTCATAAATGAAAAAATAATATTAAATGATTTAGGTAAAATTGCCGATTCATATTGGAAAGAAATCCCAAAACATTTCAACAATGTCGAATTGGATTATTATGTTATTATGCCAAACCATATTCATGGAATAATAATAATTAATTCTAACGTTGAGACATGCCATGGCATGTCTCTACAACAAAATGAAAATAAATTTTCTAAACCAATTAAAAATTCTCTATCGATGATTATCAATCATTTCAAAGGTTCTCTTAAACGATGGGCTAATAAAAATGGTTTCACCCATTTCAAATGGCAAGCAAGATTTTATGATAGAATTATTCGTAATGAAAATGAATTGTTTAACATTCGCCGTTATATTGAACAAAATCCATTGAAGTGGGATATTGAAAAAAATAACCCGGAAAATATTTTTGAATTGTAACATTTGTTTATTGTAGAGACACGCTATAACGTGTCTTTACGGATTGTTTTTTTGTAGGGACAAAACATGTTACATCTCAACAGATTGTATGTATTTTTTGTAGAGACTTGCCATGGCAAGTCTTTACAGTTTGCTGTTGAGACACGCCATGCTTGTCCCGTGTATTTTACGGGGACGTGTCTTTACGAAAAGACTTTGTGTACAGTTTTTACATTAAACATTTGTTTCTTGTATTGAGACGCGCTATAGTGCGTCTTTACGAATTGTTTTTGTTGTTGTAGAGACTTTGCATGCAACGTCTTTACGTTTTATTTTTTTGCTGCAGCTGTAGAGACATGCTATAGCATGTCTCTACAAAGTAAGGTTTATTTTTTTGTAGCGACGGGATACATCCCGTCCAAAGAACATATTTTTGAGACGCTATGTATGGCGTTTCTACGGATTATTATTCAGAATCGTATTGAATTAATGTATGGACTTCGTAATTCTTTAACCGTTCTCTACCATTTAAGAAATTCAGCTCAACCAGAAATGAAATTTGAGCTACTTTGCCACCCAACTTTTCCACCAATTTAATTGCCGCTTCCATCGTGCCACCGGTAGCTAACAGATCATCATGGAGCAAAACAATATCACCCGGTTCAATTGCATCTTTATGAATTTCTATAGAATCAATGCCATATTCCAACGAATATGATTCAGAGATTTTCTCTGATGGTAACTTACCAGGTTTTCTTATCGGAACGAATCCAGCACCTAATTTATTAGCTAATATACCCCCGATTATAAAACCACGAGATTCAATCCCAGCTACTTTCGTTATCTTCTTATTTTTAGCAATGTTATACAGTTCATTTGCTGCTATAGAAAGTGCATCAGAATTTTTTAGCAACGTAGTTATATCCTTAAAAATTATTCCCTTTTTAGGGAAGTCGGGTACATCTCTAATAGTATCTTTAAGATTCATATTTACTCCACGTGTTCTTTTTCAAATGACTGATAGGTATGTAAATCATTTAAGTATTTCAATAATATTTCCTCAATGGGAGCATAATGAAGTTGTTTATATAATTCGAGCCGCACTTCTTTAGATTTTGGAAGTCCTTTTAAATAACCAGCATAATATTTTCTGAAAGGCAAAATTGCTGCACGTTCTTCTTTTATTTCCAGTGAGTATTTAAGGTGTCTTAAACAAGTATTAATCCTTTCATCAACAGAAACGTCCTGAAAAGGATTTCCACTTAAAAGTAATTTAGCTTCTCTGAAAATCCAGGGATGTTCAATTGCGCCTCTTGCAATCATTACCCCGTCTGCATTCGTTTCATTCAATGCTCTTATAACATCATAAGCAGTAAAGACCCCACCATTTAATACAACAGGAATTTTAATAACCTCTTTAACTTTATTTATCCATGACCAATCTGCTTCCCCACTATGACCCTGAACCTTGGTTCTGCAATGAAGAGTTAAAGCAGATGCACCGGCATCTTCAACGCGCTTAGCAACTTCAAGAATGTTTATTGAATTAGTATCCCATCCAATTCTTGTTTTAACCGTTACCGGAATCGAAACAGCTTTAACAATACTTTCGACAATTGTTTGCATGTAACATGGATCTTTCAACAAACCGGCACCGGCACCACGACCAGCAATTTTCTTAACCCAGCAACCGGCATTTATATCTATGATATCAGGATTTTTCTCTTCGGCAATTTTTGCCGCTTGTATCATTGGTTCAAGGTTACCACCATAAATCTGAATTCCAACGGGTCGTTCTTCATCTGTAATCTCAAGCTTCATTTCAGTTTTTTTATTGGAACGAATCAATCCATCAGAATTAACAAACTCTGTATAAACAACATCGGCACCAAATTCTTTGCAAATTTTTCTGAATGCAATATCAGTTACATCTTCCATAGGAGCTAATAAAAGAGCATTCTTGAGTTCTATTTTACCTACTTTAAACATTTTTTACCTCAGCTAACCTTTCAGAGTTAAGTAAAAAGAATGCAAGAAGGAATGTAACAAATGTAAATGCAGCTCCTGTTAAAAATGGAAATTGATAGCCAAAAAAATCATAAGCAAATCCTCCCCATAAAGGTCCAAGTACTCTTGCAAAAGCAGAGAATGACTGATTTATTCCAAGAACAGCACCCTGTTCTTTTTCAGGTGTAAATGTTGATATCATACTTAATATAGTTGGCTGAAGTATTCCCGTTCCAATTGAGAGTATAGAAATTACTATTGCAACTCCAAGAAAATTATTTCCATAAGGTAGAAATCCTAATCCTATCATCATACATAACGAACCGACTAATACTAAATTTCTGTAACTAAATTTATTTGATAGATGCCTCATTAATCCACCCTGAATTATCGCACCAATAATACCCGAAATGCCAAATAACATTCCTGTCTGTTGATCAGTAAAATGATAAACTTTATAACCGAGTATTGCAAATGTTCCGTAAATATTTGCCATAGAAAAAATAATAATGAAAAAAAGCATTATTAAAAATCCCAAGCTTGGATGAGCAATTATTTTCTTTGTATAAGCTAAGTCAAATAATTTTATTTCAAATTTAGAATCACTTTTTCTGATTTGGTTTGATTCCGGCAATTTGAAAAAAGCAAAAACAAAAGCCATAAAAGAAAAAGCAGCACTACCATAACCAGCAATATGATATCCATACTTTGATAGTAAAGCTCCAATTAAAGGTCCAAATAAAAATCCAAGTCCGAATGCTGCACCAATTATACCCATTCCTTTACTTCTCTCTTCCTTTGTGGTGATATCTGCAATGTAAGCTTGAGCTACTCCAATATTGCTACCGCCCAAACCAGCTAAAAGACGAGAGAAGAATAAAAGTAAAAATGAATTTGAGAAACTGAAGATTAGGTATGATGCAACCGTTAAAAGTTGTGTAACTAAAATTACGGGTCGTCTGCCGATTCTATCTGATAATTTCCCTAAGATTGGATTGAAAAAAAATTGCATTAATGAATAAATAGCAACAATAAGTCCTATACCAAAATCTGAAATACCGAGGTTTTTACTTGCAAATGTGGGTAAAATGGGAATCAGGATTCCAAAACCCATAAGGTCGATGAAAACTGTAATAAATATTATACTGAGAGAAGCTTTATTTTTCATCATACTTTCTGTTTATACGTGAGCAAAGATATGAAAAACAATATCATTTTTTTGATAGAATTTCTATAGTATCGTAATAACTTTCAATCAATTTTTGTTTATCAGCTTTGCTTAAATACTTAGGAATTATACTCAACAAAGTTGTATCAGAAGGTAAAATTTTGAAACTATTGCTTCCATTAATTTTACCCTTGTAAACCCAAGTTGGTATGAAGTTTAACTTATCTACCCAAATAGAATCTTTGGTGATATTCTTGGCAATCTTTAGATTTAGTATCGTTCCGGCATCAGAATATCTCCACCTTTGATTCGAAATAAAATTACCCAATGAATAAGCAACAAATCCCTGTTTCAATTTGCCGTTTCTCTTTTCATAAAAATCTTTTGGTTGTATTACGTGAGGATGACTCCCGATAATAATATCAGCACCATAATTAAAAGTTTTTTCTACTAAAATCTTTTGATAATTGGAAGGTGTTCGTGAATATTCTTCGCCAAAATGAAAATAAACTAACACTAAATCTGGGTTGTATTTATGAATTTTCGAAATATCATTCTTCACAAGATTTGTATCGATTAAGTTAATCATATAACTTTTTGTTTTGGGTAAATAGTTCCCATTTAATCCGTATGTGTAGCTCAAAACTCCTAACCTGAAATCATTAGACTCAATAATAAGTAATGACTCTCTTTCTTTTTCCGAGATGTATGTTCCAACATTAATAAGATTTCGTTTTTTGAGTTGTTGAATTGTACTTACAATACCATCAATTCCTCTATCCAGACTATGATTGTTCGATGTGAATAGTATATCAAAACCAACATCTTTAAGAGCATCCAATAAATTCTCCGGTGAATTAAAGAGCGGATAACCGGAATATACTTTTGATTTTCCGGCAATCACTGTTTCGAGATTACCAAATGTTAAGTCTGATTCGTATAAATATTTTTTAACTTCGCTGAAATAAGGACGAAAATCAAAACTATCGGAATTAATTTTTGCCAACTCTATTTGAGGAGTATGACACATTATATCTCCTACAAAGGTCAATTTTATGACTCGAATAGAATCTTCAGACTGAATGAGATTCTGGTTGGAATAATTTTGTGAACCCTGAAGAAATAAAAATGCAACAGAAATTATTATTAAGAAAATTTTTTTCATAAACGATATAAAAAAAGCTGGATTATTAAATAACCCAGCTTTTTGGATAAAAAAATAACAATTAGTTACTTTGTTTTTCTCCTTTACGTTGAGCTTTAATTTCCTGGATTTCGTTTCTCATATCCTGAGCTAATCTTTTCAATTCGCTCAATCCTTTTCTAAGACGAGTTCCGGCGGCGGATTGACCTTTTTCATAAAACTTTGTTACATCTGCTTCTAATGTCTTTAAAAATTCAATCAGATTATGATATTTCTGCATAGATACCTCCTTTTGGTTATGAAATTGCAATTAATTAATAATTGTATTTTCGAGTACTAGTTCTGCAATATCCTTTACATCCATCTGGTCAGATTTTTCTAAAGTTTTAAGACCATCTGTAATCATTGTCATACAAAACGGACAAGCAGAAGCGACAATATTTGCATTAGTACTTAATGCTTCTTCCGTTCTATTAATGTTTATTCTTGTACCTTGAGTTTCTTCCAAAAACATTCTGCCACCGCCAGCGCCACAACAAAAACCTTTATCACGGCTTCTTTCCATTTCGACTAAGTTTATACCCTTTACCTTACTTAATGTTTGACGTGGTTCATCATAAATATTGTTATATCTGCCTAAGTAACAAGAATCATGATAAGTAATTGTTGAATTTACTATATCATCCTTTAATTTAATTTTCCCTTCATTAATAAGATTAGCAATCAATTCACTATGATGAAGAACTTCATAATTTCCACCGAACTGCGGAAATTCATTTTTTAATGCATTAAAACAATGAGGGCATCCTGTAACAATCTTTTTTACCCCATAATTGTTCAATGTTTCAACATTTTCTTGAATTAACATCTGAGCCAAATATTCGTTACCAAGTCTTCTGGCTGTATCACCATTGCATTTTTCTTCAGTTCCGAGGATTCTGAAATCAATATTGGCAATTTGCATCAATTTAGCAATCGATTTTGTCACTTTTTGATAACGGGCATCAAACGAACCGGCGCAACCGACCCAGAATAAAATCTCACAATTTGGGTCTTCTGCCATAGTTTTAATTCCCATTCCATCAGCCCAGTTTGCTCTATCCTGAGGATTAAATGCCCAAGGTGTAAAATTTGTCTCGAGGTTTTTAAATACTGAATTAAGCTCTTGCGGAAAGTTAGATTCCATTAAAACCAAATTTCTACGCATATCAACTAATGAATCAACATGTTCAATAGTTACCGGGCATTCATAAACACAAGCATTGCAAGTTGTACATGCCCATAACTCTTCATCAGTTATGTAATTATGAACAAGTGTTTGAGATAAAAGCGGGTCTTCGTTTGAACCTTGGATGATTAAAGGTGCTTTATCTTCAGTCCTTCGCCTTATATCAACTATAATTTTCCTTGGTGATAAAGTTTTGCCGGTATTTGCGGCGGGACAAACAGAAGTGCACCTACCACATTCGGTACATGCAAAACCATCTAAAATCTGCTTCCATGTCAAATGCTCAAAATCAGCAGCACCGTATTGTGTTATATTTTCATTCTCTAAGTTTATTTTTTTAAGCGAGTATTTATCTCTGCCAATTTTATTAAAGTAAACATTAGGAATGGATGTAACTACATGAAAATGTTTTGAATAAGGTAAGAAATTGAGAAATCCAAAAATAAAAATGATATGAGTCCACCAGAATATTTCATAAAAAATATCTGAAGTAGAAATGTTCTGATAAAAAACAGAACTCAGATAAAGAGAAAAAGGCCGAACCTCAAATTCAGCTAAAACAAAATTGTTTTTAGCAATATGAGATATATTCTGACCGAACATCGAAACTACAACACCCAAAATTAAAAGCAGAATTATTGCAGCATCTATATTACCTTCTTTGCCAACATCAAGACGAGGCACTTTTTGAATAAATCTTCTGTAAAGTGCCCAAAGGACTGATATTATTACAAAAACTCCAAATACATCTTGAATAACAGTGATAATTGAAAAGAAAGGTCCAAGAAACTCAAGTGAGAATGATGAATAAAATCCTTGAATTATCGATTCAATTACGGCAAAGAGGAAAAGGACAAAACCCCAAAAAATCAGAAAGTGAATTATTCCTGCTATCGGATCGCGTAATAGTTTAGATTGCCCAAAAGCAATTTTGAGAACATTAAATATTCTTTGTTTTGGATTATCAAATCGATTTTCTTTTTGACCTAATAGAATGTAAGAAATAATTCTTCTCAGATTGTATAAGAAAAATCCAAATGATAAAATAAAAACTGCAATAAAGATTATATTCTTTAAACTCATTCGCTGTATTTTTTTTAATTAGGCAATCTTGGATATTTTTTAGAAAACGCCTTATAAATACTTATTGCAGCAGAAATTTTTATAATATCCCAAATAGAAAATATTATTGCACCACTGAATAATGCTTTATTGAAATCACCGTTTAAGAAAATTGAAAGGAATAGTGAACCTGATAATAAAATAATTAAAGAACCAGTAACCATTGAGAGTACAATCATCCATTTTGTATTTTTCTTTTCAATTAAATAGCCAACAACAAAAGCGGCAACTGGGAATGCCATCAAATAACCACCGGTTGGGCCAAACAATTTTGCAAATCCGAAACTATACTCAGCAAAAACTGGTACTCCAATCGCACCGGCAGCAATATAAACTACCTGGCTAAGCATACCGTTTCGTGAACCCAAAAAAGCACCAGATAATAGTACTATCATAGTCTGAAGCGTAAACGGAACCGGTTGAACGGGTACAACAACTTGCGCACTAAGGAATGTTAATACTGAAAAAGATATTATCCAGAATAATTGGGAAGTTTTTAATTTAGTTAATAACCCAAGAAATTTAATACTATTCACATTTTGTTTAACTGACATATATTCCTCTTGTTATGTTAAATTTCTTTTAAAAAATTCAATTGTTTTTCTTAACAGCTTTTCAAATTTCTCATTTGTTCCATTAAACGGATGAACTATATCAAAAGTATGTCCCGTACCAAATATTTTGTAAAATTCAGTCTTTTCCTTATCAGACCATTCATAAATTTGCTCTTCCTCTACGATCGGAACTGCTAAATCTTGATCACCATGAGCAATAAATAAAGGACAGTTCAAATTTCTCACAGATTTTTCTAAATTCAAAGACTCTGAAGCATTTTTTTCAATGTCATCCAGAAAAGTCACATTTAATCTCATCAGCTGGTTTGTACGGGTATTTAGTACTTCAAAATATCCGTTCTTACGCCATAGCTCTTTTTGTCTTTCGGAATAACGATTGAACTTTGAAATCGAAGCCCATAAAGCAACAGCATCAATATCATTCCTTGAACCAGCTGTCAATAATGATACTGCACCGCCTCTACTATGACCTAATAACCCAATCTTTCCCCGAAATTCAATCCCCAGTTGATCTGACTTTAAAAAATCTATTATTTCATTTAACTCTGATACTTCTAAGGAAATTGTATTTTCTGCAAATTTTTCTAATTCGGTAAATTCAGTTTTCTCTGAACCTATTCCATTATGAGAAAAATTGAATGTAACTACAAAAAAACCATTATCCGAAAAATACTCTGATAAATATGGTACAAAGCCCCAATCCTTAAATCCCTTAAAACCATGCACAAAAATAATAGCATTTTTTTCTGTTTCTACCCCTTTTAGATAGGTAGTAACCTGAATTTGATTCCCTTTAGAAGTCTTTAGGATGAAATCTCTTATCATTTCATTCGAAATATGGCTATTAAGAGATGTAAAGTCAAGATATTTAGCTTCAATCGATATTTTGACTAAACGAACCTTATATCGAACGAATCAAATTTCTTTTAAGTGCTAATTTAATTAATTTAGCCGTTGAGTAGATATAAATTCATTCAAAAAAACTAAAATATGCTAAGGTATATTTAGATGGCAAAAATTTTAGTAATTCCTTCTATCGATATTCAAAATGGGAAAACAGTGCGAGTTGTCCAGGGAATTCCAGAATTAGGTTGTAAAGAATACGGTAGTGATCCGGTTGAAATGGCTATGATATGGAGAGCAGAAAATGCGAAATGTATTCATGTTGTAGATTTTGATGCATCACATTATCATTCAAAAAATAATTTCGAAATAATAAGAAAAATTTGCGATGCTGTTATTATTCCTGTTGAACTTGGTGGAGGTATAAGGACATACGAAGATGCCAAAGAACTTTTTGATCTGGGAGTAGCAAGAATTGTAATTGGAACTCTGGCATTTGAGAAACCACGTGAATTTATAAAAATATTAGATGAATTCACTCCTAATAAAGTAGTTGCTGCTATCGATGTCATTGATAATGAAGTTGTGACCCGTGGAAGACAGCAAAGAACCCATCTAAGACCAGTTGAATATGCAAAGTTCTTAAAATCAGTTGGCACTGAAAGAATTATAATCACAGATGTAAAAACTAATGGCATGCTCAGTGGACCTAATATTGAATTAACTAAAGAAATTGCTATGGTCACAGAAAAAAAAGTTACTCATTCGGGTGGAATTGGCGGATATGAAGATTTGATAAAACTTCAGTTAGAAGCCGGTGATTTGGTTGATTCAGTAATTATCGGTAGAGCTTTATACGAAAATAAATTTTCTTGCCAAAAAATCTGGCGCTTGGCTGAAGCCGGAATTTTTAATTAAGGAGTATTCATGAATAACGAAATGATTAAAAGTAATTTCTGGACTAATCTATTTAAAACACCGGCAAAAAAAGATCAGTTAGAAGATATTTTAACTTCAATACCGCCATTTAAAGATGTCAGTCAGAAGTATTTTAAGATTCTTATAAAATTAATTCACAACCGTGTCTATTCCCCTAATGAATATATCTTTATGCAAAACGATCCGGGAATCGGTCTTTACTTAATAATAAAGGGTGAAGTATTAATCACTTATGAAAATGAAGATGGAGAAAGATTTGATCTGGCACATTTATCCGATGGAGATTTCTTTGGTGAATTAGCATTGTTAGATGAAGATAAAAGATCAGCTTCAGCAATTGCAATGAAAGAAAGTCAAATCGCAGTTATATTTAAACCCGATCTTGACGAATTTATTGATGCACATCCAAAAGAAGGGATAAAAATTTTAAGAGGTATATCCCAAATTCTGACAACACGTTTAAGGAATATCAATTTAGATTATATTTCACTCTACAATAGAACAAGAAATAAATTATAGGAGGATTTATGACTTTAATAAAAAATATCCTCGTTCCAATCGACTTCTCCGATTATTCAAAAAACGCATTAAAATATGCAATTCAATTTGCCAAAACATTTAATGCAAAAATGTTTTTGATTTATGTCGTTGAACCAATGATTTACCCAGCAGATTTTAGTATGGGGCAAGTTGCAATTCCATCTATGGATGCCGATCTACAAAATCGTGCTGAAGAAGAACTGAAAAATCTTGCCAATAGCTATATCGATCCTTCACTTCAATCAGAAACAATAATAAAAACAGGAAAACCATTTGTAGAAATTAATGAAACAGCCAAAGAAATTGATGCTGATTTAATAATTATGGCTACACATGGACATACAGGTGTAGAACATTTGCTATTTGGAAGTACCGCGGAAAAAGTTGTTCGTAAAGCACCATGCCCGGTTCTCACGCTGCGAGAACCGATAAAAGGTTTTACATTTAATTCAAAAACCCAATAAGTTGATGAATTTATCAGACGGCAAACTAAAAAAAATATTGAACAATAATTTTTCCGGTAGTTCGGAAATTTTATTAGAACTCCACAGACATCTTAAGAATGAACAAAGCATAATTTTTCTTTTCCCTGAGATAATTGAAATAGCAAAGAAGCAATTTAGATCATTTCAGAATATTCAGAAATATCTAAACGAATTATCAAAGTTTTCAAAAAGCAGAAAAAATCTTAAAACATTTTTTGAACACTATGATTCTGTATTTGAACAATCTAATCTGAGTTTATTAAATAATGCTCAAAAAATACTCTACCCATATTCCTCATTCATTACAATATCAAATAGCAAAACTGTGTATGATGTTTTGAAGAGCTTAAGTACTTCCAAAAGAAAATTAAAAATATTTGTTTCAGAATCACGTCCAAAGCTCGAAGGTAGAATCTTAGCGAAGAAATTATCTCTACTTAGTAATGTTAAAGTAAATTTAATAACAGAAGCTATGATGGCTGGTACTTTGAAAAAAACAGAAGCAGCAATTATTGGAGCTGATTCGGTACTAAAGAATGGTGATGTTGTTAACAAAATAGGTAGTTTACAACTAGCACTCTTATGCAAAGAAATGAAAATCCCGTTTTTTGTCGTGGCAGATAAAAATAAATTCACAAAATCAAAAAGTTTTAGGCAAAATAAAAAGCCGCCAACTGAAATATGGCGGCATATATCCAATAAAGTTACTATTGAAAATTTTTACTTTGAGAAAGTAGATAGTAACCTAATTACAAGAATGATCACCGATTAATCTTTTCTAATTCTAATATCGATTGTTGTGCAAGAAACGCCATATCCGTGTTAGGATACTTGTCAATCAAACCTTGCCAAATTGATTTCGCTCTTACTTTATCACCCTTAGCAGCAGCAATAGATCCTAAGTTGTAAGTTCCAAGTTGATGATTTTTATCAATCTGTAAAATATTATTTGTAAATAATTCAGCTTTATCAAGTTCCCCTTTGTTAAAATATAAGAAAGTCAACTCCAATAGAATATCTATTCTTTTGGGATCCTTCTTGATAATTTTTTCATACAACTCTATAGCTTTATCAGGTTGATGAGCTAATCTCAGAAGATCTGCATATTCTCTTGTGCGCAACGTGTCATCAGGATTTTTTTCATAATTCAATCTTAATTCCTCTAGTCTTTTTCTTGCATCTTCCATTACATTTGCACTAGAGGGCATTTCTCCCTCTTTTCCCATATTACGATGAACATCATCATCAGGCATATTTTGCATGCTACCGAAATCGGAACTTGAGTTAGATTTATTTGTAAACAAAATTATTCCTAAAATAAACGATGTAAACAAAATTAAATAGAGATAGATAGGTTTTATTTTCATTTTTACTCCAAAATTTGGGTAACAAAATTAGCAATTTTTTTCACTAAACATATTATTCAGCAAAATTTTTTGAACTAATTATACCCAAAATAAGTTATAGTATTAAACGTGTAGAGAATAAAATGAATAAAACTACTATAAATAAAAGTGAAGATTCAAAAAAGCTTTATATTGAATTTGAAAATGAAGCGCTTCCCCATTTAAATGCTCTTAAGTCCTATGCTCTGAAATTAACAAACGATCCAGAAGAAGCTGATGATCTTTTACAAGATACAATGTTAAAGGCATTCAGATTTTTTGATAAATTAGAAAAAGGTACTAATTGTAAAGCATGGCTTTTCCAAATAATGAAAAACTCATTTATCAACAATTACCGAAAAAACTCTAAAGAACCGGATAAAGTTGATTATGAAGATGTTCAAAATTTTTATGAAAATATAAAATCCGATGAAGTAAAAACATCTCACTTTGCTTATGATGCATTCAACGATATTTTAGACGATGAAATTGTTAATGCATTATCAACCCTACCGGACGATTTCAGAACCATAGTGTTTTTATCTGACATTGAAGGTTATTCTTATGAAGAAATAGCCGACTTCCTTGATTGCCCTATTGGTACTGTTAGATCACGTTTACATAGGGCAAGAAAAATGCTTTATGCCCTTTTATATACCTATGCTGGGAACAAGGGGTTTTTAGAAGAAAACACGAAACTGAAGAAGAAAAAATTGCAAAAAAGCGTATAAAAAAACGTTTTTTGAAAGGTTATTTTCACAAAATGTTAACCAAAGTCCCTAATTTTTACCTAAAAACGAAAAATTTTTATAGACAATCAGAATAAAATTTCTTATATTTTGTTGATGAATTTTAGGAAAACATATCAAAACACTGCCTATAGTGCTAGTACATTACATTTCAGATTGACCTTATTAAAAAGGTAAAAAGTTAATAATTTTTTAAGAAACAAATAGTGTGCAAATTTCGTCACTATAGGAACTATTTTGTCTGATATAAGTTTAAAAACGAGTTAATTGGTATTATTAACAAGGAGTTAAGAAAAATTGAAGATTACTAAGCAATTCACTAACAGAGAGAGTAAATCTTTAGATCAATATTTACAAGAAATTGGTAAAGTAGATTTACTAACACCCGAACAGGAAATTGAATTAGCAATCAGAATTAAAAAGGGTGATAAACAAGCTCTCGATAAATTAACAAAAGCAAATCTTCGTTTTGTTGTAAGTGTTGCAAAGCAATACCAAAATCAAGGTCTCCCATTAGGCGATCTCATAAATGAAGGAAACCTAGGATTAATAAAAGCTGGTTTAAGATTTGATGAAACACGTGGTTTTAAGTTTATTTCTTATGCAGTATGGTGGATCAGACAATCGATAATGCAAGCAATTGCCGAACAATCAAGAATGGTACGATTACCATTAAACAGAGTTGGTGCTCTTAACAAAATGGGAAAAGCATTAAGCCAACTTGAACAAGAATACGAAAGAAGACCAAGTCCGGAAGAAATTGCTGAACAACTTGATATGGATGTTTCCGATGTAACTTATGCTATGCAGATTGCCGGTCGTCATGTGTCTATGGATGCTCCATTTGCGCATAGTGAAGATAGCAATAATAGTTTATTGGATGTAATGCCAAATGAGGATCAACCAACACCTGACCATTCATTGATGAAAGAATCACTTAAAGCTGAAATTGAGAGATCACTCTCTTCATTGACAGAAAGAGAAGCTGAGGTAATACGTCTCTATTTCGGATTGCAAAAAGAGCATTCTTTAACTTTAGAAGAAATTGGTGAGAAGCTCAATCTGACCAGGGAAAGAGTTAGACAAATAAAAGAAAAAGCACTTATCAGACTAAGACATTCGACAAGAAGCAAAAATCTTAAAGCCTATTTAGGATAGAAAAATTACAAGCCGTCGAAAGACGGCTTTTTTTTGCTCTAAAACCTTCCGATTTACTATTTTTGAATAAAAAAACGGATTTCTTATGAATAGTCTAGAAAATTATTTCCAAAAATTCAGAAAAAATATTGTTGGAATAGATCAAACTTTTGAAAGTCCCTATGGTCAGAAAAAAATAATATATGCTGATTGGATTGCCAGTGGTAGATTATATGCGCCTATTGAGAAAATACTTTTTAATCAGTTCGGTTCTTTTGTTGGGAATACACATTCAGAATCATCAGTAACCGGCACAACAATGACAAAAGCTTATCATAAAGCAAAAGAAATAATCAAACAACACGTCAATGCATCACAAAATGATGTACTAATTTTTGCTGGTTTTGGAATGACAGCGGCAGTAAACAAATTTCAAAGGTTGTTAGGTTTAAGAGTATGTGAACAATTGATTAAGTATACTAATATTCCAAAGGAAGAAAAACCTGTTGTATTTATCACTCATATGGAACATCATTCAAATCAAACATCATGGTTAGAAACAATTTGTGATGTAGTAATTATTGAACCTAATGAGTCTGGATTAGTTGATCTAAACCATTTTGAACATCTCTTAAAATTATATCATAACAGAAAATTAAAAATCGGATCATTTACGGCTGCTTCTAATGTAACAGGTATATTTACACCTTATCATAAAATGGCAAAGATGATGCATCAAAACGGAGGGATTTGTTTTGTAGATTTTGCGGCTGCTGCACCATATATAGAGATTAACATGCATCCCGATGATCCTGAAGAAAGATTAGATGCTATTTTCTTTTCACCTCATAAATTTCTTGGTGGGCCCGGTTCATCAGGAGTTCTCATATTCGATTCAAAATTGTATAACAGAAGGGTTCCAGACCACCCCGGAGGCGGAACAGTGGATTGGACAAATCCTTGGGGTGAGCACAAATACATTGCAGATATAGAAGCGAGAGAAGATGGTGGGACACCCGGCTTTTTACAAGCAATTAAAACCGGCTTGTCAATAAAGTTAAAAGAAGAAATGGGTGTTGATAATATTTTAAAAAGAGAACATGAGTTATTAGAAACTGCATTTGAAAGATTAAGTAAAATCCCTACTCTTCATTTATTAGCAAGAGAAATTAAAGATAGACTTGGGATAATTTCATTTTACGTAGAGGATATTCATTACAATCTGATGGTTAAGCTGTTAAATGATCGATTCGGAATTCAAGTTAGAGGAGGATGTTCTTGTGCCGGTACTTATGGACACTATTTGCTTCATGTTGATCCCACAAGATCAAAAAGAATTACTGACAAAATAAACCAAGGTGATTTATCAGAAAAACCCGGTTGGGTAAGATTATCTCTTCATCCTACAATGACAAACGAAGAACTAAATTATATATTAACTGCAATAGAAGATGTTATCAAGAACATTAAAGTATGGACTGAAGATTATCACTATTCATCTAAAACAAACGAGTATTACCATAATTCAAACTTAAATGCGGAATACCAACAAATTAAAGAATGGTTTGATGCAGAGCTTGTTTAATCTGTAATTTTTTTGTGCCGGATTTCAAGTTTATTTACTACATCAGACAGGTTTATATTTTGTTCAACAAGCATGACGAATAAATGATATAATAAATCTGCTGTTTCGTTAATAACTTCTTCGCTATTTCTATTTTTAGCAGCTATAATTGTTTCCATACTCTCTTCCCCTACTTTTTGAATTATTCTATCCCCGCCAGCTTTGAATAGCGATGTTGTGTAGGAATTTTCCGGCATCTCTTTTTTTCTATTTTGAATTAATTCAAACAAATCAAATAGGAATTGCAAATTATTCTTTTTAAGACCAAAGCAAGAATATGAACCAGTATGACAGGTATTACCAATAGGATTAACTTCTATCAACAAACTATCATTATCACAATCTGGTTGGATGGAAACTAGTTGAAGAAAATTACCTGACGTTTCACCTTTAGTCCATAATCTTTTATTTGTTCTACTGTAAAAAGTAACTTTATTTGTCTCAATAGTTTTCATGAGTGCTTCATCGTTCATAAAACCAAGCATTAATACTTGTGATGTATTTTTATCAATAATTATCGCTGGGATCAATCCATTCATTTTGGAAAAATTTAGTGTTTTTAGATCAATCATAAACGAACCGATATTTTGTTTTCAGATAAATATTTTTTTAGCTCGAGTATGTTTATTTCATTGTAGTGAAATAAACTTGCAGCAAGACAAGCATCTACTTTAGCATAATTGAACGCATCATAAAAATGCTTTTTAGTACCAGCCCCGCCACTGGCAATAACAGGTATATTAACCGAACTTACAATTACTTTAAGAAATTCAATATCAAATCCATTTTTAGTTCCATCATTATCCATCGAAGTTAGTAAAATCTCTCCTGCTCCTAATTCACATACTCTTTTACACCAATCAAATCCATTTAAATCAGTTTCTTCTTTTCCACCCTTTACGAATACTTTTTTGGTTCCGTTAATTGATTTGACATCGATGGCTGCTACAATAGCTTGAGACCCGAATTTTTTTGATGCTTCTTCAATTAATCCGGGATTTTTTACAATGGATGAATTTAATGATACTTTATCGGCACCGGCATTTAGCAATGCTTCGATATCAAATATTGATTTTACACCACCGCCGACAGTGAAAGGAATTCTTATCACTTTACCAACATTCCGGACAAGTTCAATTAATGTTTGCCGATTTTCTTCTGTGGCTGTGATATCTAAAAAGACTAATTCATCTGCTCCTTCAGTATAATAACGATAACCAAGTTCAACAGCATCACCGGCATCTTGAAGGTTTACAAAGTTTGTTCCCTTTACAACTCTGTTCCCTTTTACATCTAAACAAGGAATAATTCTTTTAGCTAACAAAACTCCTTAAATCCTCCAATGTAATTTTGTTTTCATAGAATGCTTTACCAACTACAGATGCATAAATACCACTATCTTTGAGTTCACATAAATCATCTAATTTTCCCACACCCCCAGATGCAATTAGACTTATGTTAGAATATTTATCCATTATTTTTTTATATAAAGAAATGTTCGGACCATTTAATGTTCCATCTCTTGAAATATCTGTACAAAGAAAATAGTTTATTCCAAGAGAAGTACAGTATTGAAGATGATCCCATAATGAAACCCGACTTTTTTCTGTCCAACCTTTTAAGTAAATAATTTCTTCACTAACATCCACGGCAACAACAATTTTTCCCGAGTTGTATTGATCTAAAATTTTTTCGAATTCATTCTTATTTGTAACTGAAATAGAGCCAACTATAATTCTATCAGCACCGTAATTAATCATTGTTTCGGCATTACTAAAATTTTTGATTCCACCACCAAATTGAACTTTCAAGCTTGTTGATGACTTAATTTCTCTTAATTGATCTACTACCGAAATATTTCCATTCAAAGAAGCTTCAAGATCTACAATGTGAAGCCAAGGTAACCCAATTGAGTCGAACCCTTTTGCATATTCCAATGGAGTTTTGTTATAAAATTTATATTGCGCAAAATCTCCTTTTAAAAGACGAGTTACTTTGCCTTTATAAATATCAATTGCCGGAATTGCTAACATTTTTCAATAAAGTTTTTTAAAAGTTTAATGCCCTGCTCACCTGATTTTTCCGGATGAAACTGAATACCATAGAAATTTTCTTTTTGTAATGCTGCGGTAAATGTATTATCATAAACGGAAGTTGCAATTGTATAATCACAAACAGGTAAATAATATGAATTAGCAAAGTAGAAATAAGATTCGTTTTCTATTCCATCAAACAAAAGATTTTCTTTAATGACTTTCACTTTATTCCAGCCCATATGTGGCACTTTAACATTGGATTCGTCATATTTTATACAATTTACTGGAACAATACCAAGGCAACATGTATTACCTTCTTCAGATTTCTCCGAGAATAATTGCATCCCTAAACAAATTCCAAGAATTGGTTTCTTTGTTACACGAAGCATTGTAGATAAATTGGTAAGATGAAGTCTTCGCATAGCAAAAGAAGCTTCTCCAACACCAGGAAAAATAATCTTATCAGAATTGTAAATTATTTGTTCACTATTAGTAAACTTATAATCAACATTAAGTGAATCCAGTACATTCATTACCGATTGTACATTACCGGCGCCATAATCAATAACAGAGATCATAACATACCTTTTGTTGTTGGCAAAACACCTTTATTTCTTGAATCGAATTTAAGAGCCATATTTAATGACTTAGCAAATGCTTTGAAAAGCGCTTCTGCTTTATGGTGATCGTTTTCACCTGTTACTTTAAAATGTATTGTCGCACGTAATCCAACTGATAGACCTCTAAAGAATTCTTTTATCAGTTCAGTTGGTAATTCGCCAATTTTTTCTCTCATCCATTTACACTTAAATATTAGATATGGTCTTCCGCCGATATCTAACGCACATTGTGCAAGTGCATCATCCATCGGTAACATAAAACCATATCTTTCAATCCCCTTACGATTGCCAAGTGCTTTACTGATAGCTTCACCTAACGCTATTCCGGTATCTTCAATGGTATGGTGTTCATCTACGAACAGATCACCTTTAGCAAGTAAAGTTAGATCGATATTAGAATGTTTTGATAACTGCTCCAACATATGATCAAAAAAACCGATACCAGTTTTTATTTTGCTTTTGCCAGAGCCATCAAGGTTAATCTTAATTTTTATGTCAGTTTCTTTTGTTCTTCTATTATGAGTTGCTGTTCTTTTTATCTTCATGTTAATGCCTTTTCGAGTGCTTCAAGAAATTTGTTGTTCTCTTCTTTCGTCCCGATTGAAACTCGTAATCCACCCTTAAAATTATATTGATTACTACGATCTCTGATAATAATTCCACTTGCCTCAAGATTCTTGTATATTTTTTTGGGCTCATCCACAAAAAACGAAATAAAATTTGCATCCGAAGGTAATACTTTTATTACATTTTCCATTTTCTTTAACCGAGCGTAAACCATTTTTCTTTCGTCAATTATTTCATTAACAAAATTAAAATATTGTGCATTATTCTTTATCGCTTTAATAACTAAATCGGATGTAACTTTACTGATATTATACGGAGCTTTTACCTTAAATAAAAGTTGAGTTATAAACTCGGATGCAATTGAATAACCGCATCGTATTCCAGCCAGTCCCCACGCTTTTGAAAATGTTCTTAATACAGCCAGATTAGGATACTTAAGTACTTCATATGCCAACCCATTTCCTAATGTAAAATCAATATATGCTTCGTCAACTACTATCATAACATTCTTTGTTGATGCAAGTTTTATAATTGCTTCATAATTGAGCAGATTACCGGAAGGATTATTAGGTGAACAAAGAAAAATTATTTTGGTATTTGCTGTTATTGACTCAGATATCGAATCATAATCAATGTCATAGTTGGAATTTAACGGAACATTTTTAACAGCTACACCATTTATGTTCGAGCAAACACGATACATACCATAAGTCGGCTCACAGACTATTACTTCATCTATACCTGGATTGCAAAAAATCTTTATATACAGATCTATCAATTCATCTGAGCCGACACCAAAACAAATATTTTCTATAGGTATTGATATAAATTCTGAAACAACAGTTCTTAGTAATATCTGATTTGGGTCAGGATAGCGGTTTAGATCTAGCGAATCATATTCAACCACACTGCCCATTGGATTTTCATTTGCATCCAGTAATAATCCGTCGACATGCGAATGTCTTGCTGCTACGTATGGTTTTAAAGATAGAATGTTTTGACGGACAAGAGTTTCAATATTCATTTTTGATTCTCACTTTTATTGCATTTGCATGCGCTTGTAAATTTTCTGTTTCAGCAAGTTTTATGATTGAATCAGAAATCTTTTTTAGTCCAGGTTTACTTATTTTCTGATAAGAAATTGTTTTCATAAACATTTCAACAGAAACACCTCCATAAGATTTTGCATAACCATATGTAGGTAGCGAATGGTTTGTGCCGGAAGAATAATCTCCAGCACTCTCTGGCGAATAAGGACCAATAAATATTGAGCCAGCATTTTTTATTTTGTTAATAAATCTATCGGCATTTTTAAAATTCATTATCAAATGTTCTGGTGCATATTGGTTGCTAAGTTCAATAGCTTGATTAATATCTTTAACAATCATAATAAAAGAATACTTTAGAGACTGTTCAGCTAAATACCTTCGTGGTAATTTTTTCAATTGTAAGTAAACTTGTTTTTGCACCGATTTAGCAAGATTATAATCTGTTGTTAGTAAAATTACCTGAGAGTCAGCTCCATGTTCTGCCTGGGAGAGAAGGTCAGCAGCAATAAAAACTGCATTTGCTGTTTTATCTGCAATAATTAGTAATTCACTTGGACCGGCTGGCATATCAATAGGGCAACCGTTCGGATCGATACTTATAAGAGATTTAGCTGCCGTTACATATTGATTACCGGGACCAAAAATCTTATCTACTTTATTAATACTTTTTGTTCCGTAAGCTAACATTGCAATTGCATGAGCACCGCCTACTTTATAGATTTCTTCGATACCTAAGTAGTTAGCAGTAAATAAAAGTTCATTACTTAATTTTTCTCCTTTACAAGGCGAGCATAGAACAATTCTTTTACAACCTGCAATCTTAGCCGGAATTACCAACATCAGAATTGTAGAAATTAACACGGTATTACCACCCGGAATATATAAACCAACATTTTCAATTGGTTCATATTTTCTACCACATAAAACACCTTTAGAAGTCTCAACTACATAATTCTTAGGAAATTGTTTTTTATGAAATTTCAGTATGTTATTTGCGCTCACTCTGATTGCTTGCTTCAATTCTTTTGGTACTTTATTAACAGATTCTTGCAATTCCTCTTCAGATACTTTTATTGAATTACCAGTAAAATTATCGAGCTTTCTTGCATACTCTAATACCGCCTTATCACCTATTGTTTTGATATCATCAATAATAGGTGTAATAAGTTTATAAATAGAATTATAATTCATTACCGGACGGCTAAATAATTCTTCTATTTGTTTTGTTTTGCAGTTGTTGTAATCAAATATTTTCATAGAATTATATTCTCAATTGGTAAAAGTAAAATTCCTGAAGCTCCTGCTTCTTTTAATTCGTGATGAATTTCCCAGAATTGTTCAGATGGAATTACGGCATGAATGGCAATCATATCTTCATTTGCAAGAGGAAGGATTGTCGGACTACTTAATGAAGGAACTATCTTTTTAATTTTACCAAGCGCAGTTTTGGGTGCATTCATCATCAAGTATTTATTTTTTTTAGCATTTAATGCAGAATCAATTCTTTGCAATAAATCGCTCAACTCTCCATTTCTTTTGGGATCCTGACTAATATCTTTGTTTGCAATTAAGACTGATTGAAAAGAATATACATCAAATGATTTTTTCAGTTTATTAAACTTTAGTGTATTTCCGGTGGAAACCAAGTCGAATATTAAATCTGCAACACCTAATGATGGAGTAATTTCAACTGAACCGCTAATCTCTACGATTTCAGCATTTATTTTATTTTCAGTAAGAAATTTTTTAAGCAAGTTTGGGAAAGATGTAGCAATCCTAAGACCATTCAACTGGTTAACTTCACTAATTTTTTTCTCCTCGGGAGCCGCAATTGATAGATTGCATTTTCCGTAACCAAGTTTGCGAAGAACTTGGACATCAGATTTTTTCTCGTACAATACATCTTCTCCAACGATACCAATATCAGCAACGCCATCACTTACATATTCGGGTATATCATCATCTCTAAGAAAAAGAATGTCCAGTGAATAATTTCTCGCAGTGATTATAAGACGTTCTGAGTAGTCCTCAATCTCCAATCCACAATTTCTGAGTAAGGATAATGATTTTTCTGTTAGTCTGCCATTCTTTTGAATAGCTAGTTTAAGATTACCATTTAACATAAAAACTCCATAAAACAAAAAACCCCGACATGCGCCGGGGTTCCATTCTGAAAAGTATATTATTTTATTTAAAGTATACCAGCGCCTCTGTAAGGGTATTGAAAATGATGATGGTGCCAGGTATTTAATTTTATAATCATATTTTTTAATTAATTTTGGTTGCAAAGTTAAAAAAAATAATTCAACAGTCAAATTACATTTATAAAATTCTGATGAAAGCTTTTTTCGTTTCTGATTTACACGGAAAAACAGATCGTTATAATAAACTTTTCAACAAGATTGAAAACGAAAATCCTTCCCTCGTTTTTCTTGGTGGTGATCTGCTTCCTCATTCTTATCTGAATGCAAATTTTATTGAGGATTTTCTTGTAAAAAATTTTAGCAACCTGAAATCTAAATTGGATGAAAAATATCCGAGAATATTTTTAATTCTTGGAAACGATGATGCAAAATCTGAAGAGGAAGAAATTATTTATTACTCTGAAAAAAGATATTGGGAATATATCAATATGCGAACTGCGGCTGTAAACGGTTTTAATGTTCATGGTTATTGTTATACTCCGCCGTCACCATTTTTGCTTAAGGACTGGGAAAAATATGATGTATCACGTTATGTAGATCCCGGTTGCATCTCCCCTGAAGAAGGAAAAAGAACAGTTGATATTTCTGATGAACAAAAAAAATATTCTACTATAAAGAGAGATTTGGAAAATCAATTCAATAAACTAAATGTAACAAACGATATAATATTATTTCACGGACCTCCTTATAAAACAAAATTAGACCGAGCAGCCCTTGATGGAAAGTACATTGACCATATACCTTTAGATGTACACGTTGGCAGTGTGGCAATCAGAAAATTTATAGAGTTAAAACAACCAAAGCTGACATTGCACGGACACATACATGAATCGGCACGATTATCCGGAAGTTGGTATGATCAAATTGGAAACACACTCTGTTTTAGCGCAGCGCACGATGGCAAAGAGTTAGCTCTAATCGAATTTGATACTGAAAACTTATCAACCGCAAAAAGAATCTTGCTTTAACTTACTTGGCTTTTTAATCTCAGAGGTCTAGCAGCATCGGTAACAGCACCAATTTTAGATGCATAACTATTTTTGTTCTTTATATCTTCATCTGTAACAAAATGAATATCTAACAGACCATCAGATTTATAACCTGTTCTAAGATAATTCATTTCGCTAAGGCATAAACTCCAACCTTCGAACCAAGCTTTTAATAATTCTGTATTACTTTTATTTTTATCGATATGAACTATTAAATCGATATCACTGCCGGGACCAGACACAGCATTTTTTGTGCTACCGAAAACATAAATTCCTTTTACACCAAATTTTTCCCCATCCAATTCAGCAGCAATTTTTTCTGCCATTTTCATTCGCCATCGCCAATGATCACTCGATTGATGTTCCGCATTTCCTTTTACTTCTCTTTCAACCTGTACCTCTGAAGATGGTTGCGTTAAATAACCGATTGCTTCATCAATTTCAGCATTTACAGCAACCTTCAGAATGTTACCACCTGTCATTTCTGAAACATCTATTACCTTAACGGTATCTTCAAGATAATCATACTCCGGCACAAGATGCGGGAAAATGTTCCTCGACTGAGTTAAAAATGATTCATTAAAAATAATTCCATTATCATCCGGGTAAAGAGGCAAGTAACGAATATTTGCTTCAACAAGGTCTTGAAAGAAATGAGTTCCGAAAGATAAATCAGGAACATAGTTCCCTTTTTTACGCGCAATCTCTACTAACATTGCTGTATTATTTATATCGGAATATGTAACGCTAACACCAAGTTTTATATCTCCCCTACTTCCCCATCTTCCCGGTCCCATTAAAATAAATTTACGTTTTGGTAAAAGTTTATTCAATTTCCCGATTGCTCTTCCTACTTGTAACATTTTATTTCTATCTGTAAGCTCTGTGTACTTCTGAGGATCTACATAAACAATATGTGTAATTTCAGGAACTTTACCATTTGAAATATGGCGATTAGCCGTGAACAATATTTTTTCCGGCGCTATATCTCTTGGTATATTATCTGCAGTTGTCTCACCATGAAAACTTTGGGGTCTGCATTGAAGCAAATAAAAATCTACACCGTTGCTAACAAATTCAATATCAACCGGCGTCTTCATTCTTGATTGCAGCACTTTAAGAATTGCATCAATTTTTTTCAGAAAATCGGTTTTGTTAATAAGACCATCGAACGTTACTATATATTCCGTGTTTGTATCTTCAAGTTCATACTTCATAGGTTGACGAATCATATTGCCTTGTAATACAGAGAAGACCAAATCGAATGCGGGATATTTATTTCCACACTCTTTCAAAAGCTTGCTAATCGGAATGCTTTCGAATTCATTTGTTTTAAGATTTATAACATCAATTTTCTTTGGTGAATAACGAATTAACTCATCAGGAGAGACATTTATTTTTAATTTCGGTTGACCCGGCGAAACTAAAACAGGATAATCATCACTAAGTCGGTCAACGGCGCGTGTTCCCAAACCAGCTACAATTCTCACCAGTCCATCTTCACGTTTTATCCTTGGAGACCACCTGAATTCATTATTACTGAAAGCGACTCCTGCAAATGCCGGTAAAAAATAATCTCCAACTCTTTCACCAACAACTTCCTGAATCATAACTCCCATTTCCTCATGGAAATCGAGTAATCCTCTTTCAGCACGATATTCAATTGGATCCGGGCTAAATGTAGAAGCATATACTTCAGCAATAGCATCCATTAATGCAGACAATCGTTGTTGTTTAGTCCCCTGGTTAGCCAGAAAAAGACTTTTATATTTACCGGAAAATGCAGCACCCATTTGATCTTCTAATAAGCTTGAGCTTCTAACAACCAAAGGGTTTTCACCTAAATCATCAAGAGCAACAGATAAACCTTTTAAAATATCAGGGGGAAATTCAGAGTTCTTGAATAATTGAACAATGTGAGGATATTCAATACGAATTTCATCAACTTCTTTATACTTTTGCTCAAAAACTTCTTCAAGGTTATTATACTGCATGAAATAAAGAACAGCGTCTGATGTTATAAACCATGTCTTTGGTGTTTTAATATCCTTGAGTAATTCATTTTGTTCAGATTCCTTTTGAAGTATATGATAGGCAAGAAAAATACCAGCACTTTTTCCACCAAGTTTACCATGGCTGCCGGGAGGAAAAATCATTTTATCAATTAGTTTGTAAAAATCCGTTAACTTAACATATTCTTTTGCTATGCTGATATATTCAAGTTGTTCTGTGAAGAATCTTCTCAGAAGCGAAACTCGTAAACCTTTAATTGTAGAGGGAGGCAACTCGAATTTTTCAGGAGCCATATGATAATATTTACGAATAGCATCAGCTATGTCGGTAAGAGAAGTATCCTGGCTTTCAACAACTTTTATAAGAGAGCTTGATTTATCTTCTTGAATCCATTTCTGAATTCTGCTTAGAATTACATCATCCGGTAAGTTTTCATCTGCTAATCTTTGAATAGTTTCAACATACTGGTCGTAATTCACAATCTTTTTTACTTTCAAAGGTTTATTTTCATCTTCGGTAGAATCATCTTCGCCGGCTCGTCTGGCAATACTTGTATGTTTCATCAACATCTCAGCTTCTTCTACACCTTTCCAACATAACAAGTGAAGCATTTTCCTCATTAAACTGATAAATAAATTTGGGTCTGTTTTACGAATCATATCGAGAACAATACGCCATTCACCTTTTGATTTGCCTTGTACTGTTTCTCTGGCAGTTTTGAATTCATTAAAAACAGATTTTAGTTTCTGATGAAGTATGAAGTGACCTAATCTTTCCGCAATTGTATCAAGTAATTTTTTTTCTTCTTTCAGAAATGGACCAATATGTGCCGGTGGCATTTCTTCCAGATAAAAAACTGAAATGCTGCCAACTTTTTGATCCTGAACTATTATATCCGAAGTAAGCTGCCATTTTGTTTCCTCAAAATCGCTTGTTTGATATACAATATCTCCGTAAATCAATTTTGCTTTACAAACATTTGGAAATTGCCAAGCCGGTGGAATAGCGTTTATAACAGTATGAAATGCTTGTCTAAGAGAAATATCGGATCGATTTAGACTATCTTCTATTGTATATAAACAATTGAGTTCCTTAGCCCTTTCTTGTAACTCCAGTACAAGATTATCTATAGGTTTTTGTTCTCTTGTCATTTTTTAATTGCCCCAATCCCTTTTCGTCCATCAACTTTAATTTTAAGTGGATTATTTAAACTGACATGTCTAACGAATTCTGTTTCTCTGATTATTTTTTGTGAATTCAACCAGTTCCAATCAATAGCAAACTTACCATCATAATTTATTGAAAAATAACAAACGTTAAAACTGGTTAAATTATGGAAAAAGTGAGAACCCTGACTTAATTCAACATTAATTCCAAACAAAGTCGATTCAACAATCACCTTAGCGCCACCAATTTGTCCCCATTCAATTGGAATTCCTAACCAGGGATCGGATGAACCCCATCTTCCAAAACCAATCAACAAATATTTCTTGTTTTCATTCACAAGAATTTTATTTATCGAATCAATTTCCATTGCAATTTTCTGAGTGAATTTTTTATCGAACTTATCCGGTAAAACATAAACAACGTCGCTTATATCTTCTATTATACCATTTCCCATCACTCTATTGGAAGCAACTAAAACATCATCACCTTCAAGCTCCGAATCATCAAGATTAACTTCTTCGGCTGAAACTACCATTGGTCTTACCTGAAGATAACCAAAATGAAGTTTATCAGTTTCCTTATTAAAAGTTGCAGCAAATTCGATTTCAACCGGACCGTTAAGAGCATTTGACGAAACTTTCATAATCTTTTTTATAAGATCATTAAATCCATACTCATTCATATAAAGCAAAGGCATAAAATTTATAATCCTTGGACCATCAGCACCAACACCCATAACAATTTTATTCGACCGAACATCGTAAGTTGAAGCAATGTGAGTCAATGTATTATCATAATCGGCATCTTGTAAATTATTTAGTGATAAGAATTCTGTTTCTTTGGTGGGATCATAATCAACAATCGGGTTCATATTAACAGCCCAAAAAGTCGTTTGCGTAGTATTCAACATATCTTTCGGGTCACCAAAAGGCGGCGGAGATTTTGGATACTCGGGACAGTAAGTCCATACAATTCCACCATCTACAATTGTCTTACCTAATCCCAATGCAAGGTTAACCACACCTTGTTCAGGTTTCGATTTACCGGTAGGATAAAAATTAAATGTCCTGGCAACTCCGGAGAAATGCGGATAATATCTAAGATTACGATTCTGCCCAACAACCTCCTGGATTATTACAGCCATTTTTTCTTCGTTAACTGAATGACTTGAAATCTTGAAGTAGTCCTTTGATGCTTTGAAGAATGTAGAGGCAAAAACAAATTTGATAGCTTCAACTAATTTATTAAATCGTATATCCAAACTCGGTTGGTTATTTGAAATCATCTTTGTCGCGTAAATACCAGCGAAGGGTTCATACTTGGCATCTTCAAGCATGCTTGAAGAACGTACTGCCAAAGGCGCTTTAACTTTTTCTATGATTGTTCTTAGATCACCGAGAATTTCAACAGGAAGATCAGCTTTTAAGAATTCGTTAATAATTCTAATATCAGATTCTTCATTCAATGCAAAATCAAATAGATTATTTCTTTGCATGAATGAATCAAAAATGGAAGTCCGTAGAACTACCATTTTGGGAATGCTTACTATTGCATTTGGGAATTCTTCCTGATTTATATTTTGATCGATAATATTTTTAATGAATGCTAGTCCACTAGCTTTACCACCAAAAGAACCGGTGCCAATCCATGAGAAAGATTCTTCCGATTCAAAGAAATTGCGATTGAATTGAGGGAGAGAAATATTTTTTTCTTCTTGAATCAAATTAATCTCGCATTAAATAAAAAAACCGGAAATTGATATTTCAACTTCCGGTTGCAAAATAAAAGAACTGCGTTAATTTTCAAAGAGACGGTTAATTATACCCAACCTCTATCCTTACATGCCTGAGCTACACGGCTAACAGAAATAACGTAAGCAGCATCTCTCATGTAAAGGTTTCTCTTTCTTGCTAATTCGCTAACAGCCAAGTATGCAGAGGTCATTTTAACATCAAGTTTACTTAAGACTTCGTCACGTTCCCAATAATAATTCATATTACATTGAACTTGTTCGAAATAACTGCAAGTAACACCACCGGCGTTAGCTAAGAAATCGGGAATAACAAAAATTCCTCTTTCGTGTATGAATTTATCTGCTTCAGGTGTTGTTGGTCCGTTAGCACCTTCAGCAATTATTTTAACACGTTTGGAAATTTTATTTACATTATCTCCTCTGATTTGATTTTCGAGTGCACAAGGTAGGAGAATATCAACATCTTGTTCAATCCATGCTTCACCATCAAGCACTTCATACCCAAGTTCTTTAGCTTTAACTTTATCAATACCACCAAACTTATCAGTGATTTTCAGAAGTTCTTGTAAATCAATACCGGTTTTTCTTCTAAAGGTATATGAACATTGATCTGCTTGATCCCAGCTAGAAACACAAATAACTTTTCCACCTAATTTTAGATATAATTCAATAGCATACTGAGCAACATTACCAAAACCTTGAACTGCAGCTGTTGTATCTTCGGGACGTATGCCTAATTCTTTTAATGCTTCTCTTACTGTAAAAATGACTCCATAACCTGTTGCTTCTGTTCTGCCAAGCGAGCCACCCATTCCAACTGGTTTACCGGTAATAAATCCAGGATATTTTGCACCGTGAATTGCTTCATACTCATCTAACATCCATAACATGTGTTGAGCATTCGTCATAACATCAGGAGCAGGAACATCATTTATTGGCCCAACATTTTTAGCCATCTGACGAACATATCCACGACAAATATGTTCTTGTTCTTGCATACTCAAATGATGAGGATCGCAAATTACTCCACCTTTTCCACCACCTAATGGAATATTTACGACTGCACATTTCCAAGTCATCCACATTGCTAATGCTCTAACTGTATCAACTGTTTCCTGTGGGTGAAATCTTATACCGCCTTTACTTGGACCACGTGCATCATTATGTTGAACTCTGAAACCTCTGAAAACTTTTGTAGTTCCATCATCCATTTTTACAGGAATACTAAAATGATATTCGCGCAAAGGATTTCTTAAAAGTTGACGTGTTGCATCATCTAAGTTTAGTAATTCTGCAACTTTGTCGAATTGAGCTTGCGCCATTTCAAAGGGATTAAATTCTTTACTTGCCATTGATAACCTCGGACTGAATTATGTTTAACAATCAACCTGGAGAACCAATCAGATTAACTTCCCTTCTATGTTAATCTATGGCTCGTTTACAATCCAAGTCCTTAAAAAATTACATACGAAAAATAGACAGTCTTGGCTTCTTAACCAAACAAAAAAGGATAAATCACCAACAATGATTTAATACCTAATCGAAGAATTAAATTACTTTAAAAAGTGAATATTTGATTGATTTTTAAGCATTTCTGCCCCTTTTTCGGGGGTCAAATCCCTTTGTGGCTGAGCCAGCATTTCATAACCTACCATAAATTTCTTAATGGTTGCCGACCTTAACAACGGAGGGTAAAAATGCATGTGCCAATGCCATTCTTTGTAGTCCTTTCCATCTGTAGGTGCCTGATGAAAACCCATTGAATAAGGGAAGGAAGTATTAAAAAGATTATCGTATCGAACAGTAATTTCTTTCATTGCTTCGGCAAGCGATTTTTTTTCTTTGAGATCCATACTAAGAATATTTTGATCGTGACGTTTTGGAAGAATCATAGTTTCGAACGGCCACACTGCCCAGTAAGGTACTAAAACAATAAAATTGTTGTTTTCGAAAATTATTCTTTCGTTCTTCTTTTTTTCGTGAAGAAGATAATCGCATAACATACAATATTTTTTTTCAGTATAATATTCTAATTGTCTGTCCGATTCCTTTTTAACTTCATTTGGTATGGAATACTGTGCCCATATCTGACCGTGTGGATGAGGGTTACTACATCCCATTATTTCACCCTTGTTCTCGAATATTGTAACACAGTTAATTAATTCTTTCTTTGACAGGTTACTAAACTCATTTATCCATGTATCAATTACATTTTCTATGCTCTGAAGATCCAACTGTGCTAAAGAAAGATCATGTCTTGGTGAAAAACATACGACACGACATATACCGGGTTCGGATTTAGCAATTAATAAATCAAATTCATTTTGTTCTGTGATCTCGTTTTCCAGAATCAATGCACTAAAGTCGTTATTAAAAACAAAAGTTGATTGATAAGCAGGATTTTTATTGCCACCTGCTCTTTCATTTCCAGGACATAAGTAACATTTAGGATCGTATTTAATCTCTGATGGTTTGTAATCCGACTCAATTTTACCTTGCCATGGTCTCATTGTTCTGTGTGGGGAAACTAGAACCCATTCGCCGGTTAAAATGTTCTTTCTAATATGAGGTTTAGTGTTTAATTGTGCCATTATTCGTACTCTTGGTTTTGGAAATATTAATAAAACTATTCTATTTTGAGTATTATTATAAGAATTATTATCGAAAAAAATAAAGGTGCAGCGATGAAAAACATAATTAAAGTAACATTCTTCATTCTCATTGCTTCAATTATAACCGCACAAACAATTAAGTACCCAGTTACAAAAAAAATAGATCATACAGACAATTATCATGGTACAATTGTAGCCGATCCATATAGATGGTTAGAAGACCCCAATTCTGATGAGACCAAAAAATGGGTTGATGAACAAAACAAAATCACTTTCGAATATCTCGAAAAAATTCCATTCAGAGATAAAATCAAAAACCGTTTAACTGAGTTATGGAATTATGAAAGGTATTCTGCCCCTTCTAAAGTTGGAGATTATTATGTTTATTCCAAGAATGATGGACTACAGGAACAGAGCGTTGTATACATTCAGAAGGGTTTAGATGGTGAACCTGAAGTATTTATCGATCCAAATAAATTCTCAAATGATGGTTCAATAAGTCTTGCGGGATTAAGTTTTTCGAAGGATCATAAATTTGCCTCATATATGATTTCGCGTGGAGGTTCAGATTGGCGAGAAATTTTTGTGATGGATGTTTCTTCCAAAAAATTACTAAATGATCACTTAAAATGGTCAAAATTTGGCGGGATGACTTGGTATAAAGATGGTTTTTACTATAACAGGTACGAAGAACCAAAACCGGGAGAAGAACTAAAACAATCGAATGAATTCCAAAAATTATACTACCATAAACTGGGTACGGATCAATCACAAGATGTTTTAATTTGGGAAGATAAAGAAAACCCTCGACGTCTTTTTGGCGCCGGTATTACTGAAGATGAGCGTTTCTTAATAATTAATGTCTCGCAAGGTTCTTCCAGTTTCAACGGAGTAATGTACAAGGACTTAAAAAATAATAGCGAAATCAAATGGTTATTCGATAAGTTCGATTCAAGATATTCCATAATTGATAATATTGGAAATGATTTTTTAGTATTGACCAATCTTGATGCACCTAACGGGAAAATAATTTTAGTTAACCCATCTAAACCTGAAAAAGAAAATTGGGTTACTGTAATCCCTGAATCAAAAAATGTAATACAAGGAGTTTCTGTATTAGATGAAAAACTCTTCATAACATACTTAAAAGATGCGAATAGCAAAGTTTCTGTTTTTGATCTTAATGGAAAGTACTTATATGATGTAGAGTTACCGACAATAGGAACAGTATCCGGATTTGGTGGGGAAAGAAAAGATACAATTACATTTTATACATTCACTTCATTTACTTATCCTCCAACCATTTTTAAGTATGATGTTAAAAATAACAAGTCAGAAATTTTCAGAAAATCCGATGTAAAATTTGAAATGACAGATTATGAAACAAAACAAATATTCTATGAGAGCAAGGATGGTACAAAAGTACCTATGTTTGTTGTTCATAAAAAAGGGTTGAAATTAGATGGCAATAATCCAGCATTATTATATGCATACGGTGGATTTAATATATCAATGCAACCAAGTTTTTCAGTGGCACGTATTCCTCTCTTAGAAAATAATGTTGTCTATGCAATGGCTTGTTTACGCGGTGGAAGTGAATACGGCGAAGAATGGCATAAAGCCGGAATGCTCGATAAAAAACAAAATGTGTTTGATGATTTTATTGCTGCTGCCGAGTGGTTAATTAAAAATAAATATACCTCACCAGAAAAACTAGCAATTCAAGGTGGTTCAAACGGAGGGTTATTAATAGGTGCTGTTGTTAATCAGCGACCGGAATTATTTAAAGTTGCTTTCCCTCAAGTAGGTGTAATGGATATGTTAAGATTTCATAAATTTACAATTGGTTGGGCGTGGGTATCAGAATATGGTTCAAGTGATAATCCTGAACAGTTCAAATTTTTATACGCTTACTCCCCACTTCATAATATTAAGAAAAGAAATAATTATCCGGCAACTTTAGTTACAACAGCCGACCACGATGATAGAGTTGTTCCCGCTCATTCTTTCAAATATATTGCTACACTTCAGGAAAATAATATTGGTAATAACCCAACATTAATAAGAATAGAAACTAAAGTCGGTCACGGAGCCGGAACTAGCACTTCAAAAACAATAGAATTGAATGCTGATATGTGGTCATTTATGTTTTTCAATATGGGAATTACACCAAAACATTGAGCGTTTTTTTAAAGAAATAAATTTGGCAATTTATAATAGTAAGAAACAGTTAATCGGTGGGAAATCTATCAAAAAAAGATTTCCCTCTTATAAAGCTAAATAGAGTGAACTGGATATCCCGGACTTAATGATTGGAGTTAGATAAAGAGAGAGTTATTACTAATGTTACTCGTTTTTCATTAAGAAAGTACTGCAAATAATTATGTTATACTTAATTCCTTATCCTAATAAATTGACAAGGTAGAATAGATGATTATCAAAACACTCAAACAATTAAAAAGAATTACAATTGCAGTTGTTGGTTTTACGGTATTATTCATTGGAATACTTATGATTGTATTACCCGGTCCGGCATTTATACTTATACCTGTTGGACTTTCAATACTTGCTACTGAATTTATTTGGGCTAAGAAACTTAAAGACAAATTAAAAGAAAAAATATCAAAAGTAATCCCCGGGAATAACAAGAGTTAATCAAAACTTTTTAACAAATCAGGTAAAAGGATTGCCACATTAATCCTTATAAAACATCCTGGGAAATATTTTTAATAAATGTAAAGATGACCGAATTTTTGTAATCATATTTTTATGATATAAAAGGTATAATAACCCTTTCAACCCCTGATAAACTTTTTCGCTATATGGATGCCACCAAATTTGTTTTTTCGCAAATCCCAACAAGTCTTTTACAATAACCATGGGTTGTGTCATTTCATCAAATCCAAATTTACCATGCGTCCGTCCAATTCCGGATTCCTTAAAACCTCCCCACGGTGTTTCCGGTAACCCATGACTCATCAAATGATCATTAATTGTAACAACACCGGCTTTAATTCTTTTCGCAATTTTTTCTGCTTTTCTTTGATTTCTTGACCAAACAGAACCGGTCAATCCTAAATATGAATCATTTGCAAGATTAATTGCTTCTTCAATCTCTTGAAATTTCATCACCCCAACCACTGGGCCAAAAGTTTCATCTCTCATCACCAACATATCATGATTAACATTTATCAATACAGTTGCCGGAATAAAATTATTACTCAAATTTTCCGGGACTTTTGATTGAGCAAATATTCTTGCACCTTTATTTAGTGCATCTTCTATATGATGTTTAACTGTTTCGACTTGTTTAGAAGTTGTCATACAACCCATTTGTGAATTTAAATCACTACCAATATTAACTTTGAGATTGTCAATCTTTTCCTTAAGGATGGACATAAAATCATCATATACTTTCTCATGAACATAAATTCTCTCTACACCGCCACAAGATTGTCCGGCATTTTGAAATCCAGCCCACAAAGCGCCCATTGCTGCACGATATGGATCGGCATCATCACAAACTATCATAGCATCATTACCACCCAGTTCAAGACATATTGGAGTAAGTGTTTCAGAAGCTTTTTTCATCAAATATTTTCCTACAGAAACTGAACCTGTAAAAAATAATTTATCTACTCCACTTTCTAAAAATAGATCCCCGGCAATTTTACCTGGTAGATTAACATAATTGAAAACATTTTCTGGTAAGCCAGCGTGTTCAATTGCATTCTTTAGCTCTAATCCAACCATTTGAGTTTCAGAAGCAGTTTTAAGTATAACTGCATTGCCACTTAATAATGCCATAATGACTTCAGAAAAAGGAATGGCAAAAGGATAATTCCAGGGTGATATAATACCTATAACCCCATAAGGAATTCTTACAATTTTACTGCGTTTATTAATTAGAAAAATATTTCCAACACCGGTTCGTTTAGGCGCTAAAAATTTTTCAGCTTTTTTACAGTAGTAAGAAATTGCCATCGCTGCTGGAATTACTTCTGTGGACATAGCTTCAATCAACGTCTTTCCATTATCATTGGATATGACATTTGCAATTCTATCTGCATTATTTACAAGATATTCCCTGATCCTTTTTACAATCTTAACTCTATGACCAACTGAATATTGCTCCCATATTTTTTGAGATTCTTTTGCTTTAACAATAATATCTTTTAGTTTATCTACTTCTGTGACTTGTACTCTGCCTATTTCTTTATCAGTAGCAGGATTAATACAAATTGTTTCTGTTAAATTGAATGTACTCACTTCAGTTACTCGCTCTTAATCGGTTAATAACCATATAAAATTATGAATATTTTTTTAATTTAGAGCATAACTAAAAAGTCTATTTATATGACACAACAAGATAAAAGCAATTACTTCAAAGGATTATTAATACTTATAGGTAAAGACAAAAAAATTTCTGACCTGGAAAAAGTTAATCTCAAAAGATTATCAAAGATATTAGGATTTAATAAGGAATTCTGTGAAAATGCAATATCAGAATTACTCGAAAACGAATATATTATAGAAACACCACCTCAATTTTCTGATAAAGAAATTGCTAAAGCATTTATAATTGATGGAATTAAAATAGCATTTGCAGATAAAGAACTTCACATATTTGAATTAAACTGGTTAAAAAGTGTTGCAGAAAAAAATTCCTTAGAAAAAGATTGGTGTATTGAAAAGTATAATGAGAATCTATTAAGAAATAGTGACCCGATAAAATTTGAAATAGAAAAATTGCTGGAAATACAACAGGAATAGAAGATAAAATTATTTTTTAACACTTGCGGAAAGGGGGGGATTCGAACCCCCGGTCCGACGAAAGCCGGACAACGGTTTTCGAGACCGCCGCATTCAACCACTCTGCCACCTTTCCAATTTTTTCATTATTTATAAGAACTTTGGCTGCCAAATTTAACTGATACTTTGATTTTATCCAAAACAGGTAAAATTCTATCATCTCTAAAACTAAAAAAAGAGTATCCTAAGCCAATTATTCAAAAATAAGATTGATTGTTAACCAGAAAAATTTAATTTTTATAGTGTGCATACGTTCACTATACTAATATCCACGATTTATAGAAAAATAAAATTTTATATGAAAACCATTTTTCATCTTGATATGGATGCATTTTTTGTTTCGGTTGAGAGGATTTTAGATCCGTCTTTAGAAGGAAAACCTGTTATAGTAGGAGGCGACCCTCATGGGCGAGGTGTCGTTGCTGCTTGTAGTTATGAAGCACGACAATTTGGAATTCATTCTGCAATGCCTATAAGAAATGCCTTTAAATTGTGTCCAAACGGTATTTATCTTCATGGACATGGTAAAGAGTACGGAAGATTTTCAAAAGCCGTTAAAAATTTTTTAGAGCATTATTTCCCTACTGTTCAACAAGCGTCTATTGATGAATTTTATCTTGACTATACCGGATGTCAGAAAAATTATGGTGAGCCTGTTAAGTTTGCTGAAAAATTGCAAAATGAAATTTGGAAGAAGTTTAACCTTCCTTGCTCTATTGGTATAGCATCGAATAAAACCATTGCTAAAATTGCTTCGGACTATAAAAAACCACGTGGAATTACTTTCGTTCCTCCCGGTAGTGAAAAAGATTTTTTAGCGCCACTTCCAATAGAAAAAATGCCCGGAATTGGCAAAGCAACTTTGCCCATACTTAGAGCAAGAGGATTTAGTTCAATTGGAGACATCGCAAAATCATCACCAGATTATTTGTCCACACTTTTAGGTAAGTTTGGAATTGAACTTTGGGATAAAGCTAATGGTAAAGGGAACGATATCATTGTTACTGAACATGAACGGAAAAGTATTTCCAAAGAAACTACATTCGATAAAGACCTTGTAAGTAAATCAAAAATTGAAGCAATTCTTTTTGAACTCGTAAGTAAGGTGTGCCAACTTCTGCGAAATGAAAACTGGCAAACTTCAACAGTATCTATAAAATTGCGATATACAGACTTTGTAACAATAACCAGAGCCAAGACTATTGAACCGACAGATGATGACAAAGTTGTTTTTGAAGTAGCTAAAGAACTTTTTGAAAAGTCCTATACTCGTCGTGTTGGAATACGCTTAATTGGTGTACACCTAAGCAAATTAAATCATTATACAGAACAATGTATTCTTTTTGAAGATGATGAAACAATCCGTAAACGGATGTTAAGAGCTGTCATGAAAATTCGAGATAAATATGGATTCGATTCAATATGGATTGGCAAAACCGAAACCGAATAAAATAAATATTATCACCAATATAGAGTGATTAAAAACTATTTTTCAGCAAAAATTATTGTAATGTAGTATAAACCGATTGAACATCGTCATCATCTTCAAGAGCTTCTATAAGATCGTTGACTTCTTTTAATTGTTCGCCGGATAATTCTTTTGTATTTGTAGGAATATATGTCAGTTCTGTTGAAAGAATTTCCAGGTCACGTTCTTCAAGAGCTTTTTGCATATTACCATATTCCTGAAAAGATGTATAGATATAAACAAACTGATCATCATAAGAAAAATCATCCAAACCATAATCAATCAGTTCAAGCTCAAGTGCTTCAAGATCATTGATTTTTTCACGACTGATTTTAAATAATCCTTTACGTTCGAACATGAAAGAAATTGAACCCGTACTACCTAATGAACCTTCATATTTTCTAAATATATGTCTTACATTAGCAACGGTTCTGGTTGGATTATCGGTAGCACATTCAACTAAAACTCCAATCCCATGCGGGGCATATCCTTCGTAGGTAATTTCCTGGTATCCGGTTGTATCTTTTGAAGAAGCACGTTTAATTGCAGCTTCAACTTTGTCTTTAGGCATATTAACAGACTTAGCATTTTGAATAGCAATACGTAACTTGGAATTTGTTTTAGGATCCGGTCCTCCGGCTTTTACGGCAATTTCTATATCTTTTCTTACACGGTTAAATGCTTTAGACATTCGTGCAAAGCGCGCAAACATTTTATGTTTTCTGGTTTCGAATATTCTTCCCATCTTCAGTTCCTATTTTTTGGTTGCAAAATTAAGAAATGTCCAACGTTTGTAAAAAAGATTTGAATAATTTTATCAATTAATTAGTGAGTATTTTCAGTGCTTTGATAATTATTCGGTTATATCACGCACAATGTTATTTTCAAGCTTATATTTTCTGTTTGATTTACTGCAAAAGGCGTAACCATCAGAATCAAACTTTAACTTCTGACCGGCTTCACTCATCCATCCTACTACACGAGCCGGATTTCCAACAACAAGGGCATAATCCGGAACATCTTTTGTAACAACCGCACCAGCTCCAACAAAAGAATATTTGCCTATTGTAATTCCACATAAGATTGTCGAGTTAGCTCCAAGTGATGCTCCCTCTTTAACTAATGTTTTATGATAATATTTTGAACCAACCTGTGGATACTTACTACGTGGGTCAACAATATTTGTAAAAACCATAGATGGTCCGCAAAACACATAATCTTCTAATGTCACTCCCTCATAAACAGAAACATTGTTTTGTATTTTAACAAAGTTTCCAATAACTACATTGTTACCTACATTTACGTTTTGTCCAAGTACACAATTCTTTCCGATACGCGCACCTGACTGAACATGACTAAAATGCCAGATTTTTGTCCCTTCACCAATTTCTACATTTTCATCAACATAAGATGATTCGTGAATAAAATATTTTGTTTCCATATTAAAACCTTATCAATAGAACATAAATGAATAAATAATATATTTAAGTGAACACCGTTTAATTGTTAATACTGATGAGATTATATTAATCTTTTTGCAGCTTCTCTTATCTTATAAACGAGTTCAATTGAAGGACGACTTTCGTTAATCCCAAATCCACCACCAGATAAAATATCTCTGTATACTTCTGTGTGTAGTTCAGTAAATCCCTCTGTAAATTCGATCTCTTTACTATCAACTTTTATTGAGCGAAAAGTTCTTTTATTATTTCTGATTGCTTCATCCGGTAAATCGTTTTTATCAATTGATAAGAACCATTCGACATCAGCGTTTTTTAGAGCGAGAGTTCCTCCCATTTTATTATCTTTAGCAATCTTCAGTTCGAAAGTATCTGATTCACCAAAAAGCCAAATAAGTAAGTCAAAGAAATGAATTCCAATATTAGTAGCTACACCACCTGATTTCTGGTTATCCCCTTTCCATGAAAAATTATACCAAAGCCCCCGTGAAGTTATATAATTAAGAGATACTTTATGTTTGTTGCTTGATGCAGAACTACTCTTAATTTTGTTCCTAAGTTCAATTAAAGCCGGATGAAGACGGAGCTGAAGAATAGTATAAATTTTCTGATTGAATTCTTTTTCTAACGCTTCAAGTGCATCCAGATTCCATGGATTTAATACTAATGGTTTTTCACAGATTGCATTTGCACCGACACGTAAGGCAAATCTAATATGTGCATCGTGGAGATTGTTAGGTGAACAAATAGAAAGGTAGTCAAGTCTGAAACCTTTTTCTCTTCTTTTAAGCATTTCAATATGTCGGTCGAATCTCTCGAACTCTGTAAAGAAAGCTGTATCAGGGAAATATTGATCAAGAATACCGACAGAGTCATGCGGGTCGAGTGCAGCGATAAGATTATTTCCGGTATCTTTAATTGCCTTTAAGTGCCGTGGTGCAATGTAACCGGCTACACCTGTTATTGCGAAGTTTTTCATATTTCAAAGATAAGAATGTGAATGGGAAAAGGAAAGATGCTTAATTGAATGAGTAGAATTCCCTGGTTCTTATTACGTGGATTGTATTAATTGGTTTGTGGTTCACTGATATGATTGTTGAGGGGTTGAATCGTTGAATTGAGTTCAAATACAATTTGGAGATCAGCCAAAGCTTAAATAATGAACTTTAATAATCTGTGAAAATCCAGCGAATGGAATTGCATGTTAAAAAATCCGTTTAATCTGTGTGCAATTATATTATAAATAATTATTTAAGTCCACGACCAGCAAAAGTGTTCAGCTAAAATCGAGTGGATAAATATTTTTTTTTCTGTCCACCCGTGATAATTATTTTAAGATAATTTTTCTTTACATAGGTATAAGGGCTATAATGACACCGACTAATAGACCTATAACCATAGCCCAGACGAAATCCTCCTCATCATCGTCATCATAATCATTAGAGGTATAGGTTGCTTGCTGTTGTAATGGTACAACCTGTAATGTAACCCAATTATAAGTGCCATCACTATGCAGTGCTGGAATTAAATTGATAGTGCCGGGCCCTTCGACATAACTAGAACCCATTTGATATTGTGTCCAATCAAACTTCCAATTATTGCCCTGATAAGCAGCATTCTGAATGGCTTGAACAACTTCGGGATCAGTATCACTTAAAGAAAAATTAACTGTCGATTTGTCATTAACGTAATAGCTTTTACTAGCACCCGGTTCAAGATTAGTCTGAAAAACTCCATTAATACGAACGGCAACAGTTCTGTTGCTCTTATTGTAGATATCAACATTATATTGTGCTAAAACCTGACTAACACCGGCAGAAAGAAGTAAAATCAAAACTATTTTATACAATATATTTTTTCGAGTAATCATTTTTATCTCCATATTAATTTTATTTAAGAGAAAATGTTTAAACTAAATAAAGTCGTATATCTCTAACATTGGCACCCAATAATCCTCGTATTTCGAAAAACCAAACAATGGGATATAAACGCGCAGCACTAATTCCTCCTGCCCGTCTTCTACAAAAATGTTTTTTACAGTCTCTAACTTAATAACCACTATTTCCGGATCGTCATTGAAATCCTGATTTACCGGAATAAACGAAACATCAGTCAACAAATTAAACTGGTCATATTTTTTTACCGCTGCATAATTTTTACCTAGAGCATAAGAAAGATAGTTGACCCAATTTTTTATGTCGGAAGAGATATTGTTTTTATCCCCTCGCCGGATTAACGCATAAAATGAATGATCGTTCCCTGAAATAAAGCTTCCGCTTGTTCCAGCTAATTGGATTTTACTGATAAACCGTTGACCGGGGAAAGATCCCCAGTATGCATCACCAAGAACCGTTTTCGAATAGAATTTTTTTATTTCATCTCCGGCATATTCAGAGCTTGTTATTTTTCCAAACTTAACCGCTTGGACCAGTCTTCGCACATTCCGGTGAAAATCCTGATTAGCTGGTTCCGCATTAACCTTTTCAATCTCTATTGAATTATTAATTTTAGAGACTGCAAAGGTAACATTGTATCGATCGATACTATTCGGGTCTAATGTTATAATAACATTTATATACGGCGGGTAGAATATATAATTATCAGAACCTTGTACTTTACTTTTCACTGAACTATATCTAATCCTTCCGGAAAGATCCGATATACCGATTCCGCTTAATTCCCATGGTTCTATTGTAAGGTTACCGATACTAAAACTGTATTCATTCGGTCTCCAGTAATTATCAAATTCCTCAATTTCTTCAAATGTCATCGAAACTCTCATATAATAACTTCGAATATCGTCCTTTACATATCCGGAAGTATTCAAATTTATTTGCATTTTTGCATCTCTTCCATTAGTGAGGAAAGGGACATCAGAAATTTTTATAATCAAATCACTTTCTTTTTTTACACCGCCGAAATTCTGATTAGCAAAAGATTTTAATTTATTAAAATTATTCCATGAGTCTTCAATCATCATATTCATCCAATCATACGCAGAATTAAATGACAGGACTGTTTTATTAGATGAGTTTACTTCCTTTTCTTTTATATGAGTGTATATACTAAGATTTTTAGCACTTATAGAAGAAATAATAAACAGAAATGTGAGAATTAAAACTGCTCTGGACATATCCTACCCTCTCTTTTTTCAACGCTTTTTATGGTTAGATAATTCAATTTGTCAACTAGAAATTCCAACCTCTTCAAACAAGCATTTATTAACCTTCCCTTTTAGTAGATATTCCTCTTTATCATAAAAGGATTATACAGGAATACTCTTAAGCAGGATTAGCCAAAACAGTTGTTAGTAATGCTAAATAGACGTTGAAATGTATTTAAGACAAATTGTCTATTATGATGAATTCAATATATTATCTAATGAATATTAATCCAAGAAAATTCTTTGATTTAGCATATGAGAATTAAATAATTATTTTTTTCAGACTTCTATTTTATTCGATATAAAACAGATGATTTAATTTGAAGGTACAAGAAATTGAAAGCAAAAGTGACTAATTAAAAATTGATTACAGTACATTTTGGGGCTTGTTTTAGTTAAAATCGAATGATAGATTGTTATAAAAATTTACTTCTCTATTAAAATAAATATGAGAAAATTTAGTTTACTTCGTTCACTTGCACTCCCAATTCCATTATTACTTATTTCACTTAATCAATGCGAAGATATCAAAGAAGGATGTGAAGTAAAAGAGTTCTATATTTCGCCCAATTTTAGTGAGTACAAAATTGAAACAGTTGCGTTACTACCAATGGCATATGACGACACAACAGACGATGGTACTTTTTATTCAACAAATCATTTTTACAACAAATTACTGGAGATGAACAGATATAATCTTGTTGATATTGATAAATTCACAGCTTCAGATTCTTCGGATATTGCAGCATTATTAAAGTCAATAAAAGACTCGCTTAAAATTAATTTAGATTCTTTATACTCAACTTCTTTGGGTAAGTTTTTAAAGTCGCAAAATTGTGATGCCATAATAATTGGGAATATCTTCGACTATAATAAGTATTACTTTACCAACACACGTTACGGATTATTTTATAGATTTTATTTTTTAACAGAAAGTAACTTCAATTATTTCATGGTTTCACTTAAAGATGGGAAAATACTTTGGGCAGCCAACGTTGATGGCAAAGCTTATTATGAATTTTATGACAACTGGTTTAGTGTCAAAATAATATATCCACCACTTGATGTTTCGATATCAAATGGTATTGATGCTTTATTAGTCAAACTGAAAAAAGAAACATTTCTTGAAAGTAAAGTTAATTAAGTATAATTTTGCAACGCAATTTAAGCCGAAGTGGCGGAATTGGTAGACGCGCTGGACTCAAAATCCAGTGGGGCTCAAACCTCGTGCCGGTTCGAGTCCGGCCTTCGGTACAAAGCCCAATTTAAGTTGGGCTTTTTATTTATATAGCAATTTAAATGCATGTGTCCAGCGATTATACTTGAAGCCATACTCAATCCATAACATCGCAAAAGTTTCAAGCCAGTAAGATTGTTTAATATCACCAATATCAATTACATTTTTCCATCCAAAACTTTTTGCTATTTCAGTAACTGACTTCTTTGCACTTTCATCATTACCAGCTATTAAAAGGTCCGGATCACCATCTTCTAACTTAGGGTTAATCATTATAGAAGCGCTTACAGTATTAAAAGCTTTTACAACTTTCGAATCATTAAGCATATTTTGAATTTGTTCTCCGGCAGAGTTCCCATAAGTCGCAACAAATTTTGGTGGAACACCTTTACTAAAATCGAGTGGATTGGTTACATCTATAACAATTTTTCCATAAAAATTTTTCTTGTTCGCCAGATTGATTGCATTCTCCACTCCTGACCAATTTATAGCTAAGACTATTATTTCACCAAAACTGGCAGCTTCTTCAAAAGTTCCAACTTCCCCTTTCGCACCAATAGAATTTGTCCATTCTATTAATTTGTTCGAATCACGGGTACCTAATTTTACTTCGTAACCTAAATTTAAAAATCCGGTTGCTAATAATTTTGCTACAGCTCCAGATCCAAGTATTCCAACTTTCATTTTATTCCTTTCATAGATATAATTGAAAATAACAGTAGGTTTTTGAAAGAAGTTCTATAGATGGATTTCAGAAAGTAATTCACAATAGATCAAAATATTTTCGTTTGGTTTGTAGATTAAGAGTAAACTTATAATAATTGTTTATTTTAAGATTCTCCATAGGGAAAGCAACAGTAATAATTACTCAATTTTTGATAAATAAGCCGGAAACATTTCCTTCCACCATTGCCAGTCGTGACCATTTCCTTGTCGTATATCGAGCAAATGCGGAATCTCTTTAGAATTAAGGATCTGACTCATTCTTTTATTTTCGTCAAGACAATAGTCCCACTCCCCAGTACCTAAAATAATTACCATTTTTCGAATTCTTTCCAGATACCATTCATCATTTAAGTTTGGCATATAATCAGGTGGATTATTGAAGTAACATTCATCATCATAAAAACCTAGAATGAACTTCTTGATATCAAAATCACCACCCATAGTAAAAAGATAACTTACTTTATCGGGATGTCGAAAAGCAATATTCAATGCATGATAACCACCGAAATTGCAACCGGCAACACAAACAGATTTTGAATTAGTTTCATATTTAGCAAATTCAATAACATCATTTAAGATAACTCGTTCGTAAGCTAAATGAGTTTTTACTCTATCAGCCGGATGTATATCGTAGTTATACCAGCTTTGACTATCGATACTATCAGGACAATAGATTTTTACTTTACCGGCTTCTATTAAATGTAAAACAGAACCGATAAGCCCAAAATCCTTATTTTCATAATATCGCCCTTTTGAAGTGGGGAATAAAATTACCGGGTAACCAGCATGCCCAAATACTAACATTTCAAAATCGCGACTTAAGTATTGAGTGTACCATTTGTGGTAAAATTCTTGCATTTCAATTCCATAAAGAAATGTTTTGGTTTATATATCAATATAACTAAGGATAAGTAGTAAATCCATTGAATAAATAAAAAGGGAGATACATAATAGTATCTCCCTTAAGGGCAGAAAGGAATATTTATGCTATGCTAATGACTTCCAGCTTTGGAGAAGTTTCATATAATTTGCTCTTTCGAAAGCAGCAGGTTGAGCAATTTTTTTCTGGCTCATGCTTCCTTTCATCATGCTAATTGAATCGTATTCATTCTTTTCCATCCATTCCTTCACACCATCAAGAATTTCGGATATTCTTCCGATACCTTTAACAAGTAATTCAGAAGCCATCATAGCAACATCACCGCCGGCCATTATAATTTTTATAACATCTTCATGATTATGAATACCACTTGTAGCTCCTAATGAAGCTTTTATATTTCCATAAAGAATTGCAATCCACCTTAAAGGAAGCCGCATTTCCCAGTTTGTACTTAGAACAAGGTTTGGTACAACTTCAAGTTTTTCAAGGTCAAAATCGGGTTGATAAAAACGATTAAATAAAACAAGCGCATTTGCACCGGCATTATCTAATCTCTTAGCCATGTTAGCCATAGAGGTGAAGAACGGGCTTAACTTCATAGCAACGGGAATCTTAACATTCTTTTTTACTTCGGTGAGAACATCTACATACATTGTTTCAATTTCACTTCCGGTTAAATTAGGATTTGTAGCAACATAATAGATGTTCAATTCTAAAGCATCTGCACCGGCTTGTTCAATATTTTTAGCATACTTTACCCAACCTCCAGTGCTTACTCCATTCAAGCTTCCGATAATTGGAATAGCAACCGCTTTTTTCAGTGCTGCGATATGGTCGAGATATTGGTAAGGAGTAAGATAAAATTGTTGAGGTTCAGGAAAATAACTGAGAGCTTCTGCGTAGCTTTCTGTTCCGTAAGAAAGGTAATGATCTAATTCACCTGATTCGTGTGTAATCTGCTCTTCAAAAAGTGAATATACAACTACAGCAGCTGCACCGGCGTCTTCCATCTTTTTAACATTATCAATACTTTGTGATAATGGTGATGATGAAGGAACAATGGGATTCTTTAATTTCAGTCCCATATAAGTTGTTGATAGATCCATAGGATAACTCCTTTTTCTAATTTTTATTCCCGAATCAGGATCGGGAGAAAGCCCGATCCTTTACAGGACTGAATTTAATTTTCTGTTTTCTCACCGCTTCCATTGCCGGAATAATCGAATGCAGCCATCTGTTCGTATAACTTCCATCTCTTGATTACTTCCTCTTGTGCAGCTTCAAGTAATTCTTTTGCTTCTTTAGGGTGAGATTTAGTTAACATTTTATATCTTGTTTCTTTATAGATATACTCTTCTAATTTTATCTTAGGTGCTTTAGAATCGAGTTTAAGAGGATTTTTACCTTCTTTCAGATTTTCAGGATTATAACGGAATAATGGCCAGTAACCACTATCAACTGCAAGTTTCTGATGTTCCATACCTTTTGCCATATTAATTCCGTGAGCAATACAATGGCTATAAGCAATAATTAAGGAAGGACCATCATAAGCTTCAGCTTCAAGAAAAGCACGTACTGTTTGAGCATCATTGGAACCCATAGCAACTTTGGCCACATAAACATTTCCATAATTCATTGCCATCATAGCAAGATCTTTTTTAGCAGTCGGTTTACCGCCAGCAGCAAATTTCGCAACTGCACCCATTCCGGTTGCTTTGGACATTTGTCCACCTGTATTAGAATATACTTCTGTATCTAATACAAGGATATTTACATTCTTTCCGGAAGCAAATACGTGGTCTAATCCACCATATCCAATATCATAAGCCCAGCCATCACCGCCAATAATCCAAACAGATTTTTTAACTAAGTAATCAGCAACTTCTAATAATTTTTCTGCTTTAGGAGATTTAATACTCATTAATTTTTTCTTTAACTCAGCTACACGCTCGCGTTGTTCATAAATTCCGGCTTCATCTTTTTGATTTGCATTAATAATCGAATCAACAAAGTCACTACCTAATTCATTTGCAAACTCAATTAATAATTCCTTTGCAAATTGATTTTGCTTATCTATTGCGAGGCGCATACCCATACCAAATTCAGCGTTATCTTCGAAAAGTGAGTTTGCCCATGCCGGTCCTCTTCCATCCTTGTTTTTTGTCCATGGAGTAGTCGGTAAATTTCCACCATAAATTGAAGAACACCCAGTTGCGTTGGCAACCATTGTTCTATCACCAAACAATTGTGATACGAGTTTTACATATGGTGTTTCACCGCAACCAGAACATGCACCCGAGAATTCAAATAGTGGTTCTAATAACTGGTTACTCTTAATTAAAGATGTGTTAACAAGACGTCTGTCAATTTCGGGTAATTCAAGGAAATAATCGAAGTTAGCTCTTTCTTGTTCTCTAATTGGAATTTGTGGTACCATGTTAAGAGCTTTAAGACGTGTTTCTTTTTTATTCTTAGCAGGACATACTTCATAACACAATTCACAACCGGTACAATCTTCAACAGCAACCTGAATAGTATAAGCATAACCTTCTGGGAATTCTTTCCCTTTAGCATCCATATGTTTGAATGTTGCCGGTTTATTTTCAAGATACTTTTTATCATACACTTTAATTCTTATTGCAGCATGAGGACAAACAAGCGCACACTTACCACATTGAATACACCATTCCGGATCCCATTCAGGAACTTCGAGAGCAATATTTCTTTTTTCCCACTTAGTTGTTCCGGATGGGAAAGTACCGTCAACGGGCATTTCGCTTACTTTTACCTGATCACCTTTGCCAGCCATCATTTTTGCTAAAACATTTTTGACATAGTCAGGTGCTTTATCAGAAACAATCGGAGGTAATTCAATTTTACTTGTAGCAACTGCCGGGACTTCTATCTGGTATAGATGTGCAAGTGTTTGATCAACCGCTTCATAATTTTTCTTAACAATATCTTCACCTTTTGCACCGTATGTTTTCTTAATCGATTTTTTAATTTGTTCAATTGCTTCGTCTTTTGGTAAAACACCGGAAATAGCAAAGAAACATGTTTGCATGATAGTATTTACTCTACCACCCATTCCCGTAGCATTTGCAACTGCATAGCCGTCAATAGCCCAAACTTTTAATTTCTTATCAATAATTTGTTGCTGTACTTTTCTTGGTAAACGATCCCATGTTTCTTCTTTACTGAATGGCGAATTAATTAAAAACGTTCCACCTTCTTCAATCTTTTCTAAAACATCAAATTTTTCCATTAATGTAAATGAGTGACAACCTACAAAACGAGCTGATTGAATTAGGTAAGTAGAATGAATCGGTTGAGGTCCGAATCTTAAGTGCGAAATTGTTGTAGAACCAGATTTTTTTGAATCGTAAACAAAATAGCCTTGTGCAAAATTGTCTGTTTCTTCTCCTATTATTTTAATTGAGTTTTTATTAGCACCTACTGTACCGTCAGCACCTAATCCATAAAACAAACATCTCACTACATTAGCCGGATCTGTCATAAAGTTTTCGTCGTATTCTAAACTTGTGAAAGTAACATCGTCATTAATTCCAACGGTAAAATGATTTTTAGGTTCATCAAGTTTTAAATTATCAAATACAGCTTTAACCATTGCCGGAGTAAATTCTTTGGATGATAAACCGTATCTTCCACCGACAATCTTGGGCATTTTAGCAAATGGTGGATTATCACTACTCATCGCTTCAGCTATTGCAGTTACAACATCCAAATGAAGAGGTTCACCTAAAGAACCTGGTTCTTTAGTTCTGTCTAAGACAGCAATTTTTTCAACGGTTTTTGGAATTGATGCGAGAAGATGTTTTGCAGAAAATGGTCGATACAATCTAACTTTAACAATACCAACTTTTTCTTCCATTCTTTGGGTTAAATATTCAACAGTTTCCTGAGCAGTTTCTGCACCCGAACCCATCAAAATTATTATACGTTTTGCATCTGGTGCGCCATAATAATCGAATAACTTATATTGACGACCAGTAAGTTTAGCAAACTGATTCATTGCATTTTCAACAATTTCAGGGCAAGCATTATAGAACTTATTAACAGTTTCTCTCCCCTGAAAATAAACATCCGGATTTTGTGCGGTACCTCTGATAAAAGGATTTTCAGGATTCAACGCTCTTTTCTTGAACTCAGCTACAGCCTTGGGATCAATCATCGATCTTAAATCTTCATCTGTCAGCTCTTCAATTTTCATTACCTCGGAAGAGGTTCTAAAACCATCAAAGAAATGGACAAAAGGAATTCTTGATTCAAGAGATGCTTTATGAGCAATCAGTGCGGTATCCATTACTTCTTGAACAGAATTTGAACAAATCAATCCGAAACCGGTTTGACGTGTGGACATAACATCGCTGTGATCACCAAAAATTGAAAGCGCGGCAGCAGCAAGCGAACGAGCACTTACATGAAAAACAGTCGGAGTAAGTTCACCAGCAATTTTATACATATTAGGGATCATCAAAAGTAATCCTTGAGATGCAGTAAATGTAGTTGTTAGTGCACCACTCTGTAATGATCCGTGAACCGCACCGGCTGCACCACCTTCACTTTGCATTTCTGTTACCGACGGCACAGTTCCCCAAATGTTTTTTCGACCTTCTGCTGACCAGGCATCAGACATTTCTCCCATGGTAGAAGAAGGTGTAATCGGGTAGATAGCTATAACCTCGCTTAAACGATATGCAACTGAGGCAGCCGCTTCATTTCCATCAATAGTAATTTTTTTTCGTTCCATTAAAACACCTTATTTATGTTTGTTTTTAGTTTTATGTTCAAAATAATATTCAATTAAAACCGCTTATAAATTACAATAATCTTGCCATCAATAATCCAACTTAATCGTTTATTTAGACATTATTTTAGGGTTTTTCGGAAGTAATTAATCTGATTTTTAGAAAATGGATATAGCAAATCTTATTATTAAGAAAAATCCTAAAACCTTTCCACAAACATATAGATAATGATAAATAAAATAAAGATGAATTTGTCCTATTGAGAATATTAAGAACCATCGAGAAAAAACTTAATTGATTTTTATTGGATGTAATAATGAACTGCGGATTTCCAAATTAATGTATTAAGAATAGTAATATTTTTTTCTAACAATCCGAATTAATATATTTGCGGTACATTAATGGAGAGGTGCAGGAGTGGTTGATCTGGCTTCCCTGGAAAGGAAGTGTACCCGCAAGGGTACCGAGGGTTCGAATCCCTCTCTCTCCTCCACTTTTTGTTTTTCAACTTATTGAGAATAGAATGGGAAAAATCAATCATTCAATTGAAATCATGTCCAGATTATTTAGGTTACCATTCTTTTCAAACTTCTTAATTACTATCGCCTTCTTTCTTTTTATATATAATATAGACATTACCTGTAACGCACAAACATCAAAAGAAAACTGGGTACCTGTCAATACCAATAATTCTAACAAAATTTATATTAACACAGTAGGCTTAGAAAATTTCAAAGAAAATGATTTATACGTGTGGGTACTTGAAGAAAATGATCCGCCAATAACAATGGAAGGAATAGAATCAAAAATTTATAAAACTAAAACATATTTTTTACTGAACAAATACTTGAAACGATATAGTATTTTACAAATCATTTTTTATGATTCTAAAAATAATGTTGTAAAAAGTTACAATTACGAAAGGAATACCGATAACATCAACTATAAGTACAGCTCTCCGATTCTTGAGGGTTCTAATATCTCGGCTGTATTAGTGAAGTGTGTAGAAATAATAAACTCACTAAAAAAATAATTCTTTTTCGATAAAACTTTTTCCCCCAATTAAATTCATTTGCCTAATAATATCATCTCTTCGGGAGATAACATAACCGCTTGGTTTAGCTGGATTTCTCTTTTTAGGATTTGGTAAAATTGCAGCAATAGTTGCTGATTCATTAATTGATAATTTAATGGGATCTTTTTTGTAATAAGTTTTTGATGCATAATAAGCGCCATATATTCCATTACCCATTTCTGCAATGTTTAAATAGCTTTCGATAATTCTTTTTTTACTCCAAAATATTTCCAGCAATAATGTATAATAAGCTTCAAATCCTTTCCTAATCATATTTCTTTCAGACCAAAGAAATAGATTTTTTGATACTTGCATAGTAATTGTGCTAGCACCTCTTTTTCGTTTCCGATAAGTATTCTCTTTCATTGCTTTTTCAATTTGTTCGAAATCAAAACCAAAATGATCGAAAAATTTTTGATCTTCAGATGCAATCACTGCTAATGGTAGGAAGATTGATATTTGATTAATATTAATGGGCTTATATTTTATGTCATTAGGATCGAACAATGTATGTAAATGGTTTTCTATATTCTGATAAATAAAGGCAGTAGTAGCCGGGTCGATAAATCGAAAAAAAAGAATAACAAATATGTTTAAGACTAAAAAGATGCCAAGAATTTGACCTATGTACTTTACTAAATGGATGATAACTCTACCTATAGTCAACTTAATTACTCATTGAAAGTTACTTTCAAAATATATGCAACTTTACTTTTAAACACATTCCAATAAATTTTTTACTGAATTAAACTAATTCTGCTAATTAATTGTTGTTTACTGTAGAATAATTAAATAATTTTCGGACAAATAATCACATTAAATTAGGAGATAATATTATGATATCAGAAAAAATGCAAAAAGCATTAAATGATCAAATCAATGCAGAATTATTTTCATCATATTTATATTTATCTATGGCTGCTTATTTCGAAGCAGAAAATTGGAATGGTTTTGCAAGCTGGATGAAGAAACAATCCGGTGAAGAATATGAACATGCTATGAAAATCTTTGAATATCTTACCGAAGTAAACGGAAGAATTTTATTATCAGCATTGGAAAAACCAAAAACAGAATGGACATCATGCCTCGAAGCTTTTGAAGAAGCTCTAAAGCATGAAATATACATTACAAACAGAATTAAAGACCTTGTTAAATTAGCACAATCAGAAAATGATTATGCTACAAACAATTTCCTACAGTGGTTTGTTAACGAACAGGTAGAAGAAGTAAATTCTGTAGAGCAAATAGTTCACAAATTCAAATTAGTTGGTGATAATAAAGTTGCACTTTATATGCTTGACAAAGAATTAGGCAGTAGAGCAGATTAAAAAGAAACTAATACAAAGCGGCTTAATGCCGCTTTTTTATTTTTCCAAAAGAAAATTTTCATTTTTATTATTTTTTTTATAGATTTTGCCTTCAAAATTTGGAAAAAAGAGGAAATAATGGCTCGTAAATGTCAAGTTACTGGTGTTGGTCCGGTGAGTGGTCACAGCATTTCACATGCTCATAACAAGAGTAAACGAAGATTTTTACCTAATCTTCAGAAAAAAAGAATTTGGGTAAAAGAATTGAATAAATTTGTGACAGTAAGAGTTTCGGCCAGCGCTTTAAGGACTATCGCAAAAAATGGTACTTCTCAAATTGCCAAGCTAGTAAAAGAGAAAAAGATTAAAACAAGATAGTTTACCTGACCCCCTCTCAAGGGGGTTTTTAATTTATATAGTCTTAGCTTTCTAATCACCCAAACTCATTTTTTACTAAACAACTAAAATGAGAGTGAAAAAAATGGCAAAAAGATTTCTTTACAGTATAATCTACCTCACTATTCTTACTTATTTTACCTCAGCTATTACAGCACAAAATGTAAATAAAAACAATTTTACAAATTATCAGAAGGTAGCCGATTCATTAATAAGCCGTTCCCTATCCGATTTAAGAGGATATGAATGGTTAAAGGAACTATGCGATATCGGTCCAAGATTAAGCGGCTCAGAAAATTCATTAAAAGCAATTTATTGGGCTAAGGAAAAAATGGAAAGTCTTGGTTTTGATTCTGTATGGTTACAACCCGTAATGGTTCCTAAATGGGTACGTAATGATATTGAAACAGCATTTGTATCACATTCACAAAAATATAAAGGACGAAAACTTTCAATAGCATCATTTGGTGGTAGTATTGCAACTCCGTTAAATGGTATAACCGGTGAAGTGGTTGAAGTAAAATCTTTTGATGAACTGAAATTGCTTGGAGACAAAATTAAAGGTAAGATAGTTTTTTATAACCGTCCATTCGACAAAAGCTTAGTAAGTACATTTGAAGCATATGGAAAGGCTGTTGATCAGCGTACTCAGGGTGCCATTGAGGCAGCAAAATATGGAGCAGTTGCATCAATTGTTAGATCTATAACTTCAAAGGATGATAATGTACCTCATACTGGAATAATGTATTATGATGATTCAGTTACTAAAATTCCTCATGCAGCTATTGGTGTTTTGGATGCTGATTTTTTGAGCAGTGCAATTAAAGAAGAACCGAATTTAAAGATTACTCTCACAATGAATTGTGAAAACTTACCTGATGTTTTATCATACAATGTAATAGGCGAAATTAAAGGGAGCTCATTACAAAATGAGGTAATTGTACTTGGTGGTCATTTCGATAGCTGGGATAAAGGTTGTGGCGCTCATGATGATGGTGCCCCTTGTATCCAAACAATGGAAGTATTAGACTTATTCAAGCGAATTAATATAAAACCAAAACGTACCATAAGATGTGTATTCTTCATCAATGAAGAAAATGGATTGAGAGGTGGAATTGAATACGGCAAATATGCCGATAGTGCTAAAGTAAAACACATCGCAGCCATTGAAGCAGATCGCGGAGCTTTTACTCCAAGAGGTTTTAATGTAACCACAGATTCTATTACAATCAAACAATTACAGGAATGGCTTCCAATATTAAATAAAGCACATATAGATTGGATAAGACCGGGTGGAAGTGGTGGCGACGTAGCACAAATTAAAAATGCTAAAGCATTGTTTGGATTTGTACCAGACGACCAACGTTATATGGATGTTCACCACTCAGAGAATGATGTTTTTGAAGCTGTACATCCGCGTGAAATGCAACTTGGAACAGCGGCTTTAGCCATTTTAGCTTATCTGCTAAGCGAAGAGGGATTATAATTATAAATCAATGAGTATTTAAGAGACTACTAAACATAAAAACTCTTTCTTTTTCGCAGAAATCACTTCGGCAAAATATAGAAGGTTTTTTAGACTTTAATACTTAAGCAAATTAATAAATCAAAATACTTTTTATTATTTGTCCACACGATGAATTCTTATTAATAACCCATCCGATTATTTTATTGTGTTTTGTTGTATGTTTGTTCTGCACTTTTCAACTACTTGTTAACTTAGTTAGTAAGTTTTATAAATTTCACTTTTACTTGAGCTAATGGAAAAGATATTTATTGGTACAGCCGGTTGGTCTTACAAAGATTGGGTCACAAATTTCTACCCTAAATCTCAATCAGTTACCTTTGATTGGCTTGAATACTATTCCCAATACTTTAATGTTGTTGAGGTAAACTCAACCTATTATACGTATATAAATCCTAAAGTCGTTGAGGGCTGGATAAATAAAGTTGAAGAGAACAAGGATTTTTTATTTACAATCAAACTGCATCAGGATTTTACTCATAAGAGAAATTTTAACGACGAGCATATTAAATCTGTTAGATCTAATCTTGACATACTCGAAAAATCCAATCGACTTGGCGGTTTACTAATCCAATTTCCCTATTCTTTTGTTTTAAACAAAGAGAACGCGGATCACTTAAAAAAACTTGTTGACATATTTTCTGAGTATAATAAATTTCTCGAATTACGACATGAATCATGGTTGATTGACAGATTTTTTGAATTCGCCAAATCAAACAAGATTACTATTTGCACAATTGATCAACCCGTTTTAGGTAAAGCAATTGCATTTAAACCATTGGCTATTGGTGAAAATTTATACATAAGATTTCATGGCAGAAATGAAAAAGCATGGCGAGCATCGATCACCAATTTCGGAAAACAACAGACATACAGTGAACAAAGCGAACGTTACAATTACCTTTATTCACCCGGAGAATTAATCGAGATAGAACAGAAAATCAGAGAAGTTCTTGATACAATAAAAAAGATATTCATTATTATGAACAATCACCCAAATGGAAATGCCGTTGCAAATGCTTTAGAAATGTTACATTTGCTAACCAACCGAACAAAAATAAATGTACCGGAAAACACATTAAAAGCTTTTCCCCGACTATCAAAGATAAGCTTGAATTAATTTTTCTTTGTCGAGTGAATTAACTAAATAAATCTCGTCTGTAACAAGCGGCTTTTCGGGATCGCCAAAGAAATCTGTATTGGTTCTGTCCTTCTGAGTAATTGATTTTGCTTCTTCTGAAGCAAGTAAAGATAGATTTTCAACTATAATGTTATTTCCATTTTCAGCATCAACTCTTCCTTCAATTATGAAAGGACCGATTGATAATGTAAGTTCTGCAAACCGTTGATAAGTTTTGGGGAATAGCACTGCTTCAAAAGTACCGGTTAAGTCTTCGAGCGAAAGGAATTTCATAATTTCATTATTCTTTGTCTGAATTCTTTTTGAAGCCATATACCAACCAATCATTTTTACATTTTTGTTGTGGTAGTTTATCATCTCGTTGGCTTTTATTACGTACGAAGAATCTGTTTCCGTCTTAAAAAATTCAAGCGGATGTTTGGTTACCATATACCCAAACGCTTCATATTCACTCACACATATTTCTTCAGAGCTGAATTGTTTTTCTGTTACAACTTCGTCTTCCAACTTTATAGAACTCTTCGCAAACAAATCCTGATTCTCCTGCTCACTAAGATTTCTGTTTCGCGAATAAATATCTAATAACCTAAGTAAAGTAGGACGTGTTTTATTAAAACAATCCATCGCACCACATTTGATCAGAATTTCCGTCTGTTCGTATCCTATTCTTGTTCTGTTGAGAAAATCACTCAAAGAAACATAATCGCCATTTTTCTTTCTTTCATTTATTATAAGTTCGGCGGTATTCTTTTCCATGTTTTTTATAGCCATCAGTCCTATTCTTATCTGCTTGCCCGAACCTGTATAATCGTATTCACTTTTGTTAACTGATGGAAGTAATACGTTTAATCCAAGTCGTTTACATTCGTTTATATAAACCGAAGCTGAATAATATCCGCCACCATTACTTAAGACCGCCGCCATAAATTCAGCGGGATAATGTGCCTTAAGGTACGCTACCTGAAATGAAAGAAGTGCAAAAGATGCGCTGTGTGCTTTACAGAAAGCATAACCTGCAAACGATTCAATCTGTTTCCACAATTTATTAGATACTTCGTTTGAATAACCTTTCTCTTTGCAACACATAAAAAACTTATCTACGATCAACTGCATAGCTTTATGAGAACGCATCTTACCACTCATTGCTCTTCGTAATAGATCAGCTTCCTCTAAAGTCAATCCGACAATATGATGAGCTACTTTAATAACATCTTCCTGATAAATCATTACACCATAAGTTTCAGCCAGATATTTTTCCATTTCAGGCACAAGATATTTTCTTAACTTGGGATTTTTATGCCTTTCAATAAATTCCTTCATCATTCCACTTTCAGCAACGCCCGGACGTATAACCGATGAAACAGCCGTCAGCATTTCGAATGTATGGCAATCGGTTCGTTTAAGGAGAGAGCGCATTCCAGGGCTTTCGATATAAAAACACCCGATTGTTTTACCTTCGCGGATAAGTGATTTTGTTTCTTCATCTTCAAAAACAGATCGATAATTAAATATGTCAAAACCAGAAGATTCAATAATTCTTGGTACTAAATTGAAAATTTTGGGATGTCCACCGGCGGAATCTCTCGAACCACTTGGTTTAATTACAGATAACCGACGTGATTCAGATTTCTGAGCTGGCATATTTACAACTGAAGTCTTGTATGTTGTTTTTAATTTTTCCATATTAGTAGTGAACAGACGTACACTATTTAATATTTTTTCGTTTTAAGTGCAATAGTTGGTAAAAATTTCTTCTAAAACATCGTTTTTGCTGATAAAAACGGGACTTTGCTTTGATACGAATAGAGTTTTGTTCCTTTAGAAAAATGCTTGAGCCAATGAAAAAAATTGCAGCAACAACTTTTACAAAAACATTATCACTACTTACAGTTACGCAACAAAAAAATAATTGATTGCTATGTTCACACTTCATGCACACTCTACATATTCGCTTCTTGAGGGAACTATCCAATTAGAGGAACTGGTTGCATTCGCAAAAAAATCGGGAAGTCGTTTTGTTGCCCTGACCGATACGAATGGAATGTACGGTCTCATACAATTTTTCAAAATTGCCCGTGAACATAATATTAAACCTGTACTTGGAGCATATATTGATGACCCAAAAGAAAAAAACCTTTATGCAATTTTTCTGGCAAAAAATAACGAGGGATATACACAGCTTTGCAAATTGATTACTGCAAGAAAACTAAAAGAAGATTTTTCTATAATTGATATTTTCAACACTCCTCTGCCGGACTTATTTATTATTACTTCTTCAATAAAATTATTAAGACAAATCAAAATTGATTTAGCACTAAGACAAAATCTTTTCGTAGAGCTGATTCTTACAGATAAACAAAAGAAAAAGACGCGCGAACTCTATGAGTATGCAAAGGGAAATCATCTGAAAATTGTAGCTACTCATCCGGCTTATTTTGTTAATCGGGATGATTTCATTCTTCATAAAGTTGTAACAGCTATTCGGTTAAACACAACACTTGAAAACCTTTCGGATAGTGATATAGTTGATGAAGAGTTTTATTTAAAACCCAGTAACGAATTCAAAAATGAATGGAAAGGACTACCAGAAGCAGTATGGAACGCCGAAATGCTTGCTCAATCTTGTAATGTTGATCTTGATATAGGTAAGTATAAATTTCCCTTATACCCTCTCCCCACCGGAGAAACAGCTTTTTCATTTCTTTGGAAAATTGCTTTTAACGGATTGCAAGAACGCTACAAACCGATTACCGAGCAAGCTATAAAGCGCCTTCAATATGAACTGGAAGTAATAGACGAAATGGGATTCGCAGATTATTTTCTGATTGTATGGGATATAATATGTGAAGCTAAAAGGCGTGGTATGATGCACATTGGGCGTGGTTCAGCCGCTAACAGTCTTGTTTCTTATTGCCTTGGTTTTACAGAAATTGACCCGATACAACATAATCTCTATTTCGAAAGATTTCTGAATCGCGGACGACTTTCCCCTCCTGATGTTGATCTCGATTTCTCCTGGAAGGAACGCGATGAAATTATCAAATACGTTTATGAAAGGTACGGTTACGATAAAGTTGCTATGATCTCTACAACTGTAACTTTCAGAGCACGTTCAGCTTTCCGAGAAGTTGCAAAAGTATTCGGTATTTCCGAAAATGAAATAAATAAGTTCAGCAAATTTATACCATGGACAAGCGCAAAGAACTTACCTGATATTTCCGATAAATTCCCTGAAACTAAATCTCTGGATTTTAAGTATGAGCCGTGGCAAACAATTGTCAGAGTGGCCGCAAAATTATCGGGATTCCCAAGACATTTGAGTATTCATCCTTCTGGTATTATCATTACTCAAAAACCGATTACCAATTATGTGGCTCTTGAATTTGCAAAGAATAAAGGACTCGGCTTGATTATCACACAACCCGATATGTATTCAACAGAAGAGATGGGATTGATTAAGATAGATTTGTTAAGTCAGCGCTCCCTTGGTGTATTGAAAGATACAATGATAAAAATAAATCAGCGATCATTAAATATATCCATATAACTTATCTTTAGCCGGGATGCTTAACGTTTTGATTGGAATAGGAGTGAGTTTTTATAATGCCATAGTATGAAAAGAAACAAAAAAAGCGAGAATAGTTTCTCGCTTCTGTTGTGGGCAGAGACGGAATCGAACCGCCGACACAAGGATTTTCAGTCCTTTGCTCTACCGACTGAGCTATCTGCCCTTAATTTTTTAGTGGGACAAATCTATACAAAATGAATTAAATATCAAAATATTTGTGAACGTTTTATGATTCAAAAAAAGTTAATTGTTTTCTGTTGTATTTAATTTTTTCTTCGTGTTCAATCAACCATTTTTTTCTCCACAAACCGCCTGAATAACCTGTTAAATCTCCATTAGAGCTTATTACACGATGACAAGGAACAATAATACTAATTTTATTCTGAGCATTTGCCTTTGCTACCGCTCTAATTTTATTTTTATTACCAAGCCTAGATGCAAGTGCTAAATACGAAATTGTATCTCCAAAAGGAATTTTTAATAATTCGTACCAAACAAGTTTTTGAAATTTTGTACCATACATATCGATAGGGACAGTAAATAATTCCCGCTTCCCTTCAAAATATTCATTCAATTCTATTTTGCATTTCTTGATGAATTGATTCTTAGAAAGTTTATCCTCATGTTTTTCATCGGTGAAGAAAATATCTGTAATACCTCTTTCAGAAGCTCTGATACAAATAGCTCCAATAGGAGAGTTGATAAAATCTATATGAGAAAATAATTCGGGCATTAATTAACAGAATTATTTAACAAGAAGTCTCTTGAGTGTTTCAATAATTTTTTCGCGTAGTAAAGGTTTTGGGATAAAATCCGAGAAACCAGCGGCAATAAAATTCTCGCGTGCACCAGGTTGTGTGTACGCTGTTGATGCAATAATTGGAATATCTTTATGTCCCGGCATCTTTTGAATGATCCTAAGAGCATCTAATCCGTTATACTCACCCTGTAAATTGATATCCATAATTATAAAATCGAATCTTTTGGCTTTAAGAAGTGGTAATGCTAATTCAAAACTTGGAGCAAATTCAATGCTCTTTAAATCTTTCATCTGACTTTTAAAGAGAATCTGAGAATCGACCTGATCTTCCAAATATAAAGCACTTAGTTGTGTGAGATCTAATTCCTGATATTTGGGTTTTACCTGTGGTTTTTCTTTTACTTCCGGAATTATTGTTTTTGTTTCTGTTACTTCCGGTTTAACACTCTCAAGCTCATAAGAAGTTTTTTCATTAATAGTAAACTTAACAGGGAATGTTAAACCAAATTCAACCGCCTCTCCTTCTTTCATAACAACATATTTTTTTGCAGAAAGAAGTTCAATTAATCTGTTGGTCAGTCTCAGTGAGAATCTTGAGAAACCATAATTTCTTCTTATCACTGATTCTTCATCAGAGAATACATCATTAAATCCTTTTAGCAGATAAGGAGTAATTCCATTTTTATTATCTTTTATTGAAACTACGATTGTGTTTTCATCTAGATTGAAAGCTGATAGATAAACTGAATTTTCTTTTGTAATCTGTATAGCTATTTTAACAAACAAGCTAATTAGCGAAATAAACTTTTGTTTATCACTTTCTAAGGTAAGAGATGAAGATATCTTACCATATTCAAGTTCTATTTTTTTGGACTCACACAACTTATGGGTGTTTTCTTTCACAGAATTAAGGATGTCCACAAATTTTATGAGTTCGGGTTTAAACTTAACCACTTTTTGCTGAAGCGTTGAGTATTCAACAGCATTGTCCATTATCTGTAAGAGTAATTTCTGATTTTCTTTTATAATGTCAACGGCTTCTTTCTGTTCATCAGTCGGTGTTTCAATACTTTCCCATAATTCCTGTGCAAATCCAAGTATAACATTTATTGGTGTAAGTAATTCATGAAACATATGAGAAAGAAATGGAGCATCTATTTTCTCTGCACTTTCATCTTCTAACTTTTTAATATCACCGGTGTCTGTTTTTTCCTCAACCGGTTTCAGTATAATTGAATAATTCTCTATCTCACCATTATAATCTTTGATTGGTGTAGCAATAACAATTGATTTAAATAATGTTCCTGATGGTTTTTTAAATTCCAGTTCAAGTGAAGTAGTTTTTAATAAACCTGAATGAAAAATATTTTTATTCACCTTTGCTCTATCGTCATCAGAAACTAATGAAATAAACGGACGCGATTCTAAATCCTTTCTCGAATAACCAATTTTACGCGATACTTGTTCGTTGGCGGTTTGTATAAAACCATCTTTATCAGTAATTATAATTAAGTCGCTTGTATGATCATATACGGATTGTAATAATTGGTTTCTCTTTTTTTCTTCAACTTGTTCACTTACATTCTTGACAATATTCAGATGAGCTTTTTTACCTTTGTATTCTACACTTGTTCTTGTAAGTTCAACTAGTATAGAAGACCCATCACTTTTTTTATGACGCCATGGACCCGGACTAACTGTTTTACTATCAGACGATTGAATTAATGTTTGGATATCTTCCGGAGCATACAAATCAGTTAAGTCCATATTAAGAAAATCACTTCGTTTATAACCATATAACTTTAAAGCCGATTCGTTCACTTCAAGAAATTTTAGGTTTTCCAAATCATATATAAACATTGCTTCGGGTAAACTATTCAGCAGAGAATCATAAAGTTTTGCTTTACTTTCATTAACAATTTGTAGTTCGTTTTTAGGGGTAAAAACTATTCTTGAACCAATGTATTCATTATTATCATCGTATATTTTGGCGATATTTACCTCTAAGGTCAGATTTCCCTTCTCCTCGAAGGTGTAAGTAAAACTCAGAGGTTCTTTATTAGTATTATCACTTATGTAATCATTTATTTTTTTTATAAATCCTTTCTCAAAATATTTACTTAATTCTGATTTAGAAATATCCACATGTGAAGGAAGAAGTAATAACTTTAGTAGTTCGTGGCTAGCAAAAATTATTTTGTCATCTTTGTCTATGAATAATACAGGTATCTGTAATTCTTTTATAAAATTTTTATTAAGCTCTTCTTTGGACTCTATTTGAAGCGTTGGTGTGTATTCTTGAGAAAAACCAATTATTGCAACTGTCTTATTATCTAAGTCACAAATCGGGAATTGAATAATCTGAATTCCCTTTTTCAAGTTAACTGTAATTGGAGATGAAGTGCTATCCAGTATTAATGAATTCGATGTTTCAGAAATATATAGATTTACCGTTTTGTATAAAGTAATAAGATATTTGGGTAAATAGTCTAACTCATTTTTACCTTCTAATTGATTAACAGTAAAACCAAGTGCTTTTGCATAGTAATCATTAACAAGAATAAACTTACCGTTTGGATCTTTAATCCAAAAATATTGATTCAAATCATTTATTTCTTTTTGAAGTTTAGCTTTTTCTATAAAAGTGAATGGATAAGTAAGCTTAATTTTATCAATAATGGAAAGGATTCGTTTATCAGTTATTAACTTTTCTATCTCATTGGTAGCTATAATAAATTTTTGTGTTTCTTGTTCTGTTTTAGAATCTATTGTAGCTGAAAAACATACAATAAAATAGATATTATTCTCACTCTTTAAGGGTGAAAATGTTATTTCATAATTTTTAACCTCATTTTCAAGTTTTAATCCGATTACTTCTTTTACCGCAATTTCATACTTCCTTGCATCAATAAATATCCTCTGAAGAGTTAACAAAATCTGTTCATCAAACATGTCGAAAAAGTTTAACTGCGGAAGGGCTCCGGGGATTATTTTTTTTACTTCTCTGTTAAGGGCAATAATTCTACCGGATTTATCAATAATAATACATGGCATTTCTAATGATTTCGATACACCTGTCTTTATATTCTGTAACTCATCCATTTTTTTATAAAGCCCTTATTGCACTAATATAGAAACTGTATTTGAGTATGGAGTATATGTTCGGGTACCCAGTGATTGTCTGACTCTATAATAATAAATATTACCTTTTTGAACAGTAGCATCCGTTGCAGTTTTCGTATCGGCTGACAACTTCTGTATCTCCTGGAATTGACCATTGCCCGTTCTTCTTTCAACTATTACTTCTTTTTCAAGAGGAGTATTATCATCCCATTTTAAGTTAACAACATTAATTCCAAGTGTTACTGTTAAATTAGATGGACCGGGAACATCTGTATAATAAGTGGAAATTGATACTTCATTTGAATAACCACTAACCGAAGAATTAGTAAAATAAGCAACACGATATTTATACCCAGTGCTTGGAGAAACAGAATTATCCTGATATTCTTCTGTATTAGGCGGTACAATTGCTAATCTCTTATATTCTGTAGTAAGCGGGTCTGTTCGTTCAATTATAAATCCAGATTCATTTGTTGCGAAATCGATCCATTTCAGATTTACAAGTGAAGAACCAATTGCTTCAGCAGTTAAGTTCCAAGGTCCACCGGTTATATTAGAAGTACTAACTTCATTGCTAAAATCAGAATATCCAGAATTATTAAATGCTCGGACTTTATAGTAATAAACTACAAATGCAGATAATCCACCATCGGTAGTGCTGATAGTGTTGGCGGGAAGAGTCTTAATTCTTCTATATGTTCCTCCACCTTCATCTTTTCTCCACAATTCGAAACCAGTTTCGTTGGTTGAAACATCATCCCATAATAAGCTTACTGTAAAGTCGTTTAGTTTAGCTAAAAATAAATTCCGTGGTGCATTGGGTGCTTTATCTTTTACATAAATATTTTCTTGAACTTTACTTTCTTTTGATCTACCGCTTTTATTGTAAACTTTTACCGAATATTTTATTCTAGAACCAAGTAGGGTTGAATCTATGTTAAGATAAATTTTAGGATTCGTACCGTCAGTATTTTGTTCGTAACGCGAATTAAATTTTCCGTTAAGATATAATTCATAAAAAGATAAACCTTGTCCTCCGGAACCTTCAGCCGCCTGATAACTTATCTCATTCTTACCCACCATTACCGTATCATTACTCATTGGTTTAAGAACTTCTATTGTAGGAGAAACTGACTGCTGCGTATCGGTCAAAGATTCAACACAGCCACTTAAAACAAAAACCGAAGCAGCTAAAAACATAAAAAGTAAATTACGCAACATATTTTTTAACCGTTCTCTTTAATCGAAATATATTCTTTTTCTATTCTTAATTTAACAAATACTTTTGAGGAATAATAATATCATTAATATAACAGTACTTTTTGTATTGTAAATAACGGCTGGTAAATCGAAAAAGTCTTTTGATTGCCATTTAACAATTTTTATAGGTAAAAATTTTTATAACTGAATGTTATCAAAATCAACTAACAATGAACGTGTTTCGTGAGGATTCATTTTATCAATATAAAAATAAATCGTTTGTCCATCGTTTTTTAGTTCGTATTTAGGAATCTTTGTATTTATAATATCTGATGATACATCAACATTATAAACTCTTTTATTAAGATTAACCTGAACCACTAGTTCATAAGTAGGGTTACTGCTTGGATTTGTAAATTCAATAGCAATTCTTCTCTTACTCCTGGTTTCATATCTAACTTCAACACCTTGTCTTCTATTCCACCATTCTTTTAGCTGGCTTAAGGAAGTAATCCACATATTTTTGCTTTTTGCATATCTCAATACATCGCGAACAACAGATGCATATTGTGGTTGAAGTTGATATTGTGAATGAACTTTGAAAACATATAAACCCCCTTCGAATAAAATTCTGTCGATATCTTCCTCATACGTATACAATTGAAAATCTGTATTGGTCAAACCATAATTTTTGACTATCTCAATATCATCACGCGCAGTTTTAGTAATAATCATTATTGGTTTATTATTTCTAATTCTTACTTCAGGTACAGATCGATCAGTTAATGAATCGGTTAGGAGAAAATCGATATTTTTAGCCGCCATAGCTTGAAGAGTATTGTCATCATAATAACCATTCAAAGGCATAATTGCTTTAACTTCTTTACCGGCAATTTTACTTAAAGTATCTTTTGCAAAACCAATATTCGAAAATTGTGTTTCCTTGCTAAACAATTTATTGACTGTATCTTCGGGAGATTCTATAAACCCTATATCGATAATGGCTCCGATATCCCCTTTATTTGCTAAATTCTTTAATAATCCTGGATTTTTTATACCTTCTTCAGTGTTTATAAAAAATGTTGATGGAACCTGAGATGAATTAACTAAACCGAATAAATTATAAACGTTTCCACTATTCTCACTAACAGTCGGAATGAAAAGTAAAGCCCCATCATAAGGTGAAGGCCAATCCTTAATAAAGGCAGTTGGTTGATACGTAAGCCAGTTTAATGAATTATTAAAAAGTTTTTCAAAAAAGACATAATCTTTCTGAACACCCAGAATTGAATTTAATTCAAAACCATACCAGACAAATCTTCCTTTACCATAGGTACCAAAAGCAATACCAGCACTTTTAGAAATTTCTTCTCTTACTAAACCAGCTTCTCTCCTGAAGTCGTACCAAAAGCTAACTTGAGTTGTTCTGGGTTCAAGAACTTCGGCATATATTGGTCTATCCCATGTCGCGATTTTAAGAGCATATCCGGTAGGAATACCGGCAGTAATAGGTAAATTCCCTCTTAGAGTATGTACTTTATAGGACTCTTCCGGTTTAATCTCTTTATTAAATTTCATTCCAAAGACTTCAGTAAAAAATTCCCAGCCACGCCATTTCCCTTCATCAGAAAAAGTTGCTGGACCACCAGATACAAAAATGCTACCTCCATTTTCCAGATACTTTTTCAACTGAACAATTTGTCTATCACTCAATGATTTTGAACCGGGTAATATCACAACTTTATAATTAAGATGTTGCCCTAATTCAATATCCTGATCAGTGATAACATCAAATTGCATCTTAGCACCTTTCACAAACTTCTTCCATGTATCAACGTTATCTTTAAGCCATGTGCTACCAGATGGGAGCATATTCTCTGTATATTTTGAGTAAAGGATTGCTGCTCTGCCGGATTTTTCATCACTTGATAATAATTGAAGGTTTGCTTTGGTAGGTAAAATCTCTTTTATCTCATAACTTCCATATATGTTTCTAACAATGAGTAAGAATACAAGAATACCAGTAATAAGTAATACAAGTCCACTTAGAAAAATTATTAAATAATTTACTCTAAGACCCTTAAATTCCTTTACCGCCACCTTAAGTTATCCTCTTGCTTTTTTTCTCTGACGCTTGGTTCAACATAACCTTCATTAGTATAGCGCATAAACTTTTTCTTTACAGTGGATCGCTCTGCATCGGTTTTTCTCATAGATTCACTAGTAGACCTTTGATATCTGTTGGCTTCAGAATAAGGTGGAGCATTGCCAACGTAAGTTGGACGAAGCTCAGGTCCTCTTGATGGTTCTTCTCTGCCACCATAAGTTGGTTGACGTTGATATTCATAACCAGGTTCTGCTTGCGGAGCTACAACTTCAAATGTTCGTCTTTCAGGTGCAGCCATACGTTGTTCAGTTGCAATCGGAGCTGGTGAAATTAATTCGGCTGGTATAGCAGCCGGTTGTGGTGCTTGTGAAAGAACACCTTTTCTTTCTCTTACTTTATAAAGTATATAAGCGCCAACTGCCAAAATAAAAGTTGAAATTGTAGCAACAAGAATGATTAATGATAGTATTGGAATTAATTCCATGTTAACCTCAATAAAAAATTTATTAAACTGAACTAGCTACATTCGGAACAGGTTTTGCTCCAACTGAAGAACTACCACTTCCCGTTCTTTCCAATTTACCCCATGTCATTCTTACTCCAAGAAATTCTTCGATAGTAGCCGTAGCTTTTGTTACATCAATTAATAGAATGAAAACCAAACGATAAACTATTGCATAGGGTACCAATCTAAACTCTTCTTTTTCAGCAGCAATACAATATACTGCCGACATTAAATCAAGGACAGCGATTCCGACCCACCAAAGAAAAAGAGTAATATGAATTCCATAAAACAAAGCAACAAGAATAAAATAAAGATTAACAAAAATATTCATTGCCGGCCAGATCAATGCTTCATAAAACATAGACCACATTATAAAACTGTTATTAAAATTCACAGTGGGATTATATAGATAACGTTTGTGTTTCCTGATAGCTTGTAAAATGCCTCTTGTCCAACGATACCTTTGTTTTAATAACTGGTAAATTGTTGCCGGTGCTTCTGTGTATGCAATAGCATTTGGTTCATAGATTATTTTCCAGCCTTTAGCTAGTATCTTTAACGTAACATCTGCATCTTCAGCAAAAGTATCACTGGAGTAAAATCCGGCATCACGCAAAGTAACTTTTCTGAAAACACCAATTGGGCCGGGAATAATATTAACCATTTGCAAAAAACCCTGAGCGCTTCTTGCTAAATTTAATCCTTCCAAATATTCTAATGCTTGAAGGTCAGTTAATATTTTTCTTCTATTTTGAACTTTTACATTTCCGGCAACAGCTCCAACAGATGGGTCATCGAAATGACGCATTGCCATCTTAAGAGTATCCGGGGTTAATTGCGAGTCTCCATCCATACAAAGAACAAATTGTGCATCCGAATATTGAATACCGGCATTAAGTGCTTTTGACTTACCCCCATTTGGTTTATTGATTAATGATACTTTAACCATACCAACTCGACCTTTGTGGTACCCAACCAAAGCTTCACCTAATATAGCAGTATCATCAGTAGAACCATCATTAACTATAATGATTTCATAATTTGGATAATCGATATCCAGGAGCGATTCAATAGAGGAGTTAAGTATCTTCCCTTCATTGTAAACCGGTACAATTATCGATACAAATGGATAATAGCCCGGTTTTTTTTGAACAGTATATTTTGTAGTATAAAAATATGCCATAAAGAGAATACCAAAATAGCGTATAAGCAAAATGAAAAGGAAAATAACAAGGGAAACGATAGATGAATAAACAAATAAACCACTCCAAGAAAGAATAGTTAAAGGCATAGTAACAAGGATTGTGATGAAAAGCAGAATAGAAAGCAGACCAGTAATAATAATAGATCGTAATTTCTCCTTAGCAAGATTACGTGAAGGCGGTTGTATTTCCCTATTATCAAGTGCTATTTGATATTTATTGATCTTTGTCGCCATTTAAATTTTCTTTTATTCAATTTTATTACACAAAATGAATGCCACCTAATCTTATCTTTTTTAGCATTAATTTGACATTTAATAAATACAAAAATTCATAAAATGCTCAAATTGAAAAATATGCCTCAATAATATACAATCTCATTAATAATATAATTTATTAATTAAATTATTGCAAGGAAATAAGTTAATGACAATCCTTAAAACTTTGGTATAAACGAATTTATTAACTCTCTTTGATATAAAGGAAAACCTATTTATTAAATTTTTGATATAAATCCATAATTGAATCGAAAATTAACTGGGCTACTCTGTTTCCTCCAAGTTGAGTAAAATGTGAATAATCTTTTAGTGCAAGAGGTGGAGCAGCATTTACCCAATTATCCATAGAATTTTCGCCACCCATAGCTTCCCACAAATTCCAAAAAGCAATTCCACTCTTTTCAACTATTTTTTTTTGAGAATCAAGTAAAAGAGGAACATCAGGATTTGTAATAAATCTATTCCCTTTCTTCATTGTCTTATCTCCAACTCCAATCATAAGGATACTTGCATCCGGAAAGAGTTTCTTAAATTCATCAATTATTGTAACCATCTTGTTTTCATAAAAATTAAAGATATTTTTATTTGGTGAATTAACATTAGCACCGTAAGTAAAAATGATAAGATCATATTCGCATAGTTTATTGAAATCTTCCAAAACATTTTTAGGAATATCGGCCAAAGAAACACCAGAATTACCGGGCATGGGAAAATTGTCCAAATAAATTCCATTACCGGATTCTAAACTTACTCCATAGCAATAAGGCGCTTGACCAGATAAAAATTTTAGCTCTATTGATTTGGCTGGTACTTTAAGATCGATTCTAAGTTCTTGTACGTTAGTACCCGGAGTAAGTTGGACAGTCGTTTTGGTTTTATCATCAATTGTATATTGGATAATGGAATTGGTAGAAGCATTACTATAATAAAATTTTATTGTGCTAAATGAGCTTGTTGAAGATAGATAATTCGTTGTTTCATATTTAACCCAACTATTCGGTTTGGGGACAGCAACAGAGCCACTTATACCAAATGGAAGTTGATCAGGATTTCTTGTAGTAATGGAAGCATATTTCCAATCATCTGAGTAAATGTGTTTTGTTGTTGCACGCATCTTAATATCATTAGATACGATTTGTAAAAATCCCGCTCCCTTACCACCAAACCGTTCTTGAAATTTTTCTCTCAAATAATCACTAATGACATCACCCTGAATCAATGAATCACCATAGTGTGCAATCTTCACTACTTTATTCTTAGTATTTTTTAATGCATTAAAAAACTTTTTCATTTGTTCGGTATTACCACTTAAAGGAACAAATTTGCCATATTTGGAAGACGATTGAGATAAAACGTCGGGTGAAGGATTAAAATCTATACATTTGATTTCAACATTTTTTGCAACACCTATCTCGCTAATGGGTTTTGAAATAATATTGAGTTGAGAAATAGTCCATACTAATAATGAAAGTGCAATTGAATATTTTTTCATATTAATTTTTCTATAAGTTTTGAAAAACTAAATAAATATACAAATTTTTTGTAATGTAGAATTACGAAGTGATTTAATAAAGACTCCAATAAGCAGACAAAGAAGCAGAAAACGACCTGTAACCGGTATCGTATCTGAAACTATTTGAGAATCCAACACTTCCACTAATATTTAAATACCTGAATGGATTATAAACAGCTTCAGCAAAAATTTCACTAATAATAAAGTCTGCTTTTGGTACATATCCAATTTTCCCGCCAAACTTCCCTTTCAAGTAAGTACTATAGAACCAATTATATTCAGCCCAAATGCTGTGAGAATTGAATTCCTGAGGTGAATAATAACTTGGAGAAATGAAAGCAAAGTCCGAGAAAAAGTATTCATAACCCCAAATGCCCATCTTCAAAAATTCTCTTCCTATTCTTAATTGTAAATCGTTTCCTTCATTCTTATCGGATAATTTATAATAACTATAGAAGCCGGATAATCGTAATAAATTTTTAAAATTATAATAGCCAATAAAACGGTACAATTCCGATTTTAGTCTTACATTGATAAGTGTCGGAGAATACAATATTAATCTTGCATCATTATTTTCATAATAAGCAGATAGAGAAAATGATTCCGGTTTTTCATATCTGAGTGTAATATCACCAACATTTTTATTTGGTTCGCCAATAGTAGTTAAAACACCATAACTTCCGGAAAGTGACAATAATTGTGAAAAGAATATTGTCAAAGTTCCTTTAAGAGTTGTAAGATCTCTGCGTAAAAATTCTGACCGAATTTCCATTTTACTCCAATGACCACCTATTCCTAAAAATCCTAACATTCCCGCATCAATTCTAAATCCATAATTCCATAGTCTAAGATTTTGATTATCGGCGTAATAATTTGCGAACGGAGCTAACCCAATATTGGTTGGTACAAAAGACAAAAAGAAATTTCCAATAGAATTTAATCCACGTGCAAAGCCATATGGAGGTATCCAGCTAATTCTTTGTTTAAGAGTATTTACTTCGGAAGTGTCTGTTGCAGATTCCAGTAATTCCTCATAAATATCTTCGGCTCTTCCATATTCACCTTCTAATGTATAAGCATCAGCCAGAAATAATCTTCTTGCATTAATATCTTTCAACAAATAATCATTATCTGTTAATTCTAATAATTCTTCGAATAGCTCGTCAGCTTTTTCAAAATTTTTTGTTCTTATGTAAGATTCTCCTAAGAATGCTAATCTTCTATTTAATTCTTTTATTTGATCACTATTCTGTTCCTTAGCAATTAATTCTCTGTAAATTTTTTCTGCTTTTACAGGTTGATCGGTAACAGCATAAGCATCAGCTAAATATAGGTTTAACTCATCATCATCTGGTCTTAATTTCTGCAAACTTTCCAATTCTGTAACAGCTAAAGTAGAATCTTTATTATAATAATATAAGCGTGCTCTCTGCAAAGCTAGTCTATAATCAAATTCTTCATTAAGTAATTTATCATAAATCTCTATCGCTTTGGGGAAATCCTGAGTACAAGTAACAATATCGGCGTACTCTCTCAATTCATCTCTTGTAGGCGCAGTTCTTTTTGAAAAATATTCCTCATACTTTCTTTTGGCTTCTTCACAATTGCCTTCGGCTGCATATTTACCAGCTTCTGTCTTAATTAGAAAAACTAATTGTTCTTCATAAGCAGAAAGGTGAAGAGCATAATTGCTTTCTGCAGCTTCAACTTCAGGATCGTTTGGTGCAATACTTTTTGCAATGTCAAGATATTTTCTGGCTTCCGGGAAATTCTTTTTCCAAGAGTACATTGAAGCTAACGAAATATATGCATGAATATCATTTGGGCGTTTGTTAGCAACATTCAGGAGAAATCTTTCGGCAATATCAAAATCCAAAACAGTCCAAACAGCAATTTGTCCCCTTAACAATTGATAGTCCAAATTATCAGGTTCGTACTCCAACAATTTATTCAATTGTGCTATAGCTCTTTCCCATTCGTAATTCCACGCACAATATTTTGAATAAAGAAAACGAGCATCAAGGTCCTGATCCTCTGGTACATTTTCCAGATACTCACTAAGAATTTCTATTGCATTATCAAAGTAAAAAAGGTTTGCATATGCTTCTGCCAATTTTATAACCGCTTCTTTATTGGTCGGATCATTCTTTAGGATAGCAGTATAATAATTTACTGCATTGTTAAATGTACTGTCTCGGTAATCTGTAACTGTTTTTAATAGTCTCTTAAATTCTTCCTTATCACTCTCAGTAGATTGTAAGATTTGCAATTGTTGGTAAGCTTCTTCATAACGGTTGGCAATAATCAATTCATTTATAAGATCATATCTGATCTTTGTATTTTCAGGATCTCTCTGCAAAATTGATGTATATCGGTCGATGGGATAAACTTTTTCAAAAGCCCTTGGTTGATATTGAAGTAAATATGCTTGATTTCTTGCCTGATCTAATCCATCCTCAGCTTCTTTGAAGAAGGGTTTGAAGGAAAGTGCTTTTCGAAAAGCATCTTCAGCAATTTTTAACTTATCCAACCAGAGTGTAAAGTAACCATAACGACTCCAAAGCCTCCAATCTTCAGGATAACGTTCGACATATTTTTTAAGAATTCTTTCACCTTTAACAATAGAACCAGTTTTAGCAAGAATTTCTGTATATCTAATTATTTCATCAGGTGAGGCATTGTCATCTCTTTTTAAGTATTCATCATACCAGGTTTCTGCATTTCCCCATTCTTCAAGCCAGCGATAACTTTTTCCAATTTCTAAGTAACTAAAAGGATTCTTCGGGTCAATTGCAATATCCCTTTTGTGACCTTCTATTTTTCTATATAATTGAGCATACCATGTGGAAATAACTCTATTTAAATCGATTTGAATTTGTTTGTTGGAAGGATCAAGTCGGCGCGCACGTCTAAGATCAAGAACCGAGTATTGATACTCAGTTGTTTTTTCGTAACATAAACCACGCTTGTGATAACCTTCTGCCAGTTGAGGATTAGCAGCGATATACTTATGCAATTGGTCAATTGCTTCTTTGTATCTTCCTTCTTTAATTAAGACTTCGGCTTGTCGTTTTAATCCGGCTGAGTTTACCTGGGCGTGCGTTATTATAGTAGCAAGAAAAAATGTAAATAGTATTTTAACCCAATACGTCATTAACCTATATATTTATTTAATGGCTGATATGAATTTGTTGATGATGTATCTGCCGTTAATACAAGTTCCATCATCGATTCAGCGTTTTCAACTCTTTCATCAACTTCTAAATTGAAAATAGAAATGTATTCCAGAGCAGCATTAACATAATTAGGATCATGACTTGGTAAATTATTTTGAACATTAGTCATTAAATCAACGACTGTCTTTAAGTTACCTCTTATTAATAAGACTATAACTTTGTTTTCGATTATACATATTTTGTCTTTCTTACTGGTAGCTTGGCGAACTGCATTTTGTAATTGATTAATGGTCAGAATCCCTTTAATCTGTGCAGCGGGGTCTAGCTTGAAGGAAACAATGTTAAAAGTCTGACCTGTGCTTTTGTATAATGCAATTTGGTTATTAAGTATGAGCAAAAAATCGTTGTAATTATAAATGTTTGAAAATGCATAAGGTTCTGTTGGAACATCAATTTTTGTTGGTCTGTTTATCATCCTTGGTCTTGGCATTACCGGAGTAGATTCTTCGGTTGTATAAAGTGGTTCTTTCGAAAATTCGGTTGTAACACCTTTATATGGTTCTATTCGATATTCAGAAGTAAATTCACCTTCTGTATGCCCTACATTAGGAATAATAGTAACGGTTCCACTATGAATTCTATCAGTTGTTCCAGTTTGCTTTTTTAACTGAATAACTCCGGTAACAAATTGCGATAAACCTTCAACGATTGATTGTGTTTTTTGAGTAGCAGGTTCGCTAATAATAAACATACTTGTAATATCTCTTTCTTCAATACTTTCTAATGTGTGCAAGTATGTATTTCGTAAGTAATCAAGATTTCTGAAACCTACAAAAGGAGTGAGCTCATCAAACACAATTCGTGCCGGATCATATTGATTGACTACAGTAATTATATCATTAAAATATTCTACTAAATAATCGTCTGGATTGTACATATCATATATGTCATTAGGAGGAGCGACACGTACAACAATAATAAGGTTTTGATTCATGTAAGATTGGATATCAAAATTCAATGAAGCGGCTTGGATCATTAAATCCTTAGGGCGCATAATTGTAAAGAATAAACATACTTCTGCATTTTTTGCAGCTTCTAATGCGCATTGTAGCCCAATCAATGTCCTGCCCGATTTTCTTGGACCAACAACAAGGTAACTTCCACCTCTGTAAATCCCTCCCCAGTTTTTGTCAATAAATGAAAAACCAGAAGGAATTCTTCTCACTGAACTAACCATAACGCTACCTATTTTTTTACTTTTATTAAGTTGCTAAAACCCAATTTTAATGCCATAAAAACTTTGAAAAACAACTAAAAAAAACATTTATAAGTAAATCTTGAATGTATATTATGATAAATTGCTTCAAAACAATACACCTACTTTAACCTAATTTGCCATATTCCCAAATACAAAGATAGCTGTTGCATTAGCAGAAATTGTCGGTTCATTGGTTATATAATCATTTCTGTCATCTCTATAATACATATCATTAGTCTGAAATTTAGCATATTTATCTGCTTTCTCATATGGAATATTATATCTCTTCAAAAATTCTTTGGTAGTTGGACCTGCTGCAAATCCTCCTTTTAACCTTCCTTTAAGATAAGAAACCTGATGGTGAAAATTCCTAGTGTAATTATCACCAACATTATAAATAAAACTAATCCCCCAAGGATTTCTTCCTAAAATAAAATCTTTCTGAATGGTAGCAACTAAATTGTATGTGTTATCATTAGTCAATCTTTTCCATAAAATATTCAGAAACGAAATTCCAAGGATTGTGTTATTTGTTCCCCATGTCAATGAAGTCCCAAGTCCAAATAAATTATTGCCGGAGTTATTCGAAAAATGTTCGAGACTATTTTTAATAAAATCTTTATACTTCAAATCATACGATGCAAGTCGATAATGCGCTATTGAGTTTATATTTCCCCAACTCCACCAAAAATCTGAACCAGCCGAATCGGCATATTGTTTTGCATCATTCAGATAATTTATTTTGTTTGTTGAAAGAAATAATTCCGAAGCAGCTAATGCTAATTTACCTTCAAATGAATTATCTAAGTACATTCCTGTTCCACTGCTATCAACATCAGGGACACGATTTCTGAATAAATAATACTTTTCAGCTAAGCTTAAACATTTATCGGCAAATTCCTTGTATTGAAATTTATCTCGCCAGATTCTTGAAGCAATTGCCATTGTTGCAGAATAAATTCCAATTAGATTTTTGCCAATTCCTACAAATGCCGGTCTATCATAAGTAAGAGGATCGTCTTCCGGCATACGCCATCCAACATCGTGGTCTCTTAAATCCTGAACCTGTGTAATAAATTTATCATTATACGAAGCGCGAATCATCCAATCTAAACCAATTTTTGCCTCTTCAAGAATATCTGGTGAACCATTTCTATCTTTGTCGAAATTAAATTTCTGTGGGTTGAATTCATAAGCAAATAAAAGAACGTAAGTAGAATACGCAGTTGTGTTCAGAAATTTTATGTAATCACCGGCATCGTGCCAACCACCCGTTAAATCGATTTGACGAAGTATTGTTTTTTTACCATCGATTATGCTTGTAGCATCTGCAATATGACAAACATTATGTTCTTCCGGATTTGTATAACCACATCTTTGTATTTTGAAAAATTCGAGAAGTATTTCTGCAATATTCTTATTTACATTATAATCTATTAAAAATGGATAAGATTTTCGATCTGCTATTTCAAGTACATATTCCCCAGATTGGTTGGCAGAAGTAAAATCAATAACATAAGTAAAATTGAACCCACCATATTTACCTTTATTACTCCCTAATTCAATTTCGTTTGTAGTTTTATTGGTCTTTATATTTTTTAATGAGACTTTAAAGCCACTCAAACTTGTATTAGAGAGAATAATTGCTGTTTTATTTTCATTTGGGAGAAATCCAACCTGGTTAAGTCTAAAATATATTTCTGATTCCGCCTTCAGACTAACAGTGCAATTAGGTGATATTATTATTAAGAAAAAAGATAAAACTAATAGCTTAATATTTTTCATCGCAACCAATAGGTTTGTGCCTGGATATTAAATTCATTTTATGTAACAGAAGAATAAAAGATAGAGTTCGAAATATTATTTTATTTTCGGATGTTAAGATAAATTCTTTATCAGTAAAAATAAAATTTGAGTAAAATTTATAAATCTGTTTGACTTATTTCACAGTTAAAACAACTAATTGTTTAAAAATTCTTTGACAGGTTCAATACCTAATCCATTACCTTCTGAAATCTGCAACCTTCCATCAACAACTGTCTGACAAACGAACGGATCATTTTCAATTAGCAAGTTCCCGTCAAGATCTGCATAATCTGCTAAAGAAACTAAATGCACTGCCGCTGAAATTGCACAAGAAGATTCAGTCATACAGCCCAACATAATTTTCATTTTATATTCTCTTGCTCTTAAAATCATTTTATAAGCATCATAAACTCCACCGCATTTCATAAGCTTAATATTTATACCTGTAAAACAACCCTTAATTTTATCAAGGTCAACAATCGTCTGAACAGATTCATCCGCAATTATTGGAATCGGAGATCTTTCGCTTAACCATGCGGAATCATCGTTTTTTATTATATTAAATGGTTGTTCAATTAGCAAAACATTATTTTCAGCTAAGTATTGAATAAAATCAAGGGCATAATGTTTATCATCCCATCCTTGATTAACATCAACATAAAGTGGTTTATCTGTTTTACTTCTTATCGTTTCAATAATTTTTTTATCATTTTCAGTCCCTAATTTTACTTTTAATATACTGTAAGGTTCAGCTTCAGAAATTTTTTCAATTATAATCTCCGGTGTATCAATTCCAATTGTAAAGGATGTATATGGTAATTGTTGTGGAGTAATTTTATAAAGAGAATAACAAGGTTTAGCTGATATTTTACCTAATAGATCGTGAAGTGCAATGCTTACAGCCGCTTTTGCTGCATTATCATGGGCGGATATTTTATCAATTTCGTTTTCAAGAAATATCAATTCTTCGAACGAATTTATATCACTCAATTTAAGTCTATCAATAAACTCAATAACAGATTCCTGAGTTTCGGTAAGATATGGAGGCAGACTTGCTTCACCAAAACCAACATAACTCCCTTGCTTTAAACGAACAATGATAATAGGAGTTGACTTCCTTGAGTTGTAAGAAATACCAAATTTGTGTTTTAATAATAACTCATACTTCCAATATTTTATTTCCATCAGAGTGTGATATTAAATTGAAGTTTTAAAAGAAAAAAAGGTCATCTCGAATTTACGAGGTGACCTTTGAATGTTTTATTAAAAAAATCTTCCGATGTAAAGCTACACCGGAAGTTCTGCAAATTATTCTAAGCAAAATATGCTTGATGACAAGCGTAGAGTGCGAGTCCAATAACAGCAATCATTATCAAGACGAATATTGTTGCACCAAGTTTTCCCATTTTATTTACCTCTTAAAATTTTTGTTGTAAAATGTTTTTCATTATTCGCTTTTACTAAAAAATTACTTTAAGAGAACCATTTTCTTTGTAGCCACGAAGGAACCGGCGGTAATTCTATAAATGTAAGTTCCGCTCGCAACTTTCTGACCATAATTATCATCCCCATTCCATTTAACTGTATGATTACCGGCATTCTTGTAATCGTTAACAAGAGTTGCTACTTCTCTACCAAGCATATCGTAAACCTTAATCGTTACGAAATTATCTTTTGGTATAGAGTAGGTTATACTTGTAGTTGGGTTAAATGGATTAGGATAATTCTGAGCTAATTCGAAATTGGCTGGTATTACTTGATGCTCTGATTCTACGCTTGTAACATTTCCTGTTGAGAATGAACCAACAGAAGAATACATTGATTGTGAACCAGAATTATTCTTGGAAATAACTCTCCAGTAATATTTTGAATTTTTGTCCAAACCGTCTATCTTGGCAACAGGTTCGTTCAGTCCACTTATTCTAACAGCATTACTAAAATCTGCATTCTTAGAATATTCAACATCATATTTCAGATGTGTCTGTGGTTTACCCGGCAATGCCCAGGTTAAGATTGCAGATGTACTATTTATCGGCTGTCCTTGTATTGGGCTTACGACCAATGGAATAATTGCAGTAGCTCCGGCGGCGGTTTCAAAACTTACTACATAAGACCAGCTCGATTCAGTATTTGGCGGGGCTGCCAATCTTGACTGAACTTGCCAGTAATATGTCACACCAGCAATTAATGCTGGAGGCGCTGATGGGAGTGAATTATAAGCGATAGAGGTTGAACTAGTCCATCCTGATGATTGTGCTGTTGGATGATTCAACATTCCACTGCCATCAACACTTGAATACGGAGAAATTCTTATTCTATATTCTAATGCCGGAGGTGTTATTGCAAACCATGACATTGTTGGATTTAATGTCGGAACGATAACTCCAACTGGTGCTGTTGGATAAGGAACATTAACAGTACTTGTTGCTGCTGGAATTACAAAACTTTCTACGGTCGACCATGCAGACCATGTAACTCCACCATCGACAGATGATCTAACTCTCCACCAATAAGTTCCTGGAGTAAGTGCTGCTCCAAGAGTATAATAGAGATTAGATGCGAACCATCCAGATGAACCTAAGGGGGTTGCAAAATTTGATGCGTCATCCCACTCTACTTCAAAGTGTAATCCGGTTGTAAATGTACCAGTATACCAGAAAAATGTTGGAGGATTTAGATAGTATGTAGCTCCACCAACCGGCCATGATGGATAAGGAACTGGCGCTACAGTTGGAGTGGAACTATAAACAACAAAGCTTTCGACTGCTGACCAAGGTCCGTATGTAACTCCATCAAAACATCTAACTTGCCAATAATAGGTTTGACCTGGTGTTAATGCTGCTGGAAATACTGTAAACAAATTAGAGGTTAAAGCTAAGTTTGCAGCTGAACCATGATTCAGCATACCACTACCATCTACCGATGAATTAGTTGCATATCTAACTTGGTATTGACCACTGAATAATGTGCCCGTGTACCAATATAAATAAGGTGGATTAGAATAAGTTGTAGCTCCACTAATAGGATATGACAAGTATGGTGTTGGTAATCCGTCCGTTGTAAAACTAACAGAAGCTGAATATGCGATTATAACTGTACCAGCATTATTCTTTGCCCGTACAATTACATCGTAGGTAGTAGCTGGTGTTAAACCTGTTAAAGTATAAAATGTATTTGTCAAATTTGGTACAGTTGTGAAAGTAGTAAATCCATCATCAGAATAATAAAGATCATACTTTACATTGGCAGTGTATGGTAAAAGTAACCATGCTAAGTTAGCCGATGTGCCATATGGATAATAAGTGGTAATATTCAAATTACCATTAACAGTTGTAAACTCCCACACATTTGAATAAATTCCATTATTGACACCACCGTTTATCTTAACCCGCCAATAATATAAAGTACCGGAGTTAAGCTGCTCAAATTCTTGAACTGTATATGTAAGTCCAGCAATACCAGTGCTACCTGTTAACGGAACTAAAGAACCAAAAGCGGGATCTGTTGAAACTTCTAAATCATAGGATGTCGCGCCAGTTGAAGCCAACCATGTAAATGTTGGCAATACAGAAATACCTACAGCATAATTCCCTTGAGATGGATTAGCAACTGATGATAGTAAATTTGGATTACCAGTGGTAAATGTACGAGATGCAGAAGGTTTATCTGGTTCTCCAGCTTTTTTAGCTACAATTCTCCAAGTGTAAGTAGTAGCATATGCAAAAACAGTTGTATTGTGACCGGAAGTTACTCCAGATACAGTTGTACCTGGGAATCCACCACCAGTGTGATATTGCAAATCATATGTTACACCGCCAGTACCACCTGCTAATGTCCAGGTAAATGTTGGGGTAATTGATTGATTTGTGGCTCCATTTGTTGGGGCTGTAAGAACAGGAGTTGCTATCTCGGTGGTAAATGAAAATCCAGTATAAGTATAAACTAAAACACCATCATCATAAGCTTCAACCGTCCAATAATACAATGTATTATTTAGCGCAGTAGAAAGATCAATATTTTCGGTCGAAGTTGTAATTGTTGAAGCTGGACTGTAATAAAATTCACTCCCACCGGGAGTTGTTCCAATTTTTACCCTATAATAATCATCTTCACCCGTACCATCATTCTCAAAACCATAATCATCCCAATCAAATGTGGTTACACCTAATACAACACCACTTGAGTTATCAATAGGAGATACTAAGTTTTGAGCAGAGATTATTAAAGGGATAAGAAATAAAAGTAAAACAAGTTTTTTCATAAGCACCCTCTCTGAAAGTTAAAAACTTACTAAACTAAATTCGGCTGATTTACCCTCTCGGCTGAATCTATATTATTTTCGGCTGTCGGCTGGTATTTGCTAAATAACTAAAAAGGAAAACCCTCTTTTACCCTATTATCTTTACTCCAAATTATTAGAGTAATTATAATTTTTCTTTATTTCGGCTGGTAACTGGATGCAAGTTAAGGACTAATTGTCTTATTGTCAAGCAAAATTTCTATTATTTTTCGTTAGGGAAAGATAGAGTGATATATAACATTTTTAGAATATGTAAAAGTATTCTAAAATAATAAAATACAATTAAGCAAAAACATTTTAATATTAATAACACATATCCTCTTACCTTATAACTGAAAACTTTTCTAATCAATCTTCTACAAAATATAAAACAAAAAACCCGATAGTTTTTATCGGGTTTTAGTGGGAGCTACTGGATTCGAACCAATGACCCTCTGCTTGTAAGGCAGATGCTCTGAACCAGCTGAGCTAAGCTCCCAGTTATTTAATAAGTTTTACTAAAGAACTTTAAAATTGGCGCACCAATTATAGAATTTTTGTTTGAAAGTTACAAATTACTTTTTAACTTTTTTGAGCGGGTGACGGGACTCGAACCCGCGACTTGCAGCTTGGGAAGCTACCACTCTACCAACTGAGTTACACCCGCACTATTACAAAATTATTAATGTCAACACTCTAAATCAATTACTTTTTATTAATTTTAATCAAACAAATTTTGCATCTGAAATGAGTAAAACAAAAAAGAAGAAATTATTTCTCGAATTATTATTACTCGCTTTAATACTTTTATTAGCAATATTTCTTTGGGATACAATTATAATATATCCAGTTAAACTAATGATTGTACTTCTTCACGAAATTAGTCACGGGTTGGCTGCTATTCTTACTGGCGGGAAAGTGATTGATTTAGATATTAATTTAGATTTGAGTGGATTTTCAAAAATAGAAGGAGGTAATAAATTTATAATTGCATCATCAGGATATTTAGGAAGCCTTATCTTTGGTATGATCTTGTTTTATTCAGGTTATCAAAACAAATTTCGGAATATTGTCTTACCTATAATAGCAAGCTTAATAATTATTTTTTTAATCAATTCATCGAGCAATCAAAATCTGATATTAATCTCAATCGGAATAATTTTTTTATTATTTCTACTCAATAATTTTTTACCTATCCCAATTTCTACACTAATTTACAAAGCTTTAGGGCTAATAAGTTGTTTTTATGTTTTAATAGATATTAAACAAGATATTTTAGATTCTGACTCGACAATTTCTGATGCAGCGGTAATTGCGGAAATAACAGGAACTATTCCAACTATATGGGGAATGCTTTGGTTGATAATTTCAATTATAGCAATTTTTTTATTGATTAAACTAAGTTATACTAAGAGCTTGAGAAGCTAAGTTTTTAATTCTTTTGGTTCATTTACTCTACTTATAATTATTAACCCAATTATAAAAAAAACACAAATAGTTAAAATGGCAAATCTTTGTTGACCGGTAATATAACTAACGAATCCAAATACTAAGGGACCAAGAATTGCCGAGCTCTTACCAAAAAAAGAATAGAATCCAAAAAATTCAGTCTTCTTATCAAATGGTGTCAGTTTTGACATAAGACTTCTACTAGTAGATTGAGTAGCTCCCATTACACTACCAGCAAGTAAGCCAACCAAGTAAAAACTATACCTTACTAAATCTGTTTTGGAAATCGTGGTTATCTTTTCGAACCAATTAATTAATAATGCATTTTCACTACTTGTGAAAAAAGCGATCAAAATGGTAACGATCCAAATACAAAGTGATAACACAAGGGATTTTTTCTGTCCGTATTTATCCGCAATAATGCCAAACAACAACGAACCAATTATTGCAGTAGTCTGCACAATTATAAAAAATATTATCAGTTCAATCATTGAAAAATTCAGAGTGGTGCTGGCATAATTCCCGGAGAAAAAAATAACTGTATTAACACCTTCTATAAAAAAGAAATATGCTAACAAAAACAGAGCAAGATTTTTGTAATTTTTTAAGTGAGTGATAGTATTGAATACCCTGTCTAAACCAATCCTCAAAAAAGATTTTTCCCGTACAACTTCTTTCCTTGTATCTTTAAGGAAAATAAAAATTGGAATTGCAAATACGAAAAAAATTAAAGCCGCTAATGGGAAAGTTTCCTTAATCATGTTTTGACTTATGAAAGGATATACTACTGCAAGTGTAATTAAAGAACCCAGGTATCCCATTGCAAATCCATAACCACTAACTCTTCCGTAGTTTTTGGGTGATGTAATTTCCGGCAAGAATGAATCATAAAAAACTAAACCAGCTTCAAAGCCAACATTAGCAATTATAAACAATATTAATGCTTGAGCGACATCGCCTTCATTCATAAAAAAAAGTAATGCGGTGCTGATTATGCATAAAATCGTAAAAAACAATAAGAACCTTTTTTTACCGGCGGAATAATCTGCAATTGCACCAAGTATAGGAGAAATAATTGCTGTAATAAGCATTGATATACTAGTACCGATACTCCAATAGAAATCCCCTACAGGTTTACCGGATGCAATTGTTTGTTTAAAGTAAACTGCAAATAGAAATGTAACAACTACAATCGAATAGGATGTATTAGCAAAATCGAAAAGAGTCCAGATAAATATTCTAAACCTTTCACGATCAACTAGACGAATGGATTTTTTTTGTGAGTGATTGATCAATAAGTCCTCTTCCGGTCTTATTCAGTTTACCAGATTTTTTTAGATCAGAAAGGAATGCGTCCAAAATTCCATTTATAAATTTATTACTGTTGGAAGTCGAATAGTCTTTAGCAATTTCAATTACTTCATTAATAGTAACTTTGGGAGGTATGTCCGGGAAATTCATTATCTCGGAAATACCAATTCTCAGTAAAATTCTATCGATTAATGCAATACGATCCATTTCCCAATTAGATACTTTTTCCTGAATAATAGCATCGAGGTCTTTGGTATTAGCTACAACCGAATCAATTAATTTTTTGGCAAAATCAATATCGGGAATTGAAGTTAAATCGGAGAGAATTCCGTTTGTAAGATTTGTTAATCCTTCTCCATTTAATTCGTAAGCGTAAAGAACTTGAAGTACTTTTTCTCTTAAAATGCGTCTGTTTGACTTCTTAACCATCGTGTTGAAGAACCTTAAATGATCTTATCGTTAATCTATATTTTTGTCTATAAAAATAAAATAGTCAATGTATATTTAACAAAAAATAAATAATTGTTAATTAGAGTTTTTAATTGATATTCTAGTGTTTCATTAATTCACCAATTCTACCATAAGAACCTGAGTGCGAAGAAAATATTTTTCGAATTCCTCCGATTTGTTTAAGTCTTTCTTCTGCAAGCGTATTAGATGCAACATGAGTAGGGATTTTCTGGTCTTTCGCAATCTTAAAAATTCTTTTAACAATATCATAAATTGCTTCGGCTTGCTTCATTGCCCTATCCTGTCTATAACCTTCGAGTTCGTTAGCAACGTTTATTAATCCACCGGCATTTATAACATAATCAGGTGCATATAAAATTTCTCTTTCAATTAACATTTTACCATGTTTATCTTCATCTTCAAGCTGATTGTTAGCGCCACCGGCAATAATTTCTACTTTGAATTTAGGAATAGTTTTATCATTGATAATTGCCCCTAAAGCGTTGGGAGAAAAAATATCGGCATTTACGTCATAAATTTCATCGGGTTTAACGACGTGGGCTTTAACTGTTTCAAGAACACGTTTAACTTTATCTTCAACAATATCTGTCAAATAAATTTCCGCTCCTTCACTATAAAGATGTTCACATAAATATCTAGCAACTTGACCAGCACCCTGAACAGCAATTTTTCTACCACGTAATGAATCATTACCCCATTTTTCTTGAGCACAAGCTTTCATTCCAACATAAACGCCGTATGCAGTAACTGGCGAGGGATCACCGCTTCCGCCTAAAGCTTTTGAGATACCAGTGACATATTTAGTTTCCATTCTAACATATTCCATATCCTTTACGTCTGTGCCAACGTCTTCAGCAGTTATATATCGACCTCCTAAACCATCTACAAATTTACCAAATGTTCTAAAAAGCAATTCATTCTTTTGTGTTGTTGAATCACCAATAATTACTGCTTTGCCGCCACCAAGATTCAATCCGGCAACTGCAGCTTTGTAAGTCATACCACGTGATAATCTTAAAACATCATTCAATGCATCATCGAAAGATTTGTAATTCCACATTCTTGTCCCACCCAAAGCGGGTCCTAAAGTTGTATCGTGAATTGCAATAATTGCTCTTAGACCGGACTCTTTGTTAATACAAAAGACTACCTGTTCATGTCCGTATTTTTCCATTGCTTCAAAATATAACATTATCTTCTCCTTTTAATTATTGCTAAATAGCGAAAAACCAAAATAAAAGTAAAGCAATACTTTCCCTGGTTCTATAAAACAAAGTTTTTTCAAAAGTCAATTTATGTTCTGTTGCAATACCATCAGCTTCGATATTAAAGAACTTACAAATTTGCAATATTCTCGGAAGATGAAAATCATCTGATACAATTAATATCTTGGAATTAGAAATAGTAAGGTCACTATCATTTCTAATATATTTTATTTGTTCTGTAGTTGTTGATGTCATTTGTTCGACTATTAAGTTTCTATAATCTACACCAAGATTTGTAAGATATTTATAAGCAACTTCTGCCTCACTTAATTCTCCTGGTGCATTTCCACCTGTCAGAATTATTTTTTTAATTCTTCCGGTTCTATAAAGTTCTAAAGCTTTTCTAATCCTACCTTCAAAAATAGGGCTAGGTTTATCTTTTTTCCAAACTGCAGCACCGGGAATTAATGCATAATCATACTTAAATCCATTATTTTTTTTATAATTATTGGCATTGGAGACAAAAAAGATAGAAAAAAGGATCAAGAGTAACAGAGCGGAAATTGATCTTAATAGAGTTCTTATTTCGAATAGCTTTTCAAATCCTAAAATTATTCCCCATAAATAAAGAAGTGAATAGATTTGAAGAAACAAGGAAATAGTCATCAGAATACCGGTATATACTTTCTTTACCGGAAAAGAAAATAAGTATTGATCTGTTGCCAGCTTTATAAAATCGAACAAAATAACTGATAACAATAAAGAAGTGAGAGAAAGTATTTGAAGAATAAGCAGAAAATTAAATCTTGCTTTTTCAATAGATTTTTTACCTAGTCCGAGAAGAATAAAACCGGAAATAATCCCAAATGAGATTGAAACGTTTAATACATTACCAATATAATCAATACGATAATCAAATAGAGTTAGTCCGTTAATTTTATACTTGATAAAAGAAAGTAACAATATAATCCCAAGATTAAGTAGAATTGAGATCAATATTATTTTAGGATATAAGAATTTTATTTTCACACAAACCTATTATTCTATAACCGGTTTAATTAATACATTAACAGAGTTACTAATATTAGAAGTCATTATCATTGTATCGACATTCAATATTTTTTTAATATTTTCTTTTGTTAAAACATCTTCCTTCTTTCCTTGAATAGAAATTTCCCCATCAATCATAAAAGAAATATTATCAGAGTAAAGACCAATGAGATTCAGGTCATGCGAAACAGAGATTATTGACAAATCCTGATTAAGTCTTAGTTTGTTCAACAATTCATAAATTTCTATTTGATGTTCAATATCTAAGTGGGCATTAGGTTCGTCAAGTAAAATTAATTTTGGTTTTTGTGCCAATGCTCTAGCTATAAAAGCTCTTTGTGCTTCCCCACCCGAAATCTGATTAATACCTTTTAACTTAAGATCAGCGATCCCCATAATTTCCAAAGCTTCCATAACAATTGACTTATCCTCATCTGTTTCAAAACCTAACGTTCCTAAATAGGGTGTTCGTCCCATCATTACAATTTCATAAACTGAAAATGGAAAAATAGAATAGTTTGATTGAGGAACGTATGCTACTAATTTTGCGTATTCTCTTAGAGGGATTTCTGAAATATCGATACCTGAATATTTTATTCGTCCTTGAGAGGGATGTAAAAGTCTAGCAATTATTTTTAGAAGAGTTGATTTACCACAACCATTAGGTCCGATAAGACTAACAAAATCCCCTTTAAAGATATCCCAGTTATCTATATTTAGAATAAAATGATCATTCTCTTTATTGGAGTAAGAAAATTTTACATTATTTAGTTGAAGAAGCGCCAATACGAAAAACCTTTTTGCAAAAATATTGAATGTAAATTGAAGATAAAACTTGTAATGACATTTTGAAAATAATAGGATATAAAAAGAAAGCGCCATAAGGCGCCTTCTGTTTTTTATTGAAGTTTGAAAACGATTGGTATAGAAACTTGTACTTTTACTGCTTTTCCTCTTTGTTTACCAGGTTTAAATTTAGTTTGCATTACAGCAGCAACTGCGGCTTCGTCGCAACCAGCACCAATACCTTTAATAACTTCTGCTTTTACAACATCACCTACTTCATTAACGAAAGCTTTTATAAATACTCTACCTTGAACACCAGCACGTTTAGCAATTTCAGGATAGACAATTTTCTTTTGAATTGCTTCGATACCACCAATTGGTTCAGGGGTTTCTTCAACAGCAACGAAAAATACTGCTTCTTCTTCTTCTTCCTTCACTTCTTGTTTAGGTGGTGGTGGAGGAGCAGATACTTGCTCATGAATATCAATTTCAGTACTACCAATTGCTATATCCTCTAAAACGTCATCAGATGGAGCTTCAATTGGAATTGGTGGTTTTGGAGGAGGCGGTGGTGCGCTTTCTTGTTTAGTTTTTACAACGTCTTCAACATTTACCAATTCCTGCGGTCCCTCTAACTTAACCTTTTCTTTAGAGAATTCAGGGAAAAATTTAAAGGCCGCAATTAATATTACAAGCGAAGCTATTAAACTAAGTTCGAAAACACGCTTGTAAGTTCTTTTTAAGTCTGCTTTTGGGTTTTTCTTAAGTCCCACTTTATTCCTCCTATTTGTCACCTAACGGCGACGCTAACTTAAAAAATGATGAGCGAAATGTCAATGAATTCTAAAAATTTTACTAACTCAATTAGAGAAATGTTCCTGTTATTTTCAGTGCAAAATTTTGTCTACCTGTTTCATCCTTAATAAATAATAAATCAAGAATACTCCAGCGGTTCCTCCAATGATATCGAAAATCCAATCAAAAAAATCACAGTATCTACCTGGGATAAAGAGCTGATGTATTTCATCTAAGAATGCATAGAAATAAATAACTATTAATGATAACATTAATGAATTTGTCTTCGCAAAAGTGTATTTACGTTGAAATGTAAAACTCATTTTTAACAAAATTCCCAAAACAAAATAGGCTATAAGATGTTCTAATTTATCCTGAGTCGAAAAAAACTTTGGAAGTTTTTCTACAGGTATTGAGGTCATAATAAAAAGAAATGACCAATACAGAATCAATGGTAGGTGAACATATAAAAACGGTTTTTTATTTAATAAATTAAATAAACGAGTCAATGATAAATTTAATTGCATTAGGTATGTTTTCCATTAAGTCCGTTGCAGTGTAACCTAAATCCGTTTTCTTTTCCATTAACAAATCACCGGCAAGGCTGTGAATGTAAACGGCGGAGATCAATGCCTCCTCAATTTCATTTGTCTGAGAAATAAATCCCGCAAGTACACCTGTTAAAACATCTCCCGACCCGAATTTTGCTAAACCAGGGTTGCCAGTAGTATTAATAAACGCTTCTCCAGACGGATTTAAGATAATTGTCGGAGCTCCTTTCAATACAAGCCAACAATTATTCTCTACAGAAAAATTACGTCCTTTTTGAAGAAGATCTTTCTTCAACTCATTTAATTCAATGCCGAGTAAATTAGCAAACTCTTTATGATGAGGTGTTAGAACTTTTCCCTTTAGATTAAGCTTTTTGTATTCATTATTAGAGATAGCAAAAATAGCATCGGCATCAATCACAAACTTTTTGTTTTTAAAACCTCGTAAAATTTCTAATACAGCTTCTTTGGTTTCAACTTTTCTCCCTAATCCAGGTCCAATAGCAATAACATCTGCCCAATTTATTTTTCCCTCAAGTGATTTAATATTATGATTTTGCAAGTAACCTGTTCCTTGATCATCATAATCAATCACAATTGTAGCATCAACTTTTTGTTGAGCCAATGTTTTAATCGATTTTGGGAAAGCAAGCAGACATGAACCGGCACCAGATTTTAATACAGAATTAGCGGTAAAGAAAGAAGCTCCCGGTAAGTCGTTAGATCCGGCAACCACCAAAACTTTTCCGGCTGAATATTTATTCAGATCCAATTCTTTGGATGGGATTCCATAAAACGCATCTTCCGGTTCAATTAAGTAATTTTGAATAGAAAGTTTTTTATAGTATTCATCTCCAATTCCAATGTAACCTTTTTCAATTTTTCCACAATGAGTATATCCCTTGCCATAAAACAGACCGGTTTTATATTCAGAAAGTGTAATAGTCAAGTCAGCGTTAAATATAACATCACCAAAAGAATTTTCGAGGTCTAACCCAGTTGGAAGATCAATAGCAACTTTATATGCATTAATCTGATTAATTTTATTTACAATCTCTTTATAAGGTTCGGATAATTCTCCGCGTGAACCGGTACCAAGCATAGCATCTATAATAAGATCACAATCATCAAAAATGGTAAGGTCTTTAATACTTTCGAAAATAGATAATTTTGACTGTGGATATTCATTCAACAAGTTTTTAAGTATTCTAAAATTAGTAAGAGCATCTCCTTTTAATTCACTTTCATCTCCTAATGAAAGAACTCTTACGTTAAATTCATTATTGATAAAATGACGCGCTAAAGCAAAACCGTCGCCACCATTATTCCCTTTTCCACAAACAATACCAACTGAATGAATTGATTTATCGAAATTACTTAGGATAGAATCATAAATACTTCTCGATGCATTTTCCATTAGAACAATACTTGGTATGCCGAGAGAATTTATTGCATAAGAATCAGCATCGCGGACTTGCTGTGCAGAATATAATGGGATCATTGTTTAATACTCTGTTGTTGGATAGAAAAATAATAAAGAATTACGCCAATTTAAATTATAGCTTGATAACAGAGTTAATAACATTTAACAGTAGATCCGGAAGAATTCCAAAAACAAGCACTAAAGCACCGGAGATTACAACAGCAGCTAAGCTGTAAGAAGGAATTTCAGGTTGGAATTCTTCAACCGAATCACGGAAATAAATATAAACAACAACTCGTAAATAAAAGTAAACGCTAATCATACTCGATATTACTCCAATAATTGCCAACCATGTTAATCCACCTTCGATAGCTCCAACAAATACATAATACTTTCCGAAGAATCCTGCTAACGGTGGGATCCCCGCTAATGCAAACATAAACAGCGACATAAAAGCTGCTAGTATTGGACTTTTTGAATTTAATCCGGCAAAAGAGTTGATATCAATTCTTGTGTCGCCCTCACCTTCTATTATAGAAATAACCGCAAATGCTCCAATATTCATAAATGCATAAGCAGCTAAGTAAAAAATAATTCCGGCAATGCTTTCTGTATTTGCTGCAGCTAAACCAATTGCCATGTAACCAGCATGTGATATCGAAGAATAAGCTAACATTCTCTTTAGGTTATTTTGAGAAATCGCAACAATACTTCCAAATAGCATAGATAAAGCAGCAATTACAGAGAAATAGGGTTTTAATACATTCGGAGAATTTAATGTAAATGTTGCTGCTAATGATATTATTAAAACACTGAATGCAGCTGTTTTACCGGTAGTGGACATTAATCCTGTAACTGTGGTTGCAGAACCCTGATAAACATCCGGAACCCACATGTGGAACGGGAATGCTGCTATCTTAAAACTAAATCCAATAATGAATAATACAAACCCAAGTACAAAAATTATACTTGAAGTAAGCGAACTGAAATTAGAAATTATATATGAAATACTTGTGGTACCTGAAGCTCCATAGATTAAAGCGATTCCATATACTATAAATCCTGTTGCAAAAGAACCCAATAGAAAATATTTCATCGATGCTTCGTTGGCAGATAATTTTTTACGATTAATTCCAGCTAGTATATAGAAGCAAATAGACATCAATTCCAAACCAAGGAAAATCATTAAGATATCTCTTGAACCAGCCATTACCATCATACCTAAAACGGAAGATTGTATTATAATGTAATATTCACCATAGTAACTTCCGTACTTTTTAAGATATCCAATCGAACTCATTACAATTAGCATTGCACCGATATTGAAAATAAAATTGAAAATAGCCGGTTTACCGCCAACTTCTACCATTCCTCCAAAGAGAATTGCATGGTTGTTTATATTCAGCAATGAATAAATAGCAACTGCAAAAAATATCAATATTGAAAACCAAGGAAGAATTTCTTCACTTCGCTTTGTGGATATTTCTAATACAACGGAAATGATAATTCCTAAACCGATTATTATAAACGGTAATAACTGGTAATATTCAAAATTGGTTACTGGCATAATTACTCTAAAAATAGTAATGAGTCGTCTTTAATTTCTGTTATAGTTAATTTATGTTTATCTTCAGTATGTAAAGCTAATTTTCTGTGATTTGCAAAATCAAATAAATCCTTCCCTACTTCTACCACCACCAACTTAATTTTCTCAAATTCCGAAACAACCTCTGAAAGATTTTTATAATCATAAAAATATACTTCTGTATAATCATCACAGATTTTATAACTTGCGCCTGATTTAGTTGAACTGAAATCCATAATAATTTCTTTTTCGACAACTGCTTTTAATATATCAACTCTGAACGGAAGCAGAATCCTATTACCATAATGAAGACCATTTAAGTTATTTTTTAATACATCATCTAATGTTTTCATATTACACCTTACCATAAAAAACTATTAACCAAATAACAAAAAAGATAGGAAGAAGAATAGGTATAGAATATTTCATCAAATAACCAAAGAAGCTTGGCATCTTAATACCGGCACGTTCGCAAATTGACTTAACCATAAAATTTGGTCCGTTTCCGATGTAGGTCATTGCGCCAAAAAAGACTGCTGCGATAGAAATTGCCTGGACATAAATTGGATAAGTCAAGGAGAATTGGAAAACTTGTTCTTTTACATTCACATCCATTCCGTATTTACCCAGTGCAGCACTAAGAAAATTTAAGAATGTTGGAGCGTTATCAAGAATTGCAGATAAAACGCCGGTAGCCCAATAAAAAACTCCGGGAGATAATTCCTGTCCGTATACTTTTGATTCATATGCAATTAATTGAAGTGCAGGAATCATTGTTGCAAATATTCCGATGAATAAATATGCAACTTCTCTTATTGGTTCAAAATCGAATTCGTTTGCTTCAAGAATTTTTTTATCAGCGGATTTAAATGAAAAATAAGCAACACTGAACATTATTATTTCGCGAATTCCAAAAGGTAGAGGAGCTAAAGAAGGAACCCACTTCAAAATACCGGGGTCAATAAAAACAGAAAGAAGAATAATTGCTAAATAAATAACATTCTTACCACCCTTGAATTCAATTTTACCAGAGTACTGAGCATCAGGAACTTCTTCACCTTTATTTCTGGAATCGATAACATAAAAGATAGCCATCAAAACAATAAGCGTTGGAGCCCAAACTAATATTATATGTTCAATAAACCAGAAGAATCCAATACCACGTAAGAATCCCAAGAATAATGGTGGGTCTCCAATTGGATCGAGCGCACCTCCAATATTACTTACAGCAAAAATGAAGAATATAATGTGATAAGGTTTTATTCTGTTTTTATTTACTTTTATGTAAGGTCGAATCAATAACATCGATGCGCCGGTTGTACCAATAATATTTGAAATAACTGCACCGAATAACAGAATAAGAACATTTAACATTGGTGTCGATTTTTTATCCACTTTTATAAGAATACCCCCTGATGCAACAAAAAGCGATGACAAAAGCGCGATAAACGAAATATACTCTGCTAATGTATGTAACAAACTATGAGTATCATTAAGAAATACTAAGTAATAAATAACAGTGACAGAACCTAATGCCAAAGCAATTTTGGGATAGTTTCTTTCCCAGAAATGATGGTAAAACAAAGGACCAGTTGCAATCATCAACAAAAGAACTGCAAATGGAATAACCATAATCGGATTTGGTAAAGTATGTTCTGAACCTTCAGCACCAGAAGCAAAAATATTTAGCGGTGAAAGAAAGAAAAGAATCAATAGTATTTGGGGAATATGTTTTTTCATCATAGTCTATTTTAAGAAGTTAAATGTGAATGAGCTAACATGCTGTAAAATTGATTTTGTGGATTCTTCAGTCATTCCTAAAAATGTACTCGGGTAAATTCCAATCCACACAACAAAAATGAATATCGGAATAAGAACAATCAGCTCCCTTAAATTCATATCTGTCAAATGATCTTTGAGTTCGGGATTTTTAACCTCTCCAAACACAACACGCTGATACATCCATAATAAATAAACAGCGGCAAATATTACACCTGTTGCTGCAAAGGCAGTGTACCACCAACTGTTTAATACAGAAGATTTAAAGGTACCAAGTAAAATCAAAAATTCTCCTATAAAACCATTCAATCCCGGTAATCCAACCGATGATAATGAAGCGACCATTAATGCCGTTGCATATAACGGAACAAGTTTAGCGATTCCACCATAATAAGCAATATCTCTTCTGTGAGTGCGTTCGTATATAATTCCAACTAAAAGGAAGAGTGCTCCGGTTGATAATCCATGATTTACCATTTGTATTACTGCACCCTGAACAGCTTCAACTGTCATTGCAAATGTGCCAAGCACAACAAATCCTAAGTGAGAAACAGATGAATAAGCAACCAGCTTTTTAATATCTGTTTGGACCATTGAAACGAGCGCACCATAAATAATTCCAATAATTGCTAAAACAGAAATTAACGGTGCATAATAAACAGCCGATTGTGGAAATAATGGTAAACAATAACGGATAATTCCATAAGTACCCATTTTAAGTAAAACACCGGCAAGAATTACAGAACCTGCTGTAGGAGCTTCTACGTGCGCATCGGGCAACCATGTGTGTAACGGAAACAAAGGAACCTTGATTGCAAAACTTAAAAAGAAAGCACCAAACATCCATCCCTGAATCTGATGCGGAATAGTAGGTCCAACTTTATATAGTTCCAGAAGATTTGTAGTGAAACTACCTGTCATACTTGAAGCATAAACTGCAAACCAGATAATTGCAACAAGCATTAAAAGACTTCCAACCATAGTATAAATAAAAAACTTTATCGAAGCATAAATACGTCTTTCCCCGCCCCAAATACCAATGATAAAATACATTGGAATAAGCATCGCTTCCCAGAAAATGTAGAACAAGAAAATATCGAGAGAGATAAAAACACCGAGTATACCGGCTTCTAAAAATAGCATTGAGAAAGTAAACATCTTTACATTTTTTTCTATTGCAGTCCAGGTTGACAATAATGTAAGTGGAGTAAGAAATGTTGTCAGAAGCACGAGCAATAAAGAAATTCCATCAACACCAATATGATAACTAACATTAAGACTACTAATCCACAGGACGCGATGAATAAACTGGAATTCAGATTTAGATGAATCAAAACCAAAATAAATATATAACGATATTACGAATGCAACCAGCGAGACAATAAAACCAAACCATCTGATAAATTTTGTTTGATCTTTCCCAAGGAATAATACAAAAACACTTCCAATTATTGGCGTAAAAAGTAAGTATGTTAAAAGTAAATTTTGTTCCATATAATATTTCTGAATGCTTAGTTTCTTTTTGCCTTAGTGGCAATTTTCATTATCAGTATTAGAGTTTATTTTAGATACTCAATATGATCCACAATAGAACTAACGCAATTCCAAGCAACATAATTATAGCATAGAATTGGGCAATTCCATTTTGAATTTTTCTTATAAGTCCTGAACTTGCATCAACAATTTTTGCGATGCCATTTACAGCACCATCAATAATCATATTGTCGGTAAATTTCCATAAAATCTTTTCAGAACCTTTCTGAATCGGTTGAACTACAGCAGCTTCATAAATTTCGTCAACATAATATTTATTGAGTAAAATTGTATATAATCGTTTGAACCTGGTAGAAATCTTTTCTGCAATTTCAGGTTTTTGAGTGTAAATTTTAATTGCAAAGTAGATTGACGTCAATGCAAGAGCAACCGATATAATCATTAACAGAATTTCTTCTAAGTTAGAGTGAGAACCGAATGAATTTAATCGTGCAATTGCTGGTGCATAAACAGGTTCTAACCAATTATGGAATAAATTACCATGTTCACCAGAAAAAACTTCGGGTATTCCGATATAACCGCCAACAACCGAGAAGAATGCCAATATCATAAGTGGAACTGTCATTACAGATGGTGATTCATGCGGATGAACATGATGATGATCAAAACGTTCTTTACCATAAAATGTAAGTGATAACAAACGGAACATATAAAATGCGGTCATCATAGCTGTAATAACACCAATAAACCAGAAAAGGAATCCACCATTAGCATAAGAGTACCAAAGTATTTCATCCTTACTGAAAAATCCGGATAAACCCGGAATTCCGGCAATAGCTAATGTTGCTATAAAAAATGTTACATAAGTTTTGGGCATGTATTTTTTTAATCCGCCGTAGCGCTGAATATTCTGTTCCTCATGCATTCCATGAATTACCGAACCGGCACCAAGGAATAAAAGAGCTTTAAAGAATGCGTGAGTCATAACATGAAATATAGAAGCGCTAAATGCACCAACACCGGCAGCCAAGAACATATAACCTAATTGACTTACAGTAGAGTAAGCTAAAACTTTTTTAATATCGTTCTGCACTAAACCAATTGTTGCAGCCATAAGTGCGGTTAACAATCCAATTACTGCAACTATCATCATCACAGTAGGAGCAGAAGCAAAAATAATTGCGGCACGGGAAACCATGTAAACACCGGCAGTAACCATTGTAGCGGCATGTATTAATGCCGAAACAGGAGTGGGACCAGCCATTGCATCAGGTAACCAAACAAATAATGGAATTTGTGCCGATTTACCAGTTGCACCGATAAACAAAAATATTGCAATCAAACCAAAAGTTGCTTCAGAAACAGGAAATGACGCAGCTTTATGAAATACTTCGTTAAAATTAAGTGAATCGAATGTATAATAGATAAGAAACATTCCAAGTAAAAATCCAAAATCGCCAATTCGGTTTACAACAAAAGCTTTTTTAGCGGCTTGCGGAACTGTACCTTTTTCAAATTTACGATCGTACCAGAAACCAATTAGTAAATAAGAACAGAGCCCTACTCCCTCCCAACCTAAAAAGAGAACTACAAAATTATCGCCAAGAACCAAATTCATCATTGCAAAAATGAAAAGGTTGAGATAAGCAAAAAATCTCCAGAAACCTTTATCACCATGCATGTAACCAATAGAGTAAACATGAATTAAAAATCCTACACCGGTAACAATCAAAGACATTGTTAAAGAGAGTTGGTCAACAAGGTAAGCAAATTTTATATTAAGACCGGCAACATTTAACCATGTAAATAATTCAACAGTGTTGCTTCTATTCTCAACGGGTAGGTTTAAGGTTTCAAAGAATGCAAAAAGTGTAACAAGAAATGCAATCCCGACAGTAGAACTACCAATAATACCAATTACTTTTTCGTTTTTAATTTTTGATCCGAATAAACCGTTAATTACAAAACCAATTAGCGGCAAAAGAACTGTTAAATAGATATAGTTTATCATCCGGCTATTACCACTTGAAGATATTTATTTCATCAATGTTGACAGTTAATTTGTTTCTGAATACTGCAATAATAATTGCCAAACCAACAGCAGCCTCAGCGGCAGCAACAGTCATAACAAAAAAGACAAAAATTTGTCCGATTGGATTTCCCAGATATGAAGAAAAAGTAACAAGAGTGAGATTAGCAGAGTTTAACATTAATTCTATGCACATAAAAACAACAATAGCGTTACGTCTTATTAAAACACCTGTTATTCCAACAACAAACATAAATGCACTAAGTATTAAGAAATATTCTATTGGAATAGAAGACATAATGTTTAAAACCTCACAAAAGTTTTATTCAAATTTTTTCTTAGCTAAAACCATCGCCCCTATTGTAGCTGCCAATAACAGAAAGCCGGCAACTTCAAAGGGAATTATGTAATTAGTGTAAAGCTCTTTTCCTATTGTTTGAATTGTTCCGGCATCAATGCTTTTCATCTCATCGGGAGTAAGATTACCGGATGGTTTACCGACAAATATTAAATAAGAAACCTGAATAAAAACAAAAACAGTAATAAGTATGGCAAATAATTTCAATGGTCGTTTATCTAAAAAAACTTTTGGTTCGTTTTCGGTTCTTAATAACATCAGAACAAAAAGGAAAAGGACCATAATTGCACCGGCATAAACAATTACCTGAACAACAGAAATAAACTGAGCATTTAATAAAAGATAAAGTCCGGCGAGTGCAAAGAAGTTTAGTACTAAAAAAACAGCACTAATTACAGCATTCGATCTTGTTATCATCATAACCGATGAAACTGCTGCAATCAATGCAAGTACGATGAAAAGAATAAATTCTGCATTCATTTATGGAGTATTCCTATAAATCATTCGTGGGAAAGGAATTGCTTCGCGCAAATGTTCTAATCCGCAAATCCAACTTACAGTTCTTTCTAATCCAAGTCCAAATCCAGAGTGAGGAACGGTTCCGTATCTTCTTAAATCCAAATACCATTCAAAAAATTGCTGAGGTAAATTATGTTCTTTTATTCGTTCTAATAGTAGATCCAAATCATCTTCACGCTGACTACCACCTATAATTTCACCATATCCTTCCGGAGCAATAACATCAACTGCTAATGCAACCTTTGGATTTTCAGGATCGCGTTTCATATAAAATGCTTTTACTTCTGCCGGGTAACGATGAATCATAACAGGACGATCAAACTCTTCACCGATTAATGTTTCATCGGTTCCTCCTAAATCATTTCCCCATTGGAAATCAACACCTTTTCTTCTCAGAATTTCAACAGCTTCATCATAAGAAATTCTTGGAAATGGTCTGACAACTTTTTCAAGTTTTGTAGTATCACGTTCGAGTTCTTTTAATTCCTCTGCTCTCTCTCTTAAAACAGTTTGAACAATATACTCAATAAATTCTTCGGCTAAGTCCATATCATCGTTAAGATCGTAAAAAGCCATCTCCGGTTCTACCATCCAGAATTCGGTAAGATGTCTTCTCGTTTTAGATTTTTCAGCACGAAAAGTTGGTCCAAAAGTATAAACTTTTCCAAGTGCCATAGCACCACTTTCAGCATAGAGTTGACCGCTTTGTGTAAGGTAAGCTTTACCAAGGTCGAAATATTCCATTTCGAATAATGTTGAAGTGCCTTCGCAAGCGTTAGGCGTTATTATCGGAGGATCAAAAAGTGTAAACCCTCTTTCATCAAAAAAATCGCGAATGGCTTTTACTACTCTGTGACGAATTTTAAGTATAGCAACTTGCTTTTTCGACCGAACCCATAAATGACGATTGTCAATTAAAAATTCGATTCCATGTTCTTTAGGAGTAATCGGGTAATCGTGCGCGAGTCCAATAATTTTAAAATCGGAAACATCAAGTTCATAACCACCAATTGCACGTTTCTCTTCTCTAACTTTACCTTTTACTTCAAAGCTGGATTCTTGAGTGATCTTTTCTGCTGCCTCAAAAATTTCATCACTTACATTTCCCTTAAATACAACGCACTGTAAATAACCCGTACCATCGCGGAGAATTAAAAATTTGATCTTACCGCTTGATCTTTTGTTGTAAAGCCAACCTTTTAAGGTTACTTCTTCACCAACATGTTTTGAAAGGTCTTTGATATAAACTGTAGGTCTCATTATCTGAATTTTTTGAAAAATGATGGGCAAATATAGTCATCAGATAGTTATAAATGCAAAATCCAAAGTTATTTTAATTATGTCCAGTTATAAAATTATTTCAATCAATCAAATGTACTAATTATCCTTAAGGGAAAAATGATATACTTTCATACAGTTTTAGTAAAGAAAAAGAACTTCACAACTAATTTTTTAGTTATTAATATCGAATTTTATCTTAACAGAAAAAATTTTTTTATAATATTGTAGTGAACGTTAAAAGAATTTATATTTTTTTAGATCTCCACCAATCAGGGTAAAATATACATGTTAATTGCTGTACTAGTCGGATTCTTTTATTCATTGTTTATACCATTACTCAAAAAACTACCTAAGAGTTTGTTTGGTATAGCAGTGTCTGTTTTACCATTGGGGATCTTTATTTATTTCCTGTCATTTTATAATCAAATAACAAATGGTGGAACATTCCAACAAAGTTTTTCATGGATTCCATCGCTCGGGATTGATTTTTCATTTTACCTGGACGGTCTCAGTTTAACATTTTCATTGATAATTTCTTTTGTAGGATTTGTTGTATTTCTCTACGCAAGCAGTTATATGAAAGACAACAAATTTATTGTAAGATTCTATGTATATATAATGATATTTATGGCGTCGATGTTAGGACTTGTTACTTCGGATAATTTAATTACTCTTTTTGTGTTCTGGGAACTGACAAGTATAAGTTCGTTTTTACTAATTGGTTTTAATCATGATAAAGAAAGATCTAGGTACTCAGCGCTTCAGGCATTATTAGTTACAGGTCTTGGTGGTCTAAGTATGTTGGCCGGGTTTATTATCATTTCAAATATTTCGGGTAGTTATTCTATATCATCTTTGGCAAATTTAAATGATGTTTTAATAAATCATAAATTATACGCAACCGGAGTAATTTTAATATTAATAGGTGCATTTACTAAATCAGCTCAATTCCCCTTTCATTTCTGGCTACCGAATGCAATGGAAGCTCCTACACCAGTTAGTGCTTATCTGCATTCTGCAACTATGGTAAAAGCCGGAATCTATCTTATTGCAAGACTGAATCCCGGTTTAGGCGGAACTGACTTATGGCAAAATTTAATTTTATGGGTTGGTGTTACCACAATGCTGTTTGCCGCAATACTTGCATTCAAACAGACTGATTTGAAAAAGTTGCTTGCCTACTCAACTTTAAGTGTATTAGGAACATTGACAATGCTTATCGGAATTGGAAGCGATTTAGCAATAAAAGCATTTATGATTTATTTAGTTGCACATTCATTGTATAAGGGAGCTTTATTTCTTGTAGCCGGATCAATCGATCATGAAACAGGTACACGCGATATTGATAACTTAGGTAGCTTGAGAAAGTATATGCCAATTACTGCTACTATTGCAATTCTCGCTTCACTCTCTAAGATGGGAATTGTACCTCTTATTGGATTTGTTGGGAAAGAAACTGTTTATGCATCTGTTTTAGAAGCACAGAACTTCAGTAACATTTTAATAGTATTAACAATTGCTGCAAATATTTTTGTTGTTTATATAACTATTAGCGTAGGTTTTAAACCATTCCTTGGAGAACTAAAAAATACACCAATTAAACCACATGAAGTTCCCTTCCCAATGTGGATTGGTCCATTATTCCTTGGTATAATAGGATTGACACTTGGTATGTTCTCCTCTTCAATAATAAATAACCTGATTAACTTTACTGAACTTGGGATAATCACAAAAAAATTGAATATCCCTGTTAAATTATGGCATGGTTTTACTCTTGAATTTGGATTGAGTGTTTTAACCGTTACACTCGGTATTCTTATTTATTTCAGTCAAACTAAAATTAAAAATGTTATCTCATCTTTTTCATTTACTAATTATATAAAGCCATCATTTTATTATGATCAGTTTTTAAATAAAACATTGTCCATTGCAAAGAATAGCACAAAAGTATTGCAGAGTGGATACTTAAGGTATTACATAATATGGATTGTTTTGGCAACTGTAATTTTAGCTGGTTATACATTGTTCAATTATAAAGATGTGGTTGATATTAATGTTTCATTTAATCCAACTCTATTAGAAATAATAATAACTCTGATAATGATAGCGTCCACTTACATCGCAATCAGAGCAAAATCAAGAATGTATTCTATTATAGGAGTTGGTGTAATAGGTTATCTTGTGGCGGTTATCTTTTTAATGTACAGTGCACCAGACCTCGCAATGACTCAATTTGCGGTAGAAACACTTACAGTTATAATTTTTGTTTTAGTCATATATAAACTTCCTAAGTTTATCCCTTACTATTCAACAAGAAGAAGAATCAGAGATTTTATAGTTGCCGGTTCAGGTGGACTACTGATGGCTTTGTTAGCTCTTATTATAATTTCTGAACCATTAACCTCTGAACTGAAAAGATATTTTGCAGAAAATAGTCTTCCGTTAGGTAAAGGGAAAAATATTGTGAATGTAATACTTGTTGATTTCAGAGCATTTGATACAATGGGTGAAATAACAGTTTTGGCAATTGCAGCTATTGGTGTTTATGCTTTACTGAAACTTAGAAAAAATGAGAATAAGCAATGAGAGATTCCTTGATTCTTTCAACAGCGATGAAATATTTAATTCCTCTTTTACTGATTTTTTCTTTTTTCCTTCTTTTAAGAGGACATAACGAACCCGGTGGTGGTTTTGTAGGAGGATTAATTGCTGCAGCTGCGTTCGCTCTTTACACAATTGCTAATGGTGTAGATAGTGCAAAACAATTTCTTAAAGTAGAACCGATTTTCTTAATTGCATTTGGATTACTTATTGCTATATCAAGTGGCTTGATTTCTTTTTTTGTTGATAAGGTTTTTATGACAGGGCTCTGGCTTAAAAACGAAATTCCGGTAATTGGTAAGATTGGTACACCTATTCTGTTCGATGTTGGTGTTTACTTTCTTGTCTTGGGAATTGTAACTAAGATTATTTTTTCTTTAGCAGAAGAGGATAAGTAATGGATTTTCTTTTAGTATTAATAATCGGATTACTTTATACCGCCGGCTTATATCTTTTAATGCGTAAAAGTTTTGTAAAAGTTATCATCGGATTGATTCTTCTTGGACACGCAGCCAATTTATTAATCTTTTTAGTAGGAAGAACTACAAAAGGTAATCCAGCGTTTATTAGTTCAAACGGATTGATTCAAGAACCATTTGCTGATCCTTTACCTCAAGCATTAATATTGACTGCCATTGTGATTGGATTTGGTGTCCAGGCATTTGCCATTGTTTTATTTAAGAGAACTTATCAATCTATAAATTCTGATGATCTTGATGATATGAACACAACAGATAGTATGGATTAATGATGATTCTAACATTGCCAATCATATTGCCTTTTTTCTTTGCTATTGTAATGATGCTCTTTTGGAAAAATTATAAAGCGCATAGAATAATTAATCTTATCTCTTCATTTGCGTTATTGGTTATTGCTGTCTCTCTTTTTATAATGACAAATAATTATGGGATACAAACACTAACGATTGGAAATTATATCGCACCCTTTGGAATAACGTTAGTATCAGATTTACTAAGTTCTATAATGGTGTTAATTACTTCTGTTATTGCTTTTGGCACATCAATTTATTCTTTATCGACAATAGATTCGGAAAATGAGAAATTTGGTTACTATCCCCTTTTACAAGTTTTGCTGATGGGAATAAATGGTGCTTTTCTTACAGGAGACATTTTTAATCTTTATGTTTGGTTCGAAGTAATGTTAATAAGTTCTTTCGTTTTACTTGCATTAGGAGGAAAACGTCAACAGCTTGAAGGTGCAATAAAATATGTTACATTAAATCTATTATCTTCCGCATTATTTTTGGCTGGTGTAGGAATTCTATATGGTCTTGCCGGTACTTTGAATATGGCAGACTTATCTCTTAAACTTTCATCAATACCAAAATCCGAGTTAACTACAATTGTATCGATTCTGTTTTTAGTAGCTTTCGGAATAAAATCTGCAATGTTTCCGCTCTTTTTCTGGCTTCCGGCTTCTTATCACACACCTCCTGCAGCAGTTTCTGCTATTTTTGCCGGTTTACTTACAAAAGTAGGTGTATATTCTTTATTAAGAGTATTTACACTAATATTTGTAAACAATATCGAATTTACACACACGATTATTTTAATTCTATCCGGTCTTACAATGCTAACAGGAGTTTTTGGCGCAGCATCGCAAATGGAATTTAGAAGAATTTTATCATTTCATATTATAAGTCAGATTGGATATATGACTATGGGGCTGGGATTGTTTACAAAGCTTGCTATAACAGGAACTGTCTTTTACATTATTCACCATATTATAGTTAAAACTAATTTATTTTTTATAAGCGGAGTTGTTCAAAAATACAGTGGTAGTTACAAACTAAAAGATTTAGGAGGATTATATAAAATTTATCCTTTAATTGGTTTACTTTTTCTTATTCCCGCACTTTCATTAGCCGGCATTCCACCTCTTTCAGGTTTCTGGGCAAAATTTTTAGTCATTAAAGCGGGTATTGACGTTGACCAGTTTCTAATTGTTGCAGTTGCATTGTTTGTTAGTTTACTAACTCTATTTTCTATGATCAAAATATGGAATGAAGCTTTTTGGAAAGATGCTGATAATACAAATCAAAATAAGGAGAAATTAACTTTAGTAAATACTGTTTTATTATTTCTACCAATAATTTTGCTTGCATTAATAACAATTACAATCGGATTGAATGTTGAACCATTTTTAAATATTGCAGAAAAAACCGCTGATCAACTTTTAAATAAGAACCAATACATAGAAGCTGTGTTAGGAATTGTTAAATGAACGGATTATTGTTAAATATACTTTTAGCTGCTGTATGGGTCTTTCTGACCGGAGAACTGAATTTCCAAAATTTTGTTGAAGGATTTGTTATTGGATTTGCTATTATCTTTGTAACTAAAAATGTTACTTCAACTTCTTCATATCTAAGAAAGATTCCAAAAATTATTGAGTTTGTTTTTTACTTTATTTACGAGTTGATTTTAGCCAACATTAAAGTTACAGTTGATATTTTAACACCAAAACACCGAATGACACCGGCTATAATAGCTGTACCTCTTACAATAGATAAAAATTTTGAAATAACCTTATTGGCTAATTTAATAACTCTGACACCCGGCACGCTGAGCTTGGATTTATCTTCTGACAAAAAAATATTATATGTTCATTCTATGTATGTAGATGATCCGGAAAAATTCAGAGACAGTATTAAAAATGGATTTGAGAAAAAAATTATGGAGATTACCAGATAGTGATTGAAAGTGTTGTAACATATTTTGCTTTACCCGTAATCTCAATTTCTATTTTGATTGTATTTGTAAGGTTAGTAATTGGTCCAACAATCGAAGACCGAATTGTTGCATTCGATTTATTAACATCGATTGGAATTTCTTTATTTGCTGTTTACGCTTTACTTACTAAATCGATTCAGGTTATTGATGTGGGAATAATATTAGCGCTAATTGCTTTTCTTGGTACAGTGGCTTTTGCTTATTATCTGGAAAGGAGTTCAAGGAAATGATGGATTTAATAAGCTCCATTTTTATTATTATCGGATCAGTGATGATTTTAATTTCTTCGATAGGACTTTTACGTATGCCAGATTTATATATGCGTATGTCAGCAACTACCAAAGCAGCTACACTTGGCGTAGGATTCATATTAATCGGAACAGCCATTTTCTTTTGGGAAGTAGGAATTGTCAGCCGTTTGATTATAATTATTGTTTTTCTTCTTCTTACTGCACCTATTGCAGCCCACATGATTGGAAGAGCGGCTTATATTGATGGTGTAAAGCTTTGGGATAAAACAACAGTTGACGAATTAAAGGATAAGTACGATAAGGATACACATGAATTAAAAGGTAGTGAATAACCTTAAGTTATCAATTTGTTACCGTAACACTTAAACTTTTACCGAACACTTCTTCGAACAAAGCTTTTCTTCTATCCAAGCTCCAAATCTCAATTTCAGGGTTACTATCTTTTTTAATACTCAAACATAATTCAACAACATTTCTCTTCACTTTACACTCAATACTCTGGACTATTTTTTTATGTGTTCTGTCTAAAGAATCAGCTATTCGTAATATTGCAGAAAGTTTTTTAATTAACGATTGAGTGCGCTCAGGTAATGCACTAAACTCGTCATGATTTTTTTTAGGATGACTTTTACGATGATAACGAGCCGTATGTGCAATAATACTTATTTCATTATCATTAAAACCGAGAAGTTCACTATTGCGGATTATATAATAACTATGATGATGATGATTTGTATGAGCTATATGATAACCGATATCGTGCAAAATTGCCGCAGCTTCCAAATACTCTCTATTCGCATCTTCTAATTGATGAAGCTCTTTCAAATCATCAAATATTTTCAGTGCAAATTCAGTAATATATTTACAATGGTCTCTATCATAATCACAAGATTCAGACAAATGCTTTATACTTTCTTTGCGAATATCGACCAAATTAGGTTTTGTTGATTGACTTAATTGTTCTTTTTGAAGAGTATCTATTATAATCCCCTCTCGGAGTGCATAACCGGAGATAGTCATTTTTTCTATCTCAAAAAGATCAAAGATAGTGGATAGTATAATTATTCCGGCTGGGATTATATCAGCTCTCTTTTCATCAAGTCCGGGAATTTTTTTCCTTTTTTCAATAGTCTTTTTAGACAATATTATTTTTTCAATACTTTTTAATTCGCTTTTGGTAAATTCAAAATTGTTAAGAATAGTTTGAGATGAGTAATTTGAATTCCGCATTGCTTGGATCATAAGACCAGCAGCCATAATTGTTCCTGATGATCCAGCACAAACAGAAAAACCTTCTTTCTTCATCACCTCTGCTGCGTGGAAAATTTCTCCTTCAACCCATTTTCTGCAATCCTTTATTCCTTTGGAAGTAATTTTATAATCAGGGAAAAATTTTTGAGCAAGGCGAACAGCACCGATCTTTAAACTTACTGTCTGGAGCATTTTACCTTTATGACCAACAACAAATTCAGTACTCCCTCCACCTATATCGAATACAAGTGCTTTTTTATTATAAATCGGGACAGCTTTTAATACACCAAGATAAATCAATCGCGCTTCTTCATAACCGCTAATTACTTCGACCTCAATTCCTGTTTGTTCGAATGCTTTGTAAATAAATTCATTTTTATTATGAGATTCTCTCACAGCACTTGTTGCTACTGCTCTTACAACTGCATTATGAGAATCTGCAATAACCTTGAACCGCTTTAAGCAAACAAGTGCTCTGCTAATCGCTTCCGGTTTAATATACTTTATATCGCCGGGACTTCCCTCGCTTAGTCTTATCACTTCCTTTTCACGATCAATTATTTCAAAATTACCATCTTCTTTTACTTTAACAACTATAAGGTGAAAAGAATTTGTACCAACGTCTATTGCTGCTAAATTTTTTGATCCTATTTTCATAATTAATTTTTATTTAGAATAGATTTAATAAGATTCATTACATCTTGTACGGAAATATCATTCATTAATTCTGATTTACGAATAAAATATTTATTCTTACCGACCGGTGCCCAGTTAAACGGGTTAGTTGGCCCAAAAAGAGAAATAACAGGAGTAGTAGTTGCCCCGGCAACATGCATTACACCCGTATCATTTGTAATAAATAAATCGGATTTGTTTATTAAAGCTGCTAATTGCGGAATCGATTTGTCAATAAAAAATCCTTTATCGGGAAAAGTATTTTTGATTATGCTAATGATTTCATTATCTGATTTACTCCCTGTAAAATAGAACTGAGCATCAAATTCTTTATTTAAACTCTCTACTAATTCAATAAAATTTTTTACCGGCCATCTATTCTGTGGTTTACCGGCACCAACATGTAAACCAATTAATAATTTTTTATCGGGATTAATTTTCTTGATGAACTCATCTGCATGCTTTTCGTCTTTTGTATCATAATAAATTTCAGGAGCAAAATTTTTGGTTGTAATACCAAAAGGACGAATAATATCCATAATAAAATCAGAAACGTGGGCATCAGGGTTCTTTTTCCAATTCAGATCAACTCTGTAATTAAAAACAAAACTCATTTCATTAATCTTTTGATCAAGAGAATTAGGACCGATCTTAACTTCCCCTTTCGATAAACCGGCAAGTAAACAGCTTGTTGTAGAAATTGCTACGGTCACAGGAACAATTACAACATCGTATTTTCTTCTTAATACTTTATATAAATAATAAATATAGAATGGATTAAAAAACTTTTTCTTATTGAATACAAATAAACTATCGATTAGTTGATTTTTTTTTAGCGCAAAATAGTTTTCCTGACTTGCTATAAGTGTAATTTTACAATCAGGATATGTTTCTTTAATTGCCCGAAATAACGGTATGGTTGCAATCATATCCCCAAATTGATTATGCTGACGTATTATTAATATTCTTTTAGGGGGGTCGAGTTTCCAAACATTAAGTTCTTCAACATGTAAAAAAGTTTTTAGGACGGAGACTAAATGCGACTTGAATTTATTCCTGGATGACATCAGAACTTATTTTTTTGAATTGTCTTTTCCATTGTTATTTATCTCTTCATACTCAGCATCTATAACATCTTCTTTCCGAATGTTGTATCTAGATTTATAGGGTTTGAAGGTACTACTCTTTTTCTCACCAACTTTATTTGAAGTAATAATATTTATAATATTTTTTGCAGTTCTTAGAATCAAATAAAAAAGAAGCGCCCACAGAATTATTCTTAGTAAACCCATCTAAACTTTTACCTCCGGATTAAAGTATTCAATAAATCCCCTATCTTCTCTGAAAATTTGCATATACAACTCATTAAAATCTTCTTCCCTGTTAACAAAATCGATATCTGTTGTATTGACAATCAGAAGCGGAGTGTTATTATATTTGAAGAAAAAATTGTTATAAGCTTCGGAAAGTTCAGTTAAATACCCTCTTGTTAAATTCTTTTCAATTTTCCTTCCCCGATTTTTAATATTAGCAACAAGCCGGTCTATACTCGATTGAAGAAATATTACTAAATCCGGTTTTGGAATATCTCTCTCAAGCAAAGGGAATAAACTTTCGTAAAGTTTTATTTCTTCACCGGAAAGATTGAGGTAGGCAAAAATTCTATCCTTCTCGAAAATGTAATCTGATACTATATATTTCGAGAAGAGTTCTTGTTGATTTAACTGCTGTTGTTGTTTATACCTGTTAATCAAGAAAAACATCTGGGTCTGAAATGCATACCGTTTTCTGTCGTCATAAAATTTTTCAAGGAACGGGTTATCCTCAAACTGTTCTAATATTAAATTAGCCCCAAGTTTATCGGATAATTTTTGAGCGAGTGAAGTTTTACCCGCACCAATAACCCCCTCGATGGCGATGTATCTAATTTCTGCCATAGTGATTAAATTAATTTGTAATCTAATTTATGTATAATATGATGCTCAATTTCTGAAACGTCAAATTCACTCATTCTCTTTTTATATATAGGATGAACAAACGTAGGTGCAATTTCAATCAAAGGTACCAGCACAAAATCTCTTTTTAATATCTCCGAATGAGGAATATTCAAGTTATCTTGGTTATAAATTAACTGATTATAGAAAAGAATATCAATATCAATTTCTCTTGGTCCCCATTTTTTTAAAGACGGGGTTCTTCCTAACTCTACCTCAATTTTTTTAACAAGTTCAAACAACTCATTAGCGGAATAATCACATTTAATTTCTATAACAGCATTCAAAAAATTCTGTTGATTTATCACTCCAAATGGAGAAGTTTCATAGACTGATGAAGAATTAATAACCTTACATTTTTTTGAATTGTTTAACTTTTCGACAGACTTCAGTAAATACTCTTTACGATCCCCAACATTGGAGCCCAAACCAAGAAAAATTTTATCGACCATTTTCTTTAATTACTTCTGCTTCAACATAATCCAGAACACCGCCAACAGGAACGTGATGCTTTCTAACTCTTACGGCAATTTTTGAAATCGACTTATATTTTTCCAACAAACCATCTGCAATTATTGTAGCAAGGGTTTCAATTAAATAGTATTTCTTACTATGAACAATTTTATTGACGTATTTGTAAACTTCATCGTAATTAATCGTCAACTTAAGATCATCCTTTGACGCAGCTTGTGTAAAATCTGTATAAATGTCGATATCTGCTTCAAAGACACCACCAATAGATTGTTCTTCTTCTAAAGCACCGTGATACGCATAAAAAATAGCATTCTTAATTCTAATAATGTTTGTCATTGTGAGATGATTTCTTTAATCTAAAGTAATTTATTAACCCGTTAAAATTAGCAAATAAAATTCCAATAAGCACCATTCCGCTTCCAATCAATTCTTGAAAAGAAAATTTTTCATTTAGTATAAGCCAGCCAAGTATTACCGCAACAATCGGAGTTATAAACGTAGATAGTGATAGGATAATTATGTTCATTCTTTTCAATAGCCAGTAATAAGTTGTAAAAGTAACTAATGTGCCAAAAAGAGCTAAATATGCTAAAGATATAATAGCATTGTAATCGAATTTCCATGTAGAATTATCTTCAAGAAAAAAGGCAAATGATATCATAAACAAACCGGCAATTAACAAAGGGACAAAATTCATTGAGAGTGGATTTAAGTGACCGCCATGTTTTTTAATTGTAACTGCAATGGCTGCTTGCATCATAGCACTTAAGAATACTGCAATCATTCCCAAAAGGTTATTGGATAAGTCAAATGTAAGATCTTCTGAAAAGATTATAATTATCCCCAAGAAACCGACTAATACGCCAATTATTTGTACAATTTTTATTTCAGCTTTTGGTATAAACAATTTGGTAAATAAAATTACACCGAAAGGCATTACTGCAAAAATAATAGATGCTAATCCGGATGGAATATATTGTTCAGCCCAGTAAACTAAGCCGAATGGTATTACATAAGAAAAAAATGCTAAAATAAAATAGAGCTTTATTGATAAAGAATCTCTCTGAAGCAAAATCTTTTTGTATTTCATTAAGACAAGAACAAATAGAGAGGCAAGTGTAAATCTTAATCCGGCAGAAATTATTGGGGTTAAAGAATCAAGACCAATTCTGATAAATAACCAGGTTGATCCCCATATCAAACAGATAAGTGTAAAACCAAAACCAATTTTTATTTTTTGTCCATCCATTAAATATCCTTTAACGCAATTATACCAATCATTCTACCTGATTTGTCTTTATCTCTTCGAAATGAGTGTAATAGTTCTTTCTCCTCGTATGTACATAGATTAGATATTTCAATGTTTTCCTCCGGAACACCAAAGTCTAAAAGAAAATCTTTATTGACAGATGTAACATCCAAATACAAACGTTGATTTTCTACCGTAAGATATTTCTGATCAAAGAGTACAGCAACATCTTTTCCCACTTCATAATTCTTTTGAGAAATGGAAGGTCCAATAAATACAATAAGATTTTCCGGTTTACTTTTGTAGTGAAAACTTAAGTTGCTCAAAACCTTTTTCAAAATTTTTTTAACCGTGCCTCTCCAACCAGAATGTACGGCGGCGATTATTTTATTTTCTTTATCATAAATAAAAATAGAGGTACAATCAGCAACCGATATTGCTAAACCAATATTGGTCTTGTTTGTAATCAAAGCATCACTTTCGCCTACACTGCCGGTCTTATCTACAAATTTGATTACATCACTATGGATTTGTTTTTGAAAAGCAATTTGTGATGATTTTAAACCAAGTGAATCAAAAAACTTTTCACGGTTTTCCTGAACAATTTGGGGATTATCACCTACATTAAATGAGAGGTTAAAAAAAAACGGTCCTTGTCTATCTAATCCAATTTTTGTAGAGAACCCAAAAATTATTTCCGGATATTTTAAGAAAAGATTACTCTTTATTATCTGCATTAGTTTTTCCATTAAACGAATGCCGCCTTAAAATATCAAAATTCTTATACGAAAAGTTCTTTAACACAATTTTAAGACGGCTTTTCAGAAAAGGATTAAATTATTTTCAAAGATTCATCTAAATCGAATAGTATATCATCCGGATTTTCAAGACCAATTGCTAATCTAATTCCTCCAGGATCAATACCTCTTACTTCCAACTCTTCCGGCGGAACAATAGAATGAGTCATTGAAGCCGGATGTTCAATTAATGTTCTTGTATGACCTAAAGATACAGCCAATGTCATTGTATAAGCTTTATCGGCAACATAATCCATGAATTTTCTGCCAATCTCTCTTGTTTCAGCCGGATTACTTCCCTTTAGTCCAAAATAGATCATACTCCCAGGAGCAAAGTTCCCATTGAAATCGATCATTTGTTTCTTAGCTAATTCAAAATATTTGAAATTTGGTAATCCCGGATAATTAACAAACTCAACTTTAGGATGTGAATTCAAATATTCAGCCACTCTGGTCGCAGTTTTAATCTGTTGACGTTGTCTTATTGCCAATGTTGGTAATCCATAAGTCAAAATCGACCAGGCATTTTTAGGGCTTAATGCAGCACCAAAATCTTTTCTTATTAACTGAATCATACCCTGAAATTTTCTTTTACCTATAACTGCACCACCCATATCTGTACCAAATCCACCAATACCTTTTGTTAATGAATGAACAACAAAGTCAGCACCAAACTCAATGGGACGTTGGCAAAATGGAGTAGCAAAAGTGTTATCGATAACAATGTAAATCTGGTTCTGTTCATTTCTATCTTTGTTGAACTGATCAACCACTTCTCTTACTGCTTTTATATCAATAATTTCGATATTAGGATTAGCCGGTGTTTCAAAGTAAACAACTTTAGTATTCTCTTTAATGGAATTTTTCAAATTATTCATATCAGTAAGATCAATCGGATTCCAGTGAATATTATAACGCGGGTACCAATTTTTAAGTAAAGAAATTGTACAGCCGTAAAGTGTTTTGTGAGTAATAATTTCATCTCCGGTTTTTGTCAGCACACCTAAAATTCCTGATATAGCACCCATACCACTTGAAAAGCTTACAGCCATCTCTCCCTTTTCCACATATGCAAGATTTTCTTCCAGCATATCTTTATTTGGTTCACCCAAACGGTCGTAAATAAAAATCGGACTTGCATCGCCATACTCTGCATTTGCAAATTGAATAAATCCTTGTGCACCTCTTTCAACGGAATCTAAGCGGAAAGTTGTGGATGAAGAGATAGGTGCTGTAACGTGATGTGAATAATCCCATTTATCGCTTACATTTTTTCCATAGATCAGATGTGTATCCATCGAATACTTGGTGTCGTCAACGTTATTATGCATTAATTTGTCTTTAATTTTTTCTTCCATGATTGCCTCCCGAATTTTTCATCGTAAAATTACTTATAAATTCTTTGCTAATAAATGGAAATCAAACCAAAAGAAATTTTACTCGAAATGTTATTTATTTTACTAGAAAATTTGAAAAAATAAATAGCACAAGATTGTTTAATAGTAATTAAATCAAGAAAATGGTAGTAATACAAAACCTATAACAGCTAAGAAAAAATCTGTTTTAAAATCTCAGGTAACTTTTGATCTATATTTTCAGAAAAATCTTTATGAGGGATTTTTAGATTATTTAATACTTTACCAAATCTTAGGAAACCATCACGATCTCTTAATTCAACCCATTCAATTTGTAGGTCGTTAAGTTGTTTTTTATTAAGATTGGAAAGCTTGTCAGCAATAAATATTTTACTATCACGAGCAATTACAGCATCTGCACTTTCTGGATTACCTTTTCCCATAAGCTTTACTTCACAACGAAATAACTCATCCATGGTATTCCCAATTAAACAAAAATCTACTTCTCTCAATGATTCGGGAAGTCGATTTTGATCATAGTGTTGTGGAGGTACATCAAATAATTTACACAAAGTCAGCATTAATGGTTTCTCAACCTGTTTACCTGCTGTGCTCCATAACCCACCACGTAAAGCAGCTCGTTTCACTGCAAGTGTATTGATAACAATTAGGCTTTCATTAATATTTAGATCTACACTAACATTTCTTAATTTAATAGTAAGAGTAATATTTATATCACTATCGTTTTCAATTAATTCACTAATAGCGTTATAAAGTGCATCATAATGCTCAAGTGAAGCCTCAAGAACAATTTCTTTCGTTGCGCTATTGTACATATTTGAGATAGTTTTTCTATTTAGACCTGAATTTATCGCTATATCATCGGATGATAAATAAGGTGCAAGAAGTTCCTTTTTGTACCAGTCAATCGTAACATTTTGATTTTTTAGTTTAGCATCTACAATTCTTTTAAAGAAATCGATAACGTATTGTAGAAACTCTGCATCGATCAAAGTTACTATTTCTATTCGGTAATCTTTTCCTTGAATAAGTTTGGTTATTATTCGCTGAGTTACTGAATCTGTAAGTGTCATTTGTTAATTGTTTCCTTAAACTCGTTTAACTTAAAAAATCGTGGTTCCTTATTTGAGAAGAGAGAGTTATTACCTAGATTCCTTTTTATAACTTGAAAATACTTTTCTTCCTTCTCAGTAAGAAAGAAATAACGACCATAATTATTAGCTGCAAGTCCCAAAGTACCACTTCCTGCAAAAGGATCAAATACTAGGTCACCTTTGAACGAATAGAACTTGATTACGCGGTTACACAATTCAAGAGGAAATACGGCAGAATGATTTTTATCAAATGTGGGATCTATACTCCAAACATTTGAAGTTTCATAGTCCCCCATTACTTTGCTTTCTTTTACAATTTTGTAATTGTATTGCCGTATGTTCCAATCAATCAGCTTATCAGTTTTTTTCCGATAGACCATTAAATATTCTGTTACAGGATTTGGCTTATAAGCCAAAGGTTTACGATGTTGTAAAAAACCAGCATTACGATTTTTCACACTCGCCTCAGGTTTTAACCAAACAATATCATCAATAAATTCCCAACCCATTTCAATTAATATTGGATGAATATCAAAAGGGATAGGATAACGTTTACTAGAATGTTGGCGGCTCACCCGAGGAATAATAATTGGAGATGTATTTAAAATAAAGAATCTACCTTCTTTTGTAATTCTGTGTACTTTCTCAAAAACATCTTTTAGAAACTGTAGATATGCTTTATAGCTTGGATAAATAGAGTAATCTCTTGCATTGTAATATGGGGGTGAAGTAAATGTCAAATGTATTGATTCATCAGGAATAATTTGTAAAACGTCTAGTACATCACCATTAACAACAACATTTTTCATAAAATCATAACTTTCGTAATGGGGTAAGTGGGATTGGGAAGAGCGTTTGGAAAAATATTCTTTTTGAATTATTTGTTGAACAAACTCATTAGGATGCTCAATTAATTTTTTAAGTGCGGAATCTACATCGACATTTCCTTTAAATACAAGAAGGCCACGAATAGCTTGTGCAATTATTTTGGGATCATTGTCTTTTAAAAATTCTAAAAGAACTGGGATATTTATCTTATTTCTCATTCGTCCTATCGAGGATACAGCTTCTCTTCTTACACTTGAATCAGGATCCTCCTTGGCAACCTTAGAAAGTGGAAGAAGGTAAGTTATATCTTCTAACTTGCCTAAATTCTTTACTACCCAATATCTAATATTATTATTTGGGTGATTAATAAATTGTAATAAAAGTGAACCATCAAAGTCTTCTGGTAAAAGGCCTAAATTCTCAAGAAAATAAGCTATATTATTTGAATTTTTTAAATTCTCAATTGCTCTAGCAAGAGCCCCATTCCCACTTAATTTTATTTCATTTATATATTCTTTTGTTAACATAAGTGATAGTGATAGTAATGCTGGGTTAATTTACTATATCCTCTATTAAGAATCAAAGAATAAAGTTTTCACACAATCAAACAAGATTATTCTTTTCCAGCCATTCATCATTATAAATAGTAGAAAAATATTTATAACCGGAATCGCAAATAAGTGTTACAATGTTAGCTTCTCTGTCAATCTGTTTTGCAATTTGAGTAGCCGCCCAGATATTAGCACCGCTTGAACCGCCGGCAATTAATCCTTCTTCAAATGCAAGTTTTTTTGCCCAACCGATAGCTTTTTTGTCGGTTACCTGTAACATATCATCCATCATTTCAAGTTGAGCAGTTTTTATTAAGAATTCATCTCCGATTCCTTCAATAAGATAACGGGAAGAGTGAATTAATTTTTTGTTTTTAAACCAATCATAAAAAACAGAACCAATAGGATCAACACCAATAAGTTTGATATTAGGATTTTTTTCTTTCAGAAACTTACCGGCTCCGAAAAGAGTACCGCCGGTTCCAACACCTGCAACAAAATAATCAATCTTGCCTTCCATCTGTTCCCAAATTTCCGGACCGGTTGTCATATAGTGGGCTTCGTTGTTGTCAAGATTATTATGTTGATCAATATAATAAAGAGATGGATCGCTCTTAACAAGATTTGCTGCATAATTATTATATGATTCAGGATGTTCCGGTGGAAGTTTGGAATTAACTTTAATGACATCCACACCAAGAACTTCGAGCATTTTAATTTTTTCTTTACTTGTTGAATCACGTATAACGATTTTTAATTTATAACCTTTCTGACGACAAACGATTGCAAGACCCATCGCTGTATTACCGGAAGAGTTTTCAATAATTGTATCACCTGGTTTTAATTTCCCTTCACGTTCTCCTTTTTCAATCATGTATTTTGCAATGCGGTCCTTTATGCTTCCACCAGGATTCATAAATTCCATCTTAGCCCAGATGGTGGCTTTAAAATCTTTTGAGATATTGCCGAGTTTTACTAAAGGAGTTCTTCCGATAGCATCAATAATATTTTCATAACGATTATTTCTCATATAAAACCTAATAGTTAATAGGAAATTTGTAACCTCTTAAAAATTCTTCTGCAGTAATCTTCTTTCGTCCTTCCGGTTGTAGTTCTATTATTTGGAGAACTTTTTCTTTTGTCCTAATGAATATCTCTTTTTTTGTCTGGGAAATATTTATAACCGAAGTTTTACCGTTTGATAAATTTATTTCAATACTTTGCCAGTTATTTTTATTAATGGAATCTTCAGTAACAACTCTGGTTTTGAAAATCTTTACATTTTTTCCGTTGTGATAAAAAAATGCACCCGGATAAGGTGATAATGCCCTGACAAGATTATGAATTTC
>Ga0209381_1000288_pt1 | contig 136524 bp, 118 predicted proteins | sample DewCreD2012metaG_FD_184111 | JGI IMG/M metagenome (GOLD analysis project Ga0209381, IMG submission 184111) | Hot spring sediment bacterial and archeal communities from British Columbia, Canada, to study Microbial Dark Matter (Phase II) - Dewar... ...
CGCTTGCGCCCAACAGAAACGCTGGGTGAAGCCAAGGAGCGTTTGCAGCGGGAAACTTTCATCCCAGACTACTATCACAAGCCGCCTATGCTCAAGGGTAAAATCTCTATGCAATTACTCCTATCTGTGTAAGTACTGTCACTGATGACTGATCACTGATGACTGATCATTGATGACTGAACTACTTCCTCCTCGGCGCCAGTCTGTTTTTCGAAAAACTCTTCGGCGTGGGAGCAGGGCGCGGAGGGCGCTGTCCCTCTCGATGGTGAGGAGCAGAGCGGGGCGGGGGAGGAGGCGAGTAGTCGAAGTCGGGGAGGGTGATACGTTCGAGCGGCTGTTTCATGATGCGTTCCAGAGTCCGAATCATGTCGTTGTCTTCCGGCGTGACGAGCGTGAACGCGTCGCCGGTGCGCTGGGCGCGTCCCGTGCGCCCGATGCGGTGGATGTAAGCGTCGGCGGTGTCGGGCATGTCGTAGTTGATGACGTGCGTGATGCTTTCGATGTCGAGACCGCGCGCCGCGATGTCGGTGGCGACCATGATGGGGAAGTGTCCGCTCTTGAAACCGCTGAGCGCGTTCTGGCGTTGTCCCTGCGTGCGGTTACCGTGCAGGCTGGTGACGCGGAAACCCGCATGAGCGATTTGCCGCGCTACTTTATCGGCGCGATGTTTGGTGCGCGTAAAAACCAGCACCGAATCCGAATCGATCTGCTTGAGCAGTTTGACCAGCAACGCCGACTTCAAATGCGGCGGGACGGGATAGAGCGCGTGCGTCACTGTCACCGCAGGTTTGCTGATGCCCATCGAGATGCGCTGCGGCTCTCTGAGCGATTGCGCCGCGAGCAGTTCCACTTCGGGCGGGAACGTCGCCGAAAATAGCATGGTTTGCCGCTCGGCGGGGACGGCTTTAATGATGCGCCGCACGTCGGGCAGGAAGCCCATGTCGAACATGCGGTCGGCTTCATCCAACACCAAAATCTCGATGTGATTCGTTTTGATATGGCGCTGCTGAATGAGGTCCAGCAGACGCCCCGGCGTGGCGACCAAGATTTCGACGCCCTGGCGTAATGCCTTGATCTGACGGTCGGCTCCAACGCCGCCGTAGATGGTTGCGCTCCTCAGCCCCGTTCCCGTCGAGAGCGTCTTCGTCACTTGATGAATTTGCTCGGCGAGTTCGCGCGTTGGCGTGACGATGAGCGCGCGCGGCGTTCCGCGCGGACCCTCGAGTAACTTGTTCAGAATGGGGAGGACGAACGCGGCGGTCTTGCCGGTGCCGGTCTGCGCCGTGCCGATGATGTCCCGCCCGCGCAAGGCGGCGGGGATTGCTGCCTCCTGGATGGGAGTCGCGGTCTCATAGCCCGCGAGTTTGATTCCCTGCATGAGACGGGAATCCAGATTGAATTGTTCGAATTTCAAAACTTTTCCTGTTCTTCAGAAGTCGTGCCTGGTAAAGAATGAGTTTCCCTCAAACGAACACAGCGGTGGACTGCTGATATAGATGATTGATAACCAGATTATACCCTGCTTCTCCCCAACGAAGCCACGAATTTCTTCCCTCACTGATAACTGATAACCGATAACTGATGACTGATGACTGATAACTCGATCACCGTTTCACCAAAAAATCCATCTGATGGGCGATGTACACCAACTCGCCGCGTTCGATTTGCGCCCGGCGTTCCCGCAGCCATTTTGCAAACGCTCCCGAGTCCATTTCGGGGTGACCCGTCAATGACTGCTCGACAAAATGCAAGATGAAATGCAAGAAATACGCCTCGTCATCGGGATACTTTCCATCCCTCGCGTACACCACCCAATCCGACGCGCCCGCCGCAAGAATCTCCGCGCCCGCCTCTTGCAAATGCCCGAACAAATGCCGCCCGCTGCGGCTGTCGCCGCCCGTTGCCCGCCTGTCCATTGTCTCGTGATACAGCCGCTCGACCTGCGCGTCCAGCCCCGCGTCAATCGTTGGCTCGAAGGTCGTCACGCCGTCGAAATTGAGCGTCAGCCACGCCAGCCCCTTCGTCAGCGAAAGCAACTTCGTCAACGACTCGGGCATCGGCAGTAAATCCAAAAACGCATGTGCGATCAACAAATCGGCGGGCTCTTGATTTTTCTGGATGAAATCGAAGACATCTGCCTGCTCGAAACGGATGCGGACATCATGAGCCTTATCGAACACTCGCGCCTGATTCTCCCCGCTTCTCTCCACGCTCAAGCCTGTCTCCTCCGCCCAAACCTTCACCCACTCTGACGCATATTCGATGTTCTCCGTCATCTCGTCCACCATCACGTACTCGGCACGCCGAATTACATCCCACCGCACCAGCCGCCTGACCATCGTCCCAACCCCCGCGCCGACCTCGACGATGCGAAACGGCTCCTGCGGCAGGTTCGCTCTCAACGCCGAGAGCACATCCTTGTTGAGCGAGCGGTCGTCAACGGATTGTTTGGAAAGCAGATAGCGGGGAAAGGAATAGTCCATGTCGTTTACTCATTGTTCTATTGCAAGGTTGGTTTTTCAAGCGTACTGGGCGTTCTCTAACGCCCAGTTGCGCTAGAGAACGCAGAATATGCACGATTTTTTTGAATAACTCACCTTACGCGAAACGTCCCGAAGGTTCTCGCAAATTTCGCCTATTTTCCAGCCAAACCTTCGGGACGGTGCGTAACATCAGTGAATAATTGCGCCGGAGCATTTACATATTCGAACGGAGCGCATTCGAAGCGCCTGCCATTCGATATAAAAATTCTCGTATTCTTTTTGCCGTCTCTTCCCACCTCGGCTGTGACTTGTACCTCTTTACCGCATTCAAAGACAGCCTCACGAGCGCCTCGCGGTCATTCGTCAACTCATCGAGAATTTCCGCCAGCCTCGCATCGTCGTCTGGTTCGATTAGATAGCCGTCTTCCCCATGTGCGATGACCTCGCCCGCCGCGCCCGCCGTCGTCCCAATGGCGGGCAGACCGAAGCCCATCCCTTCGAGATAGACGATGCCAAAGCCTTCGTAACTCGACGGCACGACCATGAGATGTGCTTGCCGGTACATCTCGATTAGGGGCTGATGATCGAGGGGACCGTGAAGAAAGACGAAAGATGAAAGCCCGTTCGCCGCGATGAATTCCTGCATTTGTTTTGCATACTTCGGTTCAGCCGTCAGCCCTCCCACCACATCCACCTTGACTTTCGACCTGCGCCGTTCGACGGCTTTTAGCAGTGTATGCAGTCCCTTGCGGTAAATCACGTTCCCCAAAAACAAAATCCGCAACTCGTTCAACTTTGCCCGCTCTCGAATTTCCTCCTCTGAAATCACATGATTGTAAAACCTGTCCGTTGGCGGATAGGCGACAAGGGACGGTTTCCTGCTCTCTATGATCTCAGAAACTACTCTCGCCGTCGTGTTCGAGTTGAAGATGAAGCCGTCCACGCTTTGCAGGTATTTCTTTTCGACCATGCGATACAAAGCGTTCTGCCACTGTGGTCGCAGTTCCGAACAGCGCAGATGATGGACAAGGCTGATCACAGGGCAGGGATGCGGCAGGCGGTTGGCAAACAGCAGGGAGGGGTGATTCAATTCGTCTTCGATGATCAGGTCAAAGTCAGGCGGGAGGCGGAAGCGCAGGTTGTCGGTCAGGTGCGAAGCGTAATTTCGCCATGGCAGTGAGATGACCTCCACCGTATCGCCCTGCCTGCGCAGGTACTCCACCAGTTTACGGTCGTACAAATACCCGCCGCTGACGGTATCGAGCGAGCCGTAAATGACAAGTCCGAGTTTCATGAGGAAGGTTAAAGGTCACAAGTCGCAAGTCGAATGTCAGACGTTCGACCTTCGGCGTTCGACCCGATATGCCGCCCACGCCGACTCGTTCTCCCACAATACCACCTTGAGCGCAGAGATATTCTCAGCCTGAATGCGTTCGCTCAGCGCCGTTGCCAAAATCCGCGCGAAATGCTCGATGGACGGGTTCAAGCCTGCGAATTCGGGCTTGTCGTTCAACATTTGCTCCTTGTAGTAGCACACGACCTCGTCGAGATGCTTTTCCACCTCCACGATGTCAACGAGGTAACCGTGCTGGTCGAGTTCCGTCCCTTCGAGCTGCAATTCAAGGACATAATGATGCGAGTTGGGGAAATTCTCCGCCCCCCAATCTCCGCCGATGAGGAAATGTCTGGCGATGAAATCTCTTCTGACTCCGAGTGTGTACATGTTGGCTCCATTATGTGGTTTCGGGAAGGACTGGATTTGCGCTGGCTTCCACTTCTGCGAAAGTTTCTTTGTCCGCAAGGACGATGAGTGTGTCGCCCTCGCGCAGTTCGATGCCGCCGCTGGGCATGATGAACTCCTGGTTGCGGGCGATGAGGACGATGAGAAACTCAGCGGGCAGTCCCAATTCGACGATGGCTTTCCCTGCAAACGGCGAGTTCGGACGGATGGGCAGTTCCTTGAGTTCGTTTTTGAACCCGCTGACGGGCGTGAATTCGATGGGGTAAATCGGCTTGCTTTCGATGGGCGCGTCCACTTTGAGCCATTTGGCAACATAAGGCAGAGACGCTCCCTGCAAAAGGGTGGAGGTCAAAACGACGAAGAAAACGATATTGAAAATCGAATCAGCCTCGGGCAGTCCGGAAAGAAGCGGGAACGTCGCCAGGATGATCGGCACCGCGCCGCGCAGTCCCACCCATGCGACGAAGGTTTTCTCCCGCAGGTCGAATTTGGAAAACGCCAAACCGAGAAAGATACTGACGGGTCTCGCCAGAAAAATCAGCGCCGCGGCGACAAGCAGTCCCGTGCCGATGATGGGGACGAGGCGGGACGGGAAGACGAGCAAACCGAGCGTCAGGAACATGGCGATTTGCATCAACCATGCCATACCGTTGTGAAAGCGGATGAGACTGCGGCGATGGACGAAATCCTGATGACCCGCCACGATGCCTGCCAGATAAACGGCAAGGAATCCGTTACCGTATGCCGCGCTGGTCAGGCTGTAGGTCAGGAACATCACGGAGAGAGTCAGCACAGGATACAGCCCCTCAAAACCGAGTTGCAGGCGGTTGGCAAGGAAGGCAATTACTTTGCCGAAGACGAAGCCCATGGCAACGCCCACAATGACTTGAAGGACGAACGAGACGATCAGATTGTTGAACCGAAAATCGGGCTGGGTGAGAAGTTGAATCAGGCCAACGGTCAGAAAGACCGCCATCGGGTCGTTGCTCCCCGATTCGAGTTCGAGCAGGGGGCGCAGTTTTCCCTTCAACCCCAAACTCTTCGAGCGCAAAATCGAAAACACCGCCGCCGCATCGGTGGAGGAAACGATTGCGCCGAGCAGAAGTCCCTGCAAGATGGTAAAGCCGAGCAGGATTTGCGCGGTCAAGCCAACGATAAGCGCCGTTAGAAAAACGCCCAAAGAGGAGAGAATGATGCCCTCTTTCAGCACGGGGCGAATGTCTTCCCAATCGGTTTCCAATCCGCCCGCGAACAGGATGAGGTTCAGGGCGACGATGCCGATGAACTGCGCCAATGCCGCATCGTCGAAATAGATTCCCCCGGGACCGTCTGACCCTGCCAGCATGCCGAGCGCCAAAAACAACAGCAAGGCAGGGATGCCGAAGCGGTCCGCGACCTTGCTGGCAAGCACGCTCAACAAGAGCAGGCTGGCAACGCTGACGAGGATCAGTTCAGTGGATAGGTTCATTGGTAATTGAAAATCACCTGGATCGTCTCCTGCGGATTTTCATCGAGCAGACGATACGCCTTTTCCGCCTCCTCGATGGGAAAACGGTGCGTGATCCACTTCTGCGGCTGGATGCGTTTCAGCGCCTCCCACACGACCCGGAACCTGCGTGCCTTGTCCCAGCGCCCGCTCAACGCTGGAGCAATGGTGCTGACCTGCGAGGAGACCAACTGAATCCGCGAGCGATGGAACGCGCCACCGAGGTCAATCGGCGCTTTTTTCGCTCCATACCACGAGCCGATGACGATGCGCCCGCTGAAGGCGGTGAGTGCGATGGCGTCGTTTAGCGCGGAGGGAGAGCCGCTGAGTTCGAAGGTCAGGTCGAAGTTTTGCGTGTAGCCAATTTGGTAGTTAGATGAGTTGAGATTGGGATTTTTGCCCAACATTTCAGGGTCAAACGAATCATCCACCCCAATTTCCAGCGACGCTTTGCGCCGCAGGGGGTAGCAATCGGATGTGACCAGTGTTTGCAATGGAAATTCACGCAGCAAGGAGGCGGTCAGCAAGCCGACGATGCCTTGTCCCAGCACCAGCACGCGCTCTCCCAGAATCGGCACGCCGTCCTGAACCAGGTTTACGGCGGTTTCCATGTTGGGGAGGAAGGAGCAGGTTTCGGCGGGGAGAGAAGCGGGGGGAAAAATCAGGGATGAAGGATGAGCGATGAAGGAGGAAGCGTGTGGATGAAATCCAAAGACGAGTTTGTCGCGCAATCCCTTGTCCACGTCCCTGCCTGTTTCGCGGATGATTCCCACGCACGCATAGCCATATTTCAGCGGATACTGCAAGTTACTGCTGAGGCGGTCGTGCGTATCTGCAAGGTGCGGAAACTCACCGCGATAGACGAGCATCTCGGTACCCGCGCTGATGGCGGAGCAGACGGTTTCCACGAGCACTTCATCGTCTTTCAACGGCGGCAGAGGCGTTTCCCGAACTTCTATCTGTTTAGGGGCGGTAAAAAACAGCGAACGCGCTTTCATGGTTCCATTGTATCTTTGATTTTGGGGTGTGCGGCGGTGAAGTTATGTACTGATGTCATGCAGTTTGTTTGTGCCGCCTGAAAGCACGAGATAAATCTCACGTTACGGCGTAAAGTGAGTCACTCGAGAGCGGATATGCCTGCGCCTTCGGGTTTGTTGAGAAGCAGTCCCCGCATTCGCTCGATGATTTTGGCGTGGATGGCATCCGAATCGGTTGACCCCACTTCGTCCAGCGTGATTGGTTTCGCAAACTGCACATGGACAGTCGTTGGGCGGGCATCGCGCGTGATGATGGCGAGCAGCTGCAACGCGGCGGCGAGTTTTTCGCGTTCGAGGCGGGTGTGCTTGAGGCGCGTCAGCCAGTGACGCGCGGTCCGCTCCCAGATGACGCCGCTGACGAGGATGGGGACAATTCTCACGTCACGTGCGAAGCGAAGGAAGACACCGGCGGAGTCAGTCCAGTTGGAAAGGGCGTCCAATGCGCCGGGGTACACGAGCGGGTCGGGTTCGATTTCGCCGGCGGGGAAAGTGAGAACCGCGCCGCCGTTCCGCAGATGGTTCGAAACCTGCCGCACGGCGTTCATGCGTCTGGCGGGGTCGTCGTCTATGAAAAACAGTTGACGTGTGGTGTTTGCCAGCGCCTCCAAAAACGGACGATGCAGGGCGATGATTTTCAGGTCGGCGCGGCGGATGGCGGCAAACAGGCTGATGGTATCTGCCATGCCGGGATGATTGGAGAGGAAGAGCGCAGGTCCCGGCGAGGGAACGTGTTCATGTCCATACACCCGAACATCCCGCACATATTGTCTTTGCATGATGGTGCGTGAGGCTTCGGCAAGGCTGGTTCGCCCAACGAGGTCGTCAAAGTCCACCATTTGACGGGCGAACTTGCGCGCCGGGCGGATGAAGGCACGCCGAACCAGCGATGCAAGCAAAGGTTTATCCTGCCAGCCGAAGGAGGCAACGAGGTCGTCGAGGTTGATGCGGGTGAGGGTGTCAAGGGGGGAGGGCATGGAGGAGGAAAGAAGAAAGAGGAAAGAGGAGAGTGGGGGGTGGGAAGTAGAAAGTGGGGAGTAGAGAGTGGGGAGTAGAGAGTGGGGAGTAGAGAGTGGGGAGTGGAAAGTGGAGGGGATTAGTTATTCGGGTTCGATGGTAAATTTCAAGGGGTAGCCTGCGTTGTTTGCTTCAGTGTGCGCCCGGTTGACACGCCTCTCGGCTTCGGATTTGGCAAGGGTTTGCACGTATGCCGTTCCGTAAAAATGTGCGGTCAACATGATGTCGGTGGCGCGGTCGGTGGCGAGGTAAAAGACTGTTGTCAGGATATGCACGACAAAGCCCATCGGTGTGACGTGGTCGTTGTGGATGATGACGCGGTAGAGCGGTTCGAGTTCGGTCTCGGTTTCTTCGAGTATCTCGATTTCAGGGACGACTTGCAGGTTCATGCCCATACCACAAACTGCTTACCATTCATCCGCAAGCTGCGACATTTCCCTGTCGGTGAGTTCGATGTTTACCGCTTCAAAGTTTTCCCTGATGTGCTGCGGCTTGAACGACATGGGTATCGTAATGACTCGCGGCTGCATGACCAGCCATGCCAGCGCAATCTGGAACGGTGTGGCAGCGTGCGCCTCCGCGATTTGATTGAGTGTGCGGTTGACGCGCAGGCTCCTGAACTTGACGGGCGAATACGCCGTGACGAGAATGTTGTTTTGTTGGCAGTATTCGATTACGCCGTTGGCAACATAAGACTTGTCCGGCAGGCGGTAGGGGATTTGGTCGGTGAGGATGGGCGTTTCGGAAAGTTCCTGCGCGCGCTTCAGCCATTTGAGGTTGAAGTTGCTTACGCCCAGATGCCTGACTTTACCGTCACGCACGAGTTTGTTCAGCGCCGGAAACGCCTCATCGAGTGTCGAAATGGAACGGGGGGGCCAGTGGATAAGATACAGGTCAATATAGTCCATGTTCAGGCGGCGCAGCGACCCCTCACACGCTTTGATCACATCGTTATAAGAAAGATGCTCCGCCGCGACCTTGGTTGTGATGAACAAGTCTTCACGCTTTTTCCCCGATTCGCGTATTGCCCTGCCAACCAGTTCTTCACAGTGACCTGCCGCATAGGCTTCCGCCGTGTCGAAGTGGGTGTAGCCAACCTCCAGGGCGGTGTGCAGCGCAGTGAGCGATGCTTCATCCAGCTTGGGGTCGGGCGAACTTTCGCCGCCGATTCTCCAGGTGCCAAATCCGATTTTGGGAAGTCGAACGCTGTGGACGGTTTCGTATTTCATGGCAGAAATTATACACTTGGTGAAACAAAAACCCGCCTCTTGCGAGACGGGTGCCTGTTTGCCGATCACTAATTACTGACCTACGCTGTGACTTTCTGCGCGGCTTCGTAGCCTCTTTTCAACGCCTCATAGTTCTTCGGTAAGAGATGCTTGTGTCTGGCGGGCAGATGCGCCTCCAGCGCCTTCTCCACATCCTGCAAGGTCAATTCGGGCAGGGCTGTCAGCAGTGCGCCGACCGCCACCATGTTGAGTAATTTTCTGTCGCCTATCTCTTCGGCGATCTCGTTGCACGGCACAAAAATGACGTGAATGTCGGTTCGTTTCGCGCCGCGGTCCACCATGGACTGGTTGACGATCAGCGTGCCGCCGGGGGCGAGCAGTTCTTCGTATTTGTCGAAGGAGGGCAAGTTCAGGGCAATTGCCAGCGGCGGATGTTTTACCAGCGGGGAGCCGATTTCATCGTCTGCGATGATGACCGTGCAGTTCGCCGTCCCGCCGCGCATTTCGGGACCGTAGGAAGGAATCCACGTCACCTGCCAGCCCGTGTCCATGGCAGCGTATGCCAGTACCTGCCCGCCGAATAGGACACCTTGTCCGCCAAAACCTGCGATGATGATTTCTTTTTGCATGATTCACTCCGTGAAGATAGACAGGTACACACGTAAACAGGTACACAGGGAAAGGTCACTCGTATCCCGTAACGTGTATCGCCTATCTCCTAACTCGTATCTCACAACGTCAAACCTTAATTTGCACGACTCCCGCCGCGACCTTGTAATCGCCGAGCGGATACGCCGGGACCATGTGCTCCTCCACGAATTTCAGCGACTGTACCGGCGTCATGCCCCAGTTGGTCGGGCAGGTGGAAAGCAGCTCGACCATCGAGAAGCCCAATCCGCGCACCTGCGTTTCGAACGCCAGTCGGATGGCTTTTTTGGCGAGGCGGATGTTCTTCGGATCGTGCAGCGACCTGCGGACGACATACCCTGTTCCATCGAGCGTGGCAAGCATCTCTGCCATGCGGATGGGAAAGCCCTGTGTCTCCACGTCGCGCCCGTTCGGGGAGGAAGTGGTTTTCATGCCGGGCAGAGTGGTGGGCGCCATCTGTCCGCCGGTCATGCCATAGTTGGCATTGTTGATGAAGATGACGGTGATATTTTCGCCGCGCGCCGCCGCGTGGACGATTTCGCCCATGCCAATCGAGGCAAGGTCGCCATCTCCCTGGTAGGTGAAGACAACACGGTCCGGCAGGACGCGCTTGATGCCGGTTGCCATGGCGGGCGCGCGTCCGTGCGGGGCTTCCACGAAATCGGTGTCGAAATAGTTATAGGCAAAGACCGAGCAGCCGACCGGCGCCACGCCGATGGTGCGGGAAATCAAATTCATTTCCTCCAGCACTTCCGCAATCAGGCGGTGCGCTACGCCGTGCGTGCACCCTGGACAATAATGGGTGGGGGTATCGGTAAACGCTTCGGGACGTTCGTAAACCAGATTGGTGGGAGCAGTCATTTTTACCTCTCAAGAACGGATGCCATGCGTGTCAGCCAGATGTCGCGGGGATCGTGATTGGTTGACCATTGACCGGCGGCAATGCGGTGAATCTCCGCCAGAATTTCATCGGGAAATGGAACCACGCCTCCCGTCCGCCCATAAAAGTCCACGGGAACGCGCCCGCGCACAGCGAGGCGGACATCATCGAACATCTGCCCCATGTTCATCTCAGTCACCAGGAAGCCGCTCACACGTTCCGCCAGTTGGTCAATGACCTGATATGGATACGGACTGACGGTGATCGGGCGCAGCAGCCCCACCTTGATCCCCTCCGCCCGCGCCGCGCGCACAGCCGAAAGCGCCACGCGTCCCGCCGTGCCAAAACCCACGACGACAAACTCGGCGTCGTCCAGATAGTATTCTTTGTAGCGCACTTCGTTTGCCTGAACTTCCCTCCAGCGTTTGCCCAGGCGGATGTTGGCAACCTCCTCGGCGGGTGGATCAATATAAATCGAGGAGAGGACGCGTCGTTCGCGGTTGATTGCGCCGTTGGTCGCCCAGTCGAAGTTGCGATCAATGATGGGTTTCATCTCGGGCATCTCCGCCGGTTCCATCATCTGACCGATGGAGCCATCGAGGATGACCATGCATATCATGCGGTATTTCTCCGCCAGGTCGAATGAAAGCCCCATCAAGTCAATGGCTTCCTGCACCGAAGAGGGCGCCAGTACAATGCGCGGATAATCGCCATGACCGCCGCCGTGAACCGCCTGGTTGTAGTCTGATTGCGCAGGGGCGATGTTGCCGAGCCCGGGTCCGCCGCGCATCACATTGACAACCACTGCCGGCACTTCTGTCCCTGCGATGTATGAAAGCCCTTCCATCATCAGGCTTATCCCTGGGCTGGAGGAGGTGGTCATCACTCGTGCGCCTGTACACGCCGCGCCATAGACCATGTTGATGGCGCCCAGCTCCGACTCGGCTTGCACAAAGGCGCGTCCCAGTTCGGGCATGCGCCGCGAGAGATATTCAAGAATTTCGGTTTGCGGGGTGATAGGGTAACCAAAGTAAGCCTGCAATCCCGCACGCACAGCGGCTTCGGCGATGGCTTCGTTGCCTTTCCATAATTCTTTGGGCATTTGGTTTTCTCCGTTATTGTTCCTTGTAAAAAGTCATGTCATGGAAAAGAAAGAAGAAAGACGAAAGAGATCCTCTTTTCCTCTTTCATCCTTGCACTGCCGCCGGCGCCTTTGTCACCTCGCGATACACCGTGATCGCCGCATCCGGGCAGACCAGCGCACAAATAGCGCACCCCGTGCAGCCGTCCTTGAACGTGTGCGCGGGGTGGTAGCCCTTGGGGGTCAGTCTCGACATGTCCAATTCCATCACCCCTTGCGGACATGCGTTGATGCACAACTCGCATCCTTTGCAGTACGTGTCGCTTACTTCAATCCAACCTCTGGCAGGCATTGGGTCTCCTTTTTGTGTTGGGCGTGTTTTGCGCCCTTCGGATATGAGAAGTTTGACAATAATTAGCGAGATTCAACCGCTTTGATTATGGCTTTTTCTCTGCCAAGGGTGTAGTGCCATGCGTCACACGCTGCATGTACGAAAATCATCCGTTTTGGAGATGGTAGAATCACTTCATCAATAAATCTTGGAGGATGAAATGACAGACGTTGTCATTGTGGATGCAATCCGCACGCCCGTCGGTGCTTTGGGAGGGAGTCTCGCTTCGGTTCGCCCCGACGATATGGCGGCTTTGGTGATCAAGGAAATTGTCCAACGCTCGAACCTGGATCCCGCCTTCGTGGAAGAGGTCTTCTTCGGTTGTGCCAATCAGGCAGGCGAAGACAACCGCAACGTGGCGCGGATGGCGGCGCTGCTTGCCGGCTTGCCTGTGGAAGTGGGCGGCGTGACGGTCAACCGGCTGTGCGCTTCGGGGCTGAACGCCATCAATCAAGCCGCGCGGGCAATCAAAGTGGGTGAAGGTGATGTGTACATTGCCGGCGGTGTCGAATCCATGAGCCGCGCGCCCTACTCGCTCCCCAAAGCGGAGGCTGGCTACTCCTTTGGCAACCTCACCGCCTGGGATACGGCGCTGGGCTGGCGTTACCCCAACCCCCGCATGAAAGAGATGTATGGCACCGAGTCCATGGGCGAGACCGCCGAAAACATCGCCCGCGAACGTCCGCACATCACCCGCGAAAAGCAGGATGCCTTTGCTCTGCGCTCACATCAGCGTGCCATCGCCGCCATTGACTCGGGACGCTTCAAAGAGGAGATTGTCCCGGTGCGCATTCCACAGAAAAAAGGCGACCCGTTGATTGTTGATACTGACGAACGCCCGCGCCGCGACACTTCGATGGAATCGCTTGCCAAACTCAAACCTGCCTTCGCCAAGGAAGGGGGAACCGTGACGGCGGGAAATTCGTCTGGGTTGAATGATGGGGCTGCCGCCCTGCTCATGATGAGCGCAGAACGGGCGAAGTCGCTTGGGCTGAAGCCGCTGGTTCGGGTGGTGGCATCCGCCTCCGCCGGAGTCCCGCCGCGGGTGATGGGGTTGGGTCCCGTGCCGGCGACGAGAAAAGCGCTCCAGCGGGCAGGTCTGCAAATGAAAGACATCGGTCTGGTCGAACTCAACGAAGCCTTTGCCGTGCAGTCTTTGGCGGTGATGGAAGATTTGGACCTCGACCCCGAGATCGTCAACGTCAACGGCGGCGCAATTGCCATCGGGCATCCGCTGGGTTGTTCGGGCGCGCGGCTGATGACCACCCTCGTTCACGAAATGCGCCTGCGCGGAAATGTGAGATACGGCTTGGCGACGCTGTGCGTGGGCGTCGGTCAGGGCGAAGCGACGATTGTCGAGTTTATTGGTTGAGCAGAAATGGTCGAAGGTCGAAACTTGACCTTCGACCCCTAAACATTCAATTGAGATGTTTCATGAAAAAAAACTTATCTTTCCTCTTTCTTCTTTCTTTACTGGTAACTGCGTGCAGCGCCTCGCCGCAACCTTCGCAGGAAGCGACGCCTGCTCCATACTCACCTGATACCCCCTCACCCTCGCAAATTGACGCGCCCCTGGTTGACTCGCTGACGTTGATCTCCGTCCAATTCCTCAACTCGCTGGACGGCTGGGGCGTAACCGAAACTCAAATCGTCCGCACCAACGACGGCGGCATCACCTGGTACAACGTCACACCGCCCGCTGTGACCGAAACCGGCTACGCGGCAGTCCTTTCGTTGACCGACAACAACCACGCCTGGCTGCTTCTGCCCGACTTTGAAACTTCTCCGCATAGCGGAATACTCCACCGCACCGCCGATGGCGGGCTTTCATGGAACTCGATTGCAGTTCCCTTTTCCATCGCCGACCTGCACTTCCTCGATGCAAACAACGGCTGGGCGCTTGCCGATCTCGGCGTGGGAGCCGGCTCCCAGGCTGTTGCCGTCTATCAAACCACCGACGGCGGCGCGGCATGGACACAGAAATTCGCCAACGACCCCAACGGCGGCGCAGGCGATTCCCTTCCGCTGGGCGGCTTGAAGGCGGGCATCGCCCCTGTGACCATGCAGACGGCGTTCGTTTACGGCGTTACATACGCATCGGGCGCACCCTATCTCTTCCGCACCGATGACGGCGGCGCGAGTTGGAGTCCCGTTTCCCTGCCCCTGCCGAAGGGCGCAGAATCTGCCGAGTTGAGTATCGAACGCGGGCAGATGAAGTTCCTCTCGCCAACCGACGGCTTCATTGCCATGCGCCTCACCAGCGAAAATTACCAACTTGCCATTTACACCACGCGCGACGGCGGGAACACCTGGACGCTCACGCCCAACATCCTGCCCGGCAGCGGCACGGCTGATTTTGTTTCAGTGGAGGATGCAGTTGTTTTCAGCGGCGACCAGTTTTACGTCACGCGTGACGCGGCGCGCACCTGGAGCATCGTCCTGCCCGATGTCAAATTTGGCGATATCTTTGCCGGCATGGATTTCGCCAATACCACGACCGGCTGGGTGGTCACAATGACGCCCACCGGTCAACGCGCCGTGTATCGAAGCGGCGATGGAGGTCTGACATGGTTTCCCATCGTTCCCTGATTTGGACGTTGATTGCCAGCCTGATCCTGACCTCCTGCCGCACTTTCGCTTCTCCCGCCCCGACGCCTGATTCGGCTTCCGAACCAACCTCTCTCCCCGTAACCGTTACGCCCGCCCCCGATTACGTGACCCGCCTCCGCAACGCCGAATACCAGCTTGGCTTGTCGGACGGTCTGCGCGTCGTGCAGTTGAGCGACGGCGTGTTTTCGCAAGGGGAAGCCGGCGGCGTGGACTTTACCTCCGTGACCATGACCGACTTCATCGCGCGCGGCGACCTGAACGGCGACGGCGTGGATGAATATGCCGCAATGGTGGCGGAGAACTACGGCGGGACCGGCACATTCGTCTTTTTGGCGGTGTTTATCGAGGCGGGCGAAAAATTCAAGTTTCAAACTTCCGTGCTGGTGGATGACCGCCCATTGGTGAATGAACTCTCGATTAGCGGCGGCGAAATTTTCCTCGACGCTACCATCCACGCCGCGAATGACCCGATGTGCTGTCCCACCCTGCGGACGGAGCGGCATTACCGCCTGACCCACAACTACCTGCGTATGTCCGATTACGTCACCTTCACGCCCGACGGCAGACCGCGCACGATTACTATTGACTTTCCAGCCAACCGTGCCGAAGTCTTTCGGTCCATTCCCCTCAAAGGCAGTGTGGCAATCGCTCCTTTTGAAAACAACCTCGTGTATCGCATCTACGACCTGGGCGGCGTGGAACTTGCCATTGGCTCAATCACGGTTACCGCCGCAGACCCGGGCGCGCCCGGCACCTTCGACCAAACGATTTCACTGGGGAATATCCTCTCCGGCGCCGTCATCCGCCTGGAAGTGCAGGATGTCAACGCCGAAGATGGATCGCTTTTTGCGATGGATTCGGTCGAATTGGTTGTAAAATAAGAGTGTGATGCGTGGTGCGTAGTACATCTATTCAACCGCAAATCGTAAATCGCAAATCTTCAATCGTAAATCGGAGGAGAGTATGCCCCACACAGTCCGCGATTGGATGTCCAGCCCGGTGGTCGTTGTGGACCCGGATTCGAGCGTGTCCTACGCCCTCACGTTGATGCGCCGCCGCAAAATCCACAGCGTGGTGGTGGACATCAGCGACAAAAACCCCGCCTACGGAATCGTCACCACTACCGACATCCGCGACAAGATCGTGGCGGCAGACCGCAACCCTGCCGAGACGACCGTGCGCGAAATTATGTCGGGTCCCATCATCACGGCAAAACCCGAATGGACGCTCAAGGAATGTTCGCAGGTGATGCAGGAACACCACATTCATCACCTCCCTGTGGCAGATGAAAGCGGCACGCTGATTGGGATCATTTCCGCCACCGATATTTTCATGGCGGTGGAGGAAACCGGCTGGAAAGACCGGGGCTGAATTTGACAGCCGGGAGTTTTACTCCCGGCTTTTTCTTCTTAGAAAGTGTCTGAAAAGAGATTCCCATTGCTCCGAAAATGCGTAGGATGCGCTCTCTTGCGCATCCAGCGACGTTAGAGAACGTCGCTTACGCAAAATATCAGTTTTCAGACACTCTCTTAGAGAGTATTTTAAAACTGCTGTTTTGCGCGTAAACGACGTTCGCTAGTCCGAAGGACTTCCATTAACTGAGCAGGTGGCTTCAGCCCCGCTCACCCAGTTGGTCTGAGTAGTCCATAAAAAGTATAAGCCCGCACGTCAATTTACAGATACAATTGGAGCATGCCAAAGGAGAAATACTACGTCGTTTGGAAGGGACGCAAGACCGGCATTTTCAAATCCTGGGCGGAGTGCGAGAAGCAGGTGAAGGGGTTTGCCGGGGCGAAATTCAAGGCGTTTGACACGCTCAAAGAGGCGGAAACAGCCCTGCGGTCCGGGTATGAAGCGTACAAGGGCAAAGCCTCCTCTTCGGGCAGGTGGAAGGACGCCAGCGTCCAGCCAATCCTTCCCTCCATCTGTGTGGATGCGGCGTGCAACGGCTCGCCGGGCAAAATGGAGTATCGCGGCGTCTTTCTGGAAACGGGAGATGAGTTTTTTCGTTTCGGACCGTTCCCCGACGGGACAAATAATGTAGGCGAGTTTCTGGCGATTGTCCATGCGCTGACCTGGCTGTCGAAGCATAAAAAGTCTATGCCTGTGTACTCCGACTCGGAAAATGCCATCTCATGGGTGTACACGGGAGAATGTCGGACGCAACTAAAGCATACCCCCCGCAATGCCGCCATCTTTACGCTGATTCGCGCCGCCGAAAACTGGCTTGCTGAAAACGAACTCCGCGATGACGCGGTCTTGAAATGGGATACCGAATTGTGGGGGGAGAACCCGGCAGATTTTGGGAGGAAGTGAGTGCAAGAAAAGAAAGAGGAAAGATGAAAACGGCACTGTTGATTGTTGACATTCAAAACGATTATTTCCCCGGCGGGAAGTTTCCGCTGGTGAACCCGGAAGAAGCCGCCAAAAAGGCATATCAATTGCTCCAGTGCTTTCGTGAACACGGCGGTCATCACGTTCATATTCAGCACATTTCCCTCAAGCCTGATGCGGCGTTCTTCGTCAAAGGTGACAGCGGTTCCGACATCCACGACTTGGCGGCGCATTTCGAAGGCGAGCCGATTGTGTACAAGCATTATCCTAATGCCTTTCGTGAGACGAACTTGTTGGATATGCTCAAGGCTTGGGAGGTGGAGCGCGTCGTCATCTGCGGCATGATGACCCACATGTGCGTAGATGCCACCGCCCGCGCTGCGGCTGACCTCGGCTTCCAAGTCATCATTGCGGAGGATGCCTGCGCCACCCGCGACCTGACCTATGGCGAAACCGTCATCCCGGCTGACCTCGTCCATAAAGCCTTCCTCGCCGCGCTCAAATCCTATGGCAAGGTGATGAAAGCCGAAGAAATCCTTGCGCTGCTGGCAGAGGAGCAGGTGAAGTAACCCCGCTGTTCACCACAGGCTTCCAAATCGCAAATCGTCAATCGCAAATCGCAAATCATAAATCCCATGTCCACCCTCGACCCCGAACGACAAAAACAAGCCAAAGAATATGCCCGCATCCGCCGCCGTTTGTGGCTGGTGGATAATGCCTTCAGCGCCGTGTATGCCCTCGCTTGGTTGTTCCTTGGCTGGGCGGTCTCGCTCCGTGAATGGCTGACCGCGCTGACAACCAATGAGTGGCTGCTCGTCCCCGCGTTCGTGGTAGTCTTTGGCGGGATTTCCTTTCTCATCAAACTTCCCCTCGCTTACTACAGCGGATTTATCCTCCCGCACCGCTTCGACCAATCCACCCAGACGCTCAAAGACTGGATTGTTGACCAACTCAAAGGACTGGCGGTCGGGACTTCCCTCGGCTTGCTCCTGCTCGAATTGCTGTATCTTGCCCTGCGCCTGACCGGCGACCTGTGGTGGCTGTGGGCGGCGGCCGGCTTGCTGGTCTTCAACGTCCTGCTCATCAACCTTGCGCCGATTCTCATCATGCCGCTGTTTAACAAATTTGTCCCGCTGGGTGACGAACACAAAGAACTGGCTGACCGTCTGCTGACACTCGCCGAACGCGCCAACACGAAGGTGCGCGGCGTATTCAAGTTCGACATGTCCCGGCGGACGAAATCCGCCACCGCGGCGTTGACCGGTCTCGGCAACACCCGCCGCATCGTGCTGGGCGATACGCTCATCAATGAGTTCTCCGTGGACGAGGTGGAGACCGTCCTTGCCCACGAATTGGGACACCACGTCAACCGTGACATCCCGCTGCTGATAATCATGGGCACGCTCAGCACCATGGTTGGACTGTACCTCGCCTCGCTGGGATTGAATTGGGCGATAGGCTACTTTGGCTTCAACGGCGTGGCGGATGTGGCGGCGTTTCCAGCATTGATGCTCATCCTCGGCGCGTATGGGCTGGTGACCATGCCGCTCGAAAACGCCCTCTCCCGCTGGAGGGAGGCAAAGGCTGACGATTACGCGCTGCAGGTTACGGGTAAGGGCGAAGCGTTCGCGTCCGCTTTGACGCGGCTGGCAAATCAAAATCTCGAGGAGGTCGATCCTGAGAAATGGGTGGTCTTGCTGTTCTATTCACATCCCCCGCTGGGCGAGCGGATTGCCAAAGCCCGGCAGTGGCGAGGCTAATCGCTCGGCGCCCACGCTTTCCAGCGCAGGAGAATCGGAATCAGGACGACAAGCGCAATCACACCGCCCATGACCACGATGCCGTCGGTGGAGCCGATTACAGAGCGGTCTTCCTCGACGGGCGGCGTGGGGGTGACTTGCAGGAAGTAGGCGGCGGTCGTCGAAAGGGCGGAGCCGGGACGCCTTGCCGTGTAGGTGACTGCCGTGCTGAACAGCGCAATCAACAGGCTGATGAGAAGGAAAATGGCGGGACGGTAGAGGCGTTTCATAGTGCGGCTGAAGTATAACATGCGGCGGCGCACTGTTGCGCCCGGCGGTTTTTTTGCAGTATAATCGCCCCGTTGCTGGCGGGGTTCAGTGACACCGAGGAGATGAGTTGAAACCCACTCATTCAAAATCTGCCCGTTTTGCCCGCACCGATGCCCTGGGGCACCGGTCGGGACTTTTTCTTGTGTAAGTTCTGCACTTCGCAAAGTGACGTTGTTTTGGAAGGTGCAGTTTTTATTGGCTGTGTAATATTCACATTTTAGATGGAATTTCTTCGATTACCTACTTCGCTTTGTGAAATCAATCAATCACAGGAGACTGCATGGTCAAACGATTTTTTGAATGGGTGATAAGCCCCATGGGGCGGATTGCCGTGGTCATTGCGGGGATGTTCGTCTTCAGCCTCGCCGCCTTCGGTATCTATCAGTCACAGCAGAACCCCAAACCGCAGCCGATCCAGTTCCCGCACAACCTGCACGTGGGATTTGGCATCCAGTGTCTCTACTGCCACCCCGGCGCATCCAAGGGACCTTCGGCGGGACTGCCAACCATCAGCAAGTGCTGGGGATGCCATCAGCAGATTGCCAAAACACAGACCAGTCCCAAACTCAAGCCAATGCTCGACGCGATGACCAACGGCACAAACTTCGTCTGGGTGCCGGTGGCAAAAGTGCCCGAATTTGTGCACTTCAACCACCGCCCGCACATCGCCGCCGGCTTGAACTGCGAAAACTGTCACGGCGACATGAGCAAGGTGGAAATTGCCGAAAACCCGCAGGTGATGAACATGGGCTGGTGTTTGAACTGTCACCGCGAGCGGGCAGGCGACGATGAGGCGAAACTCACCAAACTCACCGACTGCGGCACCTGTCACTACTAATCCCGGGTGAAAAGGAAGAAATCATGAGCAAACAAATTTCCCGGCGCGATTTTCTCAAACTCGCCACCGCCGGCGCGGCGACCACCGCCGTGCTGACCGGGTGCGGTCCCACTTCCCGTTTTGTGGACCGCGAACCCTATCGCAAGATGCCGGAATACACCTACAACGGCATCAGCACCTACTACGCCACCACATGCCGCGAATGCGCTGCGGCGTGCGGGCTGGTCGTCCGCACCATGCAGGGACGCGCCATCAAAGTGGAGGGCAACCCCAACAACCCCGTCAACCTCGGCAAGACCTGCGCGCGCGGTCAAGCCACCCTGCAGGGGCTTTACAACCCCGACCGCGTCGAAAACCCCGTCAAACAGGCGCGCGGCGCTCAACTCTCGCAGGAGACCCTTGACTGGAACGCCGCAACTCAAATCGTTGCCGACGCGCTGACCAACACCAACCCCTCCGAAATTGCCTTCCTGATGGGCATGGCGCCCGATCACCTCTTCGACCTGGTCTCCGACCTGGCAAAAGCCATCGGCGCGCCTGCTCCCATCCGCTTTGGCGCGCTGGGCATGTTCGAAGCTCGCGCCACCCTCAGCAAAGCCGCCGAAGACCTCTTTGGCAGCGCCTCCATGCCGTTCTTCGACTTGGAGAACGCCGATGTCGTGGTCTCCTTTGGCGCAAACTTCCTCGAAACCTGGCTCTCGCCCGTCGCCTTCACGCGCGGATTTGCCAGGATGCGCCGCGGCAACCCCGAACGACGCGGCTACTTCGTCCAATTCGAGCCTCGGATGTCGCAAACCGCCTCCAAAGCCGACGCATGGATTCCGCTTCGCCCTGGGACCGAGAACCTGGTCGCCCTTGCCCTGGGCAGACTCATCGCTGAAGCCAAAGGCGGTGCCATCCCCGCTGCATTTGCTTCCGTTGACCCGGTTGCCGCCGCTGCGGAAGCCGATGTAATCTTCGAAACCCTCGAACGCCTCGCCCAAACGCTGACCAATGCCGGACGTCCGCTCGTCATCCCCGGCGGCGCGGCGCTTGGACAAAGCAACGGGCTTGCCACAGCCGAAGCCGTGCTGGCGTTGAACGCCTTGCTCGGCAACTTCGGTCTGCCCGGCGGCGTGTTCATCTCGCCGCTTGCGCCCGCGCAGGACGCCTATCACCGCCCTGCCAGCGCCAAAGAAATGACCGACTTCATCGCAAAGATGAAGAGCGGCGGCGTGAAAGTGCTGTTCGTGCATGGCGTCAACCCGCTGTTCGAACTGCCCAAGCAGCTCGGTTTTGCCGAGGCGCTCGCCGCCGTCCCGCAGGTCATCTCCTTTGCCACCTTCCCGGATGAAACCGCCCTCGCCTCCGACTACATCTTCCCCGACCATCACGGGCTGGAATCGTGGGGCTACCAGCGGGCGGTGGTATCGGCGAAGCCTGTCCTTTCGGGGGCGCAGCCGGTGGTGGTGCCGTACTTCAACACCCGCGCCACGGCAGATGTCTTCCTTGCCGCCGCCGCGCTGACAGGCGGAACCCTTGCCCAAGCCATGCCCTTCGCCGACGAGGTCGCCTTCATCCAGAGCAAACTGACAAAATTGGTCGGCGAGGAAGGCTTCTTTGCCGCGCCGGAAATCAACTCTTTCACCGCTTACTTCCAGCAATACGGCGGATGGTGGACACTCGACCCGTCGCTGGCAACCCCCTCGGCGGCAAACGCCATTGCCAAACGCTTCAACGCCTCTGCCGCCGAATTTGCCGGCGAAGGTGAGTTCTTCTTCCTCCCGTTCGTCTCCCCGACGCTGGGCGAGGCGGGCGCGAACAAACCCTGGCTTCAGGAATTGGCAGACCCCACCACCACCGTCATGTGGAACACTTGGGTGGAGATGAATCCCGCTACCGCTCACGAACTCGGCATCGAAAACGACGATGTCATCGAAATCGTGAGCGAAGCGGGGAGCGTGGAAGCGCCCGTTTACTTGTACCCCGCTATCCGTCCGGATGTGATCGCCATGCCGTTCGGGCAGGGGCACACCGCCTACGGTCGGTTTGCGGCGGGGCGGGGCGTGAATCCCGCCGATGTCCTGGGCGTTCACTTCAATGAAGCGGGCGACTTGGCGTTTGCGGGCATGAAAGTCACCGTGAAGAAGACCGGCAAGATAAAGGTGCTGTCCCGCCTGGAAAGCCGCATCGGCGTTTACGGCGAGGGACTTGAGAAAGAGTAGAGGAGCAATTTATGACTGTGGATTTGAACAAACTGCACGCAGTGGGAGCCATCGCTGAAGAGGCGGAAGGCAAATGGGGCATGGTCATTGACATGGACCTCTGTACGGGGTGCCAGGCTTGCGTTGCCGCCTGCGCGATGGAAAACAACATCCCCTATGTCGAAGAGGTGGACGCGGGCTACGGACGTTCGATGCACTGGATCCGCACGGAACGTTTCTGGGAGGGCGAATACCCCGAGGTAAAGATGTCCGCCTATCAGCCGATGCTCTGCCAGCAGTGCGGGAAGGCGCCCTGCGAGCCGGTCTGCCCGGCGTTTGCCACGGTGCACAGCCAGGCGGAGCAGATCAACCTGCAGGTGTATAACCGCTGTGTCGGCACACGCTACTGCGCGAACAACTGCCCGTATCAGGTGCGCTCGTTCAACTGGCGCGACTATCAGGACAGCCGCGTCCGTCCCGAAATCACCATCCTCGCCAACCAGTTCAACCCGGATGTCACCGTCCGCCGCCGCGGTGTGATGGAAAAATGCACGTTCTGCATCCAACGCATTCACAAGGCACAAGACAAGGCGAAATCGGAGGGGCGCGAGGTGGAAGACGGCGAATTCACCACCGCTTGCGCCCAAGCCTGCCCCGCCAATGCCATCACTTTTGGGCGCATTGACCACCCCGAAAGTCTGGTTGCACAACTGGCGCGTTCGCCTCGCGCGGCACATCACCTGGAAGAATTGGGAACGCTTCCGCGCGTGACCTATCTCAAGGAAGGCTAAACCATGGCTGACCACAAACCTCATACCTCCCACGAAGAGCATCTGCGCGAACAGCACCTGATGCTCGACCCCATGCCGCGCGGCAAAATGAACGAGATGGTTATGGAATCCATGCACACCACCTCGTGGAAGTTCTGGCTGGTCTTTGGGCTTCTTTCGGCGCTGGTGGCGTATGCCCTGTTCTACAAATGGGGCGTAATGATCCTCGAAGGTCTGGGCGTGGCTGGCGTCAACCGCCCGTCTTACTGGGGTATCTTCCTCGTCAACACCGTCTTCTGGATCGGCATCAGCCACGCCGGGACGTTCATCTCCGCCATCCTGCGCGTGTTCAAGGCGGAGTTCCGCCGTCCGTTCACGCGCGCGGCGGAGTTGATGACCACCTTCGGGTTGATTCAGGCGGGCTTCAGCATTTTCATGCACATGGGGCGCGTCTGGCTTTCGTATTGGCTGATGCCCATTCCGAACGAGCGGCAGTTGTGGCCCAATTTCCACTCGCCTCTTTCCTGGGACCTGCTGGCGATTACCACCTATCTGCTTTCGTCCACCATGTACCTGTTCCTGCCGCTCATCCCCGACCTGGCGATGGCGCGTGACCGCACTCCCGACGGTACCTGGCAGAAGGTTTTCTACCGCGTGCTGGCGCTGGGCTTTCGCGGTACAGAGGGCGAATGGACGCACCTGCGCAACGCCTTGAACATCTTCGCCTTCGCCATCATCCCGGTCATGTTCTCCGTCCACACCATCGTTTCCTGGGACTTTGCCATGGCGACCCGCCCCGGCTGGAACTCCACCATCTTTGGTCCCTACTTTGTCATCGGCGCGCTGCACTCCGGCATGGGCGCGGTGGTGATGGTGCTGGCGGTGGTGCGCGGCACAATGAAGAACATGAAGTACTTCATCCGCCCGGAGCATTTCGAAGCCATCGGCAAACTCATGCTCATCATTTCGATGAGTTGGGCATACTTTTTCTTCAACGATTACATCGTGCAGTGGTACGGCGGCGATAAGTGGACGAAAGAACTACTCCACTGGCACGAAGCCGGTCCCATGGGCTGGATGTGGTTTGGGATGCTCATCTGCAATGTTGCCATCCCGTGGGCGATCCTGTGGAATAAGAAATGGCGCTCCACCCCCTGGTTGATCTTCATCGTGGGTCTGCTGATCAACGTGGGCATGTGGTTCGAGCGTTATATCATTGTTCCCATCTCGCTGACCATCAACCGTATGCCGTTCACCTGGCGGCTGTATCAGCCTGGCATCGAGGTCTGGCTGGGAATCGGCACACTGGCGTTCTTCATCTTGCTGTATATGGCGGCATCGAGATTAATTCCGCTCATCCCGGTCTGGGAAGTGCAGGAGGGTCAGATGGCGCACTCCCTCAGGAAGTACGGACGCGAGACGGTGGTGACCGTCAGCGAATTGGAATAGGAGTCGAAACATGGCTGAAGAAAAAGCTCTTCTGGCGGTCTTTTCGGACATTGATCCTGCCGCCGATGCCATCGAGCAGTTGCGCATCCTGGGCGTTCACGATGACTGCATGAATGTCATTTCCGGTATCCCGGTCACAGAGGCGATGCTCGGTCGTCCCAGCCAGTGGACCAACGTCCCGCGCCTGGCGCTGGGCGGCGCGATTGCCGGCTTTTTGGTGGGGTTGTTCCTGGCGTTCATCACGCCGAACATGTACACCATCATGGTGGGCGGGCAGCCCTTCACGCCGGTCCCGCCGGCGGTCATCGTGTTGTTCGAAATGACCATGCTGGGCATGCTCATTTCCACCTTCGTGGGCGTGTTTTTGGATAGTTTGTTCCCGAATTACCGCCCCATGCACTACGTTCCCGAAATCAGCGACGGCAAGATTGCCATCCTCATCGAATGTCCGCCGCCCGATGCACAGAAAATTACCGATGTTCTGAAAAAACTGGGCGCCGAGTCTGTGAAGGAAGCGGAGGCGCAGCACCTATGAGACTCCTACGACAATTGTTCTTCATCTTCCTGGCGGTTGGTCTGCTGGGCGGCATCATGATGCTGTTCACCTATGATGTGATCAAAGTGGAGTGGCTCTCCTTCATGGAGATTCAGCCCTCCTTCCGCCCGATGGAAAAGCCGCTTCCGATTCCCGAACGCTCGATTCCCATCGAGGGACCTGTTGCCATCCCCGGCTTAGGCGCGCCGGAAAATCCCGTCCCGGCGGATGAAATCTCGGTGGCGCGCGGCGCGCAGCTGTTTGCCATTCATTGTCAGATGTGTCACGGTCCCGCCGGCGAGGGCAATGGACAGATTGCGCCGTTCCTGGTCAACTTCAAGCCCGCCAATTTAACCCTGCCGGTGGTGCAGGATAAAAGCGACGGCGCGCTCTTCCTGACCATCACCAACGGCGTGACTGACCGTATGCCCGCCCTCAACGAGAACCTCACCGTCCGCGAGCGCTGGGACCTCGTCAACTTTATCCGCACGCTCAAAGCGGCGACACCTTAGGGGAGGAGTCTGTCATGAATGACGTTCGAAAAATGATTTACGGAACCATCATTGGTTTCTTCCTGATGTTGGGGTTCTGGTTCAGCATTGTGTATGTCTCTGCTTGCGGATTCACCTTCACCTGTAACCGCGGTCAGCCGCTGGTGGACCGTACCCCCATCCCCACCCTCATCCCTGCCACCATGCCGGTTCAGGTGGGGGGCAGCGAAGCCGGTGCGTTCAACAAGTGCCAGATCGCGGCGGCGGATTTGATCGGCGCGTGGGTGAACGCCGGCGTCCCTGAGACGGAGAAATTTGGGTTCACCGATGTCAACGGTCAGGCTTGCGAAGCGGTGTTTGCGCGGGATGTCCTGCCGTTGTTCACCGAGTCCAATGTATGGTATCCCGGCTCCCTCTCGTGTTCGTCCTGCCACCATTCCAATCTGGCGACCGCGCTTCAAAACATGGACTTGAGCAGTTACGCCGGCATTTTGGCGGGGTCGGGGCGCGCCAATGGCGAGCCGAAAGGCAAGGATATCCTTGGCGGCGGCGTGTGGGAGCAATCGCTGTTGTACCAAATGCTGCACGCCGAAAACGGCGTCTCGACCATCAATCGCCCGTTGATGCCGCTGGGGCGCCCTGCCGACGTGCCGGATAACGGTCCGCTCATCTTTGCGGGCAGGGTGGTGACGGCAGATGCGGCGAACGTATCCACCACTCCTTCGCCGTAGAAGACATTGCAGATTTCGCTGTTGAAATTGTAGGTTGTCATGAACAAAAGCCAGTCCGTCAACAGGGCTGGCTTTTGTCGTTCGTTCGGGCGTCTTCACGATGCAGGTTTTTGGAAGATAATTGGTTCACGTTTCTGGGGTAGGCGTATCGTTTTCCCACGCCTCGGCATTCTTACGAATGGCATCGAGGCGTTCCCAGTGGCGCTGGACCGCCTCGAGCCCCTTCGCCGAAATCTGGACGTGCGTATTCGGCTTTTTTCCCACGAACTGTTTTTTCGTTTTGATTAACCCAGCCTCTTCCAGCTTGGACAACTGCACCGAAAGGTTCCCGTCGCTCAACCCTGTCAGACGGCGCAAGGCGGTGAAGTCTGCGCTTTCACAAGCAGAGAGAGCCGTCAGGATAGCGAGCCGCGCCGGTTCGTGGATTAACTTGTCGAGGTTGGCGAGTTGCTCAAAGGGCGATGTCATTCGATTTTGCCTCCCCAGCCGAAAGGTTCCGCCTGATGCGAAGATGTCCCCACATTCCCGCCACGATGAGAACGATCCCATCGAATGCCAGCATCCCTTCCACTTGAGCCTTGAAACCGAATGCCTCCCACCAGGTAATGCCGAAGATGGGCAGGATGCTCACGATGAAGATGACAATGGCTGATACCAACATTTCGGGAAAGAGTGCAAACGCTTCGCCCCGAACCGATCGCGTCGCCTGCCAAAAATCCACAGCCAACGCTCCAGCCAATGTCACCCCAAGCATGCTGATCGGCAGGATCTTTGCCGAATCAAGCACGAAAGACAATATCGCCAAGATGCTGAAAGTGATTGACACGATTAGTTCCACCTTATGTTGTGCAGGAGTCGGGGTTACCCGCCCGAAAACCTGGTTGTAGTAAAGGTCTATCAGCCAGTACAAGGCGGCGATTCCAACAAACGACAAGATTGGACCACTGAGGTCACCCTGCCGGGAATTGTTCCAGATGCCTGTGAACAATACCAGCAAACCAATGGGAACCATCCTTAATCCTTGAAGTCTCAGATAATTGGCGGCAATAAACTGGATTTGTGCGTAGCGGTCTTTCATGGTTTCTCCTTTTGTTAAGTACTTTATAGTATAAAGTACTTTTTTATTTTACACACTTTTGAAAACTTGTCAAGTCCAGAAAACAAAAATGGACGCCCTTTTAGGGCGTCCATTGCGGTTTGCCTTAGTTTGGTTAACCAAATTAAACCTATGCCTCCATTTCGCCGAACCATCCCTTGCGCTCCATCCACTTCACGAATTCGAGCACAGGGGAAATGGTCAGCGAGAGCGCGCCAATGATCAGCCAGTCCACGAGCGGCAGGCTGAAGGTGCCAAATGGTTCATGCAGAACGGGAACATACACAATGAGGAGGAGCAGAACCGCCTCCCAGAGAATCGCCATATTCAACCATTTGTTCTCGAACGGACGGTTGAAGATCGAGTGGCGGTCGGAGCGGAAGTTATACGCTTTGAAGAACTGCACCAGCACCAGCGAGACGAAGGTCATCGTCATCGCTTCTTCGATGCTGCGACCCGAGTTCAGCGCCCAAATGAACAGCCCCAGGTTGATGAGCGTGGACCAAAGCCCGCCGGCAACCATGAGCGCCACCACCGGGCGGGTGAAGATGCCGGTGCGCGGATTGCGCGGCTTGCGCTTCATCAGGTCCTTTTCGGGCGGGTCCACCGAGAGCGCCAGCGCGGGTAGACCGTCGGTGGCGAGGTTGACATAGAGAATTTGCACAGCGGTCAGCGGCAGAGGTAAGCCCAGCAGAGCGGAGCCAGCCATCAGACCGATCTCGCCGATGTTCGAGGAAAGCAGGTACATCAGGTATTTCTTGATGTTGCCGAACACGCCGCGCCCTTCTTCCACCGCCGCGACGATGGAGGCAAAGTTGTCGTCGGTCAGGGTCATGGCGGCGGCTTCTTTGGTCACGTCGGTGCCGGTGATACCCATGGCGATGCCGATGTCGGCTTTCTTGAGGGCGGGGGCGTCGTTCACGCCGTCACCCGTCATGGCGACGATGTGTTCGTTTGCCTGCAACGCCGTGACCACCCGTAGTTTGTGAGCGGGGGAGACGCGCGCGTACACGTCAATGGTTTCCACCTCGCGTTTGAAGTCCTCATCGGAGATGGCGTCGAGCTCCGCGCCGGTGACCACGCGCCCGGTTTTGAGCAAGCCCAGTTCGCGCGCCACCGCCTCCGCCGTAACGGGATGGTCGCCCGTGATCATCACAGGGCGGATACCCGCCTCTTCGCACACGGCAATCGCCGCTTTTGCTTCGGGGCGCGGCGGGTCAATCATGCCGGTCAGCCCGAGGAAAGTCATGCCCGTTTGGGCAGTTTCAAGCGTGGCGTCGGGTTTTGAAGCGACGGCAAGCACACGCAGCGCCTGGCTGGCGAAATCCTTTGCCGTGTCCAGCACTTGCCGGCGGGTTGCTTCATCCAGTTTTTTCACACCGTCGGCGGTGAGGATGAAGTCGCAGTTTTCCAGAATAATCTCGGGTGCGCCTTTGGTGTATGCGACGACGCCCTTGTCCGTTTTGTGGAGGGTCGTCATGCGCTTGGATTCGGACGTAAACGGAATCTCCTGCACGCGCGGATAGATTTGATCCAACGCTTCTTTCTGGACCCCTGCCTTGGCGGCGGCAACGACCAGCGCTCCCTCCGTTGGGTCGCCTTTGATATCCCAATTGCCGCTCGAACCGTTGTTGCCATTCCTGACAAGTTTGGCGTCCGAGGCGAGCGCGGCGGCGGTGAGCAGTTGTTTGAGTTCGGCGCTGATTTCAGCAGGAGCGCCGCCGTTGACGGAAAAATGACCTTCGGGCGCATACCCCGATCCGCTCACGGTATAGACCCGCCCCGCCACATAAATCTTGCGCACGGTCATCTCGTCCTTGGTGAGCGTGCCGGTTTTATCGGAACAAATCACCGACGTACTGCCGAGCGTCTCAACGGCGGGCAGGCGGCGGATGAGCGCATTGCGTTTGACCATCTTCTGCACGCCGATGGCAAGCGAGATGGTCACCACCGCAGGCAGCGCCTCCGGCACAACCGCCACCGCCAGCGCAATGCCGAAGATGAGCATTTCGATGAAGGGCTGTCCGCGCAGGAGACCGAGCGCCACGATGATGGCAACCACGACGAACGCCGCGCGCGCCAGCGTTGCGCCGACCTTATCGAGATTCTGCTGAAGAGGGGTCTTGCTGGTTTCCACCGTTTGCAGAAGTTGCGCGATCTTGCCGAATTCGGTCTGCATGCCCGTTGCGACGATGAGGGCGCGTCCGCGCCCATAGGTGACGGCGGTTCCGGCGTAGACCATGTTCCTGCGGTCGCCCACAGGCAGGTCCTGAGTTGGAAGCGGGGCGGTATGTTTTTCCACCGGCACGGATTCACCCGTCAGCGCCGCCTCTTCAACTTGCAAATTGACCGATTCGATGACACGTCCATCCGCCGGGATGCGGTCACCCATGTGCAGGATGACCACGTCGCCGGGTACCACGTCGCGGGCGGGTATTTTCACCTCCTCGCCGTCGCGCAAGACCGTCGCAGTAGGCGCTGCCATTTGGCGTAACGCGTCAATGGCACGTTCGGCACGGTATTCCTGGATGAAACCAAGCAATACGGCAAACAGTACAATGACTGCGATGACGATGGACTCGACGCCGTGTCCGAGAAAGAACGAAATGGCAGTGGCACCGAGCAGGATGAGGATGAGCACGTTCTTGAACTGCTCGAGCAGGATTTCCCACGGCGAGACGCGATGCGCGGCTTGAATCTCGTTCGGTCCATGCTTTGCGAGCCGCACCTCCGCTTCTTTTTGACTTAGACCTGCTTCCCCGCTATCGAGCTCGGCAAACGCCTCGTCTTTGGTTTTGGTGTGCCAGTAATTACTTTGTTTCATGGTTAAGGTTGAACTCCTGTTTGTTTATGTCTTCTTTTCTGGGTGTGGCAGATTTGAACACGAAATGGTTGAACAGCAGGATGGGACCCGCTACGAGAAGCACCGCCAGCAGGGAGAGGATATCCAGCCAGATGGCGAGAATTTCCTCGAGCCAGATGAAAATGGTTGTGCCTCCCGCGCCCGTGGCGAGGGCGGGCTTCCAATACCTTCGCAGGGCAGACTTGGCGGACATCAACTTGCTCCTTTCTCGTTATGAGGCGGGGAAAAGAAAAAGACCACCGCCTTGAAGGTGATGGTCTTGCACTTTCATCCTGACAGCCGGTGGCATTTTGCGCCACGTCATGACGACTACCAGGCCCGAAACCGGTTCGGGGGCTACTCCCCATCGGAGTGATTAGAGTTTACAGTGGAACTGCGCTTGTGTCAATTACAAAATCGCAAGTCGTTATCTGCCATGCCCGCTTGAGGCGCCAGGAGGAGGGAATTGTCAGGCTAAATTATTAACTCACCTTGCGCAGTTCCTTCGTAGCGCGACATTTATGTCGCCTGAAATCGCGAGATGAATCTCGCGCTACCGCGTAACATCAATTATTAACTGATGTTACGTACCGTCCCGAAGGTTTAGCTGAAAAATAGACGCAATTTGAGAGAACCTTCGGGACGTTTCGCGTAAGGTGAGTTATTGATCTGCAATAGACTTGTCCTACAAATATCCTTCCGCCGATAGGATGCCGTTGAAGGCTTGGTCGGCGTCGGCGAGGGCTTTTTCCTTCCAATCTACGGCTTCGGGATTGAAGAGTTCCTCGAAGCCGTGTTTGGCTTGGGCAAGTAGTTTTTCGTTTTTTGCGCCGTGCCAATAAGCGCGATTCTCGTGCACCATCACGCGCGGACTGTGGAACAAGCCGTACAGCGTGTTGCCCAGCGTGCCAAACTCGAAGGCGGTGGCGAAGAACCGCTTTTCGGGGAACTCATTCTGCCAGAGGGCGTATTCGTAGTCCACCATGTCGCCGCGGATGGCGTAGAACTCGTCGGCAGTTGCGGCAACGACAAGGGGGTAATTGAAGCGTTGTTCGTAATGCGCCGAGGGATTTTTATCCAGCGCCGAATTGACCAGGCTCATCTGGTAGCGCGGACCGTAGCCGGTGTGCATATCCAGGTGCAGAATTTGGTCGTAGGAACGCATCGTCTGCTTGTAGAGGTCCATCAATACCTGGGTTTCTTCGGGGCGTTCTTTCCCGCCGTAGTACAGCCCCTGATGATGGCGGTATTGTCCGAGCAGGAGGGCGTAGCGGAAGTTCTTCATGCCCATGCGTGCGATGTGCCAGAATAACTGGATGAGGTAGGCGATGTTGGCGAGAAACAAATTGGCGAGAGGCTTGCCGGGATCGAGGAACCCGGCGATTTTGTCGTATGCGGGGTTGAAGTCGGGGTCATGTTCAACGTTGTAGAGGAACGTGCGGTTGAGGTCAACGTTGTCGCGGTTGCCGCGGCGGTGATATTTCATCCCCCATGGATTGATGGCATGGACGAGCAGGATGCCCGTCGTGCGCGGGTCGAGGCGCGGCAGATGTTTTTCGATGAAAAGTTGCATCATTGCCGAGCCGACGTAACCCTCCACGCCGTGTTCGCCGGTGGACAGGATGAAAACCTTCTGGTTGGTTTCTGCCGCGTCGGAATAAATCCAGTCAATGGTCAGGTCTTCTTCGCCGGAGAGTTTGTGTTGGAACAGGTTCGCCTTGCTCCACCTGGACTGCACAACGGAGAGGTTCTTCCGAAATCGCTCGCGCGAGGCTTCGTAGGTTTCAGGGAAGAGGGATTGGATGTCGGTCATGGCTTTTTGTTTGTCATTCTGAGCGAAGCGAAGAATCTGCACCACGATGAGCGAGACTCTTCGCCGCTATCGCGGCTCAGAGTGACATGGTATACGGCTCGGGGAGTGTCCAATGTCGTGGGGTTAGCCACAGAGAGCGCAGAGATTTTGAGATTTTTCGTAACTACTCAGACCGACTGGGTGAGCGGGGCTGCCCTAAAGGGTGCTTCGCGAAAGCCGCCTGCTCAGTTTATGGAAGTCCTTCGGACTGGCGCAACGAGTCGGTTTCAACCGACTTTGATGCGCTGAGGCAGGACTTTAGTCCGCCGAAACAGGGCACAGAACGATATGGCTGAGCAGTTACGATTTTTCTCAGAGATCTCTGTGATCTCTGTGGCAGAAAAATCTTTAGCCCATTCTTTTAGACACTCTCTACGGCTCAAGTTGATATTCGGTATATTCCGTCTCGCAGGGATGCCCGCGCCCAATCCACGACTTGAGCGTTTCCACCTGAATAATCATGCTAAAAACGGTCTGTGTCTCCGTGCCGTGTTTGCAGATGGAGGTTGGGTAGCCGGCGTGGTCTGCCAGCAGGGCGCGGAAGAGTTCGGGCGTCAGTTTGCCGTAGTTCTGGCGGAGCAGGTATTCGGCGCGGTTGTGGCGGATGATCGAGTTGGCGATCACACTCCGGTCCCGTTCGAAGCGGCGCATGGACGGGGCGACGTAATGGTTGGCGTGCGCCATCACATCGTCCTTGATGTAAATTGCCTCCATGTCGGTCGCTGAGCCTTCCATCGAATAGACCTCGCCGCTGCCGTCGGCGATGACGTTGTTGTAACTGGAGGCGCGGTTCGGAAGCAGGCAGTGCGTCATGGCTTCGCTCAGGGTACGCGAGCCAAGAATGGCGCGGACGACCAGCAGACGCGGCACGCCGGGGCGCACGTCGTTGCTGTCGAGTTGGTTGCCGGTCAGGCTGATTTTGGCGGCGTTGTATCCGGCGCTAATGGCGATGCCGCCCGCCGAAACGCCGAGGTACTCCGGCTCATCACCGGCTTGAACCTTGAGCAGGACCAGCATCGCTTCGGTCTTTGGCAGCAGGTCGTTGGTGTGCGCGATGAGGGTCGTGCCGTCGGCGGTGGCTTTGCCGCGCGCCGCCATGTCGGTGCAGCCGTGCCAGGCGAAACTTTCCCAGAGTTCCTCGCACATGGTGAGGAAGACTTCGTCGAACGAAACCTGCGCTCCCTCGGCGATGCCTTCCAGTTCCTCGATGTATTGCGGATATACGGCGCGGCTGTGCGCGAGATAGACGCGGCTCTGGTTGAGCATGGCTTCCCATGTCACACCGGGCGGAAGTTCGTGCCGCAAACTCGCAAACATGCTCTGAATGCGTTCGCGGCACTGCTCGCCGATCTGACGCCCGACCTCGCGGTGCGTGCCGCGCGCTTCAATGAGGGGGAGAGGAGTATGGGACATTGTAAAAAAGAAAATGCCCCGGCTATTCGACCTCCACCGCCATTGCCACCGCCTCGCCGCCGCCCAGACAGAGCGCCGCGATACCGCGCTTCAACCCGCGATTCTTCAGGGCGTGGATCAACGTGACCAGCACGCGCGTCCCGCTTGCGCCCAGCGGGTGACCGATGGCAATCGCACCGCCGTTGACGTTGACCTTGTTCCAGTCCCAACCGTCGTTGGCGAGGGCGTAGCCGTCTGCCAGCACCTGCGCGGCAAAGGCTTCGTTGAGCTCGATCAGGTCCACGTCGGCGAAGGTCCAGCCAATTTTCTTCAGCAGTTTAGGCATGGCATAGGCGGGCGCGGCGAACAGATATTTCGGCTCGACCGCCGCCTGAGCATAGCCCACAATGCGCGCCAGCGGCTTGAGACCATGCTTTTCGGCATAGGCGCGGGATGCAATGACCACCGCCGCCGCGCCGTCGCTCATTTGCGACGAGTTGCCGGGGCTGACCTTGCCGTCTGCTTTGAAGGCGGGCTTGAGTTTGGAGAGCGCCTCCAGCGTCGTATCCTTGCGCGGACCTTCATCCTGCGTCACCTCGACGACGCCTTTGCGCCCCGCAATTTGGACGGGGACGATTTCAGCGTTGAACCAGCCTTTTTCTTGAGCCTCCACAGCCCGTTCGTGAGAGCGAAGCGCGTATTCATCCATCGCTTCACGCGTGACCTCGTACTCGTCTGCGATGAATTCAGCCGCCATTCCCATCCCCCAGTTCTCGAACGGGTCCCACAAGCCGTCATTGAGCAGGGCATCGGTAAGGGTCTGATTGCCGAACTTCAACTCGCCCGAACGACCCGAGACGAGATACGGGGCGCGGCTCATGGACTCGAAGCCGCCTGCCACGAACAAATCGGCGTCGCCCGCTCGAATTGCCTGCGCCGAAAGCATGGCGGCTTTCAGCCCCGACCCGCAGACTTTGTTGATGGTGCTGGCTCCAACCGTCGCCGGGACGCCGCCGTGAATGCCCGCCTGCCGGGCAGGAGCCTGCCCCAGCCCTGCCGAAACGACGTTGCCCATGATGACTTCTTCGATTTCTTCAGGGTTGATGCCTGCCCGTTCCACTGCGGCTTTGACCGCAATCGCCCCCAACTGCGGGGCAGGAATTCCGCTCAGCACCCCCTGAAACTTGCCAATCGGTGTGCGCACCGCACTCAAAATGACGGCTTCGTTTTCCTGGCTCATGGAGTCCTCCATTGTGTTTTTAGCGCTTCTCAAGTGAGCGCATCCGACGCGCTAAAGACATTATAAAGCAAACATGCCCAACCTCGATTCGATTCTCAAGCGGCGATGATGGCTTTCTGTATTCCTCTCACCGAGTTGACACGGAATACTTCGGTGCAGACGCTCAATTCCTCCCGCAGAATGACCCTTTCTTCGGCTCCTCCCGTTTCCAGCAGATGCGCCCGGAAGGTGCCGGGCAGCAGTCCGCACGAGACGGGCGGGGTGTAGAGTTTGCCGCCGATTCTGACGAGCAGGTTGCCGAGGGTGAACTCGGTCAGTTCGCCGCGTTCGTTATAGAGGAGAACGTCGTCCAAGCCGGGGAAGCTTTGCAGGGCGGTTTCGTACACGCCCCGCTGGGTGGTCTTGTGAAAGAGAAACACGTCGCTGGAGTGAACGGGTTGTTTTGCAAGCGCAACTCTCAGCGGCTGATGCTGACCTGTTGGCATCAGCCGCTGAGAGTTGCGCTTCAAGTTGCCGTTTTGGGCAAGCAAAACCCTGATGCGCTGTGGGGATGTGAAGCGGGATGCCATGTCATCCAAATATGCCTCGAGCGCAGAATGGGACGGCGCGGGGAAGCCGAAATATTCAGCCGAATCGAGCAGGCGGGCAATGTGCTTCTCGCACAAAAAGAAGCCTTCTTCGGGCGTCCAGCGCATGGTTTCGAGCAGGGAGAAGACTGGCGGCGCTTCGGTCAGGACGCGGGTTTTGAGCAGGGCTTCGGCATATTCATCCGCGCTGGTGGAATCCCAGACGATGCCGCCGCCGGCGCCGTATTCGGCGGTTTGGGTTTCGCGGTCAATCCAGACGGTGCGTATCGCGACGTTGAACGAAGCCTTACGCCCCGGAGCGAGATAGCCGATACTGCCGGTGTAGATATGACGCGGCGTGGTTTCGAGCGCGGCGATGATTTTCATGGTGCTGACCTTCGGCGCGCCGGTGATGGAAGCACAGGGGAAGAGCGCTTCGAAGATTTCCGTCAGCGGGGCGCTGGTTTGGGCGGTGACGGTGGAGGTCATTTGCCAGAGGGTGGGATATTTTTCAACCGCAAACAATTCAGGCACGCGGACGCTTCCCAGCCGCGCAATGCGGCTGAGGTCGTTGCGGATCATGTCCACAATCATGACGTTTTCGGCGCGGTTCTTTTCCGAGTCTTTCAGCCATTGCGCCTGTTCCCGGTCTTCGAGTGTTGTGCGTCCGCGGCGCGCCGTGCCTTTCATGGGGCGGCAGGTGATGGTCTCGCCTTCGAGCGAGAAGAACAGTTCCGGCGATGCGGAAGCGATGACGTGCCGTCCCGTGTCAATGTAGGCGGCGTGGTTGTTCTGACTTTGTGCGAGGTGGAGAAAGAAATTCCAGGGATCGGCGCTGAAATTGGCGCGCAGGCGCATGGTGTAGTTGACCTGATAGGTGCGTCCGTGAGCGATGTGGTCTTTGATTTGTGCGATGGCTTCGGTGTAAGTCTGGCGGTCAACGGTGGGGGACCAGCCTAAAGCCGGTTTGGGCGAGACAGGCTGAGGCAGGGAGACGAGGCGGGGCGGGGGGTAGAGTCCAAACCAGAGGAGGGGGAAGCCGGTCGGAGGTCGGGTTTGAAGCGCGTTGTCGAAGGCTGGCGCGGCTTCGTAACTGAGAAAGCCCGCCGCGTGCCACTTTCTACTTTCCACCAAGTCCTCGATTTGACGCAGGGCGGGGATGACCTCCTGCAAAGCCTGCGCTTGAATTACTCGATGCGGTTGAGTGAAGTACAGCCAGCGGTCGTTTCCCCTGAGCAGGGTTTCATCTTTTTGTGGTTCAATTGGGCGCATGTCGAAAGGAATTGTACACCGTTGGCTTCCCGCCTTGTTGGTGATGCTGGTCATTTTTGCGTTTTCCGCCCAGCCTTCGGAACACTTGCCGGATTTCAACCGCCTGGACCGCCTGGTGAAAAAGGGCGGTCACATGCTGGGATATGCCCTGCTGGCGGTCTCGTACTGGCGCGGGCTGGAATGGGATGGGCGGCGGCGTCCCATGGCATGGCTGTTCGCTGTGCTGTATGCGGCGACCGATGAATTTCATCAGTCGTTTGTGCCGGGGCGCAACGCTTCGCTCTGGGATGTGGTTATTTTCGACAGCCTGGGGGCTGTGGCGGGGATTTGGCTGGCAGGTGAGTTTTTCAAATTGAAGAGGCGAAATATTGTGGATTAATAACTGATGTTATGCGGTAGCGCGAGATTCCTGTCCTGAGCCTGCCGAAGGGTATCTCGCGTTTTCAGGCGACATAAATGTCGCACTACGAGAAAACCGCGTAAGGCGCGTTACTCGAATTCGATTTCGATTTCTTCGTCTTCCGACCAGTCCTCCAGACGGTCGAGTTCGATGTCGCCGAACAGACCTTCCTGATGCGCCTGGATGCGGTAGCGTTTGATGAGTTCGAGCATCGCCAGAAACGTGACGACGATTTCGAGGCGCGACGTGCTGTCTTTGATGAGCGCACTAAAGGCGGTGCGCTGAACAGCCTTTAGTGTCTTGGTGATCAATTCGATTTTCTCGCGGATGGTCACGCGCGGCGGAGCGATGACCGTTCCCAGCGGTTGGCGGGCTTTTTCGCGGGCGAACACTTCTTCCGCCGCGGCGACCAGTTTTTCCAGCGTGATGTTCGAGAGGTCGAGTTTCGGCTCCACCTTGGGCGGCGGGGCGACGCGCAGATACGTCCGCAGGTTGGCTTGCTGGCGGGCGTTGAGCCATTCGCCGATTTCCTTGAAGCGCTTGTACAGTTTGAGTTGATCCACCAGCGCCTGTCCGGCGTCTTCTTCGCCGGGTTCGCGGGCGGGCGGGCGCGGCAGCAATGCTTCAGACTTGATCTGGATGAGTTTCGCGGCAATCACCAGAAACGCGGAGATTTCGTCTGCGTTCATTTGCTCCAGGCTGTGAATGTGCGCCAGGTACTGGTCGGTGACCGAGGCGAGCGAAACGGCGGTAATATCCAGCTCGGCGCGTTCGATCAGGCTGAGGAGCAGGTCGAGCGGTCCCTCATAGACGGGTGTTTGCACTTTGTAGTTCAACTGGCGTCCCAGCAGATTTTCCATAGGCGGGGAATTATAACCCGTGTCACGACTTCAGTCGTGACTACGATATAATTTGCCGCATGTCCAACCAATTGACTCATCTCGACGAACACGGGCGCGCCCGCATGGTGGATGTCGGTCACAAGGCGGAGACCGAACGGACGGCAGTGGCGCGCGGCGAAGTGCACATGAAGCGCGAGACGCTGGAATTGATTCGCGCCGGGCAGATGAAAAAAGGCGACGTGCTGACTGTGGCGCAGATTGCCGGCATTGCCGCTTCCAAACGGACCTCGGACCTGATCCCGCTCTGTCATCCTCTCCCGCTCTCCAAAGTGGACGTGGACCTCACGCTGGACGATTCGCTGCCCGGCGTGGTCATCACCGCCACCGTCAAAGTGACCGGCAAGACCGGCGTCGAAATGGAGGCGCTGACGGCGGTCTCGGTGGCGGCGCTGACGGTTTACGATATGGCAAAAGCCGCCGAAAAAACCATGCGCATCCAGAACATTCGCCTCATCGAAAAACACGGCGGGCAAAGCGGAGACATCCTCAATGAATAAGATACGCTTGTTATTTTTTGCCACCCTCCGCGAGCGGGCGGGGACCAAAGCGCTGGACTTGGAAATCCCGGCGGATATGACCGTGCGGGGGCTGAAGGAGAAACTTGCCGCCGAGTATCCCAATCTGCGCGAATCCATGAAAAGCGTGTTGATTACCATCAACCGCGAATATGCCTTCGATGAAGCGGTCATCCCGCCGAATGCCGAGATGGCGCTCTTTCCGCCGGTCAGTGGAGGGTGATTTTTCTCATGTCTGAAAACTTTCCCACCATTTTTTCCATCACCGAAGACGAAATTGACCTGAACGACCTGCTGGCAAAGATTACGCTCACCTCCACCGGCGCGGCGGCGATCTTCGCCGGCATGGTGCGCGGCGAGACGAAGCGGGGCGATGCCCATCAGACGGAATATCTCGAATACGAGGCATATATCCCGATGGCGGAAGCGAAGATGAAGCAGGTGGCAGATGAGATTCGCGCACGCTGGGAAAGCATCGAGGGCATTGCCATCGTCCAGCGCATCGGTAAACTCTATCCCAAAACGCCGACGGTTCTCATCGCCTGCACGGCGGCGCACCGCGATACCGGCGTCTTCGAGGCGGCGCGTTACGGCATTGACCGCCTGAAGGAGATTGTGCCGATTTGGAAGAAGGAGGTCGGACCGAACGGCGAAGAGTGGGTGGAAGGGGAGTACATTCCGAAGGCGGGGGAGTAGGAGAGGCATCGGGGAGAAAAGGCTTTTTACGCGGCGGCAGGCACCGGCTAGGGATGAGGCGGAGCCTGTCCTGAGCGTGACTTGCTTTGCCTTATGGGGTTTTACTAGTGCGCAAGTCAAATCGAAATGCGAGGTTTGAATGGAAAAAGTTGTCATTACCGGCATGGGGACGGTCAACCCGCTGGGGTTGACGGTGCAAGAGAGTTGGCAGAATGCGGTCAACGGCGTTTCGGGCGTGGGGCGGATTACTCACTTCGACCCGTCGGCGCTCAATGTGCATATTGCCGCCGAGGTGAAAAATTTCGCCCCCGAACATTATATGGATGCGAAGGAGGCGCGCCGCCGTGACCGTTTTGAGCAGTTGGCGGTTGCCGCGGCAAAGGATGCCATCGCCAGTTCCGGGCTGGAGATTACCGAGGAAAACTCCGGGCGGATCGGCGTACTGGTCTCCTCTGCCATCGGCGGCATCAAGTCGTTGAGCGATGCGGTGATTACCAACTACACGGAAGGACCGCGCCGCGTCAGTCCGTTTCTTATTCCCATGCTGATGCCGAACGGCGCAGCGGGCATGATTGCGATTGATTTTCAAATCAAGGGTCCGTGTTTTTCGGTGGCGTCGGCGTGCGCTTCCGGCGCGGATGGGATTGGCACGGCGTTCCTGATGCTGAAGGCAGGGATGATTGACGCCGCTCTGGCAGGCGCAACGGAGGCGACCATCTGCCCGGTGGGGGTGGCGGCGTTCGACCGCGTGGGGGCGATGTCGCGCCGCAATGACGATTTTTCGATGACGCCCCAACCGTTCGATAAGAATCGCGACGGGCTGGTGATGGGTGAGGGTGCGGCGGTGCTGGTGCTGGAACGCGAGTCTCATGCGAGAAAGCGCGGCGCAACCATCCTGGCGGAACTGGCAGGGTACGGCGCGACAGCGGACGCCTTCCACGTCACTGCGCCGCATGAGACCGGGGCGGGCGGTGCGGCAGCGATGCAGATGGCGCTCGACTCGGCAGGTGCGAACGTGGATGAACTCGGCTATATCAATGCGCATGGAACCGGCACACCTCTGAATGATGTGTCGGAAACGCGGGCGGTCAAAGCCGCATTTGGCGAGCGGGCGTATCAGATTCCGATTTCTTCGACCAAATCCATGACCGGTCACATGATGGGTGCCACCGGCGCGCTGGAAGCCATTTTCTGCGTGCAGGCGGTACGAGAGGGAATCCTGCCGCCGACCATTCATTACCAAACGCCCGACCCCGAATGCGACCTGGATTACATCCCCAATCAGGCGCGCGAGAAGAAAATCACGCTGGCGCTCAGCAACGCTTTTGGTTTTGGCGGGCATAACGCTGTGCTGGCGATACGAAAGTACGCATAAATGGCGGGGGAAATTTTCGTCCATTTCATGCGCCACGGACGCTCGCGGGCGGACGACGAAGGCGTGCATGAAGGCAGGTACGATAGTCCGCTCACCGAGGTAGGGCGGGCGCAGGTGCGGGCGCGAGGCGAGGCTTGGAAGGCGCAGGGCGTTCGATTTGACCTCATCATTGCCAGCACGCTGGTCCGTGCGCGTGAATCGGCAGAAATCATCGGCGGCTTGCTCGAAGCGCCCGTAGAAGCGGATGATGTTTGGATGGAAATGGACAACCGTCCGCTGGCGGGAATGCCGATAGAGGAGGCAAAGGTGCGGTATCCGCGCCCCCGGTTTCGAGGTCCGTATGAGGCGTTTCATGGGATTGGAGAAAGCGATTGGGACCTCCACTGCCGGGCGGTCTTTGCCGTCCAAAAACTTGTCCGGCGCGGGGCAGGGCAGTATCTTGTCGTTTCGCATGGCGGCATGTTGAATGCGGTTTTGCGGGGCATCGTTGGCGCCCAGCCGCCCATCAACGGGCATGGTATCTGGTTTGCATTTGGTGATACGGGCTTCGTCCGCTGCCGATACCTGCCTGCCGGGCATGAGTGGACTTTTTTGGAGTTTCAGCCGGGAGAGTAAATTTTCGACAACAAATTGCTTGTAAAGCCCGAAAAGGCGTGCTATAATCCGCCCGCTCTGAAAACGAAATCATACGAAGGAAGAACGACAATGGCAGACATCATCAAGGCTTTAGAAGCCAAGAAAAACGAAAATATTCCCGCAATTCGGTCCGGCGACAGCGTGAGCGTGCACGTCAAAATCAAGGAAGGCAACCGCGAGCGCATCCAGGAATTCAAAGGCACGGTCATCCGCGCTCGCAAAGGCGGCAACGATGAGTCCATCACCGTGCGCCGCGTGGCATCCAACGGCATTGGCGTGGAACGCACCTTCCTGCTTCGCTCTCCGCGCATTGACAAGATCGTGGTGGAGCGTCACGGCGAAGTCCGCCGCGCGCAGCTCTACTTTATGCGCGAGCGCACCGGTAAATCTGCCCGCCTCAAGCAGAAGTTCGACAAATAACCATCAGACCCCAAGGTTTTCAAAAACCCTGGGGTCTTTTACAATTGGGGGCATGAAACCACTCATCGGTATCACAACCAATCAGTCCGTCAATGTCAACGGTCATCCGACCGTCATGCTCATGCAGTCGTATATCAACGCCGTCATGCAGGCGGGCGGCGTGCCGGTGCTCATCCCTTCGATGCTTCATGCAGACGGATGGGATGCGCTCTATGCCCGCCTCGATGGGATTCTCTTCTCCGGCGGCGGCGACATCGCCATCGAACAGTTTGGCGGCATGCCGCATCCCCGCGTCTATGACGTGGAGCCGGAGCGGGATGCCCTCGAACTGAAACTGCTCCAAGCCTCCGCCGCCGACGGCAAGCCCTTCCTCGGCATCTGCCGCGGATGCCAACTGGTCAATGTCGGTTTGGGCGGGACCTTATACACCCATCTCCCCGATCAATTGCCTGGCGCGCTCGACCATGCTTACCCCGGTCACCTGCGGACGACGCTGGTGCATCAGGTCAAGATCGAGGAGGGGACGCAGGTGGCAGACATCCTCGGCGAGCCGATTGTCCGCGTCAACAGCCTGCATCATCAAGGCATCAAGGATGTTGCTCCTTCGCTCCGCGTCGCTGGATATGCGCCGGATGGATTGGTCGAGGCGGTGGAATTGCCCGGTCATCCCTTCGGCATTGCCGTGCAGTGGCATCCCGAATGGCTGACCGACCAGCAGCCCACACGAAATTTATTCCTAAAGTTTGTGGAAGCGGCGACAAAGTGAAAAGACTTCCGCTGTATAATCGAAGTCAAGGCATATGACTGTACCCGTTATAACGCTCTCGAACAAGAAACTCCTAAAGGAGGTCACGCGGCGGATTGTGGCTCTTGCCAATCCAAGACGCGTGATTTTATTTGGTTCTGCAGCACGCGGACAAATGGATAAGGACAGCGACTTTGATTTATTGGTTGTCGTTGGAAAATCCGTTCATCGCCGGCAGATGGCGCAGAAAATTTATCGCGGTTTACGAGGCGTTGGAATTTCGGTAGATGTAATCGTGGCTACCGAAGATGATTTGAAAAAATATGGCTCAAAAAACGGAACAGTGATAAAACCTGCGTTGCAAGAAGGGCGCGTGGTCTATGAGGCATAAAGACCCTACCAATCCCCATGTCTGGTTGTTGCGCGCCAAAGCCAATCTTACGCTGGCTGAGAAGGGCGGACGACTGAAGGGTGTGGCATACGAAGATTTATGTTTTAATGCGCAGCAGGCGGCAGAAAAAGCACTTAAAGCAGTTTGTCTTGCGTATGAACTGGAGTTTCCCAAAACCCATTCATTGGTGCATTTGATAGACATCCTTGCGGCGGGAGGGGTGGAAATTCCTGAAACTGTGCGGGATGCAGACATTCTTACGCAGTATGCCGTGCAATCCAGATATCCAAGCGTGACTGAAGATATTACAAAAGATGAATATCGAGATGCACTGAAACTTGCGTCAAAAGTGGTTTTTTGGGCGGAGAAAGCCATCAAGTAACATCCAGTTTCCTCGAATGATATTTAACTCGACCTCTCCCATCGGCATCTTTGACTCCGGCGTAGGCGGGCTTTCGGTGTTACGGGCGATTCGGGCGCAGATGCCGGAAGAAGCGGTGTTATATTTCGGCGACCAGGGACACATCCCCTATGGTCCGCGCCCGATGGAGCAGATACGCGGCTTTTCTGAAACGATTACGCGCTTTTTGCTCGAGCGCGGCGCGAAGATCATCGTCGTTGCCTGCAACACGGCGTCTGCGGCGGCGTTGAAGTACTTGCGTGAAAAGTTCCCCCATGTGCAATTTGTGGGCATGGAGCCGGCGGTCAAACCTGCGGCGGAGACGACGCAAACGGGCAGGGTTGGCGTCCTTGCCACGCCGGCGACCTTTCAGGGTGCTTTATACGCCTCGGTGGTGGAGCGGTTTGCCAATGGCGTGGAATTGTTTCAGGATACCTGTCCCGGCTTGGTTCAGCAAATCGAGCAGGGAAACCTGAACGGCGGCGAGACCCGCCGCATCCTGGAGAATGCCCTTCGCCCGATGCTCGCAAAGAACATTGATACCGTCGTGCTGGGATGCACGCATTATCCGTTCGTGATTCCGCTCATTCAGGAGATTGCGGGGGAAAAAGTTCGAGTGATTGACCCAGCCCCGGCGGTGGCGAGACAGGTCAAACGTCTGCTGGAGGCGGGAGGGGTGAGGAACGCTTCGACGGAGCGGGGAGAAGCCCGCTTTTATACGTCGGGCAGTCCCGAGGCGTTGAAGTCCCTGCTGCCTGTGCTGTTGGGGGAGAGCGGTGCGGTGGAAAGCGTGGAGTGGGTGGATGACGTTTCCGTCAAAGCGCCCACGCCAGCATGAAACCGAAGATGGCAACAATCACACCCAGATGCAGAAACAAGTGAGTTCCCGTGATGATGTTGTAAGGTCCGAGGACGAACAGCAGAATGTAATTGAGAATGACCAGTAGAATACCCAGCATGGGCAATAAGCCCTTGCGGTGCGCAAAAAAAGTCGAGGCACGGTCAATGAGTTTGGAAAGCCATTTCATATTTCTTCATCCTCCTCGATGTGATTGCCCGAAACCTGCCATTCGCTGAACTGCGCCAGGAGCCGCCCGGGGATGCGCCCCTGCATATAGACGCCGCCGCGTCCGTGTTCGACCAGTTCCACCTGCCCCGCTTCATGGAAGAGCGAGATGAGCGCGCCCTGCTGGTAGGGAAGTTTGACGCGGATGGGGGTGTAGGTCTCGTATAACTCCTCCTGCAAGACTCGCAGCAGGTCGCGCAGACCGGTTCCTTCCACGGCGGAAATTGCCACCGCCTTCGGGAAGTTTTTGACCACCTCCTGCGCAGACTCGGGATTCCGCAGGAGGTCAATCTTGTTCAGCGCGGTCACGGTGGGGATGTGGTGCGCTTCGATTTTGCTCAGCGTCTCCTGCACGGCTTCGAATTGGTTCATGGCGTTTGGGTGGGAAATATCCACCACATGCAGGAGCAGGTCGGCTTCGGCGATTTCCTCCAGCGTGGCGTGAAAGGCTTCGATGAGCGTGGTGGGTAATTTTTGGATGAAGCCGACGGTGTCGGTGAAGAGCGCCTGATAGCCGCCGGGTAGTTCCACGCGGCGGGTGGTGGGGTCGAGCGTAGCAAAGAGTTGATCCGCCGCATAGACGCCGGCTTTGGCGATGCGGTTGAGGAGGGTGGACTTGCCGGCGTTGGTGTAGCCGACCAGGGCAACCGTGGGGATGCGCGAACGCCGCCGCTGAGCACGATAGCGCTGACGGTGGGCGCGAATCTTCTCCAGTTCCTTTTTGAGGTGGGTGATGCGCTTGCGGATGGCGCGTTTGTCCACTTCCAACTGGGTTTCGCCGGGACCGCGCAAGCCCACGCCGCCCGTCGAACCGGCGCGTCCGCCTCCGCCGCCCGCCTGACGCTCGAGGTGTGTCCATTGACCGGTCAGGCGCGGCAGGTAGTATTCGTATTGGGCAAGTTCCACCTGCAACATGCCTTCGCTGGTATGCGCGTGCTGGGCGAAGATGTCCAGAATCAGCGCGGTGCGGTCGAGTACACGGACGTTTTTGCCGATTGCCAGTTGCAGTTCACGCTGGTGACGCGGGGAGAGTTCGTCGTCGAAGATGACCACCTGTGCAAGCGTCTCCTCGACGAGCGCCTTCAATTCCTCCACCTTGCCCGGACCGATGTAGGTTTTGACGTGCGGGCGGTCAAGTTTTTGGGTCAATTCGCCGACCACCTCCAGCCCGGAAGTGTCTGCCAGCAGAGCCAGTTCGGTCAGCGAATCTTCGAGAGGGAGCAGGGTTTTTTGTTGATACAATTCCACGCCAACGAGGAACGCGCGTTCGCGCGGCGGCTGAGTGAGTTCGGGAGTTTTCTTAGCCAATGGTTCTATTCCTTTTTATCGAGTTCATCGAATAATTTCCTCATTTTCGTTTCGGCGCTTTCGGTGCGGATGGGAATCAGGAGATGGAAGGTGGAGCCGGGACATTTCTCTTCGTCGCAGCCTTCCGATTCGACCCAGATCGAACCGCCGTGCGCCTCCAGGATTCCGCGGGCAATCGGCAGTCCCAACCCGGCGCCGCCGCCTTTGAATTTGGTCTTGCCGCTGGAGTGCAATTCGAGCCGCCCCAACTGCCCGAATTTTTCGAAGATGATCGATTGGTCTTCGAGCGAGATGCCGATGCCGGTATCCCGCACGGTGACCTCGATGAAGCCGGGCAGCGTACGCCCGTCCACGGTGATTTTGCCGCCGTCGGGCGTGTACTTGACGGCGTTCTCGAGGATGTTGCGGATTGCCTGCAGGATGCGCGCCGAATCCACATAAATCCATTGGTCGCTGCCCTCGAACTGCCGAATTTCCAAAGTCTGACGGCGCTTCTGAACCGCACCTCGAAGATCGCGCTCGAGGATTTCGAACAACGTATCGAGTTGAATGGGCTGGATGTTCAAACTCAGCAGGTCGTTGTCAATCATCGAAACATCCAGCATATCGTCCACAATCGAGCGCAGGCGCTGGATGCCGCCCCGCATTCCCGTCAGCAGGCTGTCCAACGGCAAGCCTTTGCCCTCTTTCAGCATATCCTCCATCATGGAGGCATAGCCTTCGATGAGCGTGATGGGGGTTTTGAGTTCGTGCGCCGCCACCGAGATGAAGGCAGACTTGCTGCGGTCCACGCGCGCCAGTTGTTTTTGCGCCTTTTCCATTTCGCTCGAAATGTACGCCACGCGGGTTTCCATTTCGTAGCGCGCCACCACGCCCAGCCCGTAGGTGAAAATCGGAAAGACCGCCGCCAGCAGGTCGAGCGCCTGCTGTTTGGTCAACGTGGTTTTTGCCGCTTGAATGGTCAGCGCCATCATGCGGTTGAGCAAAAATGTGACCTGATACACGCCCGCCGAAAGGTCGGTCTCGGTGGAGGATTTCGCCCAATCGAGCAGAACCGAATCCATCCAAGCCGTGTCCCCGCTGTTGACCGTTTGAGTCAGCAGGTCGAAGAAGCGCTCCAGTTGTTCGTTGAGCCCGGCGCGCATTTCTGCATCCTGCGCCAGTTCCTCTCCCACGAGTTGAATCCACACAGGGCGGATCTTGGCGAGAATTTTCTGAATCGGGGCGGGTTTTCGCGGCACGGACGTATTTTATCAGGGTTGGGCGCTTTGACCTGTCAGCCAGGCAAGCAGCGTTTCGCCCACTGCCTGCAAACTTTGCGGCGAGACCTTGTCCGGCGTATCTGCGAGGGTGTGCCAGTGGGGATAATCAAAGTCAATGATGTCCACTGCCGGAATGCCCGCCTCCAGAAAGGGCGTGTGGTCATCGAGCATGGAAAACTTGTATTCGGGAATGAACACATCCTCGTAACCCAGCGCGTGCGCCGCCGCCCAGATTTCATCGGTCAATTGCGGCGTGGAGTTGCGCTCCTTGTAGATTTGCAAATCGGCGTCGCCGATCATGTCCACAATCACCACCGCCCGCGGTTGAAGCGAATTGTTCTTCACAAACTCGCGCGAACCCAGAATCCAATCCCAGCCCTCGATCCGCCCGTTGTCTTCCGCGTCGAAGAATACCAGCCAGACGGGGACCGTGTCCTGCGGCAGGACGCGCGCCAGTTCGAGCAGCACCGCCACGCCCGAAGCCCCATCGTTGGCGCCGGGAACGGGCAGGGAGTGATTTGCCGGGTCAGGGTCGTGGTCGGCAAAGAGGCGCGTATCGTAGTGCGCTCCCAAAATGACCTGCGGAGGCGCGTCGCCGCGCTTTGCCACAAGATTGAAGACGGGATGCCCCATCGCCTCCGATTCCTGGACCTCCACCTGCCAGCCCGCCGCTTCGAGTTCCTCTCGCATCCATGCACGGACCTGGGCATGCCCCTCCGACCCGGGCGTCCGCGCCCCGAAACCGACCTGGGTGACCACATCGGCGTAGGCGCGGTCACCGTCGAATCGGGCAGGGTCAGGCTGCGGCGGAGTCTGAAACGCATAGACGTACCATCCGAGGGTGACGGCGAGCAAAAGTCCGATGAATGTCAAATAAACGGCGATGGACTTGTTTTTCAAACGCGAACCCCGTTGAGAATGGCTTGCAGGTCTGACAGAGCGCGTTCGGCGTATGCTTTGCCGCGCTCCCGTTTGTGGACTTTAGCGTCGAGCGGCGGCAGGATGCCGAAGTTTGCCTTCATCGGTTGGAAGTCTTTGAGGTCGGCATGGGTGACATAGTGACATAACGCGCCGAGCATCGTGGTGGGAGGCAGGGTGAGCGGCTCTTCGCCGTGAAGCAGGCGCGCCGCATTGACGCCCGCCAGCAGACCGGTGGCGATGTTGCCCATGTAGCCTTCCACGCCTGTGATCTGACCGGCGAAGAACAGATCGCCGCGCTGACGGAATTGCAGCGTGGGGCGCAGGAGTTTGGGTGAAGTGATGAACGTGTTGCGGTGCATCTGCCCGTAGCGCAGGAACTCGGCGTTTTCCAAGCCAGGGATCATGCGAAAGACACGCTTTTGTTCCGGGAATTTCAGGTTGGTTTGAAACCCCACCATGTTATACAGGCTTCCCGCCAGGTTATCCTGCCGCAGCTGCACTACCGCATACGGGCGCTTCCCTGTGCGCGGGTCGCGCAGTCCCACCGGGCGCATGGGACCGAACGCCAGCGAATCCAAGCCGCGCTCGGCAATGATTTCCACCGGCAGACAGCCCTCGAAGAAATGTCCCGCCTTCACGCCGCTTTTGATTGCTTCCTCGAAGGCGCGCAGTTCGATGCGTTCCGCGTGCAGGAGCGCTTCCACGAAGGCATAGTATTCCTCTTTCGTCATCGGGCAGTTGATGTAGTCGCCTTCCTCCTGTTCGCCCGTGCCGTAGCGCGAGGCGCGGAAGGCGATTTCCATGTTGATTGAGTCGGCATGGATGACGGGCGCGATGGCGTCGAAGAAGAACAGATGCTCCTCGCCGCTCAATGCCGCAATGGATTGCGATAACACCGGCGAAGTCAGCGGTCCGCTGGCAACGATGGCGGGAGTGTGCGGAATCTCCCGCACCTCCTCGCGGACGATTTCGATGCGGGGATGCGCTTCGATGCGTTCGGTCACTTTGCGGGCGAACAGTTCACGGTCCACCGCCAGCGCACCTCCGGCTGGCAGCGCCGCTTCTTCCGCGCATTCCAGCAGCATCGAGCCAAGCAGGCGCGCTTCCTCTTTGAGCAAGCCGGAGGCGCGGTCGGGCAGGTTCGAGCCGAGCGAATTCGAGCAGACGAGTTCTGCCAAGTCGGAAGTCTGATGCGCGCCCGTCTGCATGAGGGGGCGCATCTCGAAGAGGCGCACGTTCAATCCGCGCTGGGCGGCTTGCCAGGCGGCTTCGCTTCCAGCCAATCCTCCGCCGATGATGATGAGATCGGTCATGCTTTGATTCTACCATTTCGCCTTCGTGAATGTCCCTGCTGTATAATTGTCGCGATGCCTGAAACCTCCGCCATTGATCTGCAACTCAAGGAAGCCAGCCAGTTGACCGGCGCCGCCTGGTCGGCGCTGGTAGAACGGGAGGCGGGCAAATGGCGCGTGGCGGCGCATTACCGCCTGGGGAAAAAATCGCAATCGGCGCTCCTCAAATTTCTCGAAGAAGCAGAAGTGGATACCTGGCTCTCCGGCGCGTTGAGCGGCGGGGTGAGCCGCTCTGTTTCTCTGCCTGCCTCCAGCCCCCTGAAAGCCGGGCGTTTATATGCTTTTCCTTTGCCCGGCATTTCGCATGTTGTACTTGTCGGCGCAACGCAGCTCAGCAGTGCCGCCCAACGCATTTGGCGGCTGGCGGTGACCGGTATCCGCACCGAGACGCCGCATCCTGAGCCATCGCCTGCCTCCTCGGTGGCGGCATCCCTGCTCATGCCGGATTTGGATTCGGAAAGTCCCTATGACCTGCCGCGCGCTCTGCACCGCGCACTGGATGCCTTCCTGCGCCTCGTGCCTGTGCAGGGAGCCTGGTTCGCCATCCGCCGCGCCGACTCCCTCGAAATTCGCGCCCAATGGAACGCGCCTGCCGTAACCGAACTTGTCCTTTCCATAGATGCCCACTCTCTCCTGCGCCGCATGAACCGCAACCTCACGCCCGTCACTGTCCAGCGCGGCGACCTGCTGTGGGCGCAAATTCCGCATAAGGGATTGAAGTCAAGCACCCAAGCCTGGCTTTGCGTCCCGCTGGTCATCGGTCAGCGGTTGATTGGCGCGGTGGGCATGTGGCGTTCCTCCGCCTTCAAAGCGGAGGAGTGGAATCGCCTCGTGGACCTGGCGAATCAGATTGCGCCGGCGCTCGAAACGCTGATTACCTTTGCCGAGATGGCGGGACATTTGCGCCGCCTTGCCATGCTGAACGACTTTGCCCTCACTGTCTCCACCGGGCGCAGCCTCGACCAGATTGCGAAGCGTCTGTTTGCCTTGCTTTCGCGGGCTTTCGGCACCGAGTTGATTGTGCTGGATTTGTTCTCTTCCAACGAACAGGTGCTTCAGGAATATCGCATGGAAAGCGGAAACCTGGTCTCCATCCTGCGCGGCGCGGAGGATCACCCGCTCTCCCGCCTGTTGACCAGCGACCAGATGATGCGGCTAAGCGATGCCAAAGCAGACTCGGCATTGCCGCTCTATAACGGTGCGCTTTCCGGTATCTATGTGCCGCTGCGTCTGCGCGGTCAGCCCATCGGGGCGTTGAGCGTGGAGAGCCGGCGGCGGAATGCCTTCAGCCCCTACGATGAAAGCCTGTTGATTGTGCTTGCCAGTCATCTTGCCAGTCTGGCGGATTACACGCGCGTCCGCGAGGAGGCGGAAGGCAGGGCGCGCAACCTGGGGGTGATTCATGAGGTCGTTCAACAGATTGTCGGGTTGACCGATCCGCGTCAGGTGGCGGAAGCCACTGCCAGCCTGCTGGCGCGGTATTTCTCCTACGAACTCACGGCGGTTTTCATCGCTGATGAGAGTGGAAGCCTGACCATCGGCGGCTTTGGCGGCGTCAGCCCGAATGTGGTGCGGCGGGCGATGAAATCCATTACCTATCCGCTGCGGGGCGGCATTAGCGGCTACGTCTTCGAAAGCGGACGCGGCCTGCTGGTCAACGACGTGCTTCAAGACGAACGCTATACGCCCATCAAAGGCTGGCAGGCTGGCTCCGAGATGTGCGTTCCCATCCGCGATGCCTCGAAAGTGCTGGGCGTCATCAACGTGGAGAGCAGTTCGCGCAACGCCTTCACGCACAACGATTACATTGCCCTCGAGTCGCTGGCGGGCATTCTGGCGGCGGTCATCACCAGCGCCGACCAGTACCAGCGCCTGCAGGAGACCATCTACCAACTGCGCGAAACCGAAATGGAGCTCAACGCCCGCATGGAAGCGCAGCGGCTGGCGGAAAACCGCCTCGTCCAAGCCGCAAAACTGGCGGCGGTGGGTGAGATGGCGGCGGGCATCGCCCATGAGTTGAACAATCCCCTCACCTCGGTAACCGGCTTTGCCGAACTCGTCATGAACGACCTGCCTGCCGATTCGCCTCTGCGCGCCGACCTGGACCTGGTCATCCGCGAGGCGCGCCGCGCGCGAGACGTGGTTCGCCGCCTGCTCGATTTTGCCCGTCAGAGCGAGAGCGCCCGCGCCAATGCCTCCCTGAACAAAGTGGTCGAAGACGTGGTGGCGCTCACGCGCCATCTCATCCACACAAACGGAGTAGAATTGCGCCTGAATTTGCAGGAGGATTTACCCTGGGTTTCCATGGACGAAAATCAAATGAAACAGGTCCTGCTCAATCTTGTTCACAACGCCCTGCAAGCCATGCCGGGCGGCGGGGAGTTGGAGATTCGGACCGCCGCTTTCCAAAAAGTAGGGCGTGATGGCGTCCTGGTATCGGTGCGCGACAGCGGCGTGGGCATTCCGCCGGAGATTCAAACGCGCATCTTCGAACCGTTCTTCACCACCAAAGCCAACCGCGGCGGGACGGGGCTGGGACTTTCCGTCACCTACGGCATCGTTTCTGCGCACGGCGGCGAAATCGAACTCCTCAGCCAGCCCGGTGCAGGCTCCACCTTCACCGTCTGGCTCCCGAAAGGATAGGGGATTTGCATGGAATCTGCCTCCGTTCTTGTCGTTGACGACGAACCCGGCATCGCCTTGTTGTGCAACCGCGTCCTGACGCGCGCCGGTTACGAAGTCCAATCCGAAACCAACCCCCGCGCCGCCGTCGAGATTCTCGGTCAGCGCCGCTTCGACCTGCTCCTCGTGGACATCCGCATGCCCGAAGTGGACGGCTTCGATGTCATCCATCGCGCCAAACGCGCCCAGCCCGATATTGCCGTGCTGGTGATGACCGGCTTCGGCACCGTCGAGACCGCCATCCGCGCCCTGCGTCAGGGAGTGGATGGGCTGCTGCTCAAGCCGTTCGAAAAAGGCGACGAATTGGTCGCGGCGGTGGAGCAGGCGCTCACCGACAACCGCCGCAAGCGCGAAACTGCCCGCGCCCAGGCGCTGCGCCCCCTCTTCGACGCCACCGAGCGGCTGTTCTCCGAGACCGACACCGAAAAACTCCATCCCCTCATCGTGGATACCATCTGCGAACACCTGCAATGTCCCAACGCCGCGTTTTATCAGGCGGAAGCGGATGGGTTTACGCTGGTTGCCAAGCGAGGCAGTGTCTTGCCGCTGGAGAGTTTTGCCGGTGACCTCTTGCGCCGCGTGGCGTCAGATGGGAAACCGATCCTCGTCAACGCAACAGGACCGGGGGAGAAAGAGGCGCAGGCGCTTCTTTCGGACCTCAAACTGGGCGCCGCCATCCTCATCCCGATTGCACGCTCGGGCTTGAACGCCGTCCTGTTCGCCGCCAGAGACGCCGGCACCGTCTCCTTCCGCGGCGCCGACCTGGAGTTGTTCCACATCCTTGCCCGTCAGTCTTTGGTGGCGCTGGAAAACGCCCGCCTCTACGCCGACTTGCGTGCCTATGTACGCAAAGTAGAAGAATCCCAGCAGGCGCTGCTGCGTTCCGAAAAGATGGCGGCGGCTGGCAGGCTGACGGCTTCCATCGCCCACGAGGTCAACAACCCTCTGCAGTCCGTGCAGAACTGCCTGCACCTTGCCGGGCGCGAAGACCTGCCGGCAGAGAAACGCAAACAATACTTCGAACTGGCGCGCTCCGAACTCGAGCGCCTGATGAAAACCATGCACCGCATGTTGGACTTCTACCGCCCCGGTTCGGTCAAAATGGAAAAGGTGGATGTGCTGGAGCTGCTGAAGCACGTGCTCAGCCTCACCTCCCAACAGTTGGGGCAGCGGCATATCGAAGTCATCGCCGACCTGCCCGAATCCCTGCCGCCGGTTCTTGCGGTGAGCAGTCAGATTCAACAGATTTTCATCAACCTGATACTCAACGCCTTCGACGTGATGCCCGGCGGAGGCGCTCTCATGGTCCGCGCCAAAGCGCTGGAAAACGGCGTGGAAATTCAGTTCGAGGATACCGGTCCCGGCATCCCTGAAGAACTGCGCAATAACATTTTCGAACCGTTCTTCAGCACCAAAGAGGGCGGCACAGGCTTGGGGCTGACAGTGAGTTACAATATTGTCACCGCGCACGGCGGCACACTGGACATTGTGAAAGGAAACGGCGATGGCGCTTGTTTCCGCTTATTTCTACCCAAGGGAGATGTATCATGAAACCCAACATCCTTGTCGTTGACGATGAACCTGTCGCTCGTCAGTCGCTTTCGGACATCCTGCGTCTCGAAGGGTATGCGGTCAGCGCCGTGCCGAACGGACAGGCGGCGGTCGAATACGTCCGCACGCACCCCATTGACCTGATGGTGGTGGACTTGCGTATGCCCGGCATGGACGGGCTGGAGGTGGTGCAGGTGATCAACCAGATTTCGCCGGAGACGGAAGTCATCCTGCTCACTGCCTATGGCACGACCGAATCCGCCATCCAGGCGCTGCGCCTGCGCGTGCATGACTATCTGCTCAAGCCGGCGTCTCCCTCGCAGGTCATCAACAGCGTCAAAAAAGGACTGGCGCGGCGGGATGCCCGCCTGAAGGCAAAGGGCGGCACCGCCTCGGCAGATGTGGAAGAAGCGCCGCTCGAGTTTTCCCTCCCAGATGGCACGCGCGTTGACCTCTCCCGCCGCCTGATTCAGAAAAAAGACCAATTGATTCACCTGACACCCGCCGAGGGACGCCTCTTGCGCGTCCTCATCGAGAACCCGGGGCGCGTCTATACCCACCGCGAACTGGTCCTGCTGGTGCAGGGCTACGACACCTCCCAGCGCGAAGCCCCGGAGATTCTGCGTCCGCTGGTCAGCCGCTTGCGCCACAAATTGGACGCCTTCCCGGCGTTGGCGCGGGCAATCGTCAGCGTGAGGGGAACGGGGTATTTGTACGAAATGGAAAAATAGCATGATGCCACAGACCTCCGCTTCCAAGCCGGAGGTCTGTGATTTAATCCAATGTTACGCAATTTTCTTGTAAGCGGTCGTTCGAAATAGATTTTATGTGTAGGGGGCGTTCTCCCCTGCCGCCGCCTGCCAGGGCTGGTGTAATATCTCTTTCGGCGTAAGAGAACGCCGAGTACGCGCAAGAATTTCTAAAGAATTACGACCGGCTACATATTACGCAGTTTTCTCGTAGCGTGACATTCATGTCGCCTGAAAACACAAGGTAAAGCTCGCGCTACCGCCTAAGGTAAGGTTTAATGCCTGTAAAAATCGGAGGGGAAATCGGGCGGCTGCAGCCAGGATAAAAGTCCTTTGGTGTGAAGCGGGCGGCTGACCGGCTTCTCGAACCACACCAGCAGCAGGCTGACGCCCAATCCCGCTGTCCCCATCCATTGCCAGCGGGTGAGAGTCTCGCCAAGCAAGATATGACTGAATGTGATGGCAACCAGCAGTTCGGAGAGACCGAGCAGGGCGGTTTGCATTCCGCCGATGTTTTTGACCCCCAGAAAAAGCATCAGCCGCGAGCCGAAGGTGACTGCCGTCAGTCCCAGCACGGGCAGCCAGGGAGGGTCAAGCGGAGGCGGGGGGCTGGCAATGAAATAAGCGGGAACGACGACAGCGCTCATTGCCAGCAGAGTGTACACGGTCACGGTGGGGGCGGGAACGTCATACAGAACCCGTTGATTGACCGGCAAGTGCAGGGCGTAAAGCGCGGCGGAAATCAGCATGAAGACCACCCCGGTCAGATTGATGCTTCCCGAGTCGACCTTGGTGAGCAGAAACGCCGAAAAGCCCGCAATGACGATGCGGACGACGGTCAACTTCGAGGGCGGCTGTCCGTCCAGCTGCAGCCAGAACGCCACGAAGAAGGGATAGAGCGCATAGAGCATTTGCGCCACGCTGGCGTTCAATTTACTCAACCCCACATAGTAAAAGATCGAGCCAATACCGTTGAGTGCGCCAGCCAGAAGACATCCATATAACCCCGCCGGGTAAATGTACAAATACTGACGGCGGAAGAAGAGCATAAGCAGCACCAAAAGCGCGGTTGCCATGGTCGTGCGAAGCGCCACCACCGCATAGGGTGAAAACTGCCCCGCTCCCATGGCGGCTTTGCCGAACACAGGCGCCATGCCGATGAGCGCGGCGGAGAGTAGTGCGGCGCTGATACCTTGGGAGCGATTTTTCTTCGACAACTTGGCACCGGCTTTCGATGTGTGACGGCTGGCAATTGACTGCCCGCCGGTTCGAACGAAAAATCCCAGAAGGTTTTAGGCGCAATCAACCGTTTCTGCAAGTGAATTTACTGCAACCTTCGGGATCATTCGTTACTTGAGCAATGTCCGAACTTCTTCAAGAAACTCGTCGTTCAGGAAATCACCCTTGAGCATCAGAGACTGGATGCGTCCCTGCAGGCGGCTTTTCTCGTCCACGGTCAATTCCTTGGCGGTGGCAACGATAACGGGAATGTTGGCGGTCTCCGGCTGGCTGCGCAGCACGTCCATGACGGCGAACCCGTCCATTTCGGGCATCATCAGGTCGAGGATGAGCAGGTCGGGATGTTCTCGGTTCACCAGTTCGATGGCTTCGCGTCCGTTCACGGCTTCGTAAATTTCGAAATCGCCCTGTGACTGCAAAATGCGGCGGATGAGACGACGCGCCTCGGCTGTGTCGTCTGCCACCACCACGCGCGAGAAGCGGTTGGGGGTTACATTGTTGAGGGCGGAGAGCAAGCCCTCCTGCGGCGTCTCGGCTTCTGCCTGTTTATGGCGCAGGTCAATGTCGCGAGTCCAGCCTTCGCCGAACAGATACTGCTCAGCAGGCATGGTGTGACCGGTGCAATTTACCACGACCACATCATCCGGCTTGATGACGCCGGCGCGCACCAGTTTGAAGAGACCGGCAAAGGCGGTTGCCGAAGCGGGTTCGGCGGAAATGCCCTCCATCTTTGCCAGCACATGCATCGCACGGAACGACTCTTCGTCTGAAACGCTTTCGAAGACTCCACCGGTTTCGTTGACCTGTTTGCGCAGCATGACGTAGGTGCGCCCCGGATCGCCGGTTGCCAGGGTCTCGATGCGTGTTTTGGGCGAGCGCACCGGCTCGGCTTTTTCGAGACCCTTGCGCCAACTCTCCACCATGGGGGCACAGCCGTCCACTTGAATGGGCGCCAAGGCGGGGATGCGGTCTATCAGCCCCAGCGCCTTCAGTTCGCGGAATCCCTTATACACCCCGAGCGGACCCAGCCCGCCGCTGATGGATTGAACGTACCAGTCGGGCGTGCGCCATTTGGGATGTTCCTCTGTGGAGCCTGGAAGCAGCCCGTTTTGCAGGGTCAGTTGTTCGGCGATTTCGAAGGCAAGCGTTTTCATCGCTTCCACGGCTGTGACTGTGCGCGCGCCCATATCCTGATACAAGCCGCGCTGACGGGCAAACTCCGCCGCCATGATTTTTGCCTCATCATAGGAGCCGGTGATTTTGACCACCTGACTCCCGTACAAGGCGATTTCACGCATCTTAACTCCCGGAACGAGGCTGGTGACAAACGCCCAGAGTTTGATCCCCGCCCGAGCCGCATACGCCGAAAGCGAGATGGCGACATTGCCGGTGGATGCGGCGACCATTTCGGTGATGCCCGCCTCTTTCAGCGCGGCAATGGTCAGCGCCGCCTGCCGGTCTTTGAAGGAGGAGGTCGGTCCCTGGCGTTCATCCTTGATGTACAGGTTTTTCAGTCCCAGCATCATTCCCAGGTTGACGGCTTTGATGAGCGGCGTGCCGCCCTCGCCAAGCCGCAGGCTGGGATTGGGGTTGTGGATGGGCAGGAGCTCCTTGTAACGCCACAAGTCGAACTCCCGGTGTTTGAGCTGCGAGGGGAAGGTCTTTGCGACCTCCGCCATGTCATATTCGGCTTCACGCCACTGACTGGAGCAATTGGGGCATTGCATGGAACTGGGCGTGAAGGGGGCGGCGTGCCCGCAATCGAGACAACGAATCACAAATGACATTGAATGTTTTTATCCTTTTCGTCGCTGTGTCCTCCCGCAGACGCCAGCAAAGCAGTTTTTGAAGTGTTGTTTTCCTGAAAGGTTCAGCCGCCGATGCGTTTGAGCGCCTTTTCAATCGTGGTAATCAAATCGTTTTCGTTGAGCGAACCTTTGGCGATGAGCCGCTTGCCGTACTCGGCAAGTTGTTTATGTTGTTCATTGGTCAGCCCGCCGCCGCTGACAACCAGCACGGGTATGTCGCGCAGCGCCGGCTCTTCCCGCAATTTTTCGAGGATCATGAAGCCGTCCATTTCCGGCATGAAAATGTCGAGAATGACAGCGTCTGGCGGGTTGGTGTTGAGGATTTCCCAGCCGCGGCGTCCGCCTTCGGCAAGGATGGCTTGATATTTGCCGTGTTCGGTCAGAATCTTTTCGATGAGCCGCAGGTCGTTGGGGTCATCGTCAATCACCAGCACGCGGCGGATTTTGCCGTTTTTGTTGAGACGGTCCAGCGCATGGACGAGGTCTTCCTCGAGGATGGGCTTGACGAGGTAATCTGCCGCGCCGAGGTTGAAGCCCTTGTCGGTTTGTTCGACGATGGAGCAGATGATGACGGGAATGTCCCTCGTGGCAGGATCAGATTTGAGGTCGGTCAGAACCGACCACCCGTCCACGTTGGGCATCATGATGTCGAGGGTCACGGCAAAGGGCTTGATTTCCTTCACTCGTTCCTTCGCCCGGGCGGGTTCGGTCAGCGCGACGACGTGGTATCCCTGCGGGGAGAGATAGCGTTCGTAGAGGCTGATGACCTGCGGGTCGTCGTCAATGGCGAGTACGATTTTCCTGTCGGAGGGGATTTCGTCGGTTGGCTGGCGGAAGAGCGGCAGGGTGAACCAGAAGGTGGAGCCTTTGCCTTCCTCGCTCTCGACGCCGATGCGCCCGCCGTGCAATTGGACGAGGTTGGCGCAGATGGAAAGACCCAAGCCCGAACCGCCCGTTTTGCGGGTGGCGGAACCATCCACCTGCGAGAACGCCTTGAAGAGTTTCTCCTGTCCTTCCGGGGAGATGCCGGGACCGGTGTCGGTCACTTTGATGAGCGCTTCGAATTTTCCGCTGGGCGCTTTATGGACGGATGTTTCGACGGTGATGTACCCTTCATCGGTGAATTTGGCGGCGTTGGAAATCAGATTGAGCAAAATCTGACGCACGCGCATGGTGTCGCCGCGGATGGTGGGCATTTCCGGCGGGACCTTTTCGATGAGTTGGATGGGCTTTTCCTTGACGAGCCCCTTGGCGGTCGAGAAGACGCTGTGAACCATTTCGGCGAGGTGGACTTCCTCGAAGTTGAGTTCCATCTTGCCGGCTTCGATGCGCGCCAGGTCGAGGATGTCGTTGATCAAGCCGAGCAGGTGCTGACCCGAGTTGTAGATGGCGGTCAGGTCCTGCTGCTGCATGTCGGTGATGGGACCGTCAATGCCCTTGAGGATGACGCGCGAGAAACCGATGATGGAGTTCAACGGCGTGCGCAGTTCATGGCTCATGTTGGCGAGGAACTGGCTCTTGAGTTTGTCCACTTCCTGAAGGTTCTTGATGAGTTCCTGCGATTCGAGGTAAAGAGTGGCGTTGTTGATGGCGACGGCAACCTGGTCTGCCAGGGATTGGAGGACGGAGAGGGCATCGGGAGTAAAGGCATGCGGCTGGGTGGATTGAATGTCAATCACGCCGAGGGTCTTGCCGCTGACTTTGAGCGGAATGGCAACCTCAGACTGGGTATCGAGCAGGAGCGGGTTGGGTTGATAGAGCCGGTTGGTGGCGGTGTTGTTGACAATGACGATTTCGCCGTTTCCTGCGGCTTTTCCTATCACCGTTTGCGAGCCAACCGCGACCTTGTATCTTTGTGCCTTCATCTTTTCGCCGGCGCCGCCGGTTGCTTCGCGCAAAATGACGTGGTAACCCTCTTCGTCCATCTGATAGATGGCGGCGAAGTAGAAGCCCAATCGGTCGCTGACCAGGTTGACGGTCTGAGTGAAGATCGTGTTCAGGTCGAGGGTGGAGGTGACGAGCCGACCGATTTCGGCGGATGTGGCAAGGTAGGTGTTGCGTCGTTCCAGCGCTTCTCTGGCTTGCAGGCGTTCGAGGGCGGCGGCTGTCTGGGCGGCAATCGCTTCGAGAATGTCCGCGTGGTTTTCGGTGAGGTGGATGGCGGGGTCGTAGGTCTGGACTGCAATGACGCCTCGTACCGCGCCGCCGCTTTTCAGCGGGACCCCGACCCAGTCCACGCTGGGAGCACCATCGGAGACGATTTCGCCGCTGGCTTCGAGGTCGGAAAAGATTTCGGGGGTGGTGCGCAGGCGTTTCCCCGAGCGGATGACGTAAGAAGTCAGTCCGCGCCCCAGTTTGCGCGGCGCCCAGTCTTCGTCGTATTCATCCGCGTGGTAGGGGAAGGTGATTAAATGTGTATCGGGGTCGTATAACGCCACGAAGAAATTTTTGGCAGGCAGAATGGGCTGAATGGATTCGTGGACGGTGCGGAACAATTCCTCCGCCGATTGCGCCATTAGCGCGCTTTCGGTGATGTGGGTAATGGCGGCTTGGGTGAGTTCGTTGATTTTGCGGTCGGTGATGTCGCGCGCCACCCAGAAGACCTGGTCCGCATTCAGCCGTGAGACGTTGGCGTCGAACCAGAAGCGGCTGCCTTTGATGTCCAGCGGATATTCAATGCGCACAATTTCATTGCTGTTCAACGCATCGTGGATGGCTTTCATGAACGGCTGGTACAGTTCCGGCGGCAGCACATCGCGAATGTTTTTCCCAACCATTTCGTCGGGCGGACGCACCAGCAGGGAGGGGTTGGTCGGCGCGATGCGGACGTAGGTGCCATCCTTGTCGTACACGATGATGACATCGTTCATGGAGGCGAACAGCGCGCGCAGTTCCGCTTCGGAACGCTGGGTTTCCTGGAACAGGCGGGCGTTTTCGAGCGCCAGCGCAAGTTGGTCGGTCACCTGGCGGGCGAGGAGTTGGTCCTCTTCCGTCCAGGCGCGTTGATTGGTCTCGTCGAGGACTTGCAGGGTTGCCCAAGTGTCGGCGCTCAATTTGAAGTCCAGCGCTAGAGCGGTTTCCGTGCGAGACGCCGCTTCGATTGAGCGGACAGTGGGGGTGCGTTTTGCCGGGGACCTGGTCTCAGAAGGCGCAGCCGCGGGTTGTTGAGGCGCGCCGGCAGGAGCGGCCGCCTGAGGTTCGACGCTCGGTTCTTCGTGCTTGATGTCTTCGAAGAGTTTGTCAAGCCGCCTGGCGAGCGGTTTCTTCTTTGGCATATTCAATCAACTCCTGGGCAAGGACACGATATTGTTGTGAGCCGCGGCTGGTGGGTTTATAGTGAATGATGGGTACGCCCGCAATCGGGCTTTCCCTGAGTTTGGTATCAACTTCGATGACGGTGGTAAAAACGCCCTGACCGAAGGTGGCTTGCAATTGTTCGAAAATGTTGCGATGGGTGCGGTTGCGGCGGTCGAGCAGTGTGACCAGAATGCGGTAGGCGAGAGCGGGGTTGACCTCCTGGCGGATGCGGCGGATGGTTCCCATCATGTTCCTCAGGGCATAAGCGGAGAAATATTCCGCCTGGGTGGGGATGATGAGCAGGTTCGCGGCGGCAAGGGCATTGAGGGTGATCGCTCCGAGGGCGGGCGGGCAGTCGAACAAAATGTAGTCGTAGGGCAGCGCTTCGGCTTCCAGCGCGCTGCGCAGCGTGGTCAGGTAATGAGTGCGCATGGGCAGGAATTGTTCGGCGTTTTCGATTTGAAAACTGGATGGGACAAGGGATAGGTTGCGAATCTCGGTGGTGCGAATGGCGGTTTTGAGCGCAGCGCCTTCGATGAGCACATTTGCCGAGGTGATGCTTGTCTCGTCCGTTTCCAAGCCGAGCGCCAGCGAGAGGTTCGCCTGGGGGTCGAGGTCCACCAGCAGGACGCGGTAATTCAATTCGGCAAGCGCCGCGCCCAGCGAAAGCGTGGAGGTGGTTTTGGCAACCCCTCCCTTTTCGTTCGACATTGCGATCGCGTATGCCATATTTACTTGTCCTTTCCGTCGGAAGCCTTGGGCAGGATTTCCACGCGGGTGGCGCCAAGCGCCTGGCGCAGTTCCTGCAGGGCGGTTTCGATCATGGCTTGCGGGTCGTTGTGGCTTCGTATCTTGCTGGTGATTTCGGAAACCAGCCGTTCGCGTTCGGCGCGGCGGGTGGTTTCTTCGAACAGACGGGCATTTTCTGCGGAGAGTGCCACGCGTTCCGCCACTGCCCGGATGAGGTCTTTTTCGTCCGTTCCCCATTGGGATGCCGAGGGAGATTGGACAACCAGCCTGCCGATGACTTCTCCGCGCAATTCGATCGGGACGACAATCGAGGCTGGCACTGCCGCTTCAGCCTTTTTCTTCGCCGACGACGGCACCGTCAGTTGCAGCGGCTCGGTGATGGGTGCTGAACCCATGGCGTTGTAACGATAGCCGAGCAGTTTTTGGCTGTGGGGCAGGCGTTTCCACGCCTCGCGCGTGGAGTGGCGCATGACCGTTTGCAGTTCATTGAGAGCGCGGTTCGAGGCTTCGAACAGCCGCGCGTTTTCGATGGCAAGGCTGACCTGTTCGGCAAGCAGGCTGAGCGTTTGCACGTCTTCGTCGGTAAAGGCGTTCACTTCAGTGCTTTGCACATCCAGCGCGCCGATGACCTTGCCGCCGCTGAAGAGGGGCAATGCCATTTCGGAGTGGGTCTCTGGGAGGTCGGGGTTGTTGAAGAAGACGGCATCCGCTCCCACGTCGAGGGCGATGCGCGGCTTTCCGCTGGCAGTGACGCTGCCTACGATGCCTTGTTCGCCCACTTTGAGGCGGTGTTGTCTTGCCAGCATTCTCTGTCCGCCTTCGCTGTTGGCGGCGGCGAGAACGGCATATTCGTTGTTTTCGTCGAGCAGGAAGATGCCCACGTGATAGAAACCGTATTTTTCGCTGATAACCGACGCCACATGCGGCAGAAGTTCTTTCGGATTGCGAACGGAGGCGATGGATTGGGCAACCTGCGCCATTGCTTCGAATTGTGCCGAGCGGCGGCGAAGATGGGCGTTTGCCGCTTCCAGTTCGCGTCCGCGTTGTTCCACTTCGCGCGTGCGTTCGGCAACGCGGGTTTCCAGCGAGGTGATGGATGCTTTGAGTTCCGCCGCCATGGCGTTGAGAGTGGATGCGAGGGTTCCGATTTCGTTTTGTTCGGACACTTCGGCTCTTACATCCAGGTTGCCCTTTGCCATTTCTTCGGCGGTGCGGGTGAGGGAAAGCAGCGGCGCGGTCAGGCTGTTGCTGAAACTGCGCGTGGCAAGCAGTGTCAACCCGAAAATGCCGAGAACAACAAAAATACTGACGCCCAGCGCATTGCGATTTTCGCGCTCGAGCTGCTGCCGGGCTTCCAGCGCTTTGGCGAGCATTTCATCCACCGGTACGACGATTGCCAGGCTGAAGCCCACGCCCTCCACAGGACGATAGACGACAAAGCGGTTCACGCCATTCAGGTTGATTTCTGTCAGCCCGCTGCCGCCGGCGATCATTGCGGAGAGTACGGATTGCAGCTTCTCGGCGGTAGCGCCCAGGTTGGTGGCAGTCAATTTGCCGCCCAACGGCAGCAGTTCGGGGCTGACGTTCAGGTCTGAATAGCCTGCCTGAGGCATGGCAATCAGCCGTCCGTCGCGGTCAATGAGAAAAGCGTAACCGCTTTCGCCGACACGAATATTGCCGACGATTCCGGAGATTTTGGTCAGTTGAATATCCTGGGCAACGACGCCTGCCAGCCTGCCGCTCGGGTCATATACCGGGGCGCTGTTGGTGATGACGATTCCATTCAGCGCCGCATCCAGATACGGTTCCGACCAGACCGCGCCGCGGCTGGGGTTTGCTTCCGGTCCTGCCGCCGTATACCAAGGTCGGGCGGTGACATCAAAGTCGGGCGGGACGATGGCGGCAAGGTCAATGTTGGGGTAGTAGAGGGTGTAGCCTGTGGCACTGCCAAAGTAGACGGCAATGACATCTGGATTGGCTTGGAGGATGGAGGGAGCCAGCAGGTCCATGTGGCGGATGGCGTTGAGCTCAGCCAGCATGGAGTCGGACGGTTCGACTGCGGCGGGGATGAAGACAGAGCCGCTTTCGGTGTTGGGGTTGTCCCAACTGCCTTTATCGTTTCTGGTGAGCGATGCGCCGGCGTCCCAAAACGTTCCCGTGCCGAAGGTTCGGCGATTTGCGAGGAGGTTTTGGTCGTATTCTCGAAGAGAAAGGACGCCTGCCTGCAGGACGCTGAAAAAGTTCGATAAGGTTTCTGCCTGACGGTCTGCTGTGATGGCGAGCAGATTTTCGGCTTCGCTGCGGGTGGTGGCGTCCAAACGTGCGATCAGGGCAGCGTGAGTCTGTTGAATGCGGATGTATACAAACGCGCCCATGATGGCAAGTGCCAGGAAAACGATTACGATACTGCCTCGAAGCAGCCTGTTGCGGATGGAGGCGCGTCCTGAAAACAGTTGGGGGAGATGGCTGGTGGTCTTCGCTGGATCTGTCATTCGTTACCTTCTCCGTCTGCGTCACCAAATTGGATGATGACATCCGAACCCGGGAGGGCGCGTCCTAGTTCTTCGACGGCGGTTTGCAGCACGTTGCGCATGTTGATGGATGCTCCAATTTTGGCGGAAACTTCACCGATTTTGGCTTCTTTGGCGGCGCGGCGCTGCGACTCGCGCAGGAGACGGGCGTTATCGAGGGCGAGGGCGAGCCGTTCGACAATGGCGTTCAGGGTCTGTATTTCTGTTTCCGTCCACTTGCCTTGATCAATGTGCTTGTATGTGCGTAAAGCACCCAAGACGACGCCGCGGACTTTGATTGGAATAAGCAGTATTTGAATGGTGCCTGACGACTGCTCATTTACAGCAAGGGTGATTTCGCCCCTTTCCAGGGTGCGGCGCATGGCATCATCCAAAGTAGGGGAGGTGTGTGTAATGCTGCGACCATCAGCGCGGATGGCAAGGCGGGTATCCGGCTGCCCCGCCATTGCGCTCCATGCCGCCTGCGTTTGTCTGACGGAAAGACGCTGCAGGCTTTCGATGGCTGCCCGGCTTTCGACAAACAGGCGGGCGTTTTCCATGGCAACGCCAATTTGATCAGCCAGAATTTGGAAGATGGCGAGATTGTCTTCGTTGAAGAAATTGGGTTGATCACTCTGAATGCTGAGCGCGCCGAGGGTCTGTCCACGCGCCCGCAGGGGCAAGGCGGCTTCGGAGCGGGTATTGGGGAGTTCGGGCGGGCGCAGACGTACTTCGTCCAATTCCGCCTGTTGGGCAATGCGCGGACGGTTGTTGGCAATACTCCAGCCAATCATGCCGGCACCCACGCGGATGCGATGGCTTCGCGCCAGCATGGCGCGTCCCGCCTTGCCGGTGCCGGCGCGCAAGTTTGCCCATTCGCCGCTGCCGTCAAGTTCGAAGAGACCAACGTAATAAAGCCCGAAACGTTCCTGAATCAGATCCACTGCCTGCTGCATCAGTGCTTGCGGATCGAGTGTAATGGCAATGGCGCGTCCCACTTCGGCGGTGCCTTGCAGGTAGGAGGAGCGCAGTTCCAAGTCGCGGGTACGCTCGGCGACGCGCTGTTCCAGGGTGGCGATCAGATCGCGCAGACGGGAGGTCATTTCGTTGAAGGCATGTGCCAGGTCGCCGATTTCGTCGCGCGTATCCACTATTGCTTGCTGTGTCAGGTCTCCGGCGGTGATCTGTCGCGCCGTCTCTGTGAGGCGTAGAATGGGGTTGGTGAGCAGGCGGGAAAGCCCCAGTGACATGTAAGCGGCAAGGATGGCGGCGCTGATGGCAAGCAGAATGCTTCGGTTGATTTGCCGATTGATAGGGGCGAGAAATACTTGCTGCGGCTGGGCGAAGATGAGCGTCCATGGTTGTTGATTCAATCGGACGGCTACCGCCTGCTGGCGGACGCCTTGTACATCGGTTACCTCGAAGAAGGGCTGGCGGTCGGCTTCTCTCAGGCGCTTTTCCACTTCGGGCAGGTTAATTGTGAATACCGCCGCGTCGCCGGCGGGGTAGCGACCTTCGTTTTGCCATGCTGACAACAGTTTGGCGTCCAAGGGAACGAGTGACTTGAAAATGGTATCGGCGTAAGTACCGTGTGCCAGAATCACATGGTGCTCGTCGAGCAGGACAGCAAAGGATTTTTCTCCTGCCAAACCGCTGTTTTGAACGATCATTTGCTGAAGGAAGGATGCGCTATATCGGGCGCGCAGCACGCCAACGATGGCGTTGTTCTCGTCGCGCACGGGCGCGGAGAAGTAGAGGCTGTTTTCCGAATACCAAACCGAGAAAATCGGCAAGCCGTCCTGTACCGGTTTTTGGAAGTAATCGCGCCGGCTTTCGTCTTTGCCAATTTCATTGCCTTCCGTGGATATCAGCACATGCCCCTGCATGTTCAGCAGAGCATACGAAGAAATGAAGATGGGGTTTTTGTCTTTGTAGGAAAGAAGCGTGCCGGTCACTTCTTCCACCTTGCGGGGAGCGTCGGCGTCTTGTGGGGAGAGGGAGAGGAATTCGGGCAGAATGGGAGTTTGCGCCTCCGCCCGCATGGCGGTGAGGGTGGAGAGGATGAAGTTGTCAATGGAAGCCGCAGTGCTTTCCGCGGCATTATACAGGGAGGCTTGGGCAGTCTGCAGCAGGGTGGCGCGAGTGTAAAAGATGTGAAGCCCGGAGACAAAGGCGACCGTCAGAATTACGAGGCTGGCGATGAGGGCGGTGGTCTTGGCGCGCAGGGTCAAATGGCTGAAGAATCGGAAGAAGAAAATGACATAGAGCAGGATGACCGCTATAATCAGACTGCCAATGCCAAAAACGAGGGGAGTGGGTAGAGGAATGCGCTCGAAGGGCCAGATTTGATCAGCCGCCAAATTGATCAATGCGCTTGCCAGGGCAGAATAAATGGCGCGGTTACGTTCTCTCGACTTTGAAAATGCAATTAAGGCGATAAGGACAATGAGGAGAATAATTGCAGGGGCAAACAGCAGGGAGGCATTTGAAAAAACGGTGACGGGAGCAATAAAGACAAGGTCGCCGCCCAGGATGAGCATCCACACCGCCTGATGCAGGTGACCCGCGCGCAGACGCAGGAGCCCTCCCGCTGCGAAGAGTGTAAGTACGAGAGTGGCGCCTCCCATCGCAAGGTAGCGCCATTCGTTCAGCAAAACGGCAAGCGCGAAATAATAAAGTGCCGCCAGCAGAGAGGCGATGGCTGCGGTAATCAGTATGGAGCGCGCATTACGGTTGATGTCCATGTCAATCGTCCAGAGGCGTGCGGAGTTCGAATGCTCCGCACGCCTTTTTTGAGAAGTTTACGGAATAAATGCCATTACAGAAAGCGGCGTGCCTGAGCCGTCCTTGAGGCGCAGGATGCCCAGCACGAGGGTTGTGCCGGTGGGCGGAAGTTGGTCCAGGTTGGTCAGGCATTCCAGAGCGATGGCGTTGCGCTCGGCGATTTGGACGTTGGTGGCAAAGGTTTCATCCTGACCGGGGTCCACGCCGTGGGTGTCAATGCCCATGCCGGCAGCCTGTCGTTCATCGAAAAGAAAACGGGTGGTTTCGCCGTCGAAGCCGGGGAAGTGCAGCCCGCCCTCTGCGTCTTGGTTGAAGAAGGCGGCTGGGTCGTTCCATTTGTCCTGCCAGCCGGTGAAGAGGATGACCAGACTTCCGGCTGGTATCCTGCCATGTTCCTTCTCCCACGCCAGCACGTCGTCCACCGTGAGAGCGTAATCGGGATTGGCGGCGGCTTTGTCGCGGATGTCAATCACCACAGCGGGGACGACCAGCGATTCGGGCGGATAGGCGTCAATGCCCTGACCGTTTTCCACGAAACTGTTGGAGGCGTTTATGTGCGTGCCGCTGTGTTCTCCGATAGAGAAGCGGCGCAAGTAGTAGCCTTCTGTGGCGAAGTCGGCTACTTTCTCGAACTCCACTGGCGGGTCGCCGGGCCAGAGCGGGATGTTTGGATCAATGACCTGGCTCAGGTCCACTACCCGAGAATAGGAAATGGTTTTCTGCTCTTTCTGACCGCCGCTTCCGCAGGCGGTGAGTGCCAATGCGGTGATGAGCAAAATAACGATGAAGGCGGTGCGTTTGTACATGGTTCAGGCGTCCTCCTTACGATGGTATGGTTTTTTGTGGCAGGTTGGGCAGGTTTACCCGACCTGCTTTTCACGATAAACCGGTTTACGGCTGCGGCAGAAAGGACGGATCGAGCATTTGATTGATGTCTGGGCGCGTGGTCAGGATGCCACTGTCCACAAGCGATTGCACGTAGAGTTGCGTGGTGTAGTAGATGGAGGTGGTATCGCTGCCGGGGTTTTGGGCAAAGGCGGCGAGGTTATCTTCCAGGTTGTAGAGGCGCACACCCTCGAAGGAGATTTCTTCCGGTGCCATGCCGCTCAGTTTGGCAATGCTGGCAATTGCCTCCTCGGGGTGCGCTTTGGTGAATTCCACTGCCTCCAGCCAGGCGGCAAGGAAGGCACGAACGTCATCGGGGCGTTCGCGCAGGACTGAGGTGCGCATTACGAACAGGTCCGGGATGAGACCGGGCGTTTCCGCGCTGGTGAAGATGATGTGCTGTCCCTTTTCGATGGCTTGCGATGTGGCGGGTTCCCAAGTGTGACCGGCATCTATCACGGTGGGAATGGCGTCTGGCACGGCTTCGGCATTGATGTCCACAAACTTCACCTCGGCGGGCTTGATGCCATAATTTTGCAGCATTTGCAGTACAAAGAGTTCGCCAAAAGTTCCAAACGCCATGCCAATGCGCTTGCCCCGCAAATCGGCGGGCGTTTGGATGTCGGAGGTTGCCACCACCTGGTCGGCGCCATCGGAGATATCGGTGATGAAGATGGCATGCAGGTTGTCGTTGTTGTAAATCGGTATCAGGTCGCCGACGACGAAGAATCCTCCGTCAATTTTTTCGGCTGCCATATCGGGAATGGCGTCGTCGAAGACCTCGTAGCGCACCGGCTCGACCTGGACGCCGTGTTTTTCGAAGATTCCCTGGTCTTTCGCCACCAGCAGAATCCAGTCGCCGGGCCAGTAGGTCCATTCGATGCGCAAAGGCGGACGCGGCGCCTCCGGCCGGAACGAACAGCCGGGGCTGATCAGCGTCAGCAAAAGAAGGACGGGCAATAGAAAACGGACTGATTTCATGTGAGCTTCTCCATTTCTGTTTCAGTTGGCGGCGGTGGAGGGTTTAGTTGGATGGTTACTTCGGGCAGACGAAGAGCGTGCTGGGTTTCCGCCGCGGCAACGCGCAATAGAACCTCGATATCTGGTGTTTCCTGCAAGCGTGCGGCGATTTGGTTAATGGTACGTTCGATTTCAGCACGCTGCTGGGTGGATTTGAGCAGCAGCGACGTTTCGAGTATCAAGGAAAGGCGGTCTGCCACTGCCTCAGCCAGGTCCACTTCATCTTCGTCCCATTCGTGTTCGCCGCGGGTGCGAATGTCGAGTACGCCAATCACCTCCCCGCGCAGGCGGATGGGGACAGCAAGCGTGGCGTTCATTCCATTTTCTGTGACGGTCTGCTTTTCGACCAGCGCTTTTTGGTTGTAGGGGGTCATCCACGGGCGGTGCAGGGGGGCAGCCTCGTCTTCGGCAACTCTAAAGCCGATTTTTGTGCCCTCCGCACGCAGAATGCGCCAGGCGTCTTTTAGATAGACGCCAGATGCTTTTTGGGCTTTTTCGAGCAGTTCCTGCATGGTTTCGTAGGAACGGGCGTTCTGAATTGCCACCGCGATCTGGTCTGCAAGGATGTTCAACAAGCGAACGTCCTCCTCCTGGAAGGCGTTCGGCTGTGTACTCTGTACATCCAGAACGCCAATGACCTGTCCGCCGATGATGAGGGGTAATGCCATTTCAGAGCGGGTTCCGGGCAGGTCGGGGTTGTCGAAATACGTCGCGTCTGCTCCCACGTCCAGGGCGATGCGCGGGATGCTGACCGCTGCTGCATAGCCGACAATACCGCTCCGCCCTATCTTGAGTTTGTGCCCGCGGGCAAGCATTCTTTGTCCGCCTGGGCTGTTGGCGGCGCGCAGCACCGCGTATTCGCGGTTGTCATCCACCAGGAAAATGCCGACGTGATAATAGCCCATTCGTTCACTAATGGCGGTTGTGATGCGCGGGAGCAAGGTTTGCAGGTTTTCGATGGAAGTGGTGGCTTTGACGATCTCTGAAATGATTTCGAGCTGGCTGGCGCGTTTTTCGAGCAAGTCAACGGTCTGTCGAATTTCTTCGTTTTGTGCGGACAGGCTGGCAGTTTGTTGCCGCAGTTGTTCTTTATCTGCCTGCAAAGTATCCAGCAGATTGTTGAAACTTTCGATGACACGGTTGAGTTCACGGATGCCGGTGCGCAGTTCCAGCCGTTTGCCGGTTTCTCGAACGTTGGCAGTGGCTTTGGCAAGTTCCAGCACAGGGTCGGCGATTTGTATTCCAGCCAGCCAGCCCAACCCTGCCGCGCCCATTGCGGATGCCAGAAATAGCAGCACAAAGGTGCGGAAGAATTCCTGCTGCTGGGCAAGGATGTCTTGTGCCAGAATATCCACGCCGACAATGCCCTCCACCTGCCCGTCGGAGCGATAGATCGGGGCATAGGCGGTTAGATAAGTGCCGAATTCATCGGTGTAGAAATCTGTTTCGGCTGTCGGTGTGCGTATCGCATCGAAATTTTCCAGGAGAAATTTGCTCGGGTTTTCGTAAACCGTGCCAACTGCCACCGGCTGATATTCCTCTGACGTGGCGCCGGGGTCGTGACCGGCATCGAGAACAAAGTAGATTTCACCTGCTTTGTTCTTGCGCATGGTGTACACGTACAGAATTTCCGGGTCGGTGGCGGCAATAGCAAAGCCTTTGGCTTGAAGTTCCCGGTAGATGTCGGTGTTCATATCGGCGGGGGTCTGTAGTTGCGCATGGGCATCGCCGTTGATTTGCAGGGCGGCATTGGCGGCGAGGGCAGTCAGTTTGTTCTGCTTCTCGCGGAATAGATGATTGCGGGCTTGCAGATAGGAAAGCGACACCGCCAAGGCGCTTGCCAGAATGCCAGCGATGGCGAAGCCAACGGCAAGGCGGAAACGCAGGCTGGTCAGGCGCTCGAAAAGGACTTTCATCTCATTCTCCTTTCCAGCGCATCGCTTTGCAGTTGGACGACGACCTCGGTTTCCGGCAGGGCGCGTTTGAGTTCAAGCGCCGCTGCCTTGAGCAGTTCTTCTACATCGCTCAGTGCACTGATTTTTGCGGAAATTTCGCCGATGGCGTGTTCCTTTGCGGCGCGTTTCTGGCTTTCGGCAAGCAGGCGGGCATTTTCCATGGCAATGGCGGCGCGTTCGAGGATGGCATTGACGATGTCCAGTTCGTCCTGGTCCCATTGACGATTGCCGGGGGCGCGTATATCCACAGAGCCAATGGTCTGCCCGCGCAGTGTAATGGGGATGGACAACATCGCACCTCCCGCTCCCGCCTTGAGCGGTTTTGCGGACTGAAGTATTTCCTGAGCCTCTTTGCTGTTATTGACGCGCAGCAGGAAGGTTTGGGCTCCCGTATGGCGCACGCCGAGCAGTTTTTGTTGTTTGGTAAATTGCCTCCATCCTGTGCGCACAAACTGTTTCGAAAGTATCTCCGCCTCTGCCAGTGCCTGACGGGTTTCCTCGTTTTGTCTGGCGTTTTGAATGGCGATACTCACCTGGTCGGCGAGGATGCTGAGGGTGGTGATGTCTTCTTCGGTGAAGGCGTTTGGTTCTGTGCTTTGCACATCCAGCACGCCGATGACGGTTTCACCTGCCCGCAGGGGCAGGGCGATTTCGGAGCGGGTATCGGGGAGGTCGGGGTTGTTGAAGAAGACGGCATCCGCTCCGGTGTCCAGGGCGATGCGGGGTTTGCCGGCGCCGGCGGCATAACCGACCAGACCGGTCTCGCCGACTTTGAGGCGGTGTCCGCGGGCAAGCATACGTTGTCCACCGGGGCTGTTGGCGGCGCTGAGGACGGCATATTCTCCGGTGTTGTCAAGCAAAAAGACGCCTACATGATAAAAGCCAAACTCGCGGCTGATTGCCACGGTGATTTGTTTGAGCAGGCTGTCAAGCTCGAGGTTGGAACTGATGGTGCGCGCCACGTGAGCGATGGATTGGAATTTCTTTGCGCGTCGTTCGATGTTTGCATTGGCTTCCAGCAATTGAGCAGTGCGCTCCTCGACGCTTCGTTCCAGACCTTCGAGCGTGCCGCGCAGACGGGCGGTCATGGCATTGAACGCCTGCGCCAGTGTGCCGATTTCATCCTGCGAGCGGATGTCTGCCTGGGCGGCAAGGTTGCCTTCCAGGATTTGGTTGGCGGTTTGGGTGAGGCGCAGGATGGGGGCGGCGAGCACCTGACCCAACCCCAGGCTGACCGTCACTGCCGCCGCCAGCAGAAGAGTCATAATGATTGCGGCGCTGCGAACGGTTTCTCCAACTTGAGCGGTAATTTCGTTGCGGGTGACCGTCACGGGTTGGATCAATTCTTCCACTGGCACAATCAGCCCTAAACTAAAGGTGCGATTTGCCAGCGGAGCATAGGCGATGAAGTTTTCGACGCCATTAATTTCGGCGGTGATGATGCCGCTCCCGCCCGCAAGCATTCTGAGGGTGATTTGGCGTACTTCCAAGGGCAGGTTTCCATCGAAGATAGTTTGCTGGGGTTCTTCGTTCATTTCCAGCCGTTCTGGCTGCAAACCCATTAGTTCGTATCCCTGGGGCGGCATGGCAATCACATGACCATCGCTGTCCACCAGAAAGGCGTAGCCGCTGGCGCCTACTTTAATGGCATTGATTTGTTCGGCGATTTTTGCCAGTTGAAAATCCGCCGTCATGACGCCGAGGAACTCATCTTTGAAATAGACCGGCACTGAAACCGAGACGACCAACCCTCTGCCGGCCGGGTCCTGACGGGGAAAAGACCAGCGTGCGCTGCGATCTTTGTTGAAAAGCGGAGTTGCCACGCGGAAAGTAGGCTGGGCAGTGGCGTCGTAGTTGTGCGGCAGGCTTTCACCCAGGCGAATGTTGGGATAGTAGGTGATGATGCCGCGCTTATCGGTGAAATAGACCGCTGTAATCTGCGGGTTGTTTTCCAGCACGAACGGTGCAGAGAAATCCAGATAGGCAGTCACGTTCAATTCTCGAATCGCTTCATCTGTCAATTCAACCGTCGAAGGGACAAAGACGCTGCTGGGCGAATAACGGCTGTTGAAGTATTGCCCGTCGCTGTAACGTGTGAGCCGCACGCTGGCATCCCAATACGAACCGCTGCCGAGGGCGTTTTTCTGTTCCTGAAGCAATTCCAACTGGTGGGCAACGCCTTCCACCTGTGTAACGGCGTTGTTGAAGGCGCTGTCTGCGCGGTTGGCTTCGTTATTGATGGTGTTGATGATTTGTTCCTGTGCCAGTTGGTTGGCGAGCCGCTCCACGCTGCCTGAAAACGTATTTACCAGACGAGCGGCGCGGCTCAAGGCAAAAACGGAAAGCGCCAGGAGAGAAAGGAAGCCGGTGGCAAGAATGCCGGCAACCATCTTTGTGCGGATGTTGCCGCTCATGGCTCTGCGCGCAAAGTAGGCAACAAAGCCAGCTGCTACCAATGTCATGATGACCGCGCCGACCACCGGTGCAAAAAAGTCCGATTGAACGCGAAACGGCGGGTTCCAGGCTTCGATTCCTGTCAGGAGGAGAAATGTACCAATCGCAAGGACGATAACACGGTTACGTGAAGCGCTAGGAAACACCTGCCGCACATACAGCACTGTAAAAAACAATGTGCTCAGCATGGTGACAAAAACGACGCCTTTCAACACCAGCGTTGCCGCCAGCGGAAAAGCCACCATGCTGACAAGATAGGACAGCCATGCGCCTGCCAGATGCCGCCGCTGCCGCAGCATCACCAGCGCCGACAGGTTTCCAAATGTCATAAGGAGGGAAAATGAAAGCATGACGTAATCGGAAAGGTCCATTTTCCCGCTTTGAAGGCGGATGACAATGTGAATGAATAACAGGAACGCGGCGCCTGCCAGTGCGAGCAAGCCCGCCAACAATGAACCGACCTGCCGCTGTCTTTCGTTTAGCATGCTGTCCATTTCGCGCATCTCGTTCATTGGTCAGCCTCTTTGTTTTGAAATTGGATCAGCACTTCTGCGCCGCCCAGCACGCGTCCCAGTTCTTCGGCAGTGGTTTGCAGAATGTTTTCCAGGTTGAGGGCGCTTCCAATTTTGGCAGACGCTTCTGAAATGACCTGTTCCTTGGCGGCGCGGCGGCGGGCGTCCTGGAACAGACGTGCGTTTTCCATCGCAAATGCGGCGCGTTCTGCCACTGCCTCGAGCAGGCGGATGTCGTCTTCCTGCCACTTTTTGGATGGATCGTTTGACTCGATGTGCAGCACGCCGACGACCTCTCCGCGCAACTTGACCGGCACCGCCACCGCCGGGCGCTTCTCTTCTGACCCTTCAGCCTGTCTCAGCGCCGGCTGTCCTTTTGCCGCCGCCGAGACCACTTCCGGCGTGCGCAGTTCTTTTTCCAGAATTTCGATGCGTCCGGCGTTGTAGCGGAACCCGGCTTGTTCTGCCAGGGAAACGGTGCGATGCCATTCCGTGCGCGTGAACTCGTTGTACACTTCCTGCATTTGGTTGAGGGCAGCGCGGGTTTCTTCCAGCAGGCGGGTGTTTTCAAAGGCAATGGCAACCTGGTTGGCAAGAGTGGTCAGCACTTGCAAATCTTCCTCGCTGAAGGCGCCCGCTGCGGTGGATTGGACATCCAGCACGCCGATGACTTCATCGCGCGATTTGAGCGGGAGCGCCGCTTCAGAGCGGGTTTGAGGGAGGTCGGGGTTGTTGAAGAAGACGGCGTCCGCTCCCACGTCCAGGGCGATGCGGGGTTGTCCCGTTTGGGCGGCATAGCCCACAACGCCGGTTCCCACTTCCAGCATGTGAGCGCGTGCCAGCATGCGCTGTCCGCCTTCGCTGTTGGCGGCTTGCAGTACGACAAATCTCTTTTCATTGTCCAGCAGAAAAATGCCAACATGATAAAAGCCAAATTGCTCGCTGATGAGGCGGGTGACTGCGGAGAATAGCTCGGTCAGGTCTTGATAGTGGGCAATGGCTTCTGAAAGTTGAGTAATGGTCTGGAGTTGGGCGGCGCGGCGCTGGAGGTGGCGGTTGGCTTCGTCGAGCTCTGCCGTACGTTCTGTCACGCGCTGTTCAAGTCCGCCTTTCAGTTCTTCCAGTTGCCTGTTGATTTTGCGGATTTCTGCGAGCCTGATTGATTCGGATTTGTTTTTGAAATTATCGAGGAACATCAGCGTAACGCCGATGGTGGTAAGGATACCTGCCATTCCTCCGGCGTTTGCAGGCAGGGGGATGCCAAAAAGAGGGAGTGACACAAATGCGCCAATGTTCAATCCTACGAGGAGAAAGACCGCCCAGCCGGAGAGGAAGTTGCTTGCCATGATCAGGCTGAGCGGCACAAAAATAAAAATGTTGGTGGATATATCTGCGGCAGCGCCCTGCCGAATGATATTGATGTATGCCGACATGCCAAAAATCAAAGCAAAGAAGAAAACGCCGGTGCGATAGTTTCTGGTTTTTGTGAGCGCATAGGAAATCAGCAATCCGAGCGCCGGTGCGCCGAAGCCGCCGAGCCCCTCTGCCAGCCCATTGACGAGGCTGCTGGCGATAAAACCGCTCAAATTCAGCAATAGGATGACAAAGACCAATGAAATGGCAAGGCGGGCGTATTGTTGCTCCTTGAGGTCTTCCAGGGAGGGATGTGGTTGAGTGATCGTCTGCCAGAGACGTTGCAGCCGGTTATCGGCGTTGGGAGAGGGGGGCAGTATCTCGTTCATGTGTTACGCTGCGTTTTGGTTTTCCGGGGTGCTTTCGGCGGGCAGATGCCGCGGATCGGAAAGTTGGAATGTAATAGTTGTATCTTTGATGAACCGTCCGAGTTCTTCCACGGTATCGCGCAGGATGGAATCCAGTTTGAAGGAGGCGCCAAGTTTTGCTCCCAGTTCGGAGAGGAATTTTTCGCGGGCGGCGCGTTGTTGGGCTTCGTCGAGCAGGCGGGCGCTGTCCAACGCCAGGGCAATACGTTCGGCGGTGGATTCGACAATGGCAAGTTCATCTTCGTTCCAGCGGTGGGCTTCGCTGGAGGGTTTTACTTTCAAACGTCCGATAATTTGTCCGCGCACCTGCACCGGCACCGTCAAGGCGTCATCGTCGGACGGCGAGGGAGTTGTTTGTTTTAGAGGCTGGGGTCTGATGCCGTCGTAGCGGTAGCCTTTGGTGCGGATAGCATCGGCTACATTTCTCCAGGCTTGACCGGTCAAGCGGCTGGAAGCAATTGCCGCTTCACGAATAGCGCGCTGAGCCTGCTCGAAAGAGCGCGCATTTTGGATCGCCACAGCAATTTGATTGGCGAGTATGGTAAAAACTTCGATGTCATCCTGCGAGAAGGCACTGGTTTCAGTGGATTGAATATCCAGCACGCCGATGGTTTCAGGTCCGAATTTGAGCGGGAGGGCGACTTCGGAATGGGTATTTGGGAGTTCGGGGTTGCTGAAGTAAGCAGTTTCTTCGCCTACGTTGAGGGCAATGCGGGCGGTGCCCCGCGCGGCGACATAACCGACAATGCCTTGCTGCCCGACGCGCAGGCGATGTCCACGAGCGAGCATGTGCTGTCCGCCTTCGCTGTTGGCGGCGCGCAGTATGGCGTATTCGCGGTTTTCGTCGAGCAGAAATATGCCCACGTGGTAGAAGCCAAGGGACTGGCTGATCAGGCGGGGCAATTGGGTGAGAAGTTCGTCCAAACTGTGGATATTTACGACAGCATGAGTGATTGCGGCGATGGTTTTTAGTTGTTCGGTGCGTCGCTCGGTTTTTTGGGTTGATTCCATCAACTCCTTGGTTCTTTCTTCTACACGTTCCCGCAAGGAGGATTGAATGGTCTGGAGTTCTTTTTGTGTATTTATCAATTCAGTGTTGGTTTTTTGCAGTTCTTCTTGACGACGCCCTGCCAATGCGGCAAAGAAGCCCAGGAAGAGCGGAGCAGTGTCAATGACCCAGAGCAGGGGCTCGGTGGTCTGCACGGCAGCGATGTTTGAGAGGGAGAGGTTGAGCCCGGCGTCCAGCACTCTCACGATGGTCGAGCCGATGGGAAACAATAAGCCAAAGAGTATGCCGAAGAGGGCATATCTTTGTGTGACGTTGAGGGATGGGGTTCCTGGTTGATTCATGTTTTCTCGTGGATCGCGCCGGCGGCATTTATTCTCTTTCGAGCTCCAGGCTTACTTCTGCGGCGCTGCCGAGTCTGCGTCCTAATTCTTCAACCGCCGCCTGCATGATGGCGTCCATTTCGCTGATGGCGCTGACCTTCGCGGCAATTTCGCCGATGACGCGCTCGCGTGAGGCGCGGCGTTGGGCAGAGTCCACCAGACGGGCATTTTCGAGGGCAAGGGCGGCGCGTTCGGCGGCGGCTTCGAGCAGAACGCGCTCGTCGTCCGTCCATTTGCGGTTCAGGTTTTTGGGGCGTGCTTTGAGGATGCCGATGATCTGCCCCTTGAGCCGCAGCGGCACGACGAGTTCGCCGCTGTCTTTTTCCATGCTCAAGCGTCCGGTTTGAGGCAGGGCGGCGGTTTGGGCGCGCCCATCCTTTTCCTCGAAGGGGACGGCGCGCTGACCATCGAAGAGGTAGCCGGTGTTTCGCGCCTGTCTTATGAAACTGCCCCATTCCTGTTTGACGTAGCGTGCAAAGGTTTGTTCGGATTCTTTCAGCGCGCCCCGGGCTTCGCTGAACAGGCGGGCGTTTTCGATGGCGATGGCAGCCTGGTCGGCGAGGGTGGCAAGGACGGCGATGTCTTCTTCGGTGAAAGCGTTGGGCTGGGTGCTTTGCACGTCGAGCACGCCGATGACGCGTCCGCCCACGCGGAGGGGGAGCGCCATTTCGGAGCGGGTGTCCGGGAGATCGGGGTTGTTGAAGAAAACCGAATCCGTTCCCACGTCGAGGGCGATACGGGGTTCGCCGCGCGAGGCGGTGTAGCCGACGATGCTTTTCATGTCGAGACGGAGTTTGTGCTGGCGTTGAAGCATCCTTCGTCCGCCTTCGCTGTTGGCGGCTTGCAGGACGGCAAATTCCCGCGCTTCATCGAGGAGGAAAATACCGACGTGGTAGAAGCCGAATTGCTGGCTGATGAGGCGCGTGATTTCAGGCAGGAGCAGGTTGGTTTCTTGCAAGGATGCGATGGCGCGGGCGACGCTGGATACTGCCTGCAATTGTGCGGCGCGTTTTTCCGATTTCTGTGTGCGTTCCGCCACCTGTGCTTCGAGGTTGTTGACAAGCTCGGCGAGTTTTTGCGCCATGTGGTTGAAACTGCTTGCCATGACCGCGGCTTCTTTCGGGATTTTAGGCTCAATGACCCTTTCGTTCAGGTTTCCTTCCGTGATGTGCTGTGCAGTGCGGGTCATTTGTGCGACGGGGATGGCGAGCTGTCTGCCGATGAGATAGCCCAGCAGGGCAATGAGCGGCAAAGTTGCCGCAAAAATAAGCAGGCTTTGGTTGAGGAAGCGTCGTTCTTTTTCGAGCACACGGTTGGCGGCAATGTCCACGCCGAGCACGCCGACTTTTTCGCCGCTGGAGTTGTAGATGGGGGCATAGGCAGAGAGAAACGAGCCGAACTCGTCGGTGTAGAAATCGGGTTCGATGACGGTTTGGTTGATGGCATCGAAGTTTTCTGCGAGGGTAGGACCGGGTTCCTCGTAGGGTTGACCGAAGTCGGCGATGCCTTCGTCGCCCGGCAGGTTGGCATCCACCACGAAGTAGATGCCCTGCTCGTTTTTCCGCATGGTGTAAACGTACACGAGGTCGGGGTCGGAGGCGCGGATTTTGAGGTTCTGTTGGTTGATTTTGTTGTAAAACTCGTCGTTCCGCGCCGCTACTTTGACGAGGGTGTCGCCGTCCTGCTGCAGGGCGGCAACGGTGGTGATGCTGATAAGACGATTGCGGAGTTCCTGACGCAGTTCGCTGCGGAAGTTGTTGTAGAGGAGCGCGATGATGGCGGCAGAGATGAGCGCGCCGGCAATGGTGAAGGCGGCGGTCAGCAGGGTCAGAAGAGAGGGCTGGCGAAAGAGCGGTCTGTTCATGATGCGTTCACTCCAACTGCTCTGTGAGTTGTATGCTGACCTCTGCGTCGCCCAGGGAGCGCCCAATTTCTTCCACGGTGGTGCGCAGGATGGTTTCGAATTCGGATGCGGAACTGATGGCTGTGGTCACTTGTGAAATCGCCTGCTCGCGTTCGGCTTTCAGGCGGGCTTCTTCGAAAAGGCGCGCGCTTTCCAGGGCGCCGGCAAGGCGTTCCACCGCGAGGGTAATCGTTTTGATGGTGTTGGGGTTGTAGGTTTCCCTGAGTTTCAGGGAGACGACGCCGATGGATTGTCCGCGCAGTTTGATGGGGATCGCCGCTTTGACCGGCTGGGATGGGTTTTTCCCGCCTCCACCCTGGACAATGGGACTGCCGGCGCGAATGGCTTCTTCTCCCGCTTCGGGCATGGTGTGGATGGGCTGGATGCGGACGTTGTCGAAGCGGTAGCCTGTTTTGCCGAGCAAGCCGGTCTCAACGAGCATTCGCCATTTCTCGCGGGTGGTTTCGCCGTAGGCGCGCTGGAGTTCTTTCAGGCTTTCTTCCACTTGTTGGAAGAGGCGCGCTCGTTCGATGGCGATGCCGATTTGGTCGGCGATGATTTGGAGGACGGCAATGTCCTCCTCGCGGTGAAATGCCTGCGGTTGAGTGCTTTGCAGGTCGAGGACGCCGATGGTGCGGGTCGCAACTTTGAGGGGGAGCGCCAGCGCGGAGCGGACACCGGGGAGGAGGGGACGATGGGTAGGAACAGTGAGCGGGTCCGAAATGGATGCGAGGGTGGGTTCGCCGCTTGAGGCAGTTCGCGCGATGAAGTCGTTACCCGGGATGGCAAGTTTGTAACCTTCGGCGAGCATTTGCCTGCCTTCAGTGGAGGATGCGGAAACAAGGACGGCAAATTCCCGGTTGCTGTCGAGCAGGTAGAGGGCGGCGTGCTTCAGATCGAAGCGAGGTGGGAGGGATGCGGCGGTCAGTTCGAGGACGCTTTCGAGGCTGGATGCGGCGGCGATGTCGCGGGCAATCTGAGAGACCAGGTAGAGTTTGTTGGTTTGCTGTTGAAGTTCTTGTGTTCGCTGGGTAACCTGCGCTTCGAGGCTTTCGGCGTTGGCTTGTAATTGTTGGGTGGCAGCGCTCAACTTTTCGATGAGTTGGGCGTTATCGGCGGTGATGAGCATTTGCCTGCCAATGGTGAGGAAGATGGTAAAGGCAGTTGCGATGAAGAGCCCATAGGCGGGAATATCGAGTTCCCTAGTTGTGAGGGCGGCATAGAGCGAGATGATGATGCTGGCGCTGAGGGATGTGAGTGAAAGAATGGCGCTTTGCCAGACGGTCGGAGGCTTAACACTATCGCCGTCGGGGATGTTTTGGGTATCGCTTTGGCGCAGGGCGGAAAGCCCAATGAGATAGTAACTGACCGTCCAGAACGTGTCCACCAAGTTTCCTGAGGCATAGGTGTTTTGCAACACCTCCCAGGCGTAGATGATGTCTGCCAGGATGTAGGCGATCATGCCGCCTGCTAGGAGAATGAGAGCCTGACGGGTGCCGGGGCGGCTTCTTTGGAGCAGCAGGCTGATGATGCTGGAAATGAGGAGCACATCCATGCCGGGGTAGGCGCCAGCCACCCATTTTGCCAGCCAGGTTTCGCCGCCTGCCGCGGCGGTGGGGGCAATGATGAAGTACCAAATGATGCCGCTGGCGCTAATCATGGTGATGGTCAAGTCGAGGATGCGTATGCGCCTGACAACGGGGTCTTCTACCTCAGCAGGAAAGGAGAGGATGCCTGCAAATGCCAGAGGATAAAACGTCAGGTAGAAAATGTCGGGTACAGCGGGAAAGCCGATGCCTGTAGTGATGTTTATAGTTACATAGAGAATATCGCCGACGACCAGTGAGAGCAGGCTCCATGCAATGAGCCGCCAGGCGCGGCGGGTGCGATTGTCCAAATGTTTTTGGCGTGCGGCAAAGGCGGCGCTGACGGCGGCAAAAACACCAAGCGGCAGATAGCCGAGACTGGCAATCAATTCCTCGTAGGCGGGGTCCGTCCATTTGAAGACGACCCAGGAGGAAAAGACCAGCAGATATAGCCCGGCGCCCGCCGCCCAAGGGAATTTCCATCCCTGAAGCCAGGCGGGGATGCGGCTGGTGAAAGTTGTCTGTGACTTAGGCGTTCGCATGTCCATTTGGTTTACCTTCTGGAACGCTTCTTTTCGGATTGCTGAGCCGAGATATCGCCGATAAACACCGAGGCTTCCAATACATCGGGGATTTGACCGAGTTCACGGGCGGCGGTTTGGAGCAGGGCGTCAATGTCCATGACCTGGCTGAAGCGCAGGGCAAGTTCGCTTACGGTTTGTTCCTGCAGAGAGCGCTGGGTTGCCTCTTCGATGAGGCGCATGTTGTCCAGCGCCAATCCGGTTTGGTATGCCACTTCCTGTACCATTTCCTTGTCGAATTGGCTCCAAGGGGCGTTGTCTTTGCGTGCGATGGAGATGACGCCGATTTTTTGTCCGCGTAGTGTGACCGGAATCTTTAGGGCGTTGTCTTCATTTTCCAATTGTCCACCTGCGCGGACGCCGAGCGGGGTGTAGGTGTAGGCAATGCCGCCTTGCCGCACGCGGTGTTCCCACGCTTCGCGCGTGCGGGCGGCTGTCAGTGCTTCGATTTGAAGCAGCGCCGCCTGTGATTCTTCCAGCAGGCGCATTTTTTCGATGGCAACCGCCGCCTGGCTGGCAAGAGTCTCCAGCACGTCGAGGTCATCCATGCTGAATGCCATGGGCTGGTCGGCTTGGATGTCGAGTACGCCGATGACGCGGTCATGGAGCATCATCGGAACGGCGGCTTCGGAACGGGTTTGAGGGAGGTCGGGGTTGGTGAGGAAGGCAGGATCCGTTTTGGTATCTGGAATGATGCGAGGTTTCTTTTGGGCGGCGGCGTGTCCGACAACACTTTTTGTGTCAATTTTGAAGGAATGTCCTTTTGCGACCAGGCGTTTGCCGCCTTCGGATGACGCCGATACGAGGGTAACCTCGTCTCCGCCCTCGTTCGTGAGGAAGATGCCGGCGTGATAGTGTCCGAACTGGTCGGTGATGAGGTTGACGAGCGCCTTTAGGATGGAGTCAAGGTCCTCAAGTTCGGCAGTTTGGCGGGCGATGTAGGCGGCGGCGCGGAGTTGGTCGGTTTTTTGGCGCAAGCCCGCGGTTCGTTCTTCGACGCGTTTTTCGAGTTTGGCGCGCTCTGCCGTAAGCAGGGCGACTGCCGATTGAAATTGAGCGGCGACTGTTTTGAATTCGGTTTTTAGCAGGTAAATTGCCCAAATGGCGGCGGCAGAGATGAAGAAGTAGTCTGCCAGGTAGGAAAGCCATTCTGCGGGGGTAATATCACGCGCGACCGGTGCAAGAAGGTTCAGGTAACCAAGGGAGTTCAGTGTGCCAGCGGCGGCAATGCTGAGGATGTTTACAGCATACATCCAGCGGTCTGCGCCGCGATCGAAGAGCAGGGCGGCGAAAATGTTTGCCGTCAGCAGATAGGCGGTAGCGGCAGACCAAGGTCCGATTTGGACGAGGACATACATTCCCATCATGTAGCCGCTTGCAATCACCACGGAGGCTTTCAGCGCGTAGGGTAGAGGTGTAAAAGCGATGAGCAACAATATTGCGTAAATCAGCAGAAAGGTGGTGGCTTCGCTGCGGTCGAGGATGGGCAGGTTGGCAAGGAACAGAATGAGTCCCAGCCCGGCGATGATGCGCAGGATGGCGGCGAGGAATTTTGCGCGCCAGCGGTCGTATTGGAAGGCGGCGCTTTCTGGTGGGATGGGGGTGGTAAGTTCAGGCGCATTCATGGGTTTTCGTCCAGTTTAAGTTCGATGGCTGCGCCGGAAGCATCGAGGCGTTTACCCAGTTCTTTGACCACAGTTTGCAGGATGTTATCCACCGAGCCAGCCGCCCAGATTTTGGAGTTGATTTCCGCCAGGGCGCGTTCGCGCAGTGCAATCTGACGGCTCTCGGCGACGAGACGGGCGTTTTCCAGCGCAATGGCGGCTTGTGCCGCGACGGCGTCCACCAGGCTGCGCTGTTCGGGCGTCCATTCGGCGTGACCTTCGAGGGTGATTTGCCCGAAAACTTGATTGCGGAGTTCGATGACGCTTTGCAGGATTTGATTGGCGGCTTCACTCGGTTCACCGATTTCATATTCAAGCGCATCATTGTAGGACTTGACGCTGGTCCAGCCTTCGAACAGGTACTGTTTTTGAATTGCCTGCAATTCCCGGATGCTTTGCTGGGCTTCCTGAAAGAGACGGGCATTTTCGAGGGCAATGGCGATTTGACTGGCAACGTTTTGCATGGTTTCGATGATTTCCGTATCGAAGTCCGCGGCTTTTGTGGAGTGTACATTTAGAACGCCAAGGATGCGCTCGCCGACCATGAGCGGCAGGGCAATTTCGGAGCGGGTATAAGGCAGGAGTGGGTTTTCGAAGCGCTGTTTTTCCGTTGTTGCGTTTTGAGCAATGCGCGGCATTTTCTCGCGGATGCAGTCCGCCACCATGCTTTTTCCCGAAATTTCGATGCGGTGACGGTTTTGTTTGAGGACGCTGCCTGCCTGCCCTGTGGCTTCGCGCAGTTCCGCCCATTTTTCGCTGGGGTCAATCAGGTAGATGGCGGTGTAGTAGTAACCGAAGCGGTCGGTAATCAGGTTGACGACCTTGTCGAGCAGGTGGTCAATATCGAGGATGGAGGATGCCACTCTGCCGACTTCGACGGTGGCGGTCAGTTGTTTGGTGCGCTCTTTGACTTGCTGTTCCAGCGTAGATTGCAGGGCTTCTAGCTGCGTCATCATGGTGTTGAAGGCAATGCTGAGGTGCCCGATTTCATCGGTAAAGGTCACCTCAGCGCGCTGATTCAATTTGCCCTGTTCGACGGCGCTCATCGCGGCGCGCAGGCGGTTGATGGGTGTGGCAACAGAGCGCGCCAGAAGATAGGAGAGCCCGATGGTCAATATCAATCCTGCCAGTGCGATGCCCATTAGTTGGATTTGAAGTTCTCTCAAGATGGCGGCTGTGTCGGCGCCGGGGACGGTCAGCCTCAATGCCTTTTGATACGCCAACGCCGCGACCATTAGCAGTGTCGTCGTGCCAATCGAGAGGAATACCATCAGCAGACGTGGTTGTAAGCGTATTCCCTGTAAACCGTTATGCTGCCGCTCTGCATCAGAAGGCACTAATACTGCGCGGACAGGTTCCAGCGCCCATTCCAACGCAAAGTAGAAGAAAAGCAGCAAGCCGTTGGCGGCAATGACGCCGCCGATGACGACATGGATGCTTTGCGCAAGGCTGAAGCCGCCAAGCCAGTATAGATACAGGGCGGCAGGCAGGATGACCTGAAAGAAAGAGATCAAGACCGAAAAACGGGTGAAGCGCCATGGGTAGGCGGTCACTTCGCGCCAAGCGGCTTCTTCCTGTTCCGGCTGTGGGAGCAGCGGTATTTCCGCCTTTTGTGCCTGCGCCCAGGCAGCGAGGCGGCTTCTTGCGTTTGGCGTGATTGCCCGTCCATATAGAAATACCAGCAGGTTGGCGATGCCCACCAGCCCAAACACCGTCTCTGCCAGCCGCGCGAATTGCTCTTCGCTCAAGCCGGCGTTAAGTACGATGTAATAAATGCCCAAGCCGGCAGCCAGAAGGGAAGTCGTTTGGAAGGCGAGTGTGACACGCCACAGGTAATGCCTCTCCCAGCGGGCGAGAAGGCGGGTCAGGAATGAATCGCGTAGTGTATTCTGACTCATTACCTTATCCTATAAGCGCATAAGCCAGCGCGTAGGCAGCCCAAATCCACAAGCCTTGGGCTATGCCCAGCAGCGGGCTCCAGGCGGCAGGCGCTTTTTGCGCGAGGCGCATCAGGGCTGGCAGGGTCAGCACGATCAAAAACTCACCGCCAATGATGTACCAAGGTGTGTTGCCGATCATGTGGGCATTGCCGTAAAACCACCAATTGGCGCCGTTCGCCCATTGTTCGTACAACGGGATGTTGACCGCGCCAAAGAGTCCGATCAGCAGCGAAGCGAGCGGCAGATTGAAACGGTTAGACAGCCACCAACCCAAACAAGCCAGTTGAACCAGCACGTTTGCCCAAGCAAAGGGCATGTAAAGCGGCGAGCGCAGGACGAATGGTCCGCCTGGGGCGTAGGTTAGCGTGCCAGTGACCTCTACCAGCCAGCGGTCAGCCAATAATTCGGTCCAGCCGGCAGCCAGCCCGAAGAGCAGGATGTGTCCCAGCCAGAGGTCGCGATAGCGGTAAATGTAAAGCAGGTTCAACGAAAGAATAATCAGGGTGATGGTTGCAGCGGTCACCCAGCCCCATCCCAGGAAGGAACTGGAAAAGATCCATGCCACTGACAGTGCCAGGGTAAACAGCACAAACTTTATCCGTCTATTGGCTGATTCGGTTGATTCCTGCAAAAAGGCGGTCATTGTTTCTCCTGGTTTTCGTCGCCGGTGATGCCAAGTTTTGCGTACACGCGGTTTGCGCCGGTGACGCGGGTCAATTCGCTGACGGTGGTGGTGAGGATGGTCTGGATGTCGGTGGTGCGGCGGATTTTGTCGGTGATTTCGAACAGCGTTCGTTCACGTTCTGCCTGGGCGCGGATTTGTTCGAGCAGGCGGGCGTTGGCGATCACCGCCGCCAGGCTTCCGCCAAGAGTGCCCAGCAGTTCCTCGTCGGTTTCGGTGTAGGCGTTGAGTTGTTCGCTTTCCACGTTGAGGACGCCGAGCAGTTCGCCGCGATAGATCATGGGGATGGCAAGTTCGGAACGGGTGTTGACGCTGCCTTCGACATAGCGCGCATCTTCCTGTACGTTGTTGATGCGCAGGGTGCGGCGGTGCGCCGCCGCCCAGCCGGTGATGCCGCTGCCGATGGGAATTTTGACTTCGTAAATATCCGGCGCGTACCCCACAGCGGCTTTGACTTCGAGATATTTCTTCTCGCGGTCTGCCAGCAGGATGGTCACCCGGTCGCCGCCGAGGGTCACTTGCAGCCCGCTGACGGCGGATTCCAGTGCTTCTTCCAGCGTGGTGCCGGATGCGGCGGAAGTAGTGATGTGATGCAGGAGACGGTGCTGCGCCAGGTGTTCCTGCGTTTCGGCGAAAAGTTCCGTGTTGACAACGGCAATGCCGAGTTGATCTGCCAGGATTTGAAGCGTGCGCAGGTTGTCTTCCGCGAAGGCATAAGGGGTCTTGCTTTGAACATCGAGCACGCCCACCACGCGGTCGCCCACGCGCAGGGGAAGCGCGGCTTCGGCGCGTGTGTCTGGCAGGAGCGGATTGGGGTAATAAGTGGCGTCGCGCGTCGTGTCGTTGACGATCAATGCTTCGCCTTTGCCTGCCACAAACCCGACGATGGATTTGGAGCCGACGCCCAGTTTGAAGCCGGAGCGTTTGAGTTGTGCGCCAGCGTCGCCGGTGGCTTCGCGGATGACCACATATTCTCCGCTGGCGTCCTTGAGGAAGACGCTGGCGTGATAGAAGTTGAAGCGTGAGCGGATGAGGTTGACCGCTTTTTCGAGCAGTTCATCCAGGTGCAGGGAGCTGCTGATGTCGCGGGCGATTTCCGCCGCAGTTTCGAATTGCAGCGCCGTGCGTTTGCTTTCCTCCAGCACGCGCACGTTGTAAATCACGCCAGCAACCTGATTGGCGACTGAAATCATGAAGTTCAGGTCTTTTTCATCGAAACTGTGTTCGTTTTCGATATCCTGAACGATGAGTGCGCCAATCGCTTCGCCCTGCGCCAGGAGCGGGACACCCATCCACGAACGGGCGGGTTTGCCGGCAATCTTGGCGCCCATGGCGAGAGCGCGGTTCATGGTATCGTCCACCAGCATGAGGGGCTCGCGGGTGCGAATGAGGATGGATGTAAGCCCCTCGCCAAGCGGAAACGCCTCGATGGTGGAAAATTTCCCTTCCTCGTAAAGAAATGGCACGCTGATGGAGTTGGTCTTTTTTTCGTACAACGCAATGACGAACCCGTAGTCGCCGATGACGTTGCGAACATGTTCGTAAATGGTCGCATAGAAGGCTTGCAGGTCGCCGACAGAGGCAACATTTGCCGCCAGGGCATTGAGCGCTTTCATTTCCGCTGCGCGGCGGTCGTTGAGCGGCTCAGTGGGGGAGACTTTGGTGGTGAGGGAGTTCGCCGTCAGTCGAATGGTGCGGTTGAAGGCGGTGATGACTTCATCATCGAGATGCTGTCCTTCTCTGGCGCCAATTAACACAACGCCGCGCAGTTGACCGTCTTGCAGGATGGGTACGTACGCGGCTTTTTCGCATCCCAGTTGTTTGGGGTAAGCGAGCAGCGGCGGCGGGATGGTGGATTGTCCCTTCAGATTGACCGTGACCGGCCCGTCCTTGAGGTAGCCCTCCATCACATCGCGCAGAAGTTCCACCCCGCGCGGGATGGTGACTTGCGTATCCTGGCTTTGCGGGTCGGAAAACTGCGTCAGTTGTAGTTGGTTGCCAGCCGCGGTAAAGAAGGCTGTCACGAAAAAAGGAACGCCGGTTTTCTCGTCAGGATTTCGAGTGGTCATCTTGCAAGGGAAGGGTTAGTTGTACTCCCAGACAGGCTCGCCAGCCAAAATGCGGCGAATCTGATCGGGGAAACGATCGGGATCGAGCGGCTTGCCGAGGAAGCCGTCGAAGCCGGAGGCGCGGGCTTTTTCCATTTGATCCTGGCTGGCTTCCGCTGTGACGGCAATGATGGGGATGTTCTTGAGGCGTTCCGATGCACGAATTTTTTTCAATGCGCCATAGCCATCTTCGTAAGGGAGGCGAATGTCCATCAAAATCAGGTCAAGACGTTGGAGCGTGTCGGCATATTCCACCACTTCATAGCCGGAGGTCTTCCATTCGCAGTGAATGCCCAGATAGCCGAGCATGCGGGCAATCAAGACGAAGTTGGCAACGTTATCCTCCACCACCAGGACCGTCGCATCCTTGGGGATGCTGGGTTTCTTGATGGGCTGGGTGTCAAGGACGTTATCAGGCATGGGTTCTCCTTGCCAGGAATTTTTCGATTTCCTTCAGTAGTTCGTCAAAGTCAATCGGTTTTTGGATGTAGCCGTCACACCCCGCCTGGAGGGTTTTTTCCTTGTCGCCGCGCATGACGTTTGCAGTCAGCGCCAGGATGGGGACGCGTTCGAAGCCGGGCATGGCGCGAATCTTGGCTGTGAGAGTGTATCCATCCATATCCGGCATGTTGATATCCATCAGAATCAAATCGGGCTTGGCGGTTTCGAGCAGTTTGAGCGCCTCATGCGCGTCGGTCGCTTCCAGCAAGCCATAATCTTCGGAAAGGAGAATCCGGCGGACAAGCGTGCGGTTATCTGCATTATCTTCCACGTAAAGTATGGTACCTTTTTCTGCGGTTGGCGTCATTTCTGGTTGCCTCCACTGCAATTCTAATACGTCCCATAGGGGGGCACATAACAGTCACCTTACAGTTGCAAAACAGAAATGCCGAGAGTCTCTCCTCGGCATTTTGAGCGGGTGATGGGACTCGAACCCACGATATCTTGCTTGGGAAGCAAGCGTTCTACCGCTGAACTACACCCGCATGGTGAACGGGATTATAGCGACCCGTGTGAGGGATGTCAAGCAACGTTCCGGCAATGGAACTGCAACCGCTTCATCATGGACCCGCTTACTGTTCCCGCTTAAGAAGCTTTTCCGCCAACTCGTACAGGGCATCGCCCGCCTCGCCTTGCGGGTCTGCCTCTTGAAGATTCAACAGCGCAAGGTCGGTCATCTGTTTGGCTGCCTCGTGTGCGGTTTCGTAGCCGCCCTCCGCTGCGAGCAGTTTTGCCAACTCTTCCACCTCGAAGGCGTGGATGGGTCCCTGACGCCAGCGCGCCGCAAATTTTTTGTTCGCCGCAAGACCCGCCAGCACCGGCAGGGAATTTTTTCCCTCCACCAGATCGCTCGCCGCCGACTTGCCTGTCACGGCTTCGTTCCCCCAAACGCCGAGTATGTCATCCTGAACCTGAAACGCCAGTCCCAAATAGTGACCAAAGGAGCGATAGGCATCCTGCTTGGCTTCGTCTGCTCCGCCGAGCAACGCGCCGATGTGACAGCACGCCGAAAGCAGAGCCGCTGTTTTGCCGGTAATCATGTGCCAGTAATCGTCGGTGGTGAGGTCGGTTCTCCCCTCGAAGGACATGTCCAAAAACTGTCCGCGCGTCAGATCGAGGCAGGTGGCGTGCAGGATTTCGGCGGCACGAACGACTGTCTCTGCGGGGTATTGTTCCTTCAAATCCATGATTGCCTGATTCGAGAGGACAAACAGTGCATCTCCCACATTGATTGCCATCGGTGCGCCCCATTTGACCCAGACCGTATCCCGTCCGCGGCGTTTGGATGAGTTGTCCTGAATGTCGTCGTGTACCAGTGAAAAGTTATGGACCAGTTCCACTGCGGCGGCGGCGGGAAGCGCCCGGCGCCAATCGCCTCCACAGGCGCCATGTGTGAGCAAGAGCAAAAGCGGGCGAATGCGTTTGCCGGTCGCATCTGGTCCCGCGCCTTCGCCCGTCCAGCCCATGTGATAAGTCAGCATTTCGTGAAAGAGGCGGGTGCGCGGCTGGTCGAGCCGCGCCACTTGTCGTTGTAGTTCCTGCTCAATGTGGGGGAGAAGTGTTTTGATGTCCATGTTAGAGAAGCCCCAGTTGGGTTAACTCCGTTCGCAGTTGTTCGGGGGACTTGAAATGTATGGTCTGGAAGCCCATTGTATTCGCCTGTTGGATATTTGGCAACGAGTCGTCAATGAACAGGCATTCGTGCGCGGGTCGTTTGACGGTTTCGAGCAGGAGCGAGTAAATTTCAGGTTCGGGTTTGACATAGCCTACATACCCTGAGATGATGATGTCATCGAAGAGGTCGAAGAAATCGAATTTTCGCCGCGCATAAGGGAAGGTTTCGGCAGACCAGTTGCTCAGCCCGTAGAGCGGATATCCTTTTTGCTTGAGAAGTTTGGCAATCTCGATTGTTTCCCACAGCGCGTCGCCAATTGAATCCTGCCAGTGGTCGTAATACGCCTGGAAGAGATGAGCGTAGTGGGGGAACTGCGCCGAGATGGCGGTAACGCCTTCCTTGAAGGTGCGCCCTTTATCCTGGTGGGCGTTCCAGCCCATGAAATCCACCTCTTTGAAGAAGCGCTCCATGCCTTCCGGATCGTTGGGGAAGAAGCGGCGGTAGATATTTCTCGGATTCCATTCGACGAGGACGTTGCCAAAATCGAAGACGATGGCGGTGATGGTTAATTGAGTCATGCTCTGATTTTAATGGTACTTTCTCATTCGGTTCTTACTTTGAATCTGTACAATGCGGCGGCATTTTAGTGTCCCGCGTTAGAGTGCTTTGAAATTTGTGTGTAATCACAGATGAACACAGATAAACGGGATTTAAAAGCGATTTTGCCGCGTTTATCTGTGGTGAATCCCGATTTATAAAACACTCTCTTACCGACGAAATTTGTGACACATATGTAAAGAAAAGGCGGTTTGTTGATGCAAAATTGGTTCGACGGAATATGGGCGTTCGTTCTCACAAAGCCCGTTTTATTTGTGTTGGCAATGGGCTTTATCATCGCGATAAATTCTGTTGCTCTTGAGGTGATTACTTATTGGCTGGCTCGTATCGGCGGACGCACCCTTGTGGAACGCTTCTCACGCTGGCTGCGGGTGGACATGCGTCACTTTGAGCGTGCCGAGGCGTTATTCACGCGCTGGGGTGTTAATCTGGTGGTGTTCGGTCGTATCCTGCCCGGCGTGCGGACGCTGGTCAGCGTGCCGGCTGGGATGACGCGCATGAACTTTGGTTTGTTCTTTGGCGCATCGTTCGGCGGCGCGTATGTGTGGAATACATTGCTGGTCGCGGCAGGATACTTGTTGGGGTTCAAAGTAACTTTATTTGGTCTCTCGATAACGTAACGTCAATTTTCCAGCCCTCAACTCTTCCAATTTGCCGGCGCCGCAGGTAAACATCGTCACCTCAATCTGTTTCTTGGTCAGCCTGATCATCTCGGCGACTTTCTCTGTCGAAACCGCCGCGGCTTTGAGGAATGGACCTGCCATACCGCCCAGCGTTGCGCCGAGGGCGACGCATTTGGCAACATCGAGTCCATCTTTGATGCCGCCGCTGGCAAAGATCGTCATCTCAGGAACGACTTTTTTGACATTCAAAATGGAGTCTGCCGTGGGGATGCCCCAGCCGACGAACGTGGCGGCGAGTTGACGGGTGAATTCGTCGGGCGCGCGGTGCATTTCGACCTGCGACCAACTCGTCCCGCCCGCGCCCGCCACGTCTATGGCTTGGACGCCGCACTCGGCAAGCACTCTGGCGGTCCGTTCGGAAATGCCCCAGCCGACCTCCTTGGCAATGACGGGGACTTCGAGTTTCTTGCAGACTTCTTCGATTTTCGCGGCGAGACCGGCAAAGTTCACGTCACCGGCATCCTGCACTGCCTCTTGCAGCGGGTTGAGATGGAGAATGAGCGCGTCTGCCTGGATCATTTCGACGGCGCGGCGGCATTGGTCAATGCCGTAACCGTAGTTGAGTTGTATCGCACCCAGGTTGGCGAAGAGCAAAATATCGGGTGCGACGCGGCGCACTTGAAAGGTTGCCGCCTGTTCGGGATGTTCGATGGCGGCGCGCTGGCTGCCCACGCCCATGGCGATGCCCGTCTCCTGGGCGGCTTCGGCAAGGCGCAGGTTGAGGGTCTCGGCTTCGGCTGTCCCGCCGGTCATGGAAGAGATAAGGAGAGGGGCGGCTAATCGTTTGCCGAACAGGCTGAGGGTCGTATCGAGGCGGTTCAAGTCCAGTTCGGGGAGGGCTTCGTGAGTGAAATGATAGTTTTCGAGCCCCGTCGTCAGAGCAGAGCGGACATCCTGTTCCAGGTTGATTTTGATGTGGTCGGCTTTCCGCTGGTCAATGGGCGCAACTTTTGTCATGAGGGGGTGTTCCTGTGTTTGTAATTATCTCTGGCTTGACACGGCTTTTAGACCGTGTACAATTGCCGCGAAACTCTAAAGGAGGCTGTCATGTCTGACACATACACTGAAGTAAAGGCGATTATCAAGGACTTGCTGGGCGCCGACGAGGAGAAGATCACCATGGATGCCCGTTTCCGCGAGGACCTTGAGGCTGATTCTCTCGACCTGGTTGAACTCATCATGGCTTTTGAAGATAAGTTCGGGGCGGAGATTTCAGACGAAGATGCCCAGAAGATTACGACAGTGGGCGAAGCGGTCAGGTACATCGACTCGCACAAGTAATCCGCTCGATGGGATTATAACCGTGAAGCCGCCCGTCATCATGACGGGCGGCTTTGCTTTGCGGGTTATTCGTGCCAGAGAACGAAGCAGTTGCGCCCTTTGTTCTTGGCTCGATACATGGATTTGTCTGCCTGGGTAAGCAGTTCGTCGAGCGAGCGGGTTTGGGCGGTTAATCCTGCGCCGCCAATGCTGATGGTCATGGTGATGCTTATGTCGTCGATCTCAATCGGACGTTCTTGTACTGCAATATTGAGTCGGCAGGCAATCTGTTCCAGGGTGACGAGGGATGTGCGCGGCAGCAAGGCGACGAATTCCTCTCCGCCGTGGCGGGCAACGATGTCGGTCGGACGTAAATTGTCGCGGATGCGGGCGGCAACTTCGCGCAGTACGGCGTCGCCTGCCTGATGACCGTAACGATCATTCACGTCTTTGAAATGGTCAATGTCCATCATCAGCGCGGCGAGCAGGTAGGGCGGATGCGTACTGCGGGCATATAGTTTTTCGGCTTCCTGGAAGAAACCCCGCCGATTGAGCAGACCGGTCAACGGATCGGTGACAGCCAGTTCTTCCAATTTGGCTTCGGCGGCTTTGCGGGCGGTGACATCCTCCTTGACAGCGACGTAGTGAGTGATATTTCCCTCGCTATCGTGGATGGGCGCAATAACGGTATATTCCCAATAGACCTCGCCGTTCTTGCGGCGGTTGACCAGCTCGCCGCGCCAGATTTGCCCCGCCTTCAAAGTGCCCCACATCTCTTTGAATGTTTCGGGCGGTGTCTGACCAGATTTCAGGAGGCGAGGATTGAGACCTTTTACTTCATCAAAGGTATAACCTGTGGACAGCGTAAATGCCTTATTGACGTACTCGATTTCAATTTGCGGATTGGTAATGATGATGGCGCTGGGGCTCTGTTCAACTGCAACCGATAGTTTGCGCAACTCGGCGTTTGCGTTTTGCAAATCGGCAGTGCGGTCGGCGACGCGCCTTTCCAGGTTGTGTATCAGGTCGTCCAGCGCGCCTGTTAGGGTGTTGAAAGATTGGGTTAGGAAGCCAATTTCATCGTGAAACTGTACGGGAATATGGCGGCGCTGCTGGTCGCGGTCGAACTGTTCCACGCCTGTCACGAGCGCCTGTAAGGGTCGGGCGATGGTGATGAGCGTCAGAAGAGGCAAGCCAGCTAGCAGTAATAAACTGCTGGCAAGGATGGCAATTGTCAGCGGCAGAAGGAAGGCGTGGATGTATTGACGAAAAGCGCGGTACTGGTCGTCCACTGCGCCCTCGGGGGCAATTGTGAGCGGCAGAGCGGCAAAGTTGACTGTTTCACCGGAGTCTAGCCCTGGCTTCAAGCCGATTACCCATGGGGAGGCGTCGGGGCGGTCGTTGACCTGATACTGTACGCCGTCAGCCAAGCCGTTATAAGTCAAGTCTATGCGCCCGTCGGCGTGCAGCACGACCTGAAAGGTGTATTCCTCCTCCGGGTAGTAAAACGCCCGGAGGCGGTCGTAGGTGACGATGAGCCGGTCGGCTTCCTCCCGCAGGTAGATGCCGCCTGCCGGACTCAGTTCTGGGTTCAGGTCGAGATAAAGAGCAAAAAAGATGGGAATATCCGAAAGGCGATACTCCAGACTCCAATATGCCATGGGCTGACCGAAACTGATGAGACCATTGTTACTGATGAACACTTGGGAGTAGCGCCGGTTGTAAAAGGGAAAATCGAACGTCCATGGAACATAGCCAAGACGATTGTCTGATTCGTCTGTGATGTCGAGTTTTTGTCCCCTTTCGGACTCAAATTGGAAAGGGATTTCTGCCACGTTGTATCCGCCATCCTCGTTGGGGGTGAAGCGGATGGAGCGATAGTCGAGAAGCGGCGGGTGGTACTGTGCCGCGTAGGCGGGTGTCACCAGCCAGGCGAAGGTGCCAATGAATGCCAGCATGCTGGTTAGCACTGCGCCGGAGATTTTGACCATCAAGGATGTGGATTCGGGCTGGGCGTTCAGGTAATTGAAAGCGAACAGGAAGATGGTCGCCAAAATCCCGACCGACATGCTGATATGGTAGAGGGGGGTTGAAATCCCCGCGTAGGAACGGACGACATTAAGCGTTGCCAGCATCAGCGGAATAAGAAAGATGAATGCAAAGCGGCGGACGGCTGGGTTGCGCCAGTTTTGCGTCGTCCCGCGCGCAAAGGCAAAGACCACCCAGGCAAACAGGATGACCGGCAGGTAGTCCATTTCTGGAGGGCGGAAGATCACCTGCGCCTGACGCAACAGGCTGAAGCGCCAGACGGCGATTCCTGCTTCTGTCAGCGCATACGCCCCGCTGACTGCCAACGCCAACCGCCGTTCGATGCTTTGCTTTTCGTCCGGTTGCGGGAACGCGTAGGCAAGTTGGAGCAGCGCGATCAGCATCAACGCCAGGATGGTATTGAGCAAATAGACCACCCTCAGCCGCTCCGTAGGCAGGAGCGACGAATCCAGAAATAGACCGAGAGAGAAGACGGTCACGGCAATGAAGAACAACGTCAACAGCCGGTCAGCCTCCGAAAAAGGCTGCTGACGTTTCTTTTGAAAATACAAACGCCAGACCAGATAGGCGGTGATGATCAGCGCCAGCAGGAACTGGTTGAGGTAACTGATGGAGGCAGGACTCAGAAAGAGCATGAAAAAAAACCTTGCTGTGCGATTATATCTGTGCCGTCTTTCTCTCAAGCCATACAACTTGTTTACAGATGTTGTAAACGTCGGTTTCAGTTCTGAGTAATTTACCCGAAAAAGAAAAAGCCAGGTTGGGTGAAACCTGGCTTTGGCAGTTATCTCCGCTTATTTTAGCAGGGACGGAATTTCCTCCGGATGTTTGGCAACCTTCACGCCGGCGGCTTCGAGCGCGCGGATTTTATCCGCGGCGGAGCCGGCGCTGCCTTCGATGATGGCGCCGGCATGTCCCATGCGTTTGCCGGGAGGGGCGGTCTGACCGGCGATGAAGGCGACGACCGGCTTGGTCATGTGGGCGGCGATGTATTCGGCGGCTTTGTCTTCGTCGGTGCCGCCGATTTCGCCAATCAACACCACCTTTTCGGTCTGCGGGTCATGCTCGAACATTTCCAGCACGTCAATGAAGTTGGTGCCGTTGATGGGGTCGCCGCCGATGCCCACACAGGTGGAGGCGCCCATGCCCACCTGCTTCAAGGCATAGAGCACTTCGTAGGTCAGCGTGCCGGAGCGGGAGACGACGCCCACGTTGCCGGGAATGGCGATGTTGCCGGGAATGATGCCGACCTTCGCTTCGCCGGGCGTGAGCAGACCGGGGCAGTTGGGTCCGATGAGGCGCACGCCCTTCTGGTCAATGTAGTTGCGGACGCGCATCATGTCCTGAACGGGGACGCCTTCGGTGATGCAGACGATGAGCGGGATGCCGGCGTCGGCGGCTTCGAACATCGCGTCGGGCGCGAAGCGCGCCGGGACGAAGATGACCGAGCAGTTGGCGCCGGTCGCTTCGACCGCCAGTTTGACCGAGTCGAACACGGGGACTTTTCCGTCCAGCACCCATTCGCCGCCTTTGCCGGGCGTCACGCCGGCGACGACGTTGGTGCCGTAGGCGACCATCTGGGTGGTGTGAAAAAGTCCTTCGTTTCCGGTAATGCCCTGCACGAGCAGGCGTGTGTCTTTGTTGATGAGTATGCTCATGTGACTAACCCTTTGCCGCGGCAACCGCCTTGCGGGCGGCGTCTGCCAGCGTTTCGGCTGTAATCATGTTTGCGTTTTCGAGGAGTTTGCGTCCCTCCTCGGCGTTGGTCCCCACCAAGCGGACGACCATCGGCACTTTGGGCTTGACCTCTTCCATGGCGGTGAGGATGCCGCGCGCCACTTCGTCGCAGCGGGTGATGCCGCCGAAGATGTTGAAGAGCACGGCTTTCACGTTCGGGTCGGCAAGGATGATGCGCATCGCCGCCGCTACTTTCTCTGCGCCTGCGCCGCCGCCGATGTCCAAAAAGTTGGCGGGCTCGCCGCCGAACAGTTTGACGATGTCCATGCTGGTCATTGCCAGCCCTGCGCCGTTGACCATGCAGCCGATGTTGCCGTCCAGTTTGATGAAGGACAAGCCGTGCCGCCGCGCTTCGGTTTCGGCGGGCGCTTCCTCATCCACGTCGCGGATTTCCGCCAGGTCGGGGTGACGAAACAGGGCGTTGTCGTCAATCAGCATCTTGCCGTCGAGAGCGACCAGTTTGTTGTCTTTGGTAATGACCAGCGGATTGATTTCCGCCAGTTCGGCGTCGTTGTCCTTGTACGCCTGCCACAACCCGGCGGCAATGCGGCTGAAGTCGCGCCACAGTTCGCGGGGCAGGTCAATGGAGGCGGCGATGTCGCGCGATTGATAGTCGCGCAGACCGAGCAGCGGGTCAATGTGAATTTTGATGATCTTTTCCGGTGTTTTCGCAGCGACCTCTTCGATGTCTACGCCGCCCGCCGCCGACGCAATCATGACCGGTTTTTTCGCGGCGCGGTCGTTCGTAATCGAGAAGTAAATCTCATGCGCGATGGCGGCGGCTTCGTCCACCAGCACCTTGCGGACGGGCAAACCCTTGATGGTCATCGTCAGAATTTGTCCCGCCAGTTCTGCGGCTTCGTCGGCGTCCTTGGCGACTTTCACGCCGCCCGCCTTGCCGCGTCCGCCCACCAGCACCTGCGCTTTAATGACAACGCGGCCACCCAGTTCTTCGGCAATTTGTTTTGCCTCGTCTGCGGTAGCCGCCACCCGTCCCTTCGGGATGGGAATTCCATACTTTGCAAAGATGGCTTTGGATTGGTATTCGTGAAGTTTCATGATCTTCCCTTAGGTTGATTTCAAAGCACGCGCATTATACCACCCTCATTTTTCGGTCAATGACACAGCCCGATAGAGGACGCGCGTCCGCTCCTCGACCATCAACGGGACCGCCTCCTCGAGCCATTTCTTGAAATGAGGCGTCTCGCGGTGGGCGAGCGCATCTGCTTCGGATTTGAACATCTCGATGAACGTGAACCGCGTCGGATCGTCTGCCTGTTGAAGGACATCGAAGCGGACGCATCCCGACTCGCCCCGGCTTGCCTCTGCATTTCGAAGCGTGACCTCCCTGAAGCGTTCGACATGCTGCGGCTGGATATGACTGTGAACAAGGATGATATACATGCTTCACCTGTTTTGCGTGTAGCCACTAATATCTTGTGAAACTACAACCCGTTATTTTTTTCCTTCAAGAGGGATTTCAAACACCACCGCACGCCGCATCGGCATGTAAAACAAATTGCAGGCGCTGACATTGGCAAATACGGTCTGCCCATTTGCGCTTTGTCCAAACGCTTCGTGAATGTGACCGAAGATGTGCAGGGCAGGCTGGATGCGCTTCACGGCTTCGAGCAGTTCAGGGCAGCCGACCCGCCTTCCAAAGAAGGTTCGGTCGTTGTGTCCGTAGGGCGGCGTGTGGGTGACCAAAATGTCCGTACCCGGCGGGATGCGTTCCCACTTTGCGCGGAGCGATTCGCGCGGCAGGTTGAACGCCATGTCTCGAAACACCGGCTGCCAGGGACTGCCATAGAATTTGATTCCCTGAATTGTGACGGCTTCATCCTGTAGATAAACGGCATTGGTCAGGCGCGCCCGGCTTTCATCGAGATGGGTCTCGAAGCAGGCGTCGTGATTTCCCGCGATGATGAGTTTGTAGGGATGGGGCTGTCTTCCCAGCAGTTCGTTGAATTTCACGACCTCATCGAGGCGTCCGTGCATGGTCATGTCGCCGGCAAATACCAACACATCTCCATCGGGGATTTTGTGCCAGGGGCGAAATCCATGCGTATCGCTGAAGGCGACGACTCTCAATGTTCTGTCCATGCCAAATTATCAAATGAGGTCTCGCCCCTCCTCGCAAGACCTCACCACTTTCTGCTCGCCGCTCGCTGCTCTTCTCTCACTTATGCAAATTCTTCGCGGCGATGAAACTCAGCCCGTGCGCGGTCAACTCCCAGGCGGTGCGGTTGGCGGCTTCTACCTTGAGCAGGAAGTTCTTTTGCAGCGCCTCCCAGTCGCCGCTTTTGATGACTTCCTTCTTCTCGCGGAAGTAGTCGAGGATGTCGGAGGGGTGGGGGAGGGTTTGCTCGACTTCGGGGTCGGCGCCTTCGTGTTTGGCGGCGATGTTCGCCACATGACCGGCGATCTCGATGAGTTCGGCGCGGCGGTTGTAAGGCTGGACGACGATGCTCTTCCACGTCTCGGTGATGTGATGTTCGAAGCGGATGACCTTTTCGAAGCCGAGCGCTTTGCGGAATTCGGCGGTCAGCTCCATGGTGCGGTTGTGAATCGAGTTCGACCAGTTGAAGCCGATGAGCGGACTCGTCCCGTCTTCGCGGCTGAAGAGTTTCGCCATCGTCATGATCCACAGCGCGTGGTAGGGATTGTCGGAGCCGAAGAAGACAGAAATCTTGAAGTTGATGTTCACGCCCAGTTTGTAGAGCAGGAAGCCGAGCAGGATCGTCCCGGCGTTGAAGTTCAGGACGTGCTGGACGCCGTAGTTGGTGTAGTAGTAGAGGAACTCGTCCAGCCACATCAGGGCGTGTTCGTCCGGCTGACCGATGCCGCCGAAGTAGCCTGTGATGGTGGCGGGACCGCCCAGATGCGGGTTCGAGCCGTCGGTGCCTTTGGTGTCCAGCGTTTCGACGAAGGACGCGCCGATGATGTCCAGCGCGGCGACGATGGCGGGCAGGTCGCCGTCAGCCTCTGCTTCCTTCATCTTGCGGACGGCGATGAAGCGTCCCGGCACGAGCGTGCGGTTTGCAATCGCTTGCTCCGCCATGACGCGAATCCACGGGAAGTATTGCAGGGCGGAGACCTCGAGAGTCACAGCGTAGCGGTCCTTGAATTTGGCGGAGTCGGCTTGAGGTCCGAGCACGCGGCGGCGGTAGTCCGCAACCGAGACGAACGCGCCTTTGTCGCGCTGTTCGATGAGCCAGTTCAAATCCTTGATGGCTTCGGGCTGACGTTCCTGCACGAGTTTGAACAGGTTCTCCATCTTGCGCGCCTGCCGATGCTTGCGGTTGATCTCTTCGGGTGTGCCATACTTGGCGACCACGTCGAGGAAGTCCTTCATCACCTGCGAATCGGGATCGAGCAAAACGGCGTTGATGGCTTTGAGTTTGTCGGGGGAGATTTTCAAAAGTTTTTGCGGGTTCATCGGGGCTCCTTGGTAGTCGGATAGTCACATAGTCACATAGTCTCATAGTCTGATAGTCTGATGGGTTCGTTGATTATTCGACTATCAGACTGATTGACTATCAGACTATCCGACTACCGGCTATTTGACTCTATGATCCAGCATCTTCAGCAACTCGTTGTATTCCTCGTCCGGCATCCCAAACCAGTTCTCGGGCGCGGGGAATTGTTTGCCGATGACCTCCTCGCGGTAGGCTTTGAGCCCGTTGAGAATGACCTCGCCGGCGTTGCCGTAGACCTTCGCCATCTTCGGTTTGAATTTGGGGTAGAGACCGAACATGTCGTGATAGATGAGCAGCTGCCCGTGCGCGTGCGGACCCGAACCCAGCGACATGATGATGCAGTTCTCGGCGCGCTCGGTGATGAGCTGGCACAGCCGATCGGGGACGAGTTCGAGCAGGATGCAGAACGCGCCCGCCTGCTCGAGGGCTTTGGCGTCGTCCATGATTTTCTTGGCGAGCGCGGCGGACTTGCCCTGCAGGCGGAAGCCGCCCAATGCTGAGACGGATTGCGGCGTCAGCCCGAGGTGACCGATGGCGGGGATGCCGGCGTCCACGATGCCTTTGATGCGGTCTGCCATGGCGGCGCCGCCTTCGAGTTTGATGGCGTCGCAGCCGGCTTCTGCCATGAATCGTCCTGCGTTGCGTATAGCCAATTCAGTGCTCGGCTGGTAACTCATATACGGCATATCCCCAATGACAAACGCGGTCGGCGCGCCGCGCCTCACCGCCTGGCTATGGCGGATCATATCGTCCATCGTGACCGGCAGCGTGCTGTCGTAGCCGAGCATGGTCATCCCAAGGCTGTCGCCGACCAGGATCATCTCGATGCCCGCCTGCTCCTGCAAATAGGCGGTGGGATAGTCGTAGCAGGTCAGCCAGGTGATGGGTTCGCCCTTCTTCACTTTGTCGAAGAGGTAGGGCAGGGTGATTTTCTTGCGGGGTTCGGTCATGGGTTACTCCTTGTGGGGTTGAAAGGTGGAAAGTGGAAAAAGGAAGATTAGAATGGCAGGGGAGGCAAATTCATTTCTTTCCAGAGGGCATCGAAGAGGTCTTTATCCTGCTCGCGCAGATGGCGCAGTAATTCTGTATCCCCCGCAGCGAGAAGGGCATCTCGCACTCTTCCAGTTGCAGAGGGATGAAGAAAATCGTCTCTTCGGGTTTTTCCTTTTGAATGTCCTGCGCGTACTTGATTTCCTTTTGAACATACCCCTCTTTGCTCACCGAAACGCTCGAAAAGCAGACGATGACCGCGCCGCTTTGGCGCATCACCTTCTGGATTTCCAAATCCCGATCCTGACCGGGCAGCAGGGCTTCGCTGTCCAGCCACGGGGCGAAGCCGTCGGCTTGCAGGCGCTCGAACAACTCCCGCACGATGGGCTTATCTTCGCTGGCGTGGCAGAGAAAGACTTTGAGAGGAGGGGAGTCAGCCATGTCGCTCTCGATGTTTTAACTATAGCATGGAAACGTCCTTGCCGCTTCTGCCGAATTTCCTCGTTTCGGCGACGGATGACTGAATTGTACTACGGCTGTATTCTTTGGCGATCTCCCGCATCTCGCATCGCTGGGCTAAAGCCGCCTGCTCAGTTCGTGGAAGTCCCGCGGACTGGGCGCTCCAAGTCGGGCTTGCCCGGCTTTCATCGGCTGAGGCAGGGCTTTAGTCCGCCGAATCGGTAGATGTGAGAGAGCGCCGGTAATCGCCTGCCAGTGACGTGCGCCAAAGCATGTTATAATAGTTGCAAAATGCAACTAATTTGAACCATGACCGCATCTGACTTGATTGACGCCTTCTGGGAGAGCATCCCGCCCGTTTGGAGGGGGACGCGGGCGAAGATTCGCGCCGTCGCCGCCGAACGCTTCGGTCTGACCGTGGAACAGTTCCAAGCCCTGCGGCGCATCCGCAAGGGATACGACTCGGTCAGCGCATTGGCGGAGGAGGGGCGGCTCAGCCGCTCGCAAGCCAGCCGCGCCGTGGACGCATTGGTGCGCCGAAAACTGGTCGCGCGCCTCACCGACACCCATGACCGCCGCCGCATCCACCTTTCGCTCACGGCAAAGGGCGAGCAAACCCTCTCCGCCATCTACGCCGAAACCGAAGCCTGGCTGGCAGAGCGTTTCCAATCGTTGTCCAACAGTCAGTCGCAGGAGATCGCCCGCGCTCTTGCCCTTCTGCGCGAAGCCTTCTTCCCCAAATCCCCGCCCTGAACCAATCGCTCGTCGCCAATTACCAATTACCAATTACCAATTACCAGCGCCTCAACCACCCAACCATCAGACTACCTGACTATCTGACCATCAGACTATCAGACCAATGACTCACCTCCTCAAACTCCGCCCCTTCCTCAAACCCTACTTCGGAATGATCCTGCTCAACCTGCTCATCCTGTTGGGCATCACCGGGCTTTCGCTGGTCGTCCCGCGCATCATCCAAGCGGTGATAGACGACGGGCTGACGCGCGGCGAGACGGCATACATCCTCCGCTCGGCGCTTCTTTTACTTGGACTGGGGCTTGCCTCTGCCGCCCTGAACCTGGTCAACCGCTATCTGTCGGAGTGGATCGCCGCCCGCGTCGGCTACGACCTGCGCAACCGCATGTACGACCATATCCAATACCTGCCCTTTTCCTATCACGACCACGCCCAAAGCGGACAACTCATCTCGCGCTGCATCGAGGACGTGCGCTCCATCGAACGCTTTGCGGGCGGCTCGGTCGCCGAACTGATTCGGTTCGTCATCCTGACTGTCGGCATTCTTGCCATCATGCTCACCGATAACGCCCGTCTTGCCGTCATTGCCCTCCTGCCGATGGTGCCGCTCATCCTCATGACCTCCAGTTTCGGCACAAAGATTGGAAAACTCTTCTTTGCTGTGGATCAGGCGATCGGCGAGGTCTCGAACCGCTTGCAGGAAAACGTCGTCGGCGTGCAGGTCGTCCGCGCCTTTGCCCGGGAAAAGTACGAAATCCAGCGCTTCGACACCGCCAACAAGGAAGTGTTCCGCACCTGGGTGCATGTCATTGACGAGTGGTCCAAAATCATGCCCACCACCAACTGGCTGATTGCCCTCAGCACCATGCTCATCCTGTGGTTCGGCGGGCAGATGGTCATCGCCGGCACACTCACCGTCGGCGCGATCGTCGCCTTCAACGCCTATATCCTGATGATGGCGGAACCCGCCCAATCCCTCACGGGGCTGGTCAACGCGGGCGGCGAAGCGGCGGCGGGCGCGCAGCGCGTCTTCGAAGTGCTGGAGACCCAGCCCGAAATCCAAACCCCGCCGAACGCTGTCAAACTCGACACCTTACGCGGCGAAGTGGAATTTCGCAATGTCGGTTTGAAGTACCTCAATGAACGCACCGCCTCGCTCGAAGACATCAACGTGCATGTCCAGCCGAATCAACTCGTCGCGCTGATTGGACCGACGGGTTCGGGCAAGACCTCCTTCGTCAACCTCATCCCGCGCTTCTACGACGTGACCGAAGGCGCGGTGCTGGTGGACGGTTACGATGTGCGCCGTGTGGATTTGACATCCCTGCGGCGGCAAATCGGCATCGTGCTGCAGACCTCGCTCCTGTTCTCCGATAGCATCAAAGCCAACATCGCCTACGGACGCCCCGATGCGACGATGGACGAAATCATCGCCGCCGCCCAAGCCGCGCAGGCGCACGACTTCATCATGGGATTCCCCAACGGCTACGAGACCATCGTCGGCGAGCGCGGCGTGACCCTCAGCGGCGGTCAGCGTCAGCGTGTGGCGATTGCGCGCGCCCTGCTGATGAATCCGCGCATCCTCATCCTCGACGACTCGACCTCCTCGGTGGATACCCAAACCGAAAAACTCATCCAAGCCGCGCTGGATAACCTCATGGAAGGGCGCACCACCTTTGTCATCGCGCACCGCCTCTCTACCGTCCGCCGCGCCGACTTGATTTTGGTCATGGACAAAGGGCGCATTGTCGAACGCGGCACGCACGAAGAACTGCTTCGACTCGGCGGGTTGTACAAGGAGATTCACGATTTGCAGTTGGTGGATCACGCCAAATTTGCCGAAGAGATGGAAGCCGTCGAACTGCCGTCTGCACTGGCGCGCGCCAAAGAAACCTTCTGATGCTTTACTTTTTTGATAAACCTTGTCATGGCTTTCACTGATTTACTCACCTTACGCAGTGGCGCGAGATTCATCTCGCGTTTTCGAGCGACATGAATGTCGCGCTACGAGAAAACTGCGTAACATCAGTGAAAATCCGTGAAATCTGTGGCTAAAGATTGTGAGCCTGTCAGTCATCCCGCCTGAAACGGAAGAGCCAAAACTTGAAACTGAAACACATGACCCGTATCACACCTCCCGCCTTCATTACCCAGTCCGAAGAGGCATACGACAAGGGCTACGACCCCAAAGTGGCGCGCGGACTGCTTCAATTTATCAAGCCCTACACCAGACAGATGCTCATCTCGCTGGTGTTCATGGTCATCGTCACCGCCGCCTCGGTCTCAGGACCGTACTTCGTCAAACTGGCAATTGACGAGGGTATCGGCAAAAGTGACCTTGCCGCGCTGCGTAATATCGTCATTGCTTACTTCGTTGTGGCGGGCGTGCAGTTGATTACCAACTTTTACCGCATCCGCATCATGTCCCGCGTGGGACAGCACGTTCTGTACGATGTCCGCACGGCGATGTTCGACCATTTGCAGAAACTCTCGCTGAGTTTCTACAACCGCTACAGCGTGGGGCGCGTCATCACACGCGTCATCAACGATGTGGGCACCCTGCGCGAGTTCATCACCTGGGCAGTGCTGGCGATTGTCCGCAACCTGCTGGCGATCATCGGCACGCTCATCGCCATGCTTTCGCTCAATCTGCGTTTGTCGCTTATCACGTTCGCTGTTGTTCCGCTTATGGCGCTGGCGACCATTTTCTATCGCAATCTGGCGCGGCGCAACTACCGCCGCGTACGCGCCGCCATCTCGTGGACCAACTCGGTGCTGGCGGAAAACGTCAACGGCGTGAGAGTCGTGCAGGCGTTCTCGCGGCAGGCGCATAACTTCTCCAATTTCAAAGACTACGTCAACCGTTACTTTCTCGAAACGAGTCTCGATGCGGCGAAGGTGGCGTCGGCGTTCACGCCAGTGGTGGACGTTCTCGGCGCAATGGCAACCGCGCTGGTCGTGTATGTCGGCGGGACGGCGGTGCTGGGCGAGTCCATTACGCCGGGCGTCTTGATTGCCTTCGTGCTTTACATTGACCGCCTCTTCGACCCCATCCGCGACCTGAGCCGCCGCTTCGACACGCTTCAATCCACGATGGCGGGCGGCGAGCGCATCCTCGAACTGCTCAATACGCCGATAGAGGTTCGGGATGCGGCGGATGCCGTCGAAATGCCGCCCATTGTCGGCGAAGTCCACTTCGAGAACGTCTCTTTCCATTATTCCGACGACCCCACCCTCGTCCTCGACGGTATCAACCTCCACGTGGAGGCAGGGCAGACGGTGGCGCTGGTGGGGGAGACGGGCGCCGGCAAGACGACCATCGTCAAACTGCTGGCACGCTTCCACGACCCGACCTCGGGCTGTGTGCGCGTGGACGGCGTGGACTTGCGGACGGTGACTCAGCAATCCCTGCGGCGGCAGATGGGCATGGTGCTGCAGGACCCGTTCCTTTTCAACGGCACGGTGCGGGAAAACATCCTGTTCGGCAGGCTCGATGCGACCAATGAAGAGGTAATCGCCGCGGCAAAGGCGGTCGGCGCGCACGACTTCATCATGGGCTTGAAGAACGGATACGAGACTTCGGTGGAAGAGGGCGGCGCGACATTGAGCGTGGGTCAGCGCCAGTTGATTTCATTTGCCCGCGCCCTGCTTGCCAATCCGCGCATTCTGATTTTGGATGAGGCGACATCGTCCGTGGACACGCAAACCGAACAGATTATTCAGCGAGCGCTGGCAACCTTGCTGAAGGGACGCACGTCTTTTGTCATTGCACACCGCCTTTCGACGATTACGAACGCCGACAAAATTGTGGTCATTCATGATGGAAAGATCGTCGAACAAGGGACGCACGCCGAACTGCTGGCAAAACAAGGGATGTACTACGACTTGTACAGGACAGGGTTTCAGGAATAAGGCATGCTATAATCTCTGTGCATGAGGTGACCATGGCTACTCCGAGAATTCTTCAAGATATTGCATCCTTGCCTCCTGAGGCGCAAAAACAAGTCAGGGATTTTGTGGCTTTTCTAAAAATGCGCTATGGGGGTTCGTCGCCCAAAAGCACTAAGCGTGGTCAATGGGAAAACGAACCCTTCTTTGGCATGTGGAAGGATCGCAAAGAAATGCAAGATAGCAGAAAGTGGGTGCGCGATTTACGCCGCAAACAGTGGAACCGTAAGGCATGAACATAACGCTGGTTGATACCGACATCTTGATTGACACCGCCTTGCAAATCAGCGAGGCGGTTCGTTGTTTGGAAGTATTGGAAAATTCATCCGAACTAGCAATCAGCGTGGTGACTCAAATCGCGGCGACGGCAATTGAATTGGATGTGGACTTTGTTTCAAAAAATCAGAAGGATTACCGTTTCATAGAGAACCTTCGTCTGCTGGCATATCCATTGTCATAAGACATGCCTGCCGGATTGCTGGCATAGTGGGGGGGACATTATGGGTTTTACACAATGGGGTTTCAGGAATAATCTTTACTGGGAGATTATCATGAGTATGAATAACGTTCGTCCGCATTTGACCCTGCTTACCGAAGAGCAAAAGCACGACGTCCACCGCTACGCCCTGCAGGTGCTGGAGACCGCCGGCGTGCGCGTGGATTCGCCGTCGGCGTTGGAGATGCTCGAGAAAAGAGTCGGCAGTTCGAGGGTCGAGGGAAGAACCGTGCGGATTCCGAGGGAACTGGTCGAGTGGGCGCTTCAAGCCGCGCCGAAGCGCATCCAAATCTTCGACCGGCGCGGGAATCCGCAGTTTCACATCGGAGGGGTGGAGGACCGCATCCGTTTTGGGATTGGGGTGACGGCGTTGTATTATCAGGAGCCCGAGACCGACACCCCCGTGCTGTTCGAACGCAAACACATGCGCGATATGGTGCGGCTGGGGAATAAACTGCCGCATTACGATATGGTCTCGACGGTGGGAATCGTGCGCGATGTGCCTGAGCATTTGACGGATTTGTACGGAAGCCTCGAACACTTTGCGAACGGAGTCAAGCCGCTGGTACTGCTGGTTTCGGACGAGCACCGCTTCGACGATGTTCTGCGCATGTTCGAGCATCTGCACGGAGACTTGGGAGAGAAGCCGTTCATCATCCCGTACTTCAACCCGGTCTCGCCGCTGGTGATGAACGCCGGCACGGTGGATAAGATGCGAATTGCCATCGAACGTGGATTGCCGGTCATCATTTCGAATTACAGCATGTCCGGCGCGACCACGCCGATTACGCCCGCCGGGACGCTCGCCGTGCTGCTGGCGGAACTGCTTGCGGGATTGGTCATCGGGCAGTTGTATAAAGAGGGCGCGCCGATGCTGTTGGGAATGCTGCCGGTCTATTTCGACATGAAGACGTTGATGAACTTCTACGACCCGCAATCCATTCTGGTCAATCTTGCCTGCGCGGAGATGATGGCGTTCTACGGCATTCCGCATTGCGGGACTTCGGGAAGCGGCACCGGCTGGGGTATGGATTTGCTCGCCGCGGAAACGTATTGGATGAACACACTCACGTTCTCGCTCACGAAAGGCGGGATCGCTCCGTTCGTCGGAGATACGCTCGGCTCGAAAGCCATCTCGCCGTTGACGTTCATCTACTGCCATGAAATTATTGACCAGGCTCTGCGCTTTGCAGATGGGTTTCAACTCGACGAGGCGCACATTGGGCTGGAAGAAATTCGTCAGGTTGGCGCCGGCAAGAGTTACGTCGCCGCGCCCACAACGCTCAAAAAATACAAGTCAGGCTACTACGTCAATCCCATCTTCCCGCGTTGGAGCATGGAAAAGTGGATGGAAGCCGGTCAACCGCACGCGCAGGAGTGGCTGCGGAAATATTCGATTGAATTTCTCAAGGATTTGCCCATGCCGGAAGATTACGAGGAGTTGATAAGGAAGGGGGAGGTGTATATTGAGAAGCTGGCGAGTGGAAAGTAGAAAATTATGATTTATATTCTTCGGAGCAAAGCACCCTGTGATCTCCTAGGAGGCGTCCAATGATGCCAAGCAAGGAAAAACTGCGGGAACGCTTCCTGCGCGACCCTTTGCCGCGCAGATTGGGGGGGCTGGCGGCGACGCTGGGCAGGCTTTCATCCGTTGCGCGCGAATCTACGGATCCGCTCAACGTCGCCCGATTGTTGGAAGAGGCAAAATACCTGATCGAATGGACCGCCGCCGACGCACAACCAGAGATCGCGGCTGAATTGGTGGCAATACAGACGCAAATCACCCTTTGGCTTCGAGCATGGGACAAAGCGAGCCGGGTTAGAGAACAACGGACGCTGCTTTCCGTGCAGGCAAAGTATTGGTCCGACCGCGCCCTGGATTTTTCAGGGCTGTTGGAAACATAAAATTGTCTTGACGCCCTAACCCGCGAATGATACACTCCAGCCACAGTAAGTAAATTCTATTCTGAAAGGAGGCACGTACAAATGAAAGCCATCACCGTATTCATCCAACTTGTATTGAGCGCGCCTCCTAAAGGTGAAGCGTAGTCACGACTTCAGTCGTTTGAGTTACCATGCCACCGCAGGCGCGTCTCGCCCTGCGGTTTTTTCTTTTAATTTCCCCCAAACCTGACAGGCGATGCGCGGAGGATGCCGAAGCGTCGCCGCGGGCTTGCCAACGAAACGCGACCTGTCAGGTCGTTTATTCGACAAGGTTGAATCGAACCATGAGCAAAAACCAACTCAACAAATTTTATGCCGAGCTCGACGAAGTACATGCCGACGACATTGCCTCCGCGCCGGGACGCACCGCCAAAAAACGCCAGTCGCGGCGGGCGGAGATGGACGCGCGGCTCTTTATCCGTGCGCAGGAGGCGGCGGGAGAATTCAAATTCACCTACAAAGCCGCCCGTTTCGAGGAAGCCTGGCTGTTGGACTCCCTCGAGGAGATTGCGGGGCAGCAACTCATCTCCGACGTGCTTCGCAAGGTCAAGGCGGGGAAGGAGGCATCCGTGTACCTGTGCCGTTCGGGTGCATCCATTGAAGCGCGCCTGCTTGCCGCCAAAGTTTATCGTCCGCGCACGCTGCGCAATCTCAAGAACGACGCCCTCTACCGCACCGGGCGCATTGACCTCGGCGAGGATGGCTCTGCCCTCTTCCGCGAAGCGGATGTCAACGCCATCATCAAACGCACCAAGTACGGCGAGGAACTGCGTCACACCTCCTGGATTGCCTACGAGTTCACGACGCTCGAGAAACTGTATGCCGCAGGCGCCGATGTTCCCAAGCCGTACGCCATGTTGAAAAATTCCATCCTGATGGAATACATCGGGGATGATGGTATGCCCGCGCCGACCCTCAACTCGGTGACTCTCGACCGTGACGAGGCGCACGAACTTTTTGACCGCGTCGTCCTTAACCTGAACCTGCTCCTCCAGAATGAGCGCATCCACGGCGATCTATCTGCTTATAACATCCTCTACTGGGACGGCGGCATCACGCTGATAGATTTTCCCCAAGTCGTCAGTCCGGAGTCAAACCCAATGGCGTGGACCCTCTTCCAGCGCGATGTGACGCGTGTCTGTCAATATTTCCAGGCTCAGGGCGTCAAGGTCAATGCCGGTAAACTCGCCGCCGAGTTGTGGACATCGCATGGACACAAAATCATCAAAGAAGTGCATCCGAGCGACCTCGATGCGGAAAATCTCCAAGACCGCAAAATTTGGGAAAAACAGCAAAAAGGTTGAATTACGGTGAAGGCGGCTGAACGGAGAAACAGCCGCCTCTTTTGATTTCACCTTTCATCGTCTCGAAAATCAAAGTAAAATCATAAACGATGAATCCGTCGCTTTCCTCAGAGGCGCACATACCACCGACTGGCTCGGCTGTTTCTGCATCGCAGTGACGAACTGCCGATGCAGTTTGTTTTAAGCGGGCAACCGCTGACTCAATTTCTCACGGAGGAGAAAGATGAAAATCAAAACTGCGTTCGTTGTGCTGTTGACCGTACTGGCGCTGGTGCTTTCCGCCTGTGGCGCCATCGGGCAGGCGCAGCCCGTCGTCATGCGGATTGGGTGGGCAGGCAGCCCGGATACCCTCAATCCCGGCGCGGCAGTGCTGACCGAGGCATACACCATCTTCACCCTGGTCTATGATACGATGTACCAACTTCAGTTGGACGGCACGTTCAAGTTGAGCCTCGCCGAAAGCGTCAGCGTTTCGGATGACGGTCTGGTATATACCTACAAAATCCGCGACGGGGTGAAGTTCCACGACGGACAGCCGCTCACCGCCGAGGACGTGGTCTTCTCCTACCTGCTCTATCAGAACACGGAAGGCTATCCCTGGATGGGCGACTACACCTACTACTTCGAAAATATCGAAGCCACCCCCAACAACGAAGTGGTCATCACCCTCTCGGAACCCATCCCGAACATTGACGCTCAACTGGTCTTCCTCTACGTCCTCCCCAAGCACATCTGGGAAAACGAAGACCCGGTGGAATTTGAAAACGTTGCCGCCATTGGCAGCGGACCCTTCAAGATGGTGGAATACAAGCCAAACGAGTTCGTCCACCTGGCAAAGAACGCGGACTACTTCGGCGGCGCGCCCAAAGTGGATGAGGTCATTTTCCAGACCTTCGAAAGCCAGGATGCCCTCGTGCAGGCAATCAAAACCGGGCAGGTGGACATGATCACCGAAATGCCCACCACCGCCGTCGAGACCCTCAAACAGGACCCGAACATCCAGGTCGTCACCGGCGCGCCCTTTGCCCCCAGCGTGACCGATGTCATCTTCAACCAGGTCACGCCGGAAAACTGCCCGCCGGATGACGGCTTATGCACCGGTCATCCCGCCCTGCTCGACCGCAACGTCCGCCTTGCTCTGGCGCACGCCACCGACAAACAAAAAATCATTGACGTTGTCCTGCTCGGTTACGGCACGCCCGGCGTCACCCTCATCCCCGACGGGCTGGGCATCTGGTTCAACTCCAGCCTCAAGGACTATGAGTATGATGTCGCCAAGGCAAATCAGATTTTGGAGGACGCCGGCTATAAAGACGTCAACGGCGACGGCATCCGCGAAACGCCCGACGGCTCGCGTTCGCTGACCTTCCGCATCAACTGGCCCAGCGACAGCATTGACTCCCCGCGCCTCGCCGAACTGCTCAGCGAAATGTGGGGACAGGTCGGCGTCAAACTCGAAGCGCAGGCGCTCGACCCCGACACGCTGACCTCTGTCTGCTGTCCCGCCTTCGACTTCGACATCATCATCTGGGGCTGGGGCTCCGATCCCGACCCGAATCTGCTCCTCAGCGTGATGACCACCGACGAAATCCCCACCGGCAGCAGCGAAACCGGCTACTCCAACCCCGCATACGACGAACTCTACCGCCAGCAGGCTTCGGAACTCAACCTCGAAAAACGCCGAGCGCTCGTCTGGAAAATGCAGGAAATCGTCTTCAACGACGTGGTGTACATCATCCCTTACTACGAACAAAACGTGCAGGCATTCCGCAAGGACCGCTTCACCGGCTTCATCCTCGACCAGCCCAAAGTGGAACTCTCGGATGTCACCTCGCTGATTCGCGTCGAACCCGTCCGTTGACGATTTGGATAAGGGAGGGCGGTTCATTCCGCCCTCCCGCCTGATCCTGCCCGAAAGGCATTTCGGTGAACCGATACCGTTACCTGCTCAAAAAGACCGGCTGGGCGCTGCTGACGATTCTGTTCGTGCTCGTTCTGAACTTCTTCCTCTTCCGCATCCTGCCCGGCGACCCCGCCCGCGCCCTCACCCGCGACCCGCGCATGAAAGCGGAAGCGCGCGAGATTCTGCGCGTGCGCTTTGGACTGGATAAGCCGGTCATCAACTGCTTCGAAACCCTCACCCCCCTCAAACTGGGCGACTGCCGCGTCAACCCGTTCGAGACGCAGTTCTTCATTTATATCAAGAACCTCCTGCAGGGCGAGTTGGGCATCAGTTACAAGACGAACCGCCCCGTTGCCGATATTCTGGCGGAGCGGCTTTGGAACACCGTCCTCCTCATCGGCGCGGGGCAGATTCTTTCCATCGTAGTCGGCGTTGCCTTTGGCGTCTTTGCCGCATGGAAAGCCCGCACCGCCATTGACTACGGCGCGCTCATCACGGGACTGGTGGCATGGAGCCTGCCCACCTTCTGGCTGGGCATCATCCTGCTGTTTTGGGGCAGCACGCACGGCTTTCCCATCGGCGGCAAGGCAACGCCCGGTTCCAGCACCTACCCGCTTCTGTACCAAATCGGCGATGTCGCCAACCACATGATTTTGCCCACGCTGACCTACATCATCGTCTATATGGGCGAGTACATGCTGGTCATGCGCTCCAGCCTGCTGGATGTGCTGGCAGAAGACTACATCCTGACCGCCAAGGCGAAAGGCTTGAGCGCGTTTCAAATTCTCAAAGACCACGCCATCAAAAACGCCATGCTCCCCATCGTCACGCTCATCGCCATCAACCTGGGGTTCACGGTGGCGGGCGCGGTGCAAATCGAAGCGGTGTTTTCCTGGCCGGGCTTGGGAGGCGCCATCTTCGAGGCAGTCGAGAGCCGCGATTATCCCCTCCTGCAAGGCACGTTCCTGCTCATTGCGGTCAGTGTGATTCTCGCCAACCTCATCGCCGACCTGACCTATTCCTACCTGGACCCGCGCGTCCAAACGGAGTGACCGCATGGCGATTCAGGAACTGGAACTCAAACCCGCCGTCCCCGCCTCGCCTTTAAGCGGCTTCTGGAACGTCTTCCGCAAGAACCGTCTGGCGATTGCCGGGCTGGGGATGCTGGTGGTGATTGTCGTCGCCGCCGTCTTTGCAGACTTCATCGCTCCCTACGACCCGCGTTCCTACGCCGGCATTGGCGCCGGCGACATCTACCAGCCGCCCAGCGCCCAGCACTGGTTCGGCACCGACGACGCCGGCAAGGATGTGTTTTCCGGTTTTATCTATGGCGCCCGCAACTCGCTAATTGTGGGATTCTTCGCGGCGTTCATTTCTATCTTCATTGGCGGCACGTTTGGCATCGTCGCCGGCTTCTACGGCGGGCGCATCGAAAACTTCCTCATGCGCTTCACCGACACCATGCTCGTCATCCCCGACCTGCCGCTGATTGTCATCTTCGTGGCGCTGACCGAACCCAGCCTGTGGAACATCATCCTCGTCATCGGTCTGCTCGGCTGGACGACCACCGCCCGCGTCGTCCGTTCGCAGACTCTGGCGGTCAAATCGCGCAAGTTCGTCTTGCGGGCGCGCGCCATTGGTGCAGGCAACTGGCACATCATCGTCCACCATGTTCTGCCGCTGGTCATGCCCATTTTGGTGGTCAATGCCATCCTGGTCATCTCACTCGCCATCCTGAGCGAGTCCACGCTGGCGTTTCTCGGTTTGAGCGACCCGCTCGCTATCTCGTGGGGGCAGATGCTCAACTTTGCCTTCGGGCGCGGCGCGATGAGCGTGGGCGCCTGGTGGGCGCTGGTTGCGCCGGGGTTTGGGATTGTGTGGGTCGTCCTTGCGTTGACCCTGCTGGGGAACGGGCTCGAGCAGGTGCTCAACCCCAGGCTGGAGGCGCATCATTTAATGCCGGGCCAGCCTACGGTCCAGAAAGAGGCGGGGGAAGTCCCATCGCGGAGCGCGTTCGTCAAGACGCCCGTCGTCCTCGAGGTGCAGAATCTCTCCGTCGAATATGTCAATGAAGGGATGCCGCCGGCGCGGGCGGTGCAGAACGTCAGTTTTCAACTGCATGAAGGCGAGATGATGGGGCTGGTGGGGGAGAGCGGCTGCGGCAAGACCACACTCATCATGGCGTTGAACAGACTGTTGCCCTCCGCCGGGCAGATTGTGGGCGGCAAGGTGTTGTTCAACGGCGTGGACATGGCGACCGCCAGCGACGAAGAACTGGCAGACATCCGCTGGAGCGGCATTTCCATCATCTTTCAGGGCGCAATGAACGCCCTCAACCCGGTGCGCACGGTGGGCGACCAGATTGCCGAGGCGATTCGCAAACATCTGCCCATCGAAAGCGAAGCGGCGCTGGAGGCGCGGGTGACGGAACTGCTCGAACTGGTGGGCATTTCCGCCGAACACAAAGACCATTACCCGCATCAATATTCCGGCGGAATGCGCCAGCGCGCGATGATTGCCATGGCGCTTTCCTGCTCGCCGCAGGTGGTGATTGCCGACGAGCCGACCACCGCGCTGGATGTGATGATTCAGGCGCAGATTTTGGAACTACTCGACGAACTGCGCCGCAGGCTGGGGCTTGCCGTCATCTTTGTTACGCACGATCTCGGCGTGGTGGCGGAGATGTGCGACACGGTGCTGGTGATGTACGGCGGCGTGACCGCCGAATACGCCGACGTGGACACCATCTACAATCAGCCGCGTCATCCCTACACTCAGGAACTGCTCAAGGCATTCCCGGACCTTTCCAACCCCGAAAAGCGGCTCTCTTCCATTCCCGGCTACCCGCCCAAACTGGACTCGCTGCCTCCCGGCTGCCGCTTTGCGCCGCGCTGTCCGCTGGCATTCGACCGCTGCAAGACCGAACTGCCCCGCCTGCACGAACTGGGGAACGGACATGTCGTCAGTTGTCATTTGGTCGAAACCTCCTCTGCGTAGAATGCGCCCTCTAGCGCATGACACGACGTTAGAAAACGTCTTCTACGCCTTGAGAAAACATCATGCCCAACGACATCATCCTTGAAATTCGCAGCCTCAAAAAATATTTTGCGGCAGGCAGCCGCGGCTGGTTTTCGCGCCGCGAGCGCTTTGTCCACGCGGTGGACGGCGTGGATTTGCAACTGCGGCGCGGCGAGGTCATCGCCCTGGTCGGCGAAAGCGGCTGCGGTAAATCCACCCTCGCCCTCACCCTCATGCTCCTCGAGGAAGCCAGCGAAGGCAGCATCCTCTTCGAAGGCAAAGACATCACCCGCGCCAGCCCCCAGGAACGCAAGGCGCTCCGTCAGCGCATTCAAATGGTCTTTCAGGACCCCTACGAATCGCTCAACCCCACGCAGACCATCGAAGAAATCGTCTCGGAGCCGCTGGCAGTGCATGGATTGACGCCGAATGCGAACGAACGCCGCGAGCGGGTCATCCGCGCGCTGGAAGATGCCGGCTTGAAACCCGCCGCCGATTACCTCTATCGTTACCCCCATCAACTCTCCGGCGGACAGCGCCAGCGCGTGGTCATCGCCGGTGCGCTCGTGCTGGAGCCTCACCTGCTCATCGCTGATGAGCCAGTCTCCATGCTCGATGTCTCCATCCGCGCCGAAATCATCAACCTGCTCGCCGACTTGCGCCAGACGCGCGGCATCTCCGTCATCTTCATCACCCACGACCTCGGCACCGTCGGCTACTTCGCCGACCGCGTGGCGGTCATGTACTTGGGGCGCATCGTCGAAATCGGGACCATGCGCGAGGTCCTGCAAGACCCGAAACATCCCTACACCCAAGCCCTGCTCTCGGTCATCCCGGTCCCCAACCCGCGCCTGCGCCGAAAGCGCATCATTCTGCAGGGTGAAACGCCCAATCCCATTGACCTGCCCGGCGGCTGCCGCTTTCACCCGCGCTGTCCGCTCGCCATCGAAGCCTGCAAACACACCGACCCTTCGCTGATAAAAATCTCTTCAAGCCATCAGGCGGCGTGCCTCCTGCTCCAGCCATGACCGACATCACCAGCCCGCAAAACCCGCGCGTCAAGCATATCGTCAAACTGCGCGAGGACAAACGTCAAAGACAAAAGGACGGCTTGCTCCTCGTGGAAGGCTGGGACGAGATTCAACTCGCCATCTCAGCGGGACACAGACCCCGCACGCTTCTGACCGCCCCGGAACTTGCCAGCCGTCCCCTGACCTTTCCCTCCGCTGAAACGGAGGTCGAGCCTGTCGAGACCTTGACTGTCTCCCGCGCCGCCTTCGAGAAGATGTCTTACCGCGACAACCCCGACGGCTGGCTGGCGGTCTTTCCCATCCCTCAAACCACACTTGCCGGTTTGAACGTGTCCGACGTTCCGCTCGTCATCGTCGCCGAATCCATCGAGAAGCCCGGCAACCTCGGGGCAATTCTCCGCACTGCCGACGCCGCCGGCGTGGATGCGCTCCTGCTCTGCGACCCGCGCGTGGACCCTTGGAATCCCAACGTCATCCGCGCCAGCCGTGGGACGGTATTCAGCGTGCCGGTGGTCGAGTGCGGCAACGCCTCCGCGCTGGCGTGGCTGAGGGCGCATCGGATTCGCGTGCTTGCGGCGACGCCCTCCGCCCAAACAACCTACTCCGACGTGGACATGACTCGTCCCACCGCCATCGCCGTCGGCACGGAGGACGAGGGGCTGACCGATTTCTGGATGAACAACGCCGACGTGCAGGTGAAGATACCGATGCAGGGAAAGGTCAATTCGCTGAATGTCTCGGTCTCGACGGCGTTGATTGTGTATGAGGCGGTAAGACAGAGAAAGTAAAAGGGAGTGTCCAATGTCGTGGGTTTAGCCATAGAGAGCGCAGAGATTTTGAGATTTTTCTCAGAGATCTCTGTGAGCTCTGTGGCAGAAAAATCTTTAGCCCATTCTTTTAGACACTCTCAGTAAAAAGCAAAACGGAGGCAATATGTTGGACGCCATCTTGACTCCTGAACAGCGCAATGTGCGGGACGAGGCGCGCGCCTTTGCGCGCAAAGAAGTATCGCGCCAGTTACTGCTCGATATGGACGCGGACAAGGTTCGTTATCCGCGCGAGTATATTGAAAAACTCGCCGCACACCGTTTGTTGGGACTGCGCTTCCCACAGGAATGGGGCGGACGCGGCTTGGGCTGGTCGCATGAGGTTCTGGCATTGGAGGAAATCGGCGTGCTGGGGGCGAGTCTCGCCTGTCTCTTTTCCCTGCCGTCCATCGTGGGGGAGGCAATCCATCTCTTCGGTTCGCGCGAGCAGAAGGAAAAATATCTCAAGCCGATGCTCGCAGGCAGGATCACGGTCGCGGAGGCGTTGACCGAACCGCGCGGCGGGTCGGACTTTTTCGGCGCGACCACAACCGCGAAGCGCGAGGGCGATTTCTACATCCTGAACGGACAAAAACGCTTCATCGTCGGTGCGGAAGGCGCGGACTTGTTCATGGTGTACGCGCGCACGAATCCAAATGCAGCGGGTCACAAAGCCATCAGCGCGCTGCTGGTCGAACGCGGCGAAGGCGTGGAAGTACAGCACGTCTACGGGCTGATGGGCACGCGCGGCGGCGGAACGGGACGCGTCTATTTTCGGGATGTGCGTGTGCCGCTCGAGAATCTCATCGGCGAGGAACACGGCGCGTACGAAATCTTCAACCAGATGATGATCCCCGAGCGCATGACCAGCGCGGCGGGTGCGCTCGGTCTGGCGCGCGCCGCATTGGAGATTGCCGCGCGTTATGCCGACCGGCGCAAAGCCTTCGGGCAGAAGATCTGCGAGTTCGAGGGAGTCAGTTTCAAGGTCGCCGAGAGTCTGACGCGGCTGGACGCGGCGCGGGCGCTCGTCCATGAAACGGCGCGTATCATTGATTCCGTTGGCAATTCGAATGATGTCCGCCGCATGGTTTCCGAATCGAAAAAATTTGCCACCGATACCGCCTGGGCTGTCGTCAACGAGGCAATGCAAATCATGGGCGGGATTGGGTACACCAACGTGTATCCCATCGAGCGTCTGCTGCGCGACGCGCGGCTGATGACCATTTGGACAGGCACGAACGAGATCATGAACCTGGTCATCCAGCACGAGTACTACAAGGAACTGCTTGCCGCGGCGCCCTCTGCCCGCGATGTGGAGGCGGACGCGCCGAACGCCGAAGCGGAAGGCGAGAAGGTGTACGAATGATTTGACCTCCGCTCCGAGATGTCAGGGTTTTGCAAGGCGGGTTTGCTACCTTTTTTCCGTTTTCTCCGTCATGTCGTCAAATTCATGCCGACGGAGTTGACCATGTTTACCCTCATCAAATGGATTCTTGCCGCCCTGCTCGCCGCCTTCTTGTGGCTGGTGGGCAAATACACCGCCGAATACTTCGCCTTCAGCCCCTATAAAAAATATCCCGTGCGCAAGCGCGAGTGAGCAGCACAGGCAGCGCAAGCCTGGAGACTTGCGCTGCAGCCAACAAGTGATGTTTGGCTGTTTTGTCGAACCGTCAACGAATTTTTCACGAATTCACGGTCTCCGTGGTAAAAACCCCAGATTTCCCAAGGCTGATTTTATTGTTCGGTTAATTTGGAAAGAGGGGGGAATCAGCCGCGCCGCCGAAAGCCTGCAGGGGTTGTGACCCCTCCCCAGCCCTCCCCCATAGTGGGGGAGGGAGTGACCCCTCCCCAACCCTCCCCATCCCGCCTCGCAGGATGGGGAGGGTGACCTTTAGGTCGGGTGGGGGCGTCGGATGGGGTCAGGTCAATCCGCCGCCAGCGCCTCTCTTTCCTCTTTCATCTCTTCCTCAGCCACCCCATAGCGCGCCTCCAGCTCGTGACGGAACTGCTGGGTGTAAAGCCTGTAATAATGTCCGCGCAGTTTGAGCAGTTCGGCGTGCGTGCCTTGCTCGGCGATGCGTCCGTTCTCGATGACGAGAATGCGGTCGGCGCGGCGGATGGTGCTTAAGCGATGGGCGATGACGAAGGATGTGCGTCCCTGCATCAGGTTCTCCATGCCTTTCTGGATGAGCGCTTCGGTGAGCGTATCCACCGAGGAGGTGGCTTCGTCCATGATGAACAGTTCGGGTCGCGCCAGCACGGCGCGCGCAAGCGAGATCAACTGCTTCTGCCCGACCGAAAGCAAGTTGCCGCCTTCGCCCACGTTGTGGTCGTAGCCCTTCTCCAGCGTCACGATAAAGTCGTGCGCGCCGGCGATCTTGGCGGCTTCCACGATTTCCTCGTCCGCCGCCTCCAGCCGCCCGTAGCGGATGTTGTCGCGCACACTGCCCGAGAAGAGATGCGGCGTCTGCAACACGATTCCGATGCGGCTGTGAATCGAAGCGAGGGTGTAATCGCGGTAATCGCGCCCGTTGATGCGGATCACGCCGGAGCGCGGCTCGTAGAAGCGGCAGAGCAGATTCACAATCGTGGACTTGCCGCCGCCCGTCGGTCCGACCAGAGCGATGGTCTCACCGGGTTTCACCTTGAGCGTGAAATCGGTCAGGACGGGCTTGCGGTCTTCGTAGAAGAAGTCCACGTGGTCGAATTCGATTTCGCCCATCAGCGTTTCGGCGGGGACGGCGCCGGGTCTATCGTGGACCTCGGGCGGGGTGTCTGCCAATTTGAAGATTCTCTCCGCCGAGGCAATGGAGTGCTGCATTTCGGCGTAGACGCGCGCCAGGTCCTGGATGGGCCACATCATGAAGGTCAGGTACGAGACGAACGCCTGGATGCCGCCGATGGTCATCATCCCAACCTGAATCTGCGTCCCGCCGTAACCGACGATGACTCCCAGCGCCAGCGCGGCGATGATTTGCACGGTGGGGAGGAAGAGCGCCGAGAGCCACGCCGCGCGGTAGGAGGCGTTGTACATCTGCGTGGTCAAGCCCTGAAACTCGCGGGTGTTCTCATCCTCGCGCAGTAAGGCTTTCACCACGCGCACGCCCTGGAAGTTCTCGTTGAACGCGCCGGTGATTTTGGAGTTGGTGCGGCGCGCCGTGCGGTATTCCACCAGAATCCGCTTGCGGAATTGCACTGCGATGAACAGCATGAGCGGAATGACGGTGAACACGATGAGCGCCAGTCTCCAGTTGATGAGCGCCATGAACGTGACCGAGGTGATGATGTTCATCACCGCCCAGGTGGTATCCACCACGCCCCAGGTCAGCAGGTCGGCGACGCGCCCAGTATCCGAGGTGACGCGCGCAATCAGGCGCCCGACGGCGTTTTGGGCGTAGTAGGAGAGCGAGAGGTCCTGCAGGTGGTTGAAGAGCATCTTGCGCAGGTCGTATTGCACGCGCTCGCCCAGCACGCCGGCGAGATAGATAAAGGTAAACACGAACCCCGCCTGGAGCAGTTGAAACACGCCGTAAATGACGGCGAGTTGCATCACCCGCGCCTTGTCGCCCGGCACGATGCCGGTGTCCACGATTTGCTTGTTCAGGTAGGTGAACCAGGCGTCGAGCGCGGAGGTCAGCGCGATGGTGATGAGGAATCCCAGCACCCACTTCCAATGCGGCTTGAGCAGGGTCAAAATTCGCCGAAAGACCGGCGCGGTCAGTTGACTTGTGTGTTCTTCTTCTTCGAGTTCGATAAGGTCGGTGTCAGACATGGGTAATTCTCCAAAACTTTGTACCGTGAAGAAAAGGATGAAGGATGAATTATGAAGGATGAATGTGGATGGAAGAGTTTCTTTTCTTCATCATTCACACCTGCGCTTGTGCGTGCAGTGCAAGCGTCCTTCTATCTTCATCATTTCCTTTTCATTCTTTTCTTGATCGTTGTCACGATGGCGGTGAAGATCGCTATCAGTTCGTTGGTTTCCTTGATGAGCGGTTCCAACTTCTTCGCGGGAACGATCTCCGCTCTCACGAGTAGGTCGAGCCAGAAATCCGTTTCATCCAATTCCTGCAGCACGCTTTCAAACTTATTGACTATGTCCGGGTCAGACTTGGCGCGATTGCCCTCGCGATACTGCGCTCCAACGGACGTGCCAGAACGCAAGACCTGTTTGCCAAGCGTTTGGGCTTCAGTGGATTTTGGCAGGCTGGAATACAAGCGAACGATCCGTAAAGCAAAGTCGCTTGTCCGCGTTTTCAAATCCTGAGGCGCTTTAGTTTCCATCGCTTCATCTCCTTTACATTTCATTCATCCTTCATCCTTCAGAATTCATCCTTGCACGCTGTTTATCATTGTGCTTTCGCAATTTCCATCTCCAGCTCCTCATCGATCCTCGTCTGGATGTCATAGATTCTCCGGTACATGCCAGCCGGGTCTGCGAGCAGTTCTTCGTGTGTGCCCATCTGCACCACCTCGCCCTTATCCAGGACAAGGATCAGGTCCGCGTTCATCACGGACTGGATGCGGTGGGCGATGATGAAGGTCGTGCGGTTTTCCATCAGTTGATTCAGCGCCGCGCGGATTTCGGCTTCGGTCTCCGTGTCCACCGAGGAGGTCGAGTCGTCGAGGATGAGGATGCGCGGATTCTTGAGCAGAGTGCGGGCGATGGTCACGCGCTGTTTCTGCCCGCCGGAGAGCGTCACGCCTTTTTCGCCGACCAGCGTGTTGTAGCCGTCGGGGAAGGTCAGGATCACATCGTGAATGGCGGCGGCTTTTGCGGCGCGCTCCACTTCCTCCTGCGGCACGTCGCGCCCCACGCCGTAGGTGATGTTCTCGCGGATGGAGCGGCTGAACAGGAACGGCTCCTGTTCCACGATGCCAATTTGCCGGCGCAGGTAAGCGCGCGGATAATCCTTCAACTCCACGCCGTCCAGCAGAATGCGCCCGCCGGTGTACTCGTGGAAGCGCGGCAGCAGGTTGACCAGCGAGGTCTTGCCGGAGCCGGTCGAGCCAAGCAAAGCGACTGCCTGACCCGGCTTCACATGGAACGAGATGTTCTTCAGCGCGTCGGACTTGCCGTCCGAGTACATGAACGAGACATTCTCGAAGACAATCTCGCCTCGCACCGCACCTGCGGGCTGGTACTTCCCATCGTGGAGCGGCTCCCGCGCCTGTTTGACCACTTCCATCAGACGCCCATACGAGACCATGCCCGTCGAAGCGGAGACGATGATGCGCCCCAGGTTGCGGATGGGCCAAATCAGCCACACCACCAAGCCGACATAGGCGATGTACATGCCGACCGTAATCTCGCCGTTGATTGCCATGTTGGCGGCATAGACAAAGCCGAACAACATCTGCAGTCCCAGCACAATATCCGAGAGGGGCCAGAACATCGAGTGCATGAAGAGCAGAATCTTCCCTTTGAGGAACTTGCCCCAGTTATCCTTCTCGAACTTGTTCTTTTCGTACTCCTGCCGCGCAAATGCTTTGACCACGCGCACGCCGGTCAGGTTTTCCTGCAATGTCGTGGAAAGCACCGCCTCCTGCGCCTGATACTCCTCGTATGCCTTGGTCACTTTCTTGAAGAACCACAGCGACACCCACAACATGAACGGGATGACGATGACCGAAATCAGACCGAGCTCCACGTTCAGGTTCAGGATGGCGGCGAAGTTGATGACGAACAACAGGATGATGCGTCCCATGCCGATGCCCTGTTCGCTGAAGAAGCGGCGCAGGGCGTCCACGTCGGAGGTCACGCGCTCGATCAGGTCGCCGGTCGGTGTGGTGGCGTGGTAGGAAAAACTCAGCCGCTGGATGTGGTCGAAGAGAAAGTCGCGCAGGCGGCGCGTAATGCCCTCGGCGGTGTAGGCGGCTAAACGTCCCGAAAGAAACGAGAAGCCGCCCTCCACGATGGCAAGCCCGACAAAGCCGGCGCCAATCCAAAGCGAGGTCGTCACCAGGCTTCCGCCGATGAATTTTCCCTGCGCCAGCACATCGTCGGCAAAGAAACGCAGAAGCAGGTAGGTGAAGGTCTTCGCCAGCGCCGAAACAGCCAGCGCAAGTGTCGCGCCAATGTAGGGCAGGCGGTAATCCACCATCATCTTCCACAGACCCTTCAGGCGGTTTTCGTGGAGGGCGCGGCGGAAGTCGAAGGTGATGGCGGGTTCGTAGGTGGGTTGTGTTGTGGTCATTTCATTTTCTCCACCCTCTCTTTTTGAGGAGAGGGGCAGGGGGTGAGGTTAAACAAAAAGGCTGCGGCGGGTGCGCCACAGCCTGAAACGACAGGTACGTTTGACCTAACGACGGTCAATAGGCGCACTACGAGAAGGTAAAGCCCCGTCAACAACGGGCAAAACGAACGATGTAACGATGTAGCTGCTCATGTAGTGCGCTCCTTTCTTTAGAATTTGCTTAACGCCCGCCCAGTGTACTCTGCCGGCGGGAATATTGTCAAGGCTGGATTCGATATAATCGCGCCCATGATACGAACCTGGCAGATTACTCATCACGGACCAAAGGAACTTCATTTCCCCAACGCTTCTTCGCTGGATGCCGTTACGCGCCAACTGCCGCAGGGATATTACACCACCTTCCGCACCTACGACTCCTGCACGCGCGTCGTCGGACTCAAAGCCCACTTCCGCCGCCTGCCCCATGCGGACGCTTCGCTCCTACGCCGAAGCCTGCGTTTGCTGCTAGAACCGTATCGCCCCGGTGAAGCGCGCGTCCGCCTCATGGAGACCCGGGATGGCAAATGCTACATTTCCATCGAACCGCTCAAACTCCCGCCGACCGAAGTGTATGAGCGGGGCGTCCGCGTGGAAACGGTAACGCTCCAGCGAACCAATCCGCGTGAGAAATCCACGGCATTCATCGGCGCAAGCGAGGCAGAGCGCAAAAAGATTGCCCAACGGGGAATCTTCGAGGCGCTGCTGGTCAAGAACGGGCGGATTTTGGAAGGGATGACGAGCAATTTCTTCTATGTGCGGGACGACGTTTTGCACACCGCCCGGCGCGGCATTCTGCTCGGCGTCACACGGACGATGGTCATCCGCGCGGCGCGGGGGATGGGGGTGGAGGTGAGATACAAGCCTCTGAAAGTGGATCAACTGCCGGCGGTGGACGAGGCGTTCATCACCTCCAGTTCGCGCGGCATCGTGCCGGTTGTCCAGATTGACGATGTGACGGTGGGGGAGGGGAGGGTAGGAGCGTTGACGAAACAGTTGTCGGCGGCGTATGAGGCGTATGTCCGCAAAAAGGCGGAAACGATTTAGCTCTCACCTTACGCAGTTTTCTCGTAGTGTGACATTTATGTCGCCTGAAAGCACGAGATAAATCTCGCGCCACCGCGTAAGGTGAGTTAGATATGTAAGAACAGCCCGCCAGCCTCCATCAAAACCCGAAAGGAGTGCGCGGATGAAACACATTCTTTCGGTGTTTATCGTCATGATTTTGGCAGCTGCATGTACGGCGGTTGCTCAGGGAGGAGACGACCCGATCCAGCCTGCCGCGTCGCCCACGCCCGGCATCATCTCCGAGCTTGCAACGTTAGCCGCAAACACAGCAGAAGTGGATGAGGTGATTGTCGTGACGCAGCCGCCGCCTGACGAGGATTTCTTTAGCCGCAACAACATCACCCTTTCGCCTCCCGTTTGCAGCGGCTTGACCCAGCCGCAGATGGAGGGACCCTACTACACGCCTGATACTCCCGAACGCAACTCTTTGCTCGAAGAGGGGATGCCCGGCACGCGCCTGCTGCTGGTCGGCTATGTGCTGGACCAGAACTGTCAGCCCCTGCCGGATGCCTGGCTCGACTTTTGGCAGGCAGATGCAAATGGAGAATATGACAACGTTGGCTATCGCTTGCGGGGGCATCAATTTACCGACGTACAGGGGCGTTATTACCTCGAGACTGTTCTGCCCGGTTTGTATGCCAGCCGTCCCATCGAGCATATCCACGTCAAAGTTCAGCCCGAAGGCGGAGCGCTGGTAACGACGCAGTTGTATTTCCCGAATCAGCCGGTGGAGGGTCTCACCGTTACGCTCGAAGAACGCGACGGGTATGTGGTCGGCTATTTCAATTTTGTGGTGCAGCGGTAATGTGGATGCGCATTGATGTCGTACGACGGCGGTCTCAAGCGTTTTCCTGAATGCGAACGAACGTTTTGAACTCTTCGATGAAACGGTCTTTGCCGAATTTCCGAGCATGGCGGACAAGGTCTGCCGCGGCAAAACGGGAATGTAGTTTTTCAAATTGCCGCACGGCATCCGTCAGGCTTTCGGCGGATTGCTCGTCGAAAAATATTCCGGTGACACCATCCTGAACCGTCTCCCGCGCTCCGCCGCGTCCATACGCAAGCACCGGACATCCCGCCGCCTGTGCTTCGACAACGGCAATGCCAAAGTCCTCCTCCGCCGCGCAGACAAAGCCGCGCGCTTTGCCCAGCAACTCCGCGACCTGTTCATCGGAAACATAACCGAGGAATTTGATGTTTGGGCTTGCCATCCGCTTCAGGCACGGCAATTCGGGTCCCTCGCCGATAACAAGGAGAGGGAGATTCAGTTTGGAAAACGCCTCCACGATAACGTCAACCCGTTTGTGCGGAACAAGTCTCGTCACGGTGATGTAATACGCCTCGCGCTGAGAGGACGGCTTGAAGCGCTCCACTTCCACAGGAGGATAAATGACGGCGGCGTCACGTTGATACGCGTCCGCGATCCGCTGGGAAACGGCTTGGGAGATGGCGGCAAATTGATGGACGCGCGATGCGGCTTTCCGATCCCAGGCGCGGAAGGCGCGCAGGTATTCCTCGAGGAGGAGATTCTTGTGTTTGCGAGTGCCATCGAGGTTGAGGTCTGTCCACGCGTAGCGCATGGGCGTGTATGTGTACGAAAGGTGACGCGCGCCGCCGGGATTTTTCACGCCATGCGCCACCGCATAACTGAAACAGATAATATGGTCGAAGGCGTGCAAGTCGAAACGTTCGACGGCAAACGGCATGAATGGCAGATATTTACGATGCTGCGTGTGCGCCAGCGGAAGCGAGTTGATGAGGGATGTGTGGACCTTTCTGTCCGCGAGCGGCGTGCGGAGGAAAACATCCCTGTTGTAAACCAGCGTGAAGATTTCTGCGTTAGGATACGCCTCCAGCGCGGTGAACAACACCTTCTCACCGCCGCCAAGGGATGGGAGGGCGTCAATCACAAAGGCAATGCGTGGTTTGGATTGCATGGGATGGGGGGCTTTTCTGTCTGGGAAGTGTCGGAGATTATAATTGCAAACATGACCACTCACAGGGCAGGCTGGACGCAAGATCGTCTCTTGCGTCTTTTTTCAATTGGCGCGCGTTTCTTCTTTGCGCTGACAATCATCCTCCTTCCCGTCCGCTGGCGGATCGTTTTATCGGCGCGTCCCGCCTTGCCCGTTTATAGAGACTATACGGATTTCCTGCTCTTCGCGCCGGACATTGCCATGCTCGGCACGCTGGCGTTGTGGGGATTGACGTTCCTGCTTCAGCCTCGAAAACTCCATTGGGGACGGGCTCATGTGTGGGTTCCGCTGCTGGGGTTGACGCTGGCAGGCTGGGTTTCACTGATGAGCAGTTGGGATCCGCCTCTTTCCTTTTATCACGCCGTTCGGTTGAGCCTGTTGTTTCTCTTTTTCCTCTTCGTTGTAAACGAGGTCAACTCGCCCGCCTGGGTGATCATTCCAGCCGGTCTGCAGGTATTGACCCAATCCATCGCTGCCATCGGGCAATCGCGGTTGCAGCGTGACCTGGGTCTGCAATGGGCGGGGGAGTATGAATTGAATCCGCTTTGGGAGGGTGTAAGTATCGTGGGAGGAGGCAGCGTCCGTTTTTTACGCGCGTATGGGCTGAGCGACCATCCCAACATCCTGGGCGGCTGCCTGGCATTTGGGCTTGTGCTTCTCTTTGCGGCATTCCTGCATCAGCAAAAACGTGCGTGGCGGTGGGCGATCCTGGCGGTTTTTGTTCCGGGGCTTGCCGGGCTGCTGGTCACATTCTCGCGTTCGGGGTGGGCTGCGTTCTTTGCGGGCTGTGTTGTCATCGTTGGAGCGGAAGCGGTCAAACGCAACGCTGAAGCCTTGAAACACGCCATAGCCCTGGCGGTCATTTGCACGGCTGCCATTATCCCGCTCATTCAGCGTGACCTGCCGTTTTTTTACGGACGGTTCAATGTGAATTCCTCCGCCTCCGCACCAATCAGCAGGGATCGCGGTTCGCTTCTGGAGCGCGCTTATCTTTTCGATGCCTCCAACCGCTTATTTGTAAACCACGCGTTGACCGGAGTGGGGCTGGGCGTCTCGCCGGTTGCCCTGAAGGAGGCGTACCCGCTGTTTCCCATCAATTATCAACCGCCTCATTTCACTCTGCTGGCTGCGGCGCTCGAGACGGGCATTCTGGGGGGCGCGTTTTATTTTCTCCTTGCCATACTTCCCATGCTCGTTTTCTTCATCGGGCGAAGCCGGTTTTTGCGCGACCCGCAGGTCATTGCCGGCTTTGCCCTCCTGCTGGCGGTGACGGTGGTCGGACTCTTCGATTATTACACCTGGCTGCTCGTGCCGGGACGCTTGTGGCAGTGGACCGCGTGGGGACTTTGGTCTGCCTCTCTGATGCACCATGAATGACATCCTCCTCGTTCCCATAGCGGTTATTTATCTGCTGACTGTCGTCACATTGTTCGTGTATGGCTTGAATTTCTTCCACCTCGCGTGGAGCGCTCACCTCAATCGAAGTGAACTACAGCCGGCTGCGCCTGCCCCACTTTCCCGCCTGCCGCCCGTAACGGTCCAACTGCCCATCTTCAACGAACGCTACGTGGCGCGGCGACTGATCGAAGCCGCCGCCGCGTTGGATTATCCTCCCAGCCTGCTCGAAATCCAGGTGCTGGATGATTCGACGGATGATACCGTTTCGATAGCGAAGGAAACGGTGGAACGTTTGCGCGGCGCGGGAATTGACATCAAACATTTGCATCGCACCGACCGGCGCGGCTTCAAGGCAGGCGCGCTTGCCGAGGGACTGAAGACAGCGCGGGGCGAATTCCTTCTCATTCTGGACGCTGATTTCGTTCCCGCGCCCGATTTCCTCAAACGCATCCTTCCCCGCTTCGATAATGACCGTGTTGCCTTTGTGCAGGCGCGCTGGGGACACCTCAACCGCGATTATTCCCTGTTGACCTTCCTTCAATCCCTCTCGATTGACGCGCACTTTGCAGTGGAACAACTGGCGCGTTCCCGCCTGGGTTACTGGTTTAATTTCAACGGCACGGCAGGCGTCTGGCGCAAGTCTGCCATCGAAGACGCCGGCGGCTGGCGGGCGGAAACTCTCACCGAAGACCTCGACCTTTCCTACCGGGCGTTTCTGCGCGGCTGGGAGGCGCGCTATGCCGGCGACATTGTTGTCCCCGCTGAATTACCCGTCAGCATGACCGCGTTTCGGCGGCAGCAACACCGCTGGGCGCGCGGCAGTCTCGAATGCGCCCTTCGATACGTTCCCGAGGTTTGGCGCATGGACGTGCCGCTCCCCAGGCGCATCGAAGCGACGCTTCATCTCACCGGCTATTGCGTGCATCTCTTCCTGTTTGCGTTGTCCATGCTTTATCCCTTCGTTTTGCTGCTTTCTGTCCGCTATCCCGCCTTGCTTAGTTTGTTCGGAATTGCAGCGCTTTTCAATTTCACTGCGTTTGCGCCGACGACTTTTTTCATGGTTGCCCAACATTCTCTTGGCGGGAAATGGCTGAAAGCCCTGCCTGCCGTCTTGTTCACCTCCGTGTTTGGTGCCGGGATGATGATCAACACGCTCCGCGCCGCCCTCCAGATTGGCTTGGGCAAGAAAGCCGCCTTCGAACGGACGCCCAAATACGGAATCACCCAGCGCGGGCAGGGATGGAAACGCGGGCATTATCACGTCCGCGTGGACGCCATTGTGCTCCTTGAATTGTGCATGGCGCTCGTCAACTCATACACAGCCATCCTCGCTTTGCGCCTCGGCAACCCGCTGATTGGAATCTATGCCGCCATCTTTGCCCTGGGATTGTTCTTTGTATCCGGTTTCACCGTTTTGCAGTCCCTCACAATTCGCTCTTCCTCAACGCCATGAACAACAGAGCCATGCTCGCACGCGCCATCCTCGATGCGTTGGCGTATTCCGACATCTTCGATTATCCCCTGCGGCTGGATGAACTGCACCGTTACCTCCCATTGCACGCCGCTGCGGACGAATTGCCCGAAGCCCTGGCTTCCCTGAATGGACAGGTAGGGAGGCAGGATGGCTTCTACTTCCTCGGGAATCGCGCAGAGGTCGTCGAAATCCGCAGAGAGCGGGAGGCGCGCTCGAAGCAGATGCTTCCCCTCGCCATGCGATATGGACGCGTCCTCGGCTCTTTTCCCTTCGTCCGCATGGTCGCGTTGACCGGCTCGCTCGCGGCGGGGAACGCGGCAGACGGAGCAGACTTCGACTACATGCTGGTCACTGCGCCGGGACGGCTGTGGACAGCCCGCGCTTTTGCCGTCACCTTTGGGCGGGTCATGCGCCCGCTCGGGCATGTCGTGTGCGTAAATCTGCTCGTCACCGAAAAGGCGCTCGCCTGGAGCCGCCACGACCTATATACCGCCCGTGAGTTCTGCCAGATGATTCCGGTTGCAGGCTTGGATGTCCATCAGCGGTTGATGCGAGCGAACCGCTGGACGAAGGAATTTCTGCCGAACGCAGAGACCGACCGCTCACAGCAGGAATACGTGCTGACACAACCTCCCGCGCTTCGGAGTTTCCTCGAACTTCCCCTGTGCGGCAGGCTGGGCGACATACTCGAAAAATGGCTGATGAAACTTCAACTGCGACGCATCGCGCGCAGATCCGGCGCGGGCGAAGAGACGGTGTTCACTGCCGACGTGTGCCAGGGCAACTTTCATCATCATCGCAAACGGACGCAGGAGGCGTTCGAGAAACAGTTGAGCGCCATCGAGGCATTGCTCCCGTTGGAACATTGTCGAAAGAAGGAGACATGACTCAAATCCTGCTCGGTCAATCCTACTATCTGCGCTTCGACCCCAAGTTATGGAAGGCGATGCAGCCTTACCCACCGCTGGGGACGTTGTACGCCGCCGCATGGCTGCGTCAGCACGGATACGAGGTCGCGCTGTTCGACGCCATGCTGGCGGAATCGGAGGGGGAGTGGGGGCGCGCGCTGGACGAACACAAACCGCAATACGCGGTCATCTACGAAGACAACTTCAACTACCTCTCCAAGATGTGTCTTTTGCGAATGCGCGAAGCCGCATTCGCAATGATCCGCATGGCAAAGTCGCGCGGATGCACGGTCATTTTGTGCGGCGCGGATGTCACCGATCATTACGACAAATATCTCGAAAACGGCGCGGACTACTGTCTCCTCGGCGAAGGGGAGGAGACTCTGCTCGAGTTGTTGAACCAGCTCGAAGGTAGAAGCGAAGCGAGGCTCGATTCCATTCTCGGTCTTGCGTACCAATCTCCGCTCTCCAATCCCCAATCGAAAATCGTAAATCGAAAATCCAAAATCGTAACTCCCCGCCGTCCCGACATCGCTGACTTGGACAAACTTCCCTTCCCAGCATGGGATTTGGTGGATGTTGAAAAATATCGCAACATCTGGTTGAAACGCCACGGCTATTTCTCGATGAACATGGTCACCACGCGCGGCTGTCCGTATCACTGTAACTGGTGCGCCAAACCGATTTGGGGACAGCGCTACAACTCGCGCTCGCCCGAAAACGTCGTTGCGGAGATGAAGTGGCTCAAGGAAACGTTCGCCCCCGACCACATCTGGTTTGCGGATGACATCCTGGGATTGAAACCAAAGTGGCTGGAAAAGTTTGCCGTGCTGATTCGTGAAGCGGACGCGGTCATCCCGTTCAAGTGCCTGCAGCGCGCTGACCTGGTCAACGAAAAGACCGCCTCCGCGCTCGCACAGGCGGGATGCAAGACCGTGTGGATTGGCGCAGAGTCTGGCTCGCAAAAGATTCTCGACGCAATGGATAAGGGCGACAAGGTGGAGGACATTTATCGCGCCGCGGAAGTGCTGCACGCGCACGGCATCGAAGTCGGTTTCTTTTTGCAGTTCGGCTATCCCGGCGAGACGTGGGATAATGTGCAAAAAACCTTGAAGATGGTGCGCGAGTGCGCGCCCGATGACATCGGCGTTTCGGTTTCGTATCCGCTGCCCGGCACGAAGTTCTTCGAGCGCGTGAAACTGGAACTTGGTGAAAAACAAAACTGGGTGGACTCAGAAGATTTGGCGATGCTCTATCGCGGTCCCTTCCCGACCGAGTTCTACCGCATCCTGCACGGCAGAGTGCATTACGAGTTCAGGCTGCGGCGGGCATGGCGGAAGCGCGACTGGAGGCGTATGTTGCACACGCCGTACTACCTTGCCGGCATTGTGCTGACAGAGTGGCGGCTTCGCAGACAGGTCGGGAGAACGTCTCATGTTTGATCGGAACGCAGTGGACACAGGCTTCTCACGCAAAGCAGAAGTTTACGACGCCTACTGCGAGAATCATCCCGTCATTCGCTGGGCGCGCGCCGTCATACGCGCGGAAGTCGTTCGCGTCCTGCCGCCCGGCGGCTCGATCCTCGAATTGAACGCCGGCACCGGTGCAGACGCGGCGTACTTTGTCCAGCGCGGTTACCGCGTTCACGCCACCGATCTCGCCGGCGGCATGATTGCCGCCATCCAAAACAAAATCCGCACGCTCGACGCCGGCGAACGTTTCACCGTTCAACAAATCTCATTCACCGAACTCGAACGCATCGAAGGCACGCCCTTCGATCTGGTCTTCTCCAATTTTGGCGGCTTGAATTGCATCCCTGATATCAACGTCGTCGCGCGCCGCCTCCCGACGGTTCTCAAACCTGGCGGTTATGTCGTTTGGGTCGTCATGCCGCCCGTCTGTCCGTGGGAACTGGTTCAGGCGCTGCGGGGCAAGTTTCGCGTGGCGGCGCGGCGTCTGCATCCAAACGGTGTGCTGGCAAATGTCGAAGGCGTACGCGTGCCGACATGGTATTTCACGCCGAAGCATGTTCGTCAAGCCTTCCCGCCCGCTTTTCGCCTCGTTCGACAGCGTTCGCTTTCACTGTTCTGCCCGCCCTCCTTCATGGATCGCTTCCCTTTGCGTTTCCCGCGTCTCTCGCATCGCCTCATGCAATGGGACGAACGCCTCGGCATTCATCCACCGTTCAACCGTTGGGGAGACTTCATCCTCTACACCTTTCGCTATGAACGTTGACCTGTACCTGCGCGTGCGCGAAAAAGAAGGACGGCTGTACTCGGATGAACTCGTTGCGCGTCTGCCCTCCGTTCCTGATGGACATCCGCTCGCAAACGAATGGGGCGCCCGTTCCGCCTCCGCTTCGCGCCTGACCCGTTACCTGGCGCGCGGACCCGAGCCTCTGCTCATCCTTGACTTGGGCTGCGGCAACGGCTGGCTCGCCAACTACATTGCCGCGTCCGGTCACCGCGTTCTTGGCATGGACGGAAACCGGCTGGAACTCCGTCAAGCCGCGCGCGTATTTTTGCCCAATCCCAATCTCCATTTTCTCGAAGCGGATATTTTCTCCGCGCCGTTTCCATTCGATTCATTCGATGTCATTTTGCTTGCCAGCGTCATCCAATATTTTCCCGACCTGCCCGCCCTGCTCGACCTGCTGCTCAAATACCTGAAGCCGCGCGGCGAGATTCATATCATAGACAGCCCGCTGTATTCGGACGCAGAAATAGACACGGCAAAGGAAAGAACGCGAGCATACTACGCCTCCCTGGGCTTCCCTGAAATGGCAGAGCATTATTTTCACCACCGTTTTTCTGAGTTGAACGGCTTCACATGGAGAATATTGTATCGCCCCCGAACGCTTGCCCTTCACGCGAAGCGTTTATTGCGGCGCATTGACTCCCCCTTCTTCTGGGTTGTGACACGGAAACCAAAGATAGGGCAAGTTACATCTCCTGCCTGATACCCTTACACTTTCAAGAACGGGACGCGGATTGACGCTGATTCACGCGGAAAAACACGGAAAAATGGTAACTCACCTTACGCCGTAGCGCGAGATCTATCTCGTGTTTTCAGGCGACATGAATGTCGCACTACGAGAAAACTGCGCAAGAGCGTGTTTTCAATTTTCCGGTTCGCGCACATTTGTATCTTTTTGCCATTTTGCGCATCTAAAGAGTACAACCTATAAATTGGACAAATTTTGTCAAATTTATCAACTAGAGAAGGGTAGAACTCTCATGATGATCCCGCTGAAATTGGCGCTTGGCTTTGGAATCGGGCTTTCGCTCGGCTTACTCGGCGGCGGAGGTTCCATTCTAACTGTACCGGCGCTGGTCTATCTTGTGGGGCAGACTCCTCAAGCAGCCGTCACCACATCCCTCGCCATTGTAGGGGCAAACAGCCTGATGGGAGCCTTCTTTCACCAAGCACAGGGCAGCCTGGATTGGAAAGTAGCGTTAACGTTCGGCGGCGCAGGTATGTTGACTTCGTTTCTTTCCGCCAACATTTCCAAACAACTGCCGCCTGCTTTCTTAATGGTTGCCTTCGCATTTTTGATGCTTGCAATAGGGGTCATGTTGTTTGTACGGCGCGACCTGTCTTCGGTGGTGGTTTCAGCAAAGCCCGTGCCCGTCGTACTGGCAAGCGGGGCAGGGGTGGGATTGCTCACGGGCGTGTTGGGCGTTGGCGGCGGTTTTCTGGCGGTCCCTGCACTGGTTATGCTGGTAGGTCTTCCGGTTCACATGGCAGTGGGGACATCGTTACTGGTCATTGCGATGAATAGCGGAGCCGGCTTTCTCGGTCACACAGGAAGCGGATCGTTCGATTTGTTGACGATCATCGTTTTTGTCGTCGCTGGTTTGGCGGGAACCTCGGCAGGCGCAAAGTTATCCAACCGTTTGTCCGCCTCCAAACTACAAAAATCATTTGCGGGTTTTGTCGTCCTGCTGGCGTTCTTTTTGTTGTACGACAACCTGCCCAAAATTTTTTAGCCGTAAGGAGAGAAAAACATGTTCACACAACAATTTTTTGTCGAGGGGCTTGGATGTGCCTCTTACCTGATTGGGTGCGAGGCGAAGGGAGTGGCGGCGGTAATTGACCCTGACCGCCATGTTCAAAAATACCTCGATACGGCACGCAGTCGTGGTTTGAAGATTACACACATCATCGAAACACATCTGCACGCAGACCACGTGTCGGGTAATACCGATCTGGCAGCGCGCACCGGCGCGGAGATTTACCTGCACGAAGCCAGCAACGCGGAGTTTCCCCATCGGTCGCTGCATCACGAAGATGTGATCGAGCTGGGCAATATCCGCTTGAAAGCCATCCACACGCCAGGTCACACGCCCGAAAGCATCACGTTGCTCGTTTCAGACACCACCCGCGCTGAAGAACCGTGGCTGGCACTGACAGGCGACACCCTGTTTGTTGGCGATATTGGTCGTCCCGATCTCGTCGGGGTGGAAGCCGCACGCGGACTGGCATCCAGCATGTATGACAGCCTTTTTACAAAGATTCTGCCGCTGAACGACAGCCTGTTAATTTACCCCGGTCACGGGGCAGGCTCCTTGTGCGGAAAGTCCATCGGTGCGATGCGCGCTACGACACTGGGCTTCGAGCGCAGGTACAACCCAGCCCTATCTCCACGTGAACGAGGTGAATTCATTGACTTTGCTGTAAGCGGACTTCCTGAACAGCCGGGGAATCATAAACGGATCAAAGCCATGAACCGCAAAGGACCCAAGCCGCTTGGGAATGTGACGGAGAAACCGCTGAGCATCCAGGATGCCATCCCGTATTTCCAGCGCGGAGCAGGATTATTGGACACGCGTTCCAAGGATGCCTATATCCGGGCGCACATCCCCGGTTCAGTACATCTCGAGGCAGACGAGCAGTTGAGTAACCGCATCGGCTTTGTCTTTCCGCCGGATGTGCCGGTTGTACTCTTGCTGGAACACCCTGCCGATTACGAACGGGTGGTATATAGCCTGGCGCGCGTGGGCTATGACAATGTGGTTGGCTACCTCGCGGAAGGACTGGACGTATGGGAGCGAATGGGGCTGCCGCTGACAGCCGGTGACATCAAAGATGTGGAACCGGTCGAACTTTATCAGATCATGCAGAATTGCGCCGGCAATGACTGCCCTGTGATCGTGGATGTGCGCGAACCGTGGGAATACCGCCAAGGGCATGTGCCGGGCGCAATGTTGATCCCCTTGGGAGAGCTTTCGTTGCGCTGGAACGAACTTAACCCGGAAAGACCGGTAGCGGTGATCTGCGCCAGCGGAAACCGCAGTCAATCTGCGGCGGCATTGCTGGGGCAAAAAGGATTTAAGACCGTCTACAACATCTCCGGCGGGGTGGGAGCATGGATGTACAGCGGTCTTGCGTTGGAACGCTGATTGGTTGAGCAGCGGCGGGCGGGCTTTTTGCCCACCCGCCGTTTTTGTTGGCGCAGCACGTTTATTGTGCAGTCTTATTCCGCTTTCCGTTCTTTTCGAAAATCTCGTAATACCCCTTATCCAGTTCGTCGTCGCTGAGGTGGGCGTAGCGCTGCGTGACTTGGATGTTGGCGTGACGCGCCAGTTCCTGCGCAAGTTTCAGGTTGCCGGAACCGCGCAGGACGGTTGTCACGAAATAATGGCGGAACGAATGCGGCGTGATTTTGCCGACCATTTCCTTGCCCAATAACTGCTCCACGCGCTCTTTGACGATGTTGCGTCCTGTTGTCGGCGTGATGGGCTTGACCTTTTTGCCGGCGCCCTTGTCGTGCCGCGCAAAGAGGGGCAGGGAGGTGAGTTGCCGTCCCGAATTTCCATCCAAGGCGGCGCGCTGGGTCAGATACTCCTTGAGCGCCCGAATGGCGCGCGAAGTAAAGCGGATGACTGCCTGTTTGTTGCCCTTGCCAATGACGATGGCGCGCCCCTCGTTCCAGTCCATTTCGCCGCGGCGGAGTTTGCAGGCTTCATGGACGCGCAGCCCGGTGTCTGCCAAGGTGAGCAGGAACGCCCGGTCACGCATTGCGCGTAGGTAAGCGCTGGCAGGGTCTTCGCCTTCGCCGGGCTGGGAAGCGAGGTTTTGTACGTTTTCCACCAGTCCCAAAAGCCGCTCGATTTCGTAGGTGGGGAACTGGGGAAAGGTGATGCCGGGGCGGCGCGAACGCTGGCGTATAAGCACACGCACGCGCGATTGGTTGACCTCCGCCAGGCGCTCCGCGTCAATGAACAAATAGAAGCCTTTGACAGCCTGCAGGTAGAGTTGTTCTGTGGCGGTCGAATAGGCGTGCAGGTATTCGATGAGCGGCGAGATGAAATCCTCGGTGAGTTCGGCGATGGGGGTGGTATCGGGGTCGAGCCATTTTTCTGTGAGCAGGCGGCGGAAGATTTGCAGCGCATTTTTATACGCAAGCCAGGTGTGCTTGCTGCGGGAGGTCTTTACCACGTCCAGATAGCGGCTGATTGCCTCGGAAACCGTCGGCGGCTGGGTTGCGGAAGTTGTCATGAGGGTCATTATACGAATTTCCCGCGTTCTGTCAATGTTTATGATAAGAATACTTATCGAAAGCATAATCAGGATATTTGTTTTTGTGCCGGGGCGTCAGGGCGAAACCGCTCCCCTGCTGGACAGTAAAGCCAGTTATCAGTGACCAGTGAACAGTGGCTCATAGAAAGGGGCAAGGCGCGCGTGACCGATCACTGGTTACCGATCACTGCTGACTGATAACTGGACCCCCCTGCCCTGCCGGCAAAGGAAGTAGGGAGAAAGAGAAAAGAAGAAAGAGGAAAGAAATCCGCCGGTCATTCCAGCGCTTTTTGTACGATTGCGGCGATTTCCCCGGGCAAGCCCGAAAGATCGGGATTTTTCACCCCACCCATGTATTTCTGCAGAACTTTGCCCAATTCGCGGTAATGCGGCGGCGCGTTGGGATCGGCGGCCATTTTGGAGACGGCTTCGAAGTATTTTTGCGCTTCAGGGCTTTTGGCGCGATGCGCCTGCGCCAATCCTTCCACAAATTCTTTGATTTGTTCCAGTTCATCTTCCGCTTTGCCGCCCTCTCTCCCATTCATCCCTTCGGCTTCGCTCAGGACAAGCCTTCCGCCTTCATCCTTCATCCTTTTCGCGAGCATTTCCCAGCCTTCGAGACCTGCGGGCATGCCCAATTGCGGCGCGAGTTTGGATAATGCCTGCAGCGCCTGAAACTCATTAATTTGCTTTGCAATCACATACACCGTCACCCACGCGCTGACTGCCTGCTGTATTTCGCCCTTCTGCGCGTGAATATGCCCGATGTTGAACAGCGTGGCGCACAACCCCGCTTTATCGCCGATTTGCCGCATGATGTCGAGCGATTGTTTCAGGTAGGCCAGCGCGGTCTCGTAATCGCCCTGCGCCTTGAAGATTTGCGAGATGTTGTTGAGCGTCGTCCCCTCCCCCGCTTTATCGCCGATTTGCCGCCTGATGTCGAGCGATTGTTTCAGGTAGGCCAGCGCGGTCTCGTAATCGCCCTGCGCCTTGAAGATTTGCGAGATGTTGTTGAGCGTCGTCCCCTCCCCCGCTTTATCGCCGATTTGCCGCCTGATGTCGAGCGATTGTTTCAGGTAGGCCAGCGCGGTCTCGTAATCGCCCTGCGCCTTGAAGATTTGCGAGATGTTGTTGAGCGTCGTCCCCTCCCCCGCTTTATCGCCGATTTGCCGCATGATGTCGAGCGATTGTTTCAGGTAGGCCAGCGCGGTCTCGTAATCGCCCTGCGCGTGAGCAGTTGTCGCCATGTTGTTGAGCGTCGTCCCCTCCCCCGCTTTATCGCCGATTTGCCGCCTGATGTCGAGCGATTGTTTCAGGTATTGAAGCGCGGTCTCGTAATCGCCGATATGAATATGAAGTTTGCCTGTTTGACCGATGGCTTCGGCTTGCGTCTTTTGGTCTGGAGAGTTGCGCGCTTCGGGCAGCCAGCGCGTGAGCAGTTCGGCGTAGCGGCCGTCGAGGGTGTAGCGCTCCACCAGGATGTCGAGGGTGAGGCGGTCGGCTTCGGCGTGGCGGGCGGCGCGGCGCAGGGCTTCGATGGTGAGAGCGAGGTGGGGGTAGGTGCCGCGCTCATATTCCATCAGCCACAAGAGATAATCGGCGGCAGCGGCATAGGCGCGCGGGTCGTTGTCGAGCAAATTCTTTTCCCGCAAGTAATCCAGCAGGGCGGGTTCAACCTGGTATTCGAGAACCTCGTAGTTCCTGTTTTCGGTGACTTCCAGCAGGGAAAAGGCGAGCAGGGATTCCAGCGCGGATTCGGGCGAAGGTTGGACCTCACCCCCGGCCCCTCTCCCAAGGGGAGAGGGGAGTTGGACCTCACCCCCGCCCTCTCTCCCAAGGGGAGAGGGGCTGTCTCCGCTGGGGGGAGGG
>Ga0209381_1000289_pt1 | contig 136474 bp, 100 predicted proteins | sample DewCreD2012metaG_FD_184111 | JGI IMG/M metagenome (GOLD analysis project Ga0209381, IMG submission 184111) | Hot spring sediment bacterial and archeal communities from British Columbia, Canada, to study Microbial Dark Matter (Phase II) - Dewar... ...
CGGTCAGTTCTGGAGCCAGAGTGGAGATGAGTCCCTGCTCTGTCTGGAAACCTTTTGGCGCAGCGGCCGCTGGTCCCTGCTCTTCCCCCACTCCGCCTTCAATCCTGCAAAAAACTGAGATGCGCCCGGGATTGAGGGTTTCCACAAAACCGGCTTGACGCCCTTTTGTCTGCGAAATACGTTTTGCACTCGGAATCGATTACACCGCTGGTTCGCCAGCACGGCCAAGTCGGAGATTCAATCTGCCGACTTTTTTGTTTCCCGGAGGTGAAATCGGATATGAACAACGAGCTGTTGGCAGTCATAGATTACTGGGAGCGCGAGAAGGGCATCCAGCGGGATGTCCTCGTCGCGGCGGTCCAGAACATGCTCATCACCGCCGCGCGCAAGGCCATCGGGCCCGCGCGGGAAATGACCTGCACCATTGATCCCAAGACGGGGGAAATCCGGGCCGCGGCAAAATTAATCGTCAGCGAGAAGGTGATCTCCAAGCACGATCAGATTTCACTCTCGGAAGCCCGGCGCTACAAACCCGACGCCCAGATGGGCGAGGAGATCGTCGTGCCGATCAGCGCGGAGCAAATTCAGCAGATTTTCGGCCGCATTGCCTCCCAATACGGCAAACAAGCGCTGATGCAGGAAATTCGCAAAGCGGAAAAGCAACTCATCCTGGAGGAATTCAAGGACCGCGTGGGCGACATCGTGGCCGGCACGGTGCGGCGATTTGACCGCTCGGACGTGATCGTGGACCTGGGTCGTTACGAGGCCCTGCTGCCCAACCGCGAGCGGGTGCCCACCGAGGAATACCAGGTGGGCGAGCGCATCCGCTGTTACGTCAAGGCTGTGGAAAACACCCCGCACGGCCCGGAAATCATTCTCTCCCGCGCCGACCCGCAGTTCGTGCTCAAACTCTTCCAGCTTGAAGTCACGGAAATTGCCGATGGCACGATCGAGATACGCGGCATTGCACGCGAACCGGGCTTTCGCACCAAGCTGGCCGTCTATTCACGCGACCCGAAGGTGGACCCGGTGGGCGCGTGCGTGGGCCTGCGCGGCCAGCGGGTCAAAAACATCGTGCGCGAACTTAACAACGAGCGCGTGGACATCATCCCCTGGTCGCCCGACCTGCGCACGTTCATCGCCGCGGCACTGAACCCGGCCACCATCAAGAGCTTCGAGGTGGACGAGGCCAACCGCCGCGTGCATCTGCTGGTCAACGCGGACCAATTGTCCCAAGCCATCGGCAAACGCGGCCAGAACGCGCGGCTAACCTCCCGCCTGTGCGGCTGGGAGGTGGATATTGACGCTGAGGCGCCGCCGTCCACCGGCTTCGAGGAAAAGGTGGCCCAGGCGGTGCAAGCCCTGGCCGCCATCCCGGGCCTCACCGAGGCCCAGGCGGATGCCCTGGTGCATCACGGGTTCCTGAGTCTCGAGGACCTTCTCCAAGCCGAGGAATCCGACTTGGCAGCCTTCCCGGAAATCGGTGCGAGCGCGGCCGAAGTCCTGGCGGCCGCGCGGGCCGAGGCCCAGCGTCGCGTGCTTAACGTCAATCCGGCGACCGCCGGATAATCCGCCGGGGCCCCAGTTCCGGCGGGCACACGGACCAGCCGGCCGGGCGGAAAAGGGTTAGAACCGAGTATGCCTGTTCGCATTTACGACATTGCCAAGAAACTGGGCATTACCAGCAAAGATGTGCTGGCCAAGGCCAAGGAACTTGGCATTGCCGCCGCCCGCGTCCCCTCCAGCTCACTCGACAAGATCACCGCCGAGTACCTTGAGGAGCAATTGGGCTACAAACCCGCGCCGCCGGCACCTCCGGCCGCCCCGGCCGCACCCGCTCCCGTCCAGGCGGAAAGTCCGGCGGCGCCGCCGACGCCGGTTGAGGCGGTCGCGCCCGCCCCGGTCCAAGCTGCTGTGGACGTCTCACCTCCGGCGGCGATTGCAGAAGCTCCACCCGGTCCACCGGTGGCGGCGCCTTTGGCGGCCGAACCAGCGATCCCGCCGACTCCGCCCGTGCCCGCTCCGCCAGCCGAGGTCGCTGCGGTTCCACCCGCCGCACCGGTTTCGACGGCCGCGCATCCGCCGGGGATTTCTCCTGCCCCGGTAGCCCCGGCGACGCCAGCCGTGCTGGAAGGCACCGCACCTGCGGCGGTTGTCCCGCCGGCAAAGCCTCCGGCCCCGCCTGCGCCAGTCGTGCCGGCGGCACCGGTTCTGCCCGCGCCGCCACCGCCACCCCCCGAGCCGCCCAAGCCGCGCATCGGTGAAAAGGTGGGTTTCATCAATCTGGGCAGCCTGGGTCCCCGCGCCCGGACGCCCGATCGTGGTGCCACGAAAGCCCCGGCCAAGCCCGCGCCGACCGGTCGCGGCGAACCGGCGCGGGGTCGCGACGGCCGGGGTGGCGCTGCTCCCGGCCGCACGGCTGTTTCTGGCGGTCGTGGCGGCGGCGCGAGTGCCGCCGGCAAAGCACCGTCCCGGCCGGCTCCCGCCCCTGAGGCGCCCACCGGCGAGGAAATCACTTTGCGCCCGCCGATTATTGTGCGCGAGCTGGCGGAAAAGATGGGCAAGAAGCCCTTCCAGGTGATCGCCGACCTGATGGAGATGGGGATTTTCGCGACGGTCAACCAGTCCATCGAGACCGAGGTTGCACAGCGAGTGGCGGCCAAGCACAATTTCCGGTTCAAGGCGGAGCGCCGTAAGGAAGGCGGCGGCGTGCATGCGCCGGTGAAGCGCGAAGAACCGCTGGATCTTGAGGATCGCCCCGAACAGCTCAAGCCGCGCGCGCCGGTCGTGACCATCATGGGCCACGTGGATCACGGCAAGACCACCCTGCTGGACGTCATCCGCAAGTCGAACGTCGCGGCCGGGGAGGCGGGCGGCATCACCCAGCACATCGGCGCCTACACCATTTCCGTGCCGCATCCCGAGCGGCCGGGCGAGTTGCAGCAGATCACCTTCCTGGACACGCCGGGGCACGCCGCCTTCAGTGCGATGCGGGCGCGCGGCGCCAACGTGACGGACATTGTGGTGTTGGTGGTCGCCGCCAACGACGGTGTCATGCCCCAGACCCTCGAAGCGCTCAGCCACGCCCAGGCGGCGAAGGTGCCGATCATCGTGGCGGTCAACAAATGCGACCACCCCAGCGCCAACCCGATGATGGTCCGCCAGCAATTGCAGGATCGTGGCGTGGTGCCGGACGACTGGGGCGGCGACAACATCTTCGTGGATTGCTCCGCACTGACGCGGCAGGGCGTGGACAAGCTGCTCGGAGCCATCGTGCTCCAGGCGGAACTGCTCGAACTGAAGGCCAACCCTGACCGCCCCGCCAAGGGCAACGTGATCGAGTCCGGCCTTGAGCCCGGCGGTCCCACCGCCACGGTGCTGGTGCGCACCGGCACGCTGCGCGTGGGCGACATGCTGGTCTGCGGCGAGCACTACGGCCGGGTGCGGGCACTCATCAACGAGGAGAACAAGCGTCTCAAGGAGGCCGGGCCTTCGGTGGCAGTGAAGGTGCTCGGTTTGAATGGCGTGCCCGAGGCCGGCATCGAGTTCCAGGTGGTCGAGTCCGAGCGCGTCGCCCGCGAAATCTGCGAGGAGCGCCGGCTGGCGGCCCAGGGCCGCGACCAGGAAGCGCGACCCTCCCGCACCCTGGAGGGCCTGCTCCAGCAACTGGAGAGCGAGGACGCCAAGGTGCTCAAGGTGGTGGTCAAGGCGGACACCCAGGGTTCCGTGGAAGCCATCGTGGATGCGCTCAAGAAAATCGAAAGCGACAAGGTGAGCCTGGAGATCATCCACAGCGCGGTGGGTACCATCACCGAGACCGACGTCGTTCTGGCCCACGCCTCGAAGGCGGTGATCCTCGGCTTCCACACCCGGGTGGACAGCAACGCCGCCGAGCAGGCCAAGCGCGACGGCGTGCAGATCAAGCTTTACGCGATCATTTACGAACTGATTGACCAGGTGAAGGAGGCCATGGCCGGCCTGCTTGAGCCGATCCTGAAGGAAGCCGTGTTCGGCAGCGCCGAGGTGCGCCAGATCTTCCAGTTGTCCAAAGGCGGCAAGGTGGCCGGCTGCGTCGTGGCCAACGGCCGGATTGTCCGCGGCAAGGCGCGGGTGGTCCGGCGCCGCCATACCATTTACGAGGGCCTCATCCAGACGCTGCGGCGTTTCCAGGACGAGGTGAACGAGGTGCGCGCCGGCATGGAATGCGGCATCCGCCTGGATGGTTTTGACCAGTTCGAAGTGGGCGATCTGATCGAGTGCTACACGCTCGAGAAGGTGCCCCAGAAACTCTAAGGCGCGGGCCGACGCCCCGCCCCGCCTGTTGCCATGCACGGTCGCCGTCATGAAAGGGTGCGTGAGTTGCTCAAACGCGAGTTGAGCACGCTGCTGCTGCGCGAATTCCCCGTGGCCCAGACCGGCCTGATCGCCGTGCATGACATCGCGGTCGCCGGTGATCTGAAGTCCGCCACCGTTTACCTCGGCTTCTTGGGCACGACCGAGCAACGCCGCCGTGGCCAGGAACTGGTGCGGGAACATCAGCTCCGCCTGCAAAGCCTCCTGGGGCACGCCGTGGCGCTCAAGTACACCCCGCGCCTGCGCTTTGTCGCGGACGACTCGATCGCGCGGGGTGACCGAGTGCTCCAGTTGATCGAGGAAATCGAGAAGACACTACCCCCCGACCAGGCTTGAGTATCGGTGGCACCCGGCGGTGCCGGCCCGGCCTGCCCGAGATGAAACGACGCCCTCAAATCGTGGAACGCATCCTGGAAGCCCTCCGGGCCAGCCAGCGGGTGTGTGTGGTCGGCCACGTGCGGCCGGACGGCGACTGCGTGGGCTCGCAACTCGCCCTGGCCCTGGCGCTGCAGGCCGCGGGCAAGGACGTGACCGTCTGGAACGAAGACCCGGCGCCCACGAAGCTCAAGTTCCTCGACCCGGACGGCCTGCTCCGCACCCCCCAGCCCGGGCAGGAATTTGACTGCGTGATCGCCACCGACGTGGCCAACGCCGAACGCCTCGGCGCCGTGGGGCCCTGCGTCGAACGCCGGCGCGTCCTCATCAACATTGACCACCACGCCAGCAACACCCGCTTCGGTGACATCAACTGGGTGAGCCGGCGCGAGTCGTCCACCGGCGAGTTGATCTACAAGTTGCTCAAGCACGCCTGCTGGCCGATCACCCCGCGCATCGCGGACTGCCTGTTCGCGGCGGTGTCCACCGATACCGGCTCCTTTCAGTACCCGTCCACGCGGCCGTCCACCTTCGCAGCGGCGGGCGAGCTCGTGAAGCGCGGCGCGAACCTCGGCCGCGTGTGCCATGAGATCTACCATTCTTTCCCGCTGGCCCGGATGCGCCTGCTCCGCCATGTGTATCTGACCTTCCGGCTGGTGGATCACGACCGCATCGCTTACTTCTGGCTCCGGCCGGCGGATTTTGCGCGCACCGGCTCGACGCGAGCCGACGCCGAGGGCTTGATTGACCACATCCGTGCCATCGAACCCGTGGTGGTTGCCTGCGTCTTCGAGGAGGTCGAGCCGGCGTTGGTCCGCGTGAGCCTGCGCTCGAAAAGCCCGTACGTGGACGTGAACCAGATCGCGGGGCGCTTCGGCGGCGGCGGCCACGCCGCCGCGGCCGGGGCGCGGATTGCCGGCCGACCGTTCAGCGTCCAACGCCGCGTGCTCAACGCGCTCCGCAAAGCCCTTGACGCCATGCCCTGATGCCTCTGCCCACGCCCGACCCCTTTGATGGCGCCTTGTTGGTGGACAAACCGCAGGGCCCGACTTCGCACGACGTGGTGGACCGCGTCCGCCGGCGGTTCGGCCTCAAGAAGGTTGGGCACGCCGGTACGCTCGACCCCAACGCCACCGGCCTGCTGGTGCTGCTGCTGGGCCGCGGCACCAAGCTTTCCGACAAGCTCATGTCCGCCGACAAGGTCTATGAAGGTACGCTCAAGCTGGGCGAAACCACGAACACCTACGACGCCGATGGCGAGGTGACGGCTACCGCGCCGGTCCCGCCGCTGAACGTCGAGCAGTTGAACGCCGCGGCCGGGGCGTTCGTGGGCGACCTCCTGCAAACGCCGCCCATGGTCTCGGCGGCGAAGGTCGGCGGTGTGCCGCTGTACAAACTGGCCCGCAAAGGCCTCGAGGTGGAGCGCAAGGCGCGGCTGGTGCACATCTATACCTTCCGCTTCACCGCTTACCAGGAACCAATCGGCACGTTTCGTGTGGCCTGCACCAAGGGCACGTACGTGCGCAGTCTGGCGCATGAACTGGGCCAGAAGCTGGGCTGCGGCGCGCACCTGGCCACGCTGCGCCGCACCGAGTCCGGCCGGTTTTCGGTGACGGACGCCATACCACTGGCGCAACTCCTCGAGTTCAGCCCGACCGAACTCCGGAGCCGGGTGATCCCGTTTGTGAAGCTCGCCGTCGCCGAATGAGCCTGACGGTCATGCCTTGGTCGCTCGCAGGCAGGCAAATATCTTCCCGAGCCCTGCCGGGGAAATTGCAGGGCTCGAGCGAGGCTCGCGCCACCAACGCTGACCGGCTGCGCTCGACCACGCTCCGCCGTTGCGTCATGCCCGGCGGTGGCCGCCGCGGGTCCGCGCGTGTTGAAACCAAGGACCCAGGTAGGGCAGGCGGGACACACAGCGCTGCGGCCAGCTTCGGTTTTCGGGTTGAATTTCGGCGCGATGAAGACGCTGCGTGAGCCCGCTGAACTTGCCTCGGAGGGACGCCCGGTGGCGCTGGCCATCGGCGTGTTCGACGGCGTGCATCTCGGCCATCAGGAAGTGATCCGCCGGACCGTCGCCGCGGCCCGGCGCGCAAACGGCCCGGCCGTGGTGGCGACCTTTGATCGACACCCGAACGCCGTCGTGGCTCCCGATCGCATGCCGCTGGCGATTCTGCCCACGTCGCTACGTCTGCAGGCGTTCGCCGAACTCGGGGTGGACGCTGCCTGGCTGATCCGCTTTGACGAAGCCTTCAGCCGGCAAACGGGCGAGGAGTTTGTTCGCCGCCTGGTGACAGGCTTCGGACGCGTGGCGCACATCTGCGTGGGCCGGGACTTTCATTTCGGCTGGCGGCGCAGCGGCGATGTGGACCTGCTCCGCCGGCTGGGCGCGGAACTGGGTTTCACCTCCGAAGCTGTTCCACCGCAGACCCTCGCCGGCCACATCATCAGCAGCACCGGCATCCGCGAACTCATCCGGCGGGGGGCGCTCGCGGAGGCCGCACGCTGGCTGGGCCGACCTTATCGGTTCGCCGGGCCGGTCATTCGCGGCGACGGTCTGGGGCGCCAACTTGGCTTCCCCACCGCGAACCTCGACGTCACCGGACTCCAGTTGCCGCCCGGCGGTGTCTATGCCGCGTGGGTTCAGGGCCCGGACGATTGGTGCCCGGCGGTGATGAACCTCGGCACGCGCCCAACCGTGACGGCGGCCGCCGGCGAACTGCGAGTCGAGTTGCATCTGCTCGGGCGCGACTGCGACCTGTACGGACAGGAATTGGTGGTACAGCCGGTGTGCCGCCTGCGGGCCGAACAACGCTTCGCTTCGCTGGAAGATCTCAAGGCGCAGATCGCCCGCGACATCGCCGCCTCCCGGGCCGTCCTGGTCGAAGTCACCCCGCCGTCAGCCCGGGGGGTGGTGGGGCGCCCGGGCCGAACCTGAGGTTGGAAGATTGTTCGGGGTGCGGGGCGGTTGCGACCGCGGCCGGTCCGGCATCGGTGGTCGGCAGGAAGCCAGTGCGATACTTCAGCCTGCCGCCGGCAGGAATCTGAAATGCGCCCCGCCGCCGCTCGCGTCTCCGGGCGGTGTTTCCGGATCGAACGTCGGCGCTGGAGCCGCTGTCTCTTTGCCAGTACACTGCGCGCGCATGAATGTTGAAATCACCGCGCTCAACTCGGAAGTGCAGCGCGCCGGGCAGTTTGTGCAACCGCTGCTCGGCGAGATCGGCCACGTCATCGTCGGCCAGAAATATTTGGTCGAGCGGCTGGTTATCGGCCTGCTGGCCAACGGCCACGTCCTGCTCGAAGGCGTGCCCGGGCTGGCGAAGACCCTGGCCGTGAAAACCCTGGCCGCCTGTCTAAACGTCAAGTTCGCCCGCCTCCAGTTTACCCCGGACATGCTGCCGGCGGACGTGGTAGGCACGCAGATTTACAACCCGCAAAACGGCGGCTTCACCGTGCGGCGTGGACCCATCTTCGCGCAGTTGATCCTGGCTGACGAAATCAACCGCGCGCCGGCCAAGGTCCAGAGCGCCCTCCTCGAGGCCATGCAGGAGCGCCAGGTGACCATTGGCGACCAGACCTTCACGCTGGACGAGCCCTTCTTGGTGCTTGCCACGCAGAACCCGATCGAACAGGAGGGCACTTATCCGCTGCCCGAGGCGCAGGTGGACCGGTTCATGTTGAAGCTCAAGATTGGCTACCCAAACCGTGACGAGGAACGACAGATTCTGGAAACCATGGCCCGTACCAGCGGCCAGCCCAGCGCCCGCCAGGTGGTCGAGCCCCGGCAGATTCTCGAGGCCCGCGAGGTGCTCAACCACATCTACGTGGATGACAAGGTCAAGGACTACATCGTGGACCTGGTCTGCTGCACGCGCGAGCCGGACAAATACAAGATCGGCGTGAAGGACTTCATCCAGTTGGGCGCCTCACCGCGGGCGACCATCGCGCTCACACTTTGTGCCAAGGCGCACGCTTTCCTGCGCGGACGCGGCTACGTGACGCCGCAGGACGTGAAGACCATCGGCATGGACGTGCTCCGCCACCGGGTAAGCATCACCTACGAGGCCGAGGCCGAGGAAAAGACCCCCGAGGCGGTGATCCAGCGCATCTTTGACGAACTGCCGGTGCCGTGAGTCGGGACCAGATTCAGTGCATGTTTGACCTTACGAACATCCACTTCCACGACTGCCAGATCCTGCGGGTTGTTGAAGACATCGAGTCACACACGTTGACGATGGAAGTTGACTATCCGGTCAACTGGGAGGCGAATGAATTCGCCCGACGGAAACTGGTTTTCGAGGACTGCTACAACTACCAGGTTTTCGAACTGCCTTTTGAGGGACTACCGATGATTCTGAGCGGCGAGGTGACGGGGGAAGAAGGCGGGTGGAGCAAGGTGCGACTCCAAACCAATATGGGCCGACGCGAGTTGCTGTGCAGGGGAGCTAGCGTCCTATGATCCGCTTCGTTCTTCCCAGAGAGAAAAACTCGGGCGCACCGCGTGGGGATCGGTCCTTGGGGGCGAGAAGCAGTGCCGCTTCAACCCAACCGCGTTCTTCCGTATGGCAGAATCCACGTTGCCCGTTCCGCCCTCCGCGACCCGCAGCCCCATGATCCCTCGCGACATCCTCAAGAAAATCCGGCTGATCGAGCTGCGCACCACCCGGCTGGTGAGCGAGACGCTCGCCGGCCAGTACCACAGCGTCTTCAAGGGGCAGGGCATGAACTTCGACGAGGTGCGCGAGTACCTGCCCGGCGACGACGTGCGCGCCATCGACTGGAACGTCACCGCCCGGATGAACCACCCGTACATCAAGAAGTTTGTCGAGGAGCGCGAACTGACGGTGATGCTGGTGGTGGACCTGAGTGGTTCCGGTTTGTTCGGCTCGGTCCAGCAATCCAAGCGCGAACTGGCCGCCGAGATCGCCTCCGTACTGGCCTTTTCCGCCACCCGCAACAACGACAAGGTGGGCCTCATCCTGTTCACCGACCGCGTCGAGAAGTACATCCCGCCGCGCAAAGGCCGCCGGCACGTGCTGCGGGTGATTCGTGACATCCTGTTTTACGAGCCCCGCCACGCAGGCACCAACCTGAACACCGCGCTGGATTTCCTCGGCCGCGTGGTGCCGCACCGGTCCATCGTGGTGGTGATCTCCGATTTTCTTGGCCAGAGCGCGCCCACCCGGCGCGAGATCGCCGCCCACCTGCGGCGGCAGGTCATCCTTTCCGACACGCTCAGCCAGGCCTCGCTCACCGCCTTGCGCCAGGCCAACCGCCGGCACGATGTCGTGGCCGTGCAGGTCACGGACCGGTTCGAGCTCGAGCTGCCGAACCTTGGCTACCTCGTGCTCAAGGACGCCGAAACCGGCGAGGTGATCGAGGTGAACACCGGGGACGAGCGCCGCCGCCGGATCTTTGCCGAACGCCAATTGGACCGCCAGCGCGACCTGCGTCGGCTCTTCGCCGCTGCGGGTATTGACTCGATCCAGCTCCGGACCGACCGGCCGTACGCCGCCGAGTTGGGCCGGTTTTTCGAAACCCGGGAAAAACGGAGGCGCCATGGTTGAACCCGCCCGGAATGAGCGCCGGCGGCGATTTGTCCGGCCGGCGCAGACCGCCTACTTCTTTGTCCGCGCTTGATGGCCTCGAACACGACCATTCTGCAGCCTCCACCGGGAGCGACCAACGGCGTGTCGCCCGAGTCGGACATCCGGCCGGAGAAGCCGCCCGTCGCCATTCCCGGTGCGTGGAGCACCTGGCTGCTGCCGGTAATGATCGCCGCGCTGCTGGCGCTGGCGTTCGTCGCCTGGCGCCGCTACCAGCGCGGCCGCCGCCGTCCGCCGCCGGCGGTCGTGATCCCGCCTTACCGGCGCGCGCTGGAGCGCCTGCGTGCTGCCCTGGACCTCATTCATGACCCCGGCCGGTTCACGGTCGCGGTCTCTGACGCCCTACGGGTCTATCTCGAAGAACGGTTTAGCCTGCACGCGCCGGAGCGGACCACCGAGGAATTCCTGGCCGAACTCCAGGCCGGCAACGTGCTCACCTCGCTGCAACAGCAACTCATGGCTGACTTCCTGACCCGGTGCGATCTGGTGAAATTCGCCCGGTACGAGCCGCGCGAGCCGGAGTTGCGCGAACTTTACGACGCCGCGGTGCGGCTGGTGGAGGAGACCGAGCCGTTGCTCAATCCGGTGCCCGCCCCAGCCCCTGTGCCGACTGCGGCTCCGTCGCCCGCCTGACATGCGCTTCGCCGATCCCTGGTTTCTGCTGTTGCTGCTGGCGCTGCCGGTGCTGGCCTGGCTCAAAGGGCGGCGGGGCGGCCAGCCAGCGTTTCTGTACTCCTCGGTGGGGTTGGTCAAAGGCATCACGGGCATCACCCGCGCGCATTCGCGCGTTCTGCTGGCGCGGCTGCGGTGGCTGGGACTGGCCTTGCTCATCCTTGGCCTGGCCCGGCCGCAGCAAGGCGGGGGGCAGACGGAGGTGCGGGCCCGCGGCGTGGACATCGTGGTGGCCCTCGACCTGTCCACCAGCATGCAGTCGGAGGATTTTCAGATTGCGGGCGAGCGGGTCAACCGCCTGGCGGTGGCCAAGGACGTTTTGCGCGAGTTCATCCGCAAGCGCATCAACGACCGCATCGGGTTGGTGGCCTTCGCGCGCAACGCCTATGTCGTGGCCCCGCCCACGCTGGATCACGACTTCGTGCTCGACCACGTGGATCGGCTCCAGATCGGCGCGGTCGAGGACGGCACGGCCATCGGTTCCGGCCTGCTAGCGGCCTTGAACCGGTTGCGCGACCTCCAGAGCCGGGGCAAGATCATCATCCTCATGACGGATGGGCAGAACAACGCCGGCAAGGTCCCGCCGCTCACCGCGGCGGAGGCCGCGCAGGCACTGGGCGTGAAGGTGTACACCATCGGCGTGGGCACGCGCGGCAAGGCGCCGCTGCCGTACTGGGACGCCTTCAACCAGAAGCGCTACCGGCTGGTGGACGTGGACATTGACGAGGACACGCTGCGGCAGATCGCCCAGCGCACCGGCGGCGCGTACTTTCGGGCCGACAGCACCACCACCTTGCGCGACATTTACGCTCAGATTGACAAGCTGGAGCGCTCCGAGGCGGCGGTGAAGAAGTACCAGTTTTACGCCGAACTGTTCCCGCTGGTGGTGCTGCCCGGCTGGGTGCTGTTGATGCTCGAAATCATTCTCAGCAACACCGTCTGGAGGAGGTTGCCATGACGGGCTCGTGGTTCGGGGAATGGGGTGGGGCGGGTTGTTGGAGTTACTCGGGGATGGCGTCCCGCCTGTTCACACCCCGGACAGCGAACACTGTACCAAATACCGCTAACCAAGAACCCGGAACTCCGCCCCCGCACCTCGTACCCCGAGCCTGACATGACCTTCGCCAAACCCGAAATGCTCTGGCTGCTGGCGGTGACCGCGCCGTTGCTGGCGTGGTTTCTGGTATGGAGCTGGCGCAAGCGGCGGGCGCTTATCCGGCAGTTCGTCCAGTCCCGGCTGCTGGCGCAGTTGACGGTGGGTGTGTCGCCGTGGCGGCAGAAGCTGCGCCTGGCGCTTGGAGGTGTGGCGGCATTGCTGCTGCTGCTGGCCCTGGCCCGGCCCCAGTACGGCTACGCCTGGGAGGAGGTCCACCAGCGCGGGCTGGACATCGTGGTGGCCATTGACACCTCGCGCAGCATGCTCGCCGCCGACGTGGCGCCGGACCGGCTGACGCGCGCCAAGCTCGCCGCGCTGGACCTCCAGCGGCTGGCCCGCACCGACCGGCTGGCGCTGGTGGCCTTCGCCGGCACGGCCTTTCTCCAGTGCCCGCTTACGCTGGACGACAACGCCTTTCAGCAAAGCCTGAACCTGTTGACCGTGGACCTCCTGCCCCAAGGCGGCACGGCCATCGGCGAGGCGATCACGGTGGCGCTCACGGCCTTCAAGGACAGCGGCAGCAACCACCGCGTGCTGGTCCTCTTCAGCGACGGCGAGGACCATGACAGCGACGCACTCGCCGCCGCCGCCCGGGCTGCGGAGCGCGGCGTGAAGATTTTCACCGTCGGCGTCGGCACCTTCACGGGTGACCGCCTCCGGCTGGTGGACGCGCAAGGCCGGACGACCTACGTGACCGACGCGCAAGGCCAGCCCGTGGTGTCCCGGCTCAACGCCGATCTGCTCCGGGAAATCGCGCGCAAGACCGGCGGCGATTACCTGCCGTTGATCGGGGCCGACCCCATGAAGACGTTGTACGACGCGCGGCTGGTGCCGCTGCCCAAGAGCGACCTCAGTTCGCGCTGGTCGCGCCAGTATCACGAGCGGTTCCAGTGGCCATTGGGTCTGGCGGTCCTGCTCTTGGTGCTGGAGATGTTCCTGCCCGAACGCCGGCGGGTGGAGCGAGCAGAGGCGACCACTGCTCCGACCACCGCCGCCGGACTCAAACGTGGGCTCACCGCACTGGCGTTGCTGCTCTGGACGGAGCCGGCGCTGGCCTCGGCCGGCGGGGCGTTGCGCAATTACGAACGCGGCAAGTACCGCGCCGCGGAGCAAGAATACCGGCGGTTGCTTGAGCGCCGGCCGGACGACGCCCGCCTGCACTTCAACGCCGGCACAGCGGCGTATGCCGCCGGCGAGTACGTCAGCGCCACCAACCACCTCGAAGCCGCCACCCGGACCAGCGACCCGGAACTGCTCCAGCGCGCCTACTACAACCTGGGCAACGCGTTGTTCCGGCTGGGCGAGGCCGCCGAGGCGCCGGCACTGACACTCACGAACTGGCAGCAGGCCGTGCAGCATTACGACAGCGCGCTCAGTCTGAACCCGAACGACCGCGACGCCGAATTCAACCGGGGCTTCGTCCAGACCCGCATCGAGGAACTGCTGCGCCAGTTGGTGCCGCCGCAACAAAAACAACCCGGCCAGCAGCCGCAGCAATCGCAGGCGCAACAGCCGCAGTCGTCCGAGTCAGCAGAACAACAATCGCAGTCGCAGCCTGAGCCGGAAGCCCAACCGTCGGCTTCAAAGCCAGATTCGCCGCCCGAGCCGTCACCCGAGGAGCGGCGGCAGAACGAACGGCAGCCGGATGAGAAGCCCAAGCCGCGGCAGCCGGAGCAGCCCAAACCCGAGTCCTCGCCGGGCCAGCAAGGGAGCGAATCCAAACCGCAGGACTCGGCTGGCAAGGATCAGCCCTCGTTGCAAAGCGCCGGCGGTCAAGAGGGCCGGAGCACAAACGCCACCGCGGCGGCGTCCGCCATGACCGCTCCCGGCCAGATGTCGCGCGAGCAGGCCCGCCAGCTCCTCGAAGCGGCGCGCATGGATGAAAAGGCCTGGCAGCCGTTGCCGCCGCGTGATCCCCGGAAAGTCAACCGCAATTACCGTGATTGGTGAGCGCCCACACGCCGGGCTGTCGCCCGACCCGCCAGCGGGTTGGCTCACCGCGCGATTCGCGCGGCTGTGCTGCCCAACGCCCGTCGCGCCGCCTTCCGGGCCCGTAGCGCAGACCGCGGGAAATACCCCAAGCCCGCTGCGTGGAACGTCCGCGCCCCAGCGCTGGTTTCGGCGTGGATGCTCCGCTGCCTCGACGTTGCTGTGGGTCGCGCTGAGCCTGTTGGTCACGCTACCGGGCCGCGCCGCCAGTTTCCGGACCGAGCTGGACCCCGCCATGATCACGGTTGGTGAAGCCGCCAGCCTGCTGCTGATTTTCGAGGGCGGCGCGCCGGACGTGCTGCCGTCGCTGCCCCGCTTGCCGAACCTCACCCTGGCCCCGGCCGGCCGCGAGGACCGCATCAGCATCATTAACGGGCGGCAGACCGCCACCACCACGTTTCGCTACCTGGTCACGGCGGCCGCGCCCGGCACCCACACCATCCCGGCGCTCACCGTGAGTGTGGACGGCCAGCAACTCACCTCCCAGCCGCTGCAACTGTCCGTGCAGCCGGCGGGGCAGGGCGGGGCGCCCGCCGCCGGCGGCGGAGCGCAGTTGCAGCGCGCGTTGCTGAGCATCAACGTCCCGCGCACCAACGTCTTTGTGGGCGAGGTGTTGCCGGTGGACCTGACCCTTTATGCGATCAACCCGCGGCGGTTCGAGCTGGGGCAACTGCCCGCCGACGGTTTCACGCTCGGCAAGCAGGCGCAGATCGAGCCCGCGCGCGTGCCCCTGAACGGCGTTTTCTACACGCGCACCGGCACGCGAACCACCGTCACGCCCAACCGCGTGGGCGAACTCAAGCTCGGGCCGCTCAATGGTCGCGTGGAGGTGCTCGTGCCCGTGGCGCGCCGGCGCGGCGACCCGTTCGATGACTTTTTCAGCGACCCATTCTTCAACCGTGCCTCCGAGGTGGCCGTGGCGGATGTGGCGGCCGAGGCGGTCGCCATCACGGTTTGGCCGCTGCCCGCGAGCAACCAGCCGCCGGCCTTCACCGGCGCGGTGGGCGAGTTCAAGCTCGAGGCCACCGCCGGCCCCACGAACGTCGCCGTGGGCGAGCCGGTCCGTTTGCGCGTGCAGATCACCGGCCGTGGCGCCCTGGCCGGGCTCACGCTGCCCTCGCTGGACGGCTGGTCGGACTTCCGTGTCTATCCCGCCGTCAGCCGCGTGGAGACCACGGATGCACTGGGCGTCGAGGGCAGCAAGGTCATCGAGCACGACCTCATCCCGCAGAACGCCGAGGTCCGGGCCGTGCCGCCGCTGGTGTTCAGCTTTTTCGATCCGGTGAACCGCGCTTACGTGTCGCTCACCAACCCGCCCATTCCGCTGCTCGTCCGGCCGGTGGGCAGCCGCGGGCCGCCCTTGGCCGTGGCGGACACCGCGCCGCCGCCGCGCGAAATCGTCCACCTCAAGCCGCGGCTGGGCGCGGTGGCGGCCATCGGCCCGCCGTGGGTCACGCGCCCTGGTTTTTTCATCGCCTTGCTGGCGCCGGCCGCGGTCTGGCTGGTGGTCCTGTCCTGGCGGAAGCGACGCGAACACCTCGAGGCGAATCCGCGGCTGGTTCGCCGGCGGGCGGTCGCCCGCCAGGTCCGGGTTGGCCTGGATGAACTGGCCCGGCTGGCGGTGGCCGGCGACACTGTCCGGTTCTTCGCGCTGACGTTCCGGCTTTTGCAGGAACAACTGGGCGAACGGCTGGACCTGCCGGCGGCCTCGATCACCGAAGCAGTCGTGGACGAGCGCCTGCGGCCGCGGGGCGTGGACGGTGCCTTGTTGGACGAGTTGCACGCTTTGTTCCAAGCCTGCAACCAGGTTCGCTACGCGCCAGCGGGTACGGGGGAAAATCTGCAGGCCACTGCAGACCGGGTGCGGCGTGTGCTCGAACAGGTGCGGACGCTCAACCTGGGATGAACGCGAGAGCCGAAGTCATTGTTCCGGTTGCGCCGCGCGTCGCCCGGCCCGCCCGGATGGGTGAGCCGGAAGGGCGGGCCCACACGCCACGCGGTAGCGGGCGTCAATCCGCGCCGGCGGGCATCAGATTGCGCCGACTGGCTTCGATGGCAGCCGGGGTGCTCGCGGGCACGTGGCTGGCGTTGGGCATCTGGCTGGCCGGGACATGCTTGCCGGCGCGGGCCGGGGAGGCGCCGTCGCCGGCTGCCCTGTTCGACGCCGCGAACCGGCTGTACGAGCAGGGCAAGTACCGCGAGGCGGCGGCGGCTTACGAGCAGTTGCTGGCGCAGGGTCGCGCCAACGCCGCGCTTTACTTCAACCTGGGCAACGCCTGGTACAAGGCCGGTGAGGCCGGCCGCGCCATCCTGAACTATCGCCTCGCCGAGCGCCTCGCGCCGCGCGACCCGGACATTCAGGCCAACCTTCGCCTGACCCGCGAACTGGTGCGGGGTGGTCCCGCGCCGGCGCGCTCGCTCTGGCAGCGCGGCATCCACGCGCTCACGCCCGGCGAATGGGGGTTCCTCACCCTGTTCTGCACCTGGCTGTGTTTCGGCGCGCTCACGGTGACCGAGCTGTGGCCCGGGCGCCTGGGCGCGTGCCGGCGGTGGGCCGCCGTGGCCGGGGTGCTGGCCGTCGCGGCCGGTACCTGCCTGGCCGCGCAATGGTTCACGGACCGCCGGCGCCCGGAGGCGGTCGTCACCGCCAAGGAAGCCATCGTCCGGTACGGCCCGTTGCCGGTGTCCCGCGAGTTGCAAAAGGTGACGGACGGCGCCGAGTTGATCGTCCTGGATGAGAAAGACGGCTGGCTCCAAGTCGGCGGGCTGCCCCGCGGCCCGGGCTGGATCCAGGCAGCCGATGTTGCCTTGCTGCCGCCGTGACGGGGCAAAGGGTAGCCTCGCCTCCGGTGCTAACACCGGCACTGAGGCGCGCGGGTTGCCGCGTCGTCTCCGGCGCCTTGTGGGCAGGTCTTGACTGCGTTCACCATTCGTAGAGGACCTCGCCGCCGTCTCCAATCACCTGGCCGTGTTCGACGTTGCTGACAGTGATTTGCGAGCCGCCGCTGCCCATCTGGAACAGCACGTTGCCGCCCTGGTCACGGATCGTGAAGTTGGCATGGCCACACTTGTTGATGGTAAGCGCATCGTCACCCGGACCGCCGTCAAGGGTCACGAGGTCGGAACCGGCCGTGATATCGTATGTCAGCGTGTCCGTGCTCTCGCCGCCCTGCATCCTGATGGTGTCGTCTTCCTTGCCTCCCCGCGCCGTCATGGTGTCATTCCCGGCACCCGCGGATTGCTCGATCACCCCTCCCCCATGCCCCCCGGTGATCTCCATTGTGTCGTCTCCCTCTCCTCCAATTTGGACGATATTCTTTTTCCCATCCCCACTCTCGAGGTACAGGATATCGTCCCCCCTGCCTCCATCTTGGTGGACGAAATCATCGCCAGTGCCGCTGACGGCCGTCATCGTATCAATCCCATCACCGCCATACTGCTCGATCCGGTCGTTGCCTCCGGAGGTTTCGGCATAGAGAAGGTCGTTGCCGTCGCAACCGTATTGCACGATCACATCGTCGTTGGGCGTGCCGAAAGCGATGAACTCATGGTGGCACGTGCCCAGCGGGTCGGTTCGCCGCAGCCGGTAGAACGTCGAGGCGAGCACCGGCGGCGTGTCGGTGACTGTCAGCGTGAACGGAAACGGTCCGACGAACAGCGGCACCGCCTGACAAGGCCAAAACCCAGCCCCAACCAACAGATTCGTGGCGCGCTCGACCACATACCAGCGCGCCGTATCGCCCGTCCAGCGGAGTTCCGCTTGGTTGTCAGGAAGCCGCCGGATGCCCGTGATCGCGAAGTTCGTCTCGGACTGGGCCAACGCTGTGGCCGCGGCCACCAGCCCCAGCCATCCGCCGCAGAGAAGTGCCGCCAGTGGTCTCATGTTCCGGGCTGCCAACTTTGTTTAGACGGACGAACCGCGGTCACAACCGCCAAAAGCTCAAAGGGCATGATCCTTGACTGATGGGGCAGAATCATACTTCTGACGCAACAAACGACAACTCTACATGAATCTGTCAACCCTAAACACGGCGTCGAACTGGGCCGGGGGCCTCATCGGATCTTTGGTCATGTCAGCGACTTGGTTGGCAGCCGCTGGATAGAGTGGCGGTGGATTTTCGGGCGGCCGGAAGCCACCGCCACAGCTACGGGGTTGTTTGCTGCGGCGTGGGTAGCAGCAGGCTTCCAGCCTGCCGCAGCGCCGGGCATCCTGCCCGGAGGAGTAACAGGGCTCGGCGGCACTGAGATTCTTCGGCCGGTAAGATGCCCGGCGCCAAGATCAAGTCCGCTAGCGGTCGGCACCCGCCCTGCTATTTTTCCGGTCATGCAATGGCGCGTTCTTTCGCTCACCGCCCTGCTGGCCCTGGCAGGTCCGGGGCGGGCGGCGAACCCGGCTCCGCTCCGGTTTGAAGGCTTCGACCCCGCCGGCCGGCCGCTGCTTTCGCAAGCCAACGAGAGCAATCTCGTCGCCCGTCTCGAAGTCTCCACCGACCTCGTACAGTGGTCGGAGATTGCCCGCCTGCACGGGGCGTTCAACCGGTTTCCCGACCTGGCGGCGGCGGACGCGGCCGCGCGGTTTTACCGGACCCGCCTGAGCCTGCGGACCGCGGCGGACGACTGGAAAAACCACGCGGTGTACCCGGACGACCCGTTGCTGTCGCCGGAACCGGGCTGGGACCGGTTCGAGCCGCGCTGGCTCAAGTTCGCCATCCTGCTGGCCGAGCCTGATCGGGTCATCTTCCAGGACAGCAGCAAGTACCCGTTTCATTACGACTTCGCGGTGGCGCGCCTCGGGCCGTTCCAGGGCATGACACGCGAAGCTTTCGACGCGGTGTCGCTGTGGCGGGCGGGTCAGCAGGTGGTGCTGGGCGCCGTGTTGTTCGCGCCGGGCGAGTTGCGCGAGGCGGCGATCCAGATCGTCGGGCTCGACCCGTATCCGCCCGAGCAGGTGGCCGGCTGGTTCGAGCGCGTGGCGGCGGTGCTGGAAGCGCCGCCGGACGTGCGAATGTTCTACTTCCCGACCTATGAGCAACAGCCGGTCGCCGAGACGCACCGCGAGTTTTTCGAGCAACGCGGCATCGCGGTGGGCTCGGCCGCGCGCTGGGTGTCCGCCGACGAATGCTATGCGCCTGGCTGGGCGCTGGGCCGGCTCGTCTGGCTGCCGACAGCCGAGTTGGACGCCGCATACGCGGACGGCCGGTTGCGCCCGGCGGACATTCTGATGCTGGACGCCGTGCCCGCGGAAATCCCGCCCGTGGCCGGTGTCATCGCCCTTGCGCCCGCCACGCCGAACTCGCACGTGGCGATCCTGGCGCGGTCGTTCGGGATTCCGTTCGCCTACCTGGCGGCGGAGGCGCAGCACGAGCGTTTGCAGAGCTGGCATGGCCAGGAAGTCGTGCTGCGCGTGGAAGAAGATTTCTGGGGCTGTCACGTCAAGGCGGTCAACCTCCACGGCCAGCTCACCGCGGAACAACGCGCGGAATTGCTGGCCTGGAAACAGCCGCCGCCACTCAACCTCCCGGCCCGCGAGCCGTTCGGCCACATCAGCGTCAGCGCCGAGGGCTTGCGCCCGGCGGACATCCGGTTTGTGGGCGGCAAGGCCGCGAACTTCGGGCTGCTGCGCCGCGCGATTCCGACCAATTCCCCGTCGCCCGCGCTGGCGTTCACCTTTGATCTCTGGGACGCCTTTCTGGACCAGACCCTGCCCGGCGGCCAGACCTTGCGCGCGACCGTGGCCGGAAAGCTCGCTGGCTTCGCCTGGCCGCCGGACATGGCCCGCCTCCGCGCCGCGCTGGCCGAGATCCGCGACCTGTTCCGGGACGCGGCGAACTTCAGCCCGGCGCAGCAGCAGGCCATCCTGGAGGTCTTGGGCCGGGCCGGATTCACGCCGGACCGCAACATCCGGTTCCGCAGTTCGACCAACGTCGAAGATAGCGAGCAGTTCAGTGGCGCCGGCTTGTACGACAGTTACAGCGGTTGCTTGGCCGACGACCTCAACAGCGACAACGCCGGGCCGAGCGTCTGTGATCCCACCGAGAACCGCGAGCGGGGCGTGTTCCGCGCGTTACGGCGCGTGTACGCGAGTTTCTACAACGAAAACGCCTACCTCGAACGCCTCCGGCATGGCGTGGACGAAGCCAAGGTGGGCATGGCCGTGCTGGTGCATCACTCGACGCCGGACCCGTTGGAACTGGCCAACGGCGTGGCTACCGTGGAGGTAAACAAGACCCAGCCAGGACAGCGCTGGGTGACAATGCGGCTGGTGACCCAGGCCGGCGCGGTCTCAGTGGCCAACCCGGAGCCGAATGCCATGCCGGAACTGGTGGTGGCCGAGTTGTGGAATTCCCAGAGCGCCTGGCTGCGGTTCGAGCGCGTCTCGAGCCTCGTGCCCCTGGGCGCGCGGGTGCTGGAGTGGGAACGGGAATATTTGGAGCTGGCCCGCCTGCTGGACCTGGCCACAAAAGGGTTCGAAGCGGAGTTTCCCGACAAACGCGAGTTCACGCTCGACTTCGAGTACAAGAAGGTGGCGCCGGAAGGCGCCTTGCGCGTGAAGCAAATCCGCCTGGTGCCGCGTCCACCCACCCCGGACAAGGTCGTCCCGTGGCTGCTGAACGAGACCAACCGCTGGGTGGTGTTCCAGGGCGAACTGGGTGAGGTGTTCGCCAATCACCGCTTGAAATCCGCCTGGCAGTTCCAGACCGCGAACTTGCGCCTGGTGAGCAGCAACCTTGTCGCCACGCCGCTGCGGCACATCGCGGCCACGCTGCTGGCCGGTCTCGACCTTACCAATCGTGCGGGCGACCTTGCCAGCCTGCCGGGGTACACCTCGAGCCGGGACGTTGACGGCTGGGTGGACCGCTGGCACTGGGGCGAAGGCGACACGCGGCAGCAGTTCGCGTTGCACACCAGCCTTCCGGTGGAGTTCGCGCCGGGCCGCAGCCCGCTGGTGTTTCTGAGCGACGGGCGCGTGTCGCTGACCGTGACGCACGCGCGGCCGCAGTTGAAACTCGACTGGTCCGGCCCGACCAACACGCTCACGGACACCGTGACGCTCGCGCTGATGGAGGCTGTCAGCCCGCGCAGCCTCCGCCAGTCGCGCACGATCGCGGCCGGGGGCATCACTATCGAGACCACCTTCTACTGGCCGCCGAACCCGAGCGGCCCCGTCGCCGGGTACACCGCGCCGGTCCAGGGCTGGGTGGAAACACGCATCCTTGGGCTGGCCTCGCAACCGGTCACGTTACGGGGCGAGTACTCGCAGACCTACCACCCGGGCCATCACAACTTTTACGAGGAATTCATCTTCGATCCGCACCTCGAACCGGGGCTCGCTCCGGCGCTGCTGACCGAATTGCGCGCGCGCAACATCCGCGGCCTGCTGGCTACGCGCGGCAACGGCGACACCATCCTGATCTGGGGCCTCGATGACACCTTGCGCAAACCGTGAAGTGCCGGACCGCTCAGCGGGACGAAACTTGCTCGAAGATCGTCGTTCTTGGTTCATGGTTTATGGTTCGTAGCGGCCGGATGCCGGATGCCGGTTTTCCGCCTTCGACAGATGCCCCAGAACTGTGGACCCGGATTTCGGACTTCGCCCTTCGGATTTCATCTCGGAGAAGGGGGTTCGTGTAACTCGCCTCTCCGGACGCCAGCGGTCTGGACGTGACAGCCGGTGGCGACTCCGAGCATCATTGGGCCATGAAATGCAGATTGCTCCATGGTCTGTGGGCCCTCGCAGCGGCTGGCACGCTGTCGCTTGCCGCCGAAGCTGAAAAGAAAGACTCAACGCTCGCGATCGCCACGGCTCCCAACCCCGACTTCACTGATCCGGCGAAGCTCATCGAAAAGGCTCCGGAGACCTTCAAGGCGCAGTTCGACACCACCAAGGGCAAGTTCACCGTCGAGGTGACACGTTCACTGGCGCCGCACGGCGCGGACCGGTTCTACAACCTGGTGCGCTCCGGTTACTTCAAGGACGTCGCCTTTTTCCGCGTGATCGCCGGATTCATGTGCCAGTTCGGGATCCACGGTGATCCGAAGGTCGCCGCCAGGTGGCGCGGTGCGCCGATCCCGGACGATCCCGTCAAGGGCAGCAACATTCGTGGTGCGCTCACCTTCGCCATGGCCGGCCCGAACACCCGCACCACCCAGTTCTTCATCAACTTCGCCGACAATACGCGGCTCGACCGGATGGGCTTCGCCCCGATTGGCAAGGTCATCGAGGGCATGGACGTGGTGGACAAGATCAACGCCGAGTACGGCGAGGGCGCGCCGCGCGGGCGCGGGCCCGACCAGGGCCGTATCCAGACCGAAGGCAATGCCTACCTGAAAAAGGATTTCCCCAACCTCGACTACATCAAGTCGGTGACCGTTGTGCCCTAAGCCCGGCGCCCACCCACCCCCATGAGAGATATAGCCCTCCTGACAACCACTGCCGGTGAATTGGTCATCGAATTCTGGCCGGATGTGGCGCCCAAGACGGTGGAGAACTTCAAAAAGCTCGCCCGCCAGGGTTTTTACGACGGCACCTGTTTTCACCGGATCATCAAGGGCTTCATGATCCAGGGCGGCGATCCCAAGACCAAGGACCCCGCCCGGGAGGCTGAATGGGGCACCGGCGACCCCGGCTACAAGATCAAGGCCGAGTTCAACGACCGGAAGCACGTCCGGGGCGTGATCTCGATGGCGCGCAGCGCGCAGCCCGATTCCGCGGGCAGCCAGTTCTTCATTTGCCTCGAGGCCGCGCCGTTTCTGGACGGCCAGTACACGGCCTTTGGCCAGGTCATCCAAGGCGAGGACGTGCTGCTCAAGCTGGGTGACTCGCCCGTGGGTCCGAGCCGCAGCGGCGAACGCAGCCGGCCGCTCCAGCGCGTGGGGCTCGAGAGCGTGAAGATTGTGCCCGCCGACTCCCTCGGGTAGCCACATGGCCGGCTTCTGGCAGAAAGGACGCGGCCAGTTGGCCATGGCCTCACAGGCCAATGACGGCACGGAAGAAGTGGCGGTGCTCGCCACCAGCGCCGGCGAGATGGTGATCGAGTTCTGGCCCGACGTGGCGCCGGCGACGGTCGTGAACTTCAAGCGCCTGGCGTGCGTAGGGTTCTTCGACGGCACCTGCTTTCACCGGGTCATCAAAGATTTCATGATCCAAGGCGGGGATCCGCTGACAAAGGATCCCGCCCAATCCGGGCTCTGGGGCACAGGCGGGCCGGACTACACGATCAAAGCCGAGTTCAACGACCGCCCGCACCTGCGCGGCGTGATCTCGATGGCGCGCGGGGACGACCCCGACTCCGCCGGTAGCCAGTTTTTCATCTGTCTCACCGAATGCCCATTTCTCGATGGCCAGTACACAGCCTTCGGGCGGTTGATTGGCGGCGACGCAGTGTTGGGGCGGATCGGCGATTCACCGGTGATCGCGAACCCGGACGGTGAACTCAGCCGGCCCGCCGAACCCGTGGTATTACGCAGCGTCCGGCTCGTGCCCCGTGCCGCGCTGCCATGAACGAGGCCGAACTTCGGAAACTGGCTGGTGTCCTGGCCGGTCTGGGATGTCCACCCGCGAAGTGTGTGGAAATGGCCGCCCAGCTCGACAAGCGCGCCCACCAACTCGCCGACCAGAAAGGCCGCAGCCACGCCGAGGCACTGGCGTATTTGCTGGAGCTGATGCGACAGGGCTGGGCGGCTCAACAGACCAAACCGCCGGCGGTCTGAACCGGCTGGGACACCGCGCCGGCTTTCAAGCTGCCGGCCAGCCCGCGCTTTTAACTCGGCATCACCCCGGCGAGTTGGTAAGGCCACCGCCATGAGCTTTCCGAAATCCACCTGCGTTGCCGTCGCGCTGCTGTTCGGCACGGGTCAACTGGCCGGCTTGGCCGCTGATGCTTCGGCCCGCTTCAACATCCGCGATTTCGGCGCCACGGGCGACGGCGTGACCCTGGATTCCCCGGCGATTCAGGCTGCCGTCGAAGCCTGCGCCAAGGCCGGCGGGGGCCAGGTCTTGTTTCCGCCCGGCCGCTATTTATCCGGCACGGTGCATCTGCGGAGCCGCATGACGCTGTACTTCGAGGCGGGCGCGCGGCTCGTCGGCACCACCAACCTCGCCGAGTACCACCAGCCCACGCCGCCCGATTTCACGCCGGAGGCGCGCTGGGGCAAATGGCATCGCGGCCTGATTGTGGGCGAGAACGTCGAGGACGTGACCCTCGCCGGGCCCGGGGTGATTGACGGCAACCAAGTCTTCGATCCCACCGGCGAGGAGCGAATGCGCGGGCCGCACACGATTGTCTTCGTGAACTGCCGCCGCTTCACGATCCGCGATCTGAGCCTGGTGGACTCGGCGAACTATGCGGTGTTCTTCCAGGTCAGCGACAATGTCGAGATCCGCAACGTGCGGTTCATCGGTGGCTGGGACGGCGTGCATTGGCGTGGCGCGCCGGAGCGCTGGTGCCGCAACGTCCGCATCACCGATTGCGAGTTCTACACCGGCGATGATTGCATCGCCGGGCGGTACTGGGACAACACGCTGATCGCCGGCAACATCATCAACTCCTCGTGCAACGGAATCCGCCTCATCGGCCCGGCCACGCGGCTGACCATCGCGCGGAACCTCTTTTGCGGCCCCGGCGAGCAGCCGCACCGCACCTCCGGCGAACGCCGCCGCACGAACATGCTTTCCGGCGTCATCCTCCAGCCCGGCGCCTGGGACGCCACCCGCGGGCCGCTGGACGACGTGCTGCTGGCGGACAACACAATGCGAAACGTGGCCTCGCCGGTGACGCTTTGGATCAAGCCGGGCAACACCGTGGGCCGCGTCACGATCAGCGGTCTGAACGCGACCGGCGTTTATCGTGCCGCGTTATCGGCGGAAAGCTGGGCGGACACGCCGATCACGAACGTCGTGCTGCGCAACGCCCAGCTCGAATACGCCGGCGGCGGCACGGCAGAACAAGCCCGCCAGGCCGTGAAAGGCCCCGGTGTGGATGCCCGGCCGCTGCCCGCCTGGGGCGTCTATGCCCGCAACGTTGAGAACCTCATCCTCGAAGACGTGCGGCTGAGCCTGGCCGCGGAGGACTTCCGTCCCGTGGTTCAGGCGGAGTCGGTGGGCCGGCTGACGCTCGATCAAGTACGCTTCACGCCCGTCGCGGCTGTGGAACAGGCGCTGGCGCTGACCAACGTGACCACGCTCGTGAGCCGCGACTCCATGCTCCGGCCGCCGCCCACGAACTGAGAGCGGGCCTGCGGCCGCCGCCAACGGTGAGGCGGGCTGCGCCCCCCGGAAGCCACCGTATCGTTCCGACTCAATCCACCGAATCCACCGACTCCTCCGGCTTTTGACGGTGGCAGGGCGCTTTGTTCGGCCGCAGCATCCGCTTCTGGCGCTCGCGTTCGCCCGCGTGGCGCGCCACCGGGATGGGTTGCTCGGTGTTGATGTCCAGGCCGGTCACGTACATGGCCGCGGCGCCGGTCATGGGCAGCGGAATGAAGTCCTGCACCTGCTGGAGGTTCCAGCCCTCCTTTTTGAGGAACTGCTCGACCACGCTCATTTCCTTCTCGGTGCAGCCGGGGAAGCTGGAGATGAAGTACGGCACCAGGTACTGCTCCTTGCCCACCTCCTCGCTCAGCTCAAAAAACCTCTCCATGAAGCCCTGGAAATCACCCGCCGGCTTTCGCATCCGCCGCAACACCTCCGGGTGCAGGTGCTCGGGCGCGACCTTCATGTGTCCGGAAACGTGGTTCTGGACCAGTTCCTTGAGGTAGGTGGGCGTACGCAGCGCCACGTCCATGCGGATGCCGGACTGCACAAAAACGTGCTTCACGCCCGGCTGCCGGCGCGCCTGGCGCAGCAGGTCCAGTTGCGCCTGCTCATCAATGCTGAAGTGCGGGCAGATGGTGGGCCAGAGACAGCTCGGGCGGTGGCAGTGCTTGCAGGCGTCCACGTGACCATTTTCGCAGCCGTACAGGTTCGCCGTGGGACCGCCCAGGTCGGACACCGTACCGCGAAAGCTCTCCAGCTCGGTCAGCCGGCGAATCTCCTTGAGCACGGACTCCACGCTGCGGCTGGAGAGGAACTTGCCCTGGTGAAAGCCCAGTCCGCAGAACGTGCAGCCGCCGGCGCACCCGCGCGAGACGATGATCGAGTCCTTGATCGTGGCAAAGCCGGGAATCGGCCCGCGGTAAATCGGGTGCGGCCGCCGCATGAAGGGCAGCTCGTACAAGGCGTCCAGCTCGCGCCCCTGCAGCGGGAAGGCCGGTGGTTCCTGGAGCACGGCCCGGGTGCCGTGCCATTGCACCAGCCGCTTGCCGCAGTAGGGCGTTTGCTGGGCCTCGACCACCTTGGTCAGCCGCAGCAGCAGTTTCTTGTCCCGCTGGATGTCCTCCCAGCTCGGCAGGATGAGGCAATCGGAAAAGTCCGCCGCCGCGGCCGCCTTTGCGCCGAGGAAGACCGCCGTGCCGCGGATGCCGGAGAGGTCCCGGTTGCCGGCCCGCAGACGCGCGGCGATTTCGCGCACTGCCGTTTCGCCCATGCCATAGACCAGGATGTCCGGCTTGGCGTCGGCCAGGACCGAGGGGCGCAGCTTGTCCTCCCAGTAATCGTAATGGACCACGCGCCGCATGCTGGCCTCCATGCCCCCCAGCACCACCGGCAGGCCGGGAAAGGCGCGCCGGCACATTTGCGTGTACACGATGGCGGCGTGGTTGGGGCGCTTGCCCGGCGTGCCGTTTTCGCTGTACACGTCCTCCTTCCGCTTGTGGCGGGCGGCGGTGTAGTTCGAGAGCATCGAGTCGAGGTTGCCGGCGGTGACTCCGACAAACAGGCGCGGGCGGCCCATGACCTGGATGGACTCCACGCGCCGCCAGTCCGGCTGGGCAATGATGCCCACCCGCAGGCCCTCGGCCTCGAGCACGCGCCCGATCATGGCCGCACCGAAGGACGGGTGGTCCACGTACGCGTCGCCGGTGATGAGCAGCACGTCCAGCTCGTCCCAGCCGCGCAAGGCCATTTCCGCGCGGGTCATGGGCAGAAATCCGCGGGCCTCGGCCGGATCAAAAGGGGCATTGACCGCCACGCGCGTAGAAAGTGCGGCATCTGCCGGCCCCACGCAACCGGGCAGGGCGGATGTGGCAAGTGGTCAACCCGCGGGATGCTTGGCGTTCGTGGCAGACGCCCGCCCATCCGTGGTTAACATAGAACGCGAATTGCGCCGTTTCTGGGCGCCAGGTGAGGGATGACTTGTGACTGGTGACTGGCATTTCAGAACCCTTGGCACCCTGCATCCGACATCTGGCATCTGGTATCCAACATCCGCCGGCTCGCCCTTGGCACTGCGCCGCACCAATCGTCCAATTCCCCTTGAATGTCCCGGGCGCCGGGCGGTCCAATCCCTTCATGCAAACCACCCTGTCCCGTCGGGAATTTCTGGGCCGCACCACCGGCACAATCGCAGTGTTGACCGCCGCCTCCACTCCGTTTCCCGCCCGGGCCGCCGCGCCCGCGCTGCCCGAGCCTTCGCCGAAAAAGCTGCCCCGCTGGCGCGGGTTCAACCTGCTGGAGAAGTTCACCCGGCGCGAGGGCGGCAATCCGCCGTTCCGCGAGCGCGACTTCGAGTGGATGGCCGGCTGGGGCTTCAACTTCGCCCGCCTGCCCATGGACTACCGGTGCTGGACCGATCCCGCGGACTGGCGGGTGCTGCGCGAGGCCGAGCTGAAGCACATTGACCAGGCCGTCGAGTTCGGCCGGCAGTACGGGGTGCACGTGAACCTCAACTTCCACCGCGCGCCCGGCTACTGCGTGAACCCGCCGCCCGAGCCGAAGGACCTGTGGAAGGACGAGGAGGCGCTCGAGGTCTGCGCCCGGCACTGGGCCGCCTTTGCCCGCCGCTACAAGGGCATTCCCAACCGGCACCTGAGCTTCGACCTGCTCAACGAGCCCAAGGACCTGCCGGTGGCCGACTACGCGCGCGTGGCCACCCGCCTCGTGGCCGCCATCCGCGCCGAGGATCCGGACCGGCTCATCCTCGCCGACGGCCTGCGCTGGGGGAACCAGCCGGTGCCGGAGCTGATCCCGCTGGGCGTGGCCCAGAGCACGCGCGGCTACCAGCCCATGCGCGTGAGCCACCACGGCGCCAGTTGGGTCAATGGCCAGAACTGGCCCACGCCCGACTGGCCGCTTCGGCTCCGCGAGGGCGATGTCTGGGACAAAGACCGCCTGCGCCGCGAGTGCATCGAGCCCTGGCAGGCGTTGGAAAAACAGGGCGTGGGCGTGCACGTGGGCGAGTGGGGCGCCTTCAACAAAACTCCGCACCGCGTGGCCCTGGCCTGGATGCGCGACTTCCTGGACCTCTGGAAGGAGGCGGGCTGGGGCTGGGCGCTGTGGAACCTGCGCGGCAGTTTCGGCGTGGTGGACAGCGGCCGCACCGACGTGGCCTACGAGGACTGGCAGGGCTACAAGCTCGACCGCGCCATGCTCGAACTGTTGCTGGCCGGGTGAGCGGCTGCCGGGTTGCGTGATTGTCTGACTACTCCGACAAGACGGACCGTTTTGCGCGCGGGGCGCTCATGCCCCCCCACGGGCGAGGTCGCCCGTGTTGCTACCAGCCAACTCCCCGTCCGCCGCGGCACCGTTATTTCTTCCGATACGCCTCCGGCTGGTACGGTGGACAGCGCTTCTCGACAAAAAGCGGCTTGAGTCGGGCAAACCGCGGCAGGCCGTTTTCCAGCGGCACGCGCGCCCATTCCTCGCCGATCAACGGCCGGGCGTACTGGATAAAGTCGTCAGTCACATCAATTCGGCTTGGCGCGATCCAGTGCCTCGGAAAGAACCGCTCGCTATTGGCCATGACCTCGAGGGGCACCTTGTCGTACCGTGCGCGATAAACCTCGCCCGGAGCGCGCAGGATGGTCGCCATCCAGCCGTTGCCGTCCCGCATCGCGATCTCAGCAGCCTTGCGGCCGGACTCATAAGCCTCGGCTAGGTCCACGGTCGAGGCCAGCACCATGCAATGACGCTGGTCAGTGCCCGGCACCTGGCCGCGCGCCTTGCCGGTGGCGGGTAGGCCGTGCTTGTTCAGGTAAGACACCACCACCTGCTGCACGGTGAGGTCGCTTGCGCCGAAGCTGGTGTGGCCGAAGGCGTCCTTTTGCGCGCCGATGTCGCCCACCTCGAAACCCTCGCTGACCACGACAAGGCAACGGCCGCATTGCCTCACCTGGTCGCTCACCCGGTCGGCGAGGTCCGCCAACGTGAGGCCGGATTCGGTGAGGTAAATCTGCAGCGGCAATTCCCGCTTCGGGTCGGCGAGGCGCGCGGCGGCCGGGATGAAGCCGATCTTGCGCCCCATCGCTTGGAGCACCAACACCGGGTCGGCCGGGCAGGAGCCGGCGTTTTCCTCGTTGGCGGCAAGCAGGTTCACGGCCCAATACCGCGCGGTGGAACCGTAACCGGGCGTGTGATCCACCAGCTTGAAGTCCGCGTCACCCACGTCGTTGTCAATCGTCTTGGGCACGCCGGTTGCGATCAGATCCAGGCCCTTGTCGCGGGCGAGCGCCGCGATCTTGTGGGCGGTGTCCATCGAGTCGTTGCCGCCGATGTAGAAGAAAAAGCCGATGCGGTGCGCCTTGAACACGTCCACGACGCGCTGGAAGTCTTCGCGCTGCTTTTCCTTGAGCTTGTAGCGGCAGGTGCCGATGGCGCCGGCCGCGGGCGTGGTCTCCAGCAGCCGAAGTTCCCGCGGATCCTGGGCCGAGAGGTCGAGCAGTTCCTCTTTCAGCACCCCTTCGATGCCGTGCCAGCCGGCGAAGACGTGGCCGAAGGTGTCGGGGTGTTCGTGGCAGAAATCAATGACCCCTCGAAGCGAATTGTTGATCACCGCAGACGGGCCGCCGGATTGGGCAATGAGAACATTGGGTGGCATAAACGTACGGCCCGGAGTGTGCGCCGGTGTTGATGATTTCACAAGCCGGAGAACCCGAGCTAGCCGCCTCGGCTTGTGCAAAATCCGGAGGCCGATCTCACCGTCGTCCTGCGGAACCCCGCTTCAAACGATCCTGCGAAACATCACCGCCGCCTTCAATGACAGCAACTCCCGCCGCCGGGCGGTCCGCTCAGGGCCGGGCTCAGATAAGGAATTCCCAGGCCCAGGCCGCGCACGATCAACAGGAGAGCCACCACACCGAGGCAAATGGGAATGGCCTTTTGCAGCTTGAGCCGGAGCGCGACTGGCACCGCGCCGCCCGCCAGTGTCAGGCCGAGCATCATCGGCACCGTGCCCAGTCCGAACACGAGCATGTAGCCGAAGCCGGCGGCGACCCCACCCGCCACAGCCGCCCCCGCGCACGCCACATAAACCAGGCCGCAGGGCAGCAGGCCGTTGAGCCCGCCCAGCAGCGTCAGCGCGCCCACACCGGGCTGGCGCAACAGCCGGCCAAACAGCGTCCGCACCGGCGCGAGCGCCAGCACGCTGGGCAGCCGCAGCCAGCGACTTCGGGACAGCACGAGTCCGGCCAGCAACACCACGCCGAGCGTGATGGACACCCAGCGTTGCACCCCCGCCAGCGCCAGCGTGCGGCCCACCCAGCCGAAGATCACGCCCAGCAGGCCATACGTGCCCATGCGGCCCAGGTTGTAAGCCACCCGGCCCAGCAGGTATGGCCCGGCGGTGGCGCCGGGGGGCCGTGGCAGGGCCAGCACCAGCGGGCCGCACATGCCCGCGCAATGCGCGCTGCCGGCCAGGCCAAGGATGAAGGCGGTCCAGAGTTCCATCAGGTCAAGGGACCGAAGTCCACGCCGGCAATTGTAGGTAGCGCCCCGGCCCGGCGCGACTGGAAAGTCAGGGTGGCGGTATCACCCCCCAATCATTACGATGCGAAGGGAGTTGACGGTTCGAGCGGGCGAAGGGGGGCTCCTGGAGGGCGAAGCCGGGAAAGTCCTGCGTTCGCGGGGGCGATGGACGCCGTTTGGGCCGAAAGACAGCGTTTTGTGGGGGACTCGCTCCTTCCAGGGCAAAGCGCCGCCACACCCGCCTTCTGGCGGGGCGGATTTTTGGCGGGCGAGCGCTCGGTTCGCGGGGCCGTCAGCCGCTGGCGGCAACCAGCCGGGGTCGGCCCGGTCCGGCCGTCGGCCACACGCGCTGCGCCCACCGCTGCCACCAGCACAACCACGCCCCGGGCACCAGCACCCGCGCCACCCATTGGCGCGAGCGCCACGCCAGTCGCCCGGGCAGCAGCACCAGTTTCTTCATCAGGGTCTTCACCCGCCAGCCCTGGCCGTCGTCGTTCAGGTCCAGCAGCTTGATCGCCACCATCAGGTTGTAGGCCAGCGCGGCGATCAGGTAGTAAACCTGGTTGGCAATGAGCGCCAGGCAGGGCGGCCGGTGCAGGTCCAAGCCGTTCAACACTTCGCTGAACAACTGTTCCTTGTCGCCTTTCAAATGATGGCGCTGGCCCACCAACACCGGATCGGTCTGCCCGTCGTCGCAGGCGATGAAGCCGTAGCGGTCGAAGAGCCCCTCCCGCCGCCGGCTCACGGCAAACAGTTGCGGCGCGTTCCGCCCCTCAGGCTGGTGACGCAGGAAGGCGTGGTAGGTGTCGCCCTCGGCTTGCCAAGCCGAAGCGGGCAGTGCCTGCGCAGTGCGTTCCAGCGGGCCGGTCCAGCGGCTGTAGCTCACCGTGTAGTGCCAGCCTTCGGCGGCAACAAGGCAGAGCCTTGACCCCAGGGCGCTTGGCGCGAAGCGCAAGTGGGTGCAGGCTCCGCCTGCCTGTCGGCGTAGAAGTGCGCGGGCTTTCCCTGCCAGAGGGAACGGTTGCGCTCCAACATGGGCAGGAGTTGATCGCTCACGTCCCTGGGGCTGCCCACGTGGCTGTCGGCCAGCAGCGGTCCAACCCAGAGCGTCTGCCAGGACAGCGCCAGGTCGCCGTTGTAATTGATCTCCGCCCCCTCGAAATGTTGGCCAGTGACCTCCAGTTGCGTGTCATCGAAAAACACCTCCCGCTGGCCGGCGTGGAGCAGCCGCCCAGGGGCGGCCTGTTGCCAGACCCACCTCACCAACTCATGTAACAGCCGCCGCAACGCCGCCACGCCTTCCTCCGACTGTTCGCGCAGCCATACACCGACCTGGGACTCATCGGCGAACTTGCCCACGCCGAACAGTTCGCGCGCCAGCGGGTCGTCATTGAGCGCCTCACTGTCGGACAGGCAGCCGCCGCCGGAGCACAGCGCGTCGAGGAGCTGGCCGACGATGACCTCCGGGCCGTGGCCGCGTGTCTTGTCCTTGCGGGGATCCAGGCAAGCGAGCTGGCGCAGCTTGCCCCAGAGGCCGAAGCGCCGGTCCCTGGCCTCGACGGCGACCAGCCCGGCGTGGAGGGAGTGCTCGGAGTTGGCGACGAACTGGAGTTGGAGGCGGGTGTCTTTTTTGGTGATGGCGGGCACGATGAGCAGACGAAACCGCGCCCGCGAAATTCACCACTTTTTGCAGGCTTTCATCTCACTCGTAAGGATCGGGGCTGGTGTCCTGGCGCGTGACGAGGTCCCACCGTACGGCGGCCAGGCGCTGTTCAAGACGGGAGATGTCGTCGGTGAGATGACGGATCCGGCTACGGAGCTTGAACCGGGTCTCCTGATGTTCGCAGTGGAGCCGGCTCAGGCAGCGCGACCTCGGCGTAGGTAAGCGCTGCCCCGTCAATGTCTTCGATCCGCCGCAGACCGGTCTCGACCGTCATCACTTGGGCGATGAACAGGGCCTTGGTCTCGAGCACCTGCCAAGAGTCGGAGGAGGCGTCGAAGGACTCCTCGGGGAGGTAGCGGTAGATCTGGACCGCGGCGTTCTGGTTGCCCGGGTCCAAGCCACGTCCTCGTTCTGCAATTGCTCGCCGAAGCGCTGCCGCCCGCCGGTGAGGACACCATTCCCCTCCTTTAACGGACTCCTGGCGGATTACCCCTTCCGGGAACCTGATCCTTCTACGGCACTCGCATACTCCTGAAGTAGCCAGGGGTTGTTGTCATTTCAATCTCACGAGCCCTTTCTTGACCAACGGGCGCGACTTCAGCCTCGCCCAGGTCAACCCACGGACCAGATGGATCCGACGCCCCCTGCAAGACAACCTTCGTACCATCTCCAACGTATGAGATCCTCACCTTCCCGTCTCGAATATGCTCTATTCCAAGCTTAGGCGCATGTTCACCGGGCTGCACGCCTATCCACACTAGTACTGGACCGCCAAACACATTCACCATGACAAGACTCTTACCTTCTCGGTACACCTCCAGAGATATCGGTGACTTGCTCGATTGTACAAAATAGCTCTTAGGGCCGCTGGGACGAGTTGGAATATTGTAGACTAAATTATAAGTTGTTAAGGAGTCCAGGTTTTCGTCGGGAGCACCAACCCCCAGCCCAAAGGTGAACCTAAGTGTCGTCGGCTTCCCACTATTATCTATTGGGTACGCAAAATACCACGGCTTTACCGCATTCGCCTGAACTACATAAGCATCAACCTCACCACCCTCATGGTACGCAAAAAATGGTTGGATAGTCTCAAGAAACTCCCCTTCCGTCGATCCCTTTCTTACTGTCCCCTTGGCAGGATGATAAAAAGGATTAAACTCCGTCCCTAATGAAAAGTATCGCTCACGCCCCATCAACAAAGGAACCCAAGGCCCTTCAGTAGCTGGCACTGAGTACACTATTGCTTCATATCTCACTATAGCGTAACAAAGCTGCCATCCAGGTGGAATCTGCGTGGGTAAGCCACTCTCCTGGCCTGTCAAGTCCGGCGTGGTAAACTGAAGTCCCGAATTATAACCCCCCTCACACAATACTATAGGCTTCGTACTCAGCCCTGTCGCTATCCCTTCAGGCTTTACTCCGGGCTTGAAGTCGAACGTCTTGACCACCGTGTCGTCGCGCTGCAGCCACTTCGACTCGCCAGGAACCAACTCGTACGTTTGTCCGCCAACCACGGCCGTCAGCGTTGGACTCGGACCGTGGGGGCCGATGCCCTTGCGGCCGCCCCGAGCTGGCGATGGCCCCGTGTCCTCGAGGTCATCAGCCGGGAGGGAACGCCCGGTTCCGATGAGCGGGACCTGCGCCGCGGCGTTGGGGGTCGTGCCCGGGCCGATCTCAGTGTGGAGGTTTCCGCCGGTCGGCCTTGAGCTCGGAGGTTCGTGTGCTGGAGTCGCGGCTTCGCCCGCGGTGACAGCCGCGCTGACCGCAAACAGCACCACACCCGCGAGCATGATGAGGGGCACCGGACCATCGGGACTAAAGCGCGTCAGTGGAAGGCGCTCGGGAGGTATGTTTCCGGTTGCGTTCATTTGCGAGAAGGGTATTTCGGTGAGACTGAAATGCAAGTGTCGTTGACGGGCTCTCGTAGAAGACCTCAATCATTACGATGTGAATGGGCTTGACGGTGGGAGGGGGCAAAGGGCGGGGCGGGGAGGAGGAAACCGGGCCAGTTCGATCGTTGCGGAGTGCGAGGGACGCCATATTGCCCGAAACGAGAACGGTTTGGGGGCGCGCACGGGGCGTCAGACAACGCTCCGCCAGGCCCGGCCTCTGGCGGGACGAATGGGGGAGGGCGAGGGCTCGGTTGGCGGGGGCGTCAGCCGCTGGCCACAACCAGCCGGGGGCGGCCCGGACCGGCCGTCGGCCACACTTTCCTCGGACCGTTCGCGCAACCACTCCCCGACCTGCGACTGATCGGCGAACTTGCCCACGCCGAAGAGTTCGCGGGCCAGCGGGTCGTCGTTGAGCGCCTCGCTGTGGGACAGGCAGCCCCCGCCGGAACCCAGCGCGTAGAGGAGCTGGCCGATGATGACCTCCGGGCCGTAGCCGCGGCGCTTGTCCTTGCGGGGATCCAGACAGGCGAACTGGCGCAGCTTGCGCCAGAGGTCGAAGCGCCGGGCCCTGGCCTCGACGGCGACCAGCCCGGCGTGGATGGAGTGGTCGGTGTTGGCGACAAACTGGAGCTTGAGGCGGGTGTCTTTCTCGGTAATGGCAGGCACGATTACAGGACGAAACTGCGCCCGCGAAATTCACCGCCTTCTGCCAGCTTTCATCTCACTCGTAAGGATTGGGGGGTATTACCGGCGGCCCGCCGGCCTCGCGCGACACCTGACGCTGTAGCCGCGGCTTGACACCCCGCCGCGCCCGCCGGCACAAGGCGGCCGGACATGGCCGACGCCTGGCCCAGTTATTACAGTTCGCTCGCACCGTTTCGCGCCGTCTTCCGGGACGGACTGCCCATCCTCACGTATCATTGCCTGGGTCCGCGCCCGCGCGGCGCCCGGCTCAAGGGGCTTTACCTCGATACGCGCCGGTTTCGCCGGCAGTTGATCGAGTTGCGCGCGGCGGGTTTCGAGTCGGCTCCCCTGCCAGCGGCGCCGCCGGCTCCGGGCGCGCCGCCGCGCATCGTGATCACCTTCGACGACGGCTGCCGCAACGTGTGGCAGCACGGGCTGACGGTGTTGCGGGAAACCGGCTTCCGCGCCGTCCAGTACCTGGTGGCGGACCTTGTCGGTCGGACCAGCGAATGGCAGGCCCGCGAAGGCGGCGTGACAGAGCGGCTCATGGACGACGCCGAGGTGCGCGACTGGCTGGCGGCCGGGCACACGATCGGCTCGCACACCTGCACGCATCCGTGGCTCACGCGGCTGCCAGCCGATCGAGCCCGCGAGGAAATCACCGCCAGCCGCCGCAAACTCGAGGACCGTTTCGGCGTCCCGGTGCTCGACTTCTGCTACCCGTACGGCGACTGGAACGCGCGGGTGCGCGACCTCGTGGCGGAGACGGGCTACCGGACGGCGGTGACCACCCGGGCCGGCGTGAACGGCCCGGACGCCGACCTGCTGGCGTTGCGGCGCTTCACCGCGCGGTATCCTTCACGCCGGCTCAAGGACATCTGGGAGCGCTGGCGAAGGGCGGTGCGAGGCTGAGCGGGATAGGCCGGAGAAATTCGGGGCAGCCATGAATGGCCTGGCGCGACGGAATTGAGGCGAAAAAGCAGTTCCCTGGGCGCGTCGTTAAACGAGTTGCATTCGTGTGCTTTCGCGTGCGCCGTTTGCGCCGCGCCGGTTCAACCGGGATTCGTGTCCGGCGGCCGGCGCGCGAATTCGGTCAGCAGCCGCGCGGCGCGCTCGCGGGTTTGCGCCGCCACGGCCAGCACCTCGGCATGGGAAATCGGCCGGCGGGCCCGGCCGGCGGCGAGGTTGGTGATGCAGCTCAGGCCGGCCACGCGCAGGCCGCAATGCCGTGCCACGATTGCCTCCGGCACGGTGCTCATGCCCACGGCGTCCGCGCCCAGCCGGGCGAAGGCGCGGATTTCCGCGGGCGTTTCGTAGCTGGGGCCGCTTACCGCCAGGTACACGCCGTACCGCAGCCTTAGCCTCGCCGCACGGGCCGCCGCCCGCAGCCGCGCCGACAATCCGGCATCGTAAACGGCCGAAAGGTCCACGAACGGCACATCGTGGCCGGACGTTGCTCCGCGGAGCGGATTGGCGCCCATGAAATTGATATGGTCGGTGAACAGCATGAAGTCGCCGGGCCGGAGGTGGCGGTTGATGCCCCCGGCAGCGTTGGTGAGCAGGATTTCCTTCACGCCCCAGCGGGCGAGCACGCGGATGGGAAACGTGACGGTCGCCAGATCGTGGCCTTCGTAGAAATGGGCGCGCCCGGCGAGCACACAAACCGGCGTGCCCGCCAGCCGCCCCAACACAAGTTTGCCCGGATGCCCGGCAACGCGGACCGGAGCAAAGCCCGGGATGGCGGTGTAAGGCAACCCGGCTTCGGCTTGGACCTCGGACAGCACGCCCCCGAACCCGCTGCCCAGCACAAGGGCCAGCCGTGGCGGTGACACGTACGTGGCTTGGAGAGTTTCGACCGCTGCGGCGAGCAATTTTCCCCACCGATCTGGTGACAGGGAGCAACGCCGGCTCGGGCGCTGCCTTGCGTTGGACCGGGCGTTCATTACGCTGTCTGGGAACCGGGATCAAACATGGACCTGAACCCGTTGGAACTACGCCGCTACGCGCGGCATCTGATCCTGCCCGAGGTGGGTCCCGCCGGCCAGCAGAAGCTGCGCGCCGCGCGCGTGCTCTGCCTTGGCGCGGGCGGGCTCGGCTCGCCGGCGGCCCTGTACCTGGCCGCGGCGGGCGTGGGCCGGCTGGGCCTGGTGGACTTCGACACGGTGGAGCTTTCAAACCTCCAGCGCCAGGTCCTGCACGGCACGCCGGACGTGGGCCGGCCGAAGGTCGAGTCGGCTTGCGCGACGTTGTCCCGGCTCAATCCGGAGGTGGACCTCGTGCCACACGCCACCCGCCTGGCCGCCGCGAACGCGCTGGACCTGATCCGCGCGTACGATGTGGTGGTGGACGGCACGGACAACTTCGTCGCGCGTTACCTGGCGAACGACGCCTGCGTGCTGCTCGCCAAGCCGTACGTGTACGGCGCGATCTCGCGCTGGGAGGGCCAGGCGAGCCTGTTCGCGCCGCACCTGGGCGCGCCGTGCTACCGCTGCCTGTTCCCCGAGCCGCCGGCGCCGGGCGTGGCGCCCAGTTGCGCCGAAGCCGGCGTGGTGGGCGTGGTGCCCGGCATCATTGGCTGCATCCAGGCCGCGGAGACGATCAAGTTCATCCTGGGTCAGGGCACGTCGCTGATGGGCCGGATGCTGCTCTTCGACGCGCTGGGGATGCGCTTCAAGGAACTCAAGCTGCGACGCGACCCGGCCTGCCCGGTCTGTGGCGAGCACCCGACGATTCGCGAAGTGCGCGAGATCGCGCCGGTCTGTGAGGCCGGGCCGGCCCTGAGCTCCGACGAGGTGACCGTACAAGACATGCGACGGGCGCTGGCCGACACCGCGCTGGGGGTCACGGTTGTGGACGTGCGCGAGCCCGAGGAATGGGCCATCGCACAAATCGCTGGCACGCTGAAGCTGGCACTTTCGGAACTGCCGCGGCGGGTGGGCGAGCTGGATCCCGACCGTTCCTACTACCTGCACTGCAAATCCGGCCAGCGCTCGTTGCGCGCGGTGCAGTGGCTCAAGGCGCGCGGCTTCCGGCAGGTCAAGAGCGTGCGGGGTGGCATCCTGGCCTGGGCCGAGGAAGTGGACGCCAGCCTGCCGCGGTACTGATGGCGGCCGGCTTCAGTTCGGGGACGAGTTATATGAGCCCGGGCAATTCATACGGCCACCGACGTGAGCGTCCGTGACCCCGGGGGTGTCCCCAGAGTCCCGCTTGCGGATTTCGGGTTGCCGCGCGGCCTACCCCGGCCACAATGCGCCCGGCATTCCATGAACGCCGCACAAGTTCATCTCATCACCACCCACGCCCCGGTTTTCGCAATCCTCTTTGGCCTGGCGATCTGGTCTGCCGGCCTGGTGTGGCGCAAGGTGGATTTCCGCCGCGCCGCCCTGCTGTTGTTTGTGCTCGCCGGGCTCCTGGCCGTGCCGGCCTTCGTTTCCGGCAGACCGGCGCTGAAGGCGATGGAAAACCTACCCGGCGTGAACCGCCACGCGCTGGACCAGCACGAGGAGGTGGCCGTGCTGGCGCTGGCCGCGACGGTGGTGTTGGGTCTGACTACCGCAGCGGGCCTGATGGTGTTTCGGAAGGCCGCCGCGCTGCCGCGCTGGTTTGGGGGCGTGACGCTGGCGTTGGCGCTGGTGAGCGGCGCATTGATGATCTGGACCGCCAGCCTGGGCGGCAAGGGCCGGCACAGCGAAATCAGCCGGCCCGCGCGCTAACACCCCGACGGGCCGGTAGGCGGGCCCGGCGGACTCGCGGTGATTGAAGCGGCTGGCGCGGCCCGGGTTTGGTCCGTGGCGTCCCATGTTGAAGCCACCTGCTCCAGGAACACGGCGAAGACCCGGCGCAGATTTTTTTGGTCCCGTCCAAACACCATTGCCAGCGCCGGCGACGTCAGGAGCAGCAGCCAGGCCAGCGGGCTGCGTTCCCACCAGGCCGCCGTCGCCAGCACCGACACGCCGGCCACCAGGTTGAAAGCCAGCCGGGCTGGCAGCGTCCAACGCGTGCGCAGCCGGCAGCAGATCTGCGCACCGTGCTCGGTGGTGTGTTCGGTCACGGTGATGAGCTGCAGCTTGCTCCAGCGGCTGCCGTACACTTCGAGGTCGAAGTCGCCCCAGCCGGTGTCCACACGATGCTGCCAGCCCTCGTTTCCAAGGCGGTCAAGCACGGCGGCCAGAAATGAGACGCGCCCCCGGTCGGCGCGGTCCGGGCAGACCACCTCGCGTGGGGCCACCCGCGATTGCTTGCGGCTGAGCGAGTCGAGACTTTCGTGCGCCGCCAGCGGGGTGAGCGGCAGAAACAGCCGGCCGCGATAACGCGCCCAGCCGCGCACGACCGGTTGCAGCGCGTGCAGCAAGCCGACCAGCGGCCGCGACCAGAAATGGCGTCGGCGCGGCAGGTCCGCCTGCCAGGCGGCAGCGGCGCAGACGCCCAGCGAGAGCAGCGCGCTCGCGATTCCCAGCGGTAACAGCCAGCCGAACGCCACGCCCAGCGCCAGCAACGGCAGCGTGACCAGCGCATGATATTCCAGCGTGGTCACGGCCATGAGCGCGAAGGCCGGCGGGCCTTCATAAAGACTTTGGAACGGCGCGCCGCCAAAGCGGCCGTGGTAGATCATGGGGCGCCGCGTCAGCAGCGGGCCGCGGGCGGGAGCGTAGATGCGGCCCTGCCACAGGCTGCCGCCGAGCGGATTGAAGTACTCCGGGTGTTTGCGCGCCAGCAAGGCCTCCGCCTCCCCGTACCCTTGCTGTTGCTGCAGGTAGGCCCGGATGGTGGACCGCCGGGCGTGCCAGACGAAGCCGGCGTGACTGAAGCCGAGATGATAACCCTGCTGTTGCAGCCGCCAGCAGATGTCCACGTCATCGCCCGCCTTGCGAAACTGGGGGTCGAAGCCGCCGACCTCTTCCAGCGCGCGTTTCCAGAACACCATGTTGCAACCGGGAATGTGCTCGGCGACGCGGTCTGTGAGCAACACATGCGCGGGGCCGCCGGGCGAGACCATCACCGCCGCCGCCACCCAGGAATCGTCCGGCGGCAGCAGATTGGGGCCGCCCACGCCCGCCGCGCCGCTCTCGAGCAGTTCGCCCACCGTGTAGTGCAACCAGTCTTCGTCCGTGCGGCAGTCCGCGTCCGTGAACGCGACCACCTCGCCCCGCGCCGCGGCGATGCCGGTGTTGCGCGCCACCGACAGGCCGAGATTCCGCTCGTGCCGGAAGTATCGGACGGCGGGAAAGGCGCAGGCCACGGTGGCGGTGTCGTCGGTCGAGCCGTCGTCCACCAGGATGACCTCGTAATCGGGGTAATTGAGGCGGTTGAGTGAGTCGAGGCACGGGCCGAGGGTCCGGGCGCTGTTGTAGCTGGCGACCACGACCGAGACCGCCGGCCGGACGGGCAGGGGAAAATATGGCGCGGCCTGAAAGGCCTTTTGCGCGGCGGCGAAGGCGGGTCGCGGTTGGCGCTGCTGGTCGGTCAGCCCAAAGCGCCAGCCCTCGACGTGGCGGCCGTCCTTGTACCATTCGTCCGTGAAGCTGTACGCGATCACGCCGGCCAGCCCGGCACGAAAGGCTGTCTCAATTGTCCCGGCCACCAGCGCGGCCTGGCGGGCCTCGCCTTCGCGCAAGACGTCCATGCCGAATTCGCCGAGCACCAGCGGGCGGGTGTCGGCCAGGGTTTGCAGCCGGGCGAGGTAATTGCGGAGCGCGCGCTGGTCGTGGAGGTACACGTTGAAGCAGGCGAAATCCATGCCGCGCGGACGTAGAAACTCGGTGGTGGGGTAATTGCCGAAGGTGCAAAGGCACTCCGGCGCCACGGCCTTCACCTCGGCGGCCAGTTCATCCAGGAACGCCTCGACAGCCGCCGCGCCGTTCCAGCGCACCACGTCCGGCGGCAGCTCGTTCACGACGCTGATCGCAAACACCGCCGGATGCCGGCCGCAATCGCGGGCGGCGTGGCGGATGGTGTCGCGCACGGCGCGGCGAGCGGCCGGGGTGTCAAGCACCCGTGCCTGTTTGTTCCACGGCACGTCCACCAGCAGCCGCAGGGCGTGTTCCTGGGCGAGGTCCAGAAACCAGGCGGGCGGCACGGTGTACACACGCAGCAGATTGGCCCCCAGCTCGCGGATCAGCGCGAAGTCCCGCCGGGTCTGCTCCGGGCCGGCCAGGCAATCGCCCGCCCCGTTGGGCGCGAACGGGCCGTAGGCCACGCCCTTGGGGTGGAACTTGCGCGTCCCAGCCCGGAAGAACTTGCCGTCCACAGTGACGCGCGCGCGCACGGTTCCGGAAGTGAACACTGCTGGTTTGGACGCGAGGCATGCCGGGTTTATTGAGCGCGGGCACCATGGCTGGCGCTTTGATTTTGGCAGCGCGCCCCCGCCTGGTTTAGGCTGCCGGCATGGAACAAACCCTGCCCCGCACACGTTCGTGCTTCGTCTGTGGCATCGCCAATCCGCGCGGTCTGAACCTGGCGTTCACCACCGACGGCCGGATCGTGACCGCCCGGTTTCGGCCGCGCGCCGAGCACATCGGCTTCAAAGGCGTGGTGCACGGCGGGCTGGTGTCCACGGTGCTGGACGAGGCGATGGTCTGGGCCTGTGGCGTGCGCACCGGCCGGTTTGCCTACTGCGCGGAACTGAGCGTGCGCTTCCGCCGCCCGGTGCCGCCCGGGGGTGAGTTGCAGGTGGTGGGTGAACTCACTGACAACCACCGCGACAAGCTCTACCTGGCACGGGCCGAGTTGCGGGACGCGGCCGACACGCTGATGGCGTCCGCCACCGGCAAGTACGTGCCCCTGCCGCCGGAAACGCTGACCGGGATGCTCGACGACTTTGTGGGCGATATCCGCGCGGTGCTCGGCGCGGCGCCAGGCGGAAGGCCGGCGGCCGGTACGCCGGGCCTCAGCGAATTTCGAGGTTGATGCGCTGGCGCTCGAGGGTCGAGCCCTCGGCCTGGGCCAGCCGGGCGAGGGCGGCGTTGTAGTCCACGCGGGCGCGGATGTTGGCAAAACGGCGCTCGGTCAGGATGCGTTGGAGTTGCAACACCTGGAAGCTCGTGCTCTTACCATTTTCGAGCTTTTTCTCCTCGGCCCGCAACGCCTCCAGGGCAAAGGCCGCAGCCTCTTCCGTGGCCTGCACCTGCTGGTAGCTGGTCCGCGCCTGGGCGATGCCGTCGCTGATCTGGACCATGATGTCCTGCTCGAGCTTTTTGAGCCGCAGCAGCGACTGCTCGATCTCGGCCTGGGTGGCCCGCACGTTGCTGCGCGCCTGGCGGTTGCCGCCCAGCGGCACGCTCAAGATGGCACCGAAGGAATACTCCGGGTAATTACCATCGGCGGTGACGGTGAAGGCATCACTGAACTCGCGTCCGCTGCCACCCTGGCCGTACGAACCCACGAGATCAAGCTGCGGGAAGAGCTGGTTTTTCTGGTACTTGAGGGTGATGTGGCGCCGCTCGAGATCGAGCCTGGCCTGCTGCAAATCAGGCCGCAGGGTCATGCCCTTGGACCAACTGTCCTGCAAACTGTAGGTCTGCGGCTCGGCGGTGAGCGACTCGGCGGGCAGCAGCTCCGCGTCGTGCCAGCTCACAAAATGGTCGCCCAAGAGGCTCTTGAGCTGGTTTTGGCGGATGCTGTAATTGTTGCGCGCGCCCAGGAGGTTGGCCCGGCTGGCCGCCACCTGCGATTGCGCCTCCTTTTCGTCCAGCGGCGCCAGCACGCCCACCTCCACGCGTTTCTGGTTTTCCCGGAGCAACTGCTCGGCCAGTTGCAAGGCCACCTCTGACACCCCGATGGTTTCACGGGCGGCGACCAACTCGAGATAAGCCAGTTCGACCGCGGTCACCGTGGCGATAATCTGGTTGCGGAGCGTCAGTTCCGAGATTTGCAGATTCTTTTGGCTGAGCTGGATGTTCAGGCGGGGGGCGTCAATCCAGAAGTTCCGCAACAGCGGCTGGGTCAGGCTCAGGCGGATGCCGCCGGAGGTGTTCTCGAACTGCTGGACGCCGATGGGTACGCCGTCAATCGCGATTTCCCGCGCGCCGAACACGTCGTTGTACCCCAGGCTTACATCGTAGCGGGTACCCGTGGGGAGCAGGCCCGTGATGCCGGCGTTGAAGGACTCGGTCTTGCTTTGCGCCTGGCCAAACGGCCGGTTTTGCTCGTCGAAGCCGCCGGGCTGGGTCGAGGACCGGTAAGACATGCCGGCATTGAACGTGGGCTCGTAGGCGCCGTACGACCCGTACACGCTGGCCCGGGTGATCTCCGGCGTCAGGCGCTGGATGCGAATGTCGAGGTTCTTTTCAAGCGCAAGTTGGAAACATTCCTCCAGGGAAATAGACCGCGGCTCGGCGGCCTGGGCGCGCGCGGCCAGGAGGCCAATCAGAAGGGTGGAGGCAAAACGAGCGAAACGAATTGCGTTCATGTGCTGCGGCGGAGCTTGGGTGATTTGCGTGAGCGCGTCAAACACAGGTCCGTGAATCTACCGGGCTGTCCGGCGCGCGCGGCCCCAAGGTTCCAGACGCGCCGGGCTTCCCGGTCATTCACGATCGGACCCGGGCGGGAATCCTCTCCCCGCCCGGCCCGGCGTTCCTGAACAGACACCGCCGGCGGCGAAATGTTTCACCCGGCCAGGAGATTGTCTGGCGTCGCTTGGGATGGCCGCATGGAACGGGTGCCGACGGCCGCTTTGAAAGAATGGCTCAGCGCTCCGCTTGCCACGCCCGATGCTCGCGCATCATGCACTTGTTCATGACCACCGCCATCCCGGCCCGGCGGGCGCGCTCCGCGGCGGCATTATGAACGATGCCCTGCTGCATCCACATTGCGCGGGCCCCGATGGCAATGGCGTCTTCAACGATCTCCGGCACGGCCTCGGCTTTGCGGAAGATGTCCACCACGTCCACCGGCACCGGGATTGCGCGCAAATTGGGGTAAGCCGGCTCACCCAGCACGGCGGTGACGTTCGGGTTGACAGGAATGATGCGATAACCGGCCTGCTGGAGGTAGGCCGCCACCTGATGGCTCTCCCGGTCGGGCCGGTCAGAAAGGCCGACCACCGCAATGGTCTTGGCGTTGGCCAGAATCTGCCGCACCTCGGCGGTCGTGGCGTTTTTCAACGGGAATTCGCAGGCGGGTTTGTTCATGCAGGCAGGATGGTTTGCGAGCCCGGTTGCTGCAAATCGGGAGTTCAGGTCGCTTCAGGGTGGTTTCTGCGATGGCCGGCCGTCCCGGAGCGCCGCCCGGATCATGACGTACTCGCCGAGGTTGTCGGCCGTGAGCACACCCACCAGCCGGCCGTCCTGGAGCACCGGCATGGCGTGGCAATCGCAATCCTGCAGCCGTTGAAACGCCTCGGCGGTGGACTCCCAGGCAAACGCCGTGCGGAAATCTTTCAGCATGTAATCGCCCACCCGGGCGCTCTCGCCGCCGCCGGTCAGGCCCGCCAGCAACCGTCGCCGGGTGAGCACGCCCACCACCTTCTCGCCGTCCACCACCGGGAAATCCTGCTGAAAACCCGCCAGCGCGTACTGGACCGCCCGGCTCAGCGGGTCGTTCGCCGACAGCACCCGGAACTCGCGGATCATGAAGTCCGCCACACGCCCCGTCGCCAGCACGGACTTGGTGCGGACGAACGCGGCCTCGGCCTCGGCGCCCAGTACCACAAACACGGCGATGATGAGCAGCCACCAGTTTTGCGTGAACAGCGCGATGGACCCGAAACCCCAGGCCAGCGCCTGGCCGACCGTGGCCGCGTATTCCGTGGCGCGGGCGAAGTCCAGACGCAGGGCCAGCAAGGCGCGCAGCACGCGGCCACCGTCCATGGGAAAGGCGGGCACCAGATTGAAAACGGCCATGAGGCCGTTCGCGTAAAACAGGTTGACCAGCAGTTCCCCGCCGACCAGCCGCACGCCGCTCAGCAACTGGCCGGGCGCCGGCGCGCGCAGCACAAAGTACAGCAGGACGCCGATGACGACGTTCACCGCCGGGCCGGCCAGGGCGATCACGAGTTCATGCGCGGGCTTCTCCGGCAGCCGTTCCAGCCGGGCCACGCCGCCGATGGGCAGCAGTGTGATGTCGCGGGTTTCGATACCCAAGCGACGTGCGGTGAGGCAGTGCCCCAATTCATGCAGCACGACCACACAGAAGAAGCTTCCAACAAACAATACCGCACCGTAGGCGTCCACCCAGGATCCCCGCGGCCGGTACGCCATGAAGGCCACGTAAGCCAGCAGGACCAGGAACGTGACATGCACGTACAGGTCAATGCCCGCCACCCGACCGATGCGCCAGGACCATTTCATGCTCGCAGCGCCCACAACGTAACAAAGTCCGGCATGCACGAAAGAACAACCGCTAGCCCATGCGGCAGACCCCGGCCTGACGGCCGGCCGAAATCTCCGCACTGCACGGCTTTGTTCTCGACCCCGGCAGACCCCTACAATCCATGACTTCCATTCTGCTGCCCCATGCTCGGACGGCTCAGACCGCACCGAGTTGGCCAACCGAGTTCCAACCGGCTCCAGCCTCGGGCGGCGCAGGTTTAAACCCGGAGCCGGGGCGGGAGAATGGACAGACAGGTGAAGCGTACCAGATCGGAGTCCGACGCCATTTCGGCTTGGTATTTGCTGGCAAAAGACGCAATGAAGCGGAGTCACGTGATGGTGCCGATGTTTCGTTTTACCCCCTCCGGGTTGGTTGGGCCGGGGCGCTGGGTTGCGCGGGCGAGTGCCTGGCTTGCCACCGCGTTGGTGGTGTCCGCCCTGCCCGCGGCTGCCCTGATGGTCATCAACGAACTCCACTACAACCCCGACATCAGGACCGAGCGGGTCGAGTTCGTTGAGTTGTTCAACGCCGGCGACCAGCCGGTGGATCTGGCTGGTTGGCGGCTCTCGGCGGGCGTGGAGTTCACTTTTCCCGCCGTCAACGTGCCACCCGGCGGCTTCGTGGTGGTTGCGGAGAATCCGGTCGCCCTGAAGGCGAAGTTCGGCGTGGACGCGCTGGGACCGTACACGGGCAATCTCTCGAAGTATGGCGAGCGCGTGGTGCTGCGCGACGCCGCGGGCCGTATCGCCGATGAGGTGACTTACGGCGTGGGCTTCCCCTGGCCCACGGTGGGCGATCCGCCCGGCTATTCGATCGAACTGATTCACCCGTCCCTCGACAACGACCTCGGCGGAAGCTGGCGCGTCTCGGCAGCGGATGGCGGCGTGCCGCCCGCTTCCCGGACGCTCATCGAACGCGGCAGTACGTGGCGCTACCGCAAAGGCACCGCCGAGGCGTCGTTGCCTGCCACGGCCTGGCGGCAGCCGGCGTTCAACGACGACGGCTGGGCCAGCGGCGCCTTGCCGATCGGCTTCGACCCGGCGATCCAGTTCGGCACGCCCCTGGACGACATGCGTTACAACTACGCTTCCGTGTTTCTCCGCCGCCGCTTCCAGGTCGCCAACCCGGCCGAACCCGGCGCGCTGGTCCTCGAGGCCTTGTACGACGACGGCATCAAGGTCTGGATCAACGGGACGAACGTGCTCAACGCGAACATCGCCGCCGGCGAGGTGCCATTCGACGGCAGCACGGGCCCCGCGCGCGAGTCCAACGACTACGAGGAGTTCACGCTCAACAACCCGGCGGCCTACCTGCGCGCGGGCGAGAATCTGATCGCCGTGCAACTCCAGAATGTCTCGCGCGACAGCAGCTCGGACTGTTTTTTTGACTGCCGGCTGCGGTTGTTGACCGGCCCGACCAGTCGCGGACCCACACCGGGCCGGGTCAACGCCGCCTTCGTCACCAACGCCCCGCCCGCGATCCGCCAGGTCGCGCATTCGCCCCGCGAGCCGCGCAGCGGCCAGCCCATGCGCATCACGGCCAAGGTCACAGACCCGCACGGCGTCAGCCGCGTCACGCTGCATTATCAGGTCGTCGCGCCGGGCGAGTACGTTGAGCTGACCGATCCGGCGTATGAGACCTCATGGACCGATTTGCCGATGAACGACGCCGGCACGGACGGCGACGCGCACGGCGGCGACGACGTCTTCACCGCCACAGTGCCCGCCGGCATCCAGGTTCACCGGCGGCTGGTGCGGTACCGGATCACCGTGACCGACGGCCTCGGGGCCAGCGTGCGCGTGCCTTACGCCGACGACCCGCAGCCGAACTTCGCCTACTTCGTGTACGATGGCGTGCCGGCCTGGACCGGCGCCGTCCGGCCGGGTGCGGCGGGCGCACCGGGCCAACCCTTCACCGTCAGCGCGGAGGAGATGAGCCGCCTGCCGGTCATCCATCTGATCGGCAAAAAGAGCACCATCGAGACTTCGACGTGGTTCAGCCGTTACGGTGGCGACGCCTACCCGTGGCTGGGCACGCTGGTCTATGACGGGCGTGTGTACGATCACATCCGCCACCGCGCGCGGGGCGGCGTCTGGCGGTACTCGATGGTGAAGAACATGTGGAAGTTCGACCTCAACCGCGGCCACGACTTCGCGGCCCGCGACAATTGGGGGCGCCCGTATGCGACCCCCTGGACCAAGCTCAACCTCGGCGCATGCATCCAGCAGGGCGATTACAACCACCGCGGTGAGCAGGGGCTGTTCGAGTCGCTGGGCTTCCGGTTGTTTCAACTGGCCGGCGTGCCCGCGCCGCACACCACGTTCTGCCAGTTGCGGATCATTGATGAAGCCGAGGAGGTCCGGGCGGGCGATCAGTACGAAGGAGATTTCTGGGGCCTGTATCTGATGACCGAGCAGGAGAACGGGCGGTTTCTCGAAGAGCACGGCCTGACCGATTCGAACTTCTACAAAATGGAAGGCGGCACCGGCGAACTGAACCACCTCGGGCCGAACGGTCCCACCGACAAGAGCGATCTGAATGCCTTTCTGGACGTGATCAACCGGGGCGCCGCCGCGGACGAAACCTGGTTCCGCTCCCGGCTGAACCTGCCCGCCTATTACAGCTATCAAGCCATCGCCCAGGCCATCCATCACTACGACATTTGTTACGACAAAAACTTTTTCTACCACTTCGACGCCCTCACCGGCGCGGTCACGGTCACGCCGTGGGACCTCGATCTGACCTGGGCGGAAAACATGTTCGACCCCGGCTGCGGCGGGGTGGACCGCATCAAGGCGCGGATGCTGCCCGACGCGACGCCCTACCCGGCGCTCTGGCGCGAGTGGCAGAACCGGATTCGCGAAATCCGCGACCTGCTCTGGAACGAGGACGAAGCTTGGCGGCTGATTGACGAGTACGTCGGCCGCCTGCGCGGCCCGGCGAGCGGGCCGACCATTCTCGACGCCGACCGCGCGCAATGGGATTACAACCCGAAGATGGTGGACACGCGATACACGCCGCACCTCAGCAAGGCGGGGCAGGGCCGATTCTACCAGTGGCCGAACTACACCGCCGCCATCGCGCCCCGCTCCTTCGAGGGCGCCATCGCCATCGTGAAACGCTACGTGGGCTTCCGCGCCACCAACGCCGCCGCCCGCGCCGCGCCGCTGGACGCCCTTGCTTTCGAGCCGAACCTCCCCGCCACGCCGACCATTACCTATGTCGGCCCCACCAACTTTCCCGTGAACGCCTTGCGGTTCCGCGCCTCGCCCTTCAGCGGCACCGGCGGGTTTGGCGCGATGAAATGGCGGCTGGGCGAGATCACCCGCCCCACCGCGCCCAGTTGGCTGGCCACCGAACCTTGGAAGTACGAAATCGAGTCGGTTTGGGAAAGCGGCGAGCTGACCACCTTTGCGCCCGAAATCAGCGTGCCGCCGGGCGTGGCCAAACCCGGCCGGGTGTACCGCGCGCGGGTTCAATTCAAGGACGCCGCGGGCCGCACGAGCCATTGGTCACCGCCGGTCGAGTTCACCGCCGCCGAGCCGGACACCCTCACCGAACTGCAACGTTCGCTGCGGCTCACCGAGGTGATGTACAACCCTCCGGCCGGCAGCGCCTACGAGTTCATCGAGCTTCACAATGCCAGCGCCGACACCGCGCTCCGACTCGACGGCGTTGCCTTCACCGCCGGCATCAGCTTCACCTTCCCGGTCGGCGCCACGCTGGCCCCCGGCGCGTACGCGCTGGTGGTGCCCGCCGACGCCACGAACCACTTCGCCGCCTTCCGCGCCCATTATGGACTGGCAGCGGACGTGCCGATTTTCGGTCCGTTCACCGGCAATCTCGACAACGGGGGCGAACAACTCGTCCTGAAAACCGCGTCCGGTGGCACGACGTTGCTGGCGTTCACCTACGACGACGGTTCCGGCTGGCCGCTGGCCGCGGACGGCACCGGGCATTCGCTCGTGCCGCGCCGCGATTTCGGCGAGGCCGCCTCTGGCCTCCTGGACTTCGGCGGCAACTGGCGCGCCAGCGCCTTCATGAACGGCTCGCCGGGGCGTGCCGACTCCGAACCGCCCGACACCATCGTGCTCAACGAAATCGTGACCCAGCCCCTCCCCGGCGCTGAGGACTGGATCGAGCTGTTCAACCGCGCGACGACCAACATCACCCTTGGTGCCGGCTGGTACCTGAGCGACCGCGCGGCCGACCTGAAGCGCTGGGCCATCCCCGCCGGCATGGTGGTGCCCGGGCGTGGGTTTGTGTCGTTCGCCGAGGCGGCCGGCTTCGGTCAGTCGTTCGGCCTCAGCCACGCGGGCGAGCAGCTTTTCCTGAGCTTCCTGCCCGGCGACGCGCGCGATCGCGTGGTGGACGCGCTCGCCTTCGCGGGCCAGGAGCCCGGCTGGTCCTTCGCTCGCGTGCCCGATGGCGCCGGCCATTGGGACTACGTGACCCCGCGCAGCCCCAATGCCGCCAACGGCCAGACGCCCGGGCGCGTGGTGATCAGCGAGTTCCTGTACCACTCCGGCTTCGCCACGAATCTGGCGGACCCGGCCGTGCTCGAGTTCATCGAGGTGCTGAACAACGGAGCCACGGCGGTTGCGCTCTCAGACTCCAACGGGGTCTGGCGGCTGGGCGGCGGCGTGCAATTCGGCTTTCCGCCGGGCGCCACGCTGGCCCCCGGCGCGCGCGTGGTGGTCGTGCCGTTCGCGCCCGACGACGGAGCAACGCTGGCCACTTTCCGGCAGGCGTACTCCATGCCGGCCAGTGTCCGGGTATTCGGACCGTTCACGGGCCGGCTGGGCAACGACACCGACCGGATTACGCTTGAACGTCCGCTGGCGCCGGTCTTGCCCGGCGAGCCGATTGGCACGGTCGTCGCCGACGAGGTGATCTACTTCGACCGCGAACCCTGGCCGGGCGGCGCGGATGGGAATGGCGCCAGCTATCAACGCCGGTCGCCGGCCATCCCGGGCAACGACCCGGCAAACTGGTTCGCCGCGGCACCAACGCCGGGCACCGCGCCGTCCAACCCGTCTGACGATGCCGATCAGGACGGCCTGCCGGACGAGTGGGAGGTTGCGTACGGTCTGGATCCTTTTGATCGAAGCGACGCCCGCGCGGACCCCGATCAAGACGGCCTTACCAATCTTGAAGAATACCACCTCGGCACCGACCCGCGGAAAAACTCGCTGCGATTGCGCGCGGCCGAAACACCCGCCGGTCTCGAACTCACCGTCCTGCTGCCCGCCGGGCGCGCGGGCGTCATCCAATACCGCGATGCGCTGGACACGGGGGAGTGGATTACTGATGAATCTGTCAGCTTTCCCGCCCAGGACAGCGCTGGCGAGCGGACGTTGGTGGTGTTACCGCCCGCCAGCGGCGAGCGGTACTATCGCGTGGTGTTGTGGTGACCACGCGCGCCGGGTGACAACCCAGACTGAAAACGAAGCCGGGCGGGCGGGATGCACTGCGCTATGGCCATCTTTGGCTTTCGGGTTCAACCACCGTCGGGGGCGTGGCTGTCTGCCGACAAGGACTCAACCAGTGTGAAACCGAGTTGCCCGGCGAGCCGTTGCGAACGCAGTCCGAAAAACGCCGCCAGGTCCCGGACGGCGGCGGCCAGCGGGGCCCGGGGTCGGTCTTCGGCGCGCCGCGTGGCCGCGATCATGAGGTTCTTGGCCGTGTGTTCGGGGGCGATGAATTCGAACACGCGCGTGTCGTAACCCGCCCATTCCAGCAACGCCGCGCGCAAGGCGTCGGTGACCAACTCCGCCTGGCGTTCGCGCAGAATGCCGTACCGCAGCAGCCCGCCCAGTGCGGGCCCGGCGCGCAGTTGCGGCCGCAATTCCCGGTGGCAGCACGGCGCCGCGAGGATCAGCGCCGCGCCGGCGCGCACGCCCTTGGCCAGGGCGTCGTCCGTGGCGGTGTCGCAGGCGTGCAGCGCCACCAGCACGTCCACGGACTCCAGTTCGGTGGTGGCGATGGTGCCCGGCTCGAAGCGCAGTCCCGCGCAGCCGTGTTCCCGCGCCACGCGGTTGCCCAGCGCTACCAGGTCCGCGCGCGCCTCGACGCCCCGGACCTGTGGCTCCCGGCCGGCGCGCCGCAGCCAGTCGTAGGCTGCGAAGGTCAGGTAGCCTTTGCCGCAGCCCATGTCCACGAGCCGCAGCGGCCGGGTAGGCGGGGGCGGCAGTTGAGCGAGGCTGTGTCCCAGGATTTCGGTGAACTTCTGAATCTGTCGGAACTTCGCCTCCATGCCGTTGCACACCCGGCCTTCGGCGGTGGTGACGCCGAGCGCGTGCAACCAGGGCGCGGTACCTGGTTCAATTAGCCGCGCCTTGGCGCGGTCGTGACGCGGGTCGGCAGGGGTGCAATGTTTGGGCGGATACTGGCGCAACCGGGGCGCGCCGTCGGCTGGCCAGTGCAGCTCCCATTCATGCGCGGTGGTGAACAGGTGGGCGCTGCCAAAGTCGCGGCCGAGCCATGCCGCCAGTTCGGCGACCGCCTCGCCCAGGGCAAGGTTGCGCGTCACGTCGCGGGTCGTGTGCCGGAAAAGCACGGCCAGCCGCGGACCGGCGCGCAAGGTCACCGGCCGGGCGATGATGTTGCGGAGGGTCGCGTCCCCCCCGCGCGCCGTGCCCAGCGTGAGCTTGACCAACGTGCCTTGCGCGAAGGCCTCACGAAGGTGGGCGAACAGTTTCTCCACGGCGGGCGACATGGCGGGGACAAATTACGGCGCCACGCGTCCGCCGGCACGGACAATTCAACTGTGGCGGTGAATTGAGGTGTAAAGGTCAAACTGGCCGTTTCCAGCGGTCACCCGCCACCGGAACGGAAAACGCGGCTCCCTTGCGCCTGTGATGCAGTGAGCAGGGCACGGATGTTCGCCGGCGCAGTGACGGGCCAGTCGCCCGCGTGACGGCCGTCGGGACGCCGCTGCCACGGCACCCGACGCTTGTCACCACGAAAGCTTTTGACCGCGCAACCGGCTCTTCCTAGTCTCCGCGCAACCAAGCACACGCTTATGAAATTCGGCATCAACTCATTCCTGTTCACCTTCCCGTTCACCAACGACAGCGCCCAATGGTTCAAGACCTTCAAGAAATGGGGCTTCGACTCCGTGGAAATCGCCATTGACGACCCGGCGGCGATTGACCCGGCCTACCTGCGGTCCGAACTGGACAAGGTCGGCCTCACCTGCTGCTCGGTCTGCGGGGCGTTCGGCCCCGACCGCGACCTGCGGGGCACGCCCGAGGCGCAGGCCAACTCCAGCGCGTACATCACGGCGCTGATTGACCAGGCAGTGGTGCTGGGCGCGCCGGTGGTGGCGGGGCCCGTCTATTCTGCGGTGGGCCGCCGCAACGCCGAGGAGCCGAAGGCCAAACGGGAGCAGTGGCGGACCGTGGTCAAGAATCTCAAGCCCCTGTGCAAGCACGCCCTCAACAAGGGCGTGGAAATCTGCGTCGAGCCGCTCAACCGCTTCGAGACCGACTTCATCAACACCGTCGAGCAGGTGCTGGAGCTCATCGAGGACGTCGGCAGCCCGGCGTTGAAGGTGCATCTGGACACCTTCCACATGAACATCGAGCAGAAGTTCCAGGCGGACGCGATCAAAAAGGCCGGCAAGCTGCTTCGCCACTTCCACGCCTGCGGCTGCGACCGCGGCACGCCCGGCAACGATCACATCGCGTGGGACGAGATCGCCGCCGCGCTCAAAAAGGTGAAGTACGACGGCGGGGTGGTCATCGAGTCGTTCACCCAGGACGTGAAAATCATCGCCGCCGCCGCCGCCATCTGGCGCCAGATCGAGCCCAGCCGCGAGGAAATCGCGACAAAGGGCCTGAAGTTCCTGCGCAAGACACTCGCGTGATTACCAGAGTTGTTTTGACCGTGACCCGCCGGGGTGGCCCCCGGCGGGTTTTTGTTTCCGCCGCGCAACGGACCCCTTGCACGCAGCCCGGTCTGGTGGATGTTTCCGTATGGAAGAATCGGCACGCGTGTATTGTCCGTTTTGCGGGCAGGTCAATGAACTGCTGGTGGATACCAGCCAGCCCACGGTGCGTTTCACCACGGACTGTGAAGTGTGCTGCCGGCCGTTCGAGGTGGTGGCAACCTGCGAACCGGGCGCGATTCTGGCCTTGGAAGTTACCGGCGGCTGACCGACGCTCGGCGCGCATGGCGACGTACATCCTCGGTGTTTACATCGTATTTCTGGTGCTGGGCGGGCTGATGGGCTATCTCAAGGCCGGGAGCAAGATCTCGTTCCTCACCGCGCTGGGGTCCGCCGCGGCGCTGGCCGTGTGCGGCTACGGCCCGGTGCCGCGCGGCGCGCTGCTGGTAGCTGTCATTCAAGGCCTCTTGCTGGCGGTGTTCGTGGTGCGATTCCTCAAGACGCGCAAGTTCATGCCGGCTGGACTGATGGTTATCGTGACCGTCCTGGCCCTGGTGCTGGGACTGGTGGGGCAGTCCTGACCCCGCGTTGTGGTTCTTGGTCCGTGGTTCTTTGTCTGTGGTCTGGAGTTACGGCCTTCGACTTTCGACCTTGGTTGCGGACTGACTTCAGATTTAGCTGCCCGGTGGCAGTGCTCCACCAGGCCCCGCCGAATTCTGCGGCTCCCGGGGCAACCTTGAGCCGGCAGATGCCGCCTGTTAACCTGTCGGCACCGAGAGCATGAGACTTCTGTTTGTCCACGCGCATTTTGACGACTTCGAATTCACCGCGGCGGGCACATTCGAGTTGTGGCGCCGCCGGCTGGGCCACGCGGTGCGCCGAAAGGTCATCGTCTGCACCGACGGCCGGGCGGGGCATCATTTCCGGACTCGTGAGGAAACCGGCCGGGTCCGGCTCGCCGAGCAGCTCGAGTCCGCGCGTGTGGGCGGGTACGAATTCGAGTTGTTGCGGCTGCCGGATGGCCGGGTGCCGCGCGAGGCCTGCCTCCAGGTGGACGCGCCGTTGCTCGCCGCGCTGTGGAAGACCATTCGCGATTTCCAACCGGACTACCTGTTTTGTCCGCCCCTGCCGGCGGATCCGCTGGCCGGGGTGCATGTGGATCACCTGGCCATCGCGGAGGCCATCCGGCAGGTCGCTTACATGATCAACGTCCCACACGCCTTCACGCCCGAATACCCGGCCGATGAAATGTGCTCCGAGCCCTGCCCGGTGCCGGTGATCGTGACGGTGTATGACGGCTACATGTTCGGCGGCAACAGCCACGACCTGGCGGTGGATGTGGAGCCCGCCTTCGAGGATATCTGCCACATGACCTGGTGTCATCAAAGCCAGATCAGCGAATGGCTGCCCTGGGTGGGCCGGCACAACCTGACCGCGCCACGAAACCTGGACGACTGGCGCCGGACGCTCCGCGCCCGCTTTGACCGGAAACGCCGCGAACTGGAGCTGCCCGGCGCGGAGGCCATCGAGGTGTTCACGGTCACCGGCTGGGGAGAAATCCCGGACCCGGAGCGCGTGCTCCAGGATTTCCCCGGACTGTTGCCGGATGCCGCACGGCACGAAGCGCTCAAACGGCGGCTCAATCGCTGGCGAATGCCGTGACACCTACCCGGAGCGAACCCGCGCCCACCGCAGCCGCCGGCTGTTCGCGCGGATGAACAACCTGGCGCGCCCGCCAACCCCCCGATCATGCCACGTCCTCTGCGGCTCGAATACGCCGGCGCCGTCTATCACGTCACCAGCCGGGGTAATCGCGGCGAACCGGTGTTCCGCGCGGCAACCGACTACGAGCACTTTCTGGCCGACCTGGGCGAGGCCTGCGGCAAGACACACTGGCGTGTCCACGCCTTCTGCCTGCTGCCCGACCACTTTCACCTGGTGCTGGAAACGCCATCACCCGATCTGGTCGCCGGCATGCGGTGGCTGCTGGGCACGTTCACCAACCGCTTCAATCGCCGGCATGGCGTGAAGGGCCACCTCTTCGCCGGCCGTTATCGCGCGGTGCCCATCGCGCCCGCCGGCCCGTACTTCCTCGCCGCGAGCGAGCACGTGTTGCTCAACCCCGCCCGGGCGGGTTGTGTGCCGGCCGGGCAGCCGCTGGCGAGCTACCCGTGGAGCAGTCTGCCGCAGTGCTTGCGGCCGGCCGGCGAACGTCCGGCCTGGCTGGCCACCGAGCGCTTGTTCGCGGCGTGCGGTCTCACAGGTGACTCGCCACCAGATCGGGAGGCGTTCGAGCGGCACGTGGAAACTCGCCGGGCCGCGCCGGAACCGCCGGAATGGCGCGCTTTGCGTCGGGGCTGGTGTTGCGGCGACGCCGCCTTTCGCACGGCGCTGTTGGAACGCCTGCAAACGGGTGCCGGAATTGTCCGGCACGGCGCGCCACCGCGGGAAGCGCAGGAACATCTCGGCCGGGGCATCATCACCGAGGAGCTGGGCCGTCGCGGCTGGAGCGAGGCCGAACTGGCCCGCCGTCGTAAGACCGATCCGGAAAAGGTCACGATCGCCAAACGGCTGCGCCGGGAAACCACGTTGCCGCTGCGCTGGATTGCCGGGGCGTTGGGGATGGGCAGCATTAATACGCTCCGCAACGCGCTGCTCGCGGCCGGTCGAACGGATCCCTCCCTGGCCGCCGAGGTCGTCGCCGCTCAGCGACCCGCGCCCGCTGCGGGAGACCACTCGAATTCCGCGGAGGAGCGATCAGTTCGCTCCAAGCCAGCCCCGGTCTTGGCACCGCCGGCCGAGCCGGTGGCCGACGATTTCAACGTCTCCTGGGATTGATGGCGCGCGCATGCCGCCGGGTACCTTCCATTACCGGCCCATGCAATTTCCCCTCGTTGGAATCCAATCCGCCCCGGCGATGGTCCAGTTCGCCACTAGAAGTTCCAGACTTCGGCTGGGTGAGAGGTACAAGGCCCTTCATAACAGCCACTTTCATGAACAGCGCTGAGCGTTGGAAAACAATTATCGTGAAAAGTCTGCCGGCGGCCGGGCTGGCGTTGTGGCTGTGCGGTTGCGATGAGGGTGCGGACTCCAAGGTACCAAAGAGCGCAGGCGCACCCCTGAGTGCTGATGGCCGACCGGTGAGCCGTGTGACCGGCGGCGAGGCCGAGCATGGTGAGATTACCGTGACCCCGCCGTTGTCGGCGGGTGATGGCGACTTGTATGCGGATGTCACGGCGACGGCCGGCATCCAGTTCGTCCATCAATTCTGTGCCCCCCGGATCGCAAACATCATCATGTCCAACGGCGCCGGGGTGGTGGTGCTGGATTACGACCAGGACGGCTGGATGGACCTGTACTTCGTGAACTCCGGACCGCTGGAGGGCGTCACCCTGCATGCGCCCGGCACCAAGCGCGAGCCCAACCGGCTCTATCGCAACCTCGGCAACGGCAAGTTCGAAGACGTCACGGCCAAGGCTGGCGTGGCCGGCACCGGCTACGGCACCGCCGCTGCGGTGGCAGATTACGACCACGACGGCTGGCCGGACCTCTATGTGGTGAACGTGGGCCGGAACCTCCTTTACCGGAATCGCGGCGACGGCACGTTCGAGGACGTGACGCAAAAAGCGGGCGTGGGCGACACCGGCACGGGTATTGGGGCGACCTGGGCCGACGTGGACAACGACGGCAAACTGGACCTGTTCGTTGCGAACTACCTGACTTACGACCCAAACTACAAGCTGTACTTCAACCCGGACGCCTACCCGGGGCCGCTCAGCTACAAGCCCGAGTTCAACGTCCTGTACCGCAACCGCGGCGACGGCACGTTCGAGAACATCAGCGAGGCCTCGGGTATCCGCATCCCCAACCACCGGGGCATGTCCGTGTGCGCCTTCGACTTTGAACTGGACGGCGACCCCGACTTTTACATCTGCAACGACGCCACGCCCAACGTGCTTCTGGTCAACGACGGCAAGGGCCGGTTCACCGAGAAGGCGATGAAGGTCGGCATCGCCTTCAACGCGCTGGGCGAGGCGGCCGGTTCGATGACCGCCGCCATCGGCGACTGCAACGGTGACTTGTGGCCGGACATCCTGGTATCGCGGCTGGGTTACGGCTCGCTGTACGTGGCGACGCCCAAGGGCATCTTCAACGACCAGATGATGGCCAGCGGGTTGGGCCAGCTCACCGCCGAGTACGTCGGCTGGGGCAGTAACTTTCTGGACTTCGACAACGACGGTGACCTGGACATCTTCGTGGCCAACGGCGACGCCCATCACATGGTGGGCTGGGAGAGCCTGCTCTTGGAAAACAACGGCCAGGGCAAGTTCACCAACGCCCGCGAAAAAGGCGGCGCCTTCTTCGACGCCCGCATTCGGGCGCGTGGCAGCGCCGTGCTCGATTTTAACAACGACGGGGCGCTCGACCTTGTCGTCACGCTCATGGCCGACCGGCCGTTCCTGCTGCAAAATCGCCTCCAGAACAAGGCCTGGCTCGGACTGGAACTCGAAGGCACGAAGTCCAACCGCCACGGCTGGGGCGCGCAGGTGAAGGTGACGGCGGGCGGACGGACGCAGTTTGCCGAGGCGCGCTGTCCGTCCGGTTTTCTGGGGCAGTCGGACCCGCGGCTGCACTTCGGTCTCGGTAATGCCGGCACCGTCGAGAAGATCGAAATCCGCTGGCCGAGTGGCGCGACACAGGTGCTGCAAAACGTCCCGGCGAACCAATATTTGAAGATCAGGGAGAGCTAGTCCATGAGGACACGCCTGCCACTGGCATTCGTCGCGGGCCTGGCCGTCTGGCTGGGTGGCAGCGGCTGTCGCGATTCAGCCCCGGCCGGGGCGCTGGTGTTGACCCAGACGCCGGTGGCGGGTGCCACAACGGCGGCCGGAGCAACTGTCCTCGACGAGCGGTATCCGGCCGGCAGCCGCGTGGTGTTGCTGCTGCCGCCTTACCAGACCAACAACATCCGGCTGCTTTCCAAAGGACTGGTGGCTGCCGGCGACCCGGTGGTGGCGCCGGACGGTCGGACGGTTTATTTCAGCGGCAAAGCCGCAAGTGGTGAATGGCAGATTTACCAAGCCAGCCTGGGCGGCGGGGCGCCGCGTCGCGTGACCTCAATCCAGGGCGGAGCGATGAACCCGGCGGTGATCGCCGGCGGCGACCTCGTCTTCGCCTCGCCCATACCGGCGTCCGGCCAGACCTGGACAACCGCGCAGCCGGCCGCTTTGTACGCCCAAAAGCGCGGCGGCGCGCCGCGCCGGCTCACCTTCACACCGCAAAGCGCGGTCGAGCCCACCGTGCTGGCCGATGGCCGGATTTTGTTCGTGACCGTCCAACCGGGGCTGCAAGCGGCGGACGGCCCGCGGCTGGCTTTGTTCACGGTGAACAACGACGGCACCGAGTTGACCGCCTTCGCGGGACAGCACGACGGCGGCTGGCCGGTGCTGGCCCGGCCGCGCGCGCTGGGCCACGGCCGGGTAGGTTTTTTGGCGGCGGAGCAGCACGTCTCCCGCGACCTGACCCGGGCGGAAGGCGTGCGCCTCGCCCGGCCGCAGCAAAGCCGCGCCCGGTTGCTGCCGGACTCCAACAGCCGCTGCCGCTCCGTGGAGCCCGGCGAGCCTGGTGAGTGGCTGGCCTGTCTGGAAACCCGCGGTGTCGCCGGCCGCACCCTGAGCGGCTCCTTTGCGGTGCATCGGGCGCGGGCGGGGGCTGCGGCCGCCGACGCGCCTCTGTTCGACGACCCCGCCTGGCATGACATCGAGGCGATGCGGTTGGCGCTGCGGACCCCGCCGCAAGGTCACATTTCCACCATGACCCCGAATCGCCCGAACGGCACGGTGCTTTGTCTGAACGTCAACGAAACCAGCTACGGAACCGGCCCGGCCACAAACGCGGCCACGCGTATCCGCCTGACGGCGGGCGCGGGCGACCAGGCGCGAGTGCTGGGCGAGCTTGAGCCATACACCGATGGCTCGTTCATGGTGGACCTGCCGGCTGATGTGCCGCTGGGTATCGAGGCCCTCGACGAAGCGGGTCAGGTGCTGCGGCGCTGTCCGCCCTTGGTCTGGGTGCGGGCGGGCGAGAATCGCGCCTGCGTGGGTTGCCATGAACCGCACAACCTGGCTCCGCCGAACCGTCGGCCGCTGGCTGCCAATCATCCGCCCGTGAAACTGGAACACCCCTCTCCGGCCTTGGCCACGACCCAGCCATGAAAGCTCGTGGTTTTGTACTTGTCTCGGTGACCAGCCTGCTGGCGCTCGGTGGGTTGGGCGGCGGCGGCTACCTCTGGTCCGTGGGGCACGTGCGTCGCTGGACCGGCCGCACGGACTTGAACTTCGTTTCCTGCAACCACTGTCACGGCGTCAGTCTCGACAAGCTGGCCTGGGCCAAGCCGCGTCCGCGCCATCGCTCGCCGGCCGGCCTGGCCGTGTCCCCGGATGGCCGGCGGCTGTTCATCGCCCTGGACGACGTGGACGAACTGGTGGAGGTGGACGCGGAGAATCAGGCGGTCCTGCGACGGGCAACCGTGGTCGGCGGACCGTTCGGGCTGGCGCTGGATCGTGAAGGAAAGCGGCTGTTTGTGGCCTGCCGCCATCACGACCGTGTGGCGCAGGTGGACCTTGAGACATTCAAGGAAGTGGAAAGCCTCAGCGTGGGCATGGCACCGGTGGCGGTGGCCTTCACCTCCACACCCGAGGGTGAGCGGTTGATTGTAGCCAACTCCGGCAGCGGTGATGTCTCGGTGCTGAGTGTGGGGCCTTTGAAGGAGATCGCCCGGCCGGCTACCGGACGCGAGCCGTTCGGCGTCACCACCTCGTCCGAGGGCAAGCTGGCCTTTGTGGTGGGGCGGTTGGCCGAAGTGGAACACAAGCCGGCTTCGGCCACGGCGCCCGGCGTGCCGTTCATTGTGCCGCAGCCGGCCGGTTACGAACACATCTTCCGGCCGGCCGCCTCCGAGTTGACCGTGCTGAGCCCGGTCACCGGGCGGGTGCTCCGCCGGGCGAAACTCGAGTCCGCCCATCTCACCGAAGACCTGGCCAGCGTGCCCGGGCGGGATTGGGTGCTGGCGCCGATCATCAAGGTGCGCAATCTGGTGCCCATCACCCAGGTCGCCAACGGCTGGGTCATGTCCAGCGGCCTCGCGCTTTCGGACCTCAAGGGCAACGTCACGCAGGTGCCCCTCGATGAGCCGAACGACTACTTCGCCGACCCGGCAGGCATCGTCGTGGACGCCACAGGCCGGCGGGCCTATGTAGCCTCGGGCGGCAGCGACGCCATCAGCGTGGTGGATCTGGACCGCCTGGCCGCCTGGCTGGCGCAGGCCGACCAAGCTACTCGTCGCGAAGCCATCCGCGACCTGTCCCTGGCGGCCGAATACGTCGTTGCGCGGATTCCGACCGGCCGCAATCCGCGGCATCTCGCGTTGAGCCCGGATGGCCGGCGCTTGTACGTGTCCGTGCGACTCGAGGATCAGGTCACAGTGATTGACACGACAACATTTGCGGTGCTTGGGAAAGTGGTTTTGGGCGGGGGCGGCGGCGACGACCCGATCCGCCGCGGCGAACGGGTGTTCACCAAGGCGGCGCACACGTTTCAAAACCAATTTTCCTGCCGGTCGTGTCACCCGGATGGCCACGTGGACGGGCTGGCGTACGATTTCGACGGCGACGGCATCGGCGACAACCTGCTGGACAACCGCACGCTGCTGGGCGTTGACGCCACGCCGCCCTTCAAGTGGAACGGCAAGAACCCCAGTCTCCAGGTCCAGTGCGGACCGCGGTTTGCCCGCGTGCTGATGCGAACCGATCCGATTCCACCGGCCGACCTCGAGGACCTGGTCACGTTCATCAAGTCGCAGCCGCCGATCCGCACCATGCATCACACCCAGTTGGGCCGGCCGCTCACTCCCGCCCAGGAGCGCGGGCGGCAATTGTTCTTCGCCACCCGCCAGCCGGATGGCAAGCCGATTCCGCGCGAGCGCCAGTGCCAGACCTGCCATCGCCCGCCGTTGTTCACCAACCGCCTGCCCAGTGCCATCGGCACCCGGGGGCCACGCGATGCCACGGACATGTTCGACACGCCGCATCTGCTGAGCATCGCCGCCTCGGCGCCGTATTTGCACGACGGCCGGGCGCGAACCCTGGAAGAATTGTGGACGACCTACCAGACCAACGACCTTCACGGTGTCAGCTCTTACTGGAACAAACACCAACTCAACGATCTGATCGAGTACCTCAAAACCCTCTGAACCCCAATCCACCATGAAACACCCCCTCAGTTCCCTCCTGGTCGCCGTCACCCTGGCGGCGCCGGTCACCCGCGCGGCGGACACAACGCCCGTCGCGTTCAAAGACGTGCCGTTTCCGGTCATCGAACGATTCGAGAACTTCGGCAAGGCCGACGGCATCCCCGCTGAAAAGGTCCACGCCGTGTACAAGACCAGCGACGGCCAGCTCTGGATCGGCACCTGGAACGGCCTGTGCGTGCGCGGCGAGGACGGCAAGTTCAAACGCTACGGCCCCGAGGACGGCCTCAGTCATAAAATGGTGCTGTGTATCGTTGAGGACCCCAGGACCGGTGACCTGTGGGTGGCCACGATGCGCGGCCTGAACCGTTTCAGTGGCGGTAAGTTCACCGTGTACACCCAGACCAACAGCGGCCTGCCGAACAACGTGGTCTATGGCGTGGACGTGCTCGACGACCACGTCTGGGTGGCCACGGCCGCCGGCGCCGGCTCGATGCACCTCAAGACCGGCGAATGGAAGATTTACGACCACAACAACAGCGCCATGCACGAGCCGTGGTGCTACGCGATCAAGGGCGCCCGGGACAAGGTGTACATCGGGGTCTGGGGCGGTGGCATCATCGAGCACGACCCCCGGCGGGGCAGCTTCAAGGAGTACCGTGACCCCGACCGCGACTTCCACTACGACCTCGTACCCGACGACGGCCCGATCAACGACATCACCTCATGGCTGTCCTGGGAGGACGGTGTGCTCTGGCAATGCACTTACTTTGGTTTCGCCCGCTACGAGGGCCGTGGCTGGAAGACCTGGGTCGAGGAAAAGACCCCGCTGCTGTCCAACTTCACGCAAATCGTCTGGCCGCACCGCCGCGTGGCTTGGATCGGCATGGACAAGGGCGTCTCGGTCACCGACGGCCAGACGTGGGTCAACTACGAGGTTGGCGCCAAGGGCGAAGGCATCCGTACCATCCACCGGCCGGGCCAGCCGCCCGAAGTGCAAACGCTGCCCACCGCGCTGGCGAACTGCTTTGTGCTGGGCATCTACGTGGACGACGACGAAGCGTGGTTCGCCACCTCGAACGGTCTGAGCCGCGGTGTGTTTGCGCCGTACCAGCGGCCCGCCACGGTGGCGCAAAACCGACCCTGACCCCGAGATGAACCCCCAACACCCCTCATCCCCCGACAACTATATGCCCGTCTCCATCCCTGCTCCCCAAATCAGCCTGGAGAACTACCAGGAAAACGGCGTCGTCTATTCCGAGGCGGAAAAGATCGAACGCCGCGCGCTGGGCCTGCCGGCTTGCGAACCCGCGCCGGTGGGACTGCTCAAAAAACTCCCCACCGGCCGGGCGCTTGTCAGCAAGCGTGCGATCTCTGCGCCTAAAGTCCTGAACGAGGCCGGCGAGTACGGCAGCGCTTTCACGCGCGGCCTGCGCGTGGACCTGCCCGGCGGCATCACCCACCTGCTGATCAGCGGCACCGCCAGCGTGGGCGAAAACGGCGAGACGCTCTACCCGGGCGATTTCCGCGCGCAACTCTGGCGCACGTACCGCAACATTACCGAACTGCTCAAAAGCGAGGGCGCCACGTGGCACGACGTGGTTCGCACCACCTGCTACCTGCGCGACATCGAGCGGGACTACGAGGAGTTCAACCGCGTGCGCAACGAGTTCTACCGGGCCCTCGGATTGAACCCCTTCCCGGCCAGCACCGGTATCCAGGCCCGCATCTGCCGAAGCGACCTGCTGGTCGAGATCGAAGCCATGGCCATTCTCGTCCGCTAGGAGGCGATTATGAAACACATCCCGATTCTGTTTCTGCTTGGGGGAATGCAGTTCTCCCTCGCTGCCGCCGGCTACGGTTCCGCCGAGAAACCCGAGCCGCCGCCGGTTAAAGAGGAAGACGACGGCTGCGTGAGCGAACCGGTGGACCCCGCATTGAAACCCGGCGAGACAGCGTACACCGAGGCTGAATACCCGTTCTACGGAAACACGCCCGAGGACATGATCCCGTACCGCGGGACAGAGCCGTATTATCGTTACTGGACCAAGCGCCTGCCGTATCGCGGCCCCGGCCGGGATTACCTGGACCCGCCTAACCTGAAATCGTTGAAGGTCGGCCTGCTCAGCCCGGCGGCGTACGGTCCGGAGGGCGCGCGTGGTCAGCGCAGCCGGCAGGGCGTGCTGCTGGCCTTCGAGGAAGCCAACGCGAACCGCCGCCCCGGCCAACTGCCCTTCGAGATCTTCGAACGAGAAGATGCGCCGCAGTGGGGCAGCGCGGCCAACATCTCCGTCGAGTTCAAAGACGCCGACGTTCTGGGCTTCCTCGGCACCATTGACGGCGACGCCACGCACGTCGCCCTCCGCGTCGCGCTCAAGATTGAGACCTACATGATCAACACGTCCGACCCGGATCCGACGTTGACCGAAACGCAAATCCCGTGGCTCACCCGCGTGTGGCCGGATGACCGGCAACAATGCTTCCGGCTCGCGAACCTGATCGTCAAAAAGCACGGCTGTCAACGCATCGCCGTGCTGCGGGAGAGCAGCCGGCCCGGCCGCGTGGGTGTGATGCACTTCAACAACTACATCCGTCGTCTGGGATACCCCCCGGTCGCCCACCTTTTCTTCAAGCCGGGCGACAAGGACATCTCCGCGCAGATCGCGGCCATTCGGGCCGCCGAGCCGGACGCGATCCTGTTTTACGGCCAGCCTGAGGACGTCGGCCGGTATGTGAAAATGTTGCGCGAGGCTGGCCTCAAGGCGCAATTCTTCGGCTTCGACCGCCTGCAGGAAGACGGCTTCCGCAAGAATGCCGGCGAATACGCCGAAGGCATGACCATTACGTACTTCTTCAACCTGAACCGCACCGACCCGCCGTGGTTGGACTTCGTGGCCCGCTACGAAAAGCGCTGGGGCCAGAAGCCGGACGTGTATGCCGCCTACGGCTACGACGGCGCAAAGCTCATGATCGAGGCTATTGATCACGCCGGTCCGAACCGCTTCCGCATCCGCGACTACCTCGCCAGCCTGAACGAATGGGATGGCGTGACCGGTCACATGATTTTCGATGGCCGCTGGGACAACATCGTGCCGATCACCACGGCGCACTTCAAAGGCGGCGAATGGCATTACGACACGCCGCCACCCCTGAATAGAAATGTGAAGCCGGCGCAAACCGCCCAGGCCAGTGTCGCCGGACCGTGACCGGGCAGCGGGCGGCATTACCATGAGGCGCGCAGCCCATGAACGTGGCTGGCCGCGGACGTTCATGTCCGCGGCCTTGTTTTCAGCGCTTCTTGATGTCGCCTGCCGCGCGGTTTTTTCGGCGGAACCGAACGCGGTACCCGCGCTCGCCCCGCTCAAAATCGGCCTGGTCCTGCCGCCCGGTGAACCCGAGGCCGAAAGCATCCGCCGGGGCGCGGAAATCGGTGTCCGCCTGGCCGGCCTCAGCCTGGGCCGGGAGGTGGAACTGATTGTCCGCGGCAGCCCGGGCCAGTGGGGCACTGAAGGCGACGACGCCGTGGCACTCGCGCTCGACGCCGGCGCGCAAGCCCTGGTTGCCCCCACCCTCGGCACCACGGTTCATCTCGTCGAGCAGGTGGCCGGGCGCACGCGCATCCCGGTGGTTTCGCTTTGTGGTGATGCCTCGGTCACCGGCGCGCGGATTCCGTGGGCGCTGCGCATTGTGCCCACCACCGCGGATGAGGCGCGGACGCTGTTCGCACAAAGCCGCGTGGCTCCGGGCAAGCCGGTCAAACGCTGGGCGGCGCTGGTGCCGACCGGTCGGCCCGGCCGTGAAGCCGCGAAAGACCTCGGCCTCGCCGCCAAGGCGGCTGGCTGCGAGATCATGGAAGTGGTAATGGTGCCCGACACGGGCGACGATTTCGCGGCACTCGTCAAACAGGCGACGCGGGCGAGCCCGGAGGGCCTGTTGCTGTGGTTGGAACCGGCACTCGCTGCCCGGTTGGCGCGCGCCGCACGGGACTCCAACTACGCCGGCTTGCTGGCGGGGTCGGGTCGGTTGAGCGGGCCGTCGTTCTTAAAAATGGCCGGTCCGGCGGTAGAAGGCTTTCACACCACCCGGCCCGTCCAAACGCCCGCGTCCGCGACCCGGCGCGAAGAGTTTTGGGCCGGCTACACGGCACAATTCCGCGACCCGCCCGAGCCCGTTGCCGAAGCCGCGGCCGACGCGGTGAGTCTGCTGGCGACGATCTTGCGCGAGGCGGGGGCGCGCCCGGCTTTCATGTCATTCCCGCCCCGCGAGGAACAGCCCGGCATCACCGGCCCTTTGCGCTTCGATGCCACCGGCAACCGCCTCGTCGAATTGGAAATCGTGGTCGCGCGCAACGGCCGTTTCGAGCGGTGGGACTGAACCCGCCAAGCTGTCCGTAGCGGCGCGGGCAACCTGCCCGCGAGGCGGAACCGAGCAGAGATGAGTCAACCAAACCAGGAAGTGCGGTGCGCGGACATTCTGGTCCGCCAACGGCCCGCAGGCTCACCGCAACACAGCGGAGAAGTCCGCACTGCCGGGTGTGATATGCCTGGAGCGCGCTGACAGCCACAGACGCCACCGGCTCCACCTACTCGCCCGCCGGCCCGGTGATCACCAGCGAGACGCGGGCCTGCGCGGTCTGGCCGGCGGCCAGCGTGCGCCCAAACAACGACAGATAGGTCGAGTAGTGGGCCTCGGTCTGGTGCGGCGTGGCCACGGCGAAGCATTCGCTGGTGTCCGCGCTGAACGTGGCCAGAAGGCCCTTGCCCGGCGCGCGGCGGTGGGCCCGTAGGGTCGGTCCGGCCAGTTCGGCCGGGAAGGTCCAGACGACGGGATGCGGCTCCAGCTTCCAACGACCGTCCTCGGCCAGGGTCCGCGCCGCGGCGTCGCGCGGGAACATCTGCCACTCGCCTCTGTCGGGTGTGGCCGTAGCAAAGCCCGTCACCTCGCCGTGCCGCGCCGCCACGAAGGAATTCGTGAAGGCCGGATCGAAATACGACGCCAGGAACACCTCGAACCCGCGCAGTTCCGACTGCGGTTCGACGCTGGTTTCCACGGTGATTGCGCCGGGCCGGGTCAACCGGTACACCGCGCGCAGCGTGAACGGCCGGTCTTCCGCCGCCGCCCAGCGCACCTCAACGCGGCCATCCGGGAGCCGCGCGGCGGTGCTGGGCCAGTCCCAGGCGCCCCCGCCGAACCGCCGGCCGTTGGCGAACACGCGGTAATGGCTGAGCAGCCCGTGACCGCGATCCACCCGCGCCCCGGTCGGCCCGTACACCACCTCGGTCAGCCCGAGCGACCTGCCTTCCGCGTGCAGGCGACCACGCAGCACGCCGGTGTCGAACGTGAAGCCGCCCTGGCCGTCGGGCTGGAATTGAAGACCGGCCGGGCTGGTTGGGGTCGCGACCGGCGGGGGTGTGTCACCAGCGTCAACTCTCAGCGCGGTGCTGACGAGGAGGGCGATTGTGGCGCAGCCCACGCAGACCGGGAGCCCGGCCCGGCTTCGGCAATACCTTCGGGAAGGTGGAAACTTCATGGGACACAGATTGGCAAGAGCGCAGCGGGGTGTCAGGTCTGTTCTGAAGCTCGGCGCGTTACCGAACCTTGTCAGGTTTCATGGCTTGACGGCGGCCGGGCGGCGGCCCGAACTGACCGCATGAAGATTCACCTCCTCGCCCGTCCGACGGCCCTTTATTGCGCGATTGCCGGCCTTGCACTGGCTTCCGTGCTGGCGCCGGCCTTGTGCCTCGCTGCCCAAGCCGACGCGGCTGGTCTTTCGCCAGCGGAAATCCGGGAACTGAACGCCGCGATCGCGAAGCATCGTCAAGGAATACTCGTCGTCGAAGCCGCGCCGGGCGCGGAGGTCGCGGTCGAGCAGGTGCGGCACCATTTCTGGTTCGGCGCCGCACTGGCCAACCAGGCCTTCAACGGTCGCATGCGCCCCGAGGACCGCGAGCAGTACCTGAACCTTTTCCTCGCTCACTTCAACGCGGCGGTGACCGAGAACGCTCTGAAGTGGCACGACATGGAGCCGCGCCGCGGCCAGGTCAACTACGCCACCGTGGACGCCATGCTCGCCTGGACGGACCAGCACGAAATTCCGCTGCGCGGCCACAACATCTTTTGGGGCATCCCCAACCGCGTGCAGGACTGGCTCAAGGACCTGCCCGACGCCGAACTGCGCGAGGTGCTCAAGGCCCGTGCGCTGGATATCGGCCGGCGGTATCGCGGCCGCTTCGCCGAGTACGACCTCAACAACGAGATGATCCACGGCAATTATTACGCCGATCGCCTTGGCCCGTGCATCACGCTCGACATGGCGCGCTGGGTCCGCGAAGGTGACCCGGCCGCCGTGCTTTACCTCAATGATTACGACATCCTGACCGGCCGGCGGCTGGACGATTACGCGCGACACATCCGCGAGTTACTCGACCAGGAGGTGCCCATCGGCGGCATTGGCGTGCAAGGCCACCTGCATGGTGACACGTTCGACCCGGCTGCGGTGCGCAACGCGCTGGACCGGCTCGCGGAATTCAAGCTGCCAATCCGCGTCACCGAGTTCAACTTTCCCGGCCAGCGCTCGCGCCATTACCAGAACCGGGGCGCGCGGTTGACGCCCGTGGAAGAGGAAGCCAAGGCCCGAGCCATCGTGGATTACTACCGCCTATGCTTCGCGCACCCGGCGGTGGAGGGCATCCTGATGTGGGGCTTCTGGGAGGGTGCGAACTGGATTCCGGTCAGCTCGCTCTACCGGCGCGACTGGACGCCGTTGCCCGCGGCGAAGGCGTATCGTGACCTCGTCTTCGGCGAGTGGTGGACCCGCTGGACCGGGAAGACGGACGCCAACGGCCGCTGTGAACTACGCGCCTTCCATGGCCGGCATCGCGTCCGCGTCGGCGGCGAGGAACGCCTGGTGACCTTGAGGCCCGGCGCCGGCGCCACGGTGGTTTCGTTCCGGTGAAGCGTCCCCGGCGCCCCGGGCGCTCATTTGCGAACGCTGGCTGCAAATGATGGCGCCGCCGCTGCGCCGCCCCGATCTCCGCCGGGGCGTGGATAATCGCATCCTCGGCAGCAGGCGACCGCCCGGGGCTCGCAGCGCCCGCCCTCGACGAAGCCTCCCCCAAGCGCACTCCCCGGTGGACTTCGCGCGCCGACTCGACTAAACAGCGTTTACACACCTGTGTTGCCATGAACCGACGCGAATTTCTCAAGCACACTGGCACGCTGGCCGCCCTCGCCGGCCTGCCTTCCGGCACGGCTGCAGCGCAGGTCGCGCACCGGGCCTATCCGTATCTGGGGCGCACCGAGGATTACGCGGACTTCCGCGTCATTGAGCCGGGCCGGGTCATTACGAAAGTCGAGTCGTGGACACGCGGCGCGTATGGCTTTGTCCGCGTCACCACCGCGGACGGCCGCGAGGGGTGGGGCCAGCTTTCGTCCTTCGAGCCGGACATCACCGCCACGGTGCTGCACCGGCAGGTGGCCCGGCACGTTCTCGGCAGCGATCCGGCGCGCATTGACGATCTCGTGGACCGGGTCATTGACGCGAATATGAAGTTCCCCTGGTCGTACATCTGCCGCGCGCTGGCGGGGGTGGACACCGCCCTCTGGGATCTATACGGCAAGATCCAGGGCAAACCAGTGTGCGCGCTGCTCGGCGGCCGGACCGATCCCTTTCCGGTGTACGGCTCGAGCATGAGGCGCGACATCACGCCCGCCGCCGAGGCTGCACGGCTGGTCCGGCTGCGGGACGAGCGTGGCTTCCGGGCTTTCAAGGTGCGCGTCGGCACAGCCACCGGCCACGACCGCGACGCCGCACCGGGCCGCACCGAGAAGTTGATCCCCACCATCCGCAAGGCGGTGGGCGACGACGTGCGGTTGCTGGCGGATGGCAACAGTTGCTACACGCCGCCCCGGGCCATCGAGGTGGGTCGGCTGATGGAGGACCACGGTTATTTTTTCTTCGAGGAACCGTGTCCGTACTGGGAACTCGAATGGACAGCCGAGGTTGCCGCGGCGCTCAAGATGAACGTGGCAGGCGGCGAGCAGGACAACGACCTCGCCCAGTGGCGGCGCATGATCCGCCTGAACGCGGTGGACATCCTCCAGCCGGACCTGTGCTACGTGGGCGGCTTCACGCGCGCCTGGCGCGTGGCGAAGCTGGGTCAGCCGGCCGGCAAGCCCGTGGTGCCGCATTCGTCGCACCTCGCGCCCATCACGCTGTTTTCGCTGCACTTCCTGGCGGCGGCGCCGAACGCAGGGCCGTTCGTCGAGTTCAGCATCGAGGAGGATGCCAACGCCGGCGAGGCGCTTTACAGCCCGGCGCTCCAAGTCGTGGACGGCCGGGTGAAAATCCCGGACGAACCCGGCTGGGGCATCCGGATCAATCCAGCCTGGCTCGAGCAGGCTGCCCACCAGATAAGCGAGCGGCCCGCGTAGGGAGGCGGCGCGGCGCCCGGCACCGCCGTGCGTGTGCCGTCTTCGCCTTGGCCCGCCGGCTCAACTTCGATTTACACGCTCAAAATGAACCTGCCGGCAACAAGGCGTCTTCCTCCCCGGCGACGTGCTCGTCCGGGTGGTTCGATAGACCGGCGCGGCCCCGGCCAACGGCCAGGGCGGTGAGGCCCGGGGGTACCAGGGCGAAGCCGATAATGACCGCTTGGTTCATTGAGGTACAGCCTCCCCGATAGCAGGAGCGGAGCGGGCATGCCTGTCAGCACCGTTGCAACACAGTCTTCCCCGCACCGGCGGTTTTGACCGGACCGAGCAGGCCCATCCCTTCGCTAACACGACCGCAAGTACTGCTGCCGGACCGTGGGACAGGCCCCAACGACAAACTACGTCAACTAAAGCTTGACGCGAAGCCCGGAGATTTGTGCGCTTGGCGCGAACAATAGTCTTGCACCCCGTGAACCCATGCCCCGATCGGTGCGCACCCGAACTTAGCGGGGCGGGCGTTGTCGCGCCCAACGGGCGGTTTCCCCGGCAAGGTGCGGGTTCGGACTCGTCTTCCTGCAAGCGGAATTAACCTCAAACCCCGGAACAACCTCATGCACTGGCTCGACTGGATTGTCATAGTCCTCTATTTCGGCGTCATTGGCTGGGTCGCCTGGTGGTACGGCCGGCACCAGAAGGACAGCGTGGATTACTTCCTTGCCGGCCGGAACGCCGGCTGGGTGGTGATTGGCGCCTCGATCTTCACCTCGAACATTGGCTCCGAGCACATTGTGGGCCTGGCGGGGCAGGGGGCGGCGACCGGCATGGCCATGGCGCACTGGGAACTGCACGCCTGGTGTCTGATCGTGCTGGCCGGCCTCTTCGTGCCCTTTTACTACAAGTCCGGGGTTCAGACGATCCCCGAGTTTCTGGAGAAGCGCTTCAGTGCGCGCACGCGCTGGATTCTCTCCTGCGTGTCCTTGGTGGCGTATGTCTTCACCAAGGTGAGCGTGACCGTCTATGCCGGGGCGATTGTGTTCCAGGCGTTGTTGCCGGACATCTCGCTGACGCTGGGTGGACAGACCCTGAACGCGTTTTGGATCGGCGCGTTTACCACGGTGATCGTGACCGGGGTGTACACCGTGTTCGGCGGGATGCGCGCCATCATGTCCACCGCCACGCCGCAGGCGGTGATTATTTTGTTCGGCTCGGCAGTGATCACGACCATCGGTCTGTCCAGGCTGGGCGGCTGGGGTGAACTGGTGGCCACGTGCAAGGCCAATGCGGACAACTTCGCGCTCTGGCGGCCGCTCTCCGACCCTGGCTTCCCCTGGCTGGGTATCATCATGGCCTCGCCCATTGTGGGCCTGTGGTACTGGTGCACGGACCAGTACATCGTCCAGCGTGCGCTTTCGGCCAAAAACCTGGCCACTGCCCGGCGCGGGGCGCTGTTTGGCGGCCTGCTCAAGGTCTGGCCGGTGCTGATTTTCTTGGTGCCGGGCATGATCGGCTGGGCGCTGCACCAGAAGGGCATCATTCAACTGCCCTTCAAACCCGGCACGATGGACATAGACGGCGACCAGGTGTTCCCCACGCTGGTCAAGCTGCTGCTGCCCGCCGGCATCCGCGGTTTGATCGTGGCCTGCCTGCTGGCCGCGCTGATGAGTTCGCTGGCCTCGCTGTTCAACTCCAGCGCCTCGCTCTTTACTGTGGACATCTACGAAAAGCTGCGGCCCGGCCAGAGTGAACGGCACCTGCTCACCGTGGGCCGCATCGCCACGGCCACCGTGGTAGTGCTGGGCCTCATCTGGATTCCGGTCATGGCCAAGATTTCCGGCGGCGGCCTGTACCAGTACCTCCAGAGCGTGCAAGGTTATCTCGCGCCGCCCATCACGGCGGTGTTCTTCCTGGGCCTGTTTTGGAAACGGATCAACTCCGCGGGCGCCACGTGGGGGTTGGCCGCCGGGTTCTTCCTGGGCATGATCAAGCTCACCATCCAGGCTTTCTACGGCAAGGGCAAGATCGAGAACCCGGCCTGGCTGGCGGCCATCGGCGACTTCAACTTCCTGTACGCGACCGGTATTTTGTTCGCCGCCAGCGCGGTGATCATTGTTGTGGCCTCGTTGCTGACCCCGCCGCCGCCCGAGGAGAAAATTCGCGGCCTGACCTACGGCTCCATCCACCGGGAAGCGGCTGAGGAAATCCGGGCCAGTTGGGACACCGGCAACAAGGTTATGGCCGCGGTCATCCTGCTGCTGGTGCTGGGCCTGTACTTGTATTTCAGCTTCTGGCTCAACTGAGCCGGCACAGTCACCTGCAGGCTGCGGACGTTCAGACCCGCAGCAAGACCCGCAGCGGTTGTGGTCACGCTATGACGCGGTCAAGCCGCGCTCTGGCTCTGCTCCGCCCCGGGCTCGGCAGCCCACCTTGCCTCAGGCGCGGATTAGCGGTAGAAACAAAACCCACCGCCATCGCGTCTGCCAGGGCCACCGCGGAAAATTGAGATCCGTTCCCAGGGGACCTCAATGAGCTGCCGCCGCCTCGACAGGCTGACTGCGCCAAACCCAGTCGCCTGAGGGCGCTTCGCCCTTTTCGCCCAGCCGGACTTCCTTGGTGGGCTGGCCGTCGTCGTCTTTGCCGTCCAACCCCACCGAGTACAGGACAAACCGGTCCAGGGCCTCGCAACGATATTTCAGCGCGCCGCCGTTCACCGGGTCGGGCGGCACGCGGGCCAGGAAACGTGGCGCGAGTCCTTCAAGTCGTTCCGGATAGGCGCCCGTGGCCAGCCGGTGCCGCTCCAGTGCGCACGCCACACGCGCCAGGGTCACGGTGGCCTGGCTGACTGCCGCCTTTTCGAGCGACCTTTCCACCGCCGGCAGCAGCAAGGCGGCGAAGACAGTGTATGGTGATCGGGAGCCCAAACGCTTGCGCAGCACATCATCTTCGGGCGAGAGCGTTACGCGGACCGCCAGACCTGCTGGATCGAGCCGGTCAAGGAGCACAGCCTGGTAAGCACGCGCCACGTTGAGTTGGTTGCGATAAACGAACGCGCGCGGCCAGTACCGCAAAGCATTCTGGTAAGGATTTTCCGGTACCCACGGGCCCTCTTCCGGGGCAGAAGCGGCGCCCAGCATGGCCAGGGCAAATGCCCGCTCGCCACGCAGGCTGCGTTGGAAGTCGGCCACCACGTTGAGTTGTGCCAAACGGGCCTCGATCCGGGCCAGGGCGGGTTCGGTCCAGCGATGCTCCGCCAGTCCGACCCAGAGCGGCTGGATGGCGAGTTCGAGCACGGCGATTTTCACCAAAGTGCCGATGAGCAACGGCTGGCTGCCGGCGGCTTCAGCCAAAGTCAGCAGAGTGATGAAGTTCTCGAACGCGGCTTCGGGATTGCCTCCCGCCAGTTCGGTCCGGCAGGCGACCAGAAGGGGATGAATCAGGCTTTTGGAGGTCGCCAGCCAGGGCAGCATTTCGCCGGAGTACAGGTCTGTCGGTGTTCGGAGTTGGGCAAAGGGCCGCCGCGCGGCCGCGCGAATCTCGTCGAGGATCGCCCTGTCGCGGGCGAGCAGAAAGCGCAGGTCTTCCAAAGGTGTTCCGGCCGGCCGGGCCCGCAATGCGATCAGCGCCGGGTTCTCCGGGGCGGAGCGGGCTGGAGGCGGCGGGCCGGGGAGTACTTCGGACAAACCATAGCGCTGGGCCATTCGTTGATCTGTCTGACCCCTGCCCGAAGTGCCGTTTGTCGCGCGCAGTTGCGCCTGCCACGCCTCCAGCGTCGTGACCGCACCTTCGCGCCAGTTCCCAGGTGATGGAAGCCTGCCGGCCCAGTTGAAACGTTGTTTCAATTCCTCGCAGGCATTCGTGTCACCCACGCCGGCGGTTGCCCCGGTCTGGTTGGTGGCGAATCCGAAGCACGCAGCCAGCGCCGGGGTGGCGAGGAAGTTCTGGTCGTCAGGCACGGGTGGTGGTGCGAACGAGGCCCAATCCAACTTCTCGCCACGAGCGGCGAGCTCGCGCTTGTACGCCTCCCACGCGCGTTTGGCACGCCAACCTTCGAAAGTCAGCACCAGTACGGTGAGGGTGACCAGCACGGCCAGCGCGAAGGCGAGGCGCTTCAACCATTTCATCAAACGGGGCCAGCGGGCAGTTTTCATGTCAGGCGGCGAGGCGATTGGTTTGACGGAGCAACAACCCTTGGTCGGGTGAACGGTGTGGAGGTGGCGGAGGCGGCGGCGGCTCGGCCAGAACAGCCATGAATTCAGGGTTGCCAAGCAGATGACTGTAGGCGGCGGCCAGTCGGGCGTCGGCGCGGGCTTGCGCGATTTCGGCCGCGCTGGGCGCGCTGGCCAGGTGGAGCGCCAGGATGGCGATCCAGCACGCCGCCAGTCCGGCCCAGGCTACCGGATGCGGCCAGAGCCAGGCCTGAAGTCCAAGGACGAAGGACGCAGGTGGAGAAGACCCGCGACGGGCCGCCGTTTCCTCCGCGGCGGCGCGCAGGATTTGACTTTGCCACTCTGCGGGAACTGGACGCAGTGGCTGCCGGCTCAGGTGTTGTTCGAAATCATCGGTCTTCATTTGATCTCGTCGTAAAGGGGACGCAGCCGCGCCCGGAGTTTGTCTAGCCCGTAGCGATACCGGCTGGCAGCGGTGTTGAGCGGAATGCCCAGCACCTGGCTGATGGCCTCGAACGTTAGACCTTCCCAGAGCTTCAGGTGAACGACCGCGCGCTGCTCGGCGGGCAGTTCGGCCAGTGCCGCCTCGAGTTCCGCACGAAAAGCGGCGGCATCGGGATCGGTCGTGGGCGCAAACAAGCCGGCGGATTCCGCCGCCAGGGCCTCGCTCGCGCGCTGGCGGGCGTCACGACGGCGGACGAGGTCCACGACCGCGTTGTGGGTCATGCGCAACAGGAAGGCGCGCTCGCCGCGGACGCCGTTCAGAAACCCGGGTCGGGCTGCCAGCCGACTGAACACCTGCTGAAGCACGTCTCGCGTGTCGTCTTCGCTGCGGGTGAGGTTTAGCGCAAAGCCAAACAGCGCCGCGGCGTGCGCGTCGTACAGACGCTCCAGATCGGGCCGGCCGGTCATGCCTTACCGGAATGACGCGCGCGGCAGGGAAATTTGTCCATCCAAACGGGACTGAGCGGGCGGGTGTCGGTCGGACTCCGACTACCAGACTGCCGACAGCGGAACCGAAAACCGGGATTGCTTGGGACGCGGCGCGAGGGGTTATCCTTACTTACCAGCCACCGCCGTGACCAAACCCGGCGGGACTGGCCTGAATTCAATGCGCATCTGCTGGAACCTATCCAGGCGCCCGAGCGCTGCGCTGGCCCTGGTGTGGGCGCTGGCCGCGTCGGTGTCGGCGCGGGGCGTCGAGTTGGGGATTGCCGGTTCCGCTTTCACGCTCGACGGCCGACCATCCTTTTTGCTGGGCGCGAGCTACTACGGCGCGTTGGGCGCGCCGGAAGACTTCATCCGCCGCGACCTCGACGATCTGCAGCGGCATGGCTTCAACTGGATTCGCGTCTGGGCCACGTGGTCCGCCTTCACCAACGACGTGTCGGCCGTGGATGCCGAGGGCCGTGCACGCGAGCCGTACTTGTCCAAACTGGCCCGGCTGGTGGGCGAATGCGACCGGCGCGGCATGGTGGTGGACGTCACCCTGTCGCGCGGCAACGACGCCACCGGTCCGCCCCGCTTGGCCACGCTCGCGGCGCACCAGCGGGCCGTGGAAACCCTGGTCCGCGCGCTCGCGGCGTGGCGCAACTGGTATCTCGATCTGGGCAACGAGCGGAACATCCGGGACGGGCGCTACGTCAGTCTGGCGGAGGTGAAGCAACTCCGCGACACCGTCAAACGCCTGGACCCGCACCGGCTGGTGACCGCGTCGCACGCGGGGGGCGAGTTGTCCCGCGAGGAGGCGCGACGCTACGTGCTGGAAGCCCAGCTCGATTTTCTGACGCCGCACCGGCCGCGTGAACCCGGCTCGCCCGCGCAGACCGAGGCCCGCACCCGCGAGCCGCTGCAATGGCTGGCCGAACTCGGTCGCGTAGTGCCCGTGCACTACCAGGAACCGTTCCGGCGCGGCTACGGCGGCTGGCAACCGGTGGCCGCGGATTTCAACGCTGACCTTGAGGGCGCGCACCGGGGCGGCGCCGCCGGTTGGTGTTTCCACAACGGCGACACCCGCGGAGCGACCGACGACGAGCCGCGTCGCTCGTTTGATCTGCGCGTCCGCCGGTTGTTTGACCAGTTGGATGCCGAGGAGCGCGCTTTCCTCGCGAGCCTCCTCGGCACGGCCTCACAGGCCGATGCGGATCCCGGCACCGGGCCGTGGCCGGTAGCCGACCCGGCCGACGCGGGCCTCGACGCAACGGCGCTGCGCACGTACAGCGAATTTGTCGGCGGCCGCGGCTGCGTGGTGCGTCACGGGCGCCTGGTGCACACCTGGGGCGATTCCACGCGCCCGGCGGACGTGGCCTCGGCGGTGAAGCCGGTGTTCAGCTTTTTCCTGTTCAAGGCGCTTGAGACCGGACGCATCGGCGGGCTGGACGAAGCAGTGGTGCGCTGGGAGCCGCGGCTGGCGGACTTGAATCCCGCGCTGGGCCACAAGGACCGCGCGATCACCTGGCGGCACCTGGCCAACCAGACCGCCTGCTACGGCGTGGCCGAGCAGCCCGGCTCGGCCTTCTGTTACAACGACTGGCAGATGGCGCTGTTCGCCGACCTGCTGTTCAACCGCGTGTACGGCGTGCCCTGGGCCGACGTGGACGCAAAGGTGCTCCAGCCGCTGCTGACCGGGCCGCTGGGTTGTGAAGACCGGCCCACGCTGCTGGCGTTCGGTGCGGGCGACCGCGCGGGCCGGCTGGCCATTTCGCCGCGCGACTTCGCCCGGTTCGGCCAGCTTTTTCTCCAACGCGGCCGCTGGGGCAGACGCCAGTTGCTGCGCGAAGACCTGGCGGTGCTGGCAGTCAGTTCGCCGCTGCCCGCCAACCTGCCGCGTGCCGGTATGACCGCCGCCGAAATGCTGCCGGGTCAGCGGACGCTCGGCTCGCAAAAAATCCCGGACAACCAGACCGACCACTTCGGCAGCTACTCGTGGCTGTGGTGGGTAAATGGCGTGCAGCCCGATGGCCGGCGGCACTGGCCGGACGCCCCTGCAAACCTGTTCGCCGCCCTGGGCCACGGTGGCATCCGGGGGCTGGTAGTTATGCCGGACCTGGGTTTGGTGGCATCCTGGAACGACGGCCGGACGGACACGCCCGCCAAGGAAAACGAGGCGTTCCGGCGGTTGCTGCACGCGGTCCGAGCGGAACGCAAAGCCACCTCGGCGGCCGGGCCGGCCGATTGACAAGACCGCGAAGCTGCCTTACTGGCAGAAATGCTGATGCGAACGCCGATGGTTTCCCAATTCGCGCCGGATTTGTCGTGGAAAAGACGGCGTGGCCGGCACGGCCGGTCGGTCGGGTGGTGTGTTTGAAAAACCAGCCTGCCGCCATGTCCGTTCAACCTGATGCGCGCCGGCGTTGGTTCGGCCTGTTCCACCTGATCGTGTCCGCGGGCATGTTGATCTGGGGACTGACCCTGTTGGAGCCGGTGCTGCGCGGCTGGCTGTTTGTGGGCTACTGGCTGGCGTGCGCCGGCTTCGCGCTGCTGGCGCTGGTGATCGGGTGGCTGGACTGGCGCGCCGTGCGCCGGCAGATGCGTGCCGAACGCCGCGAGTTGATGCGGCGCACACTCGGGAAAATCCACGACAAGATGCCGCCCGAGGCTTCGCCCGGCTCGAAGCACGATTCGCCACCGGCCGCCCCGCCCAAGTTTTGATCATGTTTTACGCAAGTTTTGACCATGTTTTACGACACTCACGCCCACCTGGACCACCGTCAGTTTGCCGCGGACCTGCCGCAAGTGCTGGAACGCGCCGCCGCGGCGGGCGTCCGCCGCATCATTACGGTGGGCACCGACCAGGAAAGCAGTCGCCGCGCCGTCGCCCTGGCCGAGGCGCACCCGGAGATTTACGCCGTGGTGGGCTGGCATCCCAGTGAGGCCCTGAGCGCGCCGGCCGACCTGCGTCCCTGGCTGCGCGAGGCGGCGCGTCATCCCAAGGTGGTGGCCCTGGGCGAAACCGGCCTGGATTACTACCGGATGCCTCCCGGCGGCGCGGCCGTGGCCGCCGAGTACAAGGCGCGTCAGGTCGAGCTGTTTCGACAGCATCTCGAGGTGGCGGCCGAAGTCGGGTTGAACTGCGTGATCCACCAGCGCGCGGCCTTCGAGGACACGCTGCGGGTGTTCGAGCCGTTTGCCGACCGGGTGCGCGGGCAGTTCCACTGCTTCGCGGATGGCCCGGAGGCGCTGGCGCGGATTCTGGCGCTGGGATCGTTGGTGAGTTTCACCGGCATTCTCACCTTCAAGAACGGGGCCAACATCCGCGAAGTGCTGGCCGCGACGCCGCGCGACCGGTTCATGCTCGAAACCGACTGCCCGTACCTCGCACCGTTGCCGCATCGCGGCCAGCGCTGCGAACCGGCGCATGTCCGCGAAATTGCCGCTGTAGCCGCGCAGGTGACGGGCCTTGGTCTGGACGAACTCAGCGCGGCGACCTGTGCGACGGCACTCCGGTTTTTCCCGAAGCTGCAGCCGTGGACCGGGCGTTGAAACGTCGGGTATGGCCGTGGCGGTTTAACCAGAGAAACGGTGGTAAGGGCTACCTGCCCAACTCGGCAGACTACCAGCCCGCCGCTCGACAGGCACACGGGTGGTTCGGTGCGAGATTGCGCGGCATTGGGAGTCGGCGCAAACAGCCACCGTCAGACCAGAGAGGCACCCGGATGGCCGCATCAGTCATCGTGGCCAGCGTGCAAGTCGGCATCCTGCCGCCCGGTGATGCCGGGCGGGCAAAGCGACGCTGTGCCTTCCCTGCCTCGGTGAAGCCACGCTGCGACGCGGCTGTGTCGGCGCTTGAGTTTCCCTGGCCTGCCACCGGGCAAGATACCAGGAGGGGCTCCACAGCCGGCCGCCTGCCGCTACCGTGGCCGCCGGAGCACACCTGGCAAGCTGGGTGCATCCCCGGGCTTTCCGCCTTATAAAAAGACTCGCCACGTCTGCTCGCGCCTCTCACCATGCACAGCATGAAGCTGCTTTGGGTCTGCCGCCCACACCCGGATTCTCGCGTGCCTTTCCCGGCCCGACCCCAATCGCCTGCGCGGCGGGGCGCTTTTTTGTCGAACCCGAGCCGCTGGGCGTTGGTGGCGCTGATCGTCTTGCCTGCGATTCAGGCCGGCGAACCCATCCCCCGGCCCAACCGGATCACTGTCGCGCCGCGCGCGGCATTCAATGTCAAGGCCGGCTTTACCAGCAGCTTCGCGGCCTCCGCCGTTGACCCCGGCCCGGCCACCGGCGGAAAGGTACCCCGCACCTACGACGACGGTTTCGTGGGTGTGGACAGCGGCGGCAACGCCGAGGGCAAGACCTGGTATTGGGGTTACCAAAACGGCGCCCAGGTGGATGTCGCCGCCGACAGCCTGAACATGAACGCGCTGTTGTCCAGCGGCGCCGCCAGCGTGGAGGACGTGGACGAGGATCTGCTTTTTGGCGGCGAGGTCACTTACACGCGTTACCTGTTCGAGTTTGGCCGCGCGTTCTGGGGCTTGGAACTGGGCGCGAACTTCACACCGGTTTCCATCGAAGACAGCACCACTCTGACCGCCACCGGCACGGCTGTCCGCGATGCCTTCAGCCTGGGCGGCATCACGCCGCCGGGCGCGCCCTACACGGGCACGTTTGCGGGGCCGGGGCCGGTGATTGGTGACTCCCCCGTGCGCACCCCGCTCACCCCCGAGGTGGTTTTCACCGGCCGGCGGGAGATCGAGGCCACGACCTTCGCCCTGCGCTTCGGTCCGAACCTGGACGTGCCGATGGGCGAGCCGTTGTCCCTGCAAATCAGCGGCGGCGCCTATGTGATGTACGCCGACGCGGAGTTCACGTACTCGGAAACCGCGTCGGTGGCCGGGCAGCCGGTGCGCACGCCAAGCGGCCGGGTGGAGGAGCAGGACTGGATGCTGGGCGCGTACGTGCGCGGCCAGGTGTTGCTCGCCTTGTCGCAGAGCGTGGGCCTTTTTGCCGGTGCCGAGTTTCTCTTCGTTGAAGACCTCGAGCTCGAGAACGCCAGCCACAGCGCCACGCTGGAGTTCGGCGAATCGTTCGCCGCCTTCCTGGGCGTGGTCTTTACGTTCTGACCGCGCCCGCGCCGGCTGCCAGCAAAAGCGCACCCATCGGCACAGTGTCCTCCGCCAGGGCGGCCAGCGCCACGACCGGTCCGGGCTGAAAGGCTTCCATTAAAAACGCGGGCAGCGCCGCCGCCACCGCCGCGCGCAATGGCTCACCCAAGAGGGATAAGCCGCCGCCCAGAATGACGATGGCCGGATGCAGCAGGTGCATCGCGTGCGACAGGCCGAAAGCCAGGTCAGTGGCGGCTTCTTCGAGCACCTGGCGCGCGTCCGCGTCGCCTGCTGCCAGCGCGGCGCCCAAGTGCCGGGCTTCACCGCCTGTTGAAGGCCCTACTAACTGCGCCAATAGGCTCTGGGGCCGGGCTTCAATGAGCCGGCGGATCTTTCGGTCCACCGCCCAGCCGGAGCAGCGCGATTCCACCGTGGCCCCGGCGCGGTCCAGTCGCACGTGGCCAATTTCGACCTCGCCGGGCGGGGCGCCGTGGTAAATCGCGCCGCCACAGACCAGCCCTCCGCCCACGCCGCTGCCCAGGGTCACGTAGAGCACGGGGTCGTGGCCGCGGCCCGCACCCGCGCGCGCCTCCCCCAGCGCGGCCACGTTGGCGTCGTTGTCCACCGCCACCGGCCGGCCGGTCAGCTCGCGCAACCAGTCACTCAGGGGAAAATCGGACCAACCGCTGACGTGGTGCGAGCAGCAGATGCGTCCGGTGCGCCAGTCCACCGGCCCGCCAAAGCCGACGCCGACGGCGGCGACGGTTTCCCGCGCGCGCACTTCGGCGAGCGTGGCGGCGATGCGTTCCCGAATGCCGACGGCGCCGGCCGCGCGGTCCACCGCGAACCGAAACCGCCGGTGGATCGCGCCGCGGGCGTCGCCCAGGGCCAGTTGCAGCTTGGTGCCGCCGATTTCGATGCCGAGTACTTGCATCACGGTGGTGGCGATTTTCGGGTTGGCGGGTCGGCTTTGACCTGATGCAGCCGGACTCCAAGTTGTTCGGAAGGTCGAGCTGGCGGGAAGCTGGTTTCACGCTCCAGCCAGGGCATGCGCCTCCAGTATCCGCCGCATCAAATCCGTCGGAGACTCCTTACGCCGGCGGGCCAGGCGTTGGAAGTAGGCCAGACTGGAGGGCGCCAGGGAGATGGTCACCGGAACGGCTTGCAAGGAACGGCGGACCTGTTCCGGAGTGGGCAAAAAGTCGAGTCGAACCGGCGGGCCGGGATTGCCCAAGGGTTCTCCGTTCAATTCTTTCCAGTCAATGTAGCGAATTTTGCGTTTCATAAAACCGCTTGCCTTTGCGCCAATAACCAGCCCCGATGATCCGCACGCGGTTACCCCGTCGCGTAAAGCGTACGGTCAAAATAGCATCTCCGACTTTGCCGAGACAATACCAGCGCGGCTCTAGCTGGCTGTGATTCTCGTCCGGCAGGATGATTCGCCGCGGATCCGCAAACGCCGCCACGGCTTCCACAAACGACACACCATGCTTGGCCAGATTCGAGGCCTCTTTGGCTTCGTCCCACTCGAAGTAATCGGCGAAAATCATCTTGGAACCGCAAAACTGTTTGCCGGCGCCTGGGCTTAATTCTGGTGTCGGGCGAGCCGGGCGGCCGTCACCCGCAGGTGCTCCCACGCCGCTTCGACATGCCGCGCCGCCGTGTGCGTCTGGCCCACGCACAAGCGCAGCGTGTAGCGGCCATCCAGCACGGTGTGAGTCAGGTACAGCGCACCGCTGGCGTTCACAGCCTCCAACAGCCGGCGGTTGAAGTCGTCGCCGGCGCGGTGCCGGAAGCAGACCAGGTTCAGCGGCGCCGATGCCGCCAGTTCAAAGTCGGGCGACGTCCGGACCCTCGCAGCAAACTCCTGCGCCAGCCGGATGTGCTCCCGCACATGCCGCTGCAAACCCGCGACACCGTAATGCCGAAGGACAAACCACAACTTCAGCGCGCGGAAGCGCCGGCCCAGCGGCACGTGCCAGTCCCGGTAGTCAATCACCGCGCCGCTCTGGCTGGCGGCGTTGCGCAGGTACTCGGGCGTGACACTGAAGGTGCGAATGAGCGTGGCCCGGTCCGCCACCCAGAAGCAGTCACAGTCGAAGTTGGTGAACATCCACTTGTGCGGGTTGAAGGCGTAGCTGTCGGCCAGCTCCACGCCGTCCTGAATCCAGCGGAATTCCGGGCAGAGCGCCGCCGTGCCGGACATCGCCGCGTCCACGTGCAGCCATACCCCTTCGCGCCGGCAGACTTCCCCGATGGCCCGCACTGGGTCCAGTGCGTTCGAGGAGGTGGTGCCCACCGTGGCGCAGACAAAACACGGGGTCAGTCCGGCCGCGCGGTCGGCCGCGATCTGCGCCGCCAGTGCGTCCGGGCGCATCGCGTGCCGACCGTCCACGGGAACCCGGCGCAGGTTTGCCCGACCCAGGCCGGCGATTTTGACCGCCTTTTCCACCGAGGAATGCGCCTCGGTCGAGGCGTAGGCCGTCAATCCGCCGCGTACGCCGGTTTCATTGGTGGCATAGCCGGTGGCCCGCTCGCGCGCGGCCAGCAGTGCCGCCAGCACCGCGCTCGAGGCGGTGTCCTGAATCACCCCGCCGCCGGAGCCGGTGGACTTGAACCGCTCCGGCAGACCGAGCAGGTCCGCCAGCCAGTCCAGCACGTGCGTTTCCAGTTCCGTGCAGGCCGGGCTGGTAATCCACATCATGCCCTGCACCCCCAGACCCGCCGCCAGCAACTCGCCCAGAATGGACGGCCCGGAATTGTTCGCCGGAAAAAAGGCGAAGAAGTTCGGCGATTGCCAGTGCGTGAGGCCGGGGAGGATCAGCGTTTCCACGTCGCGCAGAATGTGCTCGAACGACTCGCCGGTCGGCGGGGGCGCCGGCGGTAGCGCGGCGCGCAACTCCCCCGGCCGGGCGCGCGAGAGCACCGGGAAAGACTCGACGCGGCGCTGGTATTCGGCCAGCCAGTCCACGACCGCGTGACCCCAGTGGCGGAATTCGTCGGGGGACATGTGCTCGCCGAGCGGGATGGGTTCGGGACGGGAGAGCTCAGGCACGGTGTTCATGGATGCCCGCAGCGTGGGCGGACCGGGACGGCTGTCAAGGGAGGGGATGGATGGGGAATGGGCGATTGTGAACTGGCGAATGGTGGTTCCAATCGGGGCACTCGGGACCGCCAGGCCGGAGGCCAGGCTCCGGCAGGCGGGAGGCCCGCCACCACAATGCCCCGTAGCGGCAGCCATCCTGGCTGCCGTGGAGGGCGGCATCTTGCCGCCCGGCAATGCTGTGCTGACGCAGCGGCGCCTTACCTTACCGGGGTGGGGCCGCGCTGCGTCGCGACAGTGAAATCGGGAACGCCTGCGTCCTCGCTGGCCGGATACGGTCGGCGCGGACGCCGCCCCTCCCGCCGCCGGGCTGGAAGCCCGGCTCCACGGCAGGCTGGAAGCCCGCCGCTACGGTAGCGGCAGCCATCCTGGCTGCCGTAGAGGGCGGCTTCCAGCCGCCCGGAAATAAGGCACCAAGTGCGGCGATGCCTTGCGCGACTCCGTTCTTGACGACCAGCGGTCAAATGTGCATCTAGCCCCTAACTCCTCCCCAGCCTGATCCGACCGTTGCCTGAGGGGCGATGTTTGGCGAGCGGGACCAACGGTCCGGGCCAGGACGGGGGCGAACAAAAAGGGCCGATCCAAGCAACCGACAGAACTTTCGACCGCCATGAAACCCGGTTCTTCCTCCTTTTCCTTGGTTCACCGTTTCCAGCCCGTCAGACTGCATCTCGAGCCGGAGCGCGGACGTTGCTCCGGCGGGCATAACCGGTTGATCGCCCCTGGCGGGCGGTGCCGATTCTGGCTGGGGCTGCTGCTGGCCGTGGGCACAGGGGTACTGGTCCAGGCGCAGGACTGGACCTTTGTCCAGGTGGCGGCGGGGGGAGAGCACAGCTTGGCACTGAGGCGCGACGGTACCCTCTTGGCGTGGGGGGCCAACTACTACGGCCAGTTGGGGGACGGGACGACCGTAAGTAAACCCCGCCCAGTGCAAGTAGGCACGGGCAGTGACTGGGCGGCTGTGGCGACGCGGAGTCGGCACACTGTGGCTCTGAAGCGCGACGGCACCCTCTGGGCGTGGGGGTGGAATGAGTTCGGCCAACTGGGGGATGGGACCACGGTGAGCAAACCCAGACCGGTGCAGGTGGGCACGGCCAACGACTGGACGGCGGTGGCAGCGGGGATGGATCACACCGTGGCACTCAAGCGCGACGGCACCCTCTGGGCGTGGGGATTCAACGATTACGGCCAGTTGGGGGATGGGACGAGTGGACGGCAAAACAGCAGGTCTCTCCCAGTGCAGGTGGGCACGGCCGGTGACTGGGCGGTGGTGGCGGCGGGGGGGGGGCACACCGTGGCGCTCAAGCGCGACGGCACCCTCTGGGCGTGGGGGTGGAACGGGTCCGGCCAGTTGGGGGATGGGACGAGGGAAAACAAATCGCGGCCGGTGCAGGTGGGCACGGCCAATAACTGGACAGTGGTGGCCGTGGGGGACGCGCACATCGTGGCGCTCAAGCGCGACGGCACCCTCTGGGCGTGGGGGTGGAACGGGTCCGGCCAGTTGGGGGACGGGACAACGGCAAGCAGGTCCCGTCCAGTCCAAGTGGGCACGGCCGGTAACTGGGCGGCGGTGGCGGCGGGGAGCAGGCACACGGTAGCGCTGAAGCATGACGGTACCCTCTGGTCGTGCGGGGACAACGAGTTTGGCCAGTTGGGGGTTGGGATTATGATGAACAAGTTCAGTCTGGTGCCGGTGGGTACTGCTACCGACTGGGCGGCAGTGGCAGGGGGCGCGTTTCATACGGTGGCCCTCAAGAGCGACGGGACCCTATGGACTTGGGGATTGAACGGGGCTGGCCAGTTAGGGGATGGGACGACGCAAAGCCGGGCTGTACCCGGCAGGGTCATTTTTCCGGGGGAAACTGAGCAGAATAATCGCTCGAGTTATTCCGGCTTGGTTGTGGTTAAAGATGCTAAGGGAGTGCCGAGGGGACCTGCAAGCAAGGCGCTGATCGAATTGGAAGGCCCGGAGGGGATCAAACGGATTACCACAGCTTCGAACGGCACCTTCGAGTGGCCCCGCTTGGCACCCGGGGACTACCGGGTCACAGCCAGCCTGCCGGGGTACTGGCCAAAGACGCGGGATTTCACGCTCCGACCGGGCGAGTCGCGCTATGACACGCTGGATCTGATGGTTCAACCTGCTGCCGGCACCCCGCCCACGATGACAGATTTCGCCTCGCCTCTGGGTCGCTATTTCATCCCCGGAATGCAGGGAAGCCTGACCTTCACGGCGGAGGTGGCGTGGAACGGGTCGCCAGGGACGGTGTATTGTACGGCGGCGGGAGAGCGGTATCCGGGTGAAATCACGGATCTGGGCGGCGGGCGAGCAAGAGTTCAGTGGAACCTCTTTGCTCCGAGTATCATCGGGGCTTGCAGTGAACTCACCCTTGAGGTGACCAATGGAGAGGGGAAAACCAGCCGCGTGGGTACGGGGGTTCATTTCCTGTCGGTCCCGCGCCTAGTCGTCCAGTGGTTCCACGTCCTGAATCCACTGTTACCGGAACCAGGGGGATGGGCTGTAACCTACCGCGAAGAGACGGGCCAAGGTTTCGCGCTGCCGGTGAACGACTGGCTTTCGCTGCGAGCCTATGGTGGCGAGCAACGCCAATTCCGCTTTGACCTGTTGAGTGGTACGTTCTCGGGTTCCCGGGGTGGTTTTGGATTGCTTGCCTTTAGTTTTCGGCCGGATTCGCCCTTCATCGGCACTTGGGAAGTTTTGGCTGAAGGACGTGAAGAACACGCCGGAACGCTCATGATTTCGCACAATGGCTGTACTGCTACCCGAGTGGAAAGCAGCTGGTCAGATACCTACGGGCTCAAGGTAGGCGTCGGCGCGCCGCTCGTGGAAGGAGTTAAGGTGTTTTTCCCGGCTGCTTTGACTGCGGTGTCCTTTTTGCAGGCCGTGCCAATACTCCAAGACGTGGTCAACGCAGCGCGGCTGCGGGTTTTTGTGGTGGTATCCGGGCGCATTTCAGGCAACTACCGTGGCGGCGAGGGCAATTGCTACCTTGGCAGCGATTGGTTTGATCTGGCGGTGACTGGTGGACTGGAAGCGCAAGCGCTGCTGGATGCGAGGGTTGCGGCAGTGGGGGTGTACGCTGGCCTGACAGGAACGCCCGAATTCGAGTTATGTCCGCAGTTGAATTGGAAAGGGTTCGCTCTCCGTGGCTACGTGGGAATATTTGCGTGGGCGCCCCTGTTTTACACGAAGCAGGAGGTAGGTACTGAGTTTCGCTTCGGCTCTCCAAATCAAATAGCGCTGGCAGGCCTGGCGCCGCTGCCGGTGGGGGAATCGGTGGTGGTTTGGCAACCCGTGGGTGACAGCCTGCTGCACTGGGGTGAGGTCAATCGGCCCGCGTCAAGGCGGACTGTGTCGCTGCATGACGTCGGCGGTGCAGCCGGTGCTGGGAATGAGGAGGTGCTAGCGGAAAATGTCGTCGGGAGCGCGAGTCCAAGCGTGGTGGCCGGCGCGACCGGCACGCTGGTGGGCTTTGTATGGCAGGACCCGCACAAGCCCTGGCACGCGGCCACGGACATTGGGCTGGCCTGGCAGCCCGCCGGCGGCGCGTGGGCGCTGGGTCGGCTGGTGGATGACACGGTGGCGGAGTTCAGCCCGCGGCTGGCGGCGGCGGGGCCGGACCTGCGGCTGGGCGCGTGGGTGCGCGTGGCGGGCGACGTGTCCGGCGCCACGGGTCCGGAGCAAATCCCGCCGCACTTCGAGGTGCTGGCCGCCTGGCAGGACGCGCAGTCGGGCGCCTGGACCGCGCCGGTGCAGTTGACCACCAACGCGGTGGTGGACCGCAACCCGCTGCCGGTGGTCTTCGGGGCCACGCGCGGGGTGGTGTGGGTGCAAAACGCGGGCACGGCCAGCCCCGGCCATCGCGCGGCGGGCGACCGGCTGCTGTTCTCCCGCTGGACCGGCAGCGCCTGGACGGAGCCGGCGGTGCTCTGGGCGGCGGACCAAGGCGTGTTGGGGCTGAGCTTTGCGGCGGACGCCGCCGGGCAGGGGCACCTGGTCTTCGCCGTGGACGAGGACGGGGACCTGGATACGCGCGAGGACCGGGAGTTGTACGCGCTTTCGACCGTCAACGGCCAGTGGCAACCGGCCCGCCGGCTCACGCAGGACGCGGTCGAGGACGCGATTCCAGTGCTGGTGTCGCCCAACGGGGTGCCCCGGTGTGTGTGGCGGGCGGGCGGACAGTTGACCCACACCGCCCTGAGCGTGTGGCAGCCGCGCCCGGTGTTCGAGGCCCAGACCCCGGCCAACGAGGCGCCGAGCCTGGACGGCGTGACGCTGCCGGGCGGAGCGGCGGTGGCGTACACGGTGCAAACCCCCGAGGGCGTGGACGTCTTCGCCGCGCTCTACGACGCGGCCCTGGACCGGTGGTCGCTGCCGCGGCAGTTGACCCGGGACGAGCACGCGGAAAGCGCCCTGTCGCTGGACTTCAACGGCCGGCAACTGGTGCTCGCCTACCTCAAGACGCAAACGGTGCGGACCAATGTCGAGGTCGAGATCAACGGCCAGCGGCAACTGGTGCCGAACGTGCCGCAGCCGGGCCGCACGGACCTCTGCCTGTTGCGACAGACCCTGGGGCAGGACCTGGCGGTCGAGACGGAGTCCTTCCGGCTCGAGCCGGCCGAACCGGTGCCGGGGTCGAATGCGACGCTGCGGGCCACGGTGGTGAACCGGGGCGAATTGCCGCTGACCGGGGTGCGGGTGGCGTTCTACGACGGCGCGCCGGGTCCGGGCGCGGTGTTGCTCGGGGAACAAACCCTGGCCGAGCCGCTGGTCGGTGGCGCCAACCGGCCGGTGGCGGTCCCTTGGACGGTGCCGAGTGACGGACGGCCGCGCGACTTGTACGTGGTGGTGGACCCGGCGCTGGCGTTGGAGGACCGGGACCGTGCGAACAACCTGGCCGTCCTGCGCGCGTTGCGCCCGGAGTTGAGCCTCGAGACCTGCTGGAGCGATCCGGTGTCGGACACCGCGGTCCTGCTGGTGGCGCGGGTGCGCAACACCGGGGCGTCTGCGGCCGGGCCGTTTGACGTGGCGTGGCGGCTGGGCACGGCCAATGGCGCGGAGCTTGGCCGCCGCACTGTCGAGTCCCTGGTGCCCGGGGCGATGGCGGAAATCGCGTTCACCTGGGAGACCGGCGGGCGACGGGACTTGGGCGAATTTGCCGCGGTGTACGCGGTGGCGGACGCTGGGGCCGCGATCGAGGAATCTGACGAGGCCAACAACGCCTATGCCCAGACGGTGCGGGTCATCCCAGGCTGGGTGCCGCGGCTGGTGGAGGCCAAACTTCTGGCCCACGGCCGGCTGAAACTGGCCTTCAGTGCGAGCGGCGGCACGGCGGCGGACTTTGCCCTGGAGAGCACGGAATCGTTGTCGGGGCAGGTGGCTTGGGAGACCGAGGCCGGAGCGGTGATCACGGAGCCGGAGCTTGGGCGGTTCGAGGCCGAACTGGAGCGGCGCGGTCCGCAGCGCTACTACCGGGTGCGCGCGGTGCGCTGAAGCGCCCGCCAGTCCGGAGGCCCGGCTCCGGCAGGCGGGAGGCCCGCCACCGCAATGTTCCCGTAGCGGCAGCCATCCTGGCTGCTGTGGAAGGCGGCATCTTGCCGCCCGGAAAAGCAACGCCGAAGCAGCCTCGCCTTTCTTGCGATGGGTAGGGCCGTGCTGCGCTGCGGCTGTGAAATCGGGAGCGCCAGCGTCCTCGCTGGCCGGATACGGTCGGCGCGGACGCCGCCCCTCCCGCCGCCGGGCTGGAAGCCCGGCTCCACGGCAGGCCGGAGGCCCGCCACCACAACCTCGTTGCGGCTGCCATCCTGGCTGCCGTAGAGGGCGGCATCTTGCCGATCGGAAAGTTAGCTTGTGGAGGAAGCCTTTGGGCAGGATGGATGCCGTTCGGTTGACCGCCGGAGCGGGGCTTTCACAATGACCGCGTGAACCAACGCTCTTGCCCCCGACGACCGTTCTTCGCCGCAGCGCTGGCTACCTTTGCGCTCTGGATAACCGCCAGTCCCGCCGCGCGAGCCGTCGAACCGGAAGCTGACCCCTCCGAGCTGCCGCATTTCCCCGCGTTGTCGCCCGCGGAGGCGTTGAAGACCTTCAAGCTCCGCCCGGGGTTCCGCCTCGAGTTGGTGGCGGCCGAGCCGCTGGTGCGCGATCCCATCGAGCTGTGCTTCGACGAGGACGGCCGGATGTTCGTGGTGGAGATGATTGATTACTCGGAGTTGCGCGACGTGCGGCCGCACCTGGGACGCATCCGCCTGCTGGAGGACACCGACGGCGACGGGCGCATGGATCGCAGCCGGGTCTTCGCCGACGACCTGCCCTGGCCCACGGCAGTCTTCCGGGCCAACGGCGGGGTCTATGCCGCGGCCACGCCGGACATTTTCTTCATGCGCGACACCGACGGCGACGGCCGGGCGGACCGGCGCGAGGTGGTTTTCACCGGCTTTGCCATTGATTACGCGCCGTACCGGACCAACCAGCTCAACATGCAGGCCATGCTCAACAGCCTGCGCTGGGGGCTGGACAACCGCATCCACGGCTGCACCGCCCCCAACGGCGGCGAAATCACTTCCCCGCGCTGGCCGCCCGGGCGCGCGGTGAACGTGCGCGGCCGCGACTTCGCCTTTGATCCGCGCACGTTGGTGCTGGAGGCCGAAGCGGGCGGGGGCCAGTACGGGCTGTGCTTCGACGACCGCGGCCGCCGTTTCACCTGCAACAACAGCGATCACCTGCGCGTGTTCATGTACGAGGCGCGGTACGCCGAGCGAAACCCGCACTTCACGATGCCGTCCGCGCTCCAGAGCATCGCCGCGGACGGCCCGGCGGCAACGGTGTACCGCACCAGCCCGGAGGAGCCGTGGCGGGTGCTGCGCACCAAATGGCGCGTGACCGGCCTGGTGCCCGGCCCGGTCGAGGGCGGCGGGCGGGCCAGCGGTTATTTCACCAGCGCCACCGGCATCATGATTTACCGCGGCGACGCCTGGCCGGAGGAGTACGTGGGCGATGTGTTCATTGCCGATTGCGGCAGCAACCTGATTCACCGCAAGAAGCTCCGCGCCGACGGCGTGGCCCTGATCGGCGAGCGCCCGGCCGACGAGCAACAAACCGAGTTTCTCACCAGCACCGACACCTGGTTCCGCCCGGTGCAAATGGCCAACGCGCCCGACGGCACGCTTTACGTCCTGGACATGTACCGCGAGATCATCGAGCACCCGTGGTCGCTGCCACCGGGCATCAAGAAGCACTTGGACCTCACCGCCGGCAGTGATCGCGGCCGCATTTACCGCATCGTGCCCGAAGGGTTCCGGCAGCGTCCGCTGCCGCGCCTGAGCCGCGCGAGCGCGGCGGAGTTGGTGCAAACGCTGGCCCACCGTAATGCCTGGCATCGCGAGACCGCTGCCCGGCTGTTGTACGAGCGTCAGGACCGCGCCGCGGTGCCGCTGCTCGAGACCCTGGCACAAAAGGACGATTTTGCGCTCGGCCGCCTGCACGCCCTGTATGCCCTGGACGGTCTGGGCGCCCTGAGGCCGGGCCATTTGGAGCGCGCCCTGAACGATCCGGATGATCGCGTGCGCGAACACGCGGTGCGCCTGGCCGAGCCGTTTCTGCGACGTGGCGAGGCCGGGGCCACGCTGCTGACGAGGCTGCTGTCCCTGGCCGAGGACCCCAGCCCGCACGTGCGCTATCAACTGGCCTTCACGCTGGGTGAGACCCGCGCGCCGGAGCGGGTCGAAGCCCTGGCCCGCATTGCCCGCCGCGACGCCGCCAGCCCGTGGACGCGCGCGGCGGTGCTGAGTTCGCTGGCGGAAGGCGCCGATGAGATGTTTGCCCGGGTGCGGGCGTGGTTTGCCGGCGCGCCGGGCGAAACGGCGGTCGGCGCGGGCGAATACGAGTTCCTGCGACAATTGGTTCAGATGCTCGGCGCGCGCAATCGCGCCCCGGAGTTGACGGCGGTGCTCGAGTTCGTGGATCAGGCGTCGCCCGCGGTTGCCTTCGCCCTGGTGCACGCGCTGGACGAGGGTCTGCGGCAGGCGCGGGGTACCCTGGATCCCGCACGGGTGCGGCCAATCCTCGAACGCGCACAGGCGGTGGCTGCGGACCCGGCAGCGCCGGAGGCTGCCCGGGTGCAGGGCATCGAGCTGCTGGCATTGACCGATTTCGCCGCCTCGGGTGAGCGCCTGCTGGCGTTGCTGGACGATCCGGCTCAACCGCAGGCGGTGCATCTGGCCGCAGTGCGGACGTTGAACCGCTTTGCCGACCCGGCGGTGGGACCGGAGCTGGCGAAGCGCTGGCCGGGGCTGTCTCCGCGGGTGCGCGCGGCGGTGCTGCTCGTCTTGCTGGCCCGCCCCGAGCGCGCCCGGGCGCTCCTGAATCAAATCGAGGCCGGGACCGTTCGCCGGGCCGAACTGGACTCCACGCAACTGGACTTTTTGATGAACCATCGCGACCCGGACCTCCGCCAGCGGGCCTTGCGGCTGCTGGCCGGCACCGTGGCGGGCGATCGCGAGGCGGTGGTGGAAAAATTCCGTCCGGCCCTGACCCTCACGGGCGAGGCCGCGCGCGGCCGGAAGATATTTCAGGAACGTTGCGCCTCGTGTCACCGGCTGGGCAGCGAGGGGTTTGCCCTGGGGCCGGACCTGGTGAGCGTGCGCAACGCCGGCAAGGAGAAAATGCTCGTCAGCATTCTCGACCCCAGCCGGGAGGTGCTGCCGCAATATCTGGCCTACGAGGTGGAGACCCGCGACGGCGAGAGCCTGCTGGGCGTGGTTGTCCAGGAGACCGCGGCCCACGTGACCCTGCGCCAGGCCTACGGTCGCGAGACGGTCATCCCCCGGGTGGAGATTGTTTCGATGCGGAGTCGGGGCAAATCGCTCATGGCCGACGGTTTGGAGGAAGGGCTGAGTGCGCAGGACCTGGCCGACCTGCTGGAGTTTGCGGGCACTGCGCCGTAGGCATGCCGGAGTGTGTAGCCAAGCGGGTGTAAAAAAATTCTGATACACAAGTTTAGTTTTTTCTTGACCTCATGAAAAGGATTAGCGACATCGGGCCGCCGTGTTGTTCCCAGGTCATCATGCAGGTTTGGCCGGTGTCGTCACGGGGTTGTGTGTCGCGGTACTGGTCCTACATGCCCAAACGCCGCCGTTGTTGCCCCAGCAGGGGCGGATCGCGGTAGGCGACACGTACTTTGACGGGGCGGGGGCCTTCAAGTTCGGCCTGGTCAATGCGGGAGCGACACAAGTCTTCTGGCTGAACGCGCCGGACACCAACGGCGACGGCGAGCCGGACGCCGCGGTCACCCTGCCGGTCCAGCGCGGGCTGTACTCGGTGCTGCTGGGTGACACCAAGCAGGCCAATATGGCGCCCCTGGGCATTGCGGTCTTCAGCCAGCCGGAGGTGTACTTGCGGGTCTGGTTTGACGACGGCACCCACGGTTTTCAGCGGTTGGAACCGGACCAGCGTGTGGTACCGCCGCCGTTTGCTTTGCGGGCAGCGGACGTGCCTGACGGTGCCATTACGGCCGCCAAGCTGGCCCCGAACGCGCTGGAAGCGCTGCTAACCCAGCTTGCTGCGCTTACCGCGCAGGTAGAGACGCTGTCGAATCAGGTGCAGGCCCTGGCCTCAGCAGTGGTCTCGGGTTTGCCGCCGGGCGTGCCGGTGCTTTCACCGCTCGCCCAGGACCCGGCCCTGCTGGCGAACGGGTTTAACTCGGTTTTGAATCAACCGGCACCGGGTTGGACCGCCGGAGCCTCGGCCGGAGCTCCCGCAGCGCGCTCGGGTCACACGGCGGTCTGGACAGGGCAGGAGTGGCTCGTGTGGGGTGGAAGCTTGTCTGGCGGGCAGGTGTCCGGTCAGGGCGCGGCCTATCGGGCGGACGCGGACGCCTGGCAGGCGTTGCCGACTTTTAACGCCCCCGCGCCCCGCACCGATCACACGGCGGTGTGGACCGGGCAGGAAATGGTGATTTGGGGCGGCTTTGCCGGAGGCGCTTACCTCAACACCGGTGCACGGTTCGATCCGGCAAGCCAAACCTGGACTGCGCTCCCCCCAGCCGGAGCCCCGGCTGGCCGGCACGGCCACGTGATGGTGTGGACCGGGTCGCGGGTGTTGGTCTGGGGCGGGCGCAACGCGAGCGGGCTGTTGAACGACGGCGCGCTGTACGATCCGGCCACGGATACCTGGTCGGCGCTCGGGGTGCCGGGAGTGCCGGCGGCCCGCTACTGGGCCGGCGCGGTTTGGACGGGCACGAGTCTGGTCGTCTGGGGCGGGGGAGGAGAAACGGGCGAACTTGGCGATGGGGCACGACTCGCTTTTGACGGCGCGGGGAATCCGGTGGGTTGGACGCCACTCAGTACAACGGGCGCGCCGAGTGCCCGGGCCGGCCACACGGTGGTTTGGACCGGGCAGCACCTGCTGGTCTGGGGCGGCCTGAACGGATCCAACTATCTGGGGAACGGCGCCCGGTACGACCCGGCTTCCGATACCTGGCTGCCTTTGGCCACGCAGGACGCCCCCGCACCCCGCCGTCTTCACACCGCCCTCTGGACCGGCAACGAGATGCTGATTCTGGGCGGCGAGACGACCACCGGCGCCACGGCCACCGCTTATGCTTATTCGCCGACACGAAACACTTGGCGCGCGCTGAGCCAGGCCGGGACTCCCCCCGCCCGGGTCGAAGCCACAGCGGCATGGACCGGCACCGAGGCGCTCGTTTTTGGCGGTCGGGCCGGTGGAGTTCCTTTGGCTGCTCTGTACCGTCTGGACCCGCGTCCGACCTGGTTTTTCTACCTCAAACCCTGACAACCCCCATGAGGCATTTTCTCTTCCCTTCTCGATTTCGCGCAGCCGGTCGGACCTTGTGGACGACCGCTGGGCCAGCATGCCCTTCGCGGCGTCCCGCACCGGGCCGCTGGGGTTGGGGAACCTTGTCCTGCCTGCTGCTTACCCTCGCTTCTCCGGGGCTGGCCCGGGCGCAATGGTTGACCCAGTCGTTTGACTTGGTGGCCGGCTGGAACGCCGTGTACCTGCACGTGGACGCCTCGCACGCCGTGTTGGATGACCTGATGGCGGTGCCGGCCAACGCGCCCATCGAGGAAATCTGGCAGTGGAACTCCGACGTGCCGGCGGCGCAGTTCACGCAAAATCCCGCCGTGCCGACCGATACCGGCTCGCCCTGGGCCAGTTGGGCGCGCGGGCAGGGGGCGGACGCCGTGCTCAAGCGGCTGGCGGGCAACCATGCCTATCTGGTCCGGGTCCGCAACGACACGCCCACCTTCCGCTGGCAGGTGCAGGGCCGACCCGTGGCCCCGAACTACTCGTGGACCACCACCGGGCTGAACTTCCTGGGCTTTCCCACGCCGCCGGACGTGCCGCCGAGCTTTGAGAACTTCCTCCAGCCCGCGCCGGCGCTGATGAACCAACTGGAACTGTTCCGCTACGTGGGCGGACCGATGGGGCCCGGCAATCCGGTGCGGGTCTTCGCGCTGAACACCACGCCCGTCCGGCGCGGGGAGGCGTTCTGGCTGCGGGCCGGCGATTACTTCAACCGCTACTTCGGCCCGTTTGCTCTGGAGCTGCCGCCGGGCCGCAGCCTCGACTTTGGCGACGCCAGCAGCGCGAGCAGCCTGCGCCTGCGCAATCTCACCAGCCAGCCGTTGGTGGTCTCGCTCAGCCTGATACCTTCTGAAAATCCGCCCGCCGGCCAACCGGCCATTGTGGGCGCTCCGCCCGTGCTGATCCGCGGCCCGCGCAATCTTGCCGACCTGACCTACGGCTATTTTGACCTGTCCGCGCCGCGCACCTGGACGCTGCCGCCCGCCGGTCAGCCCGGTGCGGACGTGGAAATCGTGCTGGGGGTCAACCGCAGTGCCATGCCGGGCCAGCCGGGCGACTTGTACGCGGCGGTGTTGCGCCTGACCGATTCACGGTCCCTGAGCCAGGTGGATCTGCCGATCAGCGCCACTGTGGCGTCGCGAGCCGGATTGTGGGTGGGCGCGGCGGCGGTCACCCACGTGCGGCATTACCTCGCGCAGTACATGCGCGGCGAGGACGGCCAGCCGGTGCTCCAGCCCGACGGACGTTACGCCGTCGAATCGGTCAAGGACGACCTCGGCACGGTCGGGCGGCCCTACCCGTTGCGCCTGATCCTGCACACCGGCGCCGACGGCGGGAACGCGAGGCTGCTCCAACGAGTCTTTGTGGGACCCAAGCCGGATGGCACCGTGGGGTTGACCACGCGCGAGGAACTGCTCGACGCCAACCAACTGGCCCACGCCCGCCGCATCAGCGCCGTGCACCTGCCGTGGTCGGCGAACAACGTGCCCTGGGCCGGAGCCGGCGCGCTGCGGCCCGACGCCACGCTGAGCGTCCCGGTGACGGTGAGTTACGACGACGCAGCCAATCCGTTCCTGCACGTTTACCACCCGGACCACGACAACCTTAACGCCACCTTCGACCAACGGCTGGACCGGGGCGAGGAGTCCTTTGACGTGCGCCGCGACATCACCCTTACCGCGCGCCCGCCGGCGGACGACTTCGACAGCCTGACCCGCGGTCACAACACCGCGACCGGCGACTACGCGGAGCGGATCACCCTGACCGGCCGCACCAAGCCCGGTCGGCCCCAGCCTGAAAGCCGCACCTTCGAGGTGCGCGGGACCTTTGAACTGACCCGCCTGAGCGACATTTCCGAACTGACCACCGACTGAACCCTTTCCGCGAACCCACAGAACCCATGAACCCTTTGCCCATGCCCACGCCTCATTCCATGAACACCCGTATCCCCTCCCTCGGCCGTCGCGCCCGTATGCGGCGGGCCCTTACCCTGGCAGCCGCAGCCGGCCTGCTGGCCCTGCGACTGGTGCCCCTGCCATCCGCCCGGGCGGCCGATGCCAAGCCGCCCGAAGTCATGACGTACCAAGGCTTCCTGGTGGACGCCAACGGCAATCCGCTGGCACCCAGCAACCCGGCCAACTACCCGGTGATTTTCCGCATCTTTGACCAGGCCACCGGCGGCACGCGGCTCTGGTCCGAGCAGCAGATTGTCACCATTGACAAGGGCAACTTCAGCGTGCTGCTGGGCGAGGGCACCGAGGTCAGCGGGGAGAGCCGTCCGCCCTTGTCCCAGGTCTTTGGCGGCAGCGGCCTGGCGGCGAACGCCTCGGATCGGTTTCTGGGCGTCACCGTCACCATCAACAACGTGCCCACCGAGATTCTGCCACGGCTGCGTCTGTTGCCCGCGCCTTACGCCTATCTGGCCCGGCATGCCAACGCGCTGGTCAACGCCTCCGGCCAACCGCTGGTGGCGGCGGGCAGCGGCGACAACCTGGTCGTGGCCGGCCAGGTCACAGCGAACGAGTTTGCCGGCAACGGCGCGGCCTTGAACAACCTCGACGCCTCCAAGATTACCAGCGGCACACTGGCCGCCGCGCGCATCCCCGGCCTCGATGCGGGCAAGATCACCACCGGGACGCTGGGCGCCGACCGCATTCCGGGTCTGGACGCGGGCAAAATCACTTCCGGCACGCTGGCGGATGCACGCCTGCCGGGTGGTTTGGCCCGGCGCGACCAGGCCAACATCTTCACGATGAACAACCAGGTCAATGGTCACCTGCGGGTGGGGGACATTGGAAACTTTCCCATCAGCTCCAAGGGTTACGGCCCGGCCCTGGTTTTTTCCGGCGGACCGGATTTGTCGAACACCTGGAACAATGACAACTCCGACCCGCTCTGGATGGCCCGATACAATGAGGCGGAGAACCAAACTGAACTGCGCGTGGTGATTGGGGACGACACGGGGTCGTCGTTGGACAAGTTTGTGGTGGGCACGGTCCAGGGCTCGGCTGACTTTAACCAGGGCGGGACATGGACGCCGTTGGTCACCGTGGATGCGCGCGGGTATATCGGCTCGGGCACGGCCCCGGGTTATCCGCTGCACGTCAAGAACAACGGCACCTTTTACGTGGCGGCGCTGGAAAGCGCCCACAACACCGGGACGTGGTTGCGGTTATTGAACACCAGCGCGGGGGGGCGGGAATGGTCCCTCATTTCCTCGGGGTCGGCCAACTCGGAGGGCGCCGGCAAACTCTTGATCCACAACAATGCGTCGGGCCGGGTGGTGGAAGCGCGGACCGACGGTCTGGCCGTGTTCGGGGGGTTGTGGGTCTCTTCCTTGCCATTCGGGGATTATCGCAACGTCCAGTGGAACGACGCCACGGGGCGGATCGGCTACGACAACTCCTCGCGCCGCTTCAAAGAGAACATCACGCCCTTGAAAGACGACTTTTCCCTGCTTTTGAAGGTCCAGCCCATGACCTACACCCGCCCCGGTGATTCCAACCGTTGGGAGATCGGCTACATCGCCGAGGACTTCCATGACTTGGGGCTGACCCGACTGGTGGACTACGACCGGGAAGGACGGCCCGATGGCATCAACTACGAAAAAATCTGCCTCTACCTGAACGAGAACGCCAAACAGCAGGCGCGTGAGCTGGCGGCGCTGAAGACCACTCACCAGGAACAGGCCGCGGTCATCGCGGCCCAGCGCACCGAGCTGGAGGAGTTGAAGGCGCGCGTCAAGTCGCTCGAACAATTGCTCCGCCAGGTGGCGGCGGCGACTGCGGGATCATCGCCCGGGACGGTGGCGCTGGCCCCGGGCGCCGCGCCAACTGCGGATTGATGGGGAGCGCGGCCCCTGGCCTGCGTTCCAGGTTCAATAACAGACCAATGGATTCCTCCGGACGGTTCCCATGAAACCCCCTGACCGCGTCCCCCTGCTGGCGGTGTTGGGCCTGGCCGGCCTGCTGGGTTACAGCTCGGCACATGCCCAGGTGCGCAACCCCGTTCCCACGTCGCCTTTTGAGCTGCGCCAGGACCTCACCGCTTACAATCTGCAATCCACCGGCGGTGTGCCCCTCTCCAGCACGCCCGGCGACCCGCCCGGTTCCAACGGCCGCGCGCCCACGCCGGAACAACAGCGGGCCGACGGCTTGACCGAGCTGCCCGCCACGCTCCGGCAGTTTCAGGGGCGCATCACCTTCGGCGCCCTGGTCGTGCCCCGCAGCGGCAACCTCAATTCCAACCTCAGCTACGTGGCCAATGCCGGTGCCGCCAACCTGGACCTGCCCCGCGGGGAAGTCGGCGGCCAGCTCGTGGTGGTCATGCCGCGGGCGCTGGTGGGCGCACCCTGGCTGAGCCGGAGTGTCAGCTTCCTGTTTGGCGCGCCCATCCCGCCGCCGCTGGTGGACGTAAACGGCGACACCCTGCCGGCCGACACCTTGCCCCGGGATTACTGGGCGCCGGAGCCGCACCGCCCCAGCCGGCTGGCACCGCATGAAATCGTCAACAAAAACGCCCTGGCGGCCAAATTGCAGGCCGCGGCCGACCCGGTCTCGGCCTTTGTCAAGGCCCAGCTTTCCGAGGACACCCGCAATCTGCTGACCAATCCCGGCCATCCCGATTTTCTCGACAAGCTGCTGACCGACCTGAACGCGCTCATCGCCGGCCCCTCGATTTACTCGCTGGCCCGTTTCACCAACGTGACGTTGTCGCTGGAGACCCAGATTCTGGACCCGGCTGGCACTTCGGATGCCCGCCCGGCCCGGCTCAACCGCCTGCTCTTGGAGGATGCATATCAAGGTGAACTGGCCCGCACGGCGGTGAACTTTTATTGGAGCCCGCACGCCCGCACGGCCTACGCCATCCAGCCCGGGCCGGTGGATGTGGTCTGGCGCAAGGCCGCGCCGACCAACGCGCCGCCCGCGGATTTTGCGGCAAACCCCGGCCGTTACTGGGTGGACTCGGGCAACTACTACACCCTGTACCGGGCCCGCTACGTGGTGTCGGGCAGCCCGGTCAAGCCGCCACGCAAGATTTACTGGACCGAGGGGGTGTTTCGCCCGACCGGCAAACCGGTGGTGGTGCCGCCCGGACGCGTCTCGGTGGTCAACGTCGTTTACAACAACAACTTCCCCCGCCGGGTGGAGACGCCCTATCGCGCGCTGGGCCAGACGCCGGTGGTCGAGGACCCCAACGCCCAGTTGGACGAGACCCGCACCCTGTGGTACGAGAGCGCGCGCCGTGAAATCCTGGCCTACAACGTCGAGGGCCGGGTCTTTGTCGAGTTGCTGGGCGAAACGGAGGCCGGCGGGCGCACGCGCCGGCCGCTGGGTTTCGAGGTGGTGGACGTGGTGCGTGAGCCGCAACCGGCGGACGTGACCACCGAACTGGGCGAGCCGCTCACCGCCTACGCGGCGGACGAGAACCAGGACGATTCGGCCCTATATCCCGAGCCGGTGACCGGCAGTCAGGACTTCATCTTCCAGCAGTTCATTTCCGACGCCCCGCGGCCGGTCATTTACGCCACGCGCGAGACGCGCAACCGCAATGACGTGCAGTTGCACTGGCTGGAAACCGGCGTCGAGGGCCTGCGCTGGCCGTTCCGCTTCGTGCGCTACCAGCAGGTCTGGCCGGTGGACATCCACAAATACAGCCATTACCTACGCCCACGGGTGAACACCGAAAGCGATGCCCGCGCCACGGCAGTGCAACTGCCGGCGGAAAATGCTCCGGTCATTGATTACCAGGACCCATTGGACCAGCCGCGCGCCAAACTCACCGAGACCTTCGCGTTTTACAGCTTCCTCACCGACTCCTACCCGGTGCATCGCACCCTGCTGCGGTTCCGCGCCGGCGAGGCGGCCCGCTTCGAGCGCGTGTTGTCCTGGCTGGACGCGGCATTGAAAACGCCCGAACTCCTCACCGGCCCGGCGGTGTCCAACCTGATGAGCGGCCTCTTGGTGACCGATCCGACCAGTGGCACGCCCGTACCGGTCTGGGATTCCGGCAGCCGACAATTCCGCTTCCCGGAGGCCCTGCCGTTTTCGCAAATCTCGCCCCGCGTCGAGGAACGCACCGTGGCCGTGGGCGACCGCATCCAGGCGCCCGCCGGCGAGACCGGTGCGGACGGCGGTGAGTACCTGGCCGGTTACATCCGCCAGAGCGCAGGCACGGCGTTTCACTCCGGCGCCTACTTGGACCCGTTTGCCGCGGGATTCGAGGCGGCCAATCGGGGGGCCATCATCCCGGTGAACGCCGCGCCGGGGAACGACCGGCTCGAGGTGTGGTGGTTCCGCGCCAACGGACTGGCGCCCGCGCAGTTGGCCCAAGGTTTCAAGCCGGTGTTCTGGCCCGCCGTGCTGGGGCGGTACACCCTGCGCTGGCCGGAGCGACCGCGGGAAATCGTGCTCGCCAGCAACGATGGCAGCGGGCCGCTGCAAAGCCTCGAGGCCCGGGGCCGCATTTACTACCAGAATGACCGCCGCCTGCCCGGCTTCAATCCCAACGAGGAGCACGCGCTCATGCAGGGCGGCCAGGCCTACGCACTGCGCGACGATCTCAATATCACGTCCGGCCCGAACTACACCTCCGAGCCGTACGTGCTGCTTGAGTACACGGCGGCAGACAACCGGCCGGCGATGACCGTCTTCAAGGTGCTCCGGGAACGACCCGAGACGGGGGACGTGTTCGATTACGTGGTCGAAGCGGGCACGGTGCTCCAGCCGCCCATGCCGCTGCCGCTCTTGGACCTGCCTCTGGCGCCCAAGCTCATCGGCGCGCCTCCGCGCAGTCTGAACCGGGAAATCCGCGCCTGGCAGGTCACTGAAACCGCCGTGCAGACCGCCGAGGGCGTGCGCTGGGTGACACTGACCACCGACGCGCCACACGGCGTCGGCAAGACCCGGACGATGTACCTGCAGAACCCGGACGACCTGAGCCAACCGGCCCGGCGGTTCTTGGTCACCGAAGTGGATTACACCGCCCAAACCTTGGGCGGGGTGGTGCTGGCGCGGGATTTGGTGGGATTGACCGCCTGGTCCGGGACTCCGGCCAGCGAGTTCGCCCGCCGCCGGTTCGGCGTGGCGACGGCGGCCGGTTTGGAGATCGGCACCGTGGTGCTGGCCGTGGACCCGCGTTCACGCCAGAGCTGGCGGGTCGAGGTCATGAACACCGGTCAGGAGGGCGGCGCGGCCTACGTGGACCTCCAGTTTTCCGGCACCGAGGCGTATGACGCGGGCGCAGCGGCCACCTTGCTGGCGGTACCGGATAATCTGATCACCGCCGGGCGGTTCAACAACTGGCGGCTGGGCTTCGAGCCGCTGCCGACCAATGTGACTGACCCCACGCTGCGCGAGCAGTACGCCGCGTTCACCCTCCAGGACCGCAAGGGCAACCTGTGGGTTTACCGCGGGCCGCATGCGCCGGACGAGCATCCCACCATGGCCATGCGGTTTTACTACAAGACACTGCCGGGCTTTTTCTTCCCCACGCTCCCGCTCGAGACGCAACCGCCGGTGGGCACCATCACGTCGTATCTGCGCCCCCGCAACGACGACGGCACCTACGCCGGCGACCCGGTGTACGGCAACCGACGCGACCCGCAGGGGGGCGACAACAACGCGCTGTTGATTCACTACTCGCCGGTCTGGCCGGCCAGCACCCCGGTGTTGCAGATGGCGGAGACGCTCACGCTGCCCAAGCGCGGTCTGCCGGCGGTGCGCGGCCAGACCAGCCTCCAGGTGGTGTACCAGCAGTCGCAGGTCACGCGCACGGACGCGGGTGAATCGGTGGTCCTCCACGACCCCACGCGGGAAAAGGTCTTCGAACTCGGCCCGGCGGGCGGGGTGAACCGGCTGGGCAAGATTCCCGATTCAACAAGCACCAGCACGTACCGGGGCAAAACCTATTTCCCCAATCTGCCACCGCACCTGAGCGAACGGTTCTTCTTCGACCCCAATCGCGGCGAGTTCGGCGCGCTGGTCTTCGTCGGCGAGTTCCGGGATGAACCGACCGGGGACGATTTTCTGCTGCTGAACGTGCTGGGCGCCAGCGACCGGGACCGGCTCAAGAACTTGTGCCTGCCGGACGACCCCGAGCGCGGGCGCTGGGAAGCCGCCATTGACGGGCTGGGCACAGATCTCTGGCTGTTTGTCGAGAACCCCGCGCGCCCGGGCACCTACTACCCACGCGACGCTGCGAGCTTCGGGCCGGCGGTCTTGGCCCGCGTCAACGATGACGACCAGGCGGTGGATTCCTACGCCCTGACCGCCAAGGGGCCGGGCACCGGCTACGTCACCCTGATCGCCGGCAACGGCCTGGCGTTTACCCCGCCCGCCGAGCCGGTGAGCGTTCACGTCATCAAGGTTGTGGACACCCTGTACCGCGGCGAAGTCAAGGTGGTGGCCTCGTCCAATCCGCTGAGTGAAATGCTCACCCTCCAGCAGGTGGTGGACCTGGCCGGCCGGACCGAGGACTACAACTTCGAGTGGAAGATCGCTGCGCCGGTGGACGGGTTGCCGCCGGACGTTTACCAGAGCACCGGCACCCTGCTGCTGGGCGACGGCGTTTGGCAACACCTGCCGTTTCCGCAGGGCACGGACCGCGCGTCCAATGTCAGCCGGGCCGCCGGTGATCGGCTTGTGGCCGACGTGACCACCAGCGTGGCGCCGCGCCAGCGAGTGCCCTTCGTCAGTGTGTCCCGCCCGGGCGAGCTGTTTCATCTCGAACCGACCACGGGGTTCAACCTGCCGCTCCTGCCCGGCACCCGCCTGCTCCTGCGTGATGGCGGCGGGCGGGAAGTGGGCGTCACCGTGCACGGGCTGAGCACGGTCACGCAACTGGTGCTCGAACCGGAGGCCGGGGGCCCGCCGGTGCCGGCCGACTTTTTGCCCATCGAGGCCTACGAGCAGGCGGGAACCGGCCAGCCGCAGAGCATCGTGTTCCGCGAATTCGACCTCCCGACCACCGCTTCCTACGGGGAACTGTGGCTGAGTCTGGATCTGGACGCCGCGCTCGGCGCCCGGGTGTATCTGGACGGCCAGCCGGTGGTGCAGGCGAATCTGGGCGCGGATGACACGCCGCGATCCTCGCCCCCCGGCATTTTCTTCCCGCTCAGCCGGGCCTACCGGCTCGACGCGGGCACGCTGGCCGGCGGGCAACTCCGACCGGGCGGCCTGGTGCGGCACTTGGTGGGGGTGGAACTGTTCTCCACCGCCACGCCGGACGCACGCCTGGCCTTTAACCTGCGCCTCGAGGCCAGCGAAATCGTGGATGTGACCGACGTGGGGTGGTTGCCGCTGGACGCGGCCCGTTTTCCGGACGGCGTCCGGGCCTTGCTCGGCGGCCAGGCGGACGTGCGCGCCCTGAGCGACAATTACCTTATCATGCGCTACCAGGCCAAACGGCCGGACCACGCCTCGTTCCAGCCCGACCCGAACGACCCGAGCCGCAACCTGGCCTGGTCCCGGTGGACCCGGCCGCAACTGGCCGAGGGCTGGATCAAGCGCGTGCTGGCCGGCATCAACCCCTTCAACCAGCGGGTGGCCGATCTGTTCGCCAACCAGGTCAACACCGACGTGAGCATTATTCAACAGGCCGGCCCGCGGTGGGAGGGCGACGTGGCGTTGAATCTGGATTCGCTCAACCAGTTCGGCCTGATCGAAATCTACGAGACCGTCCTGCGCCGCGGGCGCAAGCTGAGCATTGACGCCGGCATCAACTACGGCCCGGCCAACGACGCCCTGCTGCTGGCCGCCGGCTACCTCAACGACCTGTACATGATGCTGGGTAACGAGGCCTGGGCGGACGCCGCCAATCCCACCATCGGCATCGGTACCAAGGACCGCACCTACGGCGAAATCGCCACCGCTCTGTTTGCCTTCCGTGGCCAGATGCCTTCGCTGCTTGAAGAGGAACTGGCCCTGTTGCGCGGGCGCGACGACTTCCTGCTGCCCGGCGTGGAAATCCGCCCGGTGTACAACCGGCTGTACTGGAACTACACCCGGGGCATTGACGCCGGCGAGGTGATCTACGCGCTCAATTACAACATCCTCGACCTTGATGAAAACGGCCGCGTGGATGCCGACGACGCCCGCCGGCTCTACCCGCAGGGCCACGGCGATGCGTACGGCCACTACCTCACCGCGCTCAAGGGCTACTACAGCCTGCTGATGAACAACGACTTTGACTGGGTGCCGCGCATTGAGGCGGTGCTCGTGCTTGGTCAACCGGTGTCGGTGGATTACCAGGATGAACGCAAGTTCGCCGCCGCCGCCGCCGCCGTGACCCGCGCCGGCAAGCAAATCCTCGAGCTGACCTGGCGGCGGGATTACCAGCCGGGCACGGGGCTTGGCTGGAAACATCTGGCCGAGTCGCGCGCGAACACACGGCGTTTTGTCCCCACCAGCCGGGACTGGGGCGTGGACCATTGGGCCACCCGCACCGGGCAGGGAGCCTTCCTTCACTGGGTGGTGGGCAATGCCATCCTGCCCGACCGCGACCCCGATCCCACTCACGAGGGCGGCATCCAGCAGGTGGACCGCACCACCGTGGTCGAGCTGGTCGAACTGCCCGCGTTGGCCGGCAGCCTCCAAACCGCCCTGGACAACGCCGAAGCCGGGATGAATCCATTGGGCTTGCCGGATTCCGCCGTGCCCTTCGATCTCAATCCCACGCAGGTGGTCGGCGCCGAGCCGTGGACCCACTTCGAGCAAATCTACGATCGCGCCCTGCGGGCGCTGCAAAATGCGCTGGCGGCCTTCGACGACGCCAAGGACGTGACCCGCTTAATGCGCTCGGAGGAGGATTCGCTGGCCGATTTTCGCACCATGGTGAATCGCCAGGAGCTGGCCTACACCAACCAGCTCATCGAGCTGTACGGCACGCCCTACCCGGACGATATCGGCCCCGGCAAAACCTACCGCACCGGCTATCCCGGGCCGGACCTGGTGCACTACATGTACATGGACCTGGCGGAACTGAGTACCAGCCTGCTGGATCCGGCTGCCGACGCCTCCTGGCGCATTGACACCCAGACCTTCGTGGCCGACTGGGTGGACGCCAAGAGCGGCATTTCCGACTTCAATTTCATCACCAAGGCCCGGGTCAACGGCATAGACCTGGGGCTGGACCCGGATCCGTGGGCGCCCAACTACACCAACAACTTCGTCGAGTTTGTCCTGCCGGCGCACGGCTTCTTCGGCAAGCCCGTCGCCTGGAAGAGCCGGCGCGCCTCCCCCGGCCGCATCCAGCAGGCCATCTCGGACATCATCAAGGCCCGCAACGCCGCCTACCTGGCGCTGTACAACGTGGACGCCGCCAAGGGTGACCTGGACTGGGCCATCGCGGCCTTCGAACGGCAGAAGGATTCCCACGAGAAAATCCGCAACTGGAAGGCCGGCCTGCTTGCCGCCGAACAAACCCTCGAGGCGGTCAAAGGCGCGGTCGAAATCGTGGACAAAATCCTCGATGCCACCAGCCAGCAGGTGAACATTGTCGCCAACGCCGCTTCCGAATCCTTGCCTACGGTCTTTGTCGCCGGGCTGGCCTCGGGTGGCGACCTGACCGCGCCCGCACGCGCGGCGCTCAAGCAGGCGGGCGTCACCTTCAAATCGGTGGTGGACTGGAAGAAGGTCGCCACCTTCGCCGCCATCAAGGTCCTCGAGACCGCCAACGAAACCACCAAACGCTGGATCGAGTTCGACCAGATCGAGAAGGAGGAGTGGAACCAGTCCCTCCGCGACGCCACGAGCAGCCTGCGCGACAAGGTCTATGGCGTGCAGAACCTCCTGCCGGTGCTCAACGCCCGGCTTCAGGAGCTGGACGACGCCCAGCGCAAGTACCGCGCCCTGCTGGCCGAGGGGGACCGCATCCAGGAGGAGCGTCGTATCTTCCGCCAGCGCGCGGCGGCGGTCATCCAGGGCTTCCGCACCCGCGACGCAGCCTTCCGCATCTTCCGCAACGAGAAACTGGAGCGCTACAAGGCGCTCTACGACCTGGCCGCCCAGTACACCTTCATGGCCGCCAAAGCCTTCGACTACGAGACCGGCCTGCTGCACACCGACCAGGGGCGTCGCTTCATCAGCCGCGCAGTGAACTCGCGCGCGCTGGGCGTGGTCCGTGATGGCGTGCCGCAATTCGCGGGAGGCAACGCGGGGGATCCGGGACTGTCCAGTGTGCTGGCCGAGATGCAGGCGGATTGGCAGGTGCTCAAGGGGCGCCTGGGCTTCAACAACCCCGACGCCTACGGCACCACCGTGTCCCTGCGGCAGGAATTCCTGCGCCTGCTGCCGGGCGCCGAGGGCGATCAGGCCTGGAAGGATTACCTCGCCAGCCGCCGGATGGCCCACGTGCTCGATGATCCGGACGTGAGCCGCTACTGCCTCCAGATTGACCCGGGCAACGGCCTGACCGCGCCAGGGCTGGTGATCGAGTTCAGCACCACCATTGCGGAGGGCCTGAATCTGTTCGGCCGGCCCTTGGCCGCCGGTGACCATGCCTTCAGCCCCAGTTCCTTCGCCACCAAGATTCACGCGGTGGGCGTGGCACTCGAGGGCTATCGCGGGATGGACAGCCCCGCGGCCAATCAGGGGGCGGTGGGCTTTGGCGGCGGCGTTTCGCCGTCGGATCCGGCCACGCCGTTCCTGGACCCGCTGGCGCTGTCGGCCACGCCCTACGTGTACCTGGTGCCCGCCGGCCTGGACTCGATGCGCAGTCCGCCGCTGGGCGACCAGAGCGTGGTGCGGACCTGGGCGGTGGACGATGTGGCCGTGCCCCTGCCGTTCAACATCGGCGGCTCGGACTTTTCCACCTTCCCGTTCTGGCGCTCGGCCGAGTCGCTGACCGAGCCGCTCTTCGCCATTCGCAAGCACCAGGCCTTCCGCCCGGTGGCCTCGGCCAGTCTCTTCCCGGCGGAGCTGTTCGGACCGTTTGGTCAGCTCCAGCAGTCCCAGTACACCAACCGCCGGCTCATCGGCCGCTCGGTCTGGAACAGCCGCTGGAAGCTGGTCATCCCCGGACGCACCCTGTTGCACGACCCCGAGGAGGGACTGGACCGGTTCCTACAGTCCGTGCGCGACATCAAGTTGCGCCTGGTGACCTATTCCTATGCCGGCAACTGAGCCTTGCAACCCCTGCGCATCATGAAAACTCGAGTGTCTTTCGCCGTTCTCGGCCTGGCGGTGGCGGGCTGGCTCGGCCCGGGGCAAGGGCTGGTGCATGCCTTCCCACCCGCGCCGCATCACGTCATCGAAGGCGTGGTCCGTGACGCCTACGGCCACCCGCTCACCCTCGCTTCGGCGCGGATTCTCCTGGAAACAGCCACGGGCAAACAGCTCACCGGCCGGGTGCGGCCCGAAATGGGACGCGGTTTGAACTACGCGCTGACGATTCCCATGGACGCCGGCCTCACGCCGGAGGTTTATCGGCCCACGGCTTTGCAGCCCCTGGTGCCCTTCCGGATCCGGGTGCAAATCGGCAATGTCACCTACCTGCCCATCGAAATGACTGCCGATTACGCCCGGCTCGGGCAACCCGCCCAACGCACCCGCCTGGACCTCACCCTGGGCGAAGACAGCGACGGCGATGGCCTGCCGGACGCTTGGGAGCGCGCGCTCATCGAGTTGTTGGGCGGCAACCGCACCTTGGCCGACATCCGCCCCGGCGACGACCTGGACGGAGACGGACTGACCAACCTCCAGGAATACCTGGCCGGCACGTACGCCTACGACCCGGCGGATGGCATTGTGCTGGACGGCCTGGAACTTCAATCCGGCCGCGTGCGGCTGGAGTTCACCGTGGTGCGCGGGCGTACCTACTCGTTGCTGGCCGGCAGCGAGGTGACCGCTTGGAATCCCGTGGCGTTCACCGTGGAAGGCGCCGGCGATGACCCGGTTCAGGAGTATCGCGCGAATGACGTTCGCCGGCTCCGGGTCGAAGTGACCCAGCCCGAGTCCGACGCGGCCAACGGCCGGCGGTTTTTCAAACTGCTGGTTCGCTAGCGGGGCATGAACGCTCAGCCTTCAGCAGCGTTGCCGCGCGCGAGCCGGTGGTTCGGACCGGGCCTGGCGGGAATCGTGACGGTTTTGGTGCTGGGAGTGTTGCTTTATCACTGGCTTCGAGCGCCCCGGCCGGCTACGGCGACCGCTCCCGAGGTTCTCCGTGCCGAACTTGAGCTGCGGAACGGGCTGCTTTACCGGAAAGGCGCGGCCGAACCCTTCACCGGCACGATGATCGAGCGCTACCCCGACGGCGCGCTGCTGTCGCGCTCGGCAGTGGCGGCTGGTCGCCTGCACGGGCTTTCGGAGGGCTGGTACCCGGACGGCCGGTTGCAGGTGCGCGAGCAGTTCGTCCGCGGTCTCTCCCACGGCGAGCGCGTCAAATGGCATCCCAACGGCGTCACGCAATCCGTGGCCCGCATCGTCGAGGGACAACTCCACGGTCGCTTCCTTCGCTGGCACGAGAATGGCGCGCTCGCCGAGGAACTGACCCTGAACCGGGGCCGCCCCGAGGGCTGGGCGCGGTCCTATTACCCCGGCGGCTGGCTCAAATCCCGTGTGCGCCTGGTCACCGGCGAAGTCGTCGAGCAACAGTTCTGGCCCGAGGAAGCCCGGTACACGGAGCGGCCGGAGTTCACCGCTGCCGTCCCCACCACGCCCGGGCCAAATCGCTGAGCAGCCATGCGGCGAGACCGGCCCACCCGTCACGGCTGGATGAACGCGCGCCTTCCCCGTGCGTGGTGGTTGAGCCGTGCCGCGGGCGCGGTGCTGGCGGCGCGGATTTCCCTCCAGGCCGCCGTGCCGCTGGCGGTCTCCACCCATTACACCCTCTATCCGGCCGTCCCTTCTGCCGGCGGCGGCGTGGCGGTCTCAACGCATTACCGGCTGGTCAGCTCGGTTGGCGGTCCGGGCAGTTTCGCGGGACTGGGCGCGAGCCTCCGACACGGGCATGGCTTTGCCGCCGCGCTCAATGAACCGCCGCAACCGCGGCACGACACGTTGAGCCGGGCGTCGGGCCGGACGGCCAAAATTCACCTCACCCGGCTCCGCCTTAACGACACGGACCCGGACGGCGACGCTCTGAGCCTGCTCCGGTTCGACGCAGTCAGCGAGCGCGGCGGCCGGGTTAGTCTGGATAACGACTGGCTCCTGTACGAACCGCCACCCGGCGGCGCGGCGACCGACACCTTTACCTACACCCTGCGCGACGCAGCAGGCCACGCGGCCACGGCCACGGTGTTCGTGCTCGAAACCGCGCCCGGCCTGACGCCCTCCCAAAACCTCATTGCGCTGACCCTGCTGCCCGGTGGGCAACGACGCCTGACTTTTGCCGGAATCGCCGGCCGGCGCTACGTCATCGAATGGAGCGACACCCTGCCAGCCACCCGTTGGGAGCCGCTTGCCGTTGTGGAAGCCGACCCGCACGGCCTCATCGAGTGGGTGGACGCGACCGAGCCGCCGCCCGCCACGCGGTTTTATCGCACGGTGAGCCAGTGAACGCGCGACCATCCAACCCACTCGGATGCTGCGGCGGCTGGTTCGCCGCCGGGATGCTCTTGCTGGCGCAGCCCTCGGTCCCGGCCCAGCCGCCGCCGGACAGCTTCACCTTTTCGGTCGGCCTCGCCGTGCCGGACGGGGACCAGTCCGGTTTGGCTGACACGCGCCAGTTGCCGAGCGGACCGGCACCCGTTCAGTCCGTGGCGGTGACGTTGCAACTGAGCCCGCTGGGTGACGGCGGCTTTTTCGGCGACCTGTATGCCACGCTGACCCGTTTGGCCGACGGCCACGCGGTCCTGCTCAATCGGCCCGGGCGGAGCATGGAACGGCCCTTCGGTTACAGCGACGGCGGCCCGGTCCAGGTCACCCTCACCGACAGTGCGCCAGCCGACATCCACCGCTACCGGCTGGTGTTGCAAGGCGACGAAAATTTCCCGGTGAGCGGGGCGTTGGCCGGGCTGTGGCAACCGGACGGCCGGGCGGTGGACCCGCTGGAGGTGCTCGACATCCACCCGCGGACCGCAACGCTGGCCAGCTTCAGCGGCGTCGAGTTGGCCGGGGAATGGACCCTGTTTATCGCCGACGTGAGCGCTGGGGGTGAGTTCCGGCTGGATGCCTGGACGTTGGAGGTAACCTACATTCCCGAGCCGGGAAGCGGCGTCCTGCTCGGGCTGGCCCTGAGCTTTTGGCTGGGAAGAGTCGGTTCGGGAAACAGCCGGATCGAGCGGCGTGGAGCAGCGTAGGCGGTCGCCTTCCGCACGGAGTCGAACCTCAACCCCGTTGCGGCTCGGGGCGACACCGGCAAGCGCCAGGCCTTCGGACGCGTTTCGAGTTCGAGTTGGAACTGTACGGTCCCAGCAGTGAAGGGGTATTCCCAAGGTCACCGTGGCAGTGCTGCCCGGCGGGATTTGAGCGGGGTCGCGCTCGAAAGCCGCACGCGCGGTACGATGCGATTCGTGTTTGAACGCCCAAACGACGAACAAGTACTCGCGGCCTCGGGTGGAGAGGGACATTTCCCGACCACGGAAAGGTGCGTGGTTTTTCTTCGGCAGATGTGGCAAAACCGGGGTCGCCATGCCGGTGCGGATCAAAATTTGCGGCATCACCCGACTCGAAGACGCGGAGGCGGCCGTGGCCGCCGGAGCGGACGCGCTGGGTTTCTTGTTTTACCTGCCCAGCCCGCGCTGTGTGGACGTGGACACCGCAGCGGCCATCTGCCGGGCCTTGCCGCCGTTGGTGACGCGTGTCGGTGTGTTCGTGGATGCGGCCGCGGAGTTCGTCCGTGAAACTGCAGGCCGCTGTGGCTTGAGCGCGCTACAATTCCACGGCCAGGAGACACCCGAGTTTTGCCGACGTTTCGCCCTGCCGGTCATCAAGGCCTTCCGCGTCCACGGTCCGGATAGCCTGGCGGAATTGCCGGCTTACGAGACCGCAGCATGGCTGCTGGACAGTTTCTTACCCGGGCGGTTGGGCGGCACGGGAGCGACGTTCAACTGGGACCTGGCCGCCGACGCCGCGCGCTTGGGTCGGCCGGTGATCCTCGCCGGCGGTTTGACTCCCGAGAACGTCGCCACCGCGGTGCGGCGCGTATGGCCCTACGGGGTGGACGTGTCGAGTGGCGTGGAAAGCGCGCCCGGCCGCAAGGACGCCGGCAAGTTGAAGGCCTTCGTCGCGGCGGCCCGCGCTGCCGAGGCAGAGGCCGGTTCAACCCGGCCTTGACCACGCTGCTCAGGCGCCGGCTTGTGCCGGCGTCATCACCGGTTCAGTCAGCGCGGGCTGCGCATGACCGCCGGCGGTTGGCGGGGGCGCCGATCCGGCGAAGGTGGCGATCATGCTCTCGAAGATCAGCCGGCCGTCCGTGCTGCCCAGGATTGCCTCGCAGGCGCGGTCCGGATGCGGCATCAACCCTGCCACGTTGCGTTGGGCGTTGCAGATGCCGGCGATGTTGAGCAGCGAGCCGTTGGGGTTGGCGATCTCGGTGAGTTCGCCCACGGCCGAGCAGTATTGCCAGAGAATCTGGCGATTCGCCTGCAGGGCCTGGAGTGTCGGCTCATCCGCGAAGTAGCAGCCTTCCCCGTGCGCGACCGGGATCTTGAGGAGCTTGTCGCGCGGGATGCGGCGGGTGAACGGCGTGTCGAAGTGGACGGTCTTGAGAAAGACCTGCTCACAGCGGAATTGCAGCGAGCGGTTGCGAATCAGCGCGCCGGGCAGCAGGCCGGCCTCGCACAAGATCTGAAACCCGTTACAAATGCCCAGCACCAGGCCGCCGTCCGCCGCGAAACGCTGCACCGCCTGCATTACCGGGCTGAAACGTGCGATGGCCCCGCAGCGCAGATAATCGCCGTAGCTGAATCCCCCGGGAATGATGACCGCGTCCGCACCGCCCAGCGAGGTCTCCTTGTGCCACAGCAGGTCCGCTGTGTGGCCGAGCACGCGGATGGCGTGGACGCAGTCCTGGTCACAGTTCGAGGCGGGGAATTGCAGGATGGCGAAGCGCATGGGCGGCGGCGGTGACGGGCGCCGGTCAGTCGTGAATCTCCAGGCGGTAATCCTCGATCACCGGGTTGCTCAGAAACCGGTGGCAGGCCTCGTCAAGCTGGCGGCGGGCCGTGTCGCGGTCCACGCCGGCCAGTTCGATCTCGAGGTATTTGCCCACGCGTACTTCCCGCACCCCGGCGTAGCCCATGTGCTCCAGCGCACCCTGCACTGTCTTGCCTTGAGGGTCCAGCACCGCCTTTTTCGGGGTGATGATGATGCTCGCTTTCATGATTCGCACGGCGACCGCCGGCCCCGAATGTTGGTGGGTGGGGACGGGCGACGCCAGCCAAAAGCAGGCGCGCGCCAGCCGAAAATCAGGCTGGCCTCACGCGGTGGCAGAACTCATACTGGACACGAAGAAATGACGACCATGGACTGCCCGCAAATCTCCGCCCGAACCTCTTGCAACTTCATCACGCGTCAGCGCATCGGGCGACCTGCGCTCGCCGCAACCTGGATTCTTTCGGTTTTCACCCTCACCGGGTGGGGTCAGGCGCCGAAATTGGTTTCCTCGGATCCGCCCAACGACGCGACCGGCGTGCCCGTCACGGCCGAGTTGGTGTTCACCTTCGACCTCGACATGGATGTTGACGTGATCCCCATCCCTTCGGTCCCCCCCTTCCTTGTGGGCAATATCGAGATCACCCCGGCCGGCTCGGTGATGGTGCAAGGCGATTGGCGCGACAACCGCACCCTGATTTGTACGCCGCTGGACAACCTGCCGCCCTCGATCCGGATCACCTGGACGCTCAATCCACCGAACACTTCATTCCCATTCACCAGTGTCAATAGCACGCCGCTGGCGACGGTGAGCGGCAGTTTCACGACCGCGGCCGGTGGCGGGGGCGGCGGTGGCACTGAACCTGAATTGGTGGCCGCCAACCCGGCCAACGGCGCCATGGATGTGCCGGTGACGACGGCGGTGACCTTCATCTTCGACCAGCCGATGAAAAAGGACCCGGCCGTCGCCGGGGCGATCAACTGGCTGGGGGTCGGTCTGGATCCGGCAAAGTTCACGTACACCTGGAGTGCCGATGGAACGACGCTGACGTGCGATTACGCGGGCGACTTTCCGGTGCTGACACTGGTCCTGTGGCGGCTGAATCCCGCAGGCGCCCCGGTGATGCTCGAAAGCGCCGCCGGCGAACCACTGCCGACCGATATTTACAACGGCATGTTCACGACCGGCCAGGGCGGTGGCGGCGGTTGCGAACCGGATGGCATTCCGGCCACCTGGGGCGGCTACGGCGTGTCCAAGAACGGCCGCTATGCGCAAACTTCCCCGGCTGATCCGGTGCCGGTGGCTGAGGACCCATTTCAATTCGCCGCTGTCGTCACCAGCCCGCAGGCGGGGCCTCTGGCCACGGCGGGTTCAGTGACACTTCCCAACGGAACAAAGCACGACCTGACGCCCGCGCCTCTGGGCGGCTTCCTGATGTACTTTGACACGCCGGCGAGCGAGGCGGCGCTGGATGCCGCATATCCCGCCGGCTCGTACACGTTGCGCTTCACCCAAACCGGCCAGCCCGAGCGGGTGATCCCGATGACCTTGGGCAACGCCAATCCGCCCGTGCCGAAGGTGGCGAACTACACCGAGGCCCAGTCCGTGAACGCGGCCCAGAATTTCACCCTGCGGTGGAACGCCTTCACCGGCGTCTCGGGCCAGGACGCGATCTCGCTCGTCGTCGTCAACACGAACAGCGGCGTGGTGGTGTTCCAGGCGCCGGACCTGTGCGTGCCCCGCGAATTGCCCGCCACGGCCACCTCGATCGTGATCCCGGCTGGCACGCTTGCGTCGAGCCAGACCTACCTCGCCACGCTGACGTTCAACCGCGTGGGATACTCTCAGACCAACGCCGTACCGCAGATGGCCGGGTTTGGCGGACTCGCGCGCAGCACGGAGTTCACGATCAAGACCGGCAGCGGCGGCGGGCCGGGACCCGGCGCGGCGGCGCGCTTTACAGCCTGGCGCCTCCTGCCCAACGGCAATCCGGAATTGACCTTCACGGGAACGCCCGCGCACGCCTACACCGTCCAGCGCGCCACCCGCCTGAACGCACCCGACTGGACGAACGCCGGCACGCTCACCACGGATGCCACCGGCAAGGCGGTGTTCGAGGACGCGCAGCCGGGCAAGCAGTTGCCGCTGTTTTACCGCGCGCTGACCAACTAAGCGGCAAACTCACAGCGCTTGTCGCTGAAAAACTCGGCCTCGGTACGGCCACGGAGGCGACGGGGGCCGCGCAGGATTTCGATCGCGGCTCCAGCCAGTGGGTTGAGCTTCATCTTCGGCTCGACCATGACCTGCTGGGCGACGCGGTGGACGATCTCGACCTGCAGATCGAGCTCCTTCTTGAACCCGACCAGCGGGATCATGACCTCGGGCTTCACCTTGATGCCGGCCTTCTGCACCTCGGCCGCCGCTTCGAGAAGGCTGGAACCCAGCCTTGTGGTTGGGCCGGAAGTTGACCATGCTCTTGGCCATGAGCAAGACGGTCAATATCGCTGAATTCAAAGACCGGTTCTCAGAACTGCTGGCCTTGGTGGAGCAGGGCACCGAAGTGATCGTCTGTCGGCGCAACGTGCCGCTGGCTCGCTTGGAACCCATTCGCAAGCCGGCGAACCGGAAGGCGCCCCGCCCCGTGGTGGGTTGCATGAAGGGCACGGTCAGGATCCATGGCGACCTCACCGAGCCGTGCGTTCCCGAAGACGATTGGGAAATGCTGAAGTGAGGCCGCCATGCCGTACCTGCTGGATACCTGCGCCATCCTGTTCATCGCGGAGAACACCGCCGACCTGTCGCAGGCAACGCTCAAGTTGATTGACGCCGCGCCGGCCGGGGAGGTGTTCGTCTCGGCCATTTCGGTCGCGGAACTGGCCTGCCTTCAGGAGCGGAAGAAGATCACGCTCAAACAGCACTGGCGGGCTTGGTGGGATTAGTCTTTTGAAGCGCGCGGCCTGGACTTGCCTGCCGATCACCGCTGAAATTCTGGCCGAAGCCTACAGCCTGCCGCCGCCCATTCACCGCGACCCGGCCGACCGCGTGCTCATCTCCACCTCTGGCGAATGATCGAGAGCAGCGTGCCGGTCCTGACCTCGCGGTGGTTGGGTACGGGCACGGTGATGGTGGTGTCTTCGAGCCGGCGCTGCATGACCACATGGCTGCCGCGCTGGCGGACCTGCGAAAATCCGTGAGCCTGGAGAATTTCACAGACTTCAGCGCCGGAGAAGACACCAAGTTTAGGCATAGGTCACCTCGAAGCGACTGACGATCACCTCCGGGTGGTACCGCTGCTCGATCTCGGTGGGCGAAGCGGTTTGCAAGAACAGGTCCACCGCTTCGCGCAAGTTGGCCAACGCCTCGTCCATCGTGCTGCCCTGACTCGCCACGTCGAGCTCAGGGCACAACGAAACGTAACCATCGCCTTCGCGCTCAAGCAGACCGGTCAACTGAAGCCGTTTCATGGCATCCAGGCTGACAGGAATTCGACAGAAGGCAACCGCCCGACTACCAATGAGAAAGCCGCCCCAGTTTCCCGGAGCGGCTTTACGTGAATTCAGTGGGCGACGGACGACGGACTGCCGCTCCGGTGCGCGGCTACTTCTTCTTCGCCGGTTTTTGGGCGGCGGCCTTGGCGGCTTCCTCCTCCAGCGCGGCTTGCGCGGCGGCGAGGCGGGCCACCGGCACGCGGAAGGGCGAGCAGCTCACATAGGTCAGCCCGATGCGATGGCAGAACTTCACGCTGTCCGGGTCGCCGCCGTGTTCGCCGCAGATGCCCAGCTTGATGTCGGGGCGAGTGCTCCGGCCTTTCTCGACCGCGATCTTCATCAACTGCCCCACGCCGGTCTGGTCAATCGAGGCAAACGGGTTCTTCTTCACGATCTCGGCCTCGGTGTAGGCGGGCAGGAAGCTGCCCGAGTCGTCGCGGCTCATGCCCAGGCAGGTCTGGGTGAGGTCGTTTGTTCCGAAGCTGAAGAACTGCGCCGTCTGCGCAATCTCGTCAGCGGTGAGCGCGCCGCGCGGCACTTCGATCATCGTGCCGACGAGGTAGGCGATCTTGGTCTTCGTTGCGGCCATGACTTCCTGCGCCACGCGATGGACGATCTCGACCTGCAGGTCGAGTTCCTTCTTGAACCCGACCAGCGGGATCATGATTTCGGGTTTGACCTTGATTCCGGCCTTCTGCACCTCGGCGGCGGCCTCGAAGACGGCGCGAGCCTGCATCTCGGAGATTTCGGGATAGACCAGCCCCAAGCGGCAGCCGCGGAAGCCGAGCATGGGGTTGAACTCGTGCAGTTCCTTGACGCGCTGCTGAATCTTCTCGACCGGCACGCCCATCTTGGCGGCGAGATCCTGCTGCGCGGCTTCCTCGTGCGGGAGGAATTCGTGCAGCGGCGGGTCAAGGAAGCGGATGGTGGCCGGGTAGCCTTTGAGGGCTTTGAAGATGCCCACGAAGTCGCCCTTCTGGTAGGGCAGGAGCTTGGCCAGCGCGGCTTTGCGGGCTTCAAGGTTGTCGGCGAGGATCATCTCGCGCATGGCGTCAATGCGGTTGCCCTCAAAGAACATGTGCTCGGTGCGGCAAAGGCCGATGCCGGTGGCGCCGAAGGCCAGGGCGTTCTCGGTCTGCTCGGGCGTGTCGGCGTTGGTGCGGACCTCCAAGCGGGTGACCTTGCTGCACCAGTCCATGAGGGTCTTGAACATCTGGTAGGTGGGCGCCGCCTTGGGATCGAGGCTCTTGTCAATGAGCACCTGCACGATCTCGGAGGGCGCGGTCTTGATTTCGCCGGCATAGACGTTGCCGAGCGTGCCGTTGATGGAGAGCCAGTCGCCCTCGTTCCAAGTCTGGCCATTCACGGTGAGGGTGCGCTTGTCGTAGTCAATTTGGAGCGCGCCTGCGCCGCAGACGCAGACCTTGCCCATCTGGCGGGCAACCAGCGCGGCGTGCGAACTGACGCCGCCCTTGGCAGTGAGGATGCCCTCGGCGGCGATCATGCCGCGCAGGTCCTCGGGCGTGGTTTCGTTGCGAACAAGCAGGACCTTTTCGCCCTTGTCGGCGGCCGCCACGGCGCGTTCCCAACTGAGATACATCTTGCCGCAGGCCGCGCCCGGGCCGGCGGGTAGGCCGGTGGCGATGACCTTGGCGGCCTTCTCGGCCTTCTGGTCGAAGATGGGCGCGAGCAACTGGTCAATCTGATCGGCCGGGTTGCGGCGGATGGCAGTCTGCCAGTCAATGAGCTTCTCCTTGACCATGTCCATCGAGAACTTGAGCGCGGCGAAAGCGGTGCGCTTGCCGTTACGGGTTTGGAGCATGAAGACCTTGCCGTCCTGGATGGTGAACTCGAAATCCTGCACGTCCTTGAAGTGCTTTTCGAGGATGGTGCGGATGTTGTCGAGTTCGGCGAAGGCCTCGGGCAGATGATTCTTGAGCTGGGCGACTGGTTCCGGCGTGCGGATGCCGGCGACGACGTCCTCGCCCTGGGCGTTGATGAGGAATTCGCCGTAAAACTCCTTCACGCCGTTGGCCGGATTGCGCGTGAACGCGACGCCGGAGCCGGAGCGGTCGCCGGTGTTGCCATAGACCATCGCCTGCACATTCACCGCCGTGCCCCACTCGGACGGGATGTTGTATTTGCGGCGATAGACGATGGCGCGGTCGTTCATCCAGGAGCCGAACACGGCGCCGATCGCGCCCCAGAGTTGTTTCCACGGGTCTTGCGGGAACTCCTTGCCGCCGGTGCGCTCCTTGATGAGGGTCTGGAAGCGCTTCACCAGTTCCTTGAGGTCGTCCACGGTGAGCTTGGTATCCTCGATGTCCTCATGATAACGCTCGTGCTTGAGGCCGTGGATGACGACTTCGAACGGCTCATGATCCTCGCCGGCGCGCTTCTGCACGCCCATGACGACGTCGCCATACATCTGGACGAAGCGGCGGTAGCAATCCCAGGCGAAGCGCTCGTTCTTGGTGGCGTTGACGAGGGCGAGGACGGTCTGATCGTTGAGGCCGAGGTTCAGAATCGTGTCCATCATGCCGGGCATGGAGTCCCGGGCGCCGGAGCGGACGGAGACGAGCAGGGGCATGGCGGCGGTGTCGCCGAACTTGGTGCCCATGATCTTCTCGATGAAGGCGACGCCGGCCTTGACCTGGGGATCGAGGTCCTTCGGATAACTCTTCTTGTGCTGGTAGTAGTAGGTGCAGACCTCGGTGGTGATGGTGAAGCCCGGTGGGACGGGCAACCCGATGCGCGCCATTTCGGCGAGGTTGGCGCCCTTGCCGCCGAGCAGGGGCTTCATCGAGCCGTCGCCATCGGCTTTCTTGTTTCCAAAGAGGTAAACGTATTTCGGTGCTTTCGTTGCCTTAGCCATAAATGTGGTTTCGTGTTCTGGACCGCGCGGTTCGCTCATGGAACCGCCCGGAAGCCGCAACTCAACCTAATGCGTGGCGAGGGGTCAATGATTGAGTTGTCCGTTTTAAGGACAAAATCCGGCCAGCCCTGCCCCGCCAGCCGGAGCCGGTGACCTGCGGAGTCGCCGGCAAGGCCGCCGGTCACCAGCCCGAGGTGCGCGCGCCCGAACCGGAGCCAAAACTGGAAGTCCGCGCGCCCGAACCGGATCCGCCCCAGGACGACCCGCCGAAGGATCGCCCGCCGCCGCCCCCGCCAGGGCCGCCACCCCACGCAGCCGCCCGGCGAAGCTGCCGCGCGGCTTCTTCCATCTGGCGGCGCCGCCGCTCGCGCTCCCGCCGGGCGTGTTCCTCCGCCTGGCGCCGTTGTAATTCCGCTTCGGCGGCGGCGAGAGCCGCCTCCGCCATGCGCCGAGCGCTCTCCGCCAGGCTCCGTGCCCGCTCGTAATCACCGCGTTGCAGCCAGGCGCGGGCCTCGTCGAGCGCCTCGCTGCCGGGCGATCCCGCAATCAACACACCCAGACCGCCGGTCCAGCCGCCCGCGCGGCGCACCGCCGCGGCGGCCGTGCTCAGCGTGCCCAGCGCGGCTTCGGCTTTGGCGATCTCGCCGTGCAACGTGGCTGTGACGGCGGCCGCCCGGCCGCAAATCCGGTCAGCCTCCGCGTCCACCGCATTCCAGTCCGCATGGGGCCGGGACAGCGCCGCCTCGACCGATTTAGCTTCGGCGGCCAACGTCTCGAGTTCCTGAAGCGCCGCTTGAGCCGCCGAGCTTCGCGGGACTTCGCGGGAACGCGCGTCGCGAGCCGTTTGCTGAGCCCGGGTCAACTGCGCCGACGCCGCGCGTACGCTGCGTTGCGCTTCTTCAAACACGTCACGATCACAGCGCGCACGGTCTGCGGCAGCCGTAATCTGGGCGGCCACCGCCTCCAATTCCTCGGCCACAGTGAACGGATTGCCGCCCGCCATAGACACCGCCGGCCTGAGCGCCTCCAGCCGTTGTTGCGTTGCGAAAATCGCCTCGCGGGTCGGTTGCATGGTTGCGGCCGTGTTGGCCAGCGCCAGCACGGTGTTTGCCCGGGATTCCACCTGGACGAGCCGGGCGCGGTTGGCGGCTTCGGTTTTCCGCAGGCGCTCTCGCTTCTCGGCGATTTCCTGCAAGCGGACCGCCGCGATTTCTTGCGCGGCCTGCACGCGCTCCCACAAGCGCGCAGCTTCCAGCAACCGCGCTTCGCCAAACGCCCGCTCGGCCTCGGCCAGCCACGCCGCCGAGTCGTCCAGACCACGCTGGGCCTCGGCCAGATTGTCCGCCACCGTGCCGTTCGCCTGGGGATGCTCGGGGTCACCCGCACCCAACGCCAGCACCTCCGGCGCGTAGTCGGCCACGATCTCGTTCAGTATCCGCTCATGCTCCGGCAGGCTGGCGGCCAGCCGTTCGGTTTCCTGGCGCCGAGCGCGCACGGTTTCCTCACGCCGCGCCAGTACGTTGCGCGACGCGGCCACGATGCCCAGTGCCTCCCCCGTGAGCCATGCCACAGCGTTTAGGGCGTTCTCCGCCGACGCCACGTCGCCGCGGTCCAGTCCGGCCCGCGCGTCCCGCCATTGCGCCTCCGCTTGCGCGAGCACTTCAGAGGGATCGTGTCCGGCTTCGCGCAAGGTGCCATCCGGCTTAAGACCCAGCGCCTGGCCGAACTCGGCGCGCGCGGCCGCCACCGCCGTCCGGACCTCGTTCAACAAACTCAACGATTCTTCGCGTCGGCGCGTGTTGACCTCCACCGCCCTGGCGGCTGCGGCCAGCAGGGCGCGCCACTCTTCCGCCCATCGGGCGACTTCCGCGGCCACGCTTTGCTCAACCGCGCGTTCGCCGAGGCGCTCGCCTTCGATTGCGAGTGCTTCGATCCGGGCAAAAATCCAGTCCGCGCTCACTTCGCCGGCGCGCAAGGCTTCTGCGTGCCGCGTCAGCGCGGGCAGAACCTCGCGCCGGGCTTCGCGTGTGACCCGCGTCAACCCGGCGGCCTCGCGGGCCAGGCGTTTGGTTGCCTCGCCGTGTTCCGCCAGCGCGCCCACCGGGTCGTTCGAGGCATGCTTGAACAATTCCGCCAGCTCGGTCGCGGTGCGGGGCAACAGGCGCGTGGTCACGCTTTCCAGTCGCAGCGCCGCGGGACCTTCGGTCGGCAACGCCAGTTCGGCCAGGACGGCGGAAGCGGCGTCGTGGTCGCGTTGCGCCTGCTCGGCCAGCGCCGTGACCGCTGGTGCGGCGGACTCGATGCGGTCCAGGCTCGCGAGCGCGCGGGCGGCGCGTTCGTTGAAGGCGGCCAACAGGGCCTCGAACGTCATCGCAAACGGCTGGTAGGCGTGGACGTCGCCCAGCAGGCGGTCGCGCTCGGTGCGCGCGCCACGCACGATCAGCTCGAGCCCTTCGTCGGGGCGGAAGGCGATTGGCTCGTCGCGCAGCAGGTGCAACACCCGCCGGTAGCGGCGGCGGCTGAAGCGGTTGCCAAGTCGCGCGCCCGCCGACCGGGGCTGCAGCAGAGCTTCGGCATCGGCGAGCACGCGGTCCACGCAGGCGGACATGATGAAGAGCTGGTCCACGTCTTGAATGACCTGTTGACTGAGCCGGAGCGTCTCACCGGCGTAACGGCGGGCGGCGTCCTGGCCGGTGACGCCCACCACCGCCGCGCGCCGGTCCAGCAGGGCGAACAGCGCGTCGGTTTTTTCGCGCAGGGCCTGGCGGACGTTCGCGAACAGCGCTTCGGCCTCGAGTTTCACCTTCAGGCGGCGACGGTTCAGCGCCAGGCCAAGCAGTCCCAGCACCGCGCAGCCGCCGCTCGCGGCGAACACGCCGGAAAGCGTTGCCGTCCGCGCCAGGCGTTCCGCAAAAGCGACGGCTGCCGCAGCGTTTTGAATGGCCTGCGCCGCGGCGGCGAGATGTCCCGCATAAGCCGGGTCGCCGCGGGTATGTTCGGCCCGGGCCAGCTTGAGATTGTCGGCCGCGGCTGCCAACGCCTGCCGCGCCGCGTCGGCCCGGCGGTGTTGCGCCAATTCCTGGTAGCGCCCGCCGAGTTCTTCGAGGTGCGCCGCGTCCGCGCGATGCTGGTCCTGCGCTCGCAACAGCGCCGTCGCGGCGGTGCCGACCTCGCCCGCCAGTTGTCGGGCGGCTGTGGGGTCGCCGCGGGTGAGTAAACGCCGCGCTTCCGCCAGGCGGCTCCTGGAGCCGGCCAGATCCGGCACGGCCAGGTCACCGGTCATCTCCGGCCGGGCGCGAGTGAATTCGGCGGTGCGTTGCTCGAGCGTGTCCACGCGGGCGGCGGCAGATTGCACCGCCGCTTCCGCCTCCGCCTGCAGCCGGGCGCGCGCCGCCTCGACCTCGGCGGCCTTGCGGGCCGCTGCCTGCTTTTCGGCTTCGATGCGGGCGGTGAGGCGGCCTTCGATGTGTGTGATGGTGTCCTTGACCGCGTCGGCGATGCGGCCGCCGTTGCGCATGGCGGCGATGGCGGGGGCGTCAAGGTTGCCGATCCAGTTGTCCTCGCCCAGCCCGCGGTGGTCCTGGGCATCGGAGCCGTAGTACGAGAAGCGCCGATCCTTTAGGAACAGGGCGAAGAAGCAGGCGTTGCGCTCACCGGTGCGGGGATCCACCGACTGCCCGAACGGAGTCCGGTTCATCAGACCCTTGCCGAGCGCGTGGTTCACGGCTTCGATGCCGGTAAACAACCGGCCTTCCGCGTCGGTGTACTGCTCGCCGGTGGCACTCTCCAGCAACACCACCACCCAGTTGGTCGCGTGCGCGTCCAGCCATTGCTCCAGGGCGGACAAGGTGCCGGCGCTCAAGCCGAGATCGCCCTTCACGTAAAGGCGTTGATGCGGCTGCCACGCGCGCACGACTTCCGTGCCGGCGGACACGGTCAGGGCGTCCGGCGAGACCGCAGCCAGCGTTTCAGCGGTCAGAGCGGCGGCGGCGAGCAGGCAGCCACCCAGCGCGGAGGAGAGTCTCGAAGACTTCTTCATGGCGGGAGTAATCGCGCGTTTCGACGCCCCGGACAATTACACCCCGGCCGGGACTTTGGAGAGATATCTTTTGCCGGCTCTGCCGGAGTGACACAAGTGAACCACGAGGGGACACGGTGCTGGAGCCGCGACCGGTCCTGTGGACACAACCGCGCTGCTTGGGTGATGGCTCCGCCGCGCGGGGTGCGTTCGCAGGGGGTACAGGTCCGCGCGGTTCAAGGCACGGTCAGCACCTCGGGGCGTAACCGCGCCACATTCGCCCGGGGCAGACGCGTATCGAGCGTGCCAGCCAATGGCCTCTCCGACGCCGTGTGACCGTCGCAGAACACGGCGTTGGCGGCACCGTCGTGCCGGAAATGCGCCGTCGGTTCGTGGGCCGAGAGGTAGTAAAACTCCTCGAGCAGCGGATTGTCTGGCGAGGCAGGTGGCTGGAAGGTGTTGACCTGCGCCGCGTCGGCCAGGAAGGCGGTCTGCGCCGGTTGCGGCAGGCGATGGACGTTCACAGCGGGCTGCCCGTCGGGGGCGGATAGGTGCAGGTTGTAGCCATAGCCCCAGGCCGCGCCGGTGGCCTTGAGCTTGAAGTCGGGCGCGGCGTAGTTCAGCGCCGGACACACCGCCACGCCGCGGTCGCCCAGGTACGGATGCAGCGCGCCGGCGGCGGGATCGAAGCGCCGCGTGCCCTCCGCGCCGCGCGCCAGCCAGCCGAACCAGTACACGTCGCCGCCATTGGTGAAAGCGCCCCGGTAGCGGAACGCGCCGCCTGCGTGGTCGTCCCAGTACAACTGCGCGGCGAGGCCGAGTTGGTGGAGGTTGGCCACACAACGAATCCGCCGGGCCGCCGCCTGGCTGCGAGCGAGCGCGGGCAGCAGCACCGCCGCGAGCAAACCAATGACGGCCACCACCACGAGCAACTCGACCAGTGAGAAGGCGCGGTCGGGCCGGTGGCCTTGGTTCAACAAGCTGCCGGGCGCGGAGGGCGTTGGAGAGGAGAGATGCATCGCCGGGAGCGGCGACTTCACCGTCGCGCGGCGCGCAGTCGGTAAAACGCCCGTGCCGCCATCGGCCGCGGGTCGGTCAGGCTCTGGACGGTGCCGGTGCCGGGTATGGGGCCCGCGACCGCAGTCCAGGCGCGCAGGTCGTCGCTGGCTTCGAGCGTGTAGTCGAAGTCAGCCCGGCCGATGAAGGTGGCCCGCCACGCGCCTTGCTCGAGCGCGCCGTGGAATTCCTGGATGGCCGGCGGCCGCACCTCCAGCCAGAGGTCGTCCACCACGCCTTCCGCGCGGATCGAGCCGGCGAATTGCGGGTCCTGTCCTGCGTCGCTGTAGCTCATCACCGCCAGCGTATCGAGGCTGAAGTCGTCGAAGCCGTCTTTGAGCTGCACGTCTTGTAAAGGCGTCAGGCTATTGCCCGCCTCCATCGTGGCGCGCAGCCGGCGGTCTTCCGGCGTGAAGACCAGTCGGAAGCGGTATTCGACGTCGGTCTCGAGAGGCAGTGGCGAGTTGAAACTGGTGGCCCATTGATGCTGCTCACTGATGAGGGTGGCTGCGACCGTGGCGCCGAAGCCCGAGTCCGGGAAGTAATCCCACTCAAGCAGGTTGGGCGAGTTGAATCCGGTGCCGCGCAGGAAGTCCGGCCGCGTAGCCGCGGTGAGATTCAGCAGACCCACCGCGATCTCGAATGTATATGGCTTGCCGGGGGTGGAGCCCAACTGCACCGCGCTCAGCCGCACCGTGAAGCTGAGCTCGAATTCGTCCGCCTTGCGCAAGGTCCGGCCGAGCGGGAGGTAAAAATAACTGTTCGATTGCGACGAGTCCCACGTGACCGCCAACCGCCCGCCCCCCGCGTCCCAGTGGAACAAGGCGGCTTCACCGAAGATCCGCCAGCCGCGCCCCGCCGGGTCGCCGGAGAAGTCTTCATTCACCGTCAACTCCGCAGCCCCCAGCCCGCCCGCGCCGAGCCAGCCGGCCGCCAGCCCCACCCACGCATTCACACCACGCATACCTGTCCTTTTCCGATCTGGCCGACGGGGTGGGCAAGCCGACCGGCCCGCCCGCAACCCGGCGACCGTTGTTGCGGTTGCGAGACCAGCGCGGCAGACAAGACGGCAACCGGGCGGGGTGGCCCGTAAGCAAAACGCCTTCATCCACCGCCAAATCGGAGAATGAAGGCATCCGGCGATCCTGCCCGAAACCGGTTCGGGCAACTGGCCTCATCCTTCTCTTGGCGGAGAAGTTGGCCGCCCTACGCCCACCAGCGGGTGAGAGGCGACCTGACGAGCCCGGCCCGGGCGGTATCCTGACTCAGGGCATCAAACCTTGCTCCTGCCTTCCCGGAGCTTTCGCATCCAGTGGCGGTCGGAGTTCGTAGCCCTTCACAGTGGCGCAACCGTCCTCGATTCGCACGAGGTTCCCAAGGCCCCGGACCGGGGTCTGACAGCGGCGCAAGGCCGCTGCGTTCAACCCGGACCGCGCAGTTACTCCGGCGGGCGCGAGCCCGCCCGAGGTGTTTCGCAATCCGGAATCAAAGAACCGGCCGCGTCTTAGACCCGGGGTGCCGTGCTGCCAAGCAAAATGTCCGGGTTCACGCCCGCTCACGGTGCCAGGCGGTCAATCTGCCAGGTGCCGTCCGGCTTGGGCGTGTAGAGGAAACGGTCATGCAGCCGGCTCGGACGGCCCTGCCAGAACTCGAAGTCGCACGGTTTCACCCGGTAGCCGCCCCAGAAGGAGGGCAGGGGCACCTGACCCTCGCGGAACTTGCGTTTCATCTCCTCCCACTTCGCCTCGAGGAGCGAACGGGTGGTGATGACCCGGCTCTGCGGTGAGGCCCAGGCCGCAAGCTGGCTGCCGAACGGGCGCGTCACGAAATACGCCACCACCTCAGCGGTGGGGATGCGCTCGGCGGTGCCGTTGATCGCCACTTGCCGTTGCAGCGCCAGCCACGGGAAGAGCAGCGCCACGTTCGGGTTTTCGGCGATCTGTCGCGACTTGCGGCTCTCGAGGTTGGTGAAGAACACGAAGCCGGACCTGTCCCACTTTTTGAGCAGCACGGTGCGCAGCGTGGGCCGGCCGTCCGCGCCCACCGTGGCCAGGCTCATGGCGTTGGGTTCGATGATTTCGCTCCGGCAGGCCTGCTCGAACCAAATCTCGAACTGGTCAAACGGATCCGGCTTGAGATCGCGGCGGTGCAGTTCGCCCTGCGTGTAATCCTGCCGCATGTCGCTGATGTTCATGGTGTCAACCACCGCGCCAGAGTCCGCACAATCCCGACGCGCGGCAAGCGCGCCGTGGCCACGGTTTCAACTGCAGCCATCCCGGCCTCGATTACTTTGGGTGGCAACGCGGCGCGGCCCGACCAGACGAAAAGTCTCTGCCCAACCGGGAACGGCGCAACGCTCGCGCCGTCAGGTGGCAAACCCCGTCACGCACGGCCGCGCCGGGAAGCCCGGCCTGGCGCGGACCGGAGTTCCAGCCGTTAAGGCCTCTCAAAGCAAACCGCCCCGCGCTCGAACCCGGCTTGACCCGCCGGCCCCGCGCGGATTACATGCCGCCTCATGAACTTGCGCCTCGTTCCCCTCCTCACGGCGTGGCTGGTTGGGGCTGGCTTGAGCGCTTCGGTGGTCCGCGCGGGCGCGAACGAATTGACCGAGGCCGAAAAAACCGCCGGCTGGACATTGCTCTTTGATGGCCGCACCACCACCGGCTGGCGGGGCTTCAAGCAGGCGACGTTTCCCGCCCGAGGTTGGATTGTGGAAGACGGTTGCCTCAAGCACGTCGCCGGCGGCGGGGGCGGCGACATCATCACCGACGCCGTGTTCGGCGATTTCGAGTTGGTGTGGGAGTGGCGGCTGGCGCCCGGCGCCAATAGCGGCGTGAAGTACTTCATCACCGAGACGCGCGGCAGCGCCATCGGCCACGAATACCAGTTGCTGGCCCGGGCGAATCCGCAGGCCGTGGACCCGCCCGGTAAGCATGTCACCGCCGGCTTCTATGACGTATTGCCGACGCGCATCCCCATCAAGCTGCGCCCGCCCGGCGAGTTCAACGAGTCGCGCATTCTGGTGCGGGGCAGCCGCGTCGAGCACTGGCTCAACGGCGAACTGACGCTCACATACGAAGCGGGCAGTCCGGAGGTGAAGGCCGCCGTGGCCGCCAGCAAGTTCAAGGACGTGCCGAACTTCGGGGAAAAGCTGCGTGGCCACATCCTGTTCCAGGACCACGGCGGTGAGGCGTGGTTCCGCAACGTGAAGCTGCGCGAGTTTTGAACTGCGGCGCCGAGTGGGCGTGGCGCAACTTGCCTCCGGCCGCACGAAGCCGCTTCAGGCCGGCTCGCTGCGGGCTTGATGTCGCTCCAGCGCGGCCAGCACCTCCGTGGCGTGGCCCGCGGCCTTCACGCGCGGCCAGACCTCGAGGATGCGGCCATCCGGGCCGATGAGGTAGGTTGTGCGCCGCGTGCCCAACCCCAGCCAGCCGAGCAGCGGGTTGGTGGTCTGGGCGCGGTAGGCGCGGATGATCTGGCGCTCAGGGTCGGCCAGCAAAGGAAACGGCAGCTTGAACAGCCGGGCGAACCGTTGGTGCGAAGCCACGGTGTCCGCGCTGACGCCCAGCACCACCGCGCCCGCGGCCTGCAACGTCTGCCAGCGGTCCCGGAATCCACAGGCTTCAAGTGTGCAGCCGGGGGTGATGTCGCGTGGATAAAAGTATAGCACCACGTACCGGCCGCGCAGCCCGATCAGCGAAATCGTCTCACCGGTCTGGGTCGTGGCACTGAAATCCGGCGCGAGATCACCGGGCCGCAAACCGAGAGCGGGATCGCCGCTTGTGTAGCCGGCTGGCGGGATGTCTGTCGGGGCGGTCGCAGCCGGGTCGGCTGACCCGCCATTGGCGACGGCCGCGTCGGTGGCGGTCGGGCAGACGGCGCGACCGCGCGGCGCGGGGTTCCGTTTCGAGGACTGCAGGGTCGGGTCCACGCCGCAAAGTGCCAGTCGGGCTTCGCCCTGCAAGTTCGCCGCCGGCCGACCGCTCAGGCCAGAGTGAGCACCGGTTGGGCGGTGGGTTGCTTGAGCCGGTAGGTCAGGCGTTGCACTTCCGCGACCGGCACCAGGCCTTGCTGGACCTTTTTCCAGGCCTGTTCGCGCAGGGAACGCCAGCCGTGCTGACGCGCGGCGGCGCGCAACCGGCCGGTGGAAACACCCGGCCCGAGCAACTCGGCGATTTCTTCGTTCATGACGAAGAATTCGTAAATGGCCACCCGGCCGCGCGTTCCCTTGCCGCCGCATTCCACGCAGCCGCGCCCCCGCATGGCCACCACATCCCCGGGCGGCAGGCGCAGGCTCTGGGCCATCTCTTTGCGGAGGTCATCCGGGAGCGAGGTGTCGGGTTCGCCGCAGTGCCGGCAGACGCGCTGGGCCAGCCGCTGGGCGATACTGCACACCAGCGCCGAACCGAGCGGGAAGGGGTCCACACCCATGTCGAGCAGGCGGACGACGACGTTGAGACTGTCGTTGGCGTGCAATGTGGAGAAGACCAGGTGACCGGTCTGGGCCGCGCGCACGGCGATCTCGGCCGTCTCGCGGTCGCGAATTTCGCCGATCAGGATCACGTCGGGGTCATGGCGGAGGATCGAACGCAGACCGGTGGCAAAATTCAGGCCGATTTCCTCCTTGGTTTGAATCTGGACGATGCCCTCCAACTGGTACTCGACCGGGTCCTCGATGGTGATGATCTTGCGGCCTTCGTCGTTGGCGTTGGCGAGCGCGGCGTAGAGCGTGGTGGTCTTGCCGCTGCCGGTCGGGCCGGTGAGCAGCACCAGACCCTGGGGCAGGGTGGTGAGGTTGCGCATCACCTCCTCCTGGTCGGGCTCCAGGCCCAGTTCGCGGAGTTCGAGCTGGAGGCTCTGCCGGCCGAGGATGCGCAGGCAGACGGCCTCACCGTGCTTGGTCGGCACGATGGACACGCGGAGGTCGTACTCGGCGGTCTCGGTCTTCATCGTGATCCGGCCGTCGTGGGGCAGGCGCTTTTCGGCGATGTTCAGGCCGGCCATGATCTTCAGGCGCGAGACCAGCGCGCCGTACACCTGACGCAGGCCCGGCGGGGTTTTCACGGGCTGCATCACGCCATCCACGCGGTAACGGATCTTCACGCGCGTGAGGTACGGTTCGATGTGAATGTCCGTGGCTTCCAGCCGGAGCGCGTCTGCGAGCAACTGGTCCACATACCGCGTGATGCCGGCGGTCACCCGGGCGTCGTCCTCACCCGCGTCTATCTGGAAGGCGACGTCGGCCGAGGCGTCAGTGCCGGGCCGGTCCTCATCCATGCGTTGGAGGGTCTCGGCACCGATGCCGAAGTGCTGGCGGATGACGTTGCGATAGCAACTGGGGGTGGTGAGCACCGGCCGGATCTGACGGCTCAGGAGGAGCCGGAGGTTGCCCAGTTCGGTCTGGCGCGGCGGTTCGATGAACGCGAGCGTGATCGAGTCGCCCTCGATGGCCACCGGCAGGACGTGATGGTTGTGGACGACGGCGGTGGGCAGCACCTGTTCGTCCGGCAGGCCCGGCGGGAAGGCGTAGTCGCACAAGTCCACGAACTCCAGACCGTGCAGGGCGGCGAGCGCGGCGTAGGTGTCCGCCTCGGAGGCGAAACCCAGTTCGATGATGGCGTGGTGCTGCGGGGTGCGCAGGCGTTTCTGGCGCCGGCGCACCAGTTCCAACTGCCCGGCGTCCAGCTTGCCGGCGGCGAAGAGCACCTCGCCCACCTCGCGTTTGGGTTCCTCCGGGGCGTTCATGTGGTGGGGACGACGAGCACCTTCTTGATGTTGAACTCGAGCACGTTGGTGACCCCGGCCTGGTTGGTCAGCACCAGCGTCCGGCGGGCGATCTGGTGGATGCGATGGTCCGCCACGACCACCGCGCCCTCCGCGAGGGAGCGGGTCTCGTTGTTCACCTGGAGGAACGCCCGGCGCCCGTTGGCGGAGCCTTCAAGATAGCCGAGGTAGGTCAACTCTACCGGCCGGGTGGTGGGGGGCGGGGGCGGCTGGAAATACAGGGTGAAGAAAGGATTGGGCGCGTTCGTTTCGGTGACCAGCCGGGTGAGCGCCTGGTGGTCAAACCAGGCCGCCACCCGCGCCGGCGTGGGCCACTCGCCCGCCACCCGCGCGGCGCCATTGCCCAGCGGCTTGAGCGAGGGTACCCGGCCGCCGAGGTCGAAGAGCGTGAGCCCGAGCAAAGCCAGTAACGCCAGCAACACGGTTGCGGCGGCCCAGATGCGTTTTTCCAGGCTGTTGAACATCACCGTAAAAGGGCGGCGGTCGCGCGCGGGGAGGCGGTCCCTCGCCCCGTTTCCAGCGGCACAAAGCCGCTGACGATTAATTCCGCCCGCAACTCCGCCGGTCGTTCGGGCGCTGACTTGCGCGCCAGCAAATGACTCAGGAACAGCGCGGGCTTGTTTGTGAGCACCCCCGCCATCCCGGTCGCCTCCAGTTCCGCATCGCGCAAGGGCAGGCTGGCCAGGAACCGGCCCACCGGTTCCACCGCGCCCACCACCTCGATCCGCATGGGCAATTCCTCGTAGAGCCGGCGGCCGTTGATGAGCGAGCGGTGGCTCACCGCCGGCAATTGCACCAACTCGCGCACCGCGCCCACCTGGGCGTGGATGGCCGCCAGCAGCAACTGTCGCGAAAACTCCAGGCGGGCCCACAGCAGCGAGGGCTCGGCCGTGTCCGCCGTGTACTGCGGCAGACCGTTCGTGGCGTCGGGCGCGAATGCCACCTTCTTGCTTCGGGCCAGCGCGAACAAGGACTCGGCGTGGCGGAGCCGCTCGTTCTCAAAATCAATGAACAGAAACGGGCTCTGAATCTGGGCGACCACGTCCGCAGGCAGCCCGATGCGTTCCGCCACCACCAGGCGCAGTTCGGCGAGGTCGGCCACCGACTGACGGATGGTTTCGAGCGCGGCGGGCAATTGGTCCAGCGTCAGACCGGCCGTGGCCTCGCTCGACTGGTTCGTGGCGGCGAAGCTTTCCCAGGCCTGGCGCAACGGCCGGTCCAGCGCCTCGGCGCGCCGCGCCTCCGACTGGAAGCCGACCACGTAGAGGATCGCCGCCAGCACGGTGCCCAGCACGGTGAACTCCAGCAGGCGCGAGCGCGGGGCGGTTTGGGCGGGGGCGGTGTCCATGCGGCTCACGGAGGAGGTTTGGTGGTCGCGGCTGCGCGCCGGGTTTCGCGTTTGGGGTCCGGCGGGGTGCGTTGCGGCAACGGCCGCGGCGGCGGCAGCTCCCGGCCCGCCACTTCCATGGCGATGGCAAACACACGGTTGGACACGGCGACCTTGGGATCCACCAGGTCGTTCCGCTGTTCGGCGGGCAGCGTGTCCACGCGGCTGAAGAGCACATGGCGTTTCAGGTTGGCCACCACGTCGCTGAGCACGCGTCGCAGGGCCTCGCCTTCGCGCGGGACACACAATTCAGCAATGAACTCCCGCCGGGACGCCGGTGTGGCCGCGGGCGGGTTCGTGGCCGTAACAGGTTGGGCAACCGGCAACGGCGCCAGGACGAGGCCCGAGGTGCCGGACTGGTAGCTGGCGGCGTCGGCAAACAACACGTACCAGAAATCGTCGTTGGTCCGCGCGGCGCGCACGGCGGCCAGCGCTTGCAGGGTTTCCACCGTCTGCCGCTGGCGAAGCAGCACCGGGTACACACGCTCGTAATCGAGGTTCAACTGGCGGTACAGCCGGTCAATCTCGAGGGCGGTCTGCAGGGCGGACTGGCTTTGCTGGGTGAGACCGCGCTTGCGCTCGATGAGGGCGGACTTTTGCCAGATGCCCGCGCCCAGCACGACCAGTAGCAGGCCGAGCAGGAGCACATTCACCGTCTGTACGGCGGCGAGCGAACGGCAGCGGCGCCGGGTTTCGCGGGCCTCCGCTGGCAACAGCGAAGCCCCGGCGGGCGCGCGTTTCAAGGCCAGCAGCGCCGCGCCGTACGGCACCAGGTAGTCCGCCATCGGCCAGTGGTGGGGGGCGGTGACCCGTTCCTCCCAGGTCTCAAACCGCAGAGCGCCGTGGCGGTTGAGCAACTCGAGCAGGGCCGGGTCCGCCGTGCCCACGCCGCTGAGAAACGCCCGGAAATCCGACACCGTCAACCCGCAGTCCGGGTTGTCCTCGAGCCACTCGGTCAGGGCGAGTCGGAGTTCACCGAGCCATTTCTCAATGGCGCTCGCGTCAACCGCCGTCGCGCCAGGTGGCGCGGGGAAGAGCTGGTTTCGGCCCACCGGCACGGTGGTGGTGCCGACTCCCTGGCCCTGAACGACGATGGCCACGACGCTGTTCCGGGCCCGCAGGTCCACCAGCAGGGCATTGCCGTCGGCTGGTAGCAAGGCCGTGGCTGCGGCGAACAAGGCCTGGCCGCTGGTGGTTACCTCGACGATCCGGGGTGGTTCGGCACCGTGCGTTTCCGGCAGGCTGGCGAAACGGTCCAGCAGCGTGTCCAGCTCCTCCCGCTTGCAAAGCGTGAGCCAGTAGGGCGCGCTGAGCCGGCCGTACGGTTTCAACTTCACCGCGTCGTAAGCCAGCGCGTTGTCGTCCAGGCCGCTGAGCCGGCGCGCCTCGCGGGCCAGCATTGCCCGGGTTTCCTCCGCGCTGGCCGTCGGGATGTCGAGCACGTGGGAGATGACACGGTATTGCGGGAGCACCAGCACCCGCTCGTGCGGCCCGGCAGCGGCGAACAGATCGTGCAAGTGCTCAGCCACCAGCTCGGCTTGCTCGGGGTCGGCCTCACTGCCGGTTAGCGTCTGAAAATGCACCACGCGCGGCGCCCCGAGCCCGGCGTCCACCACCAGCACCCTTACGAACTGGCTGCCGGGATCCACCACCACCAGGCGGCGGCCCAGCAGCGGCAAGGCCAGGTGAAGCCAGGGAACGGAGGGAATGGACATCGCGAGGCGGGGCTAGGGCGCGGGAGACGGCGCGGCGCTGGGCGGCGTCTTACCGCCGCCCGGGGTTGTGACCGGCTCGTCATAGATCAGATATTCACCCTTCTCGGTGAGCAGCGTGGCGGTAACGAATACCAGCAGGTAGCGCGGTCGGTCCACTTCGGTTCGGCGGCGGAACGCGGCGCCGATGACCGGCAGGTTGCCCAGGATGGGAACGGATTCAACGTACGTGGTTTGGAGCCGCTCGAGCACGCCGCCCATGACCACGGTCTCCCCGGAACGCACGGCGACGCGGGTGGCCAGTTCTTGGGTGCGGTACTCGGGCAGTTTGATATCGAAGGTGCTGACCACGTTGCCGGCGTCGTCCGTGTCCGTGATGGTGGCGAACGGCACGAGCTTGACCTCCGAGTTCACCCGCGGGCGCAAGGCGAGGAAGATGGTGCGGCCGTCGCCGCCCACGCTGGCCAGCACGTCCAGGCTGGCGCCGGACTGGATTTTCGTGGGTTTCCCGGAAGGCACGAGGGCTGAGGAGGAGCGGCGCTCGAGGATTTGCTGCTTCACCTGGTATTCCTCGTAGTAGTACTGGGTGCGGCCATCGCTGATGGTCGCGGGGAGGTTGTTGATGACCGTCAGGCGCGGCGCGCTCAGCGTCTGGCTCTCGCCGCTTTGGTCCAGCAGCGACAAGGTGGCGGTCAACGTGGGGCGGTCGAGGATGTTGGTGAAGGTTTCCGCGATGCCAAACGCCGGATTCAGGACGCCCAGCGCCGTGGCGGTGGAGGTGTCCTGTTCGGTGGTGGGCCCGGTGCGGCCGGTTTCCCAGGCCACGCCCAGACGCAAAAAGGCGGCAGCACTCACCGTGACAAACCGCGCCTCGATGAGCACCTGCTGCAGGTCGCGGTCGAATTCCTTGATGAGTGTCTCGAGCACCTCGAGCTGCTCGGGCGTACCGCGCGCCACGATAAGGTTCCGCTCGTAATCGAGCATGTACTTGGACCCGCCGAAGAAATTGGTGATGGCCCGTTCCAGCGCGATGGTCTGGGGCGCGAGGTCGTTCACGAAGGCGTTCAACTTCTGGGCCTCGGTGATGGTCTGGACGTTGTTCTGGATCACTCTGGTTTGAACGACCTCATCCGGCCCGAACCGCGCCGGCAACAGGAAGCCTTTGCGCAGCTTGTACACCCGCGTTTCCTCCAGCGCCCGCTTCGGATCCTTGCCGTCCACGATCCAGACCAGATCGTCGCCAACCTGGAACTGCACATCGAGGTTGCGGGCGATGTAACGCAGGAGCTCCCACAACTTCACCCGCTCCATGTGGATGGTGAGCTTCTGCTGGAAGGCGGGGAGCGATTTGTCGGCCACGAAATTGATACCCTCGGTCTGGCCGATGGTGAAAATGATGTCGTTGAGCGTCGTGTTGTCGAGGTGGAGGGAGATCGGCTTCTGCAGCAGCTTGGCCATCGCGCCCTGTTGCGACTCGAGGTCAAACAACATGCCCTCGACGCGGTTGGTCCGGCCGTAGCTGGGCGGGATGTACGGTGTGGCCTCGATCTGGTCCACCAGGTCGCGCACGTCCTTACGCGGTGGCAACCCACGGTCCTTGCTCTCGGTGAGGAGGTCCTTGACGGTGGGGTTGAAGACCGATTGCTTGGCGTCAATTTCGCGGATGCGATCCTCGAGGGCGCGGTTGCGCTGGATTTCACGCTGCTTCTGCACCCAGCCCAGCAAGCGTTTGGCTGCGGAGTCCTGCGGGTCCTTGGCCTCGAGCGCGCGCGCCTGGGCCTCGGCCTCCTCCCAGCGGCCCGCGTCCGCCAGCTTGAGGATGGCCTTGATCTCCTCGTCGTGGAAGGCGCTGTAAGTGGGCTTGGGCGGCGGTTCCGCCGGTACCGATTCGGGCGCCGGCGTGCTGGCGGCGGCCGGCGGGGTCCTGGCGGGACTTTTGGCCGGTTTGGCGCCGGGCGGTGGTTTTCCTTCCTCGTAACGCTGGCAGGCGGTCAACGCCAGCAGCGCGACCAACAGGCCGCCGGCCGCGCCCGCCCAAGCTCTACTTCGCAAGCTCCACATACTTAGCCTGATGACGCACCGTCCCGGCGGATCATTCAGCCACCGCTGCGTCACTCATGACAACCCTTAGCGGCGGCACCCGGCGGTGACCCGGTGCCTCTTCGAGCACGGCGCACCGCAGGACCTCCGGGGCGAATATTTCCCCAAGCTTGCGCCGCAGGCGCGGAAAAGACCAGCCCGAAAGCGGGCTTTTTCAGGAATCCACCGTCTGCTCCGGCACGGCGGTCCAGTCCGGCCGCCCCCGCTACACAGTGCCGACGTAGTGCGCCAAAAGTAGGTTCCCTGACGTTTTCGGTGGGTAATGGGGTTGGGAATGGGCACACTGGGTGGGCATGACACCGGAACGAATGTTTGGCGAACTGTTGAGACTGGGACTCCAATGGCGCGTGCGCGCATGCGCCTTCCACAAGGACCAGGGCCGGGTGGAGTTGGAGATCGAACACACCGACGAGGTCTGGCAACGGGAACGCTGCCCCCAGTATGGCGCGGCGGCCAGGGGCTACGACTGCAACGAGCGCTGTGCCGGCGGCAGCTCAATGTCATGCAGTATCGCTGCGAGATCGTCTGCCGTCTGCCGCGCGGGCGCTGTCCGCAGTGCGGCCACACCTGGCGAGTGCGCCCGCCGTGGGAGGGCAAGGCAGGCGGGTTCAGCCAGGAGTGGGAAGCCTTCGCCCTGGGGCTCCTGCGCGAGAGGGCGGTCCGAGCGCCTGGCGCAGATGCTGGGCGAAACCGCGCCGCGCCGGTGGCGGCTGTTGCACCAGCATGTGGACGCGGCGTATGCCGAGGCGGACTTCTCGGATGTCTGCTGCGTGGGCGTGGACGAGATGAGCGTGCGCCAGGGGCACAAGTGTATCAGCGTCTTTGCCGACCTGATCCAGAAGCGCGTGCTCTTCGCGGCCGAAGACCGGGACGCGAGCGTTTTCCCACGCTTGATCGGGGCGTGTGAGGCGCACCCCGGCCATCGGCGCGCGCTGACGGAGGTTTCGATGGACCGGAGTCCGGCGTATCGCAAGAGCGTGCGGGAGCACTGCCGCAACGCGACGGTGGTGCATGACCAGTATCATGGGATCGCCAACCTGATCCTGGCGACGGAGAGGGTGCGGCGACGCGAACAGAGGCTGCGGCCCGAGTTGAAGGGCTCGCGGTGGCTGTTGCGCAAGAACCCGGATAACCTGAGCGCGGAACAAGCGGTGGAACTGGTGGTGCTGACCCAGAGCAATCTGGCGAGTGTGAAGGCGTAGCAGATGCGGCTGGCCTTTCAGGATGCCTACCGGCTGCCGCACGCCAGCCAGGCGCGGTGCCGGCTCTTGGCGTGGTGCCGCTGGGTGCGGCAGGGGCACCGGCAGTTCGGGGCACTCTTTGAGGCGATGGTCAAGTTCGCCGCGTCTGGCGAGCGGCCCTTGGAGGGAATCCTCGCGCACTGGAAACATGGCCTGACCAACGCGTTCCTGGAAGGATTAAACACTGTGTTCAGTGCGGTGAAACGCCGGGCTCGGCTTCCGCACCTTCGAGTATTTGCGGACCAAGCTCTATCTGGTCGCCGGCAAACTCCGACACCCAGCCATTTAGTCACCCACCGAAAACGTCAGAGAACCAAAAAATCAGATGCCCATCTGTCATGAGCGGACTCAGAAAACGGCATTGGCTGCCCGGTAATTTGGCTATCGTTTCGATGATGTTGCTCGGGCTGCGGCTCGCCGCTGGTGAAGCGTCGAGCGCGACCAACGGGAACGCCGCCGTTGACGACCTGCCGGCGCGGGCGATGCCGACCCCGGACTTTCTCCAGCGGTGCGCCTTCATCTGCGTGGACATCCAGCCCGGCGAACGCAAGCACCTGACCGATGAGGAGGTGCCGAA